>Ga0182741_1000007_pt1 | contig 386269 bp, 374 predicted proteins | sample eDN5th37CBELigOP_FD_128874 | JGI IMG/M metagenome (GOLD analysis project Ga0182741, IMG submission 128874) | Enriched Organic Plus compost microbial communities from Emeryville, California, USA - eDNA 5th pass 37_C BE-Lig OP (version 2) (version 2) ...
CTCCTCGGAGGATCGGCGGGCTCCGGGGGAAGTGCGTCCGCGGGGGCTGGCTGGAGGCCGACCCGGGCCGCGGTGAGGCCGACGGGGACGACCGTCAGGCACACGAACGCGGGCAGGACGAGGCCGACGAGCGGGGCGAGCAGGAGGAGCGGCAGTCGCCGGACCCGCTGCTCGGTGCGCCGGCGTGCCCGGCGTCGCTCCGCCTCGGCCAGGTGCGACAGCGCCGGGCCCACGGGCGCCCCGGAGCCCAGCGCGACGACCAGGGTGGTGGTGAGCGGCCGCAGCGCCGGTCCGACCTGCCGCGGCAGCCGCTCCAGTTCGTCCGCGAGGCGCCCACCCCGCTCGAAGCCGTCGAGCACGGCCGCGAGCGCGGCGGCGACCGGCCCGGTCGACTCGCGTGCGACGAGCTCGACCGCGCCGTGCACCGTCGCACCGGAGCTCACCGCGAGGTGCAGCAGGTCCGCCGCGAACGGCAGGTCCCGCTGGAGCGCCTCCTCGTCGGGGCGACGGGGACCTGGCCGGTCCAGCGGGCGGCCACGCGCCGCTGGTCGGGCGCCCGGGTCGAGGTCCGCCACCCGCCACGGCCAGCGGCGCAACGTCCCCGAGCACCCCAGCACGGCGAGCCCCGCCAGCCCGGCGAGCACCACGACGGTCACCGCAACGCCCTCCTCACGAGGTGGCCCATGGTGAGCGCACCCGCCGCGTCGAGCGCGGCGCCGAGCGCGACGCACGCCCAGCCCGCGGGTGTCGCGAAGAGGGTCCGCGCGACCTCGGGGTCCAGCACGGCGAAGCCAGCGGCGCCGAGCGCCGGGAGCGCGACCAGCACCGCGGCCGAGCTGCGCGCCTGGGCGGCGAGGGAGCGGGCCTCGTCCTCGAGGTCCACCCGGTCCGACAGCACGAGCGCGGCGCCGTCGAGCGCGCCGGGCAGGTCACCGCCGTGCACGTGGCCGAGCCGGCAGGCGACGACGAAGAGGTCCACCGCGGGGTCGCCGCGCCGTCGACGCCAGCGCTCCAGGGCGTCCTCGAGCATCCAGCCGCGCCCGACCGCGTCGGCGACCTCGCGCAGGTCGGTGGCGAGCGCCGACCCGTCGACCGCCACCGAGCGCGCCGCCTCGCCGAGCGCCTCGGCCAGCGGCACGCCGCTGCGCACCAGCCGCGACACGCTCGCCGCGACGGCGGGCAGCTGCCGGTCGGTGCGCCACTCGCCGCGGCGCCGAGCCCGGCTCACGCCTCCCCCGGTCGCGGCCGGGTCAGCTCGCGCAGCCGGCCGGCGTCGTCGAGCGCGTGCACCGCCCGCACGGCCCTCCTGCCGTCGCCGACGCGGCCGACCCCGATGAGCACGTCGAACGCGGTGCGGATCTGCGCCCGGATCGCGGCGAGCGGCAGGTTGGCGTCCCCGAACGCGCACAGCGTCTCGAGCCGGGCGAGCGCGTCGGCGGCGCTCCCGGCGTGCCAGGTCGCGAGCGACCCGTCGTGCCCGGTCCCCAGCGCCCACACCATGTCGAGCGCCTCGGCGCCACGCACCTCGCCCATCACCAGCCGGTCGGGCCGGAGGCGCAGCGCGGCACGCACCAGGTCGCGGATGCTGGCACGCCCGACCCCCTCCGCGGTCCCCGGCCGGGCCTCGAGCCGCACGACGTGGTCACCCGGGACGCGGAGCTCCGCGACGTCCTCGATCGTCACGATGCGCTCGCCCGGCCCGGCGCACGACAGCAGCGCGTTGAGCAGGGTGGTCTTGCCGGCGCCGGTGGGCCCGTAGACGCCGATGTTGCAGCGGTGCCGGACGAGGTCGGCGAGGAGCTGCGCGACCTCGGCCGGTGCGAAGTTCTCGAGCGGCACCGTGCGGGAGACGTGGCGACGGATCGCGAGCAGGGGGCCGTCGACGGCGAGCGGTGGGAGCACCACCGTGACCCGGGTGCCGTCGTCGAGGCGGGCGTCGACGATCGGGTGCGTGCGGTCGGCCCTCAGCCCGAGCGGCGCGACGAGGCGCTCGACGTCGCGCTCGATCGCCGCGACGTCGAGGTGCACGCCGCTGGGCTCGAGCCGCCCGTCGCGCTCCACCCAGACCTCACCCGGCCCGTTGACGAGGACGTCGGTGACCGCGGGGTCGTCGAGCAGCGACTGGAGGGGCCCGAGGCCGACCAGCTCCGCGGCGAGCGTCGTCGCCCTGGCCCGCAGCTCCTGCGGGCTCCACAGCGGGTACTCCTCGGCGAGCAGCTCGGTGAGGCGCTGCACCGCGCGCCCGCCGGCACCCGGGGTGTGCAGGAACCGGTGGCGGACGCGGCGCTCCGCGGCCACCTGGGCGTCCGGCGCGCTCACGCGACGCCCCCGAGCGCCCGCTCGAGCACGCGCTGCGGACGGCGCACCAGCCGGCCCGAGTCGACGGCGCGCGCCACCGACGGGTCGAGCTCCACGGTGGCGACCACCGGCACGTCGAGCACCTGTTCGACGTCGCGCCGCCCGAGCGCCCGCCCGGGCTCGAGCACGAGCACGACCCCGTCGACCCGGGTGGTGGCGCGCACGGCCCGCCGCAGCGCCAGGTAGCAGGGGCGCAGCACGAGCATGGAGGTGCCGGCGTCGACGAGCTCCGCGGCGACGGGTCCGTGCCCGGCGGCCGGGTCGAGGGCACCGGCGTCGACGACGACGGGGCGACCGGTGCGCACCAGGGCGTCCACGAGCTCGCCGGCCCGCTCGGCCGGCCACGGGCCGGGGGCGCCACGGGGCACCAGCCGGAGCCGTTCGTCGACGGCGACCGCGAGGCGATCGAGGGCCTCGGCGCGCCGTTCGGTCGCCGCCATCCAGTCACGCAGCCCGGGGCCCGTCGGCTCGGGCAGGCCGACGGCTGCCGGTTGGTCGCCGCAGAGGTCCACGAGCAGCGCAGCGCCGGTGCGCCTCGCGGCGGCGCCCGCGACCGCGGCGGCGACCACCGTGGTGCCCGACCCGCCCTTCACCGACCAGAAGGTGTGCAGCACGATCGTCCCCCGCGGGCACGCCCGCTCGCATCCGTGGTGGGGGGAAGGTCGCCCGTCGGCGCTGCGGACCGTAGGCGCTGCCGGGCGGGCGCGTCAGCGGGTGGCGGCGGGGAGCGCGACCCTCCCGCACCCCGAGCGCGACGACGGGGCCCCGGAGGGCCCCGTCGGAGAGGTCTCGGTTCGCCGCGACCGGCTCAGACCGCGAGCAGGTCCCGGGCGCCGGTGTCGCTGGAGGGGTGGCGCAGCTTCGACATCGCACGCGCCTCGATCTGGCGGATGCGCTCCCTCGTGAGGTTGAAGTGCTCGCCCACCTCCTCGAGCGTGCGGGGCTCGCCGCGGTCGAGGCCGAAGCGCAGCTTCAGGATCTCGCGCTCGCGCTCGTCGAGCGGCGAGAGCAGCCGGCCGATCTCCTCGGGCAACAGCGCGGTGGCCGCGACCTCGAAGGGCGACTCGGCGCTGCGGTCCTCGACCACGTCGCCCAGCTCGGCGTCGCCGTCCTCGCGCAGCGGCTCCGACAGCGACAGCGGCTCGGCGGCGAATCGCAGGGCCTCGGTCACCTTGTCCTCGGGCATCTCGACCTCGGCGGAGAGCTCCGCCAGGGTCGCCGGGCGGCCGAGCTTGAGCTCGAGCCGGGCCCGCGCCTTCTGCAGGCGGGCGAGCGTGTCGCCCGCGTGCACGGGCAGCCGGATCGTGCGCCCGGTGTTCGCGATGCCGCGGGTGATGGCCTGTCGGATCCACCACGTGGCGTACGTCGAGAACTTGAAGCCCTTCCGCCAGTCGAACTTCTCGACGGCGTGCATCAGGCCGAGGTTGCCCTCCTGGATGAGGTCCAGCAGGGGCAGGCCCGAGGCCTGGTACTTCTTCGCGATCGACACCACGAGGCGGAGGTTCGACTGCACGAACGTCCGCTCCGCTTCCTCACCTTCACGGATGAGTCGGCGCAGCTCCCGCTTGCGGGCGGGGGACAGGCTCCGCCCGCCCTCCTCGAACTCCTGGCGCGCGGCGGCACCGGCCTCGATGGCCTGGGCGAGGCGGACCTCGTCATCCTTGGTCAGCAGCGGGTACTGACCGATGTCGGTGAGGTAGAGCCGGACCAGATCCTCTTCGTCCCGCTCAACTCTCTCCTTTGCCACAACACACCTTCTCCCGCCGTCTACTGGGCCTACCGGGGGGCTCGCGGCCGATGGACGCGCAGGTCCACGATGGCGAGTGCGAACGTCGAGAGACGGCGAGATCGACGTTCGACTACGTCCACTGTACGGGTCGAGTCAAGGGTTCCTGCCGGGAGAACGCCGGATCTCGGCGCCTCATTCGGTGTCGTCGGTCACTGGCAGTGGTTGGCACGTTCCACCGTGCGGTCACCTCCAGAACCACCGACGGCAGCGCTTGCCATCGGCTGGAACGGGACTCGAACTTGAGCACCCCTCCTAGATGTTCGGGAACGGTGAACCCAGCAGCAGGGACTCCAATTCCCGCTGGCGCTCCGCGGCGCGGGCAACCGATGCCTCGTCCCGGAGCAGCCCGCGCAGCAGGTCGTCGCCGCGGCACCACTCGTCGAGGTCGTCGTCCAGGATCATGCGGACCCAGCGCGCCAGCGACCCGTCGGCGACGGGTGACGCCCCCTCGAGCACGCGGCGGTAGGCGCCGATCAGGGTGGGCAGCAGGACCCGGTACTGCCCGACCAGCGCGTCGAGCACCGACCCGGGGTCGGGATCGACGGTGACCGCCCGCAGGAACGCCTCCGCCGCGCCGTCCGGCGGGACCACGAGCGACCCGCGGTCGACCTCGCGCAGCTCGGGCAGCCGGGCGACGAGGACCTCGGCGTGCCAGCCGTGCCGGGCCGCGGCCTCACCGAGCAGCACGGTGACCGGCGGGTCGACCGGGACGGTGCTCCAGGCGCCGAGCCACTCGAAGCACCGCCGTTCGAACCAGGCGAGGTGGCCGACCCTCCGGGCGGTGGCGAGCAGTCCCGTCCCGAGCTCGTCGCTGGGCTGCGGCGGGGCACCGCGCCGGTCCTGCATTCGGAAGCGCCTCCTCGTCGTCGGACCCGCCGAGCATACGGTCCGCGGGCGGGAGGAACTGCAGTGACCCCGGGACCCCGCACCGGTAGTCTCAGCCCCAATGGGCGCCGGCGCGACCCCGGAGGACGTGGCACGTCGGGCGTGGCGCGGGTTCCTCGTGGCCCACGACCGGGTGCTCGCGCAGCTCGACGCGGCGCTGGTCGCGGAGTGCGACATGACGCACTCGGAGTACGAGGTCCTCGCGCACCTCGCGGAGGCGGAGGACCACCGCCTGCGGATGAACGAGCTGGCCGCGCTCGCGCGCCTGTCGCCGAGCGGGCTGACCCGACGCTTCGACTCGTTGGTGCGGCGCGGGTGGGTCGTGCGCGAGCGGTCCGCCCTCGACCGGCGCGGCGTGCTGGCGCGCCTGACCCCCGAGGGCCTGGCCCGTGCCGAGGCGGCGCGACCGGTCCACGACCGGGGCGTGCGGGAGCACTTCGCCGAGGTGCTCGGCGACGAGGGGCTCGCCGCGCTCGCGGAGCTGCTCGAGCGGGTCGCCGCGGCGAACGACCCGGACGCCGCCCGGGCTGCCGACGCCGCTCAGATGCCGCGGTAGCGGTTCGTGATCGGCAGCCGGCGGTCGCGCCCGAACGCCTTCTCCGAGATCCGGATCCCCGGCGGCGCCTGGCGGCGCTTGTACTCGGCGAGGTCGACGAGCCGGGCGATCCGGCGGACGAGATCCTCGTCGTGGCCGACCGCGACCAGCTCCCGGACCGTCATGTCGCCGTCGACATAGGCCTCGATGATCGGGTCGAGCTCCTCGTACGGCGGCAGCGAGTCCTGGTCGCGCTGGTCGGGGCGGAGCTCCGCGGACGGCGCCTTGGTCAGCACCTGCTCGGGGATCAGGTCGGTCCCGGCGCGCTCGTTCCGCCAGCGGCACAGCTCGTACACCAGCAGCTTCGGGACGTCCTTGATCACCGCGAGCCCGCCCGCGGTGTCGCCGTAGAGGGTCGAGTACCCCACCGCGGTCTCGCTCTTGTTGCCGGTGGTGAGCACCAGCCACCCGAACCGGTTCGACAGCGCCATCAGCACGACGCCCCGCAGGCGCGACTGGAGGTTCTCCTCGGTGAGGTCGCCGGCCTCGGGCTCGCCCAGCACCGGGGTGAGCATCTCGAGCATCGCGGCGTGGGCCGGCTCGATCGGGATCGTGCGGTGCTCGATGCCGAGGTTCTCCGCCAGTCGGACGGCGTCGGCCACCGAGTGCTCGCTCGAGTACCGCGACGGCATCAGCACCCCGTGCACGCGCCCGGGCCCGAGCGCGTCGACGGCGATCGCCGCCACGATCGACGAGTCGACCCCGCCCGACAGGCCGATGACGACCTCGTCGAACCCGTTCTTGGTGACGTAGTCCCGCAGGCCGAGGACCAGCGCGGACCACACCTCCTCGTTGCGGCCGAGCTCCCCCGCGACCTCCGGCGCACCGAGCGCGGACCTCGACCCGACCTCGCCGGTCAGGTGCACGACCGGGAGCGGCGCCGAGGGGTCCGCGTGGAGCGCGACGGGCACGTCGACCACCTGGAACGCCGGCTCGAACCGCTCGCAGCGCGCCAGCACCCGGCCGTCGCCGTCGAGCACGACCGAGCCGCCGTCGAAGACCAGCTCGTCCTGGCCGCCGACGAGGTTGACGTAGACGATCGGGCAGCCGCCCCGCTCGACGTGCGTGCGCAGCAGCTCCTCCCGCTCGCGCTGCTTGCCGACGTGGAACGGCGAGGCGTTCAGGTTGACCACCAGCGCCGCGCCGTCGCGATCCGCGGTGGGAACGACGCTGTCGGACATCCACATGTCCTCGCAGATCGTCACCGCGACCGGGACCCCCGCGATGCGGTGGAGCGGCTGGCCGCCGGTCCCGGGGTCGAAGTACCGCTTCTCGTCGAAGACCGAGTAGTTCGGCAGGCCCTGCTTGCGGTAGCTCGACACCATCCGCCCGCCGTGGAGGACCGCCGCCGCGTTCCACGGACCGTCGGTGGCGTCGTGGGGGTCCGCGCCGGGGTGGCGGCGTCCCTCGACCCACCCGACCACGGCGACGCAACGGCCGTCGATGCGTGCCGCGAGGTCCGCCAGCACCGCCTGGGAGTGCTCGACGAACCCGGGCTTGAGGAGCAGGTCCTCGGGCGGGTAGCCGGTGATCGCGAGCTCGGGGAACACCGCGAGGTCGGCGCCGGCGTCCTCGGCCCGACGGTACGAGTCGATCACCTGCGCGGCGTTGCCCTCGAGGTCGCCCACCACCAGGTCCAGCTGGCAGAGGGCCACGCGCACCGTCGGGGGGTCCGTCATCGACGGCGACTGTACCCCGGGTGCCGTCCGCACCCGTGGGGGACCGGGTGCGGACGGTCCGGGGTGTGGCTCAGGCCGGATCGATCGCCGAACAGACGGTGTTCGTGATGAGCCGCGTGACGACGTACGGGTCGATGTTGGCGTTCGGGCGCCGGTCCTCGATGTAGCCCTTGCCGTCCCTCGCGACCTGCCAGGGGATGCGGATGGAGGCGCCGCGGTCGGACACGCCGTAGCGGAACTCCGAGTAGTGCGCGGTCTCGTGGAGCCCGGTCAGCCGGTCCTCGAAGCCGTGCCCGTACCCCGCGAGGTGCTCCTCGACCTTGCCGGGCCCGCCGAGCGCCTCACAGGCGCCGATGATCGCGTCGTACTCCTGGCGCATCCGGTTGGTGGAGAAGTTCGTGTGGCACCCCGCGCCGTTCCAGTCGCCCTTGATCGGCTTCGCCGAGATCGAGGCGTTGACGCCGAAGTCCTCGGCGATCCGGTACAGCAGGTAGCGGGCGACCCAGAGCTGGTCGGCGACCTCGACCGGGCCGAGCGGCCCGACCTGGAACTCCCACTGGCCGAGCATGACCTCGGCGTTGGTGCCGCTGAGCGCGAGGCCGGCGGCCAGGCAGGCGTCGGTGTGCGCCTCGACGATCTCGCGGCCGGCGATCTCCACCGCGCCGACCCCGCAGTAGTAGGGGCCCTGCGGCGCCGGGTAGTAGTAGCCCTCGCTCGGCCAGCCGAGCGGGCGACCCTCCTTGAAGAAGGTGTACTCCTGCTCGATGCCGAACAGCGGCTCGTGCTCCGCGAACTTGTCCGCCACCGGGATCAGCAGGGCCCGGTTGTTCGTGCGGTGCGGCTCCAGGGTCTCGGGGAGGAGCACCTCGCACAGGACCAGCACGTCACCCGGCTTGCGGGTGGGGTCCGGGCAGGTGAACACCGGCTGCAGCACGCAGTCCGACGCGCTCCCCTCCGCCTGGTTCGTCGAGGACCCGTCGAACCCCCAGATCCCCGGCTCCTTGCCGTCCTCGATGATCCGGGTCTTCGACCTCATGTTGGGGACGGGTTCGGTCCCGTCGATCCAGATGTACTCGGCCCGATATGGCACTGGTCACCACCTCTCGATCCAATGTGACGGGATCGAGGATGCCGAGAGGCCGTTTCCCGGCCGTTGCCCGAGTGTGAACGCCCTGTTAACTGGTGTCAGGGAGCTGTCGGGCGCGGTCGTCGGCCTGCTACCACACACGGGGGCGACCCTGTCGTCGGACCAGAGGATGGAGATCGGATGACCGAGCGCGACTACGTGCTGCGCACCGTCGAGGAGCGTCGGGTGCGGCTGGTGCGGTTGTGGTTCACCGACGTGATCGGCCAGATCAAGTCGGTGGCGATCTCACCGGTGGAGCTCGAGACCGCCTTCGACGAGGGCGTGCAGTTCGACGGCTCGGCGATCGACGGGTTCAGCCGCGTCCAGGAGAGCGACGTGCTCGCCTTCCCCGACGCCGCCTCGTTCCAGCTCATGCCGGACGCGGAGGGCGGGCAGAGCACCGCCCGGATCTTCTGCGACATCGCCAACCTCGACGGCACGCCGTTCGGCGGCGACCCCCGCGGGGTGCTCAAGCGCAACCTCACGAGCGCGTCGGAGCAGGGGTTCGAGTTCATGTGCGCGCCGGAGATCGAGTACTTCTACCTGCGCAGCGACGACCCCGAGCAGCAGCCGGAGCCGGTCGACGACGCGAGCTACTTCGACCTCACCGCGGCCGACGAGTACTCGGACCTGCGACGCCGGACGATCAGCCGCCTCGAGGCGTCGGGGATCCCGGTGGAGTACGCGTTCCACGAGGACGCCCCGTCCCAGCACGAGATCGACCTGCGCTACAGCGACGCGCTCGAGATGGCCGACAGCGTCACCGCGCTGCGGATGATCGTGCGGGAGGTCGCGATGGCCGGTGGGGTGCACGCGACCTTCATGCCGAAGCCGATCGAGGGCGTGCAGGGGTCGGGCATGCACACCCACGTGTCGCTGTGGCAGGGCGACCGCAACGCGTTCCACGACCCCGACGACGAGGCCGGGCTCTCCGACATCGCCCGCCGGTTCATCGCCGGCCTGCTGCGGCACGCCCCCGAGATCACGGCGGTGACGAACCAGCTCGTCAACTCCTACAAGCGCCTCGTGGTGGGCTTCGAGGCCCCGGTCCACATCTCGTGGGCCCGCAACAACCGCTCGGCGCTGGTGAGGGTGCCGGTGCCCAAGCGCGGCAAGGAGGCGCTGAGCACGCGCATCGAGTACCGGTCGATCGACCCGGCCTGCAACCCGTACCTCGCGTTCTCGGTGATGCTCGCCGCGGGCATGCGGGGCGTCACCGAGGGCTACGAGCTCCCGCCGGAGGCGACCGGCAACCTCTACGACCTGCCGAACCGCTCGGAGGAGGAAGGGAGGTTGCTGCCGACGAACCTCGCCGCGGCCCTCGACGAGATGGAGCGATCGGAGCTGGTCCGGGAGGCGCTCGGGGAGCACATCTTCGAGTGGTTCCTGCGCAACAAGCGCTCCGAGTGGGAGGACTACCGCACCCACGTCAGCCGTTTCGAGCTCCAGCGCTACCTACGCGCCTGGTGAAGGTGGGATGCAACCGATCCTGATCTGGCCCGTGCCGGCACCGCCGGACGTCGTCCGGGTGCTCGACATGGCGGGGCTGCCGTGGACGGCGGTCGCGGACGAGGCCGAGGCGCGCGACGGCACGTGGTCCGCGGCGATCGTCGCGGCGGACGAGGACCCCGAGCACGGGTTCGCGATGGCACGGACGCTGCGGCGGGGCGACGTGGGCGTCGCCCCGCTGCTGCTGCTGGTGCGCGGCTCGCAGCTCGCCGACCTCGACGGCCGCCACGACACCTTCGACGACTTCTGCGTGACGCCCTTCCACCCGGCGGAGCTCGAGGCCCGCCTGCGGCACCTCCTGGCCGCCGAGCCCGACCTCGACACCGGGCCCGAGATCGTCCAGTACGAGGCGCTGGTGCTCAACCTCGAGACGTACCAGGCCTCCATCGCGGGGCGGCCGCTCGACCTGACCTACATGGAGTACGAGCTGCTCAAGTTCCTCGCGCAGAACCCGGGCCGGGTCTTCACCCGCGAGACGCTGCTGTCGAGGGTCTGGGGCTACGACTACTTCGGCGGCGCGCGCACCGTCGACGTGCACGTGCGGCGGCTGCGCTCGAAGCTCGGCGAGGAGCACGCCGGGCTGATCCACACCGTCCGGTCGGTCGGCTACAAGTTCGGCGAGTCCCGCTGGTCGGCCTGACCCGACCGGGGCCGGCCCGACCGGGCCGGGTCAGACGTTGAGCTCGATGAGCTCGCTGCCCTCGTTGGCGCGCTCGCCCTCGACGCGCAGGAAGTGCCCGAGGACGATGGAGATGAACGTGCCGATGCCGAAGAACACCAGCGGCAGGATCACGAACAGCACCACGAGGATCAGGATGGCTCCGACCATGGGGGAGAGTCTGCCCCACCGGTGCGCCGCCGCGCACCCCGACGCTCAGCGGGGGTCGTACACCCAGGCCTCGAGCTCGACGAGCGCGCCGAACGGGAGCGCGGCCACCGCGACCGCGGAGCGGGCGGGCCGGTGGTCGCCGAAGTACGCCGCGTAGAGCTCGTTCATCCGGGGATAGTCGTCCATGTCGGCGAGGAACACGGTCACCTTGGCGACCTGCCGGGCGTGCAGGCCGTTGTTCCGCAGCAGCGAGTCGAGGTTGGCGAACACCTGCCGGAGCTGGGCGTCGAAGCCGTCGACGAGCCCGTCCTCGGTGAGCCCGATCTGGCCGGACACGCAACACCAGTCCCCCGCGCGGTAGAGGGGCGAGTAGGGCAGGTCCGGCATCGTGTGCTCCTTCCGGCTCGCTCGCCGCAGCGTACCGTCGGCGCCCCGATGCGGCCGCCGCCCGACGACGGGCTAGCTTCGCCCGACGTGGACACTCCCCCTTCGATGACGGGCCGCCCGACGACCGGCCCCTCGACGATCGGACGGCGCCAGCTGCTGCGGGGCGGGCTCGCCGGGATCGGGGCGACGGTGCTCGGTGGCACGGTCCTCGCCGCGTGCAGCAGCTCCGGCGACACCGTGGACGAGGGCGTGGACCCCGGGCCCGAGCTGTCGCTCATGGCGATGTTCCCCCGCGACGTGGCGCACATCGCGGCCGGCCACCCGACCCGCCTGCCGTTCACGCTCGTCGACGTCGAGGGGGTGCCCCTGTCCGACCTGGAGGGTCCGGCGTCGTTCACCGTCCTGTTCGACGGCGAGCAGGTCGGCGACCCCGTGCAGGTCGGCCCGCGGGGGGACGGCGTGCCCCGCCCGTACCTCCCGTTCGAGTTCGAGTTCCCGCGCCCGGGCCTGTACGACGTGGAGGCCGACTACGCGGGCGAGGTGCTGACCAGCCAGCTGCAGGTGTTCCGCCCCGAGGAGGTGCGCACGCCGCTCGTCGGCGCGCCGCTCCCGTCGGTGAACACCCCGACGACCGCGAACTCCCTCGAGGTCGACCCGATCTGCACCCGGGTGCCGACGTGCCCGTTCCACGAGCACGACCTGGCCGACGCGCTCACGACCGACCGCCCGGTGGTCGTGCTGCTGGCGTCACCCGCGTACTGCCGGACCACCGCGTGCGGCCCCATCCTCGAGCTGCTCGTCGAGCACGCCGCGGACCGCGACGACCTGATCGTCGTGCACTCCGAGGTCTACAAGAACCCCAAGGCGGTCGACGACCTCGCGGACGCGGCGCTCGCGCCGCTGCCCGACCAGTACGTGATGCCCTTCGAGCCGTGCCTGTTCGTCACGGACGCGTCGCACACCCTCGTCGCCCGGGGCGACGTGGTCGTCGACCGCGAGGAGATGGGCGAGATGCTGGCGCTCGCCGTCTGAGGGCCCTGACGGCGCTGGTCAGCTGAACGACTGGCCGCAGCCGCAGGTGCGCTGCGCGTTGGGGTTCGTGATCGCGAACCCGGACTGCTCGAGCCCGTCCTTGTAGTCGAGGGTCGCGCCGGTGAGCAGCTGTGCGCTGGAGGGGTCGACGATGACCTTCACGCCGCCCTGCTCGGTGGTCACGTCGTCGCTCGCGACGTCGCTGTCGAAGAACATCTCGTAGGAGAACCCGGAGCACCCGCCCGGCCGCACGGCGACGCGCAACCCGAGGCCCTCTTCGCCCTCGGCGGCGATCAACTGCTTGACCTTGTCGGCAGCGCTGTCGGTCAGGGTGATCATCGATGCTCCTCCACGCCTCGCAGCGGTTCGCAACGGGTCGTGCCGCCGATGTTACCGGCGACGGTGATGGGAACGCACTGCACGCCGGTTCATTCCGCCTCGCGGGCTCGTTCCCCCTCCGGCGAGGTCGTCGTGAGCTGCACCCGGCACGGCGCCCGGTCGGCGAGGTCGTTGAAGTCGGCGACCCGCGCCCCGCCGATCTCGTCGACGAAGCCCTCGAGCATCCCGCGGTGGATCGAGCACACGACGTCGGGGTCGACCTCCGCGAGCTCCGCGAACGGGCAGTGGGTGAACGCCACGGTGGTGCCCTCCCCGCCGTCGACGCGGGCGGGGTCGAAGCCGAGCTCGTCGAGCATGGCGACGGTCGCCTCGACGCAGCTGCGCTGCCGCGACCCGGGCTGGCGGTGCGCGAGGCGCCGCCCCTCGGACCGGCCGGCGTCCAGGGCCAGGTCGCCGCCCAGGCCCGCCTCCATCGCCATGCCGAGCAGCATGCGGGCCAGCATCGGGAACACCGGCGGCTCGAGCCCGAGCGAGGGTGCCTCGGCGCTGAGCGAATAGAGCTTCTGGGGCCGACCGACCGCGCCGCTGACGTCCGGGCGGGCGTCGAGGAGACCGACCTCGCGCATCCGCTCGAGGTGCGGCCGGACCGTGTTCGGGTGGAGCCCCAGCGTCGCGGCGACGTCCGCGGTCGCGAGCGGCCGGGAGGAACGGGCGAGCTCCAGGTAGATCGCGTACCGCGTGTTGTCGCCGAGGGTCTTCAGCAGGTCGAGGCGGCGCTCGGTCGACGGCACCCGACCATCGTACCGCGGGGGGTCGAAAAAACACGGTGAGTACCGGTAAAATGGGGGTCATGGACCCGGATCAGGTGCCTCCCCCCTCCGAGACGGCACTTCCGACGGAGGACCAGGTCATGTCGCTGCTGCGCGGCGTGGTCGATCCCGAGCTCGGGCTCGACATCGTCGAGCTCGGGATGGCGAAGGGCGCCACGATCGAACCGGACGGCCTGGTGCGCGTGCGGATCTCCCTCACGACCAGCGGCTGCCCGCTGCGCGCACAGATCCAGAAGGACGTGCGAGCCCGCATCCTGGGGCTGCCCGGGGTCGAGCGGGTGAAGATCGACTGGGGCGAGCTCGACCAGGAGGAGAAGGCGGCCGCCATGGACCGCGCCCGGCGCAACATCGCCGAGCGGGGCGACCGCGGGCTGCTGCCGCCCACGACCAAGGTGATCATGGTCGCGTCCGGCAAGGGCGGCGTCGGCAAGTCCTCGGTCACCGTGAACCTGGCGTGCGCGCTCGCCGCCAGGGGGCTGACGGTCGGGGTGATGGACGCCGACATCTGGGGGTTCTCGGTGCCCCGCATGCTCGGCCTCGAGGGGCGCCTGGAGGCCACCGGCGAGGGGGACGCGCGGCGGATCCGCCCACACGAGCTGCCCGTCGGTGACGGCCTGCTGCGCGTGGTGTCGATGGGCTTCCTCGTCGAGGAGGAGGGCTCCGCGCTGATGTGGCGGGGCCTCATCCTGAACCGCGCCGTCCAGCACTTCCTCGAGGACGTCGACTGGGGCACGCTCGACTACCTGCTGATCGACATGCCGCCCGGGACCGGCGACGTGCAGATGGGGCTGGCCCGCCTGCTGCCACGTGCCGAGATGGTGGTCGTCACCACCCCCGCGCTGACCGCGCAGAAGGTCGCGGTGCGGGTGGTCGACATGGCCCGCAAGAACTACCTCCGCGTCGCGGGGGTGATCGAGAACATGTCGGTCTACGTGGACGACACCGGGCGCGAGCACGCGCTGTTCGGACGGGGCGGCGGTGAGCGCCTCGCGGCGGAGGCCGGCGTGCGGCTGCTCGGTAGCATCCCGATCGAGCCCGAGGTGGCCGAGGGCGGAGACGCCGGACGCCCCGTCGCGCTCGGCGAGGGGCGCGCCGCCGCTGCGTTCACGGCGATCGCCGACACCCTGGTCGACGAGGTCGTGCCGCCGGCGGACTTCGCGGGGTGCTCCGCCCGCCTCCTCGGCGCCGTCGAGGCGGCCTTCGCCCAGGTCGACGACGCCCAGGGTGAGCCGGCGGAGGTCTAGCAACCGGGGATCGGGGCGAGCCCTCGACCCAGCACCTCGGCGATCGGGTAGGCCACCGCGTCACCGCGGCGCGCGTCGCGCGCCGCGACGAGGCCGACGACCCGGCCCTCGGCGTCCAGCACGGCGCCCCCGGAGCTGCCGCCCCGCACCGGGACGTCGACGAGGAGCACGTCGCTGGAGCCCCCGTACGCCGCCCGGCGCTCGACCGACACCACCCGGCCCGAGCCGAGCGCGGCGGCGCCGTCGGGGTGCCCGGCGACCGTGACCGCCTGCCCCTCGACCGGCTCCGGACCCAGCGCCAGGGGATCGAGCAGGTCGAGGTCCCCGGGATCGGCGAGCTCCAGCACGGCGGCGTCCCGACCCGGAACCGCGCCACGCACCGTGGCCGCCGCGGTGCTGCCGTCGGGCAGCCGCAGCGTGGCGGTCCCGGCGCCGACGACCACGTGCGCGTTGGTCAGCAGCTCCACCCCGTCACCCCGGCGCACCGCGGTCGCGGAGGCCTGCCGCACCTTCCCGCAGCCACCCGCCTCGACCTCCACCACCGCGCCCGCGGCCGCGGCCGCGACCCGCTCGTCGACGCCGGCGTCACGCTCGAGGCGCGCGGCGGCGACCTCCGCCGCGGGTCCGTCCGACGGGTCGGTGCCGGCCCCCACGCTGACCCCGTGCAGCACCACGCCGGTGCACGCACCCACGAGGAGCGCGACCGCGAGCTGCACGACGAAGCGATGACCCATCCACCGCAACGTGACCACGGAGAGTGGTCACGGGGCAAGGGGGCAGAAGTGCTCAGCGCACCGACACCTGCTCAGCGCAAGGAGACGTACAGGGCCCAGACGTCCTCGACCGCCGAGGTCGGCGTGGTCTTGCCCGACCGGACGAGCTCCTCGTGCTCGCGGAGGGCCTCGGTGACCTCGGGGTAGCTCCGCAGGTCGTCGCGGAGCCGGTCGTCCAGCATCGACCACATCCACCGGACCTGCTGGTCCCGCCGCTTCTCCTCCAGCTCACCGGTGGCCGACAGCCGCGCCCGGTGCACCAGCACCTGGCGCCACAGCTCGTCGAGCCCCTCGTTGTGCAGGCCCGAGCAGAGCAGCACCGGCGGGGTCCAGGTCGGCGAGGTGGGTTGCAGCAGGTGGAGGGCGGCCCGGTAGTCCGCCGCGGCGCGCTCGGCCCGTTCCCGGTTGTCCCCGTCGGCCTTGTTGATCGCGATCAGGTCCGCGAGCTCGAGCACACCCTTCTTGATGCCCTGGAGGTCGTCGCCGGCACCGGCGAGCATCAGCACCAGAAAGAAGTCGACCATGTCGGCGACGACGGTCTCGGACTGGCCGACCCCCACCGTCTCGACCAGCACCACGTCGAACCCGGCGGCCTCGCACACGAGGATCGTCTCGCGGGTGGACCGGGCGACCCCGCCGAGCGTCGCCCCCGCGGGTGACGGCCTGATGAACGCGTCGGGGTCGACCGCGAGGCGCTCCATGCGGGTCTTGTCACCGAGGATCGAGCCGCCGGTGCGGGAGCTGGTGGGGTCCACCGCGAGCACCGCGACGCGGTGGCCCGCCGAGGTGAGGTTCACCCCGAGCTGGTCGATGAAGGTGGACTTCCCGACGCCCGGCACGCCGGTGATGCCGACGCGGTGGGCGCCGCCCGTGTGGGGGAGCAGCCGCTCGAGCACCTCGCGCGCCGCCTCGCGGTGGCGGGGGCTCCTGCTCTCCACGAGGGTGATCGTGCGCGCGAGGACGGCACGGTCCCCGGCGAGCACGCCCTCGACGTACGCATCGACGCTCAGCGGGGCGGCCATCGGTGCGGGGTCAGTCCCGCGACGGCAGCTCGTAGCCGAGGCGGTCCGCCAGGCGGTCGAGCAGGTCGTCGGCGGCCTCGTGGATCACGGTGCCGGGACCGAACACGGCGACGGCACCGGCCGCGTGCAGCTCCTCGTGGTCCTGGGGCGGGATCACGCCGCCGACGACGACCATGATGTCGTCCCGCCCCATGGCGGCGAGCTCCTTGCGGAGCTCCGGCACGAGGGTGAGGTGGCCCGCCGCGAGCGAGGACGCACCCACGACGTGCACGTCGGCCTCGACCGCCTGCCGGGCCGCCTCCGCCGGGGTCTGGAACAGCGGTCCGATGTCGACGTCCCAGCCGAGGTCGGCGAAGGCCGAGGCGATGACCTTCTGCCCGCGGTCGTGGCCGTCCTGGCCCATCTTGGCGAGCAGGATGCGCGGCCGGCGGCCGTCCGCCGCCTCGAACGCCTCCACCTTCCTGCGCACGTGGTCCAAGATCCCTCCCCGCTCGCCGAGCTCGCTGCGGTAGACGCCGGAGATGGAGCGGATCTCGGCGCGGTGCCGGCCGAAGGCCTTCTCGAGCGCGTCGCTGATCTCCCCGACGCTCGCCTTGGCCCGTGCCGCCTCGACGGACAGCTCCAGCAGGTTGCCCTCGCCCGATCCGGCCGCCTCGGTCAGCGCGTCGAGGGCACGCCGGACCGCGTCGGGATCGCGCTCGGCGCGCAGCTTCTCCAGCTTGGCGATCTGCCCGGCGCGCACCGCGGAGTTGTCGATCTTCAGCACGTCGATCTGCTCGTCGGCCTCGACGCGGTACTTGTTCACGCCGATCACCGGCTGCTGGCCCGAGTCGATGCGGGCCTGGGTCCGGGCGGCGGTCTCCTCGATGCGGAGCTTGGGGACGCCGGCCTCGATCGCCTTGGCCATGCCGCCGAGCTCCTCGACCTCGCGGATGTGCTCGAGCGCCCGCTTCGCGATCTCCGCGGTGAGCCGCTCGACGTAGTAGCTGCCGCCCCACGGGTCGATGACCCGGGTGGTGCCGGACTCCTGCGCGAGGAACAGCTGGGTGTTGCGCGCGATGCGGGCAGAGAAGTCGGTGGGCAGGGCGAGCGCCTCGTCGAGCGCGTTCGTGTGGAGGCTCTGGGTGTGCCCCTGCGTGGACGCCATCGCCTCGATGCAGGTGCGGATGACGTTGTTGAACACGTCCTGCGCGGTGAGCGACCAGCCGGAGGTCTGCGAGTGCGTGCGCAGCGACAGCGACTTGGGGTTCTGCGGGTCGAAGTGCTCCTTCATGAGCTTCGCCCACAGCAGGCGCGCCGCCCGCATCTTGGCGACCTCCATGAAGAAGTTCATGCCGATCGCCCAGAAGAACGACAGCCGCGGCGCGAACGAGTCGACCTCCAGCCCCGCGCTGCGTCCGGCCCGCACGTACTCGATGCCGTCCGCGATCGTGTACGCGAGCTCGAGGTCGAGCGACGCCCCCGCCTCCTGCATGTGGTAGCCGGAGATCGAGATGGAGTTGAACCGGGGCATCTCGCGCGAGGTGTAGGCGAAGATGTCCGAGATGATCCGCATGGAGGGGCCGGGCGGGTAGATGTAGGTGTTGCGGACCATGAACTCCTTGAGGATGTCGTTCTGGATGGTCCCCGAGAGCTGGTCGTGGCGGACGCCCTGCTCCTCCGCCGCGACGATGTAGAGCGCGAGCACCGGCAGCACCGCGCCGTTCATCGTCATCGACACCGACATCTGGTCCAGCGGGATGCCGTCGAAGAGCACCCGCATGTCGTAGATGGAGTCGATCGCCACGCCGGCCATGCCCACGTCGCCGGCGACGCGGGGGTTGTCCGAGTCGTACCCGCGGTGCGTCGCGAGGTCGAACGCGACCGACAGCCCCTTCTGCCCCGCGGCGAGGTTGCGACGGTAGAAGGCGTTCGACTCCTCGGCGGTGGAGAACCCGGCGTACTGGCGGATCGTCCACGGCTGGGTCGTGTACATCGTCGGGTACGGGCCGCGCAGGAACGGCGCGAGTCCCGGGTACGTGTCGAGGAAGTCGAGGCCCTCGAGGTCCGCCGCGGTGTACAGCGGGCGCACGTCGATGCCCTCGGCGGTGTGCCAGGACCCCTCGGTGGCGGGGCGCTGGCCCTGCGGTCCGGCCGGCGGCAGGTCGACGCCGCTGAAGTCGGGGATCTCGAAGCTCATCGGTCGGACTCCCTGGTCGAGGCGCGGTCGTTGGTCGCCGGCGTGCCGAGCGAGGCGTGCGCTCGACGCAGCACGTCGAGCACGTCGACGCCGACGTGGACGTACTCGGCGACGCCCGCGGCGAGCTCGGCGTCGCGCCGGTCGCCGGGCCGGCCCGCGAGGTACAGGTGCGCGAGCCCGGCGTCGCGCAGCGCGGTGGCGAACTCGACGGCCCGCTCCGCGTACACCTCGTCGGAGGAGCACAGGCAGGCGAGCTGCACGCCGGCCTCCGCGACGTCCGCCACGGCATCCGCGGGGTCGTCGTAGCCGGTGGTGCGGCCGCGCTCGGAGGTGACCGCCTCGATGCCCCCGGACTCGAAGAAGTTCTTCGCGAACGTCGCCCGGGCGGTGTGGGTCGCGACCGGACCGAGGTTCACGAGGAACACGCGGGGCCGCTGCCCGGTCGCGGCGAGGTGTGCGTCGGAGGCGTCGCGCAGCGCCTCGAACTCCTCGGCCCAGCGCACGGTCGGAAGGGGCTCGCAGGTGGTCGGCGACCCGCCCTCGGGCCCCGCGGGGCCGCTCGGGGCGGCGGACCTCGCCCGCGACCGGAGCGCCCCGAGGTCGGGGGCGGGGCGCGGTTCGGGGGCTTCCGCGATGTCGGGGAACTCGCTCACCCCGGTGAGCGGCTCCTCCCTCGTGGCGACCGCGGCGAGGCGGCGGGAGCGGACCTCCGCGATCGCCTGCCCGAGCGTGCCGTCGAGGAGCACCGCCGGCATGCCGCCGGCCGCCTCCAGGTCGCGGAAGCGCTGCCAGGCGGCACGTGCGATCTCCTCGGTGAGCGACTCGACGTACCACGACCCGCCCGCGGGGTCGGCGACGCGCCCGACGTGGGCCTCCTCCTGGAGCAGCAGCTGGGTGTTGCGGGCCATGCGCCTCGCCAGCTCGTCGGGCTGGCCCAGCTCCGCGTCGTAGGGCAGCGTCGTCACCTCCTCCGCGCCGCCGACGCCGGCACCGAACGCCGCCGCGGTGACGCGCAGCAGGTTCACCCACGGGTCGCGCCGGGACATCATCCGGCGCGCGGTCCGCACGTGCAGGCGTGGCGTCGCGGCCGCCTCGGACGCGCCGCACGCGGTGCACAGCGCCGCCCAGGTCCGGCGGGCCGCCCGGAGCTTCGCGATCGTCGTGAAGATGTCGGCGTCCGCGGCGAGGGTCAGCTCGATCTGGGCGCACGCCGCATCCGCGTCGAGGCCCGCCGCGGCGAGCGCCCGGAGGTACGCCGCGCCCGTGACGAGCATCGAGGCCAGCTCCTGCGTCTCGCCCGCCCCGGCCTCGACGTACGGGGTGACGTCGACCGACACGGACCGGACGCCCGGCAGGTCCCTCGCGGTGCGGGCCGCGAGCTCGCCGAGCTCGGCGAGGGCCGCGTCGAGGCCCTGGGGGAGGCGGCCCGTGGCGGCGAGGTGGCCGAGCGGGTCCGCGCCGAGGCCGCCGAGCCGCGATGCCGCCGGCACGCCGGCCTGCTCCCACACCGCGTCGAGCAGTGCGGCGGCGCGGGTGAAGTTCGCGCCCGGTCGCAGGTGGACCGGGGCGACGTCGAGCAGCACGCCGTCGAGCAGAGCCCGGAGGTCGTCGGCACCGGTGACGAGCACGCCGTCGACGCCACCCAGCTCGTCGAACCCGTCGTCGGTCGGGCCGACACCGGCGCGGAACGCCGCGTCGAAGCGGACCTCGACGGAGGTGGCGCCCCGCTCGAGGTCGCGGAGCAGGATCCGGTTGGCCTCGGCGGGGTCGGGGTGGTCGGCGACGACCCGCACGCCCCACGGCGCGTCGCCGTCGGGCTGGGTCCGCACGCCCCGGGTGAAGGGGAGCGCGCCGGGGAACCCGGCCTCGTCGGCGCCGCCGGGCGATCCCGCCCGCGTGTAGAGCGGGGCGACGTCGATGCCGTCGGGGGTGCGTGAGTGCAGCTTGGTGACGGGTGCGCCCTTCAGGACCTTCTCCACCTGTTCCAGCCACTGCTGCTCGGTGGGAGGGGTGAACACCCCGGCGAGGGTCGGTTCGGCCTCGGTGGCCACGGGCTACCTCCAACTGCTGCGCTGGCGCGGCGTCCTGCTGCTCAGCGGAGGCTACCGGAGCGCCGCGGACGCTCCGAATGCCGGGGCCGGCTCCTACGATCGACGGATGGCCGAGACCCTCCCTCCCGCACCCGAGACCCTGCCCTCGGTCCCGGAGGACTGGCACCGGGCGCTCGCGGTGGTGGCGCACCCCGACGACCTGGAGTACGGCACCGCCTCCGCGGTCGCGCGCTGGACCTCCCAGGGCAAGGAGGTCGCGTACGTGCTCGTCACCGACGGCGAGGCCGGGATCGACGGGCTCTCGCCCGCGGAGGCCGCTCCGGTGCGGCGGGAGGAGCAGCGGCGGTCCGCCGCGGTGGTCGGGGTCGACCAGGTGGAGTTCCTCGGCTACCCCGACGGCCTCGTCGAGGCGGACCACCGGCTGCGCCGCGACCTCGCGGCCGCGGTCCGCCGCCACCGGCCGGACGTGGTGGTGTCGATCAACTTCCGGGAGACCTTCGGACAGCCGGGGTGGAACCACGTCGACCACCGCAACGTCGGCGTCGCGCTGCTCGACGCGGTCCGGGACGCGGGCAACCGGTGGGTCTTCACCGAGCTCGTCGAGGAGGGCCTCGAGCCGTGGCCGGGCGTGCGGTTCGTCGCGTTCGGGAACTCGCCGCAGCCGACCCACGGGGTGGACGTGACCGGGCACCTGGACGCCGGGATCGCGTCGCTGCGCGAGCACCGGGTGTACCTGGAGGGGCTGCCAGAGGGCACGATGGGCACCGACCCCGAGGCGATGCTCCGCGGCGCCGCGGAGGCGTTCGGCCCACGGCTCGGCGTCGAGCTCGCGGTGCCCTTCGAGGTCATCCCCTTCTGAGCGCGGACCGGCAGTTCACCGACGTGTCCGGCGCGGCGCGGGACCGAATCTGGCTCTGAAGTGACCGATCAGGTCGCCTGGGAGCCAGAACGCGCCACCGTCGCGCGACGGGAATCTCCAGTTCGGGCCGTCGACGGCCGACCATGTGGCGAGGCGCCTTGCGGGGGCGCCGCGGGACGACGAGCTGGACGGCGGATGGCGGTTCAACGGAGCGGGACGAGAGGCGGCCTCAGCGTCGCGGTCGAACGGCTGTCGGAGCACGCCGAGAAGTGGGGCACCGGCCGGCTGCTCGACGAGGGGCTCGACCTGGTCCGCGACTCCACCTGGGCCGACGTGTCCGCCCTGTACGCGGTGGAGGAGCTGGCCGCCTGCCTGGTCGCGCGGCGGCCGGGCTGGGGGGTGCCCTTCCCCGCCCACGCGGACGCCGTGCCCGGCGACTGGTTCCCGTGGGGCCTCGCACCGGTCCACGCCCGGCGCTTCGTGCTGGTCGAGGACGCATCGACCCTCCCCTGCGCCCCGCCACCGGCGCCGACGCTCGGGGAGCTCGGGTTCCGCTCGTGCCTGCACCTGCCGATCCTCGAGCGGTCGCGACTCGTGGGCGCGCTGCACCTCTACTGGGTCGAGCCGCGGCTCGCGTGGGACGACGACCACGGCCGGCTGCTGCGGACGCTCGGCCGCTACCTCCTCAGCGCCGCGACGCGTTGAGGCGCCGCACCGCGCGCCGCCACGCCGACTCGCGCTGCACGGGCTCCGGCTCGTCGAGGCGGGTCAGGTCGGACTCGACGACGTCGTGGCGGTGCAGGTAGGTCGACACGAAGGCCTGGATCACCGCGGCGGCGGGCAGCGCCAGCACCGCGCCGAGCGGACCGAAGAGGCTGGCACCCGCGAGGGCCGCGCCGAAGGCCACGGCGGGGTGCAGGTCCATGGTGTGCGCGGTGATCCGCGGGGCGAGGATGTAGTTCTCGATCTGCTGGTAGACGATCATCCACACGAGCACCCACACCGCGTCGATCGGTGAGCTGATCAGCGCGATCAGCACCGGGAGCGAGCCGCCCAGGTAGGTGCCGAGCACCGGGATGAACTGGCTGGTCAGGCCGAACCAGAGCGCGAGGGCGAGCGGCGACGGCAGCCCCAGCACCTGGAACACGATCCACGACGTGACCGCGCCGATCAGGGCGAGCAGCAGCCGCGAGTAGACCCACCCGCCGGTCTTGTCCACGGCCAGCTCCCACAGTCGCAGCACCAGCTGCTGGCGCTGCGGTGGGAGCAGCGAGCACGCGTTGCGCCGCATCTGCGGGCCCTGCGAGATCATGTAGTAGCTGAACAGGAACACCGTGAACATCTGGAAGATCACGCCGACCGCGGTGCCGGTCAGGGTCAGGACCCGTCCGCCGGCGTCGGCCGCGATGCTCGTCAGGTCGTCCTGGTAGTCGCGGATCGTGCTGTTGAGCTCGTCGGGGGTGATCTCGGTGCCGAAGGTGTCGTTCACCCACTCGGTCGCGTCCGAGATGTAGCCCGGCGCCTGCTCGACCAGCTCCGTGACCTGGTCGATCACCAGGTCGACCATCAGGTAGCCGAACAGCCCGCCGACGCCGAAGACGAGGAAGAAGCACAGCAGCGTCGCCCGGCCGCGCCGCCACCCGCGCTGCGCGAGCCAGTTCACCGCGGGCTCCATCGCGAAGGCGATGAACAGGGACGTGCCGAGGAGCCCGATGAGGCCGGTCAGCTTCCCCAGGATGCTGCGCACCGCGAGGAAGACCGAGACCGAGAACGCGATGGCGAGGATCCCGCGCCAGAACCAGCGGGGCAGCTGGGTGTCGCCGACCATGTCCCCGAAGGTCGGCACGCCCGTGGTGAGGTCGGCCTCCAGCTCCGCGTGGCTCGAGGCGGTGCTGCCGCCCGCGACGGGCTCCTCGGGCCGCGGCTCGCCCTCCCCTGTGGGTTCGCTCACGCGGTCAGCTTCGCACGCCGCTCAGGCGCCGCCGAACATCATCAGCCACTGCTCCGCGGAGCGCGGCTTGAACACGACGTTGCGTCGACGGGTCTCGCCGAGCGGCTCGGAGGGGGCCGGCGAGTACTGGTGGCCGGGGAAGAGGATCGCGTCGTCGGGCACCTTCGCGAGGGTGACCGTGAGGCTGTGGTAGAGCGCTTCGGGGTCGCCGCCGGGCAGGTCCGTGCGCCCGCAGCCATCGAGGAAGAGCGTGTCGCCCGAGACCAGGCGGCCGTCGACGAGGAAGCACTGGCTCCCCGGGGTGTGCCCGGGGGTGTGGAGCAGCTCCACGGGCACCGACCCGACCGTCACCACGTCACCGGAGCGGTGACGAACCAGGTCGCCCTCCCCGAGGTCGGTGACCTTGAGGACCCACTCGGCCTCGTCCTCCTGCACGTGCACGGGCACCTGCGCGTGCTCCAGCAGCTCCGACACGCCCTCGATGTCGAACCCCATCATCGAGCCGCCGCAGTGGTCAGGGTGGTAGTGGGTGACGAGCGCGCCGGTGATGCGCATGCCGTCCTCGGCCGCGATCCGCACGAGGTCCGCGATCCCGTACGCCGGGTCGACGACCAGGCACTCCCCGGTCTCGCGGTCGCCGATGAGGTACACGAAGTTGACCATCTGACGGGCGAGCATGTCGCCGGTGGCGAAGTCGCGGCCGGCGAGGAGCTGCCGGAAGTAGAGCCGCCCGGTGCCGTCCGGGACGCTGGTCGGGTCCGTCGTGCTGTTCACGCGCCCCACGGTAGTGGTCGCCGACGTCCCCGAAGATGGCGGGGGCGCCGGGGGCGGGTCACCCGTGCCGCGCGGCGACCGGGGCGTCCTTGGTCCACTCCGTCAGCCGCTGGCGGTACGTGCGGTCGTACTCCTCGAAGTCCGAGCGCAGCGCCTCGCCGGGCCAGTCGCGGGGCAGCAGCTCACGGGGCAGCAGCGGGTCGGCGACGAAGTGGCGCATCGTCGCGGCCGACACCATGAAGCCCGGTGCGAGCGCGGAGGTGTCGTCGGCCTCCAGCCGCTCGCGCAGCTCGTGCATCGCCTTCCGCAACTTCCGCGCGCGCCGGGCCCACCCCTCGAGGTCCCACAGCTCGGCGACGAGGTCGGCCTCGGTCCGGTCCTCGCGGTCCAGGTCGACGACCAGATCGCCGACGAACCACCAGCAGGGCGACGCGGTCACCGCGCGGTCGGGCCGCGCGTCGCTGTCGAGGTTGTCCGGGCGGACCCACACGCCCTCGCGCAGCTCGGCCAGCCGGGCACGGTCCATCTCGACCCGCAGCGCAGCCCGGTCGCGCGCGCTGCGCGTCCCTGCCGCGACGACGCCGATCCACCACCGGCCGGACCAGTCGTGGACCTTGGCCGCGCGGCTCCGCAGCTGGCGTTCGCGCCGCTCGGTCAGCGCCGGGGCGAGCCCGTAGCACCCGTCGGCATGGGTCACCTCGCCCGCGCTCACCATGCGCGACAGGGCGGTGCGCACCGATCCCTCGCTCAGGCCGAACAGGGCGCCGGTGCGGATGAGGAAGGACACGGGGAGCCGAGCCTGCTTCGACCCGAGCAGCGTCGAGGCGAGCACGGACCGGGCGGTGAGCGGGCGAAGGTTCAGCTCCTCCACTGGGGGGACCCTACCCCCGGGCGGCGCCTCCTTACAGACTGCCCCCGATCGAGGGACGGTTGTAACGTGAGAGCGTGGCCACCGTCGTCAGGGAACCCGACACGATGCGGCCCGCGGAGCACCTGCTGGTCGACGTCCTGCCCACCCCGTCGCTCGGCCCGACGGGCCGGCCGGTCGGGAAGCTCAGGGACGAGCTGTACCGGATCCCGAACGTCCGGAACTGGTTCCACGTCGCGGGCCTGTGGGTGCAGTCCGTAGGCGTGCTCGCGGTCGCCGCGTGGTGGGACCACCCCGTCGGGTGGGTGCTCGCGTTCCTGCTGATGGGCCGCTCGTTCGCCCGCTTCTCGATCCTCGCCCACGAGGCGGCGCACCGCCTGCTCTTCTCGAACCGCAAGCTCAACGACTGGGTCGGCGCCTGGCTCATCGCCTACCCGGCCTTCGTCCCGCTCGAGGCGTACCGGCGGGGCCACATGGCCCACCACAAGGAGGAGTTCGGGCCGAACGAGCCCGACCTCATGCTGTACGCCGGCTACCCGATCACCCGGGACTCGTGGCGCCGCAAGCTGCGCCGGGACGCGACGGGCAGCTCCGGCTGGAAGAACCTCAAGGGCCTGCTGCTCGCGCTCCGTTCCGAGCGCGCACGGCCCATCGCGCTGAAGATCCTCGGCTGGCAGGTGGTCCTCTTCGTCGGCCTGTGGGTCGCGTTCGGCCGGTGGTGGATCTACCCGGTGATGTGGCTGCTGCCGTGGATGACCGTGTGGCGCGTGCTGAACCGGCTGCGCGCGGTCGCGGAGCACGGGGGCCTCGGCGCCTCCTCGGACCGGCGGCTCACGACCCACCACGTGCGCCAGTCGTTCACCGCGCGGTTCTGGATGGTGCCGTTCAACACGGGCTGGCACCTCGCGCACCACATCGACATCGGGGTGCCCTTCGCGCACCTGCCCCGGCTCCAGGCCGAGCTCGAGCGCTGCGGGTACGTGCAGCCGGGGCTCGAGTGGCCGAGCTACCGGGCCCTCTGGCGGCACGCCGCCTCCCGGACCGAGCCCCGCGACTGAGCCCCTCGGCCGGGTCAGTCCGGCGCGACGCCCACCGCGAGCTGGAAGCGCAGCCGCCCACCGTCCTCCAGCTCGATCGTGAGCACCTCGCCGTCCACGTGGACCGACGTCGCGGAGGGCAGCAGGTCGATCAGCTCGTACTGGGGCAGCTCGCCCACGGGGGCGACGTCGCTGCGGGAGCGGAGCTCGATGGCCAGCCGCCCCCGCTCGACCCGGTAGCTCCCCGACGCGTCGTTCACGCCGTCGTAGACGTCGACCCGCTCGCCGTCGAAGGTGACCACCGCCGGCACCTCCGCGCCGGAGGTGTCCTCCTCGTCCCGGCCGTCGTCCATCGAGATCAGCCGCCACGAGGTGCCGGAGAGCTGGAGCGGCTCGGCCGGTGTCGACGGGTCGCGCCGCTCCCTCGCCGACGAGGTCGCCGCGCTGGTGCCCCGGTCCCCACCGGAGCACCCCGCGAGGAGCGTCGCGAGGCACAGGGTGACGACGGTGGCGCGCGCGAGGTGTGAGCTCATGCGTGGTTCCTCTCCACCGGCCGTGCGGGCCGTCCCGGCGACATCGTACGGCCGGGCGGGCGCCCACAGGTGGGAACGACCGCCGGTAGCCTGCCTCGCCATGGGCAGGACCCGGGTGGGCTACCTCGGACCGGAGGGGACGTTCTCGGAGCAGGCGCTCCTGGACGTCCCCGACCTCGCCGGCGCGGAGCGCGTGCCGTTGCCCCTCATGACCGACGTGCTGTTCGCGGTGCACGAGGGGCGGGTCGACCTCGGCGTCGTGCCTGTGGAGAACGCGATCGAGGGCAGCGTGAACGCGATCGTCGACACCCTGGCCTTCGACGTGGACCTGCTCATCCAGCGCGAGATCGTCGAACCGGTCTCGCTGAACCTGCTGGTCCGCCCGGGGACCCGGCTCGAGGACGTCGAGCGCATCGTCGCGATCCCGGTCGCGAGCTCCCAGTGCCGCCGGTGGCTGCGCTCGAACCTCCCGTCGGTGGCCCACGTCGCCGCGAGCTCCAACGCCGAGGCGGCGCGGCTGGTCGCGACCGGGGACGACCCCGCCGCGGCCGCCATCGCGAACCCGCGTGCCGCCGAGGTGTACGGGTTGGAGGTGGCGGCCTCCGAGATCGAGGACCACCCGGAGAACCAGACCCGGTTCGTGGTCGTGGCCCGCTCCGGTGTGCCGGCACGCACGGGGCACGACAAGACCTCGATCGTCGTGTTCCAGCGCTCCGACCGTCCCGGTTCGCTGCTCGCGATCCTCCAGGAGTTCGCGGCGCGCTCGATCAACCTGTCGCTGCTGCTGTCGAGGCCGACGAAGACGTCGCTCGGCGACTACTGCTTCGTGCTGGACCTCGACGGCCACGTGGCCGACCCGGTCGTGGCGGACTGCCTGCGCACGCTGCACGCCACGCAGGCGGGAGTGAAGTTCCTCGGATCCTTCCCCGCGGCCGGCGGTGACGGCCACGAGGCGCGCGCGGAGGTGGAGTCACGGTTCGCGGAGGCGGACAAGTGGCTCGAGGAGATCCGCGCCCAGATGCGCGACTGAGCGTCCGGCGCCATCGCCGACCGGCTCTACGCTGGAGGGCGGAAGGATGGCAGAGCGGACGAATGCGACGGTCTTGAAAACCGTTGGGCCCTCACGGGTCCCGGGGGTTCGAATCCCCCTCCTTCCGCCAGGTCTGGGCGGCTGACGCCGGGTCTCGCGTCAGCTGGCCTCGTCGAGCGCCTTCGCGAGCTCGTCCTTCGACATGGAGGACCGGCCCGGGATGTCGCGCTCCTGGGCCTCCTCGTAGAGCTCGCTCCGGCTGCGCGTCGAACGGTCCGGGCGGGGCGACCGGGACGCGGCTCGGGACCCGTCGGTGTCGCCGCCGCGTGCCTTCTCCAGGCTCGCCTGGAGGGCCTCCATGAGGTCCACGACCTCCGCCGGTCGCTCCTCCTCCTCGACCACGACCTCCTCGCCCTTCGCCTTGCTCTCGATCAGGTCGAGCACCCGCTCGCGGTAGGTGTCGTGGTAGCGGTCCGGGTCCCACGAGGTGGTCAACGACTCGATCAGCTGCTCCGCCATCGCGATCTCGCGGTCGCGCAGCTCCACGTCGGAGGGCAGGTCGCCGATCACGGACTCCGGGTTCCGCACCTCGTCGGGGAAGAACATCGTCTCGAGCACCAGCACCCGCCCGTTCGAGCGCACCGCGGCCAGGTACTGCTTGGTGCGCAGCACGAACCGCGCGATCGCGACCTTGTTCGAGCGTTCGAGTGCGGTGCGCAGCAGCTCGTAGGGCTTCGCGGCCTCCTTGCCGGCGGGCGCGAGGTAGTAGCTCTTCTCGAAGTGGACGGGGTCGAGCTCGTCGAGGTCGACGAAGTCCTCGATGTCGATCGTGCGCGACCGACCCGGTTCGACCGCCTCGAGCTCCTCGGGGGTGACCACGACGTAGCGGCCGTCGTCGAGCTCGTAGCCCTTGACGATGTCCGCGTACGGCACCTCGTCGTCGCTGGTGTCGGTCACCCGCCGGTAACGGATGCGCTCGCCGGTGTCCTTGCTCAGCTGGTGGAACGCGACGTCCTTCTGCTCGGTGGCGCTGAACAGCTTCACCGGGACGTTCACCAGACCGAAGCTGACCGCGCCGGTCCAGATCGCTCTCGCCATGGCCGATGACCTACCCCGCCCGCAGCGGTGCAAACCTCGTTGCGTGGCCGACGACGTGGACGGGGTGGACGAGCTGTACGACCTGGAGCCGGGTGCGTTCGTCGCCGCCCGGGACCAGCTGGCCAAGCGGCTGCGCGAGCAGGGCGACCGGGCAGGTGCCACGGCGGTGCGCAAGCTGCGGCGCCCGACGGTGACGGCGTGGGCGCTGAACCAGGTCGTACGCCGGCACCGAGCCGAGGTCGAGGAGCTGCTCGAGCTGGGCCGCGCCGCGGCCGCGGCGCAGGAGCAGGCGCTCTCGGGCGGCTCGGCCGACCTGCGCGGCGCGCTGCAGGCGCGCAACGACGCGCTCCACCGCGTCGCCGGCCTGGCGGAGCGGTTGCTCGACGCGCGCGGCTCGACCGGCGACCGTGCCGTGCTGCTCGACGCCCTGTCGGCCGCCGCGGGTGACGAGGAGGTCGGTGCGGAGCTGCTCGCGGCGCGCCTCGACCGGCCGCCCGAGGCCCGGTCGGGGTTGGAGGCGCTCGGCTCGCTCGACGTCGCACTCGCGGCCTCGCTCGCGGCGACGGGCGAGGCGACGGCCCCGGATGCGACCGCCGACGAGAGGGCTGCCGCCGAGCGCGCTGCCGACGAGCGCGCTGCCGCCGAGCGGGCAGCCGCAGCGGCACGGCGAGCGGCCGCGGAGGAGCGGGTCGCCGCTGCGCTGGACGGGGTGCGCGACGCGGAGGCCGCGCTCGAGCGGGCTCGGGAGGCGCACCGGCGCCTGGAGGCGGAGCTCGAGGAGCTGGCGCAGGCCCACGAGGACGCGGTCGCGAGCTTGCGCGACGCGGAGGAGGAGCTGCGCCGGCTCGGGTGAGCGCCCAAGATCGTGCGCACGCGAACGACCCGCGCGCGTAGTCTCCTGCGTGCCGTGCGGAGGGCGCGGCAGTCGCGTCACTGGGGAGAGGAAGATGCGCACTTCGAGGACCTTGGTCGTCGCCGCGGTCGCGGCGGCGCTGCTCTGTTCGCTCGCGCCGCCTGCGGGGGCCCAGGCGGAGCGGCAGCTGACCGTCACCGGTTCGCCCGTCGCGCCGGGCGGGTCGTTCACGGTGTCGGGCACCGGCTGCATCGACGGCCAGCCGGCCGTCGCGCTGCTGACCGCCGACGGGGAGGCCCCGCTCGCGACACCGGTGCCGCCCGCCGCCGACGGGGCCGGCAACTGGTCGGTGGCGATCACGGTCCCGTCCAACACCCGTCCCGGTCGCTACCCGGTGCAGGCCCGCTGCCTGGGCGCGTACAGCGGCTACGACGGGTACGACGGCTACTACGGGTACGACGGCTACGACGGGTACTCGCTCGGCGGCGGCTTCCACTACTCGACGGCGCACGTCGACGTGCTGCCGCCCGCCCGGCTGCCCGCGTCGGACGGCCCGCTGTCGGTCGACCCGAACGTGGTGGTGCGGGGCGGGACCACCCGGGTCACCGGCGACGGCTGGGCGGCCGGCGAGCAGGTGGCGGTGATGCTCTACTCGGCGCCGCGCATCCTCGCGAACGTTCGGACGGACGCCGCTGGCGCCATCGACGTCGTCGTGCGGATCCCCATGGACGCGTCGCTCGGCGAGCACACGGTCGTCGCGATGAACGCCACCTCCGCGACCACGCGCCCGCTGACGCTGAGCGCGCCGGTCACGGTCGTGGAACGGCGCGCCCCGGCCGATCCGGTGGAGGCGGCGCCAGTCAGCGTCGCGGGCCGGACCCAACGGCCCGGTGGCGGCGGGTCCCTGCCGTTCACCGGGGGCAACCCGTGGCCCTACGTCCTGCTCGGTGTCCTGCTGCTCGCCGCGGGCGGCGAGCTGTACCGGAGGTCCCGGGCCACCGACGGGGCCTGATGCGCGGGTGACGTGACGGATCCGGCACCGACCGGGTGGGTTCGCACGCCGGGGTCGCCCTGGTCGAGGGCGTCGTTCGCCCTCGACCGGGGCGCGCTCCGCATCCACCGACCGGGTCACTGCCAACCCCTCGTGCGCCTGGACCTGCGGCAGGTCCGTCGCATCGACGAGGTGGGGGTGCAGGCCGACGACGGCACGGCGGTCGTCCAGGTGACCACGACCACGGGGACCGTGCTGGAGGTGGGCTGGCCACGCCGGTTCGGGGAGCAGGTGCTCGACGCGTCGCGGGCGACGTTGCACCTCCCTCCGCTCCCGCTGCCCGTCCCGGAGGGGTACGCGCTCAACGACGGGCCGTTCCGGGGGGCGCGCACCGTCGGCGCGCCCGACCTCCGCGACGCCTCGCGCTCGGCGCTCGCCCGGGCCCGGGCCGGCCGTTCGCCGGGCCGGGCGCGCCTCGCGCTGCGGTGGTCCGCCGGGGCCGCGCTGGTCGCCGGTGCGCTGCTCGCCGCGGACCTCCTCGCGCTCCACGCCCGCATCGAGCGGGTGGACGCCGAGCTCCCGGCAGCGGAGGACGGGGTGCGGACCTGGCTGCTCGTCGGGTCGGACGCCCGCGCCGCCGCGACCCGCATGCCGAACCCGGAGGCGTTCGGGACGCCCGAGGAGGTCCGCGGTGAGCGGGCGGACGTCATCATGCTGGTGCAGGAGGGCGTCGACGGACGCCCGCCACTGCTGGTGTCGGTGCCCCGCGACCTGCTCGTGGTCCGTCCCGGCTCCGGCGTCGACCGGCTCGGCCTGTCCCTGCTCGACGGCGAAGGGGCTCTGGCGCTGAGCGTGTGCCGTTCGCTGGGCGTGGCGGTCGACCACGTGGTCAAGGTCCGCTTCGACGGGGTGCGGGACCTGGTGGACGCCGTCGGCGGGGTCGACGTGCACGTGGACCACCCCACGCGGGACCTGCACACCGGGGTCGACCTCGCCCGGGGCACGACGCGCCTCGACGGGGCGCGCGCGGTGGCCTGGATGCGCTCCCGCCACCTCGAGCAGCTCGTCGGTGACCGCTGGGTACCCGACCCGTCGTCGGACACCGGGCGCCAGGGGCACCAGCGGGAGGTGCTCGACCAGCTGACCGCGCGGATGGCGGAGCGCGTCCGCAACCCCATCGAGGCGCAGCGGCTCGCGTGGACCGCCGCCGGTGCGCTCACCACCGACGGCGGCACCGGGCCCGTCGACCTCGCCCGGCTCGCGCTGGCGCTGCGCCGCGTCGAGGACCACGGGTCGCTGCCGCACGTCCTGGTGGACGGGAGGGTGCCCGTGGCGACCCTCACCCCCGACGCAGCGACGACGCTCGACCTGGTGCGCCACGACCTGCCCGAAGGGCCACCGTGCCCGCGGCCGCCGGTGGGCCCCTGACGGTTTCGGGCCACGCCCGCGCCGGGTACGCGTTCGGGATCGCCCAACGTCGGATCGAGGAGGAGCCATGTCCGCTCAGCTGCGAGGCAAGCGGGTGGCCGTGATGGTCGCCAACGAAGGTGTGGAGCAGGTGGAGCTCACCCGGCCGTGGGACGCCCTGGTGGAGGCCGGCGCCGAGCCGGTGCTGGTCGCGCCCGAGCTGGGCGAGGTGCAGGCGTTCAACCACCTGGACAAGGCCGACACGTTCGACGCCGAGGTGACGACCGCCGAGCTGGACGCGTCGTCGATCTCGGGCCTGCTGCTGCCGGGCGGGGTGGCCAACCCGGACCACCTCCGCCGCGACGAGGCGGCCGTGCGCGTCGTGCAGCAGGTGGTCGAGGCCGGCATCCCCATCGCGGTGATCTGCCACGGGCCGTGGATGCTCGTCGAGGCCGACGTGGTCCGGGGCCGGACGCTCACCAGCTGGCCGAGCGTGCGGACCGACATCGTCAACGCCGGCGGCGAGTGGGTCGATCGGGAGGTCGTCGTCGACGACTCCGGGCCGAACACGATCGTGTCGAGCCGCAAGCCCGACGACCTGCCCGCCTTCTGCGACGCGATGGTCGACGCGTTCGCGAAGGTCCCCAGCGCCGCCTGAGCCAGAGCCGCCTGGGTCAGGGCCGCCTGGGTCAGGCTGGGCTGTCGAGCAGGCGCAGCGTGGCGCGCTCTGCGCGGCTCATCGCCGCGGTCGAGCGGCTCGACCGCCAGATGTCGAGCAGCCGTCCCTCCTGGTGCGCGGTGGCCACCGCGGGGTGCAGGTAGCTGTTGCGGCACACGGCCCTCGTGTTGCCGAGCCGCTCGGCGGCCTCGTCGATCGCGGCGAGCAGTGCCGCCTCGAGCAGGTCAGCCGCTGCGGTGTCGGGCCCGGCCGTGTCGGACGCGACGGCGACGAGCTCCTCGAGCACGGTCACGGTCGCGCCCCAGGTGCGGAAGTACTTCACCGTGACGCCGTCGCCCGCCACCTCCGCGAGGTAGGCGTTGCAGTCCGCGGAGTCGATGCGCACCGGGGCGCCGTCGTCGCCGCGGTAGGTGAACAGCTCCTTGCCGCCCAGCTCGTGGCACCCCCGGACCGCCCGCGCGAACCGGGGGTCGCGCAGCGACACCTCGTGCTCCTGACCGCCCTTCCCCACGAAGCAGAAGCTCACCTCCGAGCCGTTCACCTCGACGTGGTCGGAGCGCAGGGTGGTGAGCCCGAAGGTGCCGTTGTCGCGGCGGTAGGCGTCGTTGCCGACCCGGACGAGCGTCCGGTCGAGCAGGCCGATCGACAGCGCGACGACCTTCTCGATCGGCAGCCCGGGCCGGCGAAGGTCCGCGTCAACCCGGGCGCGCAGGTCGGGCAGCGCGCCACCGAAGTCGCGGAGGCGGTCGAACTTCGACTCGTCACGCACCTCGCGCCAGCGCGGGTGGTAGCGGTACTGCTTGCGGCCCCGGTCGTCGCGCCCGGTTGCCTGGAGGTGGCCGTTGCGGTCCCGACAGATCCACACGTCGGTCCACGCGGGTGGGATCGCGAGCGCGCGGATCTCCTCGACGCGGCGCCCGCCCGGTCGGGTCCCGTCGGGAAGGGCGTACGCGAAGCCCTGCCCGCACCGGCGCCGTCGGATACCGGGCTCCGCGTCGGTGACGTAGCGCAGCCCTGCGCGCTCTGCCGCCTCGGCGGCCTCGGGATCCTCCGGTGCGCCCTCCATAGTGCAGGCGGGGTACCCCCTCCCCCGCCCGGCGACACCTCGACGGCAGCCGGGCCTCAGCGGCGGCCGGCGGTCTGCTCGGCTTCGGCCTTCCTGCCCTTCGACTTCCCGGCCGCCGGCGGCCGCACCATCCGGGACCCGCCCGAGAAGCGGGTGGCGGTGGTGGGCCGGTGCGCGACGGGCACGCGGGGCACCGGGTACCGGTCGAGGAAGGCGCGCTGGCCTGCCGAGTCCGCGATCACGACGAGCTCCGCGTCGAGCGGGAGCGGCAGGTGCGGGTCCGGGTTCGGGACGAGGTGCCCGTCGTGGGACAGCGCCACGACGTTGCACCCGGTCCGCCTGCGCACGTCCGCCTCGGCCAACGAGTGCCCGGCGAGGCGGACCGGCATCGGTGTGCGGAACATCTCGAGGCCCTCGGCGAGGACCAGTGCGTCGTTGAGCCCCAGCGTGTTCCACAGCGCGGTCGCGCCGATCGACGCGTAGGAGAGCACGGAGTCGGCACCGGCCCGGTGGAGGGTGGCGACGTTGCGTGCGTGGTTCGCCCGGGCGATGACCTGGACGTCGGGACGCAGCCGCCGGCAGTAGATCGTCAGGTAGACGTTGACGTCGTCGTCGTGGGTGGTGATCAGGACCGCGCTCGCCTCGCGGAGCCCGGCCTCGGTGAGGACGTCCAGCTCCGCCGCGTCGCCGTGCACGTAGAGCTCGGGGTCGCGGATCCGGTCCTCGCGCTGCTCGATGATCCGGGAGCGGATGTTGGCGTCCGCGAGCTTGCGTGCCGCGGCCCTGCCGACGCGCCCACCGCCGATCACCACGACCGGTGAGGTGTCGCCGGCCGCGCCGAACGCGTCGACCCCGAAGGCCTCGTCGTAGCCGGCCAGCTGGGACTCGGAGCCGACGAGGATCAGCACGTCGGTCTCGTCGATGACCGTGTCGGGTCCGGGGAGCTCGAAGTGCCCGCGCTGCCACAGCCCGGCGACGTTGACGTTGAAACGGCCGCGCAGGTCGGCCTCGTCGACGCGGCGGCCCACCAGCTCGGTGCCGGCGGCGGAGGCCTCCGCGACGAGCAGCTCGCCGAAGGCGCCGACGACGTGGGAGCGCCGGTCACCGCCGAGGACCCGCCGCGCCATCGCCTGACCGAGCAGCTCCCCGAGCCGCAGCACCTCGTCGCAGCCGGCGAGCTGGAGCACGTCGACCGACGCGGCGGAGGACGCCGTCGCGGCGATGGGGACCGTCGCGTTGATCTCCCGCACGGTGAACACGATGTTCGTGTTGGTCGTGTCGGGCTGGGTGGTGGCGACGAGCGCGGCGGCGTCGACACGCGCCGCGCGGTAGGTCTCGGGGTCGTCGAGGTCGCCGACCATGACGCGGTAGCCCTGGTCGTGCAGGGCGAGGGCCTCCTGGAGGTCCGACACCACCAGCACGTAGGGGACCTGCGCCTCCTCGGCGCGGCGGATGAGCTCCTGGGTGACCACGCCGAGCTGGGTCAGGACGATGTGGTCGCGGGTGTCCTCGGGGAGGCGGTGGGGTGCGCGTGCCGCGTCGCGGCGCGCCATCCACGGGAGGAAGACGAACTGGATGAACGCGAACGGCAGCAGCACGAGGATGAACAGCGCGCCGCTGACCAGCACGACGACCGAGAACACCCGGCCCAGGTCCGACTCGAAGGTGATGTCGCCGAACCCCAGCGTCGACATGACGGTCAGGGTCCAGTAGACGCCGGTCGCCCAGCTGTGGTCCCGACCCTCGGTCGCCATGATCCAGTGGAACAGGACGCTGTAGAGGCCGACGAGGATGACCAGGACCGCGACGAGGCGCAGCACCACGCGGGCGTTGGGTCGGCGGAGCGGCTTCGCGAGCGAGCTGAGCAGGAAGCCGAGGGACTTCAGCATCGACGGGGTCCGGCGCCGGCGGCGGGGCCGCTCAGCCGGAGGTGGTGGGCGAGGTGCGTCCGGGGTGCACGATCCGGCGGCCGGTGACAGCGGTCGGGGTGATGCGGACGTAGCGGGTCTTGGGGCCCGAGCTCCAGGGGGTGAGCGGCAGGCGCTCGGCGGCCACCAGGTCCTCCAGCCGCTCGATCTCCGCCGCGTTGCCGCGGACCATCACGGACCACCCGGTGTGGAACAGCGGGTCGGCCGCGTCGATCTCGAACGCGACCGCGGTGCCGAGCACCGCGGCGGCGAACTTCGTGCCCTCGGCCGTGCGGAACACGATCGTGCGGCCGTCCACGACGTAGTTGACCGGGTAGATCTCCGGCTTGTTGTTGATCGCGACCCCGAGCCGCCCGATGTGGTGCGACTCGAGCAGCTGCCAGCACTCGTCCTCGTCGAGGATCTGCAGCCCCGTGTGGTCGAAGTCGTGGGCCATCGCTCGCTCCCTCGGTCGCCTGTGTGAGGCTCCTCGGACAAGACGGTACAGTGGTCCGCCACCGGAGAGGTGCCGGAGTCTGGTCGAACGGGCCTCCCTGCTAAGGAGGTGTGGGGGCAACCCCACCGTGGGTTCGAATCCCACCCTCTCCGCTGACGTGGGTCCTCCACGACGATCGTGACGGTCCGGGTGGCGACGCTGCCCGGACACGTCACGGACATCACGGCACGTGGTGACGAACGCCACGGTGTCGATTCGGCGTCGAGTATTGCAATTCGATGACGAAGCGTCGCATACTCGTCATCGAGCCGCCGGTGAGGCGCGGTTCGAAGGTGCCCTGCTGGGGAGTGGGCACCTGGCTGTGTACGTAGGCGACGAACGACATCACTGAACTCCCCCGTCGCCGTTGGCGCCGCTGTGAGCGCCGAACCTCTCACGAAGGACCCCCTATATGTTCACGAAGACCCGATCGGCGCGCGTCCTGCTCGTCGCGGCCGCCCTCGGAGCCATCGTGCTCGCCAGCTGTACGCCGGAGGAGATCGCTGCCGCCCGGGCGTACGCGGCACACAAGCGGGCCAACGACAAGTTCCACCACGTCCTGTCCGACGCGGGCCTCGCCCGGCTGCGGGCGTGCGAGTCCGGTGGCAACTACCGCATCGTCTCGGCCAACGGCCTGTACCGCGGTGCGTACCAGTTCTCCCGCGCCACCTGGAACGGCGTGGCCGCCCGCCACTACCCGCACCTGAACGGCGTCGACCCCGCGAAGGCGAGCGCCTACGACCAGGACCGCATGGCACGTGCGCTGTGGGCCGAGCGTGGCCGCCAGCCGTGGCCGGTCTGCGGTCGCCGCGTCTGACCGACGCGAGCCCTCCCGGCTGCCGGCGGGGAGACGGGTGCCACGGCGCCCGGCTCCCCGCCGGAGCTGCTTTTCAGCTGGATCCGTGAGGGGCCGGCCGCGGGTGGTGAACGGCGGCGGCTGCCCTGTAGAGTGACCCGGCTACGAGCGCTCGTAGCTCAATTGGATAGAGCATCTGACTACGGATCAGAAGGTTGCAGGTTCGAGTCCTGCCGAGCGCGCTGGCTGAAGAGCCCAACCCGGAGTGCGAGGCCCTGAGCGATCAGGGCCTCGTTCTCTGTCCGGGCACCGGTCCCCTCCCGCTTTCGTTCTGCGGATGACGCGGATCCGGTAGTCATCGGCAGAACAGAGCGTGAGTGGGGCGAATCACGACGGCAGCGAGTGGGTGGTTGCTCGGCCACCTCGACCTCGAGCTTCAGGCGCGACGAGTTGAGCCCTACCTCGAACGGACGTCGCTGTCAGATGTGAGGCGAGAACGGGACGAGGGGAACGCCACGTGGCAGGCGCCGGCTCGTACGCTCATCTCGGCCACGGGAGGGGTGTCGCTGAGAGGGGGTCTGATCGATGGGCACGGATGACGGCCGCGGGTCGCAGCCGAAGCGAAGCCGGATCGACGCCCGGCTGGTTCTGGGTGTCGGCCTCCTCACCTTCAGCGCTTTGGGCTCAGTGTTTCTCGGTTACCACTACCTGACGCATGACGACCGTTCGAGCGACGCGTCGGCCGCTCCTCAGGAGCCCGCGGCGGGCGAGCAGGAGAAGCGGGACAGGGACTCGACGGTTGATTCGCCGTCCACCACTGCGCATCGGCCAACGGAGCCACGCCCGCTGGATCGACCGGCGCGGGAGGCATCGCGGCACGTTGACACGACGGAGAAGGCTCCTCCACCGAAGGCACTCCCCCCCACAGAACTCGTGGATAGGGCGACTTCTCCAGCGGTTCCACCGCCGTCCACGGGTCCATCGAGTAGTTCACACCGACGCGATGACCTCGAAAGGCGACGAAGGGAGGCCGAAGCGCAGGCTGCTCGTCGCCGGGAGGATCTCCGACGCGAGGCATTGAAGCTCTGCTTGGACGGAGTGCAACTCGACCGCGACAGAGCAGCGCGCCAACGGGACTTCGACAGGGATCGCGCTGTGAGGGATGCAGCCGTCCGAGGAGCTCTCGGATCGGCGAAACCTGAGCTGGAACGCATCGAAGCCGCGTTCTCGGAGGCGATGGCCCGCCTCGACCTCGAGGAGCAGCGCTGTCACCACCTTCACGGATAGCTGACGCTCATCCCGCCCAACATGTGGCTTGCCAGGCGCCAGAGCGCCCGACCTCCCGGATTCTCGTTTGCGGATGACGCGGATCCGGTAGTCATCGGCAGAACAGAGCGTGAGTGGGGGCGGCCTCAAGCTCGGCGCGGCGTTCTGCCGATGGTCCGGGCAGAACCGATCCTCGAGCCTGGAGTCCGTGTGCTGGAGAAGCTGCTCGCCGCGAAGACCGCCGTCGTCGTCGCGGGGGTGACCGTCGGGGTGGTGGCTGCGGGCGCTGCCGTGGCCATCTCCGGCGGGGACGGTGACGTCGCACTCGACGCGACCGACACGACCGTCGAGGAGACGACGACGGTCGAGCCGGAGGAGACCACCACCACGGCCGAGCCGGACGAGACGACGACCACCACGACCGAGGCGCCGACCACCACGGTCGGGCAGACCACGACCACGACGACCGACGCACCCGAGACGACGACCACTGCCCCGGAGCAGCCGGCGTTCGAGCGGGGCCCCGACCCGCGTGGGCCCGCTCGCCACGGCCTGTGCCAGGCCTTCGGGCACCGCACCGAGGGACCCGGCAACTCCGTCGCTGCGGACAACCTGCGCGCCGCAGCGGAGCAGGACGGTCAGACCGTCGAGGAGTTCTGCGCCGAGGTGCTCGCCGGCCAGCGAGCATGGTCCTCGGCGAGGCCGCCCCGCGGTACCGGCGGCGACGCGGTCGCGCCGAAGGGCGTCCGCCCGCACCATCCGAAGCACCACGGCAACGGCGCGGCGAAGGGCAAGGCGCAGGGCCGGAGCGCCACGTGACGCAGGCGGGCGGCAGGGTCGGCAGGGGGGTCACCTCGCCGCCCGCCTGAGCTCTGGGACGGCCGCGCCGGGCCGGCGCCGAGACTGGGTGCGCGGGGCGCGCCATGGTGCTGAGCGCACCCGGACTGGCGGGTTCTCACCGTTTTCTCGCACAGCGTTCGTAGGGTGGGAACGTGGACGAGCGGCGCTCGGTGGACGACGGCCAGCACGGCGCGCGCGTCCTGGTGGCCGACGACGACCGGGCCATCCGCGACTCGCTCGCCCGGGTGCTCGACCTGGAGGGGTACGCGCCCTCGACCGTCACCGACGGCGCGGCCGCGCTCGAGTCCGTGCGCACGGACCGCCCCGACCTGCTCGTGCTCGACCTGATGATGCCGGCGGTCGACGGGCTGACCGTGTGCCGGGTGCTGCGCAGCGAGGGTGACCGGCTGCCGATCCTCATGCTCACCGCGCGCACCGAGACGACCGACCGCGTCGCCGGGCTCGACGCCGGCGCGGACGACTACCTGCCCAAACCGTTCGACCCCGCGGAGCTGCTGGCCCGCATCCGCGCGCTGCTGCGCCGCGCGGGTCCGCTGACCGAGGAGGAGCAGCGGAGCGTCATCGAGGTCGGCGACCTGCGGGTCGACCCTGCCGCTCGCAGGGCGTGGCGTGGCGGGCGCGAGCTCGAGCTGTCGAAGACCGAGTTCGACCTGTTGGAGCTGCTCGCCCTGAACGCCGGGATCGTCCTGGACCGCACCACGATCTACGAGCGCATCTGGGGCTACGACTTCGGCCCGGACTCCAAGAACCTCGCGGTCTACATCAGCTACCTGCGCCGAAAGGTCGACGACCGGGAGGGCTCCTCCCTGATCCACACGGTGCGCGGGGTCGGCTACACCCTGCGGGCCGACTGAGGGGCGGGCCGTGAGCAGCCTGAGCCTGCGGACCCGGATCGTGCTGACCCTCGTCGTGCTCTCGGTCGCGGCGACCATCGCGGTCGGCGTCTCGACGTACCGCTCCACTTCGCGGGTCCTGCGCTCGGAGGTGGACCGCTCGCTAGAGGACGCCGTGGACCGTGCACGTGCCCGAGGTCCGGGCCGGCCGCGGCCGGGCTTCGCCGAGCGGTTCGCAGAGCCTCGGGGGGCCGGTGACGTGGTGGTCCTGCTGCTCGGACCGAGCGGCAGGGTGTTCTCCACCGACGGCGTCGAGCTGCCGGTGGAGGATTCGGACAGGGAGCTGGCGGGGTCGCTGAGCCCGGACACCGAGGTGCGCGACGACGAGATCGACGGGACCCCCGTCCGCATCCTCACCGCCGGCCGGGGTGGAGGGCGCGGCGCCGTGATGGCCGCCCGCAGCCTCGTCGAGACCGAGCGCGTGCTCGACCAGCTCGGGCGGCGCACCCTGCTCGCGGTGCTCGTCGTCGGCGGCCTCGCCGCCGCGGCCGGCGCGCTGTTCGCCAACCAGGCGACCCGGCGCCTCTCTCGCCTCACCCAGGCCGCCGAGGCGGTCGCGGCGACCGGTGACCTGAGCGTCGGGGTGCCGGAGTCCGGGCACGACGAGACGGGCCGCCTCGCCGGGTCGTTCAACGCGATGCTCGCCGCCCTCGCGCGCTCCCGGGAGGAGCAACGTCGGCTCGTGCAGGACGCCGGCCACGAGCTGCGCACGCCGCTGACCAGCCTCCGCACGAACGTGTTCGCGCTCTCGCGGTTCGACGAGCTGTCCGACGCGGATCGCCGGCGGCTGGTCGAGGACCTCCGCTCCGAGACCGAGGAGCTGGCCGCCCTGGTCGACGAGGTCGTCGAGCTCGCGACCGACCGGCGCAGCCAGGAACCGATCACCACGTTCGACCTGGCGGAGGTGGCCCGGCGGGTCGCCGAGCGCGCCGTGCGCCGCACCGGACGCACGGTCACGCTCAGCGCGACCCCGCCGAGCGACGTGGTCGGACGCGAGTCGGCGATCGAACGGGCCGTGTCGAACATCGTGGAGAACGCCTGCAAGTTCGACCCGACCGGTCCGGTGGAGGTGCAGGTCGCGGGCGGCCAGGTGTGGGTGCGTGACCACGGTCCCGGCATCCCCGCGGAGGACCTGCCGAAGGTGTTCGACCGGTTCCACCGGGCCACCTCGGCGCGTGGGCTGCCGGGGTCCGGGCTCGGGTTGGCGATCGTGGCGGACGTCGTCCGTGCCCACGGGGGCACGGTCCACGCCGACAACCACCCCGAGGGCGGCGCGGTCGTCGGCTTCAGCCTTCCCCGGGTCCCCTCCGACCCCGGACGGGCCGGGACGTTCTCACCGAACTCTCACCTGACCCCGACCATCGACCAACGCGACGATCCGAGCATCTGAGGCAGTGCGTTGCGACCGGCGGGCGCACTCGACCGCAGGAGGCATCCGATGCAGCTCAGGAAGTCGATCGTCGCACTCAGCATGACGGCGGGTCTGGTGGGCGGCGGTCTCGCAGGAGCCGTGCTCGGGGTGCCCGGGCTCACCGGCGCCCAGGAGGACGAGACGACCACCACCGAGGCGCCCGCGGACGCGCCCGACGCACCCGAGGCACCCGACGCGCCGGACTCACCCGAGGCCCCGACCCCCACCCCGGACGCGCCGCCCGGGGACGAGCGGCCCGAGCCGCCGTCCAAGGAGGAGCTGCAGCAGCGGGCCCGCGACCGGCTCGGCGGGATCCTCGCGCCGCTCGTCGAGGACGGGACGCTCACCCAGGAGCAGGCCGACAAGGTCATCGACACCCTCCTCGCGGCGAAGGGCGGCCGTGGGCCGGGCTTCTTCGGCGGTCGCCGCCACGGCCACGGACCGGGCTTCGGGCGGGGCCACGGGTTCGGCGGCATGCGCGACGCGGCCGAGGCGCTCGGCATGGAGCCCCGCGAGCTCGGCGAGGCGCTCCGTGACGGCAAGACCCTCGCCGACGTCGCCCGAGAGAAGGGCGTCGACCCGCAGAAGGTGATCGACGCGCTCGTCGCGGACGTGTCCGAGCACCTCGACCGTGCCGTCGAGTCCGGCCGACTGACCCGCGAGGAAGCCGACGAGCGCCTCGCGAAGGCGACGGAGCGGATCACCCAGCGGGTCAACGAGGGTCGCCCCGAGCGCCGCGGACGCGACGAGGCCGAGCAGGGCGACTGACGCCTCGAGCGTCGCCGCGGCTCAGCTGCGGTGGCGCTCGAGGAAGCCCAGGATCGCCTGGTTGAAGATCTCGTTGCGGTCCCCCGCCACCATGTGACCCGCGCCGGCCACGTCCGCGAACTCGGCGTGGGGCACGCGGGCCATGAAGTCCGCGACACCCTCCTCGCTGAGCAGGTCGCTGCGGCGCCCCCGCACGAGCAGCGTCGGCACCCGGAGCGCGTCGACCGCCGTGCCGAGCCGGTCCGGGTCGATGACCGAGGAGCGGGTCTCGTCGGCCAAGCCGCGCTGGCCCTGCACGAACGCCGGATCCCAGTGCCAGACCCAGCGGCCGTCCTCGCGCTGGCGCAGGTTCTTCGCCAGCCCCGACAGATCCTTCGGGCGTGGCCGGTGCGGGTTGTACGCGGCGATCGCGTCGGCCGCCTCCTCCAGCGAGGCGAACCCGTCGAGGTTGCCGATCATGAACTGGCCGATCCGGTCCCGGCCCACCTCCTCCACCCGGTGCGCGACGTCCACGAGCACCAGCGCCCGGGCGACGCGCTCCTGCACCGGTGACTCCGCGATCGCGACCATGGACGACAGGCCGCCGAGGGACGCGCCGACGAGGATCGGCGGCCTCGGCAGCGACTCCGCGATCCTCCGGACATCGCCGGCGAACGCGTCGAGCGAGTAGTCGCCGTCGGGCGCCCAGTCGCTGTCGCCGTGCCCGCGCAGGTCGACCGACCACGCCCGCCATCCCGCGTCCACGAGCACCCGCCAGGTGCCGGACCACGAGTGCCGGGTCTGCCCACCCCCGTGGAGCAGCACCACCGTCGGGCCGTCCTCGGGACCCGCCACGTCGGCCACGAGCGACACGCCCTCGGCGACGGCCAGTCGGACGGCGGACGTCTCGGGATCGTCGTTCGGGTCGATGCTCACTCCGCTCACCTGCCGCTCACTCGTGCTCTGCTCCGCCGTGGGTCAGTCGAAGGGTTCGCCCTCGACCTGGGGGCGACCGTGGTTCTCCAGCAGCACGAACCGGTGCAGGCGCCCGAACCGGTGGTCCGGGTCGTGCCACCGCACGCGGTACCGGTGCGCGCCACCCTCCCCTTCCCCGAGGTGGGTGACCTCGAGCGCCCACCCCTGGTCGTCCGCCCGCTTCCAGCCCCGCGCTGCCGGCTGCCAGGTGGCGCCGCCGTCGTCGGAGCGCTCGACCCGCACCAGCGGCTCGTGCCACGCCAACCCGCCCGGCGCGACGTCCGACCACGTCTGCTCCCACACGGCGTCGTCACGAGCGGTCGGGTCGAGGAACACCGCCGGCCCGTCGAAGCGGCGCTCGGGCAGCGGCCCCGCGGGTGGCCGCGGGAAGTAGCGCCGGCTCCGCAGGTCCCAGCTCCGGTCCCGCGCGTCCTGGAACACCCCCCGCCCCACCGTCTCCCCTGCCAGCCGGGCGGCCTGCGCGGAGAGGAACTCCTCGGTCCGGGGCCCGTACAGGGTGTGACCGCCCTCGTAGTACTGCCGGCCGTACTCCTCCTCCGTCGCGACGTAGCCCCAGTACTCGTTCACCAGGGAGCACACGACGACGTCGCCGGCGCCGGGTCCGTCCTGCACGGCGTCGCCGACGCGGTCGCGCACCGCGGCGGCGATCCGTCGCCCGGACTCGACGGTGGCCTCGAAGGGCAGGCCGACCCACGCCGACCCGCCGATGCGGAACACCTGCACCGACAGGCGCCGGGGGAAGGTCCGCTTCGGGATGAACAGCGGCTGCAGGAAGCGCGACCCGAGGATCCACTTCGGACCGTGCTCGCCCTGGCGCCCCCACCGGCGCGGGTGGCCGGCCTTGAACGGAGGGATGCGGTGGAGCACCGGCGTGTGGTTCTCGGTCGCGCCGGCCACCAGCGCCGCGCCGACCGCCGGGCGGTCCGGCAGCTCGACCCCTGCGATGCGGCGCTCCGCGGCGCGGTCCAGGTCCACCTCGCGGAACCCGGCGTCCAGCTCGAGGGTGTCGGTGAGCTCCGCGCCGAGCCGGTCGTACAGGGCCGCGGCCTCGCCCCCGATCGCCCGCCCCACCCGGCGCGCTTCGCGGTGCCCGGCGAGGCCCGGGCGCAGCGCCGGGGCGACATCCGCGTGCGTGGCCTCGGACGCGCCCACCACGGGCCGGCGCCCGTGCCGCTCCTCGATGCGGTGGCCGAGCTCGGCCACCAGGTACGCCCACACGTCCGCGTTGTACTCGTGGACCTGCTGGGGGATGCCGGTGCCGTGCACCGAGAACGCGACCGCCGCGCCCAGCGGCTCGGTGCCGCCCTCGACGATGCGGTCGACGCGCAGCAGGTGCAGGTCGGGGTTGATCGACACCCACTTGCGCTGCGGGTCGAGCCGCTTGTCCCGAACCGTCCGGTTCTGCACGTGCGGGTCCTGGGACCGGTTGCGGGTGAGCCCCCACACCTCCGTGCGGCCGATCGCCACCTTGGCCGGTGCCCGGGTGTCGTGCGCCTCGATGACGGCACCAGCGATCTGGCGGACCAGGAAGTCGGTGTAGGCGGGGTCGAAGCCGGGTCGGTTCGAGGCGTGCCGGTTGTAGAAGTCGGTGCCGAGGAACTGGCCCGGGCCGGCGTGGGTGTGGGTCGCGCCCAGCCACACTCCCGCGAGCGGGATGTCGGTGCGCGCCGCGATGGCGTCCGCCACCAGGTACTGCAGCACCGAGGAACCGGCGAGGAGGTCCAGCTGCACGAGCGCGATCGACGACCGCCCCGCCCGCAGGTGGGTGACGCGTGCGCGCAGCCGGGTCCGGAAGCCGTGGCCGTCGTGCGCGTTGGCGGAGTACCCGGCCTTCGGCATGCCCGGCGGTGGGGTGATGTCCGCCTCCGCCGCGCCCGCGAGCACACCGTCGATCGCGGGCAGCTCCGCGGGCGGCCGCACCCGGACACCGAAGCGGCTCCGGCCGCGGTCGCGGTCCACGAACGGCGCGAGCGGTGTCGGACCCAGTCCTGGTCCCCCTGCTGGTTCCACGGCCGGCACGCTACGGGAGGACGGGCGTGGCGCACGACTTCCGGATGGACAAGGCTCCTCCCGCGTGGACCGGCCTCGCACTTCCCCGTCATCCCGCACGCGCTCCTGGTGGGGCTGGGGCTGGGAGGACCAGGCGCTCGACGACGCGACCTGCCGCAGCTACGGCGCGCTGCTGCCGGGGCTGCCCCCCGACCCGCTGCCGGTGCCCCGCGTCGCCGAGCTCGACCTGCCGGCCCCGAGGGTCGCCGCACCGGCCGCGCTGGCGGCGTTCACCACCGACGACCCCCACGAGCGTGCCGGCCACGCGCAGGGCAAGGCGTACCGGGACGTCATCCGGGCGTTGCACCGCCGGCTCGCCACCCCACCCGACCTCGTCGCGCGACCGACCGACGAGTCCCAGGTGGTCGCGGTGTTGGACTGGGCGGCCGACGCCGGCGTGGCGGTGGTGCCCTACGGCGGGGGCAGCTCGGTGGTCGGCGGCGTGGAGTACGACGGCGCCGGCCACGCCGGTGTCGTCTCCCTCGACCTGACCGCGATGGACCGCGTGCTCGAGGTCGACCCGGTCAGCCGTGCGGCGAGGATCCAGGCCGGTGCGCTCGGGCCGGTGCTCGAGGACCAGCTGCGGCCCCGGGGCTACACGCTGCGCCACTTCCCGCAGAGCTTCGAGTTCTCGACCCTCGGCGGCTGGCTCGCCACCCGTTCCGGCGGGCACTACGCGACCCTCCACACCCACATCGACGACTTCGTCGAGTCGATCCGCGCCGTCACGCCGATCGGGGTGAGCGAGTCGTGGCGGCTGCCCGGCTCGGGTGCCGGACCCTCACCCGACCGCCTGCTGCTCGGCTCCGAGGGCATCCTCGGGGTGATCACCGAGGCGTGGATGCGGATCCAGGAACGCCCGCAGCACAAGGCCTCGGCGTCGGTCACCTTCGCCGGACCCGACGCGACCCGCGACGCGTTCGGGGCGGTGCGTGCGATCGCGCAGTCCGGCCTGCACCCCGCCAACTGCCGGCTGCTCGACCCCGGCGAGGCGGCGCTGTCGGGTGCGGGCGGCGGGCAGGAGTGGGTGCTCGTGCTCGGGGTGGAGTCCGCTCACCACCCCGTGCAGCGCACCATGGACGAGCTGCTCACGCTGGCCCGGGACCACGGCGGCACAGCGTCGCCGCGCTCGACCGCCGCGGAAGGCTCCGCAGGTGACCGGGACGGCGCGGCCGAGGCGTGGCGCTCGTCGTTCCTGCGCATGCCGTACGTGCGCGACGGCCTGGCGAGGATGAGCGCGCTCGTCGAGACGTTCGAGACCGCCACCACCTGGGACCGCGTCGCCGACCTGTACGAGGCGGTTCGGGCCGAGCTCGACGCCGCGGTGGTGGAAGTGACCGGGGCGCCGGGGCTGATCAACTGCCGCTTCACCCACGTGTACCCGGACGGCGCCGCGCCCTACTTCACCGTCGTCGCCGCGGGACGGCGGGGGTCGGAGCTCGCGATGTGGGACGAGCTCAAGGCGGCGTCCATGGAGGTGCTGGCCCAGCACCGTGCGACGGTCACCCACCACCACGCCGTCGGCCGCGACCACCGCCCCGGCTACGACCGCCAGCGACCGGAGCCCTTCGCCGCCGCGCTGCGCGCGGCGAAGGCCGCGCTGGACCCCGCGGGGATCCTCAACCCGGGCGTGCTGGTCGACCCCTGACCCTGCGCGCCGGCTCACGCCGGACCCGATCAGATCGTGCGCACCTCGTCGTCGGGGAACTGCTCGGCGTCGTGACCGAAGACGAGGTGCGCCCCGGCGGACCCCAGCGCCCGGAGCCGTTCCAGGGTGCGGCGCTGCACCTCGGGGTCGTTGGCGAAGACCGGCAACCTGCCGGTCTCGAGCGTCTCGCGGAAGTAGCACGCGTCACCGGTGAGAACGACCTCGCGGTCACTGCTGCGGACGCGCAGCGACTGGTGACCGGCCGTGTGCCCAGGGGTCGGCAGGCACGTGACGAGCCCGTCGCCGAACACGTCGTGCTCGCCGTCGAGCAGCTGCACCTCCTGACCCGTGTCGTAGTCGACCTCGAGGTACCCCGCGTTCGGGTCGCCGCCGTGGGCGGCGTGCCACTCCTCGCGCTGGACGAGCACCGGCACGTCGCCCGCGAGCGCGTTGCCCCCGCAGTGGTCGAAGTGCAGGCCGGCCCTGTCGGTGGTCATCCAGCCGGTGGTGAACGCACGGATCGTGACCGTCATGTCCGGAGGCTACGTGGGCAGGCGGGCGGCGACCGACCTGACCTCGTCGAGCATCGACCTCGGGACCTCGAGGCTGGCCGGGTCACCCGCCGCGCCGTCACCCGCCGCGGCGAGGCGCTGCGCGACCTCCTCCGGGGTGGCCGGCCGCGCCGGGTCGGCAGCGACCCATCCCTCGGTCACGCCGAGGACCACCTCCGCGACGCGGCCGCACCCGACCGAGTAGGTCCGGCCCGTCACCGCGCACCCGCGGCTCGCGAGGTGCAGCACGAGCGGCGCGACGTTGCCCACGGTCATGTACGGCGCGAGCGGTCGCATCGCCTGCACCGTCTCGTCCAACAGCTCGGGTGGGAACGGGGGCGGTCCTGACGCGCCGATGCCGGTCAGCGCCATCGGCATCACCGTGTTGGCGCGTATGCCGTGCGGCGCCCCTTCCAGCGCGACGGCGTGGCACAGGCCGATCACGCCCGCCTTCGCCGCTGCGTAGTTCGCCTGCCAGGGACTGCCGAACACCGCACCCGACGACGTGAACACGATGCGTCCGTACCCTGCCGCCAACATGTGGCGGTACGCCGGCCGGGTGACGTGGAACGCACCGCCGAGGTGGGTGCGCAGCACCTCGTCGACGTCGTCCGCCGTCATCTCGTCGAACGCCGCGTTGCGGAGCTGGCCGGCATTGTTGATCACCACGTCGACCGACCCGAACGCCTCGAGCGCGGCGCCCACGATCGCCTCGCCCGCCCCGGGGGACGCGACCGAGCTCGTCTCGGGCACGGCCCGGCCGCCACGTTCGACGATCTGCGCCGCGGTCGCACGCGCGGCGTCGGCGTCGAGGTCGTTGCACACGACCGCTGCGCCCCTCGCCGCCAGCTGCAGGGCGTACTCGCGCCCCAACCCGTTGCCGGCACCCGTCACGATCGCCGACTGGCCGTCGAAGCGGACCTCGCCCACGCCACACCCCCTCGGCACCCCGTGGCCCGGCCATCGTAGGGAGGGCCGGGCGCGACGCGCGGCACGTCCCCGTCGCGTGACATGGTGTCGCTGCGGGTAGGACGTCGGCGTCGACGCGACGAGAGGAGAGCCTGTGGAGATCAAGGACCTGTACCGGACGGCCATCCCGAGGTGCGCACCCGGTGACACGCTGCACGACGTCGCCAAGGCGATGGAGGAGGCCGACTCCGGGTTCGTCGCGGTGGTGGCGGACGGGCGGCTCCAGGGCGTGATCAGCGAGCGCGACATCGTCCGCGCGACGGCCCGTGGGGCCGACCCGGGCTCGGCCACCGCGGCGGAGTTCGCGACGACCGAGGTGCTCACCGCCACGCCGGACGAGGACGAGGTGGAGGTCGCCCGCAGGATGCTCGACAACAAGGTGCGGCGCCTGCCGGTCGTGTCCACCAAGGGCGACCTGCTCGGCATGGTGTCGATGCGCGACCTGTTCACCATCGAGACGTTGATGTCGGACCAGAACCAGGGGGTGGGAGATGCGTGAGGTCGTCGAACGTCTGCTCGAGGTCGAGGACGACCTCGTCGCCACCGTCGTCGCCCCGCTCGACCGACGGCGACCGGGCAACGAGGAGGACCGCATCCGGCTGCGCAACCTCGTCAGCGACGCGAAGAGCGCGGTGAAGGAGTCGGGCGACGCCCAGCGAGCGCGGGCCGTCGTGGAGGGCCTCGACCGGGCCGTGTCGCAGCTCGACCTCACCAGCGGTGCCGACGGCGTGCTCGTCGTCGCGTCCCCGACCATGTCGGAGGCGCACCTGTTGCACTTCCCGGTGCGCGAGCTGGTGGAGGTGGGCACGACACCGGCCACGCGGCTGCTGATCCAGGGCCTGCGCCGCAGCCCCCGCTACCGGGTGCTCGTCGTGTCCGAGCGGACCGCCCACCTGTACGAGGCGGTCCGCGACGAGCTCACCGAGGTGCGGGAGCACGGGTTCCCGCTGGAGACCGAGATCGTGAACCGGGACCGGCGCGCCGTCGCGGGCCGCTTCGCGCAGGAACCGGGCGGGGACGACAAGGAGCAGGAGCGGAACTTCTTCCGCGAGGTCGACGAGGCGCTCGCCGCGGTCGAGCACGACTCGAAGCTGCCGCTGGTGCTCGCCGGCGTGAGGACCTCCACCGCGCTGTTCGAGGAGGTCAGCCGCAACCAGCGGAAGGTCCTGGGCCGCCTCGACGGGTCCCACGAGCACACCGCCGCGCACGAGCTCGGTGCGGCCGCGTGGGAGATCGTGCGCGAGCACCTCCGGCAGCGGCGTCGCGAAGCGGTCGAGGAGCTCGTCGAGGCGATGCACGCCGGCAAGGCGGTCACCGGGATCGACGAGGCCTGGATGTACGCCCGCGAGGGGCGCGGCCGACTGCTCGTCGTGGAGGAGGACTACAAGGGCATCCCCTCACGGGAGGAGCACGGCCGCCTCGTGCCCGCCGACCCCTCCGAGCCGGACGTCATGGCCGACCCGGTCGACGAGCTGATCGAGCACGTCGTGCGTGCCGGGGGCGCGGTCGAGTTCGTCGCGTCGGGCGACCTGGCGGACTACGCCAGCATCGGGTTGCTGTTGCGCTGACCGGCGCCCGTCACCAGCGGATCCCCGGTGCCCGCAGCCGCCGGCGCGGAGGCACCACCGAGTACCCGCGCGGCGCGATCGGCGCGTCCTCGCCCAGCCGCGCCCGCGGGCGCACCCGGTCGTCCCTCTCGAGCGACCGGAGCCGACGGGTGCGCTCGGAGGTCTTGGGGTGGGTGCGCAGCAGCAACGGGTCGGGCACCCGCCCGTGGGGGACCATGAGGCGCTCCCAGACCCGGCCCTCGAGCCGCTCGAGCACCTCGAGCGCGGAGGCCAGGCCCTCGACGTCACCGGTGAGCGCGACCGCCTGGAGGTCCGCGTCGTACTCGCGCGAGCGCGACAACCCGAGCTGCAGCAGCGTCACGATCGACGGCAGACCGGCCAGCACGAGGGAGGCCACGAGCAGTCGCGGGTCGCCCCGCGCCGCGAGCGGCACGGTGAGGAACAACGTGAACAGCCCGAGGTAGGACAGTCCCTGCACGAGCCGGCTGACCGCGTCGGACAGCGACATGATCGCGGTGTCCCCCGCGCGCAGGTGGGCGATCTCGTGCGCGAGGACCCCGGCGACCTGGCGGCCGGTGAGGTTCCGCAACAACCCGTCGGTGACCGCGAGCGCCGCGTCGTCGCCGTGCCCCACGACGAACGCGTTGGCCATCGGGCTCGGCACGTAGTGGATGCGGGGCGGCGAAGCCAGGCCGGCCCGCTCCGACAGCGCCTGCACGATCAGGTGGAGCTCCGGTGCGGCCTGCGGGGGCAGCTGCTTCGCCCCGTACATCGACAGGACCCACGACGTCGGCACCTTCGGCCGGGCGACGACCACCAGCACGCCGAGCACCGCCACCCACAACAGGCCGCGACCGCCGAGCACCATGCCGGCCACGACGGCGAGCGCGACGACCATGCCGCCGAGGAGCAGCAGGCCCTGCACCGCGTTGCGGGCCCGCTGGCGTCGTCGAGCTCGTTCGTCCAGCACCGGCCGCACCTCCAGGGGGTCGGCGGACCGAAGCGCCCGGCCCGCAGGGTGCAACGCGTAGCAGCAACGGAGGATCCCCGGCACGGCGGCTCGGTTAGCGTGCTGGGAGCCGTGCGAAGGGGGGCTTCCGTGCGAGTGGCACGAACGACGCGACGTGCCGCGGCCGCGCTGGTGGTGGGCGCGCTGGCCGTGGGGATGGGGTGCTCGTCCGACGAGGACGAGCCGGCGACGGCCGGGGAGGACGCCGGCGACGCGAACCCGGTGCACACCGTGCCGCTCCCCGAGGAGATCACCCGACCCGACCGGGAGGGGAACGGGATCGTCGCCCCGCAGCCGTCCAGCCCGCTCCCCGACGGCTACGTGGAGGAGGAGCTCTTCGTGGCCGGGACGGCCACCAGCTTCGAGGCGGTCGACACACACTCCGACGGCAGGTGGACCGTCACCCCTGCCGACGAGGCCGGGTACCGCACGAGGGTGATCGTCCGCCGACCGGCGAACGCCGACGACTTCAGCGGCACGGTCGTGCTCGAGTGGTTCAACGTGAGCGCGATCGAGGCGTCGCCCGACTGGGCGTACCTGTCGACCGAGATCGGCCGGCGCGGCCACGCGTACGTCGGGGTCAGCGCGCAGCAGCAGGGCGTCGAGGGTGGCGAGACCCTCCTCGACGTCGAGCTCGACCAGGACGCCGCCGAGCAGGTCGACGAGGACGCGGACACCAGCGGGAGCGGCCTGAAGCACGTCGACCCCGAGCGCTACGGCAGCCTCGGGCACCCCGGCGACGCCTGGTCGTTCGACATCTTCAGCCAGGTCGGCCGGGCGGTGGCCGAGTCACCCGGCGAGCTCCTCGGCGACCTCCAGCCGGAGCAGGTGCTCGCGGTCGGCGAGTCGCAGTCCGCCGCGTTCCTCTCCACACTGGTGAACGCGGTGCACCCGCTCGACCCGGTCTTCGACGGCTTCTTCGTCCACAGCAGGGGTGCGACCCCTGCGCCGCTCGACGGGGTGTACCGCAGCAGCCGGGACGACCGCGGGGAACGGGACCTCGCCGCCGAGGCGGTCGTGATCCGGGACGACCTCCGGGTGCCGGTGATGCTGCTGATCGCGGAGACGGACCTGACCCTGCTCGGCTACGCGCACGCCCGCCAGGACGACACCGACCTGATCCGGACCTGGGAGGTCGCCGGCACCGCGCACGCGGACGCGCACACGCTGCGCACCATCCTCGGCGGGCCCCGCGACCCGAGCGTCGGGTCGCTGCTCGGCTGCGACGACCCGATCAACACGGGCCCGCACCACGAGGTGGCCCAGGCCGCGCTCCACCACCTCGTCGCGTGGGCCGCGGGAGGGTCCGCCCCGCCGCCGGCGGAGCGCATCGAGCTGGTCCCCGGCGACGACGTGGTCATCGCGCGGGACGAGCGGGGCAACGCCCTCGGCGGCGTGCGCACCCCGCTGGTCGACGTGCCGATCGCGACCCTCACCGGGGAGCCCCCGGGGGACGGGTCCGCCGAGCTCACCGGCGACGGCGGGGTGTGCATGCTGTTCGGCCAGACGATCCCGTTCGACCGGGCGACCCTCGTCGAGCTGCACGGGAGCGCGGAGGACTACGTCGCCGCGTTCCGGGCGTCCGCCGACGAGGCGGTCGATGCCGGGTTCCTGCTGCCGGAGGACGCGGAGCTGCTGGTCCGGGAGGCTGAGGCGAACCGGGAGCTGTTCGGCTGAGCCGCCGGTCGACCCGCCCGGGCGGGAGACCACCTCAGTGGTCGTGCGGTGACAGGGGCCAGCGACGCCGAACGGCCTTGTGGACCTCGACCACGACGAGGATGCTCGCCGCGACGACGATCGCCCGGATCCACGCCTCGAGGGTGATCGGTTGCACGCCCAGCACGTACTGGGTCGCCGGCAGGTGCAGCGCCGCGAGGTGCAGACCGACCGCGCCGACGGTCGACCAGAACAGGAACGGGTTGCCGAGCGGGCTGATCGTGAACAGGGAGCGGTTCTCCGAGCGGGCGTTGCCGGCCTGGAAGATGTTGAACACGACCAGGGTGGTGAGGGCGACGCTGTGCGCCTCGACCAGCGAGTCGCCCCGGTCGAGCTGCCAGCGGAACATGTGGAGCGCACCAACCGCCATGGCGACGCCGCCGACCGCGGTGCGCTCCCACAGCATCCTCGACAGGATCCCCTCCCGCGGTGGCCGCGGTGGGCGGCGCAGCACGTCCGGGCTGCCCGGCTCGAACGCGAGCGCCATGTCCTGCACGCCGTTCGTCGCGAGGTTGAGCCACAGGATCTGCGCTGGCAGCAGGAGCAGCGGCCAGCCCAACCAGACCGACGCCATGATGGCGAAGGTCTCCGCGACGGCCGTCGACACGAGGAAGAACGACACCTTGCGGATGTTGCCGAAGGCGACGCGACCTTCCTCCACCGCGGCCACGATGCTGACGAAGTTGTCGTCGGTGAGCACCATGTCCGACGCCTCCCGCGCGACGTCGGTGCCGTCCCGGCCCATCGCCACCCCGACGTCCGCGGCGCGCAGCGCCGGTGCGTCGTTCACCCCGTCGCCGGTCACCGCGACGACGTGCCCCAGCTCCTGCAGGGCCCGGACGATCCGGAGCTTGTCGTCGGGCGACACCCGTGCGAACACCGACACCTCACCGACCAGGCGGCGCAGCTGCTCGTCGTCGAGGTCGGCGAGCTCCTCCCCGGTGACGACCGCCGCGTCGGGCCGGTCCACGATGCCGACCTCCGCGGCGATGCATCGCGCCGTCATGGCGTGGTCGCCGGTGATCATCACCACCCGCACCCCGGCCGCCCGGCACGACGCGACCGCCTCGCGCACACCCTCGCGGGGCGGGTCCATCATCCCCTGCAACCCCGCCAGCACCAGCCCGTCCGGCTCCTCGTCGACCGCAGCACCCGCGTCGAGGGGGCGGTAGGCCATCGCGAGCACCCGCAGGCCGCGAGCCGCGAGCTCCCTGGCCGCGTCGTGCGCGACGTCGGGGTCCAGCGGCCGGATCCCTTCGTCGGTGTGCACCGACGAGCACATGCCGATGACCCGCTCGGGCGCGCCCTTGACGAAGAGCACCTGCTCGCCGTCCACCTCGCGCACGGTGCCGGACCATCGGCGTTCGGACTCGAACGGGATGTCGGCGACCACGGCGTGCCGCGAGCGGAGCTCGTCCACGTCGATGCCCGCCACGTCCGCCGCGAGCAGCAGCGCCACCTCGGTGGGGTCCCCGGTGTGCACGGGGCCGTCGGGCTCGTGCACGACCTGGGCCTCGTTGGTGAGCGCGCCCGCGCGCAGGGTGTGGCGGACCGCGTCGCTCGCCGCCGAGTGGCCGTCGAGACCGTCGGTCACCTCCAGGATCCGACCGTCCGCCCAGACGGCCTGCACGGTCATCCGGTTCTCGGTGAGCGTCCCGGTCTTGTCGGACCCGATGACGGTGGTGCTGCCGAGCGCCTCGATGCTCGGCAGCCGGCGCAGCACGGCGTTGCGGCGCGCCATGCGGCCAACGCCGATCGCGAGCGTCACGGTCACCGCGACCGGCAGGCCCTCCGGCACCGCCGAGACCGCCATCGCGACGGCGGTACGGAACATCTCCTCCGCGGTGCTCCCCAGCGCGACGCCGGACACGAACGTGATCACGGACGCCGCGAGCACCGACACGCCGATGACCCGGGCGAAGCTCGCCATGCGGGCCGCCAGCGGACCCTCGCTCACCTCCTGGCCCCGGACGAGCCCCGCGATCGATCCCAGCTCCGTCGCCTGCCCGGTCGCGACGACGTAGCCGCGCCCCCTCCCGCTGGTCACGACCGACCCGGTGTACGCCATCGAGGTCCGGTCACCGATCGAGGTCCGTTCCGCGACCGGCGCCGTGTCCTTCTCGACCGGGATCGACTCGCCGGTCAGCAGCGACTCGTCCACCTGCAGCTCGTTGACCGAGCAGAGCCGCAGGTCGGCGGGCACGCGGCTGCCGGGTTCGAGCACGACGAGGTCCCCCGGGACCAGCTCGGCGCTGTCGACCACCTGCTCGCGGCCGTCGCGCACGACCCGGCTGTGCTGGACGACCAGCCGCATGAGCGCGCGCACCGCGTCCGCCGCGCGCCGCTCCTGGGTGAAGCCGATCACCGCGTTGAGGAGCAGCGCGACGGCGATCAGGCTCGCGTCGAGGAGCTCGCGCATCACCACGGTGACCACTGCCGCGACGAGCAGGATCGCGATGAGCGGGTCGGCGAACTGGCGGGCGAACACGACCAGCGCCGGGGTGGGCGGCTCCTCCGCCAAGCGGTTGGGCCCGTGGTGCGCGAGCCGACGGGCGGCTTCGGCGCCGCCCAGGCCACGTGCCGAGGTCGCCCACCGCTGCTCCACCTCGGCGACCGTCGTCGCGTGCCACGCCACGGGCCCTCCGACCCCGGCCCTGCTCGTCGTGTCGGACCGACCGGTCATGCCGGGCACGGTAACGAACGACCGCCGCAGGCTGCCGGGTCTCCGGGTCAGGTCATCTCAGCGCGGGCTGCCCCTGTGCGACGCCCTGGCCGAAGCGCTCGCGGTACTCGCTGGGGCTGAGCCCGGTCACCCGCCGGAAGTGCGGGCGGAGGGACCCGGCGGAGGCGAACCCGACGAGCGCCGCGACGTGGTCCACGCCGAGGTCGGTCTCCTCCAGCAGCTGGCGCGCTCGGTCGACGCGGTGCGCGAGCACCCACTGGCGAGGGGTGGTGCCCAGCTCGGCACGGAAGCGGCGCACCAGCGTCCGCGGGCTCATCGCCGCCTGCGCCGCGAGCGCCTCGATCCCGAGGTCGGCGTCCAGGTGCTCCAGCGCCCACGCGCACGCCTGCTCCAGCCCCCGGTCGGTCGGCCCCGGCGGGGGCGGCGGCTGGATGAACTGCGCCTGTCCGCCGGAGCGGTGCGGCGCCGTCACCAGCGCCCGCGCCACCTGGTTGGCGTAGGCGGCGCCGTGGTCGGAACGGACGATGTGCAGGCACAGGTCGAGCCCGGCCGCCGAACCCGCGCTGGTGAGGATGCGCCCTTCGTCGACGTAGAGCACGTCCGGCCGCACGTCGACCTTCGGGAACCGCCGCGCGAGCTCGTCGGTGTACCACCAGTGCGTCGTCGCGGCGCGGCCGTCGAGCAGCCCCGCGTGCGCGAGCACGAACGCGCCGGAGCAGATCGAGACGAGCCGGGCGCCGCGGGCGTGCGCGGCGCGCACCGCCTCGACGACCTCGTCCCCCGGGTGCTCGAGGTCCCTCGCGGCGGGGATCAGCACGGTGTCCGCGTGGTCGAGGGCGGCGGAGCCCGTGGCGCTCGGCAGGATCGAGAACCCCCTGGTCGAGTGCAGCGGGCCGTCCCGGTCGGCCACGACGTCGAAGCGGTAGCGGCCGTCGCCCCGCGCGAACACCTCGGCGGCGCACGACAGCTCGAACGGGTTGACGGTGCCGCCGACCACGTACGCCGCCACGCGGTGCGGGCGCCCACCCGGACCGCCGGCCGCTCCCCCGTCCTGTCGCATGCCACGAGTCTCCCGCGCGACGGGCCTGCGCGCCGCGCGATCCGGGTCAGGAGCCGCGGCGATCGCGCCACGTGCGCCACCGGTGGCGTGAACGCCGCGCACCTCGACCGGGCCGGGGATGTCCAGCGTGCGCCGGCCTGCGGACGCTACGGGCATGACCGACCTGCGCACCCTCCGCCCACCGTCCTCGCCGAGCACCGCGGCACCACCCGAGGTGCCGGGCGCCTCGCTGGCCTCGGCCGCGGCCGAGCTGTGCGACGTCCTCGTCCGGGTGCACGCCGAGGACCGCTTCGACGACCTCCGGCTCGCCGACGCGCTCGAGTCGCTGGCACTCGTCCTCTGGGGCCAGGTGCTGCAGCTCGTCGGGCTGCCCGGCTGGTCCGCGACCTCCGCGCCCCGCCACCGGTGGGTGGTGCTGGAGCGGGCGGCGTGGCGGTTGTCCCAGCGGGTCGCGACCGCCGGGATCGGCGACCACCCGGTCTCCTCCGAGGCGGCGGCGCACCTCGACCGGGTCCGGGCCCTCGTCGCGGCGGGGCGGTCGAGCCGCGGGGCGCCGCTGGGGTAGAGATGGCCGGATGGCCACCCCTCGAGTCGTCAGCCTCGTCCCCTCGGTGACCGAGACCCTGCTCGCGTGGGGCGTCACCCCCGTCGCGTGCACCCGGTTCTGCGAGCAGCCGTCGCTCACCCACGTCGGCGGCACGAAGGACCCCGACCTCGCCGCGATCGAGGCGCTGTCGCCCGACCTGGTGGTCATGGACCGCGAGGAGAACCGGCTCGAGGACCACGAGCACCTGGTCGCCGCGGGGCTGCGCGTGCACGCCACCGCGGTGCGCCACCTGGACGACCTGGACGGCGAGATGCGGCGCCTCGCCGACGCGGTCGGCGCGCGGTGGCGCCCGCTCGAGCTGCCCACGGCGCCCCCGGCCGACCGGAGTGCGTTCGTGCCGATCTGGCGGCGGCCGTGGATGGCGCTGGGCCACCCCACCTACGGGTCCTCGGTCCTGCACGCGCTGGGCATCGCGAACGCCGCGGCAGGGCGGGGCCCCTACCCGGAGATGGACCTGGACGACGCGGCGGCCGAGGCGCCGGACCTGGTCGTCGCGCCGAGCGAGCCGTACCCCTTCGGCGAGCGCCATCGGGCCGAGCTCGAGCGCGTCGCGCCCGTCCGCTTCGTCGACGGTCGCGACCTGCTGTGGTGGGGTGAGCGGACCCGCACCGCCCTCGAACGGCTCCGCCGCGAGCTCGTGTAGCTTCCCCGCGCATGGCGGTGACGTTGCACTTGGTCCGGCACGGCCGCACGGCCGGGAACCGCGTCAAGCGCGTGATGGGGTGGTCGGACGAACCGATCGAGGACGACCAGCACCTGGCGGCGAAGCGCGTCGCGGAGCGACTGGGACGGATGGTGCCGCCGGGAACGACGGTCGTGTCGAGCCCCGTCCACCGGGCGCGCCAGACCGCCGCGCCGACCGGCGAGCGCCTCGGCGTGGAGGTGCAGCTCGACGACCGGCTCGGCGAGCTGCACGTGGGGCGCTGGCAGGGGATGCTCGAGACGGAGATCGCCGAGCAGGAGCCGGAGGCGTGGACGACGTGGCGCACCACCCCGCACACCCTGCGCCTCGAGGGGCGCGAGACCCTCGAGGCGCTCTACGGCCGGGTCGCGGACTTCCTCGACGAGCTCGCGTCAGTTGAGCGAACGGTCGTCGGGTTCACGCACGATGCGGTCGTGCGTGCCGCGGTGGCGTGGGCGGTGGGCGCCGGGCCCGAGTCCTACCGAGCTGTCGAGGTGGCCAACTGCTCGCTGACCACGATCGAGGTCCGCGAGGACGGCTCCCGCCGGCTCGTCCGGGCGAACGACACGTGCCACGTCGACCACGGGTCGGGGTGGTGAGGGCTTGCCCACGGTGATGTTCGTGCGCTTCACCGCCCGGATGGTCCTCGCGATCGACGTGAGGTCCGGCTCGTAGCCGATCCCCGACCCGGCGAAGGTCGACGTCGACGGCCGGTTCACGCCCCGGAAGCCGGTGCCGCACATCCGGGCGATGTTGGCGTCGCGGGTCGAGTCGCCGACGAAGAGCACCCGGTCGGGACGCAGCCCGAGCAGCTGGACGGTGGCCGCGAGCTGCTTCGCCTTCGGCCAGCCCGGCCGGTACCCGTCCACGTGTGCGAACCGGTGCACGAGGTCGTGCCGTGCCAGCCAGCTGCGCACGGCCTCCGCCTGCGAGCTGCTGCACACCGCGACCGGGACCTCCGCCGCGGCGAGCTCCGCGAGGAACGCGTCGATGTCCGCGAAGGTGCCGACCCGCTCCATCAGGTCGACCTTCGCCTGCTCGAAGGCGTCGTCGATCCGGTCGAGGCGCGGGTCGCCGGGGGCGATCTCCTCCAGCTGGGAGCGGAAGTCGAGCCCGCTGGTCGCGAGGTACGCGCTGCGGGCCGCGGCCGGGTCGAGGCCCAGGCCACGGGTGAGCAGGTCCACGGCGAGCTCGGCGAGGGCCTCCATCGAGTCGGCGATCGTGCCGTCGAAGTCGAGCACCACCGCGTCGACGTCGGCCCAGGGGCGGGTCTCCACCACCCAGGACCGCCGCATCCGCTCGACGACGATCCCCCAGGTGAGCACCGCGATGACGGCGGCGACGACGAGCAGCGCGGGGGCCCACCACTGTGCGACCGCGGCGGCGATCGTGACCAGCAGCAACCTCAGGTCGCGGCCGCGGCCGGAGGCCAGGAGGGCTCCCCCGTAGTCGTGGTCGAGGTCGACCGCCCCCTTCGCGGACGTGTAGCTGACCATGAGGTGCCCGACGAGCGCGGCGCCCACCACCGCCACGACGGCACCGGCCGGCACCCACGACAGGGCGGGGGCGTACAGGAGGAACACGGTCGCCGCGATGAGGATGGCGCCGTCGGCCACCCGGTCGAGGGACGCATCGAGGTACCCGCCGTAGCGCGACCCGGTGCCCTTGAGCCGGGCGACCTCGCCGTCGCTGCCGTCCAGCACGCTGGAGAGCTGGACGAGCACCGCGCCGAGCAGCGGCGCGCCGAGCGCGAGCGCGGCGGCCGCGGCGAGCGCGACCGTGAACGCGATGAGCGTCACCTGGTTCGCGGTGATGCCGGGTGCGAGCCACAGCAACCCGGGGGTGACGACCCGCTGTGAGAGGTGGCGGTTGAGCCGCGCCGCCACCATGCCGTCGCGCGCCTTGCCGAGCCGCCGGTAGAGGCGCCGGCTGGTGCGCCGGTGGTCCCGAGGGGTGTCGACGTCGTCCCACCGGGAGCCCGAGACCGGGAGGGCCTCGAGGCGCCCCTCGTCCGCGAGGCGCTGCATGCCCGCGGACAGCGAGCTGTCGCCCTCGAGGACCGCGGCGGCGAGGGCGTCGAACACGCCGTGGGTGCAGCGGAAGGCGCCCGTGTCGAACCCGTCGTAGGGCTCGAGGTGCTTGCCGATCGACCGCACGAGCCCGCCCTCGGTGGACACGCGGGTGACGTCGTCGAGGTCCACGTCGCGCCGGTCGGTGACGTCGTGGTCGACCGCCAACGTGGCACCGCCCGCAGGTGGCTCGGTGGCCGCGAGCGCCTCGGCGATCTCGGGGTCGAGGACGTGGTCGGCCATCACGAGGATGAAGTCCTCCTCGCCCAGCGCCGCCTCGGCCGCGAGCACCGACAGGCCGTTGCCCTCCTCATAGCGCTCGTTGCGGACGCAACGCACGGGGATCCCGCGCTCGGCGCTGACGCGCTCGCAGAACTGCTCGACCTCGTCGCCGCGGTAGCCGGTCGAGACGACCACCTCGCTCACGCCGGCCCGGTGCAGGGTCGTGATGGCGCGCTCCAGGAGCGGCACGCCGGCGACGGGGACGAGGGGCTTGGGGCGGCCGCGCCGCTCTCCGAGCCGGGATCCCTTGCCGCTCGCCAGCACCAAGCCCTTCATCCGACCGGACGCTCCTCTCCGTACGAGGGCGGATCCGGTGTGCGCGGAAGCGCCCGACGACGAACCAAAGCACCGAAATGTTACCCGCCGTTCACCTTCGCCAACCGGGCGCGCCCCGCGCGGGGCGGAACGGGGGACGGCGCGGGGCCCCGGCGCTCGCCGGGGCCCCGTCCGCCAGGGGGTGCTCAGGCGGCGAGGCGCCGCCGCGGGGTCATGCCACGGGCTCGGGCTCGCCCACCACGCCCTGGATCACCCGTGCGGCGTCCAGGTGCTGGTGCAGGTGCGGCAGCTGGGCCTTGGCGAACTTGCGCACCTTTCGGCTGTCCGCGTCGTCCGCGGCGGTCTCGAACACCTCGATCGCGGCCTCGTGGGCCTCGATCTGCAGCGCCACGTACACACCGTCGAAGCTCTCCTCCGGTGCGGACGTGAGCTCGGTCAGGCGTGCCAGCTGCTCCTCGCTGAGCACCGGCAGCTCGACGTCGTGCTGCCGCATGAACGGGAGCAGGTCGTACAGCTGCACGAAGTGGTCGACGACCATGCGCCGGCCGTGCTCATGCACGAGGGGGTGGCTGCCCCGCTGCATCGCGACGTTGCCCTCGTGGACCTCGCTCAGCGCGATGCCGGCCGCGGTGGCGATGAACGCGAGGTCGTCCTCGCTCACCCGGTCACGACGGTCCCAGTCGCGACGATCGTGGCGATCCCACCGTTCCTGGCGGTCCTGTCGTCGTTCGTGGGCGTCATGTCGTCGTTCGTGGCGATCGCCACCCCGACGGTCGTGCGCCGAGGCCGGGGCCGCCATCACCCCGAACGCCACGGCGAGCGCCAGGAACGCTCCGAGCAGTGCCTTCTTCGCGTGGTGGTGCATGTGCTTCCTCCTGTGTCCGGGTCGTCACGCTCTGTGGCGACGTGCCTACACAGGGCGCGTCACCTAACCGTCACATGGAGCAGTGATTCACGACGGGTCGGCGACCCTGAGAGCGCACTCGGCCGCCGCCCGCGCCGCGGGGTGTGCTACGAAGCGCGACATGCCTGGAGCCCTCCGCTGCCCGCACCGCCGAACGCTCGCACTCGTGACCGCTGCGCTGGCCCTCGCAGGGGGCGTCCTCGCGGGGTGCAGCTCCGACGAGGGATCGGCCGGGGGGACCGACGACCCCGCAACGAGCACGACCGCCGCGGCACCGGCGGCGTCGGAGCGGCCCGACGGACCGGCCGCGGACCTGAGCGAGGAGCTGACCGTCGGCCAGCCGTTCGTCGCCGACCTCTCCGGCGACGACCTGGCCGAGGCCGGCTACGTCCAGCACGAGTACGTCGCGGCGGGCACCGCGACCTCCTACCGGGCCAACGGCGAGCTGCCCGCGGACGGCCGGTTCGACCTCGTCGAGGGCGACACGGCGGAGTACCGCACGAGGATCGTGGTCCGCCGCCCGGCCGACGCGGCGGACTTCAACGGCACGGTGCTGCTCGAGTGGCTCAACGTGAGCGGCGGCGTCGACGCGAACCCGGACTGGGTGCTGATGCGCGAGGAGATCCTGCGCGGCGGCTACGCGTGGGTGGGGGTGTCCGCCCAGCACATCGGGATCGAGGGCGGACCGGTGGCCGTCGGCGTCGAGGGCACCGAGGGCCTGGCCGGGCAGGGGCTCAAGGCCATCGACGAGGAGCGCTACGGCACCCTGTCGCACCCCGGCGACGCGTACTCGTACGACATCTACACCCAGGTCGCGCGTGCGCTGCGCGAACCGGGCCAGGCCGCGATGGGCGGGCTCGAGCCGGCGCGGATCCTCGCGGTGGGCGAGTCCCAGTCGGCGTTCGCGCTCACCACCTACGTCAATGGCGTGCAGCCCCTGACCCGCCAGTTCGACGGCTTCCTCGTGCACAGCAGGGGCGGCGCGGCGGCGCCACTCGGCGAGCCGGGGACCGGCATCGACATGACCGCCACGATCGTCGGGGCGCCCACCCGCCTGCGCACCGACGGCGACGTGCCGATCCTCGTGCTCCAGACCGAGGGCGACCTGCTGTCGGTGCTCGGCTACCACGCCGCGAGCCAACCCGACGAGGAGCTGCTGCGCGTCTGGGAGGTCGCCGGCGCGGCGCACGCGGACCGCCACCTCGTCGGCCCGCTCGCGGACCAGCTGGACTGCGGTGTGCCCATCAACGACGGCCCGCACCACTTCGTGGCGAAGGCCGCACTGCGGCACCTCGACCGGTGGGTCCGCGACGGCACGCCCCCGCCCGAGGCGCCCCGGATCGAGATCGACGACGGCCCGTCGATCGTCCGCGACGGCAACGGCATCGCGGTCGGCGGGGTCCGCACGCCCGTGGTGGACGCCCCGGTCGAGGCGCTCTCCGGTGACCCGGGGCCGGAGCCCTCGGTCGTGTGCCTGTTGATGGGATCGACGCTGCCGATCCCGCAGGACCGGCTCGCGGAGATGTTCCCGTCCCGGGAGCTCTACCTGGAGAAGTTCGAGGCGGCGGCGGACGCGGCGATCGCGGCGGGGTTCGTGCTGGAGGAGGATCGCGAGGCCCTGCTCGCCACGGCGAAGCCCGAGCTGCTGGGAGCCTGACCGCCGGCCGCGATCACATCGCGGCGAGCGCGACCACCACGTCCCGGATCGACACGACCCCGACGAGGCGCTGGCCGTCGCCGACGAGCACGTGGCGCACGTAGCCCTGCATCATCTGCGCGGCGACGTCGCCGATCGTCGCCTCGGTGCCCACCCAGACCAGCCCGGAGTGGTCGAGGTCGCCCGCGGTGACGACGTCGAGGTCGTCGCCGCGCCCCACGGCGACCGCGATGTCACGCTCGGACACCACGCCCTCGACCCGGTCCTCGGTGCCGACGACCACGCACCCGATCGTCTCCTCGGCGATGGAGGCGGCGACCTCCCGCAGCGTGGCGCTCGGCGGCACCGTCACCACCGAGTCGCTCATGTAGGTCGTCACTGGTGCTCCGACGCCCTGGACGAACACGGTCCCGTCGTTCACCTCGTCGCTCATCTGGGAACTCCTTCCACCCGGTGTGCCCCGACGTTACGGCAGCGCCTCACAGCGCGAACTCGACGACGCCGCCGGCGGGCACCTCCACGACCTCGCCACGGCAGTCCACCGTGACCGGCCGGTCCCCGGCCCGGTCCACGCTGACGCGCGCGGTGTCGGGGCCGAACTCGAGGCGCACCGCGCGGCCGCGGAAGTGGATGTCGAACGCGAGCGAGCCGAGCTCGTCGGGCAGCGCCGGGTTGAGGTGGAGGACCTCGCCCCGCAGCTCGAGCCCCGTGTAGCAGCGCTGCAGCAGGTCGATCGTGCCGGCCATCGCGCCGAGGTGGATGCCCTCGGCGGTCGTGCCGCCCTGGATGTCGTCGACGTCGCTGCGCAGCGCGTCGCGGAACTGCTCCCACGAGCGCTTCCGGTCCCCCCGCGAGTGCACCCACGAGTGCACGACGCGGCTCAGCGTCGACCCGTGCGCGGTGCGCTGCTCGTAGTGGTCGATCGTCCGCGGGATGAGCTCGGGGTCGTACTCGTAGCCCATGTGGGTGAGCAGCTCCTCGAGCTCCTCGGCGCTGAACAGGTAGAAGAGCATGACGACGTCGGCCTGCTTGGTGACCTGGTAGCGGTCGGTGTCGTCGCCCTCGGCCTCGAGGATGCGGTCGGTCCGGCTGATGTCGCCGTACTTCGCGACGTAGTGGTCCCAGTCGAGCTCGAGCAGGTCCGCATAGCCCTCGAACTGGCTGATCACCCCGTCGTGGAACGGGACGTGGATCCGCTCGCTGACGTCCGCCCAGTGCTCGCGCTCCGCCGGGGTGATGTCCAGCTTCTCCACCACCTCGGTGACCGTCGCCTCGGGCAGCGTCTCGAGCAGCTCGCGCGCCCGGCACAGGCACCACGCTGCCATCACGTTCGTGTAGGCGTTGTTGTCGAGCCCCGGCTGCTCGCGGTCGGGGTAGCCCTCGTGGTACTCGTCGGGGCCCATCACTCCGCAGATGTCGTAGCGGGCCTCCGCGTGGTTGTAGGTGGCGATCGAGCCCCAGAACCGGGCGATCTCCAGTACGAGCTCGGCGCCGTAGAAGCGCATGAACTCCTGGTCACCGGTCGCCTGGTAGTAGTTCCACACGTTGTACGCGATCGCCGCGTTGACGTGCCGTTGCAGGTGCGAGGCGTCGGGCAGCCACCGCCCCGAGACGGGGTTCAGGTGCATGGTCTGGGTCTCCTCGCGCCCGTTGCTGCCGCTCTGCCACGGGAACATCGCCCCGGCGTAGCCGGCGTCGGCCGCGGCGCGCCGCGCCTGGTCGAGGCGGCGGTACCGGTACATGAGGATCGAGCGGGTGAGCTCGGGGAACAGCACGCTGAAGAACGGGCAGATGAACAGCTCGTCCCAGAAGATGTGGCCCCGGTACGCCTCGCCGTGCAGCCCGCGCGCGGGGACCCCGACGTCCAGCGACACCGAGTGGACCGACACCGTCTGCATCGCGTGGAACTTGTGGAGGTGGACCATGCGGGCGATGTCGCCGTCGGAGCCGAGCTCGAAGCGCGCCCGCTCCCACAGGTGGCGCCACGCGACGACGTGCCGTTCGAGCAGCTCGTCGAAGCCCTTCACGACGTGCCGCACCATGTCGCAGGCCTCGACACCCGGCTCGGAGATCGCCGGGTCGCGCGAGGTGAACAGCGTGACCAGCTTGTCGACCACGACCGCCTGGCCCTCCGCCACGTCGAAGGCGAGCACCTGCCCGATGAACCCGGGGCGCTCGACCACCCGGCGGTCCACCTCGACGTCACCTCCCTCGGCGAACGCGTGGGTGCGGGCCGCCTGGGAGATGCGGATGTGGGACTGCGTCGTCTCGACGTGCAGGCAGACGACGTCCTCGTCCTCGACGTCGTGGTGGACCGGCCGCAGGTGCTGGTCGGGGAGGTCCCGGTAGCGCTTCACGCCACGGTTGCGCACCGTGCCGTCGAGTGCGGAGAGGACCTCGAGACGCCCCGAGAAGTTCTCCGGGACGAGGGTGGTCTGCAGCGCCGCGGCGTGCGCGTCGCGCATGCTGACGAAGCGCCGCTGGGTGAGCCGGATGCGGCGGCCCTCGGCGTCCTCGAAGGTCGTGTGGCGGATGGTGAGGCCCTGGCGGAGGTCGAGCTCGACGCGGTGCGACACGACGGTCGCGGTGCGGTCGCAGACCCACTCGCCCCCGGCGACGCGGAACTTCAGCACCAGCCAGTTCGGCGCGTTCACCAGGCTCTCGTTCTCGACCCAGCGGCCGGCGATCTCCGACCCCAGCCGGTTGTAGACGCCGGCGACGTAGGTGCCCGGGTAGTGGGTGTCGTCGGCGTCGCACTCGGGCGCGGCGCCACGTGTGGCGAAGTACCCGTTGCCGAGCGTCAGCAGGGCTTCGCGCCGCCCCTCGTCGGCGGGGTCGTGCCCCTCGAACACCATCGACCACTCGTTCACCCGACCCCCCTAGCCGAACGGTCCGCTCCCGACAGCCGGGCACGGAGCCACTCGGCGTCGCCCACGGCCGCGCCGCCGATGTCGTTGTTGAAGTAGGCGTAGACGTCGCAGCCCTCGTCGAGCCATCCGGTGAGTCGCTCCGCGACGGGCCGCAGCCGCCGGCCCCCGTAGCTCCCGGCGTACGGGTGGCCCGGCGCGTCCGTGCCGTGGAAGCGGACGTACGCCCAGTCGGTCGTGCGCACCCAGGGATGGCCGGGCAGCAGATCGTGGACGCAGAGCGCGGCCCCGTGCCGGGCCAGCACGTCGAGCACCTCGTCGTGCAGCCACGACTCGTGGCGCACCTCCACCGCCCAGCGCACGTGGCGCGGCGCGACCTCGAGGAACGAGTCGAGCCGGGCCGCGTCGCGTCGCCAGTTCGGCGGCAGCTGCACGAGGTTCGGACCGAGGGCGTCCCCGAGCAGCTCGACGCGCTCAAGGTGGCGGGCGAGCCACTGATTCGCGTCGCGCAGCTTCTTGCGGTGGGTCCCGTAGCGGCCGACCTTCACCGCGTAGCAGAACCCCGGCGGCGCCTGGTCCCGCCACCGCTCGACCTGCGCGGGCGGTGGCAACCGGTAGAAGGTGTTGTTGAGCTCCACGGTGTCGAAGCGCCGGGCGTAGTGCTCGAACCACGAGCGCTGCGGCGCGTCCTCCGGGTAGACGGGGCCGCGCCAGTCGCGGTAGGCCCAGCCGGAGCACCCGACCCGAGCCGTGCCGCGACCCGACCTCACCGTGGCCGCTCCACGGTCTGGCCGAGCAGCGTCGTGATCGCCGCGCCGTGCCGGAAGATCGTGATGTCGCCGTCGACGGACACCTTGAGCACGACGTCCGCCTGCGTGGACAGCGACTTCGCCGCCGCGGTGCGGGCACCCTCGTGCTGGCTGTCGCTGCTCGCGACCACGGCGCCGTACGCGATGAGGTTGGCGTCGCGGTCGACGACCGTCGCGCCGTCCAGCGCGGCGAGCCGGGCGAGCGTGTGCTCGTCGAGGTCCTCGGCGTCGATCAGGTGGTGCAGCCGGGTCTCGGTGCGCATCGCCTCGCGGTCGATCTCGTCGCGCAGGTCGAAGCGATCCTTGAGCGGCACCACCCCGTCGAGCTGCTCGGCGTCCGAGACGATGGCGATGATCGCCCCGTGGCGCTGTCCGGAGATCATGAGCGCGGCCTGCACCGCGATGGTCGCCGCGGCGCCCCCGCCGATCATCCCCTCGATCGACGAGGTCAGCTCGAGCGGGAACGCCGTCCAGTGCTCGCCCCGCCGCACGAGCAGCGGCTGCCCGTCGACGAACGCGCGGATCGTGCGGTCCGCGCGGAGGAAGAACCCGAGCCCGCCGAGGCGTCGCGTCGCCTCCGCGACCAGCGAACCGCTCTCCACGAACTCCTCGCTCGGCAGCGGGGCCTCCGGCGCCGCGGTGCCGAGTCGGTCGATGCGGTGGCGCTGCAGCTCGGTGCGGGCACGTCCCTCGAGGTCGACCACGAGCACGCTGCGCTGCCCGTCGAACAGCAGCGGCGCGCGCTTCGCGGTGCGGACGTCCGCCGGGTACGAGAAGCGGAGCCTCGGCTCGTCGCGCAGCACGTTCGTGACGAGCACGCCGTGGGTCAGGTCGTGGGACTCGACCCGCGTGCTGCTCAGCTCGATGAGGAAGTCGAGGGTCTCCTCGATCAGGTTCGGGGTGGCCGGGTGGTCGAAGCGCGCGGCGAGGAGGTCGGCGAGCACCTCGGCGGCGAGCGCGTCGCGCAGCGCCCGCCGCACCGACGGGCCCAACGGACGCGAGTCGGCCACCGGCCGGAACGCCGCGACGGTGCGCAGCGCGGCGCCGGGGAGCACCTGGACGACCTCGCGGAGCAGCGACGACCGCTCGCTCGCGAGCGTCACCACACCGGGGCGGAGCACCACACGGAGCTCGACACGCCACCCCGGAGGGCCCATGTCCGACGCGGCGGCCGTCGTCGGCCCCGGGGGTGGCGCGAACGCCGGTTCGGCCGCGGGCGCGTACACGGCCTCGACCTGGGCGCCGAGCAGCAGCTCCGTGACCGTCGCCGCGACGTGGTCCAGCACCGGGTCCGGCGGCGGGTCGCCGACGGTCGCTGACCTCGTCCAGCTCACCGCCACAGTGTTGCCGACCACGTCACCGGGCGGCGCGCTCGGGCGCTCCCGAGGCGAAACTCGGGGGTCGGGCCGTATCCTGCGGCTCCATGCCACTCGACGAGGAGCAGCTCACTCGCTGGCGCGAGCGGATCGGTCCACTGGGCGTCTGGTGCGCCACCGACGGGATGCGCGCGCCGGTCGCGGTCGAGGTCGCGCAGCAGGTCGAGTCGCTGGGCTACGGCGCGCTCTGGCTGCCCGAGACCCTCGGTCGGGACCCGTTCGCCCACGCCGCGCACCTCGCGGCGCACAGCAGCTCGCTGGTGCTCGCCAGCGGCATCGCGAACATCTTCCACCGCCACCCCGGTCCGATGGTCCAGGCGGCGAACACGGTGGCGGAGCAGAGCAGCGGCCGCTTCGTGCTGGGGATCGGCGTCAGCCACCAACCGGTGGTCGAGGGGCTGCGGGGCCTGACCTACGGCAAGCCGCTCAGCGCGATGCGCACCTACCTCGACCAGATGGACGCGGCGCCGTACCTGTCGCCGGCTCCGGACCCGGCCCCGCCCCGGCTGCTCGCCGCACTCGGTCCGAAGATGCTGGAGCTCGCCGCGCAGCGCGCGGACGGCGCCCTCCCCTACTGGACGGTGCCGGAGCACACCGAGCAGGCCCGTGCGGCGCTGGGACCGGGGAAGCTGCTCTGCGTCGAGCAGAAGGTGGTGCTGACCGAGGACGCCGAGGAGGGCCGCGCGACCGCCGCCGCGGCGCTCGGCCTGTACGCGGACCTTCCGAACTACCGCAACAACTGGAAGCGGCTGGGGTTCGGCGAGGACGAGATCGAGTCCCGGGCGCCCCGCCTGCTCGACGCGCTGGTGGCGTGGGGTCCGCCCGAGCGGATCCGGGACCGGATCCGCGAGCACCACGACGCCGGCGCGGACCACGTGTGCATCCAGCCGCTGACGATCGGGGACGCGTTCAGGATCGACCGGGGAGCGCTGGAGCGGTTGGCGGGCTGAGCCCGGGCACCAGCAGCTGCAGCGCCGTCCCGTCCACCTCCAGCGCGAGGTGCTCGCTGCCGCCCCCGGGGGCCGGCGCCGCGACCCAGTGCTCGTCGTCGACGTGGAGGTGGCAGCCCGGGGGCGGGCGGAGCTCGACGAGCCGTCCCCGGCGGACGTGCAGCTCTGGCGCACCCACCTGCTCGCCGGGGGTGCCGACCCTGAGGAGGTCATCGACGTGGCCGGCGAGCGTGGCGCGGTCGTCCTCGCCGACGAGCACCAGGTCGACGAGCCCGTCGCCGGGATCCGCGTCGGGCGCCAGCTCGACGTTCGGCCCGATGCGGCGGATGTTCATCGCCTCGACCGCGAGGTACTCCCCCGACAGGTCCCGGCCGTCGAGCACCACCTCCCACGCCTGCGGCACCGCGCTGCGCAGCACCCGCCGCAGCAGGCGCAGGCCGTCCTCGGTGCCACCGTCCTCGCCGACCCGCTCCTCCCGCTCCTCGGCGACCGCGAGCAGCTCCGCGAAGACCCCGCCGCCGAGGGACTCGACGAGGCGGGAGCTCCCGGGCCCGTGCCGGCCACCGTCGGTGCGGAACGACGGCACGTCGAAGCGCAGCGTCGAGGCCCGGTGCCAGCCCTCGACCGAGGACGCGGGGTCGTCGACCGGGGCGCCGATCGAGTGGGCGATGTTGTTCGCCGTCCCCGTGGCCACCACGCCGACGGCGGCGTCGCTGCCGGCGAGGGCGGTGAGGACCTCGCGGAGGGTGCCGTCACCGCCGGCGACCGCGACGACGTCCTCCGACCCCTGCCGGATCGCGTCGCGCCACCCGTCGTCGTCGGTGGACAGCGGCCTGACCGTGTGGCCGTGCCGCTCGAGCAGCTGGCGGAGCTCCCCGGTGCCGACCGGTCGCCCCGCACCGGCGCCGGGGTTGTTGAGGAGGAGGACGTGCACGACCCGTGCCCCTACCCCCACCGCGACCCGCCGACCCCCCGGCACCCTGTGACCTGCACCGCGGTCTGGGGCGCCGCCCGCAGGGGAAGGTGCCGCGGGCGGTCGGCCACGGAGGACCGGATGCGCGCCCTCATCACCAACGACGACGGCATCGACGCCACGGGGCTGCGGACCCTCGCCGCGGCCGCGGTCGGAGCGGGCTACGAGGTGGTGGTCGCGGCACCCAGCTGGGACAGCAGCGGGGCGAGCGCGTCGCTCACCTCGGTCGAACGGGACGGGCGGTTCCTCGTGCACGAGGTCGACCTGGGGGGCGTCGGACGGGCCGTCGGTGTCGAAGCCGCGCCGGCCTTCATCGCGCGGGCAGCGGTCCACGAGGCGTTCGGCCCCGCGCCCGACCTCCTGCTGTCCGGCGTGAACCACGGGCTGAACTGCGGGCACGCCGTGCTGCACTCGGGCACGGTGGGCGCCGCGTCGACGGCGTTCACCTACGGGACACCCGCGATCGCGTTCTCCATCGAGTCCGGTCCCGACGTCCACTGGGAGACCGCGGGCCTCGTCGCACGCGTGGTCCTCGAGTGGTTCCGTGACCGGCCCGAGCTGCTGCTGCTCAACGTGAACGTGCCCGACGTGGCGCGCGAGGGGCTCCGAGGGCTGCGGCCGGCCATGCTCGCCTCGTTCGGCGCGGTGACGGCGAACGTGACCGAGGTGGGCAGCGGCTACGTCTCGATGGAGTACCGCGAGGTGGACGCGGCGCCGGAGCCGGGCACCGACGTGGCGCTCGTCGCGGAGCGGTTCGCCACCTACACCGCGCTGTCCCCGGTGTGCGAGGGCCCGCGCCACGCCGACCTGGGAATGGAGGCCGATCTGACTATCTGACGATCTTGTCATATGATGAGATCTCATGTCGTCGACTGCCCCTCCCGAGCCGAACCGTCCGCTGTCCGAGGTCAAGGCCGAGCTGTTCAAGGCGCTCGGCCACCCCGCCCGCGTGCGCGTCCTCGAGGTGCTCGCCACCGGTGAGCACACGGTCGGCGACATGCAGCCGCTCGTGGGGATCGAGTCCTCGCACCTCTCCCAGCAGCTCGCCGTGCTACGGCGCACCGGCATCGTGTCGACGCGCAAGGAGGGGTCCTCGGTCGTCTACTCGCTCAAGGACCCCGTCGTGGCGGAGCTGCTCTCCGCCGCGCGGCAGGTGCTCATGGTGGTGCTGGCGGACTCGAGCGAACTGCTCGACGACCTCTCCGCCGAGGTGGGCCCGTGACGACGACGGCTCCCGGTGCAGCACGGCCGATCCGGCGCGGGCTCGGCGACGCGATCCGGCGGGTGATGCCGCGCCGCGACGACTACAAGGACTTCTCGCGGACCTGGAAGGCCGACCTCGTCGCCGGCCTCACCGTCGGCGTCGTCGCGCTCCCCCTCGCCCTCGCCTTCGGCATCACGACCGGGCTGGGTGCCGCGGCGGGGCTGACGACCGCGATCGTGGCCGGGCTGGTCGCGGCGGTCTTCGGCGGCTCCAACGTCCAGGTGTCGGGACCCACCGGCGCGATGACCGTCGTGCTGGTCCCACTCGTGGCGCGCCACGGCACCGACGCGGTCGTCGTGGTCGGCATCCTGGCCGGCATCCTCGTGACCGTCGCGGGGGTGCTGCGGCTCGGCCGCGTGGTGTCGTACATCCCCTGGCCGGTGATCGAGGGATTCACCCTCGGCATCGCCGTGATCATCTTCCTGCAACAGGTGCCCGCCGCGCTCGGGGTGTCGACGCCCGAGGGCGAGAACACCGCCGCGGTCGCGTTCGCCGCGGTGATCGACGCGATCACCGACGGTTCCCTCGCCGCGCTGGGGCTGGTCGCGCTCGTCGCCGTGGTGATGGCCGTCGGGCCGCGGCTGCACCGCTCGCTGCCCGCCTCGCTCGTCGCGGTCGTGCTGGCGACCGTCGTGGCCTCCGTCGCGGGGTGGGACGTCGCCACGATCGGTGCGCTGCCCTCCTCGCTGCCGCTGCCGTCGATGCCCGACATCCCGTTTTCGGAACTGGACCGCTACCTGTCCGCCGCGTTCGCGGTGGCTGCGCTGGCGGCGATCGAGAGCCTGCTGTCCGCCAAGGTCGCCGACGGGATGAGCGACACCTCGCGCCACGACCCGGACCGCGAGCTGTTCGGGCAGGGCCTCGCCAACGTCGCATCGACCGTGTTCGGCGGCATGCCCGCGACCGGCGCGATCGCCCGGACCGCGGTCAACGTCCGGGCCGGGGCCCGATCACGGTTCGCCGCGGTCGTGCACTCGCTCGTGCTGGTCGTGGTCGTGCTCGTGGGCTCGGGCCTCGTCGCGAGGATCCCCCTGGCCGCGCTCGCCGGCGTGCTGATGGTCACCGCGGTGCGCATGGTCGAGACGCACAACGTCCGCTCGATCCTGCGCAGCACGCGCCAGGACGCGTTCGTGCTCGTGCTGACGGCGGTGGCGACCGTGGCGTTCGACCTGATCCTCGCCGTGCAGATCGGTGTCGCGGTCGCCGCGGTCCTCGCGCTGGTCAGCGTCGCGCGGACCACCGCGGTGACGCGGACGACCATCGACCTCGAGGACCCCGACGCGGGTGAGCCGGAGGTCCTCGATGCCGCCGAGGGTCGCGAGCTGCTGCGCGACCACATCGTCACCTACCGCGTCGACGGTGCCCTCTTCTTCGGCGCCGCGCAGCGGTTCCTCGCCGCCCTCAGCCACGTCGCCGACGTGCGGGTGGTCATCCTGCGCCTGCCCCAGGTGAAGGTGCTCGACGCCACCGGCGCCCAGGCGATCCGCGAGATCATCGACGACCTGGAGCACCGCGGGATCACGGTGCTGGTGAAGGGTGCACGCCCGGAGCACCTGCGGGTGCTCGAGGCGGTCGGTGCCCTCGACCGGCTCACCAGGGACGGGCACGTGTTCGCGGACCTGTCGGACGCGGTCGCACACGCCCGCGAGCACGTGGCCGGCGAGGTCACCCACCCAGGCGGACCCTGACCACCGTCGCCTGCCAGACCCGGCCGTCCTCGGCACTGGTCGTGCGGAACACGACCGCACCCCAGGGACCCGCCCCCGGTGCGTGGTCGATCGCTCCCCGGAACGGCGCGGCCTCGCCGCCCCCTCCCCCGGTGACGTGGCCGCGCCCGACCGGCTCGTCCGACCCGTCCTCGTGGACGAGCACCTCGACGTTGCCCTCGAAGGCACGGGCCGTGCCGGCCACCTCCACCGGGTTCGAGACCGTCGCGCCCGCCCGGGGTGCCTCCACGGTGATGTCGGGGGTGTGGCTCCCGAGCACCCACCACGTGCCCTCACCGAGCTGACGGACCAGCACGGTGGTCACGGGCCCGTCCGCGGTGGGACGGACCTCGACCTCACCGGAGCGCTGGTCGCCCTGGCGCAGCTCACCGACGACCGGGTCGACGAAGCCGAGGAAGTCGGTCGCGAACGAGTGGGCGGCCGCGACCGGGTCCTCGAAGCGGCGGCTCGACCCCTGGTCGGGCCACACCACTGTCGCGAGCTCGTCGTCGGACAGCTCCGGGGCGAACGTCGCCTCCGGCGAGGAGGTCGGTGCCGAGCTGGCCGTGGCCTCCGGCTCGCTGGTGGACGTGGTCGAGGTCGAGGTCGACGACGACGTCGTACCCGCAGGCCCGTCGTCCTCGTCCCCGGCCAGCAGCCACCACGCGAGGGCGACGATGACGGCGACGGCGAGCACCGCCACGATCGCCGTCGCGGCGCGCCGGTCGTCACGCTCCTCGTCCCCGGCGGGGTCGTCGAGGGCGTTGTGCGTGTCGTCGGGACCGTTCGGATCAGCCATGGGTCCAGTAGTGCAGATCTGCACTTCGGATGCAGATTGGTTGATGTCGACAACCTTGTTCGGTACCGTGCCGGGCGCGGCCCGGCTCTGGGGCGGCGCCCACCTGGCGCCGGGGGCGGGGTCCGCGACACAGGGGGAAAGTGATGAAGGCAACTGCTCGGGGGCGCGCGCGTTCCGCGCGCCTCGCGATCCTGGGAGCGGCACTGGCACTGGTCGCCGCAGCGTGCATCCCTCCACCGGAGGAGCCCACGCCGACGACGCTGCCGGACGGTCCGGACCGCATCAACTTCAGCTCGCCGCTGGAGCTGGGGCTGTCGATCGACCGGGGCACTCCTGAGGAGCCCAACGTGGCGACCCTGCCGTTCACCGGCACGGCCAACGGCGCGTGGCTGCTCGGCGACAACGGGCTCTTCTACGCGAACCTCGACATCGAGGACGGTGCGCTGGAGATCTCCGAGGAGGCCAGCCCGATCGGAGCGGCGCTGACCGTCGGCCTCACCGCGGAGCAGACCGGCACGGCGGTCGGGTTCTTCGACCCGGCGACCGGCGCGGGCAGCTTCACGACCGGGATCGACATCACCATCGCGTCGCTCGACGCGGGTGACGGTCCGGCGCCGATGCCGCAGCCGTGCGTGGCGAACACCTCGTACAACTTCACCGGTGAGATCGACGGCGAGACCGGGGTGCTCTCGGTGCACGCCGACGACTTCGCCCTCACGCCTCCGGGCGCTGCCGACTGCGGCGGCCTCGGTGCGCTGATCGGCCCGATGCTGGTGGGCACGACGTTCGCCGACCTCAGCTTCGAGGTGGGCACGCCCTGACCACGCCGCGCTCGCGTGACCACCATCACGTGAGCGCGACCGACACCAGGTGAGGGAGGGGCCCCGGTCGTCGACCGGGGCCCCTCCGCGTCCCGGCATCGGTCCCGAGCTGCCATCGTGGGTAGGTCCGGGGGCGAACCCCGACGGTGGCCCTCGTAGGAGGCGAAGATGGAGCGTCACACGACAGGGGGAGGAACCCTCGTGGACGACGACGCACAGGTCCGCTGGCTCGACGAGCGCGAGCAGCGCGCGTGGCGCGGGCTCATCCGGATGCAGGCCCAGCTCGGCGCACACCTCCGCCGGTCGCTCGTGCGCGACTCGGGGCTGTCGGACGCCGACTACGACGTGCTGGTCCACCTGTCGGAAGCGCCGGAGGACCGGCTGCGCATCTTCGAGCTCGTCCGCGCCCTGCAGTGGGAGAAGAGCCGCCTCTCGCACCAGCTCCGGCGGATGGAGCAGCGCGGACTGCTGGAGCGCAGCGAGTGCCCCACCGATGGTCGGGGCGCGTTCGTGTCGCTCACCCCGGAGGGTCGGGCGGCGATCGAGGCCGCCGCGCCGCGCCACGTCGCGGAGGTCCGCCGCCACTTCGTCGACGTGCTGACCCCCGAGCAGCTCGACGTCCTCGGTGACATCGCCGAAGCGGTGCTGGAGTCGCTCCAGCAGGCGGAGCAGCCCACCGGCTGACCCCCCGGTCGCGGCGTCGTTTGTCGGCGTGGGAGCATGGGTACGGACCGCTGTACCCGACCCGACGTGAGGATGTGGTCACCGATGTGCGGTTTCGCTGGCGAAGTCGCCGCGCCCGGACGAGAGCCGGACACCGCCGCGGTCGCCCGGATGTCGAACCAGCTGAGCCCCCGGGGGCCCGACGGCGCGGGCTCCTGGAGCCAGGGCCGCGTCGCGCTCGGCCACCGGCGCCTGAAGGTGATCGACCTGAGCGACCACGCGGCGCAGCCGATGGTGGACCCCCATCTGGGTCTCACGATCGTGTTCAACGGCTGCATCTACAACTACGAAGCGCTGCGGGCCGAGCTCGAGGCCCAGGGGCACCGGTTCTTCTCCCACGGCGACACCGAGGTGATCCTCAAGGGCTGGCGCGAGTGGGGCGAGGGCGTGATCGACCGGCTGCAGGGCATGTTCGCCTTCGCGCTCGTCGACCGCGACCGGGACGAGGTGACCCTGGTGCGGGACCGCCTCGGCATCAAGCCCCTCTACCTGCACGAGCGCGGTGGCCGCCTCCGGTTCGCGTCCAGCCTGCCGGCGCTGCTGCGCGGTGGCGGGGTCGGCACCGAGATCGACCCGGTCGCCCTGCACCACTACCTGACCTTCCACTCGGTGGTGCCCGCGCCCCGCACGATCCTCGCCGAGGTCCGCAAGCTGCCACCGGCGACGATCCTGCGGATCGAGGCGGACGGCACCCGCCACGAGCGTCGCTACTGGGACCTCGACTTCGACGCGGCGCCGCCCCGCGACGGCATGTCGGCCCGGGACTGGAGCGACGCGGTCCTCGCCGCGCTCCGCACCGCGGTCGACCGGCGCCGGGTCGCGGACGTGCCGGTGGGCGTGCTGCTCTCCGGTGGGGTCGACTCCAGCCTGATCACCGCGCTGCTCGCCGAGGGCGGGCAGCACGACCTGCAGACGTTCAGCATCGGGTTCGAGTCCCACGGGACCATCGAGGGCGACGAGTTCAAGTACTCCGACGTGATCGCCCAGGCCTTCGGCACCGACCACCACCAGATCCGGATCCCGTCGGTCGACCTCCCCGCCGCGCTGGAGGAGGCGATCGCCGCGATGAGCGAGCCGATGGTCAGCCACGACGTGGTGGCGTTCCACCTTCTGAGCAGGGAGGTCGCCAAGCACGTGAAGGTGGTCCAGTCCGGCCAGGGCGCGGACGAGGTCTTCGCGGGGTACCGCTGGTACCCGCCGCTCGCGGCGGTCGACGGGCTCGGCGTCGACGAGTACGCCCGGGTGTTCTTCGACCGGGACCACGCGGGCGTCGCGGCGCTCGTCGAGCCGGCGCACCTCGTGGACGAGGACGTGAGCCGGCGGTTCGTCGAGGAGCACTTCTCGCGACCGGGTGCGTCGACCGCGGTGGACCGGGCGCTGCGCCTCGACACCCAGGTGATGCTGGTGGAGGACCCGGTGAAGCGGGTCGACAACATGACCATGGCCCACGGGCTGGAGGCCCGGGTGCCGTTCCTCGACCACGAGCTGGTCGAGCTGGCCGCCGCCTGCCCGCCGGAGCTGAAGCTCGCCCAGGACGGCAAGGGCGTGCTCAAGGAGGCGGCCCGGTCGGTGCTGCCCCACGAGGTGATCGACCGGCCGAAGGGCTACTTCCCGGTGCCGGCGCTGTCGCACCTCGAGGGTCCGGTGCTCGACATGGTGGGCGACGTGCTGCGCTCGCCGAGGGCGAAGGAGCGGGGGTTGTTCCGGACCGAAGCGGTCGATGCCCTGCTCGCCGACCCGAACGGGTCGCTCACCCCGCTGCGCGGCAACCCGCTGTGGCAGGTGGCGCTGCTCGAGCTGTGGCTCCAGGAGCACGGCGCATGACCACGCGACACAGCACCGGCCCGGCGGCCGGCAACCACGCCCCTGCGGAGGACCCGCTCGGCCACCAGGTGGACGCGCTGGACCAGCAGGTGGAGCAGGCGATCGAGGGTCGGGCGCGCACCGCGTGGGGCGAGCTGCCGCCGCAGGTCGTCGAGCGCCGTGACGAGTCCGCGACCGTGGACTGCGGCTGGGGGCGCCTGGTGTTCGGCCAGACGTTCCCCGACGCGGCCGCCGTCGCGACCGCGATGCGCGCCGAGAAGCCCGGCAGCCGCGACATCTGCCTGTACGCGCAGGACCCGCACGTCGTGGTGGGCCACGCACCCAACGAGCTGTTCATCGACCCGTCGCACACCTACCGGCTGCACCTCCACCGGTACCGGCCGCGCCGCAACCCGGTGCGGGGGGTGCGGGTCCGCTCGCTGCTCGAGCCGAGCGACGCCCAGGCGGTCAACACGCTCTACCAGCGCAACGGCATGGTGACCGCGCCGAGCGGCCACATCTGGGGCAACCAGCGCACCCAGGTGTTCACCTACCTGGTCGCCGAGGACACGGGGACCGGCAACATCATCGGCACGGTGACCGGCGTGGACCACGTCGAGGCGTTCGCCGACCCCGAGGGAGGCACCAGCCTGTGGTGCCTCGCCGTCGACCCGCAGTCGTCGCGGCCGGGTGTCGGTGAGGCGCTCGTGCGCACGCTGGTCGAGCGCTACCAGGCACTCGGGCGGCGGTGGCTGGACCTGTCGGTGATGCACGACAACCAGCCCGCCATCCGGCTCTACGAGAAGCTCGGGTTCCGGCGGGTGCCGGTGTACTGCATCAAGCGCAAGAACCCCATCAACGAGCCGCTGTTCGTGCCCGACGCGGTGCCGGGCCTCGACGACCTCAACCCGTACGCGCGGATCATCGCGGACGAGGCGCTGCGGCGCGGGATCGAGGTCGAGGTCCTCGACGCCGAGTGGGGCGAGCTGCGCCTCACCTCCGGCGCGCGGAGCATCGTCACCCGCGAATCGCTGTCCGAGCTCACCTCCGCGGTCGCGATGAGCCGATGCGATGACAAGCGGATGACCCGCCGGGTGCTCGAACGGGCGGGGCTGCGGGTGCCCCGTGCGATCGAGGCGACGGGGACCGACGCCGATCACCGGGCGCTCACCGAGCTCGGGCGCGTCGTGGTGAAGCCCGCGAAGGGCGAGCAGGGGGCCGGCATCACGGTCGGGGTCGACACGCCCGAGGCGCTCGACGCCGCGGTGGAGCGGGCCCGGGCGTTGTGCCCGAACGTGCTCATCGAGGAGATGTGCCCGGGGGACGACCTGAGGATCGTCGTGATCGACCACCGGGTCGTGGCCGCCGCGATCCGCCGTCCCGCTGCGGTGGTCGGGGACGGGCAGCACACGGTCGCCGACCTCATCGACGCCCAGTCCCGCCGGCGGGCCGCCGCGACCGGCGGCGAGTCGCGCATCCCGATCGACGCCGCCACCGAGGAGGTGCTCGAGCGGCAGGGCCTGTCGCTGGACGACGTGCCCGACAACGGGCAGCGGGTCGAGGTGCGCAGCACCGCGAACCTCCACACCGGTGGCACGATCCACGACGTGACCGCGGAGCTGCACCCCGCCCTCGCCGACGCGGCGGTCGTGGCGAGCAGGGCGATCGACATCCCCGTCACCGGGTTGGACCTGATCGTGCCCGACGTCGCGGGGCCCGACTACGTGATGATCGAGGCGAACGAGCGGCCCGGCCTCGCGAACCACGAACCGCAACCCACCGCGGAGGCGTTCGTCGACCTGCTGTTCCCGACGCTGCGGCGCGACCGATGAGCTGGACCGGCGAGGGCCGCACACCCGAGGGCATCGACCTGCAGCGGCTCCGTACCACGCTGCTCGAGCTGCTCGGGATCCCGAGCCCCGCCGGGCGGACCGACGAGGTGATCCAGGTGATCGGCGACCGCCTGGTCGAGATCGGGCTCAAGCCCGAGGTCACCCGCCGCGGCGCGATCCTGGTGAAGCCGGCCGGCATGCCGACCGAGGGGCCGGCCCGCGCGCTCGTGGCGCACGCGGACACGATCGGGATGATCGTGAGGGAGGTCAAGCCGAACGGCCGTCTGCGCGTCGCCCAGATCGGCACCCACAGCGCCCGGTTCGCCGAAGGCGCACGGGTCACGATCTTCACCGACGAGCCCGACACCACCTACACGGGCACGGTCCTGCCGTTGAAGGCGAGCGGGCACCGCTGGGGCGACGAGGTCGACACCCAGGGGGTCGGCTGGGAGCAGGTCGAGGTGCGCATCGACGAGCGCGTCGCCTCGGCCGAGGACGTGCGGGCGCTGGGCATCGAGGTCGGCGACCACGTCGCGTTCCACGCCCAACCGGTGATCACGCCGAGCGGCTTCGTCGTGTCGCGCCACCTCGACGACAAGGCCGCGCTCGCGGCGCTGCTCGAGATGCTGGCGGTGCTGCGCGAGCAGGAGCTCGAGGTCGCGCTGCCGGTGCACGTGCTGATCACGGTGACCGAGGAGGTCGGGCACGGCGCCTCGCACGGGCTCGACCGCGACGTCGCCGAGCTGCTCTCGCTCGACACGGCGGTCGTGGCCCCCGGGCAGACCTCCGTGGAGGACGCGGTCACCATCGTGATGCAGGACTCGCACGGGCCCTTCGACTACCACCTCGCCCGACGGCTGTGCGCGCTGTGCGCGAAGTACGACATCCCGTACCGGCGGGACGTCTTCGACCATTACCGCTCCGACGCCGCGTCCGCGCTCGAGGCGGGCGCGGCGACCCGGGCCGGACTCGTCGGGGTCGGGGTCGACGCCACGCACGGGCACGAGCGCACCCACATGGACGGCATCGTCGCCCTGTGCCGCCTCCTCATCGCGTACACGACGTCGCCGCTCACGTTCACCGATTGGGACTCGACGCCGGTGGGCACGCTGCAGGACTTCCCGTCCACGTCGGTGCAGCCAGCGCCGCACCAGCCGGAGATGCCGCAGTAGTCCGTCGGCACCGGGGCTGATGCAGACTCCTCGCGTGAGGGTCGGGGCGCGGCGCAGGAACCCGGTCGGCGCCTGTCCTTCGTGAGCGGGTGACGGACCGCGCGACCGCGGCGGGTAGCGTCGTGCGATGGCCGGAGGAGCGAGCGCCCGTCCCAGGGTGGTGCTGGTGGACGCCGACACGGTCGCCGGGTGGCGGCGCGCCACCCCGTCGTTCGCGCAGCTGACCGCGGCGGTGGCCGACCTCCGCCGGCAGTCCCCCGAGGCGAAGGTCGCGATCGTCGGTGACCCCGCCCTCAAGTGGGCCCTGTCGCCGCCCGACCAGCAGCTGCTCGACGAGGAGATCAACCACCAGCGGATCGTGCTCGCTCCCGCCGGCGCCAAGGAAGGCCACGTCGGCTTCATCGCCGCGGCCGCCCAGAAGGCCCGCGCCCTGGGCTTCGACCCGGTCGTCGTCACCGACCGGGTCGTCCCGGACTGCGCGATCGCCCGGCTGGGACGCGACGGGAACCGCTTCACCTTCGACCTCGACGGCGCGCAGGTCACCGACGCGGACCGCGCCCGACCCGTGATCAGGAGACGCCGAAAGCGGGCTCGGGTACCTTGAGGGCCCGTCGACGCTCGGGGGGTCAGGTCATGCGACGCACGACGGTGGTGGGCATCCTTCTCGCTGCTGCAGCGATGATCGGCGCTGCGTGCGGTCCGCCGCCGACACCGAACCCGGTCGTGCCCAAGTGGGAGGCGACCGTCCTCCAGCGCGACGACGCATCGGCCGGGCCGGGCTACGGGTTCACCGCCACGACCGACGACTGGTGGGCCGTGGTGGAGCTGTCCGAGGACTACCTGTCCGGCACCCTCCACCTGTACCACCGCACCGGATCCGGGGGCGCGCCCGAGGCCGAACCGTCGTTCTCGTTCGACCTCGAGCACGGCGCGCTCGCGATCGCGATGTCCGACCACCTCGTCGCGGTGCGCGCCCGCACCCCCGTCGGCGACGACCTGCCCGTCGCGCTCTTCGAGCTCGAGGACGGGACCTGGGCGCCGGCGGGCACCGTCCTCCGCCCGATCCCAGGTGGCTCCACCTTCTCGATGGACCTCACCGACGAGCACCTCGTCCTCGGCGAGCAGGGCCGCCTCACGCCTCCCGTCACCGACGGACGGGTCGCGGTGCTGCCGATCGACCGGACCGGACCCGGCGTGACCGTCGGCAGCCCCACCGTGCTGGACCCGGCACCGACGTGGTCCGAGGAGGCGCGGTCGCGCTTCGGGGCCAGGGTCTCGATCGTCGGCGACCTGCTCGCCGCGTCGACGAGCTGGGACCGGCTGGCGATCTACCAGCACGGCGGATCCGGCTGGGCGTTGCTCGACGTCCTGCAGGGCGGCAACCCGTTCGCGGACGGGCACTTCGCCCGGACGATCTCGCTGGACCGCAGCGGCTCCCCCCGGATCGCCGTCGGCACCGCCGGCGGGTGGGAGTTCGCCGTGCCCCAGCCCGGCCGGGTCGAGATCTACGAGCTCGTCGGCGGCACCTGGACCGTGACGCACACCATCGGCGCACGCGCCAGCTCGGCCCTCAACGGGCTGTCCATGGGCTCGCTCGTCGCCCTGGACGGCAACCGCCTCGTGGTCAGCGGGCACTGGCAGCCGGTCACCCGTCCCGGCGGCGACGGCACGATCGCCGACCTGCGCCTCGAGGTCCACGACCTGGCCGCGACGCCCACGTTCCGTGAGGAGCTGTCGGTCTACGACGCGGTCGGCGGCGTCGACGCCCACCCGACCGCGTCGATGGTGGGCGCGCTCGATCTCGACCTCTCCGGCGAGCACCTCGCCGTCAGCGCGCACGTGAGCTTCGTCGAGGACCCCGCGGCACTCGCCGCCATCAGCTTCGACCACCGGTGAGTCGACGCGGCCTCGGGGCGCTGGCGCGGTTGGTCGAGCGGAACGCCGACGGGCGGACCGCCACCATCGACCGCTCGGTCCTCGCGGACCTGGACCCCGCACGACGGGGCCTCGACCTCCCCGAGGGGCTGGAGCTGACGTGGCTCGGCACCGCCGGGTTCCGGCTGCACATGGACGGCACGACCCTGCTGGTCGACCCGTTCGTGTCGCGCCGGAGCCTCCCCCAGACCCTCGGCGCCCGGGCCTTCCTGTCCGACACCGCGCTGGTGGACCGCCTGCTGCCCGAGGCCGACGCCGTGCTCGTCGGGCACTGCCACTTCGACCACGCCGTCGACGTCCCCCACCTCGCCGCCCGCGGCGCGACGGTCTACGGCTCCAGGTCGGTGCAGGCGCTACTCGCTCTCCACGGGCTCGGCGCACGCGCGGTCGAGGTCGACCCGTCCGCCACCTACGAGATCGGCCCGTTCACCGTCCGCTTCGCGCCCAGCCGCCACTCCAAGCTGGTGCTCGGCCTCGCCGTGCCCTCCGACGGGGAGCTGACCTGCGACTCGCTCGACGACCTCGGCTCCTCGGCCTACCGGTGCGGGCAGGTGTGGGCGATCCACATCGAGGTCGCCGGGACGACGATCCTGCACCAGGGCAGCGCCGAGCTGGACGAGGAGCACTACACGCTCGGCCCGGTCGACCTGCTGCTCAGCTGCATCGCGGGCCGCTACGCCACCCCCCGCTTCGTCGAACGCACGCTGCGGACGTTCCGGCCCACCACCGTGGTGCCGCACCACCTCGACGACTTCTTCCGGCCGCTCGACGCGCCCATGGGGCTGTCGTTCAACGTCCGCGCCGCGTCCTTCGTGGAGGACCTCCACCGTGCGGATCCCGACGTCGAGATCCGGGCCCTCGAACCGCTCCGCGCCTACCGGCGGTGCCCACCGGCAGGTCTACGCTCGGTCCCATGACCGACACCGCGGATCGCACGCTCACCGAGGACCGCGAACGCCTGCTGGCCGTGGTCCGCGAGCGCGGCCTCATCCAGTTCGACGAGCCACGCCAGCTCGCCTCCGGCGAGATGAGCCGCGACTTCATCGACGCGAAGGCCGCGCTGTCGCGTGGCGCCGACCTCCGGCTCGCGTGCTCGGTCATCGCGGCCTCGGTCGCGCTCGCCGGCATCGAGTTCGACGCGGTCGGCGGGCTCACCCTGGGCGCCGACCACTTCTCGCACGGCATCGCCGCCGTCCTCGCGGACCACCACGAGTGGTTCGTCGTCCGCAAGCAGCCCAAGGGCCGTGGCACCGACCAGCTCGTCGAGGGCGCCAAGCTCGGCCCCGGCCGCCGGGTGCTGCTCGTCGACGACGTGGTGACCACCGGCGGGTCGATCCGCACCGCGCACGAGCGGGTCGTGGCCACCGGCGCCGACGTCGTCGCCGCCGTCACGCTCGTCGACCGCAGCGACATCGCCGCGGCGTACTTCGCGGAGCAGGGCGTGCCGTACCTGCCGGTGTTCACCTACCGCGACCTCGGCATCGCGCCGGTCGGAGCGGGCGGCGGCAACTGAGCCCCACCGCCCTGCCCGCCCTCCCCGACCGTTTCGTTCTGCAGATGACGCCGTTCCAGTAGTCATCGGCCGAACGAAACCGTCGATATCCTCCCCGGCGGTGTCGAGGGGCGGCACCGACAGGGGGTATCCGTGCAGACCGAAGCAGCGATCCTGTGGGAGCCGGGCAAGCCGTGGAGCGTCGAGACGATCGAGCTCGACCCGCCCAAGGCCGGTGAGGTGCTCGTCGAGATGGTCGCGTCGGGCATGTGCCACTCCGACGACCACGCGGTCACGGGCGACCTGCCTGCCGTCACACCGCTGATCGGCGGCCACGAGGGGGCCGGGATCGTGCTCGAGGTCGGCGAGGGCGTGACCAAGGTGGCTCCCGGCGACCACGTGGTGTTCAGCTTCGTGCCCGCCTGCGGGCAGTGCCCCTCGTGCGCGGACGGGCACTCCAACCTGTGCGACAACGGCGCCGCGCTGCTGGTCGGCGCCCAGCTCGACGGGACGAGCCGCCACCACGCCCGCGGCCAGGACCTGTGGACGATGGTGTGCCTCGGCACCTTCAGCCGCCACACCGTCGTCAACGAGATGTCGTGCGTGAAGATCGAGGACGACATCCCCCTCGAGCTCGCCTGCCTCGTCGGCTGCGGCGTCACGACCGGCTGGGGCTCGTCGGTGTACGCGGCCGACATCAAGCCCGGTGAGAACGTGGCGGTGATCGGCATCGGTGGCATCGGTGCCGCCGCGGTGCAGGGCGCCCGGCTCGCCGGGGCGCGGCACATCGTCGCCATCGACCCCGTCGAGTTCAAGCGGGAGCAGGCGATGGGCTTCGGGGCGACGCACACCGCGCCGAGCATCGGTGAGGCGTACGACCTCATCAACGAGATCACCTGGGGCCGCATGTGCGACAAGGTGATCTGCTGCGTCGGCACCGGCGAGGGCTCGCAGATCGCGCCGATCATGTCGCTCACCGCGAAGCGGGGCCGGGTCGTGGTCACCAACATCCACCCGGCGTCCGAGCAGTCGATCGACATCTCGCTGTGCGACCTCACGCTGATGGAGAAGCAGCTGGTCGGCACCATCTTCGGGTCCGCGAACCCGCGCTCGGACATCCCCCGCCTCATGCACCTGTACCGCAGCGGCCAGCTCGACCTGGCGGGCATGGTGACCCGCGAGTACGCGCTCGAGGAGATCAACCAGGGCTTCGAGGACATGCACGCGGGCCGCAACATCCGCGGCGTGATCCGCTACAAGTGAGCCCGCCCGTGACCGCCGCTGCGCTCGTCGACGACTGGGAACGGTCGGGCACCCACCTCGACACGCCCGCGGGCCGCGTCTTCGTGCGCGACGTGCCCGCGGTCGAGCCCGACGGCTCACCACCGCTGCTGGTGCTCCACGGGTTCCCGACCTGCTCGTTCGACTTCCGCCTCGTGCTCGACGAACTCGCCCGGCGTCGCCGCGTCGTCCTGTTCGACCAGCTCGGCTTCGGCCTCTCCGACAAGCCCGACCGCCGCTACGGCATCCACCTCCAGGCGGACACGACCCAGCACGTCGCCACGGCGCTGGGCCTCGGCACCGTCGACCTGCTCACCCACGACATGGGCGACAGCGTCGGCGGCGAGCTGCTGGCACGAGACCTCGCCGGCCACCTCGGGTTCCAGGTGCGGCGCCGGGTGCTGACCAACGGGTCGATCTACCTCGACCTCGCGCAGCTGACGACCGGCCAGCAGCTGCTGCTGTCCCTGCCCGACGAGGCGGCGGACCTGGTCCAGGAGGAGGGCTACGTGACCAGCCTCGCGAACACGCTCGCGTCGCCGGACGCCGCGCCCCGCGAGGAGCTGGCCGCGCAGTGGGAGCTGCTGCGCCGCAACGACGGCCAGCGGCTCCTCGCCCGCACCATCCGCTACCTGGAGGACCGCCGCGCCGAGGAGCGCCGCTACACCGGCGCCATCGAGGACCACCCCACCCCGCTCGGGGTGGTGTGGGGCGCCGAGGACCCGATCGCGGTGGCGGCGATGCCCGAGCGCCTCGCGGAGCGGGTCCCGCACCTGCGCGTCGACCTGCTCGAGGGCGTCGGTCACTACCCGATGCTCGAGGCACCCGAGCAGTTCGCCGCGGCCGTCCTGTCGCACCTCTGACCTGTCGCACCGCTGACGCCGGTACGCTGCCGGCGATGGCGCGGAAGAAGAAGAAGTGGTCCGACCTGTCCACGCCGGCCAAGGTCGCCGTGGTCGTCGGCTCCCTGGTCGAGCTCGCCCTCACCGCGGTGGCGATGCGGGACCTGTCCAAGCGGTCGGCCGACGAGGTCCGCGGACCGAAGTGGATCTGGCGCCTCGTCTCGCTGGTCCAGCCGGTGGGCCCGATCCTCTACCTGGTCCTCGGCCGGCGCTCCGCCTGACGCACGCCCGGGGATCAGCGGGACGTCGAGGAGAACTTCCGGAAGGCGAGCAGCGAGAACACGGCGGTGATCGCGACCGCCCAGAACACCGACCACCACAGGTCGGCCCCGGGGTCGTGCCCGTTGTAGAGCGCCCTCGTCGCGTTGGTCACGATCGAGAACGGGTTGAGCTCGGCGGCCCGCTGCAGCCAGTCCGGCATCGTCTCGGGGCTCACGAAGCCCGACGACACGAACGTCATCGGGAACATCCAGATGAACCCGGCGCTGTTCGCGGCCTCGACCGAGCGCACCGACAGGCCGATCAGCGCCTGGATCCAGCTGAACGCGAACGCGAACGCGAGCAGCAGCAGCGTCGCGATCACCGCGTCGACGATGCCGCCCTCGAGCCGGAAGCCCACCAGCAGCCCGACCGCCAGCATGATCACGAAGGTGAACACGTTGCGGACCAGGTCCGACACGGTGCGCCCGACCAGCACCGCGGACTGGTGCATCGGCAGCGACCGCAGGCGGTCGATGAAGCCCTTGCTCATGTCCTCGGCGATCCCGATGCCGGTGAACGCGGAGCCGAACAGGACCGTCTGGGCGAAGATGCCCGGCAGCACGAACTGCTCGTAGCTGGCGAAGCCCGGCACCTGGATCGCGCCGCCGAACACGTAGACGAACAGCACGACGAACATCACCGGCTGGATCGCGGCGAACACGAGCAGGTCGGGGTTGCGGATGGTCGCGATGAGGTGGCGGCTCGCCTCGGCCCAGGTGTCGCGCAGGAACCACACGGGCCCGGTCGGCACCTCGTGCGCACCCGGCCGGGTGGGCGCCCCGGCAGCGACGCTCGCGGTCATCGTGGAGTCCCTCCCGTCGCGTCGGTGTCGGAGTCGGCGTCCTCGCCGTCCTGCTCCTCGGCCCGGTGGCCGGTCAGCTCGAGGAACACGTCGTCGAGGGTGGGGCGGCGCACGACCACGTCGAGCACCTCGATCCCCGCGAGGTCCAGGGAGCGGACGACCGCCGGCACGATCCCGTCGCTGCCCCGGACGGGGACGGTCACCATCGACGCCGCCGGGTCGATCGTCTCGGACACCTGGTCGAGCCGGTAGTCGCCGAGCAGCTCGGGGACCCGGCCCAGCTGGTTCGGGTCCTTCAGCGTGACCTCGACCCGGACGCCGCCGCTGCGCGCCTTGAGCTCCGACGCGGTGCCCCGCGCGATCACCGTGCCCCGGTCGATCACCGCGATGTCGTCCGCGAGGCGCTCCGCCTCGTCGAGGTACTGGGTGGTCAGCAGCGTGGTCGTGCCGTCCTCGACCAGCCGGTCGATGACCTCCCACATCTCGAGCCGGCTCCGCGGGTCGAGCCCGGTGGTCGGCTCGTCGAGGAACAGCACGGACGGCTCGGCGATGAGGCTCATCGCGATGTCGAGGCGGCGGCGCATGCCGCCCGAGTAGCCCTTGACCACCCGGTCGCCGGCGTCGGTGAGCGAGAACCGGTCGAGCAGCTCGCGTGCGCGCCGGCGCGCCTCGCGGGCGTGCAGGTGGAACATGCGGCCCACGAGCTGCAGGTTCTCGAACCCGCTCAGCCGCTCGTCGACCGCGGCGTACTGGCCGGTCAGGCCGATCCGCGCCCGGGCGCGACGGGGGTCGGCGACGACGTCGATCCCGTCGACGAACGCGCGCCCCTCGTCCGGCTTGAGCAGCGTGGTGAGGATCCGCACGGTCGTGGTCTTGCCCGCGCCGTTCGGCCCCAGCACGCCGAGGATCGTGGCGCGCTCGATCTCGAGGTCCACCCCCCGCAGGGCGACGGTGTCCCCGAACCGCTTGGCGAGTCCTTCCGCGACGACAGCTGGCACGGGTTCAGAGCGTACGGGCCGACGGGGTCACGGACGCAACAGCTTTCCCGGACCCCGCCGGCCGGGGCACGAGCCGCTCGGTGACCGCCCGGATCGTCGGCCGGTGACGCTTCCAGCCGGAGTGGTCGACGCACTCGTCGGTCAGGTCGTGGTTGACCGCACCCGCGAGGAAGGCCGACTCCCGCGGCACGATCACGAGCTCGCACACCGACACCCACGTCTCCCAGCGCACCCCTTCGGGTGCCTCGTCGGTGTTCAGCTGCTCGAGCATCGCGGACCCCGGTGCCAGGTCGGGGCACGACCGGGACCAGAACAGCAGCCCGCACGCCTCGGCCCAGACGGTGCCGTGGTTCGCGCCGGCGAGGGTGACCACCTCGGCGACCTTCCCGGCGCAGGTCCCGAAACGGATGCACCACCGGGTGGAGATGGCGCCCATCGAGTGCGCCACCACGTTGACGCGGTCGGCGCCGGTGCGGGCGAGCAGGTCGTCGACGGTCCGGCCCAGGAACGCGGCGGTGGTCCGGTTCGGCTGGCAGGTGTCGTAGAAGGCGACCACGACGTGGTCCCTGGGGAGGCCCCGCTCGACGAACGCGTCCCGCCAACGGTCCCAGTCCGTGCGCTCGGACACGCAGAGCAGCTCGAACCCCGGCACGATCACGACGGGTCGCGGCCGGTCCGCCTCGGCGTGGCGCTGCCCCGGCGGTGACGCGCCCGGCGCCGGCGTGCACCCGGCGACCGCCGCCACCGCGGCCAGCAGCAACCAGGCTGCCCGCCGCGACGGCCGGCCGCCCGCGCGGCGTCGCACCCCTCGCCATCGTCCCGGCCCCCTGCGCTGCCCCGCCCGCATGGCGAGCATGGTGCCGGATCCACCCGGGTCGTTGCCAGCGCAGCGATCCCCGGGGTCGGGCCGGACCGGTCAGCAGGCCGGACGGGTCAGCGCCGCTTCCGGGTGTCGCGCAGCAGCACCTCCTGCGCGATCGTCGCGAGGTGGGTGCCGTCCCGGGAGAAGACGTGCCCGAGGGACAGGCCGCGCCCGCCGACGAACGAGTGGCACGAGAAGTCGTGCAGCTGCCACTCGTCGGCCCGGAACGGGCGGTGGAACCAGATCGTGTGGTCGAGGCTCGCGGTGAACAGCACCTTGTGCAGCACCTCGGTGCTCTCCGACCGCACCGGGTGCGCCCGCACCACCGCGTCGGTGGGCAGGTCGTCGGAGAGGTAGGCGAGGCCCCCGGCGTGCTCGATGGCGTCGTCGGTGAGGTCCTGCGAGACCCGCATCCACGCCACCGCCCGCCCGGTGCCCTCGCGACCGGACGCGGGCGTGTACTCGGGCGGGATGAAGGCCCGCTGGAACACCGGGCTCCACGAGTCGCTGACCAGCTCCTCCGGGTCGGGCAGGTCGGCCGGGGGAGCGATCGGCCGCACGTCCTCGGACTCCTCGGGCCGCTGGAAGCTCGCCTCGAGGTTCAGGATCGCGCCCACCTCCTGGAGGGCGACGACCCGTCGGGTGCAGAACGACCGCCCGTCCCGGATCCGGTCCACCTCGTAGCGGACCGGTTCGTCGTGGTCGCCCCGGTGGATGAAGTACGCCCGCAGCGAGTGCACGTACAGCTCGCTGTCGACCGTGAGCGCCGCGGCGCGCAGCGCCTGGGCGAGGATCTGTCCGCCGTAGAGGCCGCCCCAGGGGTAGCGGGGACCGACGCCGACGAACGCGTCGACGTCCTCAGCGCGCAGGTCGAGGATGCTCCGTAGATCCACTCGTTGCTCCGGGATTCGCTCGGGGGTGCCCGCATCATGTCAGGCCCCGCCGCCCACGCGAGACTCGGTGCATGACCGACGTGGATCACGCGCTGATGGAACAGGCGGTCGGCTTCGCCCGTGCCGCGGGTGAGCTGACCCTCGGGTGGTTCAACCACGCCGAGCTGACCGTGGACTCCAAGGGCGACGGCACGCCGGTCACCCACGCCGACCGGGCGGCCGAGCGGCTGCTGCGCGAGATGATCGCCGAGGCGTACCCCGACGACTCGATCGTCGGCGAGGAGGAGGACGACGTCGTCGGCACCTCGACCCGCCGGTGGGTGATCGACCCGATCGACGGCACCAAGGCGTTCACCCACGGTGTGGGCACCTACTCGAACCTGCTGTACGTCGAGGACGAGCACGGCCCGGCCGTGGGGGTGATCAACCTGCCGGCGCTGGGCGAGACCGTCTACGCCGGCCGGGGACTGGGCTGCTACCTCGACGGCACCCGGGTCTCGGTGTCGGACCGGGGCGACCTCGCCGGCGCCTACCTGTGCTGCACCGGGTTCCACGAGTGGACCACTGCCATGTTCGATCGGGTCCAGTCCGCGGGCCTCGAGCTGCGCACCTGGGGCGACGCCTACGGCTACGCGCTCGTCGCGTCCGGGCGTGCCGAGGCGATGTTCGACCCGGTGCTCGCCTGGTGGGACATCGCGGCGCTCACGGTGATCGTGCCCGAGGCGGGCGGCACGCTCACCGCCCGCGACGGCTCCGAGCGGCTCGGCGCCGATGGCGTGTACAGCGCGATCGCGTCGAACGGCCGGTTCCACCGACGGCTCGTGGAGCTGCTGGCCCCCTGAGCACCGCCGGTCAGCGGGATCCCCGACCGCTCCCCCGCCGCTCGTGCTCCTGGTGGGGGTGCGGCCCGTGGTGGTGGGGCTCGTCGAGGACGGCGAGCCCCGCGACGTCGACGAGGCGCCCCCGGTAGGCGTCGACCAGGTGCTCCTCGGAGAGGGCCCGCGACGGCGGGCCCGCGGCGACGAGTCGCCCCGCGAGCAGCAGCACCAGGTCCGCGCGTGCGGCCTCCTCCAGGTCGTGGGTGCTGTACACCACGGTCCTGCCGCGGTCGCGCTCCTCGTCGACCAGCTCGAGGACCCGCTGCATCGACGGCAGGTCCAACCCGGTCATGGGCTCGTCGAGCAGCAGCAGCTCCGCGTCGGAGGCGAGGCCCTGCGCGATGAGGACCCGCTGGCGCTGGCCGCCGGAGAGGTCCTGCAGCTGGCGGTCCTCCTGGTCGAGCATGCCCACCCGCTCGAGCGCGGCGTCGACCGCCTCCCTGCCGCTGCGGCCGAGCCGGCCCACCAGCCCGGTGCTGCGGTAGCGCCCCATCGTCACGACCTCACGCACGGTGAGCGGCAGGTGGGGCGGCACGTCGGTGCGCTGCAGCACGTAGGCGACCTCGGCCCGGCCGGGCGGCGCGCCGAACACCTCGAGGACGCCCGCGGCGGGAGCGAGCAGCCCCGACACGGCGTCCAGCAGGCTGGACTTGCCGCTGCCGTTGGGCCCGATCACCGCCACGGAGCAGGCGCGTGGCACCTCGACGGTGACGTCGCGCAGCGCGACGTGCGGACCGTGCGCGAGCAGGAGTCCCTCGGCGCGGATGGCCGGCGCCCGATCCGACATGAGAACGAGTCTCACAGGTGCGGGGCGGCGACCGCCAGCCCCGCACCTCCGGGACTCAGACGGTCGGCAGCAGGGCAGCGCCGCCGTCGGCGGGAGCGGAGATCCGCTGCGCCCACTCGGACGCCCCCGCGATCGACGCGGCGTACTTCGCGCGGCGGCGTGCGACCAGGCTGTCGTCGGTCTGCCGCTCCTCCGGCGGCACGAACTGCGCCTCGATGCCGTCCCGCAGCATGGCGATCGCCTCGCTGCGCATCTGGGACACCCGGGACTCGGTGACACCGAGGAACCGGGCGAGCTCCTGGGAGGTGCGCTCCTCCAGGAAGTAGCCGACCACCACGAGGCGGTGCCGTTCGGGCAGCAGGGCGACCGCGTCGCGCAGGTACGCGTGCAGCTCCCGCTGCTCGAGCTCCTCGGACGGCTCGAGCACGCTCTCGTCGGTGAGCACGTCGATGAGCGTGAGCTCCTCGTCGTCGGAGTCACCGGCGAGCGAGTCGAACGCGAGGATCACCGAGCGGAAGAGCCGGTCGCGCATGCGCTCGAGCTCCGCCCGGGACACGCCGAGCTCCTGCGCGGTCTCCGACAGCGACGGCACGCGGCCCAGCCGGGTCGCGAGCGACTGCTCGACCGCGTCGAGACGCCGCGCGAGCGCCCGCACCGACCGGGGGGCCCAGTCGGCCGCGCGCACGCCGTCGATGATGGCGCCGCGGATGCGCTGGGCGGCGAACCGGTTGAAGGGCACGCCGCGCGCCTCGTCGTAGCGGCGAGCCGCCTCCACGAGGCCGAGCGCGCCCGCACGGGCGAGCTCGTCGCGGTCGACGTGCCGCGGGAAGTGCACCGCCACCTGGAACACCACGTGGTTCACGAGGGGCAGGTGCTCCTCGATCAGGCGGGTGATCTCCTCCTGCGACAGGGGCCCCTCGGGAAGGGGTGACGTCGCGTCGGTGTCGGCGGGGTGACCGGTCGCCATCCGGTCGTCGCCCAGTTCGGTCGTGGTCACAGCACCCATGACGTTGTTCTCCTCCTGGCCAGTCGGCCAGGAGGGTCATCGGCGCGCGGGCGCGACGAACTTGAGCGAGTTTCCGAAAAATCTCGGAAAAGTTCGCTCCGGTCCCGCCATGGTCCGCCACCCAGCGGCGGATTTTCACTCTGCGTGAGATTCTTCGGCAGGTGGGCCGCCGAACTGAACACTTTCCGTTGTATTTTCTCGGGTCAGTTCAGGAGGGGCTGCGGGAGGCCGCGACACCGCTGCCCTCCGCGCCCTCGAACCGGGCCGCGCGGACCCCGCGCCGGGCGAGCTCCCGCAGCAGCGGCAACGGATCGCCGATCGAGGCGAGGCCGTACGCACCGGGCCGCGGGCGGCCCATGAGCAGCTCGAGGGCCGTGACCGCGGCGACGCCGGACGCGGCGACCGCGGGCCGGTCGAGGGCGCCGAGCACCACGCTCGAGCGGGCGCCGTCGAGCTCGCCGCGCAGCTCGACGCGGATCGCGCCGAGGCCACCTTCGGTGGGCGGCGGCACCAGGACCGGGAAGGGGGCGAGGGCGCGGTCCCGCCGGCTCGCCGCCAGGCGCGCGGTGACCCGCCGCACCCCCGGGAACGCCGGCACGAGCAGCAGCGGCTCCGCGAGCGCCCCCCGGTAGCAGTCCTTCGCGCTGACCGGGTCGGGGAACCAGCACAGCTCCCGACCGGAGAACCCCGGACGCCGCACCCACTCGCCGTCGCGCCAGTCCGCACCCGAGCCACGCAGCGCCTTCAGACGCTGGCGGGCGCACGCGGGGCCGGCGGCGCCGTGGCGCGCGACGTGCACCTCGTCGACCCGGTCGAGCTCCGCCGCGCCGTGCCGGGCGAGCAGGCACGACAGGCCCGGCGACATCGCGGCACCGACCACCACGGTGCGGTCGCGCGAGCGCGCTTCGGCATCCAGCGACAGCAGGTCCGACACGACCTCCGGGTCGTCCGCGGTCGCCACGACGTGGCGGCCCTCACGGAGGTGGCGACGAACCTCGTCGGGCTGGTCGTCGGAGGCGAGGGCGACGACCACCACCGAGGTGTCGGCGGGGAGCCGCTCCCCCTCGAGCGCCACGCGGACCGAGTCGCCGAACGACGCGGCGAGCTGCGCACGGCGCTGCTGCCGCCGCGTCAGCAGCACCACGCCCCCGGGCGGCGCGACCTCGCCGGCGACCGTGGTCGCGAGCTCCCGGGAGATGCGCACGCCGAGGATGCCCGCGCCGACGACGGCGATCCGGCCCCGTGCCGGGGTGCCCGCGGGGTTGCTCACCGGAGGTCCGGCCCCTGCAGCTCCCGCCACCCGCCGCGCTGGGGCGGCGTCTCGGCGGTGCCGATGATGCGCAGGACCGCACCGACCAACCCGCCCAGTAGCACCGCGACCGCCGCTCGACGCAGACCTCGCATGACGTCCTTCCCGTTCCGGGGCCGCGTCCGGGCCCCGTTCCTGGCCACCGTGCGGCAGGCTGCTGTGGGGCTAGCTGGAGTCGAACCAGCGACCTCACCCTTATCAGGGGTGCGCTCTAACCAACTGAGCTATAGCCCCGCTCACCGGCCCGATCCGGGCCGACAGCGACGAGTCAGCCTACCCGAGCTGCTCGCCGGGTTTCGACTCGGGCACCGGCCTGGCGGTCTCCTCCTCGATGACCGAGATCCACACGCCGCCGATGATGTCGCTGATCAGGTTGAACACGAGCGACGCGACGACCGTCGCCGCGGCGAAGCCCAGGGCGAGCAGCAGGGTCACGAGCCCGAACTGGCGGAAGATGAACTCGCCGTCGAGCTTCCAGTCCTGCAGCGAGAGCGACGAGTTCACGAACCGCTCGACGTCCGCGATCGTCCCCGCGTTGCGCGCCACGGTCCACAGCACCACCGCGGCGATGAGGACGGTCAGCCACATGCTGAGCGACAGCAGCACCGACAGCTTGAGCATCGACCACGGGTCGACGTGCCGGACCAGCCGCCGCACCTTGCGCGCCTCGAAGCGCTGCCGCCGGTAGCCCAGCACCCGGCGCACGGTGCCGTTGCTGGACCCGGTGGACTCCTCGTCCGTCCCGGCCGAGGGCTCGGTGCCCGTGACCTCGTCGTCGGGCGGGTCGACCGGCTCGGCCGTGTCGGGGGTCGTGGTCACCCGTTCGATCCTAACGGTCGGGGCCCGGGGCCTTGGCGCAGCGGTGGGCGGTGGTCAGCGGCGCGACGGCTGGGCGACCGCGTCGGCGGCCGCGACCGCGCGGACCCCGTCGAGCTCGACGACGACCTCGACCGCCGCGCCCCCGAGGCTCGCGTGGTCGACCAGGGTCGCGCCGGACCTGGCGGCCACCCGCTCCGCCGTGGCCCGGCCAGAGCTGACCGCCGCGAGCGCGGTGAGGTCCGCGACGGCACCCGCGCGTGCGGTGCGCACCGCCGCGCCGCCGGCCCGGGCGACCCCGGCGGCGAGCAGGCAGGCGAGCAGCACCGCGGCCACGACCACCGGTGCCACCGAGCCCCGGTCGCCGCGCCGTGCGCGTCGGGTCTCAGGCGTCGTCCGAGCCGTCGGCACCCTCGCCGCCCTCGGACCCGGTCCCCTCCGCGGAGGCACCGTCCGCTGCAGCGGCCCCGCCGTCGTCGGCGCCGTCCCCGTCGTCATCGTCATCGTCGGGCAGCACCCGCGCGACGGCGACCACCTTCGACTCCTCGTCGAGGTTCATCACCCGCACACCGGTCGCCGAGCGGCCCTGCACCGAGATGCTGTCGACGGCGGTGCGGATGACGACGCCCGCGTCGTTGATGAGGATGACGTCGTCGCCGTCGTCGACGAGCAGGCCGGTGACGACCCGACCGCGATCCGCGTGGAGCTTGTGGGCGCGCACGCCCTGCCCGCCGCGGCCCTGCCGCGAGAACTCCTCCACCGGGGTGCGCTTGCCGTACCCGGCGTCGGTGACGGTGAGCAGGTAGGTGCCCTCGCTCACGGCACCCGCGCCGACCACGCGGTCGCCCTCGCGCAGCTTCATGCCGCGCACGCCGGCGGCGTTGCGGCCCATCGGCCGCACGTCGGTCTCCGCGAAGCGGATGCCCTGGCCGGACTCCGACACGAGCAGCATCTCGTCCTCGCCGGAGGTCGGGATCACCCGCACGAGCTCGTCGCCCTCCCGCAGGTGGAGGGCGATCAGCCCGTCCTGGCGGGAGTTGTCGTAGGCGTTGAACATCGTCTTCTTCACGACCCCGTTGCGGGTCACGAAGAACAGGTAGCGGTGCGTCTCGTAGTCCCGCGTGTCGATGATCGTCTGGATGCGCTCGTCGGGTTGGAGCCGCAGCAGGTTGACCAGCGCGAGGCCCTGCGCGGTCCGCTCCCGCATCGGGATCCGGTGCGCCTTGAGCCGGTAGACCTTGCCGCGGTTGGAGAAGAACAGCAGGTAGGCGTGCGCCGAGGTGTGCACCATGTGGGTGACGAAGTCCTCGTCCTTCAGCTTGGTGCCCGTGATGCCCCGGCCGCCGCGGGCCTGGGAGCGGAACGCGTCCGCCGCGACGGTCTTGATGTAGCCGCGCTCGGTCAGCACGACGACGATCTCCTCGTCGTCGATGAGGTCCTCGATCTCGAAGTCGCCGTCGTCGTGCTCGATGGTCGTGCGCCGCGGCGTCGCGAACTCATCGCGGATCGCGGCCAGCTCGTCCTTGATGACCCCGCGCAGGCGGGCGTCGTCGGAGAGGATCGCCTCCAGCTCGGCGATCGTGGCTCGGAGCTGCTCCATCTCCTCCTCGAGGCGCTCCCGCCCGAGGCGAGTGAGCGTCGAGAGGCGCATGTCGACGATCTCGGTCGCCTGGATCTCGGAGAACTCGAACGGCGCGGCCTGCAGCGTGGTGATCGCCGAGGACCGGTCCTCCGAGGCGCGGATCGCGGCGATGATCTGGTCGATCAGGTCGAGCGCCTTGAGGAAGCCCTCCACGATGTGGGCGCGGCGCTGGGCCTTGTCGAGGCGGAACCGTGAACGCCGGGTGATGACGTCGACCTGGTGCGCGACGTAGTGCTCCAGCGCTTCGCGCAGGTTGAGCGTCCGCGGCACCCCGTCGACCAGCGCGACGAAGTTCACCGCGAACGTCGTCTGCATCGGCGTGTGCTTGTAGAGGTTGTTGAGCAGGACGTTGGCGGGGGTGTCGCGCTTGAGCTCGATCACGAGCCGCGTCTCGCCCCGGGAGCGCTCGTTGCGCAGCTCGCGCACGCCGTCGATCACCCGGGCGTTGGCGAGCTCGGCGATCTTCTCCTCGATCTGCTCGACGGAGGTCTGGTACGGGATCTCCGTCACGACGATCCGCTCGCCGCCGCGGGGGTTCTCCTCGATCTCCGCGCGGGCGCGCAGCTTGATCGAGCCTCGCCCGGTCCGGAACGCCGAGGTGAGCCCCGCCCGGCCCATGATCTGCGCGCCGGTCGGGAAGTCCGGGGCCTTCACGAACTCCATGAGGTCGTCCGGGGTGGCGTCGGGGTGGTCGAGCAGGTGGATCGTCGCGTCGATCACCTCTCCGAGGTTGTGGGGCGGGATGTTCGTCGCCATGCCCACCGCGATGCCCTGGCTGCCGTTGACGAGCAGGTTCGGGAACCGCGACGGCAGCACGACCGGTTCCTCGGTCGACCCGTCGAAGTTCGGGGTGAAGTCGACGGTGTCCTCGTCGATGTCGGCCAGCATCCGCATGGCCAGCTCGGTGAGGCGGCACTCGGTGTAGCGGTACGCGGCCGGCGGGTCGGACGGCGAGCCGAAGTTGCCGTGCGGGTCGATCAGCGGGTGGCGCAGCGAGAAGTCCTGGCCCATCCGCACGAGCGCGTCGTACACGGACTGGTCGCCGTGCGGGTGGTACTTGCCCAGGACGTCACCGACGACGGTCGCGCACTTCTTGTGGTTGCGGTCGGGGCGCAGCCCCGCCTCGTGCATCGCCCACAGGATCCGTCGGTGCACCGGCTTGAGCCCGTCGCGCACGTCGGGCAGCGCCCTCGAGACGATGACGGACATGGCGTAGTCCAGGAAGGACTGCTCCATCTCCTGCTGGATCTCGATGGGCTGGATGTTGCTGACGGTCGTGTCGGAGGTGTCGGCCTCCTGCATCGGCTCGTCCGGTGGGAGGTCGTCGCTCATCGCTGGGTCTCCGGGTCGGCGCGCACGGTCAGATGTCGAGGAAGCGCACGTCGGTCGCGTTGGTCTGGATGAAGTGCTTGCGGCTCTCCACGTCCTCACCCATCAGGATGGAGAACACCTCGTCCGCGATCGCCGCCTGCTCCACGGTCACCTGCAGCAGGGTCCGCCGCTCGGGGTCCATCGTGGTGGCCCAGAGCTCCTCGGCGTCCATCTCGCCGAGGCCCTTGAGCCGCTGGAACTCGTTCTTGTGGTTCGGGTTCCGCTCCAGGAACTCGGCCTTCGCCGCGTCGTCCTTGAGGTAGATCTTGTTGCGGCCCACCTCGGTCGAGTACAGCGGCGGCTGGGCGATGTAGACCATCCCGTTCTCGATGAGCGGCCGCATCTGGCGGAAGAAGAACGTCAGCAGCAGCGTGCGGATGTGCGAGCCGTCGACGTCCGCGTCGGCCATCAGGATGATCTTGTGGTACCGGGCGCGTTCGATGTCGAACTCGTCGCCGATGCCGGCGCCCACCGCGGAGATGAGGGCCTGGATCTCCGCGTTCTTGAGCATCTTGTCGACCCGGGCGCGCTCGACGTTCAGGATCTTGCCCCGGATCGGGAGGATCGCCATGGTGCGCGGGTCGCGGGCGTCCTTCGCGGAGCCGCCCGCCGAATTGCCCTCGACGATGTAGAGCTCGGACTCGCGGGGATCCTTCGAGGTGCAGTCCGCGAGCTTGCCGGGCAGCCCTGCGCCGTCGAGCGCGGACTTGCGCCGCGTCGCCTCACGGGCGCTGCGAGCCGCCTCGCGCGCCCGGGCCGCCTGGATCGCCTTCTGCACGATCCGCCGGGCCTCGGTGGGGTGCTCCTCGAGCCACTCGGAGAGCTTCTCGTTGGTGGCGCGCTCGACGAGGGAGCGCATCGCCACGTTGCCGAGCTTGGCCTTGGTCTGCCCCTCGAACTGCGGGTCGGTGAGCTTGACCGAGACGATGGCGGTGAGCCCCTCGCGGATGTCCTCGCCCTGGAGGTTCGGCTCCTTCTCCTTGAGGTAGCCGTGCTCCCGGGCGTAGCGGTTCACCGTGCCGGTGAGCGAGGTCTTGAACCCCTGCTCGTGCATGCCGCCCTCGATCGTGCTGATGCCGTTCGCGAACGAGTGCAGGCCGTCGGTGTTGTACCCGGTGTTCCACTGGAAGGCGACCTCGACCTCCATCGCCTGGTCGCCGTCCTCCTCCGCCTGGTGGAAGTAGCCCACCTCGGTGAACAGCGCCTCCTTCGCGGCGTTGACGTGGCGCACGAAGTCGCGGATGCCGCCGTCGTAGCAGAACACGATCGGCTCGCCGCTGCCCTCGGCGCGGTCGGGGCGGAGGTCCTGGAAGGAGATGCGCAGCCCCGCGTTGAGGAACGCCATCACCTGGAAGCGCTCGATCAGCGTCGCGGCCCGGAAGGTGACCTCGTCGAAGATCTCGGGGTCGGGCCAGAACCGGACCGTCGTGCCCGTGCGCGGGGTGCCGTCCTCGCGCAGCGGCGAGTCGCCGACGACCTGGAGGCGATCGACGAGCTCGCCGCCGTTCGCGAAGGACATGCGGTGACGCTTGCCGTCGCGGTCGATCTCCACCTCGAGCCGGGAGGACAGCGCGTTGACGACCGACACGCCGACGCCGTGGAGGCCGCCGGACACCTTGTAGCCGCCGCCCCCGAACTTGCCGCCGGCGTGCAGGACCGTGAGCACGACCTCCGCGGCGCTCTTGTCGGGGTACTGGACGGACGGCTCGACCGGGATGCCGCGCCCGTCGTCGGTGACCTCGCAGCCCCCGTCGGGCAGCAGCACCACGTCGATCGAGGTGGCATGACCGGCCATGGCCTCGTCGACGGAGTTGTCGACGACCTCGTAGACCATGTGGTGCAACCCGGAAGGGCCCGTCGAACCGATGTACATGCCGGGGCGCTTTCGGACCGCCTCGAGTCCCTCGAGGACCTGGATCGCCTCGGCGCCGTACGTGGATGGTTCAGGTGACAAGCGGTGCCTCCGGCCCAGAGGTTCGAACAGCGACGACAGCCGGAGCGGGGGATCCCCGGGTTGTGGAGAACCTGTGGATCGGGGGAGGCGTCCGGTGCGACGTCGGCACTCTAGAGTACCACCCGGGACCACCTCACCCCGGCCATCCACCGGGGTGTTCAGCCCTTCTGCCGCCTCACCCGCACCTGGAGCTCGGAGGCCACCTCGCCGCCGCAGAGCGCGTTCACCGCGCCGAGGAGCTCGGACGCGCTCCAGCGCAGGTGCTCGGCGATCGCGGGGTCCTCCACCGCCACCACCATCGTCTCGTGGTGGAGCGCCTCGAGCCGGCACGACGGCGCCAGGTCCTTGCCGAGCAGGCTCGTCCAATGCTGCTGGATCGTGGTGACCGAGTCGGGCCGGGCGAGCCCGAGGGTGTGGTGCAGCCGTTCGATCACCGAGGCGAGCTCGTGGGTGTCGTGAGCATCACCGGGGAGCGGTTCCCACGTCACGCCACCGAGGCTACCCGGTGGCCGCGACCACCCCGTCCGGACCCACGTGCAGCACCTGCTCGGCGTGCACGCCCGGGGGCAGCCCCGAGGCGGAGGTGAGCAGGGTCTGCGCGGTGGGGAGGCACTCCACCAGGGCCGCGGCGCGCTGGTCGTCCAGCTCGGAGAACACGTCGTCGAGCAGCAGCAGCGGTGCCGCGCCGGTGCGCTCGGTGACGACCCGGTGCGCGGCCAGCCGCAGCGCCAGCGCCAGCGAGCGCTGCTCGCCCTGGGACGCGTGGGTGCGCGCCGCGAGCCCGTCGAGGCGCACGACCACGTCGTCGCGGTGCGGTCCGACCAGCGTGAGCCCCCGGCGCAGCTCGTCGTCGCGCGCCGCGGCGAGGGCGGCCGCGAGCCCCTGGTCCCGCCAGGGGGCCTCGTAGTCGAGCTCCACCGGCACCTCCCGGCCCGCCACCTCGGCGTAGGCGCCGGCGACCAGCGGCGCGAGCAGCTCCAGCATCTCCACGCGCAACGCCGCGAGCCGTTCGCCGGACTCGACGACCTTGGAGTTCCAGACCTCGAGGGTGATCGCGGCGGCCTCGTCGAGGCGTCCCCGCGTCTGCTTGAGCAGCGCGTTCCGCTGCCGGACCGCGCGCTCGAACTCGGCCCGGACCACGTCGTTGCGCGGCTCGACCGAGACCAGCACCTGGTCCAGGTACTGCCGCCGCAGCGCCGGCCCGCCCTTGACCAGCGCGAGGTCGTCGGGTGCGAAGACCACGACGCGCAGCGCGCCGAGCAGGTCGCGCGAGCGTTGCAGGCGCTGGCGGTTGAGCAGCACCCGGTTCGGGCCGGTGCGACGCAGCTCCGCCTCGATCAGCTGCTCACGGCCACCGTGGACCACCTCGCCGCGCACGATGGCGACCTCCGCGCCGGCGCGCACCATCGCCTCGGTCGGCGCACCGCGGAACGACTCGAGCAACGCCAGGTAGCCGACCGCCTCGAGCAGGTTGCTCTTGCCGACGCCGTTCGGACCGAGCACCGCGCACAGGTGCTCGGTCAGCTCGAGGTCGACCTCGTGGTGCGAGCGGAAGTCGCGCAGCCAGAGCCGACGGAGGTGCAACGCGCCAGACGGTGCGTCAGGAGACGCGCACCGGCATCAGCAGGTAGAGGAACTCCGAGCTGTCGGTCGGGCGGATCAGCGCGGGCTTCAGGGCGTCGAGCGTCTCGAGCGAGATCTCGTCACCGGGGGTCACCTCGAGCCCGTCCACCAGGTACTCGGGGTTGAACGCGACGGTGAGCTCCTCGCCCTCGTAGCTGGCGTCCAGCTGCTCGGTCGCCTCGCCCACGTCGAGGGTCACCGCACGCAGCTCGAGCGAGCCGGGCGACATCGCGAGCCGCACCGGGCTGTTCTCGCGGGCCATGAGCCGGACGCGGCGGACCGCCTCGAGCAGCGCCTGGCGGTCGATGACGAGCCGGTTGGACGGCGAGGTGGGGATGAGGCCGCGGTAGTTGGGGAACTCGCCCTCGATGAGCCGGGTGGTGAGGTGGAACGAGCCGACCTGGAACGACGCGTCGCGCTCGCCCAGGACCAGCGTCACCTCCTCGTCGCCGTGCAGGACCCGGGACAGCTCGTCGAGCGCCTTGGAGGGCACCAGCACCGTCTGGTCCTCGCGCAGCGCAGTGGTGCCGGGCAGGTCCCGCACCGACAGGCGGTAGGAGTCGGTCGACACCATCCGGAGGCCCTGGCCCTCGGCCGCGAGCAGCACGCCGGTGAGGATCGGGCGGGACTCGTCGCGCGAGGCGGAGCGGACGACCTGGCGCAGCCCGTCGGCGAGCGCGGCGGCCGGGATGACGACCTTCTCGCCGGTGGGCTCGACGAGGTTCGGGAACTCGTCCGCGGGGATGCTGTGCAACCGGAAGTTGGAGCGGCCGCCGCTGATGCGCGCCGCGTCGCCGTCGGTGGCCACCTCGACCGCACCCGGCTCGAGCGAGCGGACCACGTCGACCGCGATCTTCGCGGGGAGCACGGCGACGCCGTCGTCCTCACCGGAGACCTTCACCTCGGTCGTGATCGTCAGGTCGAGGTCGCTGCCCGTCAGCCGCAGCTCGTCGCCGGTCAGTGCGAGACGGAGCCCCGACAGCACGGGGAGCGTCGCCCTGCTCGACGTGGCGCGCTGTGCCGTGGCAAGGGCCTCGACCAGGACGTCACGCTCGCAACGAAACTTCACGGGTGCTCGCTTTCCCCACTACTGGCGCCGTGTTCGTTGTCCAACCAGTGGAAGTAGTAGTTGGGTCTGTGGATTGTGGGAAACCTAGCGCAGCCCAACGACAGCACCGATGGGTCGTCCACACCCGTCCCACACCGGTCCACTGCACACGCGTGGAATTCCACGCGTGTCTGTGCACGAGGGGTCGCGCGCGGGGGTGCTGGACACAGCGCGATCCCGCTCCCATCGCGGTCGCGACTCCCATCCCGTCCCCACGCGCGGGCGTGCGGATCCACAGGTTCGCGGGTCGAAACGGGTCGCATCGCTGCGCACGGAGCGCGGTGACGAGGGGCCGCTACCCCGCGACGGGCCGGCCCAACCCCCGGGTTGATCAACCGCCGGAGTTGATCTGCTGGATGAGCGTCGTCACGTCCTCGTAGGTCTTGCGACGCTCCTGCATCAGCGAGGCGATCTTGTCGTACGCGTGGATGACCGTCGTGTGGTCGCGGCCACCGAACTCCTTGCCGATCTGCGGGTACGACAGGTCGGTCAGCTCCCGGCACACGTACATGCCCACCTGGCGTGCGTGCACCAGGTCGCGGGTGCGGCTCTTGCCCCGCAGCTGCTCGACCTGCAGCCCGAACATCTCGGCGGTGCGCTCGATGATGTAGGCCGCGGTGATCTGGCGGGGCTTCGTCGCGCTGATCGAGTCGGCGAGGATCTCCGACACGAGGTCGACGCTCAGGTCGGTGTCGTTCAGCGCCGCGTACGCGCTGACCCGGATCAGCGCACCCTCGAGCTCGCGGATGTTGTACGTGATGTGCGTCGCGATGAACTCGAGCACGTCGGCCGGGACTCGGGTGCCCGACTGCTCGCCCTTCTTCTGGAGGATCGCGAGGCGGGTCTCGAAGTCGGGCGGCTGGATGTCGGTGATCAGCCCCATCTTGAACCGGCTACGCAGGCGGTCCTCGAGGGTCGCGATCGCGTCCGGCGGGCGGTCCGACGACAGCACGATCTGGCGCTGGGCGTCGTGCAACGTGTTGAAGGTGTGGAAGAACTCCTCCTGGAGCTGCTCCTTGCCCTCCATGAACTGGATGTCGTCGACGAGCAGCACGTCGATCTCGCGGAACCGGCGCTTGAACTCCGGCTGGGTGTTCTTGCGGATCGCGTCGACGAACTCGTTCAGCAGGGTCTCGGTGGAGATGTAGCGGACCCGGTAGTGCGGGTAGTTGTCGGTGACGTAGTTCGAGATCGCCTGGAGCAGGTGCGTCTTGCCCAGCCCGGCGTCGCCGTAGACGAACAGCGGGTTGTAGCTGCGCGCCGGGGTCTCCGCGACCGACAGCGACGCCGCGTGGGCGAACCGGTTCGAGGGACCGATCACGAACGACTCGAACGTGTACCGGCGGTTGGTCATCGGCGAGCCGGCCGACGGCACGCCCAGCCCGTTGCCCGAGGTGCCCGTCACGTCGGCCAGCCCGTCGGTCGACGCGGCGGAGCTCGACGGGCGCACCCTCGCGGCGAGGTCGGAGACCGGGTCCGTGCGGTCGTCGTCGATCTCCACCTCGATGACGAAGCTCACGTCGGGGAAGCCCGCGTCGTGCAGCGCCCCCTCGATGAGGCCCAGGTACCGCTGCTCGATGCGCTGGCGGACCATCTGGCTGGGGACGGTCAGCACGAGCACGTCGTCGACGAACCGGGTGCCCTGCACGTGCTGGAAAGTCGAGCTCCAGACCGTCTCACTGACCTGCTGTGCTAGAACACCGGCGGTCTTGTTCCAGACCTCGGTCCCGTCGGCTGCCACGGGCGCCGTCCTCCTCGCAACCCCTGATCCACAGCCGTGTCCACAGAGTGTGGACAATCGCCGGGATCGCGGTCTGGTGAGTGCCGGAACGTAGGTCAGGCCCGAGCGGTGGTGCAAGTGGCTGCGCGGCGCTTGGCATCGCTCCCCTGCGGGCTCTACGCTCGTCCGGTCCGGGTTCGCACCGGGGCACTTCCACGCGTCCTTGCTGCCTCCACGGGCCGCGGGACGGACCGGGACGTCCGGCAGCCGACGACGTCGGCCCCTGCGAGCCCCGATGACCATCCGCACCGAGAGCGAACACGTGTTCGGTCACTCCCCTGGAGCTCCCTGTGAAGCGCACCTACCAGCCGAAGAACCGGCGCCGTGCCCGCCGCCACGGATTCCGGCACCGCATGTCCGACCGCGCCGGGAGGGCGATCATCAAGGCCCGCCGCCGCAAGGGTCGTCATCGCCTGTCGGCCTGATCCGGCCGCACCGCCGCGTGACCGCCCTGAGTGATCGACCGGCTCCGCGATCGTGAGGCCTTCCGCCGACTCCGGCGCGACGGTCGCCGAGTTCGCGGCGCGACGCTGTCGCTGGTCGTGCGGCCCGACCCCGGGCGTGCGCGGCCCGCGGTCGGCTACGCGATCCCCCGCCGGGTCGGCACGGCCGTGACCCGGAACCGCATCCGCCGGCGCCTCAGGGAGCTGCACCGGGAGCTCCACCGCGGTTCGGGGCTGCTGCCCGGCGACTACCTCGTGCTCGTGCGGCCCGAGGCGGCCGCGCTCGACCACGGCGAGCTGCGGGCCGAGCTGTGGGACCTGCACCGCCGAGCCGGCACGGTGGCCCCGTGACCGCCGGCCTCGCCGCCAGGCCGCTGGTCGCCGCGGTGCGCGGCTACCAGCGCGCGACCGCGGGGCGGCCGTCGCCCTGCCGGTTCACGCCGAGCTGCTCCACCTACGCGCTCGAGTCCCTCGAGACCCACGGCGCCCTGAAGGGCACGTGGCTCGCCCTCCGCCGACTCGCCAGGTGCCACCCCTGGGGCGGTGAGGGCTACGACCCCGTTCCCGGACGCCCGGATCCCGCCCGGCGCCCCACCCACCACGAGGACGCCTGATGTTCGAACAGTTCTTCGACGCGCTCGCGTCGGTGCTCAACTTCTTCTACACACTCGTGCCCGAGGGGCTCCGGCCGACCCTCGGGTTCGGCGTGGCGATCATGGGCCTCACGGTCCTGGTGATGGTGCTGATCACCCCGCTCACCATCAAGAGCACGCGGTCGATGATCCAGATGCAGCGCCTCCAGCCGGAGATGAAGCGCATCCAGGAGAAGTACAAGGACGACCGCGAGAAGCTCAACCAGGAGCTGATGGCGTTCTACCGGGAGAACCAGATCAACCCGCTCGGGGGATGCCTGCCGCTCATCGCGCAGATGCCGGTGTTCATCATCATGTACCAGCTGCTGCGCGGCCTCACCGCCCGGGACGGCGGGCTGGGCACCGGCGTCGGTCAGATCGTCGGGCAGGTCGCGAGCGGGCAGACCCCCGTGCCGTGGGTGTTCACCGACCAGCCGTTCCGGCCCACCCACCTCGACAGCGGCGAGCTGTACGAGGCGCTCCGGTCCACCAGCGACATGAACTTCCTCGGGATGGACCTGTCGCTGTCCGCGAGCGAGGCGCTCTCCCGCAGCGTGGTGACGGCGCTCCCCTACCTCGTGCTGCTGCTGGTGATCCTCGGGACCGGGCTCTACCAGAACCGCCAGATGCGGGCCCGGAACACCTCCGGCAACGCGAACCCGCAGCAGCAGATGCTGATGCGCTTCATGCCGTTCTTCCTGCCGATCTTCTCGTTCGGCTTCCCCGCCGGCCTGGCCCTCTACTGGGCGACCCAGAACCTCTGCCGGATCGGCACGAACGCCTACATCACGCACAACATCTACCGGAAGGAGCAGGAGGAGGCCGGGGGCGTGATCGAGACGACCGGTCGCGCGAAGGGCTCCTCCGGCTCGGAGGCCAAGCAGGTGACCCGCGCCGCGGGCAAGGGCACCACCGCCAAGGGCTCGTCCGGGAAGGGCGCCGGGGGCAGGAAGGGCGGCAAGGCCGCGCCCGAGGCCGCACGGGGCCCGGGTAGGAGCGTGAAGAGCCAGATGGCGCACAAGAAGCGGTCCGGCCAGGGCGGGGGCGGCGGAAGCGGCTCCGCCCAGGCGGCCCGCACGAAGTCCCGGTCGCGGCGGTCGGGGGAACCGCGGCGCGGCACCAACGACACCAAGAAGTGAGGCGTACGTGGAGTGGGTAGAGACCACCGGCAAGTCGGTCGAGGAGGCCAAGGAGCTGGCGCTGGACCAGCTCGGGGTCGACAGCAAGGACGCCGAGTTCGAGGTGGTGGAGGAGCCGCGGGTCGGGCTGTTCGGCCGGACGAGGGGTGTGGCCCGGGTGCGAGCCCGGGTGGTGCCCAAGGCGCCGCGGCCCAAGACGGAGCGGCGTCGGCGCCAGCGGCGCAGCGACCGCGGCGGTGAGGGCTCGGAGCGCGCGTCCAAGGGGTCGTCGTCGAAGCGCGGCGGCGGCCAGAAGGACCAGAAGGACCAGAAGGACGCGGACGGCGCGGCGAAGGCCGAGCGTCCGAAGAAGGATCGAAAGGAAGCGGCGGCAGCCCCTGCCACCACCTCCGACGCGAAGCAGCAGCAGGAGAAGCAGGAGCGGAAGCCGATGGAGATGGACGAGCAGATCGAAGTCGTGACGGGCTTCCTGGAGCGACTCGGCAGCGCGTTCGGGCTGGACGTCCGGGTGGAGGCGACCGAGGTCGACGGCGACCTTGCGGTGAACCTGGTGGGCGACGGCCTCGGCGTGCTCGTCGGCCCCCGCCTCGCGACCCTCGACGCGATCCAGGAGATCGTGCGCCACGTGCTGCAGCGCCAGGCCGAGGGCCGTGAGTACGCGCGGGTGATCGTGGACGTGCAGGGCATCCGGGCACGCCGGCGCGAGGCGCTCCGCGAGTACGTGACCGACGCTGCGGCTCGCGTCCGGGACGAGGGCGTGACGGTGGTCTTCGAGGTCATGTCGAGCCCCGACCGCAAGTTCGTGCACGACGTCGTCAACGAGCTGGAGGGCGTGGCCTCCGCCTCGGAGGGCGAGGACCCGCGCCGACGGGTCGTCCTGCGACCCGCCTGAGCCGTCGATCCCCGCACCGCTGGGGCCCCACGTGACGACAACCCGGCTCCGCGAGGTGCTGCTCCGCAGCCGTGAGCTCGGGTTCCTCGGACCCGGTGAGGTCGACCAGCACGTGCACCACGCACAGGCCTTCCTCGCGCCGCTCGCCGCGGTGGGCGAGGGCGGCCGCGTGCTCGACCTCGGGAGCGGCGGTGGCGTGCCCGGCCTGGTGCTGGCGGTGCGACGACCGGACCTCGACGTCGTGCTCCTCGACGCGATGTCGCGGCGGTGCACGTTCCTCGAGGCCGCGGCGGCGGAGCTGGGCCTCGCGGGTCGCGTCCGGGTCGTGTGCGAGCGGGCCGAGGTGGCGGCGCGGGACCCCGAGCTGCGGGGCACCTTCGACGTCGTGGTGGCGAGGTCGTTCGCAGCTCCGCCGGTGACCGCGGAGTGCGCCGCTGGGTTCCTGCGGGTCGGAGGGCGACTCCTCGTGAGCGAGCCGCCGGACCACACGGGTGAGGAGCGCTGGCCGGCGGCGCCACTGGACGAGCTGGGGCTCACCGTCGGGAGGCGCTGGTCCGTGGAGGGCGCCGCGACCATCCAGGAGCTCCGCTCGGTGCGGCCCTGCCCCGAGCGCTACCCCCGCAGGGTCGGCGTGCCGGCGAAGCGGCCGCTGTACTGAGACAGCGCAGGCTGGTGCAACCGGGTCCTCGGCCCGGCCGAGATGCGACGAGGTCGACGGACAGGGCCGAACGTGACAGGGCGCGTGTTCCACGTGGAACACGCGCCTTGCCGCTTCGGATCGTCGGCCCGGATGTTCCACGTGGAACATCCGGGTGCGCGGTCTCCGGGCGCCCCGCCCTGTCCGTCTCCCACCCCTCCCTCCCCTCCGCGCTGCACCCCGCGTTGTTCCACGTGGAACACCGAAGCCCCGCGCGGACCCCCCCAGTCCTTGACCTTGAGGGTTCCAAACGGAAGGATGTCCTGACGCGCCTCCGGCACCGCCGCCGGCGTGCGACGTGCCGACCGAACCACGGGAGCGTGGATGAGTGACGTCCAACAGCCCGGTGGGGTCTCCGACGGCGTGAGCGATTCCGCTGTCTCCGCTCCTCCGGCCGCCGGTGTCCACCTGGAACCGGCCGACATGCCCGGATCCGAACCGCGGGGCGCGGTCGCCCGGCCGCTGCCCCGGGTCATCGCCGTGGCGAACCAGAAGGGCGGCGTGGGCAAGACCACCACGACCGTCAACCTCGGCGCCGCATTGGCCGAGCTGGAGCACCGGGTCCTCGTCATCGACCTGGATCCGCAGGGCAACGCGACGACGGGCCTCGGGATCAACCCGCGCACGCTCGAGCACACGATGTACGACGTGCTCCTGAACGACGTCCCCTTGGACGAGTGCGTCGAGCCCACCGAGGTGAAGGGGTTGTTCGTCGCGCCGGCCAGCTTGGACCTGGCCGGTGCCGAGATCGAGCTGGTGCCCGCCTTCAGCCGGGAGAGCCGCCTGAAGCGGGCGCTGGAAGAGGTCATCGACGACTACGACTACGTGCTGATCGACTGCCCGCCGTCCCTCGGCCTGTTGACGGTGAACGCGTTGGTCGCCGCGAACGAGGTGATGGTGCCGATCCAGTGCGAGTACTACGCGCTGGAGGGGCTGGGTCAGCTGACCAGGAACGTGGACCTGGTGCAGCGCAACCTGAACTCGCAGCTGGAGATCACTTCGATCGTGCTCGTCATGTACGACGCCCGGACCCGCCTGGGTGAGCAGGTGGCCAACGAGGTCCGGCAGCACTTCGGTTCCAAGGTCTGTCGCAACGTGATCCCGCGGAACGTTCGCCTGTCGGAGGCGCCCTCGTTCGGCAAGCCGATCACGACGTTCGATCCCAGCTCGCGCGGCGCGGTCGCGTATCGGGAACTGGCACGGGAGGTCAGCGGTGGCTCGTAAGGGTGGTCTCGGCAGGGGGCTGACGGCGCTCATCCCCACCGGAGACCTGGACGCATCCGGCGACGACGCCGGGTTCCGCGAGGTCCCGATCGACAGCGTTCGACCCAACCCCCTGCAGCCCCGCCGCGTGTTCGACGAAGAGACGCTCGAGGGCCTCGTCGACAGCATCAAGGAACTGGGCGTCCTCCAGCCGGTGCTCGTGCGGGCGGTCGACGACGGCTACGAGCTCATCGCCGGCGAGCGCCGCTGGCGTGCCGCCAAGCGGGCCGGCCTGCCGACGATCCCGGCGGTCATCCGCACGGCGGACGACGAGGCGTCGCTCGAGCAGGCGCTCGTCGAGAACCTGCACCGCCAGGATCTCAACGCGCTCGAGGAGGCTGCCGCCTACCAGCAGCTGATCGACGACTTCGGGCTCACCCAGGAGCAGGTCGCGAAGCGCGTCGGCAAGAGCCGCTCCGCGGTCGCGAACCACCTCCGCCTGTTCCAGCTGCCGCCGGCGGTCCAGAAACTGGTGGGGGAGGGGCTGCTGTCCGCCGGGCACGCCAAGGCCCTGCTCGGCCACCCCGACCGCTCCTACCAGGAGCTGCTCGCCCGGCGGGCGGTCACCGAGTCCCTCACCGTGCGGGACCTGGAGACGATGGTCAAGGAGCGGCTCGAGCTGGAGGCCGGCCTCGGCGGCGCCGCGGAGCCGGACGCCCCGAGCACGCCGCCGGACGACGGCGCCGGCCGGTCCGCCGAGGAGCAGCGGCGACTCCGTCCTCCGGGGCTGCTGGAGCTCGAGGAGCTGCTGGCGAACCGCCTGGACACCCGCGTGTCGATCGCGATGTCGGCGAAGCGGGGCAAGGTGACGATCGAGTTCGCCAACCTCGAGGACCTCGAGCGCATCTACCGTCTCATCATCGGATGACGGGTGATCGGCTGACCGGGCCATCCGGGGTCGTGGGAGCCCTCGACCTGACCTCGAGATCCACCGCCTGAACGGTCCTCGACCAGTTGTCCACAGGCTGTGTGCAAACCTGTGGTTAACGCAAGCTGAGGCTCAGCCTGAGTCGGATCTCAGCGCCAACGAGAGGCGTGGAACGCGCGTCTCGACCTCATGTCGAGGCGCGCGACGGCTCGATTCCGCCCCGGGTTGGGGGCGCCTCAGCAGGGGTCGTGGGCCCAGGCTTCGAGTGCCCGGTGCAGCGCTGCGACCACCAGCGAGGACTGCTCGTCGACGGTCTCCTGGGTGCCGAGGGTGAGGAGCACCGCCGGCGGGCGGGTCTCCCGCAGGATCGGGAGCCGGAGGCCCTCGATCGAGCCGACGCTCCAGCCCGGCGCCGCCGGGAGCTCGGAGATGATGCGCTCGGCGAGCAACCGGCCACCTGGGGACTCGTAGCCCGGCACGGCGAAGTACGCCGCCTCGACCACCGGCTCGTCCGCGATCACGAGGCCCAGGTACACGTCCGCGCCCTGCTCGTTGCTGGCCTCCGCCTGCTCCGACCAGGAGCCGTCGAGCAGGATGACCGACTCCCCGGAGCGGCTGAGCTCCGCGGCCAGGCCGGTGACGATCGGGTGCGGTTCGCCGGTCATGCCGACCGCGACCTTCAGGTGGCGCAGCTCCGAGGCGCGACGGCGCAGCTGGTCGCGCTCGCGTACGCCGGTGACGGTCGCGGACCCTGCCCGGGTCTCGAGGCGCCGGAGCGCGGCGACCGTCTCGGGGCCGCACACCTCGTCGCCGACGAGGCCCGCGTTCCGCTGGAAGTCGCCGACCGCGGCCTGGGTGGCGGGGCCGAAGATGCCGTCCACACGCCCGGCGTCGAAGCCGAGCTTGCTCAGGCGCAGCTGGAGCTCGGCGACGTCGTCGCCCCGCATCATCGGGGAGCGGAGGCAGAGCAGGCGGGTCCCGAACCGGTAGCCCGACTCCACGAGGGCCGACCAGGTCGTCGCGTCGCACTCACCGCTCGGGCGCAGGCCGGCGTCGCGCTGGAACCGCTCGAGGGCCTCGCGCGTCGACTCCCCGAACTCGCCGGGGGTGTCGGAGGGCTCGTACCCGGCCGCCGCCAGCCGCCGCTGCAGGTCGGCGACGACCGGTCCCGTGGATCCGGTGCGCAGGGGAAGGGTCGCGAGGGTGATGGGAGGCTCCGGTCAGCGGTGGGGCACCGGCGGTGCCGAACGACGTGTCGAGATCGTACCGCCGGGCCCTCCCGCGGGTCCCACGGGGCGCCCCATGCCACACCCGGCGTCGAGATCGAACGTGTGTTCGATCAAGTGCCGAGGGGGCCCGGCGTCTCAGGTGAGGTGCGGCTCGATGTCGGCGAACAGCTGCGCCTTCGGGCGCGCCCCGACGATGCGGTGGACCTCCTGGCCGTCCTTGAACAGGACCATCGTCGGGATGCTCTGCACCCCGTACTCGAGGGCCAGCGACTGGTTCTCGTCGACGTCCACCTTCGCGATCCGCAGCTTGCCGGCCTGCTCCGCCGCGATCTCCTCCAGCACGGGGGCGATCGTCTTGCACGGCCCGCACCACTCCGCCCAGAAGTCCACGAGCACGGGCTCGGTGCTCGAGTTGACCTCCTCCGCGAAGGTCGCGGCGCTCAAGTGGCTGATCGAACCTGACATGTGGATCGTCCTTTCACAAGGTGGTGTCGGCCTCGGGTGGCGCGCTGCGTCGGAGGGCCAACCCGGGCCGGACGGGCGGAATTCCGCAGCGTGCGTCGGGTGCGGGTCGCGCTCGGTCGGAGGGTCAGTGCCCTTCGGACTCGAGCCACCGCTCCGCGTCGATCGCGGCCATGCAACCGCTGCCGGCCGCGGTGATGGCCTGGCGGTACCAGTCGTCCTGGACGTCGCCCGCGGCGAACACCCCCGGGACGCTGGTCCGGGAGGTGCCGTCCTTGGTCACGATGTACCCGTTGTCCTTCAGCTCGAGCTGGCCCTTGAACAGGTCCGTGTTGGGCCGGTGGCCGATCGCGATGAACAGGCCGGACACCGGCATCGTCGACACCGAGCCGTCCACCGTGTCGCGCAGCACGAGCGCCTCGACCGAGTGGTCGCCGAGGATGTCCTCGACCACGGTGTTCCACTTGAACTTGATCTTGTCGTTCGCGAACGCGCGGTCCTGCATGATCTTCGAGGCGCGCAGGGTGTCGCGGCGGTGGATGACGGTCACGGAGCGACCGAAGCGGCTGAGGAACAGCGCCTCCTCGAGCGCGGAGTCGCCCCCGCCGACCACGGCGATGTCCTGGTCGCGGAAGAAGAAGCCGTCGCAGGTCGCGCAGGTCGAGAGGCCGTGCCCGAGGAGCCGCGACTCCGCCTCGAGGCCGAGCATCAGCGACTGCGCACCGGTGGCGATGATCACCGCCTGGGCGGTGTAGGTCGGCTCTCCCTCGGTGTCGCCGACCCAGATCTTGAACGGGCGCTCCGACAGGTCGACCCGGGACGCCTTCGCGGTGATGATCTCCGCACCGAACCGCTCCGCCTGGGCCCGGAAGTTCGCCATGAGCTCGGGGCCCATGATCCCGTCCGGGAAGCCGGGGTAGTTCTCCACCTCGGTCGTCAGCATCAGCTGCCCGCCCGGCTGGTCGCTGGTGGAGGACGGCTCGCCCTCGAGCAGCAGCGGCGAGAGGTTCGCCCGCCCGGTGTAGATCGCAGCGGTCAGGCCCGCGGGGCCGGAACCGATGATGACGACGTTGCGTGGATCGGACATGTGCTCCTCAACTGCTCGGCTCGCGTCGTGACCACAGGGCAACACCGAGGATCACGAAGATCGTCCCGAGCCCCGCGTAGACGAACCAGACGTCACCGGGGATCGCCCAGTCGAGCAGGCGCACGAGCCCCACCAGCGCGAGGGCGGCGACCGGGACCAGCAGGAGGAGGGCGACGACCGCGTGCACCGACGCGTGGGAGATGTCGAGCACCGGCCCGGTGGTGCGCGCCCTCACCTTGTCGACGGAGTCGACGATGAGGTCGGTCACCTGGGCGGTCCAGTCGGGCTCCGACCCGTTGGTGGCGCCGCCCGGCGCCGTCGCGCCCGACGGGGCCGCGGTGGAGGGGCTCGCAGCGTCGCTCGGGGGTGCGTCGTCGCTCATCCGTGTGAGCCTAGGTGGTCGTCGGGCTACGGCGCGTCGTACGGGCGGCAGCTGCCGGCGTCGACCGCGAGCAGCGAGCCCTCGCCGTTCACCGCGACCAGCACCGGCTCGTCGCGGATGCTGCCGGTGGCGACCGGCGTCCAGCCCTGCGCGAGCAGCTGCAGCTCGCAGGTGGACGGCTCCGCGGTCGTCGCCGTCGAGTGCTCGCGCTCCTCGGGATCGCCGAAGCGCAGCGACCGGCGGACCGCCGCGAGCAGCTGCCGCTGGCCGCCGTGGTCGCCGACGTCCACGACCGGTACGGGCACCGTCGGCGACGCCGTGCTCGGCGGCTCGTCCGGCTCACCGGTCGCGGCGTCGCCGCCGGCTCCCTCGAGCGGGGCCGGCTCCACCTCGCGCTCGTCGAGGTCCTCGGCGTGCAGCTCCGAGGCCTCCTCCGCGGCGGACCCCGCGGCGTCGTCGCCGCCGGCGGCGAACTGGTCGGTCCCCGAGCCACCCGACAGCACGACCACCACGCCGGCCACCACGACGACCAGCGCAGCTGCCGCGGCCAGGAGCGGCCGGGCGTTCCGCCGACCGGCGCTGCGCGGGGGGAGCGCGGCGGGCATCCGCGCGTCCGCGGCCTCCATCGCGGCGCGCACCGCCGCCTCGCGCCGCTGCGGGTCGACGTCGACCGGGGCACGCAGGGCGCGCTGCACGGCCGCTCGCAGTGCGTCGTCGTCGTGCTCGGGCGTCCCGCTCATCGACCCTCCACCGCTTCGACGTCGTCGTCCGGCGCCTGGTTCCGCTGTGTGGGAGCGAGGTGCGGCAGCAGCGCCGCCAGCCTCGCGCGGCCCCGCGAGATCCGCGACCGCACCGTGCCCGGAGGGAGCTCGAGCACCTCCGCGATCTCCGCGTAGTCGAGGTCGAGCAGGTCGCGCAGCACCACCGGGACGCGGAACTCGGCGGGGAGCGCCGCGAGCGCCAGGTCGAGGTCGCCGCGCACCTCCGACGCGAGCGCGGCGAGCTCCGCGTCGTCCGGCGCGGCGGGCCCGTCGCCGACGGGGTCGACGGGCAGCGCGGCACGGGACCGGCGCCGCAGCTGGTCGAGGCTGGCGTTCACCGCGACCCGGTGCGCCCACGTCGTGAACGCGGCCCGCCCGTCGTAGCGGGGGAGCCCCCGCACGATGGAGATCAGCGCCTCCTGGGTGGCGTCCTCGGCGTCACCCCGGTCCGCGCACATGCGGCGGCAGACGAGGTGCACCCGGTCGTGGTGCCGGCGCAGGAGGGCCTCCAGGGCGCGGCGGTCGCCCCGTCGGGCGGCGGCGACCAGGTCCCCGTCGGTCGGCTCACCATCGGAGGCGGGCCCCTCGCGCCCGGGTGCCGGCGTCACTCCCCGACGACCCCCGCGCCGTCGACGCGCACCTCGGCGATCTCGACGCGGTAGCCGCCGCCGGCGACCGGGTCGCCGAGGTGCGTGATCCACACGAGCACGATCCTCCCGGTGCGCGCCGCGTCGCGGGCGGCGTCGCGGAGGTCCACGTCGAGGGGCCCGCGCACCTCGGTGAACGTCGCGACCGGCGTGAGGTCGTCCGGCTGGTCCATGCCGTCCAGCGACTCACGGTCGATCACGTAGACCGCGCCGCGCCACCCGTTCGTGGACCCGTCGATCCGCAGCCGGTCGACGCGGGCCCTGCCCTCGAGCACCACGCCGAGACCGACGCCGGTCTTGGAGCCGAAGAAGTCGGGGACCTCGTAGGTCTCGGTCCTCCACGACGTCGCGTCGTCGAGGTCCGTGGCCAGCGGTGCCAGCTCGTCGTTCTCGCCGGGCTCGCCGCGCCCACGGGGGTCGTGGGAGGTCGCGCCCGCGAGTCGCAGCTCCCCGGTGCTGCCCGCCTGCACCGGCGCGGTCGTCGTCGTCGACGGGTCGGTGTCGTCGAGCGTCGTGCCGTAGAGGAGCAGGCCGGCCACGGTCAGCGCCGAGGCGACGAGCAGGATGAACAGCGCCGGGTAGAGCCACCTCCGCTCCGAGCGGGCGAACGACTCCTCGACCTCGACCTCGGGGCGTGCGACCTGCCGCGTGGGCTCCGGCGGGGGAGGGCTGGGGTCGACGCCCGTGTCGAGCAGCGCGGCCCGCAGCGCCGCGGCGGACGCGGGCCGCTGGTCGGGGTCGCGGCGCAGCACCCGCATGACCGCCTCCGCGACGCGGGGTGGCACGTCGGCCCGGTACCGGCGCGGGTCCAGCGGGTCCGAGTGCAGGCGCGCCAGCGCCACCGCCGCCCCGTTGTCGCCCTGGAACGGCACCCTGCCGGTGAGGCACTCGTAGAGCACGATCCCGAGCGAGTACAGGTCGGTGCGGCCGTCGACCGGGTCGCCCAGCAGCTGCTCCGGCGCGAGGTAGGTCGCGGTGCCGACCAGCGTGCCGTCCTGGGTCAGCTCGGTCTGGTCGTCGGCCTTCGCGATGCCGAAGTCCGCGATCTTCACCCGCCCGTCCCGGCACAGCAGGATGTTCGACGGCTTCACGTCGCGGTGCACCAGCCCCGCGCGGTGCGCAGCCTCGAGCGCGTCGAGCAGCCGGAGCCCGATGCGGACGGTCGTGTCGGCGTCGAGCACCTTGTGCTCGTCGAGGTGCCGCCGCAGGGTGACCGCGTCGAGCAGCTCCATGACGATCGCCTCGTGGCGACCCTCCGAGCAGGTGTCGTAGATGCCCACGATCCCGGGGTGGCTGAGGCGCGCGGCGGCGATCGCCTCGGCCCGGAAGCGCTGCACGAACGCCTCGTCGCCCACCAGGTGCGGGTGCAGCAGCTTGACGGCCACCCGGCGCCCCAGCACCCGGTCGGTCGCCTCCCAGACCTGCGCCATCCCGCCGGCCCCGATCAGCTGCTCGAGCCGGTAGCGGCCGCACAGCGTCGTCCCGGAGAGGCCGCCGATGTCGTCGGACCCGATGCGGGTCACCTCCGTCGGATCCTGCACCAGCCGTCCCTCAGCCACCCGCCCGAACGCTACCGGCCCCGTCGACGCCCGACGGGTGCACGCCCGACAGCTTCGCGCTGTCCCTGCGCCGCCGCCGATGGGTGTGGACCCACCAGCCGACCAGGAACAGCACCGACACGATCGACAGCGCCGCGCCCACGCCCGAGATGGCGGTCGAGCGCACCGGGACGTCCGGGCCGTCCAGCTCGATGCCGGGCACCGGCGACGACAGCTCGATCCGCAGCAGCGACTCGCCGGGCGCCCGCACCGTGACGGGCAGGTCGACGCGGTTCTCGCCCGGGTGGAGGACGATCGTGCGCGACCTGCCGTGCTCGAACTCGAGCCGGGGCGACCGGGTGGCGAGCACCAGCTCCACGTCGAAGTCGAGCCCGTTGCGGAACCTCAGCGGGATCGTCGTCTGCTCGCTGGTCACCACGACCCGCCTCGCGGGGGGCAGTTCGATCTCGTCGGTGCGCCCCTGGATCGCGCTGCGGACCTCGAAGTGCAGCTGCAGCCGCCGGGCGTCGTCGATCGCGGAGCTGAGCGACTGGTCGTTCGCACGCTCCCACTTCCACAGCTCGGGGTCGCCCTCGCCGGTCATGGACCGGTAGGCGTCGGTGAGCCGTCGCGTGTCCGCCATCGCCCGCACCGCGCCGCGCACGTCGGTGGGTGGGCGCGGCGCGAGCGCGACCGGGTCCGAGTCGTCGTCCCGGTCGAGCGTCGGCACGGGCGCCAGGGTGGGGTCCGCGCGCAGCGGGCCCGACGACGAGGTGACGCCCGGCGCGAGCGCCTGCAGGACCGCCGGGTCGGTGCCCGAGCCGACCAGCACGACCGACGCCGCGGCGCCCTCGCCGCCGCGGTGGGCGAACCAGGTCGCCATGAGCAGCGTGACGATCTCGTGCGCCCGCACGCCGGGCTCGCCGGAGGAGCGCGCGAGGTGGTCCGAGACCGTCTCGTCCACGGCCAGGGCGCGCAGCTCCGGTGCGCCCTCGAGGCGGACCGGGCGAGCCGCGACGTCGTCGGGGTCGAGGCCGTCGGGGAGCGCGAGGGCGGAGGAGGGGAGCACGAGCGAGTCGATGCCGGCCGCGGCGAGCACGGGCAGCGCCGCCGGGGTGAGCTCGTCGTCGAGCACCCAGGTGTCGCGCCGGGCCGACCGTCGACCGACGCGCTCGACGGTGTCGCCGCCGAGGTCGATCTGGCGCCGCAGCTCGTCGCGCGCCCCGGCGGCGACGAGCGCACCTGCGTCCAGCTGGACGTAGGGGCGGGCGACCAGGGAGCGCGGCGCCTCGGTGTCCCCGACCTCCTCGAGGAGCTCCTCCGCCCACCGTTCGCCGGACAGCGCGAGGCCGTCGAGCGTGTTCGGCACCGGCGCGAGCGTGAGGGGCAGGTCGTCCGCGTCCTCGAGGAGCGCGGCGGTCGAGCCGAGCGTGGACCGCTCCTCGAGCGTGAACCCGCCGTCGCCCACCTCCACCGCGGGCCCCGACTCGATGGGTACGAGGAGCGTGACCCGCAGCGGCGGGTCCGGGTCCGCGCCGTCCCGGTCCGCGGGCAGCCGGTTGAGGAACACGACCTGGCTCCACAGCTCCGGTCCGTCGGGTGCGGTGAGGAGCAGGTGGATGGGGTGGATGCCGGGGTTCGGCACGAGGACGCGGTCGGAGTCGGCCCGCTCGGAGCGGATCGGGATCGTGAGGACCAGCCCGGACGCGGGGTCGCCCAGCTCCGACACCGGGCGGGTGCGCGGGCGCTGGAGGATCCGGCCCGGCGAGTCGCCCTCGAGGATCCCGGTGACCACGTCGCGCAGGTCGTCGTCCTCGTCGAGGGACTGGTGGACGGTGACGGTCAGCTCGGCATCCGGCGGCACGTCGGGGGACGGCTCGAAGCGCACCTGGAACTCGCCGTCGTGCTCGACCCACGGGCTGACCGAGGCGATCGAGAGCAGCTCGTCGGTGCCGCGGGCGGGCTCCCTCGCCGCGGGCCCCGCGCCGGCGGCGGGGACCGTGGCGAGCGTCGGCACCAGCACGAGGAGCGCCAACAGCGCGGCGGCCGCAGCACGGAGCCGTCCCGCTGCCCCGGCCCCACGGCGCGTCGTGACGTGGCGGGCCGGGGTCACGTGATCGGCCGGGTCAGGACGACCAGGTCGGTCGGGGTGCGCACGAAGCCGAGGCGACGGTAGAGGTCGAGGGCTCGCTCGTTCGTCGTCTGGGTGTTGACCAGCACGCGACCCACCCGCCGGCGGGCGGCCCAGCGGAGCGCGTCGAGCACGAGCGCGCTGCCCACGCCACGACCGCGCAGCTCGGGGTCGACGGCGAGCCGCTGGAGGAACGCCTGGCGGCCGCTGCGGCCGGTCACCGCGTAGCCGACCACGGCGCCGTCACGGACGGCCAGGCGGAACCGTCGCCGAGGCGTGGCGTCGAGGGCGTCCTGGAGCCCCGCGGCGTCGAGGCGCCAGAACAGCGGGAACGCGCGGCGGTCGACCTCGAGCGCCGCGGGCCGGTCACCGCGCCGCCCCCGCACGAGCCGCACCGAGCCGTCGGGCTGCGGTCGGGGCGGGTCCAGGTCCCGCAGGTCGTGGCTGAGCACGTGCAGGCGGTCGTGCTCGACGAAGCCCGCTTGCAGGAACGCCTCGGCCTCCTCCGGGTGCAGCGCCGCGGTGATGGTCGACGTGTAGCCCTCGTCGCGGAGCCGTTCGAGGCACCGGTGCAGGCCGGCGGCGCTCGGCTTGGGCACCTCCGCGGGGAGCGTCAGGTAGGCGATCGCCGCGTCCGCGTGCCAGGGCCCGACGCGGAAGCGATCCGCACCGAGGGTGAGGGTCTCACGCGTGCTCATGCGGTCCTGGGGGCCTCCTGCGCCCGGTCCGCCCGCCGCGCCCGGACGCGGCGGACCCTCCTGGTCGGTGCCCCGCGAGGATAGGTCACCCACCTGGTGGGTACGCTGCGCCGATGACGGTCCTGCTCTACGTGGACGAGCGCTTCGCGGGGCACGACACGGGGCCCCACCACCCGGAACGTCCGGAGCGACTCGCGGCGGTCGACGCCGGCCTGCGTCGCCACGGGCTGCTGGAGGGGCTCGAGCTCGCGGAACCCCGGCTGGCCACCGACGAGGAGCTCGAGCTCGTGCACCCGCCCGCGCACGTCCAGCGGATCGGCATGCTGAGCCGGACGGGCGGCGGCCGGCTCGACCCCGACACCGCGGTGTCGCGGGGCTCGGACGAGGCGGCGCGGCTGGCGGTGGGGGCGGCGCTCGACGCGGTGGACCGGTTGTCGGCCGGTGACGCGGAGGCCGCGTTCCTTGCGGTGCGCCCGCCGGGCCACCACGCGACCGCGACCCGGGCGATGGGGTTCTGCCTCTACAACACGATCGCGATCGCGGCGGCACGGCTCGCGGCGGCGGGGGAGCGCGTGCTGGTCGTGGACGTCGACGCGCACCACGGCAACGGCACCCAGGACATCTTCTACGAGCGCGAGGACGTGGCCTACGTGTCGTGGCACCAGGACCCGCTCTACCCGGGCACCGGGGCCGTCTCGCAGACCGGGGCCGGGGAGGGGCTCGGCTGGACGATGAACATCCCGGTGCCGCCCGGCGCGACCGGCGAGCACTACCGGCGCTCGGTCGAGGAGCTCGTCGCACCGTTCGCGGAGGAGCACGGCAGCACGTGGCTGCTGATCTCCGCCGGCTTCGACGGCCACGTGCGCGACCCGCTGACCGACCTGGCGCTCACCTCCGGCGACTTCGCGGACGTCACCTGCGACCTGCTCCAGCTGGTCCCGCGGGGCCGGCGCCTCGCCCTGCTCGAGGGCGGCTACGACCTCGAGGCGCTCGCGGACTCGTCCGCCGCGACGGTGGGCGCCCTGCTCGGGGAGCGGCTGCACCCCGAGCCGCCGAGCAGCGGCGGCCCGGGAGGCCGCCACGTGGACGCCGCGGTGGAGGTCCGGCACCGCTACCGGTGATCCGGTCGAGAACGGGAGGCGGAGGCCGGTAGCCTCGGCGCGTGGTCCCCCAGCGCGCGCGCCCCGCCCTCGACGCCGTCGAACCGCTCGCCCGGACGTTCTCCGAGGCGGGCCACCGACTGTTCCTGGTCGGTGGGGTCGTACGGGACCTGCTCGCGGCCCGCCCGGTCGAGGAGCACAACGACCTCGACCTGACCACCGACGCCACCCCGGACCGGATCAAGGAGCTCGTCGCGCCGCTGGCGTCCGCGCTGTGGACCCAGGGGGAGCGCTTCGGCACGATCGGATGCACGGTCGGCGACCACGACTTCGAGATCACCACGCACCGTGCGGAGGCGTACTCGCCCGACAGCCGCAAGCCCGAGGTGCGGTTCAGCACCGACATCGAGGCGGACCTCTCCCGGCGCGACTTCACGATCAACGCGATGGCGCTCGAGGTCACCACGGCAGAGCCCACGCTCATCGACCCCTTCGACGGGCTGATCGACCTGCAGCAGCGGGTGCTGCGCACGCCGATCGCGCCGGAGGAGTCCTTCTCGGACGACCCGCTGCGCATGATGCGCGCCGCCCGCTTCGTCGCCTCGTTCGAGCTCGACCCGGTGCCCGAGCTGGTCGAGGCGGTGCGCGCGATGGCGGAGCGGCTCGAGATCGTGTCCCCGGAGCGGATCCGCGACGAGCTGTGCAAGCTCGTCGTCGTCCCCGACCCGACCAGGGGCCTGTGGTTCCTGCACGACACGGGACTGGCCGACCACTTCCTCCCCGAGCTGCCCGCGATGCGGCTCGAGCAGGACCCGATCCACCGCCACAAGGACGTGCTCGCGCACACCATCGCGGTGGTCCGCCAGTCGCCGCCCGACCTCACCGTCCGGCTGGCCGCGCTGTTCCACGACGTGGCGAAGCCGAAGACGCGCTCGATCGGCCCGCACGGGGTGTCGTTCCACCACCACGAGGTGGTCGGCGCCAGGATGACGAAGGACCGGATGCGGGCCCTGCGGTTCAGCAACGAGCTGATCTCCGACGTGTCCCGGCTCGTGTACCTCCACCTGCGCGTGCACACCTACCAGATGGGCTGGACCGACTCCGCGGTGCGCCGCTTCGTCCGTGACGCCGGGCACCTGCTCCCCGAGCTGCTCGCCCTGACGCGCGCGGACTGCACGACGCGCAACCGCCGAAAGGCCGAGGCCCTCGCCCGCCGCATCGACGAGCTCGAGGAGCGGATCGAGGAGCTGCGCGAGCAGGAGGAGCTGTCCTCGATCCGGCCGGACCTGGATGGCCGCGCGGTGATGGAGCACCTCGGGATCCCGCCGGGGCCCCTGGTCGGCAAGGCGCTCGCGCACCTCTTGGAGCTGCGCCTCGAGCACGGGCCGATGGAACCGGAGGAGGCCTACCGGGCGCTCGACGAGTGGTGGGCGCGCGAGCGCCCCGCCGGGAGCGCGTAGGTTGCTGCCGGGCGGGCGTGCGACGTCGCCGGACCGCCCGACGAGGAGGAGCACATGTCAGGGATCGTGGTCGGCGTCGACGGCTCGGAGCACTCGCTGGACGCACTGCGCTGGGCCGCCGAGGAGGCGAAGCTGCGCAAGGTGCCGCTGCGGGCGGTGGCGGCGTTCGCCACCCCGTTGATGAGCACCGGCTACGAGGTGGCGGTGCCGGACTCCTCGGACCTCGCCGCGGCGTCCACCACGATGCTGGGCGCGGCGGTCGACACCGTGCGCGGCGAGGGCCGGCTCGAGGGCGTCGACGTGATCACGGAGGTGCTCGAGGGCCACGCCGGCGAGCAGCTCATCCGGCTCTCGGAGTCGGCGGACCTGCTGGTCGTCGGCGCGAGGGGCCACGGCGGCTTCATCGGCCTCCTGATGGGGTCGGTCACCACCTACGTGGTGAACCACGCGCTCTGCCCCGTCGTGGTGGTGCGCACCCCGGCGACCCAGTGAGCTGGGCGATCCGGTGAGCCGGGCGATCCGGTGAACCCGACCGCCGGGTGAGCCCGACCGCCGAGTGGGCGGGCGCACCCGGGGATGGCGTCAGATGCCTTCCTTGCGGGCGCGGATCACGAGCGTCTGGGGCACCCAGTCCGCGAGCGGCGAGCTGTGCAGGCTGCGCCGCTCGGGCAGCGACCGGGGCTCCACGATCGCGTCCACCCGGAAGTTCGAGCGGTGCAGCGTCGTGAAGACGTCGCCGATCTGGTGGAGGTGGGTGACGCCCTCGTCGCCGCCCGCGAGCCACGCCGTGGGCGTGTCGCTCCACGCGGTGCGCGTCAGGTAGGGCGGCGACTGGTCGTCGGGGTCGGCCTCGAGCATCAGCGCCGTCGGGTGCGGCAGCGACATCACGAGCGCGGCGCCGGACCGCATCACGCGGTGCAGCTGGCGGAACACGCGCCCGAGGTCCTGCACGCCGGCGAGCGAGTACACGGCGAGCGCGAGCTCGACGCTGTCGGCCCGGAGGAACGCGAGGTCCGCGAGGTCGCTGTGGTGGAACTCGACCTTCACCTCGGCCAGGTCCGCGGCGTGGCGGGCCTGGGAGAGGCGCGCCGTGGACGACTCCACCGCGACGACCCGGGCGCCGCGGCGGGCGAGCGCGACGGAGGACGCCCCCGCCCCGCACCCGAGGTCCAGCACGCGGCGCCCCTCGATCGGCCCGGCGGCCCCGATGAGGCGCTCGAGCGCGGCGTCGTCCAGGTCGGGCCCCAGCCGCACCGCACCGGTCCCCGACTGCTCCGCGCCGTGGGGGAAGCTCGCCGGCGGGAGCGGTGCGGGCGGCTCGCCCTCGCGGACGAGCGCGGGGCGGCTGTCGAGGTTGCCCGCGGAGGGATGTCGTCGTGTGGTGCGCAGCCGGGGGATGGAATCGGACATCGGTGGGAGTCTGTCCGACCGCGCGGATCGGGTCGCGGACCCCGTCTGCGGTCGCCCCGACCCGTCCGGGCGGTATCGTCGGACCCCGTGCCGTTCCTCCAACCGGAGTCACCGGGTCGGCCGGGTCGAACGCCCGGCAGCGTGGACCATCGCTTCGCGCGACGGCAGCTGCTGCACCGCTACCGCGCGGGTGAGCTCAGCCGCGACGAGGTGTGCGACGCGCAGGCCGAGCTGCTGCGCGTCGCGCTGAACTGCTCGCAGCGGTCGACGGTGCCGTGTCCCGTGTGCGCCGAATCCACGTTGCGGGTGGTGCGGTTCGTGTTCGGCACCCGCCTGCCGGCCGGCGGCCGGGCGGTCGCGACGCGCGCCGAGCTGCAGAAGCTGGCCGAGGGCCCGGGGGAGCGACGCTGCTACACCGTCGAGGTCTGCACCTCGTGCCGGTGGAACCACCTCCTGCAGGTCGCGCCGCTGGGCGCCCGGGCCGCGGAGTGAGCCCTGGCTGAGCAGGAGCCACGTCGGCGTCGCTGGCGGCGGGCGAAGGGCGAGCGTCGCAGCATCTTCTGGCGGCTCCGCCGCGTCGCGTACGTCCTGTTGGTCCTGGTCGTGGCGGCGATCGGCGGGCTCTGGATGGCGCTCAACACGATCGACCTGCCCCCGGCGAAGCGCCCGATCGAGACGACCTTCGTCTGCGACGCCACCGTGCCCGCGGGGGAGTGCGGGTTCACCAACTCGATCGCGCACCTCTCCGCGTCCGAGGACCGGGTGATCGTCGACTACGAGGACCTGCCGCCGGTCATGGTGCAGGCGGTGCTCGCGGCGGAGGACCGGAACTTCTTCGACCACAGCGGCATCGACCCGGTCGGCATCGGCCGCGCCTTCTACCAGTCGGTGCTCGGCTCGAGCGCGTCGCAGCAGGGCGGCTCCACGATCACCCAGCAGTACGTGAAGCTCACGTACCTCACCTCGGAGCGGTCGCTGTCGCGCAAGCTCAAGGAGGCGGTGCTCGCGGTCAAGCTGGAGGGCGAGCTCGACAAGCGCGACATCCTCACCCGCTACCTGAACGAGATCTACTTCGGCCGGGGCGCGTACGGGGTCGAGGCGGCGGCGCGGGCCTACTTCGGCATCAGCGCCGAGCACCTGCAGCTCCACCAGGCCGCGTACCTCGCCGGGCTCATCCGGGCGCCCGAGCGCGCGGACGCGACGCGCAACCCGGAGGAGGCGACCCGTCGGCGGCGGACCGTGCTCGCCGGGATGGTCGCCGAGGGCTACATCACCCCCGAGCAGCGGGACGCGGCGGACGCGGTGCCGTGGGTGTGGGAGCCGGGCGCCGGCGGCGAGGGCACCGCGACGATGACCGTGCTGCCGCGCCCCGCGCAGCGCAGCGACCTCGGGGTGCGCCGCTACCGCGAGCTGGGCTCCGAGTACTGGGTGGAGCTGGTCCGCGAACAGCTGCGCGAGCGCTTCGGACCGGGCGCCGAGACGCAGGGCCTGCGCGTCTACACGACGTTCGACCCCGCGATGCAGCGACAGGCCTACGAGTCGCTGACGAGCACGTTGGACGTGCCCGACGGGCCGGTGGGGGCGCTGGTCGCCATCGACGCGGACGGCCGTGTGCGGGCGATGGTTGGCGGCACCGACTTCGCGGAGAGCAAGGTCAACCTGGCCCTGGGCCGCGACGGCGGGGGGTCGGGCCGGCAGCCCGGCTCGACGTTCAAGCCGTTCGCGCTCGCCGCGTTCATCGAGGAGGGGTACTCGACCGAGTCGCTGTTCCGCTCGCCGCCGACGACGCAGTTCGACGGCGTGTACCTGGAGAACGGCGAGCCGTGGACGCCGGGCAACTTCGGCCGCGCGGACCAGGGCGTGCTCACCGTCGAGGAGGCGACCTGGAAGTCGTCCAACACGGTGTACCTGGGCATCGCCGACCTCGTCGGGCCCGAGAAGGTGGCCCGCATGGCCAACCGGTTGGGCGTGACCGCCGAGCTGAGGCCCACCCACGCGCTGGTCCTCGGCACGAACGAGGTCTCCGTGCTCGACATGGCGTCCGCGTACTCGACGTTCGCGGGGCGCGGCCGCCACATCGACCCGTACGTCATCCAGCGCGTCGAGACCGCGGACGGCGAGGTGCTCTACGACGTGTCCGCGGAGCAGCGGGCGGCGCAGGTGATCCGGCCCGAGACCGCGGACCTGGTGACCTCGGTGCTCACCGGCGTGCTGCGCGAGGGCACCGGCACCGCCGCGTCGATCGGGGTGCCCGCCGCCGGCAAGACCGGCACGACCACCGACAACAAGGACGCCTGGTTCGTCGGGTACACCTGCCACCTGACCGCCGCGGTGTGGATGGGCTACGAGCAGCCGCGGCCCATGGACTCGTTCAAGGGGCAGACCGTGTCGGGTGGCACCGTGCCGGCGCGCATCTGGCGCGACTTCATGGTGGAGGCGACCGCGAACGACCCGCCGTGCGACTTCCCGGAGGTCGATCCCGACGGTCGGCTCGTGAACCAGTCGTTGGAGTGGGCGCGCTCGACCACGACGGAGGTGCCCTCGGACGAGGTCACCACCACCACCGAGGCCGACGAGGTCGAGGAGTCGACCACGACGACGAGCGCGCCGCCGAGCACCACGGCGCCCCCGACGACGGAGCCCACGACGACCACCACGACGGCGCCGACGACCACGGCGCCCCCGCCGTCGACCACGCAGCCGCCCGACGGTTGACGTTGGCGCGCAGGTGGTCGTCGCGTAACCTCGCGGGTGACGGCCGGCAGCCACAGGGCGCTGGACCGATACCAGGAGGGCGAGCCATGGCTCCATCCGCTCGAACCACCGTTCCCACCGTCCGCGCGCGCAAGGTCCGCGACGGCGCCGAACCGCTCGTCATGGTCACCGCGTACGACGCGCCGGGCGCGCGCATCGCGGACGAGGCGGGCGTCGACATGATCCTCGTGGGCGACTCGGTCGCGATGGTCGTGCTCGGCTACGAGGACACGCTGCAGGTGACCGTCGAGGACCTCGCGCACCACACCGCCGCGGTGGCGCGGGCCAGGCCCCGGGCGCTCGTCGTCGGCGACCTGCCGTGGCTCAGCTACCACGTCTCGGTCGAGGACACGGTCCGCAACGCGGCGGCCCTCGTCCGGGCGGGTGCGGAGTGCGTGAAGCTCGAGGGCGGCTCCAAGCGGGTCGGGGCCGTCGAGGCGATCGTCGACGCCGAGATCCCCGTCATGGGCCACGTGGGCCTCACGCCCCAGTCGATGCACGCCATGGGGGGCTTCCGGGTGCAGGGGAAGGACTCCCAGGCGGCCCTGCAGCTCGTCGCCGACGCGAAGGCGCTCGAGCACGCGGGCTGCTTCGCGATCGTCCTCGAGGGCGTGCCGGACCAGGTCGCCCGGATGGTGACCGACGCCGTCGACATCCCCACGATCGGGATCGGCGCCGGCCCCCACTGCGACGGCCAGGTGCTGGTCATGCACGACCTGCTCGGCATCGAGGACCGCGTCGCGCCGAAGTTCGTGCGCCGCTACGCCTCGCTGAAGGACGACGCCGTCGCCGCGGTGCGGGCCTACGCCCGCGACGTGCGCAGCGGCGCCTTCCCCGACGAGTCGGAGACCTACCACCTCTCGACCGAGCAGGCGGAGGCGCTCGCCCTCTACGGCAGCAGCGGCGAGCCCGACGACCGGGACTGACCCGACCCGGCTCCCGCTGTCACACCCCGCGGGCAGGCTGCCCGCATGGCGACCATCCGGGCCGGCTGGCGGCACCCGGCGGGCCGGCGACTACACTCGTCCGGTCCCGCGGACATCCGCGGGGTGGGCGCGCCGTCGGTGCGCCGCAACCGAACACCCTGTCCTGCGGTCCGCAGGACCCTGACGGCTCCGGCCGAGGTCCAGAGGGAAAGGAACCACCACGTGGCCACTCGCGTGTACGAGCTGATGGTCATCGTCGACCAGGACGTCGACGACGCCACCGGCAAGGGGCTCATCCAGCGGGTCAAGGAGATGATCGAGGAGGGCGGCGGCTCCGTGCCGACGGTCGACCACTGGGGTCGCCGGCGCTTCGCCTACCCGATCAACCGCAAGCACGAGGGCGTCTACAGCGTCCTCGAGATCGTGACCGACGCGCCGAACCTCGACGACGTCGACCGCTTCCTCCGTCTCGCGGACGAGGTCGTCCGCCACAAGCTCATCCGCCTGCCCGACTCCGAGGCCGTCCGTCGCGGCCTGCTGAGCGGCGCGGGCTGAACGGGGAGGGAACCATGGCCAACGGCAACGTGGTCGAACTGATCGGCAACATCACCCGCGACCCGGAGCTCCGCTTCACGCCGAGCGGCGCCGCGGTCGCGAACTTCGGGTTGGCGGTCAACCGGCGGTGGCGCAACCAGCAGACCAACGAGTGGGAGGAGGCCACCTCCTTCTTCGACGTGGTGTGCTGGCGCGAGCTCGCCGAGAACGTGACCGAATCCCTGACCAAGGGCGCGAGGGTCATCGTCTCCGGGCGCCTCGACCAGCGCAGCTGGGAGACCCAGGACGGCGAGCGGCGCTCCAAGGTCGAGGTGGTCGCCGACGAGGTCGGCCCCAGCCTCCGCTGGGCGACGGCCCAGGTGACCAAGACCGAGCGCCGGGACGGCGGAGGGGGCGGCTACAACGCACCGCCCCCGATGCAGGAGCCGCCGGCGTACAACGACGACGAGGAGCCGTTCTGATGGCGAAGAAGCGAGCAGTGAAGGGCAAGGCCAAGGACACCGGCCGCAAGCCCAAGAAGAAGGTCTCGATCCTCAACACCGAGAACATCGAGTACGTCGACTGGAAGGACGTGAACCTGCTGCGTCGGTTCATCTCCGACCGGGCGAAGGTGCGGGCCCGCCGGGTCACCGGCAACAACGTCCAGCAGCAGCGCGAGGTCGCGCGGGCGATCAAGAACGCCCGCGAGATGGCGCTCATCCCGTACTCGAACCGGGTCACCACCCAGCGCGGCCGTCGTGGCGAGCGGGGCGACCGTGGCGACCGCGGCGAGCGCGGCGAGCGGTCCGAGCGGCCGCAGCCCGCGCAGCAGAGCCAGCCCGCCAGCGGCGGTGAGGCCACCAGCGAGTTCCAGGGCCTCGAGGGCGGGCAGGCTGCCGAGGCCGCGGCTCCCAGCGCAGGAGGCACCCAGTGAGCGCCGTGAAGGTCATCCTCCGCTCCGACGTGACCGGGCTGGGCAAGCGCGGTGACGTCGTCGAGGTCTCGAAGGGCTACGCCCGCAACTTCCTCGAGCCGCGCCGGCTCGCGATGGCCGCGACGCCCGGTGCCGAGGAGCAGGCGGCGGCCATGCGGCGGGCCCGCGACATCAAGGACGCGCGCGACCGCGAGTCCGCCGAGGAGGTCGCGAAGGTCCTCGTCGCACGGACCATCGAGGTCCGTGCGCGCGCCGGTGGCGGCGGTCGCCTCTTCGGCTCGGTGACGGGTGCCGAGATCGCCCAGGCGGTCCTCGAGCAGACCGGCATCGAGATCGACCGCAAGGCGATCCAGCTCGACGAGCACATCAAGGAGGTCGGGACGCACCAGGCGATCGCGAACCTTCACACGGACGTGCAGTTCCCGATCACTGTCGAGGTCGTCGCGGACTGAGCGTCCCCGCCCGATCCACCTTCGGCGCCGGGCCCTCGGGCCCGGCGCCGTCGCGTCCGGGGGCCACGACGTCGGCGGAGAGTGGGGTCGCGCCTCGCTGTCACAGTCCGTGGGCAGTGTGGTGCCCGACGGAGTTGTGCCCAGCGGATCCACAGCTGTGCACAGGCCATCCCCAGCGAATCCCGCCGAATCCTCAACCTTGTTCCTCTTCCTCCCCACAGCCTCGTCCGACGAGGATGAACGCCGATGTCCCAGGCCGCCGAGCGCTCCCCCTCACAGCTCCGAGTCCCACCCCACAGCCTGGAAGCCGAGGAGTCGCTCCTCGGCGCCATGCTGCTGAGCGAGCAGGCGATCTCCGCCGTCGCGAGCGTGGTGACGGCGGAGGACTTCTACCGGCCGGCCCACCGGCACATCTTCGACGCCATCCAGGCGCTGTACGGCGCCGGCCAGGCGGTCGACCCCGTGACCGTCGCCGACGAGCTCGCCCAGGCCGGCGTGCTCGACGCGGTCGGCGGTCCCGCGACCCTCGTCTCGCTCCAGGCGCGGACCCCCGCGATCACCAATGCGCTGCACTACGCACGCATCGTCGAGGAGAAGGCGCTGCTGCGCCGCCTCATCAGCACCGCCAGCGAGGTGGCGGAGCTCGGCTACTCGCCGCTCGACGACATCGAGAAGACGATCGACACGGCCGAGTCGATGATGTTCTCGGTCGCGCAGCGCCGCACCAACGACACGATGGCCGAGCTCGCCCCGCTGCTCGACCGCAGCCTCGAGCAGCTTGAGCAGCTCTACGAGCGCGGCGACGCGATCACCGGCACCCCCACCGGCTACACCGACCTCGACACGCAGCTCGCCGGGCTCCAGCCCGGCGCGCTGATCGTCGTCGGTGCCAGGCCGGCCATGGGGAAGACGGCCTTCGCGCTGGGCATCGCGGCGCACGCCGCCGTGCGCGAGCAGCGCCCGGTGCTGTTCTTCTCGCTCGAGATGGGCCACCTCGAGCTGACCCAGCGGCTCATCGCCGCGGAGGCCCGCATCGACGCGACGAAGCTCCGCACCGGGCGGCTGACCGACGCGGACTGGACGAAGATCACCAAGGCGATGGGCCGGCTCGGCGAGGGCCGCCTGTGGATCGACGACAACCCCGCCCTCACCGTCAACGAGATCCGCTCGAAGGCCCGGCGCCTGCAGGACAAGCTCGGCGAGCCGCTCGGCCTCATCGTCGTCGACTACCTGCAGCTCATGTCGGGGCGTGGGTCCGCCGAGAGCCGCCAGGTCGAGGTCGCGGAGATCAGCCGCGGCCTCAAGGTCCTCGCCCGCGAGCTCGAGACGCCCGTGATGGCGCTGTCCCAGCTGTCCCGCCAGCTCGAGCTGCGCTCCGACAAGCGCCCGATGCTCGCCGACCTGCGCGAGTCGGGGTGCCTCGTCGCGGAGACGCGGGTGCTGCGCGCGGACACCAACACCGAGGTGACCCTCGGCGAGCTGCTCGAGTCGGGCGAGCGGGACGTGCCCGTGTGGAGCCTCGCGGACGACTGGACGATGGTCCCCTCGACGATGACGCACGCGTTCCCGAGCGGGACCAAGGAGGCCTACCGCCTCCGGCTCGCCTCGGGCCGTGAGCTGGTCGCCACCGCCAACCACCCGTTCCGCACGGTGCACGGCTGGGCACGCCTGGACGAGCTCGAGCCGGGCAGCCGCATCGCGACGCCGCGGGTCGTGGGGTCGCCCGAGCACCTCCGTCGCGCCGAGCCTGGCGAGCTCGCGGCGATGGTGCAGGCGTCACTGGACGACGGGCGCGTCCCGGCCGAGGTGTTCTCGCTCGTCGAGGACCAGCTCGCCACCGTGATCTCGGGGATCTTCGGGGGCGTCGGGTCGCTGGGCGTCGGCACCCTGCGCGGCCGGCCCCACGTCCGGCTCACCGCCACCAGCACGAAGCGGCGCCTCATCGACGACTTGCAGACGCTGCTGCTGCGCTTCGGCATCCTCGCCCGCATCACCGACGTCGGGTCGAACCGCCCGCGGTGGCGGCTGTGGATCCACGGTTCGGACCACCAGCGCGAGTTCCTCCGCCGCATCGGCGTGGCGGGGGAGCGGGGCCGCGAGTGCGAGGCCGCGCTGGCGGCGCTCGACGGCGTCACCCCGAACCCCAACTGCGACACGATCCCCTGCGAGGTGCGCGACCTCGTCGTCGCCGAGCTGGCACGGGTCGGCATGACCCAGCGTGACCTCGCCGCGGCCCTCGGCGAGCAGTACTGCGGGGGCTACCTGCTCGGCACCGAGGCGCGACCCCGCTCGTCCAGCCGTGCGCGGCTCGCCCGCATCGCGGACGCGATCGAGTCGAAGGAGCTCGCCGCGCTCGCGCACTCGGACGTCTTCTGGGACGAGGTCGCCGAGATCACCCCGCTCGGGAAGCGCCCGGTCTACGACGCCACGGTGCTCGGCACCCACAACTTCGTCGCCAACGGGGTGGTCGTCCACAACTCGATCGAGCAGGACGCGGACGTCGTGATGTTCCTCTACCGCGACGAGGTCTACAACCCCGACAGCACCGACAAGGACACTGCCGAGGTGATCGTCGCCAAGCACCGCGCCGGTCCGACCGGCGTGAGCCGCCTCGTCTTCCTCGACTACTGCACCCTCTTCGCCAACATGGCGAAGGGCGCCTGACCCGGCTCGACGGGGGGCCGCCCGCCCGGTTCTGTTCGGCGGACGTCAAGGATCTCCTTGACGTCCGCCGAACAGAACGCTCACGGCGTCGGCCGGCGTGGGTGCTCAGAACAGGCGGGGCCGGAGGGGCACGATGGCCTGCGACTCGTAGGTCTCTGCGTCGAGCCGCTCCAGCGACTCGCTCGTGTAGAGCCACAGCTGGCCGTCGACCACCATCACCCGCTGCACCTGCGGCGGCCCGGTGTGGTCGCAGTTCACCGGCCGCTCACCGAACCGGCACTTCGGCCCCAGGTCCGCCTCCCGCGGCGTCACCAGCCGCACGTCCACCGAGTCGCCGTCCACCCGGAGGAACGCTGCGTCGGGCGGAGGTGGCGGCGTCGTGTCGCGGGACTGGTGCGTCACGCCGAACGCCGCGAGGTTCCGGCGAGCCCACCAGGTGAAGGCGTGGTGGTCGTAGCTCGCCATGCTGCCGAGGTCGTCCATCTCCCACATCCCGACCACGGCGGGCGCCCCCGACAGGTCCAGCAGCGATGCGTGGAAGCCCGTTCGGATGGTCTCCCCCTCCCGCCGCATGGTCGCCCCGATCGCCAGGACGCGGTGCTCGCCGACCGAGTGGAAGTACGCCCCGGGCCCCTTCAGCGCCACGGTGCCCAGGTCGCGGGGCGCGGTCCGGTCGGAGAGGTCCACGGCGGCGATTCGGTTGCCACCCCACCCCGAGGACAGCAGCAGGCGGTCTCCCATGAACCGGACCCCCGCCACCTGCGCCCCCGAGCCCTCCGGCAGCAGCGCGCCGACCTGCTCGAGCGTCGTGCCGCCCTCCGGTGCCGCGAGCAGCCGCACCGTCACGTCGGCCTTCTCGCGGGACTGCCACGGGAGCACGTCGACGGTCACCGCGCCGACCGTGCCGTCGTCGAGCACCGCGATCGAGAAGTCGTCGCGGATCGACCCGTCCACCGCACCGGAGGCCAGGTAGCTCGGCGCCGCGGCGCCGTCGCCGAAGCGGAAGTGGTGCAGCGCCGTCGACCAGTCGGAGAAGTCGTCCTTGCGGTCGATCGGGTCCACCCACACCTGCGAGGCGATCACGACGTCGGTCGCGGTCGCGGTGAGCTGCTCGGACGGGGCGAGCAGCGACGTCGCCCGCGGCGCGAACTCGCCCTCCAGGTCGAACTCCACGAGCGAGGTCATGTGCACGCCCGCGAACGTGTCGGGCACCACGACGCCGTCGCAGCCCACCAGCGGCGTCGCGTCGGTGCCCTCGCCGCGGTCCCACTCGGGGATCCAGTCCTCGATCGCGGACGCCGCGACCGCCAGCCGGTTCTGGTGCAGCGCGGCGCCGACGGAGCTCGGGGTGGTCGGCCGCACCATCGGCAGGTCGGCCAGCGAGGATGCCGTGACCATGCGCACCTCGTCGCCGACCCGGCGGACCGCCACCAGGCGACCCTCGATGCGGACCCGCTCGGTCACCTCCGGCGCCGCGGGGTCCGACAGGTCGACCAGCGTCACCGTGAGGTACTCGTGCCACGGCCGGGTGGCCGAGGGGTCGCCCGGCACGGGCTCCGCCGCGACCGACTCGGTGCCGAACACGACGACCCGACGTCCCTCGACCAACAGGGCGGTCGGGACGGCGAAGCGCTCCTCGGGGTGCCCCCTCTCGCCGAGCTCGAGCGTGCCGACCACCGCGGGCACCGCGGTGTCGACGACGCGCAGTGCCGTGCCCGCCAGCTCGACCACGAGCGTGCCCGTGGCCTTCACCGAGTCCGGCTCGTCGACGCCCTCGACGATGACGTTCGTGCCGAGCGTCTCACCGCCGCCACCTCCGCCGTCGCCGCCCTCGTCCGCCCGCGCCCCGGCGGCCGCGAACCCCGCCGCCCGGTCCCAGTCGCCGGCCAACGGCTCGATCCAGGTGGTCCCACCGAAGCCCCGACTGCCGACGTGGGCGGCACCGACGCGGTGCAGCTGCTCGAGCAGCGAGTCGCACGTGTCGTACCGGCTCACCGAGGCGACGAGCTGCACCTCCCGGGGGTCGACGGGCTCGTCGGGCAGCTCCGCGACGATCTGCTCGGCCGGGGTCGGCCCACCCCCGCCGGCGGCCGACTCCGCGCCCCCGGAGCCGCGCACCGGCCCGGAGCTCCGCGCCGCGAGCGGCACCATGGCGACCACCGCGATCGCGGCCGCCGCGGCCAGCAGCACGTTCGCCCGCCGGGCCCGGGCGACGTCCCGACGCAGGACGTGGGCGATCACCTCGTTGCCCTCGACCGGTGGCGCGCTGCGCCGCAGCTCGGCCCCCGCGGCGGCGAGCTCGGCGTCCAGCCGGGCGTCGTCGCCGCCGTCGGGGCGGTCCGTTCCGTACTCGTCCATCACGTCATCTCCTCGATGGTCCAGCGCTCGCGCAGCGTCGTGCGCGCGCGGTGCAGCAGGGTCTTGACGGCAGGCTCGGAGAGGTCCATCTCGGCCGCGACCATCGCGATCGAGAGGTCGGCGCCGTAGTGCAGCGCGACGGCGGTGCACTGCGATTCGGGCAGTGCACGCACGGCGGCCCACAGCTCCGGTGCGGGTGCCGGCACCTGCGCGTGCGTCGCCCGACGCCGTCGCAGCCGGTCCAGCGCCCGGCGCTCCGCCGCGCTGCGCCGCGACGCCGAGATGGCCTGGTTCAGCACGGCCCGGCGGACCCACGCGCCCGGCCGGTCGAGGCCCGAGACCTTCGACCAGCGGCGGTAGGTCCGTTCGAAGACGTCCTGGACGATCTCCTCGGCCACCGCCCGATCGCCGACCACCATCGCCGCGGCCGCCGTGAGCCCACGGTGCTCGCGCTCCACCAGCGCGAGGAACGCCTCGTCGAGGCCGTCACGTGTCATCGCGGGACCATCCGCCGTCATCCTCACAGCCCACACACGCATCAGGGCGCGATCCGGTCGCGGTGGCGCTCCCTCAGCGCCGGTCGTCGGCCAGCGCGCGCTGCTCGAACTGGCGGCGCCCCTGGTCCAGCACCCAGTCGTGCCCCCACCGCACCAGCGCCGGCGCGAACGCCGCGAACCGGCGCATGACCGGGTTCGCCGGGACGAGGTCCGACACGAGGCGAACCGTGGTCGTGCCGTCGTCGTCGGGCTGCATGGTGAGCCTCGCGGTGCCCTGCACGTCGCCGTCGACGGTGGCGGTGACCTGCTCGCGGTCCACCACCCGCTCCAGCGCGACGGTGAAGCGCACCACGTAGGGCAGGGGTGGCGCGACCTCGCAACGCCAGCGGGACGCCGTCACGAAGCCCCGGTCCACGTCGAGCTCGCGCAGCCAGGGCCACCAGCGCGCGTACTCGTCGACCGCGGTCAACCGGTCCCAGAGCGGATCCGGCGCGAGGCCGAACCGCCACTCACGGTCGGAGGCGAAGGTCCGTCCCACTGCGCGGGGGTCCCTACCCCGCGACCGGGTCCGAGCGCGCGACGCCGGTCAGCCCGCGGGTCGGCGTGCGTGCACCAGGATCCGCTTGAACGGGTAGTAGTACGGCCGCCGGTCGCCGAGCTCCGCGAGCAGCCGCTGCCGGTACTCCGCCTCGAACGCCTCGTACTGCTCCGGTTCGAGCTGCCCCCGGTACCCGGTCAGCAGCGTGCCCCTCGTCCACTCCACCAGCTCGGCGGTGTCGGGCAGCTCGAAGCCGAACACCTGCATCCGGACGTGCAGGTCGACGAGCCCGAGGCCGTGCAGCACGGTGGCGTACTGCTCCGGCGGCGGCACCGAGGCGGCCGGACCGACGGCTCGCAGCCCACGCTCGGCCCCGAGCGCCGCGGCGACGGTGTGCGCGGGGTGGTCGTGGTTCGCGGGGACCTGGAACGCCAGCTGCCCGCCGGGCACCAGCAACCCGGCGAGGCGCGCGAGCAGGGCGGGGTGGTCGGGCACCCACTGCAGCGACGCGTTCGCGAACACGATGTCGAGGGGTGCCTCCGGCTCCCACGTGGCCAGGTCGGCGAGCTCGAAGCGCAGGCCCGCGACGGTGTGGGTGCGTGCCTGCTCGAGCATCGCGGGCGAGGTGTCGACGCCGACGGTCGACGCCGCCCCGAGGTGGCGGTGCAGCTCGGCGGTCAGCTCACCCGTGCCGCAGCCGAGGTCGACGGCGGTCCCGCCCGGAGCGGGGTCCACGAGCGCGAGCAGCTCGTCGAAGGGACGCCGGCGCTCCGCGGCGAACTGCCGGTACTGGACCGGGTCCCAGGTGTCGGCCGGCTTCGCCATGGACGGCGAGCGTACGCAGCGGCCACGACGGCGTGCCCGGAGAACGCCGTCGGCCCCGGGCAGGACCGGCCCTCAGCTGCGCCGCAACGCCGGGTGGCCCTTCGCGATGATCGGCACGAGCAGGTCCTTGGGGGTCATCCTCGACAGGAGCGCGGTGACCCGGTTCGCGATCCCGGGGATCACGGTCGGCCGCCCCGCGTCGAGCGCCTCGATGCCGGCGCGCGCCACCGCGGTGACGTCCTCCCACATGAACGACGGCATCGCGCCCTTCGTCTCCTCCTCGGTGAACCCGGCCGCCTCGCCGAACCCGGTCTCCACCGGTCCGGGGCACAGCGCGGTCGCGGTCACGCCGGTCCCGCGCAGCTCCCCGCCGAGGGCCCGCGTGTAGGACAGCACGAACGCCTTGCACGCCGCGTACCCCGCCTGGCCCGGCAGCGGCTGGAACGCGGCGGTGGAGGCGACGTTGAGCACCGCGCCCCGTCCCCGCTCGACCATGCCGCCGACGAAGCGGGTGCAGAGGTCCGCGACGGCCGCCACGTCGACCTCGATCATGTCCAGCTCGGCGTCGACGTCGGCCGACGCGACCGGGCCGGTGGTGGAGAACCCGGCGTTGTTGACCAGCACGTCGACCTGCAGGCCCAGCTCGGCGATCCGGGTCGGCAGCCCGGCCCGTGCGGCGCGGTCGGACAGGTCCACGTCGAGCGCCTCGGCGCGCACGCCGGTCGCCGTCAGCTCCTCGGCCAGCTCGGTGAGCCGCTCCTTGCGGCGCGCCACGAGGGTGACGCCGTGGCCGCGGCGCGCGAGCTCCCTGGCCAGCTCCACACCGATGCCCGAGGAGGCGCCGGTGACGAGTGCGGTGCGGTCCGCGGAGGGCGGTGGAAGTGCCATGCGCGGACGTTACGCCGACGACCCGCCCCCGGGTAGGGGCAACGCGGCCACACCGGTGCCGACCCCTTGACATATACCCCATGGGGGTATGTACGGTGGGTGTTGGACCACGCGAGACACGAGGAGGCCCCGATGGCGAGCGGCACGGTGACCGAGACCTTCGAGGTGGAGGGCATGACCTGCGGCCACTGCGTCAAGGCGGTGACCGACGAGCTCAGCGCCGTGCCCGGCGTGCGCTCGGTCGAGGTCGACCTCGACAGCGGGCGGGCGACCGTCACCTCCGACGGCGGGGTCGACCGCGAGGCCGTGCGCGCCGCGGTCGACGAGGCCGGCTACGAGCTGCGCGGATGAGCACCCCCGCGCGGCTGGGCGCGTTCCTCGGTGTGCTGCTGGTGGTGTTCGCCGCGGGCTGGGCCCTCGGCGCGGCGGTGGGCTCGTGACCGCACCGGCGCAGCGCCCGCCCGGGGTCGCGGACGCCCGCGACCTCGTCACCGTCGAGCTGGACATCGGCGGCATGACCTGCGCCGCGTGCGCGGCCCGGGTCGAGAAGAAGCTGTCCCGGATGGACGGGGTCGAGGCCAGCGTCAACTACGCCACCGAACGGGCGACGGTCAGGCACCGCCCCGACGTCGCCGTCGAGGACCTCGTCGCCACCGTCGAGGCGACCGGCTACACGGCCGCCCCGGTCGGTGGCGGGGACGACGACGGCGGCGAGGAGCCCGACGACCGTGCCGCCTCACCGGTGGAGGAGCTGCGGCGCCGCGTGCTGATCTCCGCCGCGCTCACCGTGCCCGTCCTCCTCATGTCGATGGTGCCGCCGCTGCAGTTCCGCAACTGGCAGTGGCTGAGCCTGACCCTCGCCGCCCCCGTCGTGGTGTGGGGTGCGTGGCCGTTCCACCGGGCCGCGTGGGTGAACCTGCGCCACGGCGCGGCGACGATGGACACGCTGATCTCCGTCGGCACCCTCGCCGCGTTCGCCTGGTCGGTGCGCGCGCTGTTCTGGGGCGACGCCGGCATGCCCGGCATGACCATGCCCTTCAGCCTGGAGGTGCGCCGCGGCGGCGAGGACGAGATCTACCTCGAGGTCGCCACCGCCGTGACCCTGTTCGTGCTCGCGGGGCGCTACTTCGAGGCGCGAGCGAAGCACCGCTCCGGCTCCGCGCTGCGCGCCCTGCTGGAGCTCGGCGCGAAGGACGTCGCGATCCTCCGGCCGGACGGTCCCGACGGCGTCGAGCGCGAGCAGCGAGTGCCGATCGAGCAGCTCCAGGTGGGCGACCGCTTCGTGGTGCGCCCGGGGGAGAAGGTCGCGACCGACGGGGTCGTCGTCGAGGGCTCCTCCGCCGTGGACGAGGCCCTGCTGACCGGTGAGTCGGTGCCGGTCGAGGTCGCGCCGGGCGATCCCGTCACCGGCGCCACGTTGAACGTCGGCGGACGCCTCGTCGTGCGCGCGACGCGCGTCGGCGAGGACACCGCGCTCGCGCAGATCGGGCGCCTGGTGCTGCAGGCGCAGTCCGGGAAGGCGCCGGTGCAGCGGCTCGCGGACCGGATCTCCGGCGTGTTCGTGCCGATCGTGATCGCACTCTCCGTCGGCACCCTGGGGTTCTGGCTCGGCGCGGGGGAGCCGGCGACCACCGCGTTCACCGCCGCCGTGGCGGTGCTGATCATCGCCTGCCCCTGCGCGCTCGGCCTCGCCACCCCGACCGCGCTGCTCGTCGGCACGGGCCGTGGCGCCCAGCTCGGCGTGCTCATCAAGGGCCCCGAGGTGCTCGAGTCGACGCGCACCGTGGACACGATCGTGCTCGACAAGACCGGCACCGTGACCACGGGCGAGATGGAGCTGCACGACGTCGTGACCGCGCCGGGCGAGGACCCCGCCGAGCTGCTCGCGGCCGTGGCGGGCCTGGAGTCGGGCTCCGAGCACCCGATCGCCAAGGCGATCGTGGCCGGTGCACGCCGCAGGGGGGTCGACCCCGACGCGGTGCCGATAGCGGAGTTCCGCAACCACGAGGGGCTCGGCGTCGAGGGCGTCGTCGGGGGCAGGTCCGTGCTCGTGGGTCGCCGCAGCCTGCTGGAGTCCCACGGGGTCGTGCTCGACGACGGGCTGCTCGCCGCCGTCGACGAGGCCCAGGCCGCGGGCCGCACGCCGGTGCTCGGCGCGGTCGACGGGGTGCTGCGCGTCGTCGCCGTCGTCGCGGACTCGCCCCGGGCGACCAGCGCGACCGCGATCCGCGAGCTGCGGCGCCTGGGCCTCACGCCGGTGCTGCTGACCGGCGACAACGAGCGAGCCGCCCGGTCGGTCGCGCAGCAGGTCGGCATCGACGAGGTCGTCGCCGAGGTCCTGCCGGCCGACAAGGTCGCCACGGTGGCCCGCCTGCAGGACGAGGGGCGGGTCGTCGCGATGGTGGGCGACGGCGTGAACGACGCCGCGGCCCTGGCCCAGGCCGACCTCGGGATCGCGATGGGCACCGGCGCGGACGTGGCCATCGAGGCCGGCGACCTCACCCTGGTGCGCACCGACCTGCTCGCCGCCGTGGACGCCATCCGCCTGTCGCGGCGCACGCTCGCGACGATCAAGGGCAACCTGTTCTGGGCGTTCGCCTACAACGTCGCGGCGCTCCCCCTCGCCGCGGCGGGGCTGCTCAACCCGGTGATCGCGGGCCTGGCCATGGCGCTGTCGAGCGTGTTCGTGGTGTCCAACAGCCTGCGGCTCCGCCGGTTCCGCGCGGTGCGCGTGCGCTGACGCGCGGGTGCGGCCGCGCCGGGCGGGCCACACTCGCGGCATGCGACTCTCCATCTGGCCCAACGCCCAGCAGCCCTGGGAGGACCTCCTCGAGGAGGTGCTGCACGCGGAGCGCACCGGCTGGGACGGCGTCTACGTCGCCGACCACTTCATGGGTGACGGCGGCGGCTTCGGTGCTCCCGAGGTGCCGAACCTCGAGTCGACCGCCCTGCTGGCGGCGCTCGGCGCCCGCACCGAGCGCCTCCGGGTCGGGCCGCTCGTCCTCGGCAACACGTACCGCCACCCGGCGGTCGTCGCGAACTGGGCGGCGACGCTCGACCACGTGACCGGCGGTCGCGTCGTGCTCGGCCTCGGCGCCGGCTGGCAGGTGAACGAGCACGAGCAGTACGGCATCGAGCTCCCGCCGCCGGGGGAGCGCCTCGCCCGGCTGGACGAGGCGTGCCACGTCGTCAAGGGGCTGCTGCGCTCGCCGAGCACGACCTTCGAGGGTGAGCACTACCAGTTGCGCGGCGCGCTCTGCGAGCCGAAGCCGGTGCAGCAGCCCCTGCCGCTGCTGATCGGCGGCAAGGGGGACCGGATGCTCGGGCTCGTCGCCCGCCACGCGGACGAGTGGAACATGTGGAGCCTCCCGGAGGTGATGGCCGAGCGGTCCCGCAAGCTGGCGGAGCACTGCGAGGCGATCGGCCGCGACCCGTCGACGATCCGGCGCTCGACCCAGGCCCTGGTCATGGTGACCGACGACCCGGCCCGAGCCCGGGAGCTCGTCGAGCGCGTCGCGCCCCGCGCGGCGGTCGCCGGGCCGCCCGAGCACTTCGCCGAGGTCGTCGAGCAGTGGGCGGAGGTCGGCGTCGACGAGGTCATCGTGCCGGACTTCGTGCTCGGCACGGGAGCGGCGCGCCTCGAGCGGCTCGACGCCCTGCGCGCCGCGGTCACCTGAACCGCGCTCGCCCGGGCCGCCGTGGCCGGGACGCCGGCGGTCTCCGGACGCGGTGAGGGGGCCGTGTCGGCCCCCTCCCGCAACGTGCATCCCAGGGTTTCGGTGCGGGCCGCAGCCCGCCTGGGGTCGGTTTCGCTACTGGCTCCCCGCCGACCGAGCGACCAGACGACGCCGGCGGATCCACGCCTCCCCTGGTTGTGCTGGCACCGCTCGTCGCGGCGCTTCGTGTCCTCGGTTCCGTAGGTACGGGACCGCGCCGCGGCGGTCAACCGGATCGGCGGGAAATGGGTCGAACGACCCAGCTGTCGAACGACCCGGCTGTCGAACGACCCGGTCAGCCGAAGCGGGCGCGGATCCAGTCGACGACCAGCTCGTTCGCCTCGCGGCGGTGGCCCTCGAGGTAGTGCGGCGCGCCCCGCAGCAGCTCGAACGTGACGTCGTCCGCGCCGGCCGCGTCGCGCAACGCGACCGCCTGGCGCATGCGGACCTCGGTGTCCGCGGTCGGGTGCACGATCAGGGTCGGCACCTCCACGTGCGGCATCGTGTCGGCCATCCGGGCGTGCGAGCTCAGCGCCGACCACGTCGACAGCCAGGCCCGGTCGCTGACCGTGCGTGCGAGGCCCCGCGCGCCGTAGTTCGCCACCAGGGGGTCACCCACGGCGAGGATCGACCCGAGGGGTCGGTCGTCGGGATCGATCGAGGGGTCGAGGTGAGCGGGATCCGCGAGCGTCCGGTACACGGTGAGGTAGCTCACCGACACCGAGCGCCGGCGCAGCTCGGACCACGCCGCGGTGCCGGGCCGGGCGTCGCGCAGCTCCTGCCGCGCGACCTCGCGCGCGGCGACCGACGCCCGGGCCACCTCGTCGATGCGGGCGACGCGCTCGCGCTGCGCCGCCCGGTAGCGGTCGACCCACACCGGGTCGTACCGCGACGGCTCGGGCCAGGGTCGCCACCCGTTGTCCGGGTGGTACATGTCGAGCTCGGGGTCGACGGAGAACCGGTCGCCCTCGTCGGTCACGGACGGGTCGATGACCTGGGCCATGTACTCGCCCTCACCGGGGTGCGCGGCGGTCGCGATGAACCCGTCCGCCCCGAGCGGTGCCGGTGTCCACCGGCCCCCCTGCGCCCCGACCGCCTCGAGGCCGGCCTGGGCGAGCGCCATCAGGGAGCCGCCCCCGCAGTTGCCGAGCGCGACCAGGGCCTCCGCCCCGCGACGGCGCAGTTCCTCCCCGGCGGTCACCACGTCGACGACGCAGCCCTCGTGCAGCAGGTCGGTGTCGTCGTTCACCGACCTGGTCGCGATGCCGAGCACCCCGTAGCCGGCGGCGGCGAGCGGTGCGCACGCGTAGTGGGTGCTGAAGTCGCCCCGCGGGTGCGCGAGCAGCACGCCGACCCGCCACCTCCCGCTCGGCGGGGTCCACAGGATCCCCCGGACGACGGCGCCGTCCGGAGCGACGAGGGTGACCGGCTCGCGGTGCACCTCGAGGTCCTGCTCGTCCGCGGGATCGGGCCAGTAGCCGAGCCACGGCCTCGTCGTCGTCCCACCCTCGTCCCGCACGGCACACCCCCCGGATCCCCCGGCGACCCCCCGCCGCCGGAGCTCGAACGCTCGACCGAACGCTACGACCCGAACACTGTCACACGAGCGGCCCGGCGCTCCTCGAACACCGCGGGGCCGGGGCGCTCCATCGCGCGCCGCGCCCGGACGAGGTACTCCGAGCGCGGGATCTCGACCGCACCCAGCGAGGCCAGGTGCGGCGTCGTCCACTGCACGTCGAGCAGCGCCTCGGGCACCGGGCGCAACAGGTCGACCAGCCCGACGAGCGCCACCTTCGACGCGTCCGTGGCGCGGTGGAACATCGACTCCCCGGCGAAGAACGCGCCGATCGAGACCCCGTACAGGCCGCCGACCAGGTCGGGGCCGTCCCACGCCTCGACGCTGTGCGCCCAGCCGAGGTGGTGCAGCCGCGTGTACGCCTCGATGATCCGCCGGTCGATCCAGCCGTGGGGGCGGGACGGGTCCGCGCAGGCGCGGATGACCTCCTCGAACGCCGTGTCGAGCCGCAGCTCGTAGCGGCGCAGCGAGCGGCGCAGCGACCGGCTGACCTTCAGGCCGTCGACGGGGAGGATCCCGCGGGGGTCGGGGGAGAACCACCCGAGGCGCCCCCGGCGGCCGAGGGGCATCGGGAACAGACCGGCCCGGTAGCCCGCGAGCACCGTGCCCGGCTCGAGGTCGCCGCCGACCGCGACCGGACCGTCGGGCTCAGCGTCCTCGACCGAAGGGAACACCCACTGCGTCGGCGGTGGCTCGACGGGCACGCCATCGAGCGTACGACCTACTTCGCCGAGTAGTCGTAGAAGCCCCGCCCGGACTTCCGGCCGAGGTGGCCCGCCGCGACCATGCGGCGCAGCACCGGCACCGCGGCGTAGTTCGGGTCGCGGAACTCCTCGTACAGCGCGTCGAGGATCGCGAGCGACGTGTCGAGGCCGACCAGGTCGAGCAGCGCCAGCGGCCCCATCGGGAAGTTGCAGCCGCCCTTCATCGCCGCGTCGATGTCCTCGGCGGAGGCGGTGCCGTTCTCCAGCATGCGCACGGCGTTGTTCAGGTAGGGGAACAGCAGCGCGTTCACGATGAAGCCGGCCCGGTCCTTGACCTGCACCGGGTCCTTGCCGCACTGCTCGGCGAAGGCGCGGGCGGCCTCGATCGTGGCGTCGGACGCGGTGAGCGGCGCGACGACCTCGACCAGCGACATGGCCGGGGCCGGGTTGAAGAAGTGGATGCCGCACACCTTGTCGGGGCGGTTCGTCGCCATCGCCATCTCGACCACCGGCAGGGTCGAGGTGTTGGTGGCGAGGATCGCGTCGGGCTTCACGATGCCGTCGAGCTCGGTGAACAGGCCCCGCTTGACCTCGAGGTCCTCGACGACGGACTCGATGACCAGGTCGCAGTCGGCCAGGTCCGCCAGCTGCTCGGTCGCGCTGACGCGGCCGCGCACGGCGTCCGCCTCGGACTGCTCGATCCTGCCGCGGTCCACCTGCTTCGCCAGCGACTTCTCCAGCGAGGCCAGCATCGCGTCCGCGGTGGCCTGCTTGCGGGAGCGCAGGACCACCTGGAGCCCCGCCTTCGCTGCGACCTCCGCGATCCCCGATCCCATGATCCCGGAGCCCACGATTCCCACACGTTCGATCCTCATGGGCGGCGATGTTACTCACAGGTAACCTCCGGGCGACAAGGATCCGGCGCCCCGTGGTCGTGGCACGGTCCGCGGCTGCGTAGCGTGGGGGAGCGGAACGACCGCGCCGACCGACCGGAGGATCACAGCGAATGGAGCGAGGACGGTGAGCGGGCCGCTGGCGTTCGTGGGCGGTCGGGAGTTCACCGACGGGTGCAGCTTCGACCGTGGGCTCGTCGGCGGCGTCGGCCGGGTCGCGCTCCTGCCGACCGCGCTGGCCTACGAGAACCCCCGGGCGACGATCGAGCGCGCCCGCGACTGGTTCGGGTCGATGGGCGTCGAGGTCGAGGAGCTGCCCGTGTACCGGCGGCCCGACGCGCTCGACCCGGAGCTCGCGGCACGCGCCGCCGACGCGCCGGCGGTGTACGTCACCGGCGGCTCGCCGATGCACCTGCGCTCGGTGCTGAAGGACTCGCCGCTGCTCGACGCGCTCGTCGGCGCCTGGGACGCGGGCGCGGTCGTCGCCGTGGCCGGTGAGGCGGCCGCGGTGCTGTGCAGCCACATGGTCGACAGCCGCGGCGGCGCGTTCACGGTCGGGCTCGACCTCGTGACCACCATGACGATCGTGCCCCGCTGCAACCAGTGGTCGGCCGACAAGTGGCACCGGACGGTGGAGCTCGCCAACCCCGAGCTCCCGGTCGTCGGCATCGAGGAGGCGACGGCGCTCATCCGGTCACCGGAGCGCGAGTGGCGGGTGGAGGGCGCCGGGGAGGTCCACGTCTTCCTCGCCGGCGAGCGCGTGGGGCTCTCCGCCCTGCCCGCGGCCCTCAACCCTGCCGAGGGCGCCTGACCGAGCGGGCCGGCGCCGGGGCCGGGCCCGGCGCCGGGGCCGGGCCCGGCGGATCAGGACTCGGTGATCGTGACCCGCTCGATGAGCACGACCTCGGTCGGGTCCTCCATGTCGTTGCCGAGCGCCCCGATGCGGTCGATCACGTCGCGGCCCTCGGTCACCTCGCCGAAGCGGGAGTAGGCCGGTCCGAGGCCGGCGCCGCCGCCGGGCAGCACGACGAAGAACTGGCTGCCGTTGGTGTTCGGCCCGGCGTTGGCCATCGCGAGCGAGTAGTCGGTGTACGCGTCCGGGCTGTCGGGCAGCTCGTCGTCGATCGTGTAGCCGAGGTCGTTGCTGCCCCACGGCTCGCCGTCACCGTCGCCGGCCTGGATGACGAAGTCCCGCACGATCCGGTGGAACGGCACGCCGTCGTAGTAGCGGTACCTGGCGAGCACGACGAAGTTGTTGACCGTCCCGGGCGCCGCCTCGGCGTCCAGCGTGGCGGTGAACTCGCCGTGGCTGGTGGTGAACGTCGCCGTGTAGGTGGCGTCGGGATCGATGCACTCGGGGGGTGGGCCGGCGAACACCTGCACGCGCTGCTCGGCGCCCTCGGGGGGCGGGCACTCGGTCGGTTCGGTGAGCGTGATCCCCTCGGGCGGGGCCGGCAGCTCCGCGGCGGGGGTGGTGTCCACGGGTGCCTCGCTGGTGGCCGGCGCGTCGGTCGTGGGGACCTCCGCCTCCTCGCCGCCGTCGCCGTCGCCGTCACCGGTCGCGAGGACGATGCCGACGATCACCACCGCCAGTGCCAGCAGCCCGGCGACGATGCCGATCGTCCGCCGGCGCCGGGCCTCGGCCTCCACCTGCCGCCGGGCCTGCTCCAGGCGGTTGCGGTTCGCCGCCTGCCGGGCCCGCTTGTCCGCGTTCGTTCCCACGGCTGCGCAGGGTAGCCAACCACCTGCTGTGACCAACGCGACCCGTCGCGTGACGGGGCGGGGCCGGTGGCCCGCACGGCCGGTGTTACCTTTCGCCCGTGGGCCTCCTCGTCCAGAAGTTCGGTGGCACCTCCGTGGCCGATCCCGACCGGATCCGGGAGGTCGCCGACCACGTGCTGCGCTGCCGCCGGCGTGGCGACGACGTCGTGCTGGTGGTCTCGGCCATGGGCAAGGAGACCGACGAGCTGCTCCGGCTGGCCAGCGAGGTGTCCGACGTCCGCCCCGGGCGCGAGATGGACATGCTGATCACCGCGGGGGAGCGGAAGGCCGTCGCGCTGATGTCGATGGCGCTCGCCGCGGTGGGGATCGAGGCGGAGAGCTACACCGGCAGCCAGGCGGGTTTCGTCACCGACACGAACCACACGAACGCGAAGATCCTCGAGGTGCGCGCCGAGCGCGTGAAGGAGGCGATCGAGGCCGGACGGGTGCCGGTGGTCGCCGGGTCGCAGGGCATGTCGACCGCCCGCGACGTCACCTTCCTCGGCCGGGGCGGGTCCGACACCACCGCGGTGGCGCTCGCCAGCGCGCTCGGCGCGGACGCGTGCGAGCTCTACACCGACGTGTCCGGCGTGTTCACCACCGACCCCCGCGTCGTGTCGACGGCCCGCAAGATGCACCGCATCTCCTTCGACGAGATGCTCGAGATGACCGCCGCGGGCTGTCCGAAGCCCGCGATGCGCTCCGTCGAGTACGCCCACCGCCAGCGGGTGCCGCTGCACGTGCGCTCCGCGTTCACGTGGGAGCCCGGCACCTGGGTCACCGAGGAGGATCCCGACATGGAACAGGCCGTCATCCGCGCGGTGGTCGCCGACCTCTCCGAGGCGAAGGTCACCGTGACCGGCGTGCCGGACCGGCCGGGCATCGCGGCGAACCTCTTCCGCCGGCTGGCCGACGCGGACGTCAACGTCGACATGATCGTGCAGAACGTCGCCGAGGGCGGCATTACCGACATCTCGTTCACGGTGCCGCACGCGGACCTGGACCGAGCGCTGGAGATCTGCGAGGCCAAGCGCGCGGAGATCGGCGCCACGTCCGTCGAGGCGGACCACGAGATCGGCAAGGTCAGCGTGATCGGCGCCGGCATGAAGTCGAACCCGGGCGTCGCCGCGACGATGTTCGAGACGCTCGCCGACAACGGCATCAACATCGAGATGATCTCGACCTCGGCGATCCGCATCTCGTGCGTGATCGCAGAGGACCAGACCGACCGTGCGGTGCAGGTGCTGCACGACGTGTTCGAGCTCGACAAGACCGAGTTCTGAGCCGGGCGCCGGTCAGCGCCCGCCCCTCACGACGTCCCGCGCTCCACGCGTGGGCGGCGCGACGGGGCGCACGTCGACGACGGGCTCGTCCGCCGGGCGGGTGCGCAGCACCGACCACCAGTACCAGCTGATCCACGCCGCACCCACGACCACCACGCCGCGCTGGAACGCGCCCGCGCCCGCGGCCTCCCACGAGCGCGAGGGTGACAGGGCGGCGAGCACCGAGCAGGCGGAGATCATCCCCGCGCACGCGGTGGCGCACCACCCCGAGACCCTCGCCGCCCGATCGCGGCCGAGCTGGTGCAGCGCCGCGCGACCGGCGAGGCACATGCCCGCCGTGGCGCCGACCGCGAGCACCCCGGCGACCGCGTGGATCCGTGCCGGGACGGACATGAGCTCCGGGACCACGGCGCCCGGCGGGTAGTTGGGCGTCGGGTCCATCGGGAACGCCGCGGCGACGACGAGCGTGGTGGCGAACACCGCCACCGCGGCCGCCACGCCGGGACCCGTGCCGAGCAGCCGTGATCGTCGGTGGATCGCCACCGACGCGAGGAGCAGGACCGCCCCGCAGGTCGCGAGGTTGAGCGTCCCGACCCAGCCACGGTCCCCGTGGCTCAACAGGCTCACCCAGTGCCGCGCGAGCTCGTAACCGTCGGCGCGGGTCGCGCCGTCGAGCGTCGAGACGACGACGAGCGCGACCCAGGCCACGGGGCCCGAGCCCGCGCCGATGACGTCCGACAAGTCGGACCAACCTTCCCTTCGCACGGGTTGACATGTTTGTCAACGGCTGGTTGTGATGTCAACCTCCTCGCCGCGCGCCAGACGCGGGGGCACGGCGAGGGCAGGAAGCCGATGGGGCCCGGTCGGGCACGGCCGGTAGCCTCGGGGGCCATGGACCTCCCCCAGAACCCCACCGTCGCGGTCGTCGGCGCCACCGGCCAGGTCGGCGGAGTGATGCGGCGGCTGCTCGAGGAGCGGGACTTCCCCGTCGGCAGGATCCGGTACTTCGCGTCCGCGCGCTCGGCCGGCACCACGCTGCCCTGGAAGGGCGAGCAGGTCGAGGTGGAGGACACCGCCACCGCCGACTTCTCCGGTGTCGACCTGGCGCTGTTCTCCGCCGGCGGGGCGACCTCCCGCGAGTACGCCCCGAAGGTCGCCGCGGCGGGGGCGATCGTCATCGACAACTCCTCGGCGTGGCGCCTCGACCCCGAGGTGCCCCTCGTCGTCGCGGAGGTCAACCCGCACGCGCTCGACTCGATCCCCAAGGGCATCGTCGCCAACCCGAACTGCACGACGATGGCGTTCATGCCCGTCATCAAGCCGCTGGCCGTCGAGGCGGGCCTCGTGCGGCTGGTCGTGAGCACCTACCAGGCGGTCTCCGGCGCCGGGCTGGCGGGGGTGGAGGAGCTGGCGAGCCAGGTGGCCGCCGCCGGCGACAAGGCGACCGAGCTGGCCCTCGACGGCCGTGCGGTGACGATGCCGGCCCCGGAGAAGTTCGTGAAGCCGATCGCGTACGACGTCGTGCCCCTCGCGGGGTCGATCGTGGACGACGGGTCCGGCGAGACCGACGAGGAGCAGAAGCTCCGCAACGAGAGCCGCAAGATCCTCGACCTGCCGGACCTGCGGGTGTCGGGCACCTGCGTGCGCGTGCCGGTGTTCACCGGGCACTCCCTGTCGATCAACGCGGAGTTCGAGCGCCCGATCACCCCGGAGCGCGCCCGCGAGATCCTGACCGACGCCCCCGGCGTGGAGCTGAGCGACGTGCCGACGCCGCTCGAGGCCGCGGGCTCGGACCCCTCCTACGTGGGGCGGATCCGCAAGGACCAGTCCGTCGACAACGGGCTCGTGCTCTTCGTCTCGAACGACAACCTCCGCAAGGGGGCGGCGCTCAACACGATCCAGATCGCGGAGGTCCTGCTCTCCCGGAGCTGACCCTCACCGAGTCGACCCTCACAGAGTCGACCGTCACAGGGGCGGGTCGGTCACGTACCGGTTCGCGGCCTCCTCGAGGGACAGCCCGAGCTGGTTCGCGAGCGACGCGAGCCACGCGAGCACGTCACCGAGCTCGTGGAGCTGCTGCTCCCGGCTGCCCTTGCGCACCGCCTGGGCCAGCTCGCCGAGCTCCTCGCAGAGCCACGCCACCGTCGAGGGCACGCCTCGCGCCCGGTCGGCCTCGCCGTAGAGGTCGTCCATCAGCTGCTGGAACGCGGTGATCTCCACGGCGCCGACCGTAGACGGCCGGTGGTCGGGGTCCGGTCAGGCCTTCATGAACACCTGGACGGTGAAGACCATCCGGTGCCCGCCGCAGCGGCCCCACACGGCGCCGGTGCCGACGTAGTTGTAGGCGCGGTCGAGGATGTTGGCCCGGTGGCCGGGCGAGGCCATGTAGGCGTTGTGCACCGCGGTGATGGAGCCGCCGCGGCCGACGTTCTCACCCAGCTTGCGCCAGTTCTTCGGGGCGCCGTCCGCGAGGCGGGAGTGGAAGATCCGGCACTGGTCCCGCATCTTGGCCGCCCACTGGTCGGCCTTGTGGTTGAGCTGGCCGTGCTCCCGCAGCGCCGGGAGGCCGTGCTGCGCGCGGCTGTGGTTGATCGCGTTCATGACCGCGAGCCGGTCCGCGCGCGTCGTCTCGCAGGAGGTGAGGACGCCGGAGAGCAGCGTGACCGCGACCAGCGCGGCGGCCACGCTGGTCAGCCGGCGTCGGGCCGGGCGCGGCGCGGGCGCGGTGGTGATGTCGCGGGTGCGGGTCCGGGGGATCGCAGCCATGGTTCAGGTATCGCCCGGGCCGCCGCGGACCTTGAACTTCGATCGGTCCCCGAACGCGGATCACCCGGCCACGAGGGCCGGGTGACACCTGGTCTGGTCGGGTGGGGGAGATTTGAACTCCCGGCCTCCTCGTCCCGAACGAGGCGCGCTACCAAGCTGCGCCACCACCCGCTGTCGCCCTGCCATCGTACCGGCCGCGGCCGTGCGGCGGAAACGCGATCGGGCGACGCTCAGCCGGCCGCCGCGGCGTCCGGCTCGGACGGCGCCATCACCGGTGCCGAAGGGCCGTCCGCGTACTCGTCGCCCCGCAGCACCGCCTCGGCGGCCCGCCGCAGGCGCAGCGGGTCGAGCGGCTTGATGATCCAGCCATCCGCGCCCGACCGACGGGCGAGGAAGACGTCCGCGACGCGGTCCAGCAGGATCAGGACCTTCTGCTCCTCGAGGCGCCCGAAGCTCTCCTCGTTCCGCAGCTCGAGGCAGGTGGCGACGCCACCCATGTTGCCGATCTGCAGGTCGAGCACCACGAGGTCGGGTGCGAGCTCCTGCACCGCGGCGAGCACCTCCCTGCCGCTGCGGACGCGGGCGATGGTGACACCCGGTTCTGCGAGGGCCGCCTCGACGTCGTCGAGCACGCGGTCCGCGTCGGTCGCGAGGAGGATCGTGCGGGGCTCGGACACGCCGGGGACGATAGCTCGCCCGCCCGACCGCACCCCAGTCCCGACGGGGCGGTGCGATCAGGTGGTCGCGGTGCGTTCGAACATGACCTCGGCGAGCGCGCCGAGCGACTCGAGGTCGGAGACCTCGAACGGGAGGACCGGGACCCGCACGACCGGGGCCGGGTCGATCCGCGCCGCGATCCCGCGGAGGTGCTCCTCCTCGCCCCGCGCGAGCGCCCGGGCATCGGCCAGGCACGTGTAGTGGTCGGCGAGCGCCGTGCCCTCCAGCTCGCGGGCGCGCTCGCGCAGCTCCTCGGGGCTCGACTCGAGCGCACCGTCGCCGAAGTCGGGCTGCATGCGGTTGACCACCAGGGCGCGCACGTCGATGCCCGACGCGTGGAGGCGATCGGTGAAGTAGCCCGCCTCGGCGACCGTGTCCGCCTTCGGCGAGGCGACCAGCACGAACGCGGTGCCCTCCTCGCAGAGCAGCTCGTCCACCCGCGCCGCGCGGTCCTTGAAGCCCTGCTCCATGCCCTCGAACGCCGCGAAGAACGCCATGGCATCCGCGACGACGTCCGCGCCCACCACCTTCGACAGCGACCGCACCAGTGCCTGGGCGGCGACGTTGACGGCGCGGACGATGCCGCGGGTGGGCGCCATGAGCACCCGGTAGAGGCGGTGGTCGAGGAAGCGGGCGAGCCGCTGGGGCGCCTCGAGGAAGTCGAGGGCGTTGCGGGTCGGTGGCGTGTCGACCACGACGAGGTCCCAGTCGCCCTCCACCGCCAGCTCGTAGAGCTTCTCGGAGGCCATGTACTCCTGGGTGCCCGACAGCGCGGTCGAGATGTTGCGGTAGAAGGTGTTCGCGAGGATCCGCTCGGCCTGCTCCGCGTCCGCCGCGTAGCGGCGCACCAGGTCGTCGAAGGTGCCCTTCGTGTCGAGCATCATCGCCCACATCTCGCCGCCGCCCTCACCGGTCCCGTCGATGCGCGACGGCGTGTTGGTGAGCCCCTCGAGGCCGAGCGCGTCGGCGAGCCGGCGGGCCGGGTCGATCGTCACGACGACCGCGCGGCGGCCGCGGCGCGCCGCCTCCATCGCCAGCACCGCGGCGGTGGTCGTCTTGCCGACCCCACCGGAGCCGCAGCAGACGATGACGTGGCTCTCCTCGACGACCGCTCCGAGGCTCACCGCGCCGGCTCCGTGTGGGGCAGCGAGCTCTCGGGCAGCGACCGGATCCCGTCGAGCAGCGCGTCCGCGAGCGCGTCGAGGTCGCCCCGCCCGAGCTCCGAGGTGAACCGGTACGGAAGCAGCAGCTGCGGCAACGGGAGCTCGTCGGCCATGCGGTCCAGCTGGGCGTGCTGCAGCTCGGAGCGCACCCGCCGGAACTCGGCGGCCCTCCGAAGCAGGTCCGCCTCGCCGTCCGCGAGCTGCACGCCGGCGGCGGCCGCGGCGTCCTCGGGGTCGACCGCCAGCCCGGGGAGGTCGGCGAACACGCCGTTCACGACCACGGGGCCGAGCGCGACGCCCACCTCGTCCTCCAGGCTGTAGGCGGTCTGCACCAGCTCGTTGACCGGCGTCTCCTCGGGCAGGGTGACGAGCACGACGCGGCAGCGCGCCGGGTCGCCCAGCAGGTCCAGCACGTCGCGGGCCTGGGCGTGCACCGGTCCGACCTTCACCGCGTCCGCCAGGCCGGTCGCGGAGCGCAGGAACGTGACCGCGTGCCCGGCCGCGGGGGCGTCGAGCAGGATCACGTCCTGCCCGCCCGCCCGCTCGAGCTGCTTGACCTTGCCGAGCACGAGGATGTCCCGGATCCCGGGCACCGCGGTGGCCACGATGTCGAGCGCGCCGCTCGCGATCAGCCGGTTCCCGAGGCGGTGCATCCCGTGCTCCCGCAGGTAGTCGATCAGCGCGTCGTCGGGCGTGAGCGACCGTGCCACCACGCCGCCGTGGCCGCCGCCGGCGGGGACCAGCTCCTGCTGCTCGTAGGCGAGGTCCTCCGAGTCGAACATCGCCGCCAACCCGGCCTTGCCCTCGACCTCGACCACCAGCGTCCGCAGCCCCACCGAGGACGCCGCGACCGCCATGGTCGCGGTGACGGCGGTTTTGCCGACTCCGCCTTTCCCGGCGACGATGATCACCCCGGATGCAGTGAAGAACTGCTCAGGATCCACGCTGTCCCTTCGGAGGCCTTGCGGTGCGCACACTACCCAGCCGTCTCCGTGCGCTCGCAGTGGTGCTGCTGGTGCTGGGCGCCGCGTCGGCCCTCGCGTCGCCGGCGGCCGCACAAGGCAGCGGGTGCGGCGAGGACGGGTGCGTCGACGTCGTCGCCGTGGAGGGCGTGATCGACGAGATCGAGGCCGACTTCATCGTCGAGAGCGTACGTTCGGCGGCCCGGGCCCCGGACGTCGTCGGGGTCGTGTTGCAGATGGACAGCCCCGGGGTCGCGGTGCGCCCCGCACGGCTCGACGAGGTGGCTCGGGCGATCGAGGGCTCCGGCGTCCCGGTCTCGGTGTGGGTCGGCGCGTCGGGCGCGGAGGTGCTGGGCGGCGCGGTCGAGCTGGTCCAGGTCGCGGCGTCGAGCAGCATCACGCCCGGCTCGGTGATCGGGAAGGTCGGCTCCCAGCGGCTGTCGGAGTCCGAGTTCGGGCGGCTGTTCGCCGGCGACCGGGTGAGGGCGCTGACCCGGACCTTCGAGGGCGAGGACGCGGTCGAGGCGGAGCTGGTCGACCGCTTCGACGCGACGCTCGTCGACCACATCGGCAACCTCGACTGGGTCGAGACCGAGGTGACGGAGGTCGACGGCGAGGAGCGCCGGGTGCCCGTGCCGCGGGTGCGCTTCTCCAAGCTGCCGCTGGGCACGCAGCTCCTGCACACCGCGGCCAGCCCGTCGGTGGCCTACCTGCTGCTCGTGATCGGACTCGGGCTGCTGATGTTCGAGTTCTTCACCGCCGGCATCGGCGTGGCCGGCGTCGTGGGCGCGGGGTTCGCGATCCTCGGCGCGTACGGGGTGGCCGCGCTGCCGTTCCGGACCTGGGCCCTCGTGCTCCTCGTGCTGTCGATGGTCGGGTTCTCGATCGACGTGCAGACGGGCATCCCGCGCCTGTGGACGTGGATCTCGATGGTGGCGTTCACCGTCGGGTCCGTGTTCCTGTTCACCGACTTCCGCCCGACGTGGATGGCGCTCGCCGTCGGCGTCGCCGGCATGGCGGCGACGGCGTTCTCGGGCATGCCGGCGATGATCCGCACCCGCTTCGGCACCCCGACGATCGGCCGTGAGTGGATGATCGGCGAGATGGGCGAGGCGGTCGGCCGGGTCGACCCGGACGGGTCGGTGCGCATCCGCGGCGCGGAGTGGCGTGCCCGCACCAACCGGGCGACGCCGATCGACCCCGGCGAGCGGGTCCGCGTCGTCGCGATCGACGGCCTGGTGCTCGAGGTCGAGCCCGAGGTGGGCGGCGCCGTGGACTACCGGGAGCTGCGCGAACAGCGGCGGCGTGGCCAGGGCACGGGCGACGCCGCGGACCCGGACGACGCCGCAGGCCCCGACCGCGCCGACTGAACGTCCGTCCGGCGCCCCCACCGCCGCGGCGGCGGCCTCCGGAACGGGTGCTCACTACTGTTCGCACCCTGCTCGCGAATTCATCCTTGTCGAGCGCAGAGGCCGTGCCTAACGTGCGGCGCACACCGAACCGGGGGGTTGAACGGTGAGCGCACATCAGTCTCCGACCGCGTGGCAGGCCAAGGCGGCGTGCCGAGGACCGCAGGCAGCGGTGTTCTTCCCGCCGCCGCAGTTCGAGCGCAAGGCGGACCGGCTCGAGCGCGAGCGACGTGCGAAGGCGATCTGCCAGGAATGCGTGGTCCGCGAGGAGTGCCTCGAGTACTCCATCGAGATCGCCGAGCCGCACGGCATCTGGGGCGGCCTCAACGAGCACGAGCGCAGGGCGCTGCAGGAAGCCAGGGCCTGAGGCCCACCCGCCCACGCGGCACCCCCTGCCCGCGCGGGCACGGGGCGGGGCGATGCCCGGCCCCTCCGCAGGGCACCTAGCGTGGGTTCGATGTTCCCGGTCGCCGTCGCACTGCTCCTGCTCTGGCCCTTCCTCGAGCTCGTCGCAGTCGTCGCGGTGGCCCGCGAGGTGGGCGTCTTCGCGACGTTCGTCGCCCTGCTGCTCGTCTCCGTGGTCGGAGCGGCGCTGGCGAAGCGAGCCGGTGTCTCCGCGTGGCGGCGGGCGCAGGCGGAGCTCGCGGCGGGACGCCCGCCGGCCAGGTCGCTGCTCGACGGGGCCCTCGTCCTCGTCGCGGGGATCGCGCTCTTCGTCCCCGGCTTCCTGAGCGGCCTGCTCGGCGCGCTGGTGCTCCTGCCCCCGGTGCGCGCGGTGCTCCGACCACTGCTCGTGCGCTGGATGGGCCACCGGGCGGCGCGCGCCGCCCGCTCGGGCCGGCTGTCGGGCGTGGTCATCGACACCGTCGTCGGCCCCGACGGCACGGTGCGCCGGCGGACGCGCGGCTTCGGCGACGTCATCGACGCCGAGGGCTGGGACGCGGCGGACGACCCGCCCGAGCTGCGGCCCGGCCCGATCGACCCCGGCGGCCCCGGCGGGACGGAGGGCTAGCGTCGGAGGATGGCTGCCGTGATCAACGCCACGCATCCCGACCCCGAGTCGGTCCCGGTGCGCGACGCCGCGACGGTCATGCTCCTGCGTGACGGCGACCGCGGCCTCGAGGTCTGCATGCTGCGGCGCAACCTCAACTCCGACTTCGTCGGCGGGGCCTACGTGTTCCCCGGCGGCGGCGTGGACCCCGAGGACGGCGACGACGACGTGTGCACCGTGTGCCACGGTCGGACCGACGAGGAGGCCTCGCGGGTCGTCGGCGTGGAGCGGGCGGGGCTCGCGTTCTGGGTGGCGGCGATCCGGGAGTCGTTCGAGGAGGCGGGCGTGCTGCTCGCCCGGACCACCTCGGGTGAGGTGGTGTCCTTCGAGGACCCCGAGGTGGCCGAGCGCTTCCGGCACCACCGCCACGCGGTCGACTCCGGCGCCCGCCGGCTCGTGGAGGTCTGCACCGAGGAAGAGCTGCAGCTCGACGTCGGCGAGGTCCACTACTTCTCGCGCTGGGTCACGCCGCTGGGCGCCCCGCGCCGCTACGACACGCGCTTCTTCGTCGCCGCCGCGCCCGAGGGCCAGGTGCCCCTGCACGACGACCGCGAGGTCATCGCCACGCGCTGGATCACCCCCGCCCAGGCACTGGAGGACCACGCCGCGGGCCGGATGACGATGATCTTCCCCACCGTGCGCACGATGGTCGCCCTCGCCCGGTTCGAGAAGGCCGCCGATGTGCTCGGCCACGCCGCCGCGCAGGGTCGCGTCGAGCCGATCGTGCCGATGCTGCGCGACGTGGGCGGTGGACTGCGCCTCGTGCTGCCGGGCGACCCCGAGGGCACCGGCGGCGTGTACGACCCCGTCTCCGGCGAGCCGCTCACCGGCGCCTGACCGTCCCGCGGCCCGCCCGCGCCCACGACGAGGCGCCCGGGTTCGTTCCACGGCGCACGCGGCCGCCGCGTCTGGTTGCATGTGCCCGGGACGTCGCCCACGAGGCCCGACCGGGGAGGACGCCGATGCGCGCGTTGAGGCTCACCGCTTGGCAGGAGGAGGCGGAGCTGGCCGAGGTGCCCCAGCCCGACCCGGGGCCGGGCGAAGTGCTCGTCCGGATCGGCGGGGCAGGGGCGTGCCACTCCGACCTGCACCTGATGGACGACTTCACCGAGGGCGTCGTGCCTTGGGGCCCGCCGTTCACGCTCGGCCACGAGAACGCCGGCTGGGTCGAGGCGCTCGGGCCCGGCGTCCAGGGCCTCGAGGTCGGCGAGGCCGTCGCGGTCTACGGGCCGTGGGGGTGCGGGACGTGCCGGCGGTGCCGCTCGGGGGCCGAGAACTACTGCGAGCGGCAGGGCGAGCTCGCCGCCGCCGGGGGAGGGCTCGGGTTCGACGGCGGGATGGCGCCCTACATGCTCGTGCCCCGGAGCAGGTGGGTGGTCCCCATCGGCGACCTCCCACCGGCCCAGGCAGCCCCGTTGACCGACGCCGGCCTCACCCCGTACCACGCGGTGAAGCGCTCGCTGCACCTGCTCGGGGCGGGCTCGTTCGCGGTCGTCATCGGCGCCGGAGGACTGGGCCAGATGGGCGTGCAGGCGCTGCGCGCGCTGAGCGGCGCGGTCGAGATCATCGCCGTGGACACCCGCGACGCGGCGCTCGACATGGCGCGGCGCTGGGGAGCCGACCACACGGTGCGCTCCGGCGAGGACGCCGCCGCGGAGATCCGCGACCTGACCTCGGGCCGCCTCGCGGACCTCACGCTCGACTTCGTCGGCGTCGACGCGACGCTCGCGCTCGCCGCGTCGGTCACGAGGACGATGGGGCACCTGACGATCGTCGGCATCGGTGGCGGCACGCTGCCGCTGTCGTTCTTCTCGGTGCCCTACGAGGTCTCGGTCGCCACGACCTACTGGGGCACGCTGCCCGAGCTGCTGGAGGTGATCGACCTGGCCCGGGCCGGGAAGCTCCGCGCCGAGGTCACGACCTTCGGCCTCGAGGAGGCGCCCCAGGCCTACCGTGCGCTGCGGGCCGGTGAGGTCGTCGGTCGAGCGGTCGTCGTGCCCTGAGCCCTCGAGGGAGGAGGATCCGGATGCCGGAGCAAGGAGAGGTCCCGGTCGTCGCCTGGTTCACGGACCTCGGCGTCGACGACGTCGCCGTCGCGGGTGGGAAGGGCGCCAACCTCGCCGCGCTGACCGCAGCCGGGCTGCCGGTGCCACCGGGCTTCGTGGTCACCTCGGCCGGCTACCACCGCGCGATGGAGCTCGCGGGCGTGCGCGACCGGTTGCGGGACGAGCTCGCGCATGCGCTGCGCATCGGCGGGGACAGCCAGGAGCTGCGGGACCGCACCGCCCGGATGCGCGAGCTGGTCGGCGGCGTCGACATCCCCGACGAGGTGGCGCGCCCCGTGCTCGACGCCTACCACCGCCTGGGCGACCGCGTGCCGGTCGCGGTCCGCTCGTCGGCCACCGCCGAGGACTCCGCGGGCGCGTCGTTCGCGGGAATGCACTCGTCGTTCATGAACGTCGTGGGCGACGAGGCGCTGCTCGACGCGCTGCGGAGGTGCTGGGTGTCGCTCTTCGGCGACCGCGCCATCGCCTACCGGGCGAGCAAGGGGCTCGACGAGGAGGCCTCGATCGCCGTCGTGGTGCAGCGGCTCGTGCGCTCCGACCGGGCGGGGGTGATGTTCACCGCGGACCCGGTCACCGGCGACGACGGCGTCGTCGTGATCGAAGCCGCGCAGGGCCTCGGCGACGTCGTCGTGGGCGGGCAGGTCCAACCGGACACCTACGTCGTCGCGAAGGACGGGCCGACGATCCGCTCGGTCAGCGTCGGCGTGCAGTCGCACCGGCTCGACCCCGCACCCGACGGCACGGTCGTCGAGGTCGCGATGGACGAGTCGGAGGGCGCCGCCCGCGTGCTCAGCGACGACGAGGTCCTCGAGCTCGCGCGGCTCGGTGCCCGGGTGCAGGAGCACTACGGCGAGCCGCAGGACACGGAGTGGGCGATCGAGGGCGACACGATCCACCTGGTGCAGTCGCGGCCGATCACCACCCTCGGGGACGCGTCGGACGGGGAGGACGCCGGCGGGTCGGACGACGACGAGCAGGTGCTGCTCGAGGGCCTCGCCGCCTCCGCCGGGGTCGGGTCGGGGAGGGTGCGGATCCTGCACGACCCGCACGAGGGCCACACGATGGCCGACGGCGAGGTGCTCGTGGCTCCGACGACGAACCCGGACTGGGTGCCGACCCTGCGCCGCGCGGCCGCGATCGTCACCGACGCCGGTGGCATGACCGCGCACGCGGCGATCGTGTCCCGCGAGCTGGGCATCCCCTGCGTCGTCGGCACGCGCACCGCCACCCGCGACCTCCACGACGGCGACGAGGTGACCGTCGACGGGTCGAGGGGCGTGGTGCTCGCCGGCGCACGCCCGACCCCCACCGCCGGCGCGACCATCCCGGCCGCGGTGGCCGCGACCCCGGCGGCGGTGGGGCCGGCCGCGGAGCCGGTCGAGAGCCTCGGGACGCGCATCTACGTGAACCTCGCGATGGCGCAGCTCGCGCCGCGGGTCGCGGCGCTGCCCGTCGACGGCGTCGGCCTGCTGCGCGCCGAGTTCATGGTCACCGACGCCCTCGAGGGGGTGCACCCCAAGGAGCTGGTCGCCCGCGGCGAGGGGCACGTGTTCGTCGAGCGGATGGCCGCGTCGCTGCTGGAGGTCACCCGGGCCTTCGGCGACCGGCCGGTCGTGTACCGGACCATCGACTTCCGGACGAACGAGTTCCGCGGGCTCGAGGGCGGCGAGCGGTTCGAGCCGGTCGAGTCGAACCCGATGATCGGGTACCGCGGCTGCTACCGCTACATCAAGGACCCGAAGCTGTTCGGCCTGGAGCTGGAGCTGCTCGCCCGGGTCCACGAGGAGACGCCGAACCTGCACGTGATGATCCCGTTCGTGCGCACTCGTTGGGAGCTCGAGGCGTGCCTGGAGCTCATGGACGCGAGCCCCCTCGGGCGGCAGCGGGGCCTGCAGCGGTGGATCATGGCCGAGGTGCCCTCGGTCGTGTACTGGCTGCCCGAGTACGCCCGGATGGGCATCGACGGGGTGTCGATCGGCTCGAACGACCTCACGCAGCTGGTGCTGGGCGTGGACCGCGACTCGGAGACCTGCGCGGAACTGTTCGACGAGGCCGACCCCGCGGTGCTCGACGCGATCGAGCAGATCGTGCGGACCTGCCGCGAGGTCGGCCTGAGCTCGTCGCTGTGCGGCCAGGCGCCGAGCAACCGGCCGGGGTTCGCGGAACACTTGGTCCGGTTCGGGATCGACTCGATCTCGGTCAACCCGGACGCGGTCCCCGCCGCGCGGCGCGCCGTGGGCGCCGCCGAGCGCAAGCTGCTCGTCGAGGCGGCGCGGCGTCAGTCCGCGGGTGCGATGGACGCGAACGCCCGGGCCCGGTCGAGCGCGGCGAGCCGCTCGGCGTCGTCGGCCCGGCCGACCAGCACGTAGTCGTCCGCGTACTCCGGCAGCATCTCACCCTGCTCGTCGACGAGCCACGGCAGCGCCAGGCGGCGCGGCACGCGGACCTTCCCGGGCGCCTCGTGGGTGCGGAACACGTGGTCCCACACCGGGACGGTGACCCCGTGGTTCGCCATCGGGTGCCCGAAGTGGTGGTGGAAGTGGTGGCGCCGCAGCCAGGCGCCGTAGCGGTGGCGCGGAGCGTGCAGGTGGGCGGCCATGTGCTGGTACTCGTAGAAGAAGTAGCCGACCGCCCAACCGACGGCGAGGGCCACGCCGCCGGCGACGCTCGACAACCACCACCCGAGGGGGAACCACAGCACCGCGCCGACGAACAGCATCCCCGCCCAGCTCATCAGGTGGGTCACCGAGAACGACCACGAGGAGTGCACGTGGTGCTCGAGGTGCTCGCGGCTCATGATTCCCCTGCCGCGCAGGTGATGCATCGCGAACCGGTGGAGCAGGTACTCCGCGAGCGTCCACGCCGCCCAGCCCAGGGCGAACGGGACGACGAGTGACAAAGCCGTGATCATCCTGACCTCCTGGTCGCGTCCGCCATGGCGGCGGCGAGCTCGCGTGCGGTCCGCAGCTCCGACGGATCGGCCCCCCACCCGGCGAGCAGCGTCGCGGTGAGCTCCTCGCCGAGCGCCTTGCCGGTGGAGGGCAGGCCGGTGCGGAGCGAGTCGACCATCAGCGCGCCGTTCATCGCGACGACCCACGCGAAGGTGCGCAGCAGGTTGCCGTCGATCGGCTGGCCGAGCGGGTCGGTCGGCTGCTCGTGCTCGTCGAGGGCGCCACGGTCGGTGGCGGCGGCGAGCAGCTGCCGGGGGATCTCCAGCACCGCCATCGCGCTCGGCACGACCGTCGCGGCATCGGCGGTGTCCTCCGCGCCGGGCGTCACCAGCAGCTGCTGCTGGAGGCGGAACTCCCTCGGGTGGTGCTCGGGCGCGGTGAGGAACAGCTCGGAGAAGGCCAGCAGCCGGGCGAGCGCGTGCACCCGGGCGCGTCGGTCGGGTGGCTCGCCGTCGCGCCCGGGATCGGCGTCGAGGACCGCGTCCCAGGCGGCGAGGTGATCCCGCGCGACCTCACCGAGGGTCGCGAGCGCCCGCTGCTGGAGGGCGGCGAGCAGCGCGCTGCGGGACGAGAAGTACGTGTAGAGCGAGGCCGGCGCGTAGTCGGCGGCCTCGGCGAGCGCCGCCATCGTGACGCCGTCCACGCCGTGCTGCTCCACGAGGTCGGCCGCGAGGTCCAGCAGGGCATCGCGTCGGGCCGCCCGCTTCCGGGTCCGTCGATCCGTCGGTGCGCCGATTTCCGAATGCACGTCGGAAAACGTAGGGCGATCGGGGATCGATGGCAAGCGCGCGGCCGCCAGCGCCGCCGAGCACCGGCTGCCGGGCGCGCCGAAGCCCGGCGCCGCACGGCGCCGGGCGGGCTCGAGATCTCCGGTACCGTCGCGCTCGGGAGGGTCGCTGCGGGCGCGTCAGGCGCGGGCGGCGCGCTCCGCGCGACGACGCTGCGCCACGTCCGCCCAGCGGGCGATCAGGCCGTCGAGCTCGCTGCGGTTGACGAGCGCCTCGACCACCTCGTCGAGGCACACCCGACGCTCGTCGTCGTCGAGGTGGGCGAGCCACGGCAGGTGCGCTGCAGCGACCCTCGCGGCCCGGTCCTGGTCGGTCTCGGCGAGCTCCTGCGCCCGTCCCGAGATGATCCGGTGGGCCGCGGTCGCGTGACCCGGATGGATGGTCGGCTGTGCCATGTGGATGATCCCTCCCCGTTGAGGGCTCTACGGCCGCCCCGTTGCGGCCACCCATAGGTGTATCGGAAACACACCTACCCGTGCTGAGCTTCCAGTGGTCGAACTCCCTCCGGGCTGGGGAGCCGTTCAGGCGGGGGTCCCGGGCGCCAGCGCCGCGCGCGCCGCCGGCGGGCGTCCACGACGTGGACCGCGCCGCCGGCGCGGCGTCCCGCGTCGGCCAGCTCGGGGCGGCTGGTGACGAAGGCCACCGGCGCGGGGAGCTCCGCTGCGACCAGCGCGCCCACCACGTCGAGGGCGTCCTCCGCGTGCAGGTCGACGGTGGGGTCGTCGACGACGACCGCGGTCGCCGTCGTGGCGCGGCCGGGATCCGCGACCTCGGCCGCACGCCGCCGGACCAGGGCCAGCAGCGCGTCGCGCCGCCGCGCCACGTCGGCGTGGGTGTACCCCCGCTGCTCGGCCGAGGCCGCCGCACCGGCGGTCCGCGCGACCTGCGCCTCCGCCTCCTCGAGCTGGCGGACCTGCTCCGCGGCGAACGTCGCCCGTGCGGCGGCTGCCGCGGCTTCGTTCCTGGCCGCTTCCTCGGCCGCGGCGGCGTGGCGGCACTCCACGTCGAGGTCCCGCAGCGCCGCCGCACGCTCGCTCGCGGCCGCCTCGACCGCGTGGCTACGGCCCCGGAGCTCCTCCACGGTGCGGTCCGCCCCCGCGGCGAGCGCCTCCAGCGCGTCGATCGCGGACTGCACCCCTTCGGGCACCTCGTACAGGCCGGCGACGGTCTGCTCCCAGTCGGGACCGCAGCCGGGCACCGACGCGGCCGCGGTGCGCTCCAAGTCCTCGCGCTCGCGCCGGAGCTCCTCGTGGCGGGCGCGGCTCGCCTCGACCTCGTCACGGAGGCTCGACGTGGCTCGCTGGATCCGCTCCTGGCACGCCTGCCGGCGGGTCTCGGCCAGTGCGCCCGCACCCGTGGTGGACATCGCGACGCGGAAGTCGAGCATCGAGTCGAAGCCGACGAGGCCGAGCGCCTCGGCCTCCGCGGCCTTCGCGGCGGCGAGCTGGTCGGCGTCGACCCGTCGACCCTGCTCCTCCAGCTCGACCCTCGCCGCGTGCGCCGCTTCGATCGTCCGGCGGAGGCGTTCGCCGAGGTTGCCCGAGCGGGCCTGCGACTCCAGCTGCTCCCAGGCCTCCTGGCTCGCGAGCAGCTCCTGGCGCGCCGCGAGCACGCGGACATCCGCCCCCGGGTCGCCCGCGCCCGCCTCGGCCCACCGCCGGTCCAGGTCGGCGGCCCGGTCGAGCAGCGCGCGTGCCGCCGGGACGAGGGCAGCGCTGCCGGACTCGAGCTCGTCGGCCCACCGCGCCAGCTGGCGCGCGGCGTCGCCGAGCCCGAGCCCGTCCGCACCCTCCGCCTCGCGACGCAGCCCCTCGGCCACCTGGCGACGCGACGCATCGTCGAGCGGGCCCGAGCGCACGGCTGCGACCAGCCCGGACGCGGACGTCCAGCGCTCACGCGCCCGCTCGGCGTGCACCGCCCACTCGCCGAGCGCGCGCTGCACCTCCACACGCTCGCTCATGACCTCGCCGAGCCCCGTGCGCAGCTCCGCCGCGCGGGCGGTGCCCGCCGCCAGTCGGGCCGCGGCCTCCTCGGTGTGGGACTGCTCGCGCTCGACGAGCGCGGTGAGCTCGTCGAGGTGGTCGCGCGCCGTGGCGAGCCGCCAGACGGTGGCGTCGCGCGCCGTGACCGCCGCGTGGTGCCCGTCCGCGGCAGTGGCGACGGCGGTCCGGAGGTCGCCCGGGAGATCGGGCGGAAGGTCACCGCGCGTGATCGGTTCGGCGCCCACCGCTTCGGCGATGGCGGCGACCGCCCGAGCCTGTCGGTCCTTGGATGACATCGGATCGCTCCCCGGCGCCCCCTTCCCCGGCTGGCGCCTCGTCGATCCCTGTCGGCAGCGAGCGTCCCGGTTCAAGGGAACCCGCGAGGTGCCCGCCCCGGCGCGTGGGCTCAGCCGTCGGGTGCCGGACCCCCGGCCCCGTCATCGGGTGGGTCGAGCTCGTCGCCATCCTGCCCGGGGACGGCGCCGGACACCGTCGAGCTGGTCCCGTCGTCCCCCTGGTCGGGGACGTCCCCCTCGCCGATGTCCGCGGTCGGCTGGGGCTGCATCGTCGTGATCGTGCTCGTCGTGTCGCCGTCGGCGGTCGTGGTGCTCGTGCCGTCGTCGCCACCGTCGTCGTCGCCGCAGCCGGCGAGCACGGCGAGGCCGACGGCGGCGGTCACGAGGCCTCGTCGGGCCCGGGTGCCAGGTCGGGTGCGGGTTCGGGATCGTGGGGCCACGGTGCCTCCAGGTCGGGGGTCACGCGGCCGTACCCGGTCGAGCGGGCGGACGAAACCCCCGGCCTGGGCCGGCGTGCGCGGACGTCGTCGCTCCGTTTGCGCCGACGCCGGCACGGGTACCGCCGCGGGACCCCCCACACCGGAGCAGCACATCGATGACGTCGTTCGGATTCGCCCTGTCCAGCGAGGAGCACGGCCCGGCCGAGCTGGTCGAGCTCGCCCGCCGCGCGGAGGGGGCGGGCTTCGAGTTCTGCTCCGTCTCGGACCACTTCCATCCCTGGGTGACCGCCCAGGGACACAGCCCGTTCGTCTGGTCGGTGCTCGGCGCCATCGCGAACGCCACCGAGCGCCTGCGGGTCGTGACCGGCGTGACCTGCCCCATCGTGCGCACCCACCCGGTGATCGTCGCCCACGCCGCGGCGACGACCTCCCTGCTGTTCGGCGGCCGCTTCTCCTTCGGCGTCGGCACCGGGGAGGCGCTCAACGAGCACGTGCACGGGGACCGCTGGCCCCGTCCCGAGGTCCGCCTCGAGATGCTGCGCGAGGCCGTCGAGGTGATCCGACGCATGTGGACCGGTGACACCGTCGACCACGAGGGCCGGCACTACCGGGTGGAGAACGCCCGGCTCTTCGACCCACCGGACGAGCGGCTGCGGCTCCTCGTCTCCGCCTACGGCGACAAGGCGCTCGAGCTCGCGGGAGAGATCGGCGACGGGCTGTTCAGCCACGGCAGCGACGACCACGCGGTGGCGGCCTACCGCGCCGCCGGGGGTGATGGGCCCCGGTACGCGCAGCTCAACCTGTGCGTCGGCCCCGACGAGGCGGCGTGCCTGGAGACCGTGCACCAGCAGTGGCCCAACACCGCCATCACCGGGCAGCTCTCCCAGGACCTGCCCACCTGGAGCCACTTCGAGATGGCCGCCGAGATGGTGCGCCCCGAGGACGTGGCGAGCGTGCCCCACGGTCCCGATCCCGAGCCCGTGCTCGAGAAGGTCAGGACCTTCCTCGACAACGGCTTCGACCACGTCTACTTCCACCAGATCGGTCCCGACCAGCGCCCGTTCCTCGAGGCGTGGGAGGGCGACCTCGGCGAGCGGGTCCGCGCGCTGGCGGCGTGACCGGGCCGGGTCGTCCCCGCCACGGTGCGGGCCGCCAGACTGGCCCCATGACCGAGCTCTGGCAGGCGGTGTGGGACGCGCCGCGACCGTTCGTGCACCCGCTGCGCACCCGGGCGGGCGCGGTGCTGACGGTGGAGGCACCCGCCGACCACCCGTGGCACCACGCCCTGTGGTCGACGATCAAGTTCGTCAACGGCGAGAACTTCTGGGAGGAGTACGGCGAGTTCGGGCTGCTGCGCACCACCTCGGTCGATCGCGTCGATGGCCCGGGCGGCCCGGTGGAGTCCGCGACGATCGAGTGGGAGCGCCCGGGCGGGGCGGGTGTCGTGATCGACGAGCGGCGCACGATCGCCCACGTCGGGCTCGCGGACGACGCCTACGCCCTCGACTGGGTCGTGGAGCTGCGCCCCCGCGTCGACGTGGAGCTGGACCGCACGCCGTACACCACCTGGGGCGGGTACGGCGGGCTGACCCTCCGCGGCGCGCCCGATTGGACCGACACCGCACTTCAGCTCGCGGACGACCCGGCCACCCACGAGCAGCTCCGGGGCGAACCGGCCCGCTGGTGCCACCTGCAGGGCCGGGTCGGGCTCGACGCGGGGCCCGCGGTCGCGGGCGTCGCGATCCTCGACCACCCCACCAATGCGCGGCACCCGACCCCCTGGTACGCGAGCAACCGGGCCGACACCTACGGCGAGGGCTGGGCCAACTTCTGCAACGCCGCGTTCCTCTGGAACGCACCCCTCGAGGTCGCGGCGGGCGACGTCCTCACCCTCCGGCACCGCGTCGTGGTGCACGACGGCGAGTGGGACCCGGCACGCGTCGAGGCGGAGTGGCAGGGCTGGACGAGCTCCGCCGGCTGAGCCCGGCCCGCGAGGTGCCCGCGACGACCTCGAGGTCGAACGTGACGGTCAGCCGGTCCCCGGCACGTGCCGTCGATCAGGCGATCCGGTCGAGGTCGGCCGCGGTGACGGGGTACCGGGGCGGCAGGCCGGCCACGTGGCGCTCGACCTCCTCCACCGCGAGGTCGGCCAGGCGCGTCAGCTCGGTGCCGGCCGCTCCCGCGACGTGCGGGGTGACGAACACGTTCGGCAGGCGGAGCAGCTCGTGGTCCACCGGGAGGGGCTCGGGGTCGGTCACGTCGAGGATCGCGGCGATGCGCCCGGAGCGCAGCTCCGCCTCGAGCGCCCGGGTGTCGACGAGCGCGGGGCGGGCCGTGTTGATGAACGTGGCGCCGTCGCGCAGCAGCGAGAGCTGGCGTGCCCCGATCATGCCCTTGGTCGCCTCGACGTCCGGTGCGTGCAGCGAGAGCACGTCCACCCCCGCGCAGAGCTCGTCGAGGTCGGCGACGAGCTCGACGCCGAGCGCGGCCGCGTCGGCGGCCGACAGGTACGGGTCGTACACGGTCAGCGACAGGTCGTAGGGCGCGAGGCGCTCGATGACGAGGCGGCCGACGTGGGAGGCGCCGACCAGCCCCACACGCTTGCCGACGTTGCCGACGCGGGCGTGGTCGAGGGGCACCCTCGCCGATGGGTCGCGCTGGAGCTCGCGTGAGAGCAGCACGCCCTTGTTGGCGAGCAGCACCATGGCGACGGTGTACTCCGCGACCGGCACCGCGTTGGCGGCCGCGGCGGAGGTGACGACGATGCCGCGCTCCCACACGGCGTCGGTCACCTGCCACTTCACCGTGCCCGCCGCGTAGGCGAACAGCTCCAGGTGCGGCGCGGCCGACAGGACCTCGGCGGTGAGCGTCGGGCAGCCCCAGTGGCCGACCAGGATCCGGGCGCGCCCGAGGAGCTCGCGGGCCCGTTCGGTGGAGAAGTCCTCGAGCGGCGCGCCGTCGAGCAGGTCGCCGACCGCGCGCAGCCGGTCGAGGTGCTCGGGGGTGAACGCGTGCCCCGCGAGGCCCTCGAGCATCGCCAGCACGATGGCGGGCCGCTCCCCCTGCCGTCGCCCGCCCGTCACCGCCGTGCCCGCCGTCGCCACCACGGCGACATCTTCGCACCCGGCCACCGGAGAAATCCGTCGCTTCATGCAACCCACCCACCTAGAGTCCATTGCATGAAGCAACTCACTTGGAGGGGAGTCGCCACGGGGGCTGGCGGCGCGATCCCGGTCCGGCCCCCGATCCACGGGTCGCGGCGGAGCTCGCCGTCATCGGCGAGGTGCGCAGGGCGGCCCCGCCCGAACCCGGGTCCGTCCGACCGGTGATCCGCCCGATCACCGCGCACGACGGCCCGGCCCTCGAGGAGATGGCGCTGCGCTGCTCCGCGGACACCCTGCGGCGCCGGTTCCACGGCCCGGCCCTCGAGGAGATGGCGCTGCGCTGCTCCGCGGACACCCTGCGGCGCCGGTTCCACGGCCCGGCCCCCCGCGGCGGACCGTCGCGGATCGCGGGGCTCCTCGCGGCACGGGACGCGGAGGAGCACCTGGTCGCCGAGGTCGACGGCGCGATCGTCGGCATCGGCACGTTGCACCGGAGCCCGCGACCCGCCACGGAGGGGGAGATCGCGATGCTCGTCGAGGACGCATGGCAGGGCACCGGGCTCGGCCACCGGCTCACGGGCCACCTGCTGCGACGTGCGCGCGAGCGCGGGATGGAGGTCGTCGTCGCCGAGGTGCTGCGCGAGCCGGCGTACGTGCTCGACCGGCCCAGCCACGCGGCCGAGCGCACCACCGTGGAGTACGACGGGCCCGTCGCGACCGTGCGGATCCCGGTCCGCGCGGGCGGTGCGGCGACGGCCGCCACGTAGGCTCGTGGGCATGCGACGGTCCTCCTTCGCCGACATGCACTGCTCGGTGGCGCAGTCGCTCGAGCAGATCGGCGAGTGGTGGACCCTGCTGATCCTGCGCGACGCGCTGCTGGGCGTCCGCCGCTTCGAGGACTTCCAGTCGCGGCTCGGCATCGCCCGCAACGTCCTGTCCGCCCGGCTCGACACCCTGGTGCGGCACGGGATCATGGAGCGGCGCGCCTACTCCGAACGGCCGCCGCGCCACGAGTACGTGCTGACCGAGAAGGGCAAGGACCTGTGGCCGGTCATGACGGCGCTGCGCCAGTGGGGTGACCGCTGGGCCTACGCGCCGGGGGAGCACCCCGTCGTGCTCGTGCACGACACGTGCGGCAACGAGACCCAGGCGGTGCCCACCTGCAGCGAGTGCGGTGAGGAGCTCACCCTCCGCTCGATCCACGTCGAGCCGGGACCCGGCGCGCAGCCGGGGTTCGTGCCCTCCCGCCCCGCGAGGCAACCCGCGGGCGAGTAGGCCCGCCGGCGTACCTCAGCGCCCCCCGGTGCCGGTGAGGTGCGCGAGGAGGGGCTCGAAGTGCTCGAGCGGGGGCACGCGCAGGCCGACGACCTTGCCGGCGTCGTCCCACTCCCGCAGCGCGAGCGCCTCCTCGAACCCGGGCGTGGCCTCGAGGGCCCGGCACTCCTCGGGCGAGGCCGGTCCGCCCTGCAGCTCGAGGCTGCGCCGCGATCCCGGCGAGAGCTCCGCGAGGCGGCTCGGGTCGGTGCCGCAGCGGTACCGCTTCGCCTCGACGTGCAGCGCGATCGGCGCGGTCACCTCGTCACCGAACAGCGACGACAGGTAGCGGGCGCCCACGTGCTCGTGGCGCAGGTCGACCGTGCGCTCGCCGTAGGCGCCGTCGGCCGCGGCCAGGTCGAGCAGGTGGCCGACGTCGTGGAGGAGCGCGGCGGCGACCAGCGCGTCGGGCGCGCCGTCGCGCTCGGCGAGCGCCGCGGTCTGCAGCGCGTGGTCGAGCTGGCTGACGGACTCGTCGTAGCGGTGCCAGGCCCAGCGGCGGTACAGCTCCACGACCTCGTCGACGCGGGTCGCCGGCTCGACCTCCGCCGGGGCGCCGGGGCCCCCGCTCACGCCGGACGGCCCTGGAAGTCGCCGATGAGCGACACGCCCGTGTGCTCGCCGGACGCGGCCCGCTGCGCGAACGCCGCGAGCTTCTCCCGGTAGTACTCCTCGCGCAGGTCGCCGAGCGACGCGGCGTTGTAGGTGGGGTACAGCGCCCGCCGCGCGTGCGGGGAGCGGTTGGGACCGCTGCGGTGCGGCGTGCGGGAGTGGAACCACAGGGTGCACCCGGCGGGCACCTCGACCGCCCACCAGTCCAGCTCCGCGGCGACGTCGGGGTGCACGCAGCCGACGTCGTCGGTGGGGAGCAGCTCGTGGTGCATCCCGGAGGCGACCTCGAGGCAGCCGTTCTCGACCGTCGCGTCGTCCACCGCCACCATCGCCGAGACGTGCGAGCTGATGAACGGGTAGGCGGGCGCGTCCTGGTGCGGGGCGTACCCGGCGCCACCCGGGAGCTTGTAGTTGACCTTCTCCTTGTAGAGCACCGCCGGCTCGCCGAGCAGCGCCCCGGCGATCTCGGGGAGGGGCCCCTCGGTCAGCAGCTCGCGCAGCCCGTCGTGGTGGGGCACGAAGTTCTCGCTGCGGCACAGCTTCGGGCCGTCGTCGGTCATCTCGCGGTGGTGCAGCCAGTCGCCCCCGTCGTCGGGCCACGACGCCACCTCGTCGACCCACGACCGCAGCGCCGCCACCGCGTCGTCGTCGAGCGTGCGGGTGAGCAGCCAGCCGTGCTCGCGGAAGTGCTCCACCGCCGCCGCGTCCGCCCGCTCGAACTCCGGTGCCTCCGACCGACGCATCACGGACGAACCCTACCGAGCGGAGCCCGGGCGTCCCGAGTCGATCTCCCGACGCACGGCGATCGCCCAGGACAGGTAGGCCAGCAGGCGGTCGGCGAGCTCGTCCGGGCGGGCCAGGGCGGGCAGGTGGCCGCCGTCGATCTCGTCCGGCGTGATGCCGAGGCGCTCGGCGGCGACGCGTCGCTGGAACGGTGCGGGGAAGAGCCGGTCGTCGCGGCACAGCAGGACGCGCGTCGGGACCTCGGGCCAGCCGGCCAGGGGCCACGGGTCCTCGAAGGGCCGGGCGGACTGCTCGCGCAGGTGCCGGACGGACTCGGCGGCCACCTCGGGCGGGACGTCGTGCAGGAAGAGCGTCTCGGGCGACTCGTCGTCGGGGTCGCGGCCCTCCAGCAGGGCGGCCGCACGCTGCGCCTCGGGCTGGCCGGTGTTGGCCCACCACTCACCGCCGGTCTCCCCCGGGCGCGGGATCATCGCCGCCACCAGCACCACCAGCTCGACGGGGACGCGGGTGCACACGAGCGGCGCCGTCAACCCGCCCATCGACTGGGCGACCAGCACCAGGTCCCGCCGGTCGCCGACCTGGCGGACCACCGCGTCCGTGTACGCCTCGAGCCCCGCGCGGTCGTCGTCGCAGGGGAGGTCCACCGTCACCACCTCGTGCCCCGCCGCCTCGAGGCGCGGTGCGACGAGGTGCCAGTACCAGCTGTCGGACCCGGCGCCGGGGATCATCACGAAGGTCGCCATCCCGCTCCCGTCACTCTCGCTCTGGTCGGTGTGGTCGGAACCTCGGACGCCGCCCGGGCGCGGAACTCATCGGGGTGCGCGTGTCCCGCGGCGTGTCACCATCAGGGGCATGGCCGCTCCGTGGTGGCACTCGGCCACCGTCTACCAGGTGTACCCGCGCTCGTTCCGCGACTCGAACGGCGACGGCATCGGCGACCTCGAGGGCATCGTCGAACGCCTCGACCACCTCGTGGACCTCGGCGTCGACACGGTGTGGGTCTCGCCGTTCTTCGCGAGCCCCCAGGAGGACTTCGGCTACGACGTCAGCGACTACTGCGGCGTCGCGCCCGAGTACGGCACGTTGCAGGACGCGGAGCGCCTGATCGACGAGGCGCACCGCCGTGGGCTGCGCGTGCTGTTCGACCTGGTGCTCAACCACACCTCGCACCAGCACCCCTGGTTCCTGGAGAGCCGCTCGTCGCGGGACAACCCGAAGGCCGACTGGTACATCTGGCGCGACGGGCGCGGCCCCGACGGGAAGCGACCGCCGAACAACTGGCGCTCGATCGCCGAGATCACCTCCGGATGGCAGTGGGCCGAGGAGCGCCAGCAGTGGTACCTGGCGACCTTCCTGCCGTGCCAGCCGGACCTCAACTGGCGCAACCCCGAGGTGCGCGAGGCGATGTTCGGCGCCGTGCGGTTCTGGCTCGAGCGGGGCGTCGACGGGTTCCGCCTCGACATGTTCGGCGACATCATGAAGGACGAGTCCTTCGCCGACCTGCGCTTCCGGCCGCGGCTCGTCGGCGGCATCCCGCGCCTGTGGGACCGCTCGCCGATCCAGAACACCGAGGACAACGTCGAGCTCGCCCGCGAGCTGCGGGCGGTGTGCCGTGGGTACGACCGCGTCGGGGACGCGGTCGGGACGGGGCCGGCGGCCGCGGACCGCGAGCGGCTGCTGATCGGCGAGGTGTTCGGCAAGGCCGACGAGCTCCGCCGCTTCCTCGCGGACGGCGACGGGCTGCAGCTCGTGTTCCTGTTCGACTTCCTCACCTTCCGGTACGACCCCCGCTGGCTGGTCGACCGGATCGTCGAGTTCGAACGGGCCTTCCCGTACCCCTCGCAGCCGACCTACGTGCTCGAGAACCACGACCGGACCCGGCTGCTCGACCGCGTCGGCGGCGACCTCCGCAAGGCGCGCGTGCTCGCCGCGCTGCTGTGCACCCTGCGCGGCGTGCCGACGATCTACCAGGGGCAGGAGGTCGGGCAGGGCAACACCTACATCCCGCTGTCGCAGGCGAAGGACCCGATCGTCGGCACCTACTTCCCGTGGCTGCCCGAGGGCGTCAACCGCCGGCTGCCCGAGCGGCTCAACCGCGACGAGGTGCGCACGCCGATGCAGTGGGACGACTCGCCCACCGCCGGGTTCTGCCCGCCGGGGGTCACGCCGTGGCTGCCGGTGAACGAGGACCGGGTCACCGCGAACGTCGCCGCCCAGCGCGACGACCCGGACTCGCTGCTCTCGCTGTACCGGCAGCTGCTGCGCGTGCGCCGGGAGCGCCCCGCCCTGCACGGCGGCCGCCTCGACCTCGTCCCCGGCGCGCCGAAGGGCGCGGTCGCGTGGCTGCGCAGCGACGGCGACGAGCGCATCGTGGTCGCGGCGAACCTCTCCGACCACCGCGTCGAGGTGCCGCTCGGCGAGTCGTCACCGGAGGTGCTCGTCGCGACCGACCGCGGGGTCCGCCTCGGGGTCGACGCCGCCCCACCCGGCCCGAGGGTGCACCTCCCGCCCCACAGCGCGGCCGTGGTCGACCTCGGCGGCGCGGGCGACCGCGCGACGTAGTGCGTTCAGCCCAATTCGCCTCACGCTGAGCGCGAAAGGTCGGCGATACCCGAAGCTGGGCGTCGCCCGCGCCGACTGATCGGGCAGGTGCACGGACGCTGGGACCCCGCCGCGCTCCGCGGCGGGGTCCGGGCACGCACCGACCCCCGAACCGACCCCGCACGCTCGTCGCATCCACGGAAGGACCTGTGATGGCGCCCCGCCCCCCTTGCCCCATCCCGAACCCGCCGACGGTCGACCAACCGGCGGTGCCCGGGGAGCACCGGGTGGGCCGGGCGGACGCCGTGGGCGAGCTGGACGCCGTGGGCAGGGAGGAGGCCGTGCCGTGAGCCTGCGCACGCCCCTGCCCGCGCCCCACCCCGAACCGAGCCGGCCCGAGCCCGAGCCTGAGGACCGCAGCCGCGCACCGGCGCCGGAGGAGCCGCTGCTCGCGCTGCCGGTGCGGCGGATGCGCCCGCCGCGGCGGGGGCTCATCCTCCGCGGCCCGGGCCAGGTCCCACCGCCGGTCGCCCCCGGTGTGGCGTTCGAACGTGCGCCCTGGCCGTCGCTGGTCGTCGACCTCGAGGGCAGCGTCCTCGCCGTGAACGCGGACGCCACCCACCGGCTCGGCGCGCTCGTCGGGTCGAGGATCGAGTCGCTGTTCACCTCCGACCCGGCCGAGCTGCGCCTCATGTGCACCCGGGCGGTCGCCGCCTCGGTGCACGGGACCACCCTCGTCACGACGCCGTCGGGGTGGCGGGGCCGGCTCCACCTGTTCCCGCTCGCCCTCGGTGCGCACGCGGTGGCGATGGTGTGGCCGGTCGACGCCGACCCCGCCAGGGGCGGAGCGCCGCCGCCTGAGCGGGTCGACGACGATCGGCGCGACCCGCTCACCGGGCTCGGCGACCGCCGCGACATGCTCGACGCGATCGGGCGGGTGGTGCGCGACGTGCGCCAGGGCCGGCTCGACGCCGCCTCGGTGGTCCACCTCGACCTCGACGACTTCAACCTCGTCAACGACTCCCTCGGCCACGAGGCGGGCGACCAGCTCCTCGCCACGGTCGCGGAGCGGCTCGTGCGCAACGTGCGCGCCGGCGTCGACGTGGTGACCCGGCTCGGCGGCGACGAGTTCGCCGTCCTGCTGCCGGGCGCGTCGGTGGACGGCCGTGCCGCCGAGGCCGCCGACCGCCTCGTCGAGGCCATCGCGGCGCCCTACCTGATCGACGGCCACACGACGGTCGTCACCACCTCGGTCGGACTCGTGGGCGTCGACGGCTCGCGCAGCGCGGAGGAGGTGCTGCGCGACGCGGACGTCGCCGTGTACCAGGCGAAGCGCGCCGGCAAGGGGCGGGCGGTGCAGTTCTCCCCCGAAGCGCGCGACGCGGCCAAGTCCCACCTGGCCGTGCTCACCGCGCTGCGCGGGGCGCTCGAGTGCCACCCCGAGCGGTTCCACGTCGTCTACCAGCCGATCTGCGCGCTCGACGGCTCCGTCGTGGCCCTGGAGGCGCTCGCGCGCTGGACCGACCCCGAGCTCGGCGCGGTGGCCCCGAGCCGGTTCATCACCGCGGCGGAGGGATCGGGCCTCGCCGACCGGATCGGCGAGCTGGTGCGGGGCATCGCCATCCGTGACGTCGCCGCGTGGCGGGCGGCCGGGTGGGACGGCTACGTGTCGGTGAACGTCTCCGCCGAGGAGCTCGCGTCGGAGCGGCTGGTGTGCGCGCTCACCTCGCAGCTCGCGCAGGCGGGTGTGCCGGGCACCGCGCTGTGTGCGGAGGTCACCGAGACGTCGGTCATGGCCGATCCCGAGGCGGCGCGGCGCATCCTGGACGACCTCGCGTCGCACGGCATCCGCATCGCGATCGACGACTTCGGCACCGGCCACTCGTCGCTCGCCTACCTGAAGCGCTTCCCGGTCAGCGTGCTGAAGCTGGCCCGCGAGTTCGTCGACGGCGTCGAGGTGGACGGCGAGGACCGGGCGATCTGCGCCGCGATCGTCGCCCTCGCGGCCTCCCTCGGCCTGCAGGTCACCGCGGAGGGGGTCGAGACGGACGAGCAGCTCGCCGCGCTCGCCTCGCTCGGCGTCGACGCCGCCCAGGGGTGGTGGTTCTCCAGCCCCGTGCGCTCGGAGGACATCCCGGCGCTGCTGGGCATCGGCGACCCGGTAGCTTGACCGCCCAGCGGCCCCGCGGGCCGCGGCGGAGCGGTAGGGGGATCCCATGGCACACGACCTCGTCATCACCGGGGGCACCGTGGTGGACGGCACCGGCGCGCCGGCCCGTCGGGCGGACGTGGCGGTCGACGGCGACCGGATCACCGCGGTCGGGCAGGTCGACCCGTCCGGCGCGGGCCGGGTGATCGACGCGGAGGGACGCATCGTCACGCCCGGGTTCGTCGACCTGCACTCGCACCTCGACGCCCAGGTCGGGTGGGACCCGACGATGTCGTCGTCGTGCTGGCACGGGGTCACCTCGGTGGTCATGGGCAACTGCGGCATGACCTTCGCCCCGGTCCGTCCCGGCCAGGCCGAGCTGCTCGCCACCGCCATGGAGTCCGTGGAGGACATCCCCGCGGACTGCATCCTCGAGGGGCTGCCGTGGGGGTGGGAGGACTACGGGGGCTACCTCGACGCGCTCGAGGCGATGCCGCTGGGCCTCAACGCGGGTGGCTACGTCGGCGACGTCGCCCTGCGCCTGTACGTGGCGGGTGACGAGGCCTGCGACCCCGAGTTCCGGCTCTCCGAGGACCAGCTCGCCGAGATGGCGAGGCACGTGGAGCGGTCCGTCGAGGCAGGGGCGCTCGGCTACTCGATCTCCCGCAGCCTCTTCCACCGCGTGCCCGACGGCCGCAACGTGCCCGGCACCTGGAGCGATCCCGCCGAGTTCGCGGCGGCCGCCGAACCGCTCGCGCGGCTCGGGCGGGGCGTGCTCGAGAGTGCACCCCGCTACAACCTGGAGCACGAGCCCGGGGACCGCGTCGAGGAGGAGCTGGCGTGGATGGCCGACCTGTCGCGCTCGCTCGGCCGGCCGTTCACGTTCAACCTGCAGCAGATCTCGTCGCTGGGGGACCACTACCGGCGGGTGCTGCGCATCTGCGAGCGGGCGAACCGCGAGGGCGCCCAGCTGCACCCCCAGATCACGCCGCGCAGCGTCGGCGTGCTGTTCAGCTTCGCGGCGAACACGCTCGTCGACGACCTGCCGTCGTTCCAGCCCCTGCGCGGCGCGCCGCTGGCCGAGCGCCTCGCGGCCATCCGCGACCCGGAGGTGCGGCGCCGCCTGCTCGAGGAGGGAGCCGGCAAGGCGGTCGAGCCCTTCGAGCGCATGTACCTGATGCCGGCGGACCGGCCCGCCCGCTACGCCTACGGCGAGGAGGACTCGCTCGCCGCGATCGCACGGCGTGCGGGCGTCACCCCGGTCGAGGCCTACCTCGACGAGATGGACGCTTCCGACGGGCGGTCCCTCGTGAACTGGCCGGTGATGAACCAGGACGAGGCGGCGATCGAGGAGCTGCTGACCTCGCCGGTCACGATCCTCGGGCTCGCGGACGCCGGCGCGCACGCCACCCAGATCATGGACGCGAGCCAGCCGACCTACCTGCTGTCGCACTGGGTCCGGGACCGGCAGGTGCTCACCCTCGAGGAGGGCGTGCGGAAGCTGACCTCGGAGACCGCCGACTTCGTCGGCTACCGCGGCCGGGGCGTCGTGCGCGAGGGCGCGTTCGCCGACCTGAACGTGATCGACCTCGACGCGCTCGCGCTCGAGCTGCCGGAGATCGTGCACGACTTCCCGGGCGGCGCACCCCGCTTCGTCCAGCGCGCCGTCGGCGTGGAGCACACGATCGTCAACGGCGTCCCGTTCATGGAGCACGGGGAGCACACCGGGGAGCTCCCCGGCCGACTGCTCCGCAGCGGCCGCTGATCCGGCGAGCGGCGCCGAGCCCGGAGCAGACTCGCGACCGTGCCGATCCAGCTCAACCACACGATCGTCGCCGCACGCGACGCCGAGACCTCGGCCCGGTGGTTCGCGGAGATGCTCGGGACCGCGCCGCCGGAGCACTGGGGCCACTTCTGGCAGGTCGTCACCGACAACGGCGTGGGCCTCGACTTCGCGTCGGTGCCCGACGGCGAGGAGGTCGTGCCCCAGCACTACGCGTTCCTGGTGGGCGAGGACGACTTCGACCAGATCCACGGTCGCATCCTGCTGCGGGGCCTGGACCACTGGGCCGACCCGCGCCAGCGCTACCCGGGGCAGATCAACCACAACGACGGCGGCCGGGGCGTGTACTTCCTGTCGAACGACGGCCACTACCTCGAAGCGATCACCCGGCCGTACGGGAGCGGTTCGTGAGCGGGCCGAGCATCCCGCTGCACGACCTCCTCGGCTTCGAGTTCGAGACCCCCGAGGAGGGCTCGTCCGTCGCCGAGGTGACCATGCCGGTGCGGCCCGAGGCGTTCGGGTTCACCGCGAACCTGCACGGCGGGGCGATCGCCACGCTCGTGGACCTCGCGTGCGCGCTCGCCGCGGCCCGCCGCAGTGGGTTCGACCCGCAGAAGGAGTCGCTGGTCACCGCCGACATGCACGTGCGCTACCTGGGGCGACCGAACGGCGACCGCGTGATCGCACGAGCCGAGGTGGTGCGGGCCGGCAGCCAGCTCATCGTCGTCGAGTGCAAGATCGTCGACGTCGAGGAGCACCTCATCGCGACCGCCGACTTCTCGATGATGAAGGTGCCGCTCCGGCGGCCGCTGACGCCCGGCGCCGAGGTCGAACCGACCGGCCAGCCCGAGCTCTGAGGCGGGGCCCGGCGGCTACCACCAGGCGGGCGAACCGCCGCTGGGCACGAGCGGGGCGACCTCCGACAGCGGGACCGACGGGTCGACGAGGCGCGCCGGGTCCACAGGGTGCGGCGAGCCGACGATGGCCTTGAGGTCGTCGATCACGTCCCAGGTGTTCACGCTCAGGGCGGCCGAGACGCGCCCGTGCCAGTGCCAGAACGCGACGAAGCGCTGGTCGCTGATCGACCCCCGCACGGCGAGCGAGTCGGTCGGGTCGTGGTGGCCGACGTACTCCATGCCCAGGTCGTACTGGTCGGAGAAGAAGTAGGGCAGGCGGTCGTACACCTCGCTGCCACCCGCCGCGTTCGCTCCGGCGACGCGGCCCTGGTGCAGGGCGTTCGCCCAGTGCTCCACACGCAGGTGGTGCCGGTAGTGGGGGTGCCACGCGGACGCGACGTCACCCGCCGCGAAGATGCCGCGGGCGCTGGTGCGGAGCAGCTCGTCGGTGACCACGCCGTCCTCGACGCGCAGCCCCGCACGCTGCGCCACGTCGACCTCGGGCAGCACGCCGATCCCGACCACGACCACGTCCGCCGCCTCGACGCTGCCGTCGTCGAGGACGACCTCGCGGACACGCCCCCGGCCCCGCAGCTCGGCGACGCCGACGCCCATCCGCAGCTCCACCCCGTGGCTGCGGTGCAGCGTGGCGAACACCGCGCCGACCTCGTCGCCCAGCACCCGCTGCAGCGGGGTGGTGAGGGGGTCGATCAGCACGACGGCCGCGCCGAGCTGGCGCAGCGACGCGGCGACCTCGGAGCCGATCCACCCGGCGCCCACCACGGCGACCCGCCCGGCCCCGCGGGCCGCGTCGTGCAGGCGGGCGGAATCGCCGATGGTGCGGAGGTGGTGGATCCCGTCGAGGTCGTGGCCGGGGACGCCGAGCCGGCGGGGTGAGCTCCCGGTGGCGAGCACCGCGCTGGAGAACGGGACGCGCTCGCCCCCGTCGAGGTGCAGCTCGCGCTGGTGGGCGTCCAGCTCGACGACGGTGCGCCCGCCCAGCAGTTCGATGTCGTGCTCCTCGTAGAAGGCCGGGTCGTGGACGCGGGCGGACTCGGGCGGCTTCTCGCCCCGGAGCACCTCCTTCGACAGCGGAGGTCGCTCGTAGGGGAGCTCGGCCTCCGCGCCGACGAGGACGATGCGCCCGTCGTAGCCGGCGTCGCGGGCACCCTCCGCGGCCTTGGCGCCGGCGAGCCCGGCGCCGACGATGGCGATGGTGTGTGGCGGTGACATGGCGGACCCCTTGTACAGCTCGTTCTCCTTCGCATTAGAGGCCCGTCCACCTGTTTAGTCAATGCATTTCTGCTTTAGAGTTGGGTAGGCAAACTGGTGGGAGGCGCCGCATGGACTGGACCGGGTGGGCCGTCTTCGGAGTCGTCGCCACCGCCGGCCTGACCGCGGTGATGATCGCCGCGCAGCTCTCCGGTTGGAGTCGGCTCGACCTGCCGCTCATGCTCGGCACGATCCTCGTGGAGGACCCCGACCTGGCTCGGGTCGCCGGGTTCGTGGTCCACCTTGCGATCGGGCAGCTGTTCGCCATCTTCTACGTGGCGGGGTTCGCCGCGTTCGGCCGGTCCGGCTGGTGGCTCGGTGCGGTCTTCGGGCTCGGACACGCGGCCGTCGCGCTGACGATCCTCGTGCCGCTGCTGCCGGGCATCCACCCGCGGATGGCCACCGAGCGGGCGGGACCCCGCTCGACGTCGGTGCTCGAGCCGCCCGGGCTGTTCGGCCTCAACTACGGCGCCGCCACCCCGATCGTCGCGGTGGTCGCGCACCTCTGCTACGGGGCCGTGCTGGGGCTCCTCGTGGGAGCGGGTCCGACGTGAAGGCCCCGCGCGCTCCCATCGGCGCGTACGGCCTGATCGGCGACTCGCGCTCTGCCGCGCTGGTGGCGCCCGACGGCTCGATCGACTGGTGGTGCGCCCCACGCTTCGACGACCCGCCCGTGTTCGGCCGCCTCGTCGGAGGTGAACCCGCGGGCCACTTCGACCTCCGACCCCTCGACGCGGTGCTCGGGACGACGCGCGCGTACCGCGACCACACGGTGACCCTGCTCACCACGTGGCAGCTGGAGGGCGGGGCGGAGCTCGAGCTGGCCGACGCGATGCTCGCCGAGGTCGAGGGACGGCTGCTGCCGAGCGCGGTGCTCGTCCGGCGGCTGACCGCCCGTGGGCGCCCGGTGCGGGCGCTCTGCGATCTCGTCCCCCGGTTCGGGTACGAGCGTCGCCCCGCCCGGCGCCTGCGGCGCGTCGGCAGCGCGCTCCTGCTCGACGACGGGCCCCGGGTCCTCACCGTCGACGCGGACGGGCTCGACGTGGTGCCCGACCGGCCGGTGGAGATGGTCGTCGAGCCGGGCCGACCCGTGACCGTGGTCCTCACCGTCGTCCGGCACCACCCGGCGATCCTCGTGCCGCCCGGGGTCGCCGCCACCGAGGTCGCGGCGGACGAGGGGCGCTGGCGGGCCTGGGTGGAGGACCTCGACCTCGGGCGCGCGCCGGCGCGGTACCGGGCGGCGCTCGTACGCAGCCTGATCACGCTGCGCCTGCTCACCTACTCGCCCTCGGGTGCACCGGTCGCCGCACCGACCACGTCGCTGCCCGAGGCGCCCGGTGGTGCCCGCAACTGGGACTACCGGTACGCGTGGCCGCGCGACGCCTGCATCGGGATCGCGGCGTTCCTGGGGGTCGGGAAGCCCGAGGAGGCCCGCTCCTTCCTGGCGTGGTTGCTGCACGCCGGCCGCCTGTCGCGACCCCACCTGCCGGTCCTGTTCACCCTCGACGGCCGGAGGGGCCCGCCCGAGACCGCGCTGTGGGACTGGCCGGGCTACGCGGGCAGCGTGCCGGTGCGGGTGGGCAACGGCGCTGCGGGCCAACACCAGCTCGACGGCTACGGGTGGGTGCTGGAGGCCGGATGGCTGCTCACCGCGGCGGGTCACCAGCTGTACGGCGAAACCTGGCGCACCCTCGCGGGCTTCGCGGACGAGGTGGCCCGCGTCTGGACCGAGCCCGATGCCGGCATCTGGGAGCAGCGGAACACCCCGGCGCACCACGTGCACTCGAAGCTCATGGCCTGGCTCGCGCTCGACCGGGCGATCCGCATCGCGGTCGTGCGCCGGGACCGCCGGGTCGGGCGCCGGCGCAGGTGGGAGCGCGCCCGAGCGGCGCTCGGCGCGGACGTGCGGCGCCGGGGGTTCGACGAGGCCCGCGGCACCTACACCGCGACCTACGGGTCGGCGGAGCTCGACGCGGCGACGCTGGTGCTGCCGCTCGTGGGTCTCGACCCCGTCGAGGGGCCACGTGTCCGGGGCACCGTCGACGCGGTGCGGCGCGAGCTCGGGGCGGGCGGGCCGCTGCTGTACCGCTACCCGCCGGGGACCGACGGGCTCGAGGGGGGCGAGGGTGCGTTCCTCCCGTGCTCGTTCTGGGCGGTCCAGGCGCTTGCGGTCACCGGGCGCACCGCGGAGGCCGAGGCGCTGCTCGAGCAGCTGCTGCCGATCGGCGGTCCCCTGGGGCTCTTCGCGGAGGAAGCCGATCCGGCGACGGGGGAGCAGCTGGGCAACTACCCGCAGGCGCTCACCCACTCCGCGCTCGTCCAGGCGGTGCTCGCCCTGTCGCACTCACGGGACGCGGTGCCGTCGGAGCCTGGCTGAGGAGCGGTTGCTCGCGTCCTCAGCTGGTGGGGCTGCTGTGCCGGAGCGGGTGGTCGCCTCGCCGGGCCTCGACGAGGTCACCGCACCGCGCGACGGGGGAGTGTCGCGCGCTCGGTGGATTCGGTGGTCGGTGCTCGGTCGGCATCAACGCTCGACCGACACGTACCAGACGCTGCCGCACACCTGGCACGTGAGCTCGACCGTGTCGAGCCGGGGTGTGGGTCCGCGGAGCAGCAGCGACCAGCCGGCGGTCATCACTGCGAGCTTCTTGCTCGCCGGTCGACGCGCTGCACGGATGCGTCGCCGTCGCTGCGTGATGTGGCCCGACGATGCGCAGAAGGGGCACGTGTCGACGTCGACCTCCAGCGTCGGGCCGGTGGGCGCGGTGGCACCCTCGGGGACCGGGCCGTGGTGCTCGCAGTACGTTTCGCCCTGGGGGATCCGCCGATCGCAGGGTCCCACCGCACACCGTCGAGTCATGTGCTGCGAACGTAGCGTCGACCTGTGACGGCGAGCCGGGGAACCGGCCGCGGGTCAGTTCGATCCGCCGAGCTCCTGCCAGAAGTAGAAGGCGCGCTCGCCGGTGTGGGGTTCGATCATCGAGAACCCGTGGTGCCGGTAGAAGCGCTGGGTGTCGACATCCCCTTCGTCGACGTTGATCTCGACGAGTTGGACACCTCGCTCCCTCGCGGTCGCCAGCACCAGCTCGATCACCGCGGAGCCGATGCCCCGGTCGCGCAGGTCGGGGCGCACGTACAGCTCGTCGAGCAGCGCGACCGGCCCCGTGTACCAGACGTTCGGGCGGAGCGTGACCAGCGCGACGGCGACCGACGGCGTGCCCGCCAGGGCCGCGTAGGTCCGGTCGCCGGCGAGCAGCTCGCGCAGCCGGGGTGCGAGCACCGACGGCCCGGGCGACGGCGTGTCGAACTCGACGTTGAAGTCGTGCAGCAGCCGCGCGACCTCGTCCGCGTCGCTCGGCGTCGCGAGTCGAGGTGCCGGTGCGTCGCTCACCAGCGGCTCCGAGCGGCAGAGGTCACCGGCCCAGCGTACGGCGGCATCGCCGACGCATGGCGGGCCGACGCTGGTGACGCTTCCGCGGAAGCGTCCCCCCGGCGTCCACGGCGTGGCGGGCCCGTTGGGCCGGTGTCAGTCGGGGTAGCAGCTGCCCTGGCCGAGGATGGCGAGCCCCTCCAGGTCGCCGGGACCGAACTCGACGAGCCCTTCCATCATGGGGTTCATCAGCTGGCCCGGGTCGTCGACGTGGTCGAGCCCGACCAGGTGGGCGAGCTCGTGGGCGATGACGGCTCGCACGTACTCGTAGCCCTCGCCCTCCTCGAGCTCCCACTGCAGGTCGGGGGCATCGAGCACGACCTCGCCGGTCACGTAGACGATGGGGGCGGTGTCGCTCGCGTCGTCGGTGGCGTGGGTCGCGTCGCTGTAGGCGTAGCCGAGCGTCTCGCTCTCACCGCCGTCGTCCGAGCCCAGCTCCGGGGCCTCGGCATCGTCCGACCAGGCGATCAGCACCGGTGCGATCCGGTCGCCGTATCGCTCGTACTGGTAGAAGTCGCGGTCCCCGTCGGGGGTCGGGGCCTCATCGGTCTCACCCTCGTACACGAACGTCAGCCCGGTGGCGTCGGCGACCATGTCGATCGCTTCCCGGAGCAGCTGGTCCCCCTCGGCCGGGGCGCCGTCGGGCCGGACGACGTAGGAGATCGGACGGCACGGGTCGTAGGAGACCGGGGTGGCCCCGTCGGCCGCCAGCATGTTGAACGCGTACGAGCCGTCGCTGCCCGGTTCCGCAGCCGTCGGGTCGATGGCCTCGGACTCGTCGGTCGCCTCGAGCTCGTCGACGACGACCTCGGCCGCCACCGGGTCGCCCAGCGCCGCGGGCGTCTCGTCCTCGAGGAGGGAGCACGCCGCCAGGCCGGGAGCCAGCAAGAGGGTGGCGGCGGCGACCAGCCAACGGCGGGGTCGGCCGGCTGGGCGGGCAGGGTCGATCTCGGGTCCCGAATCCGTTCGGGAGACGGCGTCCATCCGTTGGAGGGTAACGACGGCACCTTTCGACCCCTCTGGGCCGAACGGCTCATCGCAGGCGGAGCTTGCGAGCACCTCCTCGACAACGCGTCGTCATCATCGACACCGTCGGAAGAGGTCGGGTCCCCGACCCGATCAGGGTGGGGGATCACCCACAGCTGAGTGCGCGAGGAGGGACTTGAACCCTCACGTCCTTTCGGACACAGGAACCTGAATCCTGCGCGTCTGCCAATTCCGCCACTCGCGCGAGTGGACTGCGAAGCGTAGCGCATCGGCAACCCGGTCCCCCAAGCGCGTACTCCCGGCGACCTGGGGGGACCGCGGCGACGTCGGGGCCCGTCGCTACTGTGGGGCGATGGGCATCAAGGGCTTCGAGAGCCGGCTCGAGCGGGCGGTGGAGGGCACCATCTCACGCCTGTTCCGCACTGGCCTCAGCCCGGTCGAGTTCGGCCGGAAGCTCGAGCGCGAGATCGACGCGCACCGCACCGTCGGCGTCGACGGGCGCACGCTGGTGCCGAACTCGTTCACGTTCCGCATCTCGCCGGACGACGCCACCCAGCTCGGCGACCTGCTCGGCACGCTCCGCCGCGAGCTGGCCGATGCCGCCCGCGAGCACGCCCGCGACGAGGGCTACGCGTTCGTCGGCCCCGTCGAGGTCCACATCGAGACCGACGACTCGCTCCGGGTCGGCGTCCTGCTCGTCGACGCCCGATTCGCCGAGAGCGAGAGCGGGCTCCCACCGGGGTCGCTGCTGCTGCCCACCGGCGACCGGGTCCCCCTCGGCGAGTACGTCGTCACGATCGGTCGCCAGGGCGACTGCACGATCGTGCTCGCGGACCCCAACGTCAGCCGCCGCCACGCCGAGGTCCGACCGTCCGGCGACGGGTTCGTCGTGGTCGACCTCGGCTCCACGAACGGGACGCGGGTCAACGGCACCAAGGTCACCGAGCACCAGCTCCGCGACGGCGACGAGGTGCGGTTCGGCAACACCGTCGTGCACTTCGAGTCGTCGTAGGCTTCGCGCACAGTGTCCGAGCAGCTGCTCACCGTCCTCAAGCTGTGCCTGTTGGCGTTGCTCTACCTCTTCTTCCTCCGCGTGCTGCGGGCGGTGTGGACCGAGGTGAACCCGCCCCGCCGCCTCGTCGAGGCCGCGCCAGCTGCCACCAAGGGCCGGCGCGCCGCCGCGCCGCGGGCTGCGCGCCAACGCTCCCGCCGGGGCGCGCCCTCCCCGCCCACGCGGCTGGTCGTGGTCGAGCCGGCGGACCGTGCCGGCACCGAGTACGCGCTCGGCGAGGAGCTCACCCTCGGCCGGGCCGGGGGCTGTTCGATCGTGCTGGACGAGCAGTACGTCTCCCAGGTGCACGCCCGCGTGTTCATCCGGGACGGGTCCCTGTTCGTCGAGGACCTCGGCTCCACCAACGGCACGTGGGTGAACGGCACCAGGGCGGTCGGCCAGATGCCGGCCCGCCACGGTGATCGCATCCAGGTCGGCAACGTGGTGATGGAGGTGCGTTGATCCGTCTGGCAGCGGGCACCGCGTCGCTCGTCGGTCGGGTCCGGTCGGCCAACGAGGACAGCGTCCTCGTCACCGACGACCTCGTCGTCGTGGCCGACGGCATGGGCGGCCACCTCGCCGGCGAGGTCGCCTCGGCCGACGCGGTCGAGGTCCTCGGCGGCGCCGCCGGCCGGCGCTCCCTCGTCGACCTGGTCTCGTCGGTCCACCTCGCGAACCGGCGCATCAACGACCGCGCGGCGGAGGACGAGCAGCTGCGCGGGATGGGCACCACCGTCTGCGCGCTCGGCGTCGTCGACGAGGAGGGCGAGCACCTCGCCGTCCTCAACGTCGGCGACAGCCGCGTCTACCTCTACGCCGGCGGCGTGCTCACCCAGCTCACCGAGGACCACTCGCTGGTCGAGACGCTCGTGCGCGAGGGCCGCATCACGGCGGAGGACGCCGAGGTGCACCCCCAGCGCAACGTGCTCACCCGCGCCCTCGGGGTCGAACCGCTCGTCGTCGTCGACGCCTGGCTGCTGCAGCCCGCCGACGGCGACCGACTGCTGCTCTGCTCGGACGGCCTCTTCAACGAGCTCAGCGACGAGCGGATCGCCGAGGTGCTCGCGGAGGGCCGCGACCCCGAGGCCACCGCCCGCCAGCTCGCGGCCGAGGCCGACGCCGCCGGCGGGCGCGACAACATCACCGTCGTCGTCGTCGACGTGCACGACACCGGCAACCCGCCCGAGCCGCTCGGGGACCGCTACCGGCGGATCGCCACCCCGGCGGTCGACCTCGACGACCTCGGCCGGGACCCGTCCTCGGACACCGCGACGGTCCCGATGGTCTCGGTCGCGCCCGCCCCCGACAGCGCCGACGACGCGCCACCCGACGAGGACGCCGTCGACGACGCCGAGGCGGACGGCGGGGTCGAGCCGGTCGACGCGGCGCACGCCGACGAGCCCGACCCGGCCGACGACGAGACCGGGCACGCCACCAGCCGGGAGCTGGTGCACGTGCCACCCGCGGCGGTCGAGGAGGTGGGGCGCCGCACCTGGCGGACCCCGCTGTTCCTCCTGGCGGTGCTCGCCGTGCTCGGCGTCGCCTTCGGTGTCGTCGCCTACACCGCCCAGCGCGGCTGGTTCATCGGCGCGGACGGCGACCGCGTCGCCCTCTACAAGGGGCCCACCGAGTCGTTCCTGTGGTTCGGTCCTCGCGTCGCCGAGCGCACCGACATCGAGCTCGAGGACCTCCGCCCGAACGACCGGCTCAACATCGAGCGGCGACGCTGGTCCTACGACGACCGCGCGGACGCCGAGGAACGGCTCCGCCGCCTCGAGCGCAGCGCGACCACCACGACCACGTCGACGACCACCACCACGTCGACGACCACCACGACCACGACGACCGCCGCACCTCCGCCCGAGCAGGGTCCGGCTCCCACGGCACGGGCCGGGCCCGGCCAGTGACCGTCACCGCGGGCGAGCGGCGCGTCGACGAGCCGGCCGTACCGGTCCCCGGCCGCCGTCGTCGCACCACCGAGCTCGGCCTGCTCGTCCTCGCGGCGCTGGTGATCTGTGGCGCCTACGCGCTCGCGAGCCTCGGTCGGAGCGCCTCGCTGCCCGCCGACATCGTCCCGTTCCTCGGGGTCATCCTCGCCCTGCTCATCGGCGCCCACATCGCGAACCGGAGGCTGGTGCCGGCGGCCGACCCGCTGCTGCTGCCCCTCGCCGCGCTGCTCAACGGCATCGGCTACGTGTTCATCGCCCGCATCAACGGCGACCTGGCTGGCCTGCAGGCGTCGTGGACGGCGGTGAGCATCGTCGGCTACGTCGCGACGCTGATCGTGGTGCGCGACGTGCGCGCCCTGCAGCGCTACCGCTACACGTTCGGGCTCATCGGCGTGGTGCTGCTCGTCATGCCGCTGCTCCCGGTCATCGGCCGCGAGTACTTCGGGTCGCGCATCTGGGTGTCGATCGGTCCGGTCAACTTCCAGCCGGGCGAGTTCGCCAAGATCGCGCTCGCGCTCTTCCTCGCCGGGTACCTGACGGAGCGCCGGGAGCTGCTCGGCATCGCGACGTTCCGGCTCGGCCCGTTCAACACCCCGGATCCCAAGCACTTCTCACCGGTGCTGTTGGCGGTCGGCTTCAGCCTCGTCGTGATGGTCTTCGAGCGGGACCTCGGATCCGCGCTCCTGTTCTTCCTGCTCTTCACCGTCATGTTGTGGGTCGCCACGGGGCGCGGCTCGTACGTCGCGGTCGGTGCGCTGCTGTTCGGCGGCGCGTCGTACTTCGCGTGGTCCCAGTTCTCCCACGTGCAGGACCGCGTCTCGATCTGGCTCGACCCGTGGTCCGACCCCGGCGGCGCCGGCTACCAGGTCATCCAGGCGGCCTACGCGCTCGCGTGGGGCGGCACGACCGGCACCGGACCGGGCCTCGGCCGGGCGGTGCGGATCCCCGCGGACGAGTCGGACTTCATCTTCGCGGTCATCGGGGAGGAGCTGGGGCTGCTCGGGGCCACCGCGGTGCTGTGCGCCTTCCTGCTGCTCGCGGGCAGCGGCCTGCGCATCGCCCGGACCAGCGGTGACGGGTTCACCGCCCTGCTGACCGTCGGGCTCACCACCCTCATCGCCTTCCAGGCGTTCATCATCATCGCCGGGGTGATCCGGCTCCTCCCGCTCACCGGCGTCACCCTCCCGTTCGTCTCCTACGGCGGCTCGTCGCTGGTCGCGAACTACGTGCTCCTCGCGCTGCTCGTGCGGGCCTCGGACCAGTCCGCCCGCCGGGTCGCGGAACCGGTGGTGGCGCGGTGACCCGGCAGATCCGGATCCTCACCGGGGTCATCCTCGCCTGCTACCTGGCGGTGTTCGTCAAGCTCAACCAGATCCAGGTGCTCGAGGCGTCGGACTACAACGACCGGCCCGAGAACACCCGGGCGCTGGTGCGGGACTTCAACCGCCCCCGAGGCGACATCGTCACCGCCGACGGCGTGGTGGCGGCGACCTCCGAGTCACGCCGGGCCGACCTCCGCTACCGGCGGATCTACCCCGAGGGCGAGCTCTACGCCCACATCACCGGGTACTACTCGTTCCGGTTCGGCTCCACCGGCGTCGAGCGCGAGTACAACGCGCAGCTCGCCGGCCGCACCGCGTCGCTCCAGCTCCGGGACCTGTCCGGCTTCTTCTCCGACCCGTCCACCGAGGGCGACGTCATCCTCACCGTCGACAGCCGCGTCCAGACCGTCGCCCGCGACGCGCTCGGCGGCCTGACCGGTTCGGTCGTGGCGCTCGACCCACGCACCGGTGGGGTGCTCGCCATGTACTCCAACCCCACCTACGACCCGAACCCGGTGTCGGACAACGACGGCGAGCGCGCGCAGGCGGTGAAGACGTTCCTCGACGCCGCCCCCGAGAAGCCCCTGCTGTCACGTGCCTACCAGGACCGGTTCTTCCCCGGCTCGACGTTCAAGATCGTCACCGCGACGGCGGGCCTCGAGTCCGGCGTCGTCGACGAGCAGCGACCCGTGTTCGAGACGGTGCGCACCTACACCCCGCCGCTCACGCGCCGGGGGCTGTCGAACTTCGACGGCGCCAGCTGCGGGGGCACGCTGTTCGTGATCCTGCAGCGCTCGTGCAACACCTCGTTCGCGGAGATGGCCGCCGAGATGCTCGGCCCCGGGCCGATGATCGCCGCGGCGGAGGCCGCCGGGTTCAACGACGTGCCCCCGATCGACCTGACCCGGCCCGTCCGCTCGGTGTACCCGACCGACTTCGGTGCGGTGCTCGAGGAGCCCGCCGACGCGGCGCCGGTGCACGAGAACACGCCCGCGCTCGCGCAGACCGCGATCGGCCAGAACGACGTCGCGGCGACGCCCCTCCAGATGGCGCTGGTCGCCGCGGGCGTCGCGAACGAGGGGCGCATCATGGTCCCGCACGTGATGGCCGAGGTGCGCGCCCGCGACGGCGACGTCGTCGAGCGCTTCGACGTGCGCCCGTGGAAGGAGGCGATGAGCGCCGCCACGGCGGACGTCCTGCGCCGGGCGATGATCAGCGTCGTCACCGACGGCACCGCGTCCAGCCTCCAGCTGCCCGGCGCGACCGTCGGGGCCAAGACCGGCACCGCGCAGCTCGGCACCACCCCGCCACGCTCGCACGCCTGGATGATCGCCTTCGCCGGACCCGAGGGCGGGGAGCCGACCGTCGCGGTCGCCGTCATGGTGCAGAACGTCGAGGGCGACACCGGCCAGACCGGTGGACGTGTCGCGGGGCCGATCGCCCGCCGCGTCCTCGAGGCCGCGCTCGCCCTCCCGTGACGATGCTCCCGTGACGATCACCCATGACGATGCTGCCGTGACCACATCCCGAGGCAGCGCTCCCGCGGGCGTCGCCGTCCCCTGACGGGCCGTCGGTGACCGTTGACCGATGACGCGATGGCGCCAGGTCCCCCGCCTACGCTGGGCGGCGCCATGGCTGAGAACGACCTGCGCGTCCTGAACGACCGCTACGAGATCCACCGTCGGCTCGCTCGGGGCGGGATGGCGCAGGTCTACCTCGCCCGCGACCGCTCCCTCGACCGCCCCGTCGCGGTGAAGGAGCTGGCACCCGAGTTCGCGACGGACCCGTCGTTCGTCGAGCGCTTCCGCCGGGAGGCGCAGGCCGCCGCCAACCTGACGCACCCCAACGTCGTCGGCGTCTACGACTGGGGCTCCCAGGACGGCACCTACTTCATCGTGATGGAGTACATCGACGGCCCGTCCCTGTCGAAGGTGCTCCGCACCGACGGTCCGCTCCACCCACGCCGCGCCGCGGAGATCGCGTCGGAGGTCGCGGCGGGCCTCGGCTTCGCGCACTCCCGGGGCGTGGTGCACCGCGACGTCAAGCCGGGCAACGTGCTGCTCACCCGCTCCGGCGAGTCCAAGGTGACCGACTTCGGCATCGCCCGGGCCATGTCCTCACCGGACGAGGACCTCACCCAGGCCGGCTCGGTGATGGGCACCGCCACCTACTTCTCGCCGGAGCAGGCCCAGGGGCTGCCCGTCGACCCGCGCTCGGACCTCTACTCGCTCGGCGTCGTCCTCTACGAGATGGTCGCCGGGCGGGCGCCGTTCAACGGGGACACCCCCCTCGCGATCGCCTACAAGCACGTGCAGGACACGCCCGAGCCGCCCTCCCGGCACATCTCGGACCTGCCGGCGGGGCTCGAGGCGATCATCATGAAGCTGCTGTCGAAGCAGCCCGACGACCGGTACCGCTCCGCGGAGGACCTGCGCGCGGACCTGAAGCGCTTCCTCGCCGGCGAGCAGACCGCCGCCGAGCGGGAGGGGTACCTCGTCGGGGCGGCCGCCGCGACCACCGCGATGATGTCGGGTGCGGACCAGGCGACGATCGTGCAGCCCGCGACCGTGGTCGGCGCCGCGCCCATCGCGGACGAGCTGCCCGTGGAGGAGGAGCCCGAGGGCGGCGGCTCGAGGACCGCGCTGTTCATCGGCCTGCTCGTGCTGCTGCTCGCCCTGCTCGGCGGGCTGCTGTGGTGGTTCGTGCAGAGCATGGACGAGGGCGACCTCGTCACGGTGCCGCCGGTCGTCGGGCTGACGATCGAGGAGGCGCAGGAGCGCCTGCGGGACGCGAACCTCGAATGGGAGGTGACCCGCGAGCCGAGCGCCGAGATCGAGCCCGGACGCGTCATCTCCCAGGACCCCGCCCAGGGCGAGGAGGTCGAGGAGGGCACGACGGTGCAGCTCGTCGTCTCCTCGGGCCAGGACCTGGTCGTCGTCCCCGACGTCGTCGGGAGGCCACAGGCCGAGGCGGTGGCGGAGCTCGAGGCCGCGGGCCTGCGCGCCCGGGTCGAGACGGTCGAGGACCCCGACGCGGAGGAGGGCATCGTCCTCAGCCAGGACCCCGCCGCGGACCTCGAGGTGCCGCCCGACTCGGAGGTCACGATCACCGTCGCGGTCGGCGTCGAGGAGGTCGCGGTGCCGCGGGTGCGCGGCATGCCGCTCGCCCAGGCGGAGCGCACGCTGCAGACGGCCGGGTTCCGGACCACGGTCACCGAGCAGTCGGCGGACGACGTCGCGCCCGGGGACGTCATCGGCTCCGACCCCGGCGAGGGCACGATGCTCGAGCCCGGCTCGACGGTGACGATCATCGTCTCGACCGGCCAGGAGCTGGCACGGGTGCCCACGGTCACCGGCCGCCAGGAGGGCGACGCCGTCAACGAGCTGCGGCGGGCCGGGCTGGAGGTGCGGGTCCGCACCGAGGCCGTGCCGCCCGGCGACACCAACGCCGGCCGGGTGATCCGCCAGGACCCCAGCGGTGGGGCCCAGGTGCCGCCGGGATCGACGGTCACGATCGTGGTCGGGGTCGAGAGCGCCCCACCGACCACCACGACCGACTCCGACGACGGCGGGTGATCCGGGTGCACGCCGTCCCGCACACCGGGTGAGCTGACGTGCTGCGGGTCCGGGGGACCCTGCCACTCGCGGCGGCCTTGCTCGTCGCGGGTGGCGCCGCGCTCCTGTTCGGCTACTCCAGCACGCTCAACCCGATCGACGCCCTGCTCGGCCGCGGCGCGATCGTCGCCGTGCCCGACGTCGAGGGCCGGGCGCTGCCCCGTGCCCGCGCCGAGCTCGACGAGGCGGGCCTGGGCATCGAGGAGCGCAGCGCGTTCAGCCTGTCGGTGCCCCGCGGGCGGGTCATCCAGCAGGACCCCGCACCCGGCCGGAGGGTCCGGCAGGGGGAGGTCGTCGAGGTGGTCGTGAGCCGCGGCGCGAACCGCGTCGAGATGCCCGACGCCGTCGGCCGCCCCCTCGCCGAGGTGCGGCGTCCGCTCGAGGACGCCGGGGTGCCGTTCGAGGTGGTCGAGGTGCCGAGCGAGGAGGTGCCCGAGGGGGTCGTCGTCGCCCAGGACCCCGACCCGGGCGTCATGGTCACCGGGGAGGACGAGGTGCGCTTCGACGTCTCCACCGGCCCTCGCCTGCGACCCGTGCCCGAGGTGATCGGGCTCTCGCTCGACGCCGCCGCCTTCAAGCTCGGCGACGCCGGGCTCGCGCCGGGTGAGGTCTCGTTCGTCGAGCACGACGCCGTGCCGGCCGGGGCCGTCGTCGCGACGGACCCGCCGATCGGCACCGACCTGGAGCGCGACGCGCCGGTCGACCTCGTGCTCTCCGCCGGCAGGCCCCAGGTGCCCGTCCCGAGCGTCACCGGCAGCACCGCGGGGCGGGCGAGTGACCGGCTCGAGGCGCTCGGCTTCCTGGTGTCGACCTCGCACCGGCTCCTCGCCGAGGGCGCGGCCGGCGTCGGCGCCGTGCTGGAGCAGCAACCCGCGGCCGGTGAGCCGTTGCGGCCCGGGGAGGTCGTCCGGATCGTCGTCGGCCGCGAACCACCCGCGCCGCCACCGACGACCACCACCACGACCGCGCCCCCGCCGCCCGCCCAGCCGGGCGGGCCGACGCCGCCCCCGAACCCGCCGCCCGGTCCGGGAGGCGGGCCGTGAGCCGCGTCATCGACCCACCCCGGAACCCCTCCCGGCGGCGCGTCACCGAGGTGGGCGCGCCCGAGCTGGTCGATGGGGCCGAGCACCCCGTCGCCGCGGCCGTGGGGATCCTCCTGCTCGTCGTGGTCCTCGCGCTCGGCGCCGCCGCGCTGGGCGCGGTCATCGCCGGTGAGGACGACGCCCCGGTGGTGCCCCAGGTGATCGTCCCGCGGCTGCAGAGCCGGCCGATGCCCGAGGCGCAGGCGCAGCTCGAACGGATGGGGCTGCTCGTCGACATCCGCTTCGAGCCGAACGAGGTCGTGCCGCCGGACGTCGTCGTCGACCAGGAGCCGATCGCCGGGGCCCGCCTCGAGGTCGGCGAGCAGGTCGTGCTGGTCGTGAGCGACGGACCCATGGGCATCCTCGTGCCCAAGCTGGCGGGATCCCAGGTCCCCGAGGCGCAGCGCACGCTGGCCAACCTGGGGCTCACCCTCGAGGAGCGCAGCGAGCACCACGAGCTCGTGCCGATGGGCCACATCATCCGCTCGGAGCCCTCCGCCGGCGCCCGCGCGGAGCTGGGCAGCAAGGTCGTCGTGGTGGTGTCCTCCGGCCCACGGCCCCGCGAGGTGCCCGACGTCGTCGGTGCCCGGTCGTACGAGGCGTTCGCCGCGATCGGGCGGGCCGACCTGGAGATCGACCGCGTCCGTGAGCGCTACGTCGAGGGGTCCGCGGTCGGCACCGTGCTGGAGCTCGACCCGGCACCCGGCACCGAGGTGCCCCGGGACACCCCGATCGAGGTCGTCGTGGGCGTGGCGTCGCCCCCGCACACGGTCCCCGAGGTCGTCGGCCTGCGCACGGCGTCCGCCCGGCGCGTCATCGACAACGCCGGCCTCGACGCGGTCATCCGCACCGAGGCGGTGCCCGCCGGCGACCGCAGGGCCGGGCGGGTGATCCGCCAGAGCCCGCTGCCGGGGCTCCCCGCGGCGCAGGGCGCGGACGTGGTGATCGTCGTCGGCGAGGCGGCACGGAACCCCGAGCCTCCGCCGAGCACCGAGGCACCGCCCGGCGACTGAGCCGCCCCGGCGCGAAGTCCGCGAGGGGCGCGCTCAGGCGGGTGCGGCGCAGCGGCCGAGGAAGTTGCGCACCAGGTCGTGCCCCGCGGCGGTGAGCACCGACTCGGGGTGGAACTGCACGCCCTCGACCATCAGCTCCCGGTGGCGGAGGCCCATCACCAGGCCGTCGTCGGTCTCGGCGGTGACCTCGAGCACGTCGGGGAGCGACGACCGCTCGACGATCAGCGAGTGGTAGCGGGTCGCCTCGAGGGGGTTCGGCAGGCCCTCGAACACCCCGACACCCCGGTGGTGGATCGGAGAGGTCTTGCCGTGCACCACCTCCGGCGCGCGCACGACGCGCCCGCCGAACACCTCGCCGATGCACTGCATGCCCAGGCAGACCCCGAACACGGGGCGGCGGTGGCCGAGCTCGCGGATCACGTCGTTCGACACGCCGGCGTCGGCCGGGGTGCCCGGCCCCGGGCTGATGAGGATGCCGTCGACGTCGAGGGCCTCCACGTCGTCCACGGTGATCGCGTCGTCCCGGTGCACGATCGGCTCGGCGCCCAGCTCCCCCAGGTACTGGACGAGGTTGTAGACGAACGAGTCGTAGTTGTCGATCACCAGGATGCGGGGGGACACGGGCTCAGCGTAGGCGGCACCTATCCTCTCGGGCATGGCGAATCCGGCGAAGCGCAAGGTGGGCCCCTCCGGCGAGGGGTCCGGCGAGGCGACCGAGGGGATCACGAGCAAGCGGGTGTCGCCGAAGCGTTCCAGCTCCGGCCCGAGCCGCTACACACCCCCGAGCCCGACCGTGAAGCACGCACCGAGCCCGCGCTGGGTGCCCGTGCTGATGTTCACCCTGTGGATCCTCGGGCTGCTGATGATCGTCCTCAACTACATGGGGCTGCTGCCCGGCGCCGGCGACGACGGCAACGGCTGGTACCTCGTCGGCGGCCTGGTGTCGATCCTCGCCGGCATCATGGTCGCCACCCAGTACCGCTGATCCCTCACGCCCGGTCCTGACCGCCGGTTCCCGGTCGACGGATCGGTGACGGATGTGACCGTGGGGTGTCGGTCGCGTGTGGGAAGGGTGACAAGTCCCAGATCCATCCACAGCTTGTGGATGACCGTCCAGCCTGTGGACAACCGGGTCGCGCCGCCGCGGGGCGGTCAGTCGATCGGTGCGACGAGGTCCATCTCGTCCATGCAGTGGCGCGGGGGTTCCGGCTCCTCGTCGGTCGCCGTGGTCATGCGGACCTCGGTGCCGCACACGTTGCAGCGGTAGGTCAGCCGGACCTTCCGCAGCGTGCCGGGGTCCGGTGGGGGAGGCGGCGGCGTGGCGAAGGTCTGCAGGAAGAACCACCCGACCCGGAAGATCACCGAGCCGAGCACGAGCGAGCCGAGGGTCGTCCACCACCCGACGTCGAACACCGCGGAGATGACGAGGGACGCGGCGACGACCGCGGCGGCCCACACCCCCAGCCGCACCCACCGCGAACCAGATCTCGAGCCGCTCACCCCCTCAAGCTCCCACGCCCTCCGCGCTCCCACAAGGCATGGACGACGGACCAAGCGCGTGGGGCTGGCGAGGCGAAGCCTCGTCGACCCCGGAGGAGGAACGGGTGACAGGACCCGTTCCTCCGTAGGGGTCGAGTCGTCAGCCGAGCCGCTCGATGATCGTGGCGTTGGCCATGCCGCCGCCCTCGCACATGGTCTGCAGGCCGAGGCGGCCGCCGGTCCGCTCGAGCTCGTTGAGCATCGTCGCGAGGAGCTTGGTGCCGGAGCCGCCGAGCGGGTGACCCAGGGCGATGGCGCCGCCGTTGGGGTTCACCTTCTCCATGTCGGGCTTGAGCTCCTTCTCCCACGCGAGCACGACGGAGGCGAAGGCCTCGTTGATCTCGATGTGGTCGATGTCGTCGAGCGAGAGGCCGCTGCGCTCGAGGGCCTTCTGCGTCGCGGGGATGGGGCCGGTCAGCATGCGCACCGGGTCGACGCCCGCGAGGGCGAAGGTGTGGAACCGTGCCCGGGGGGTGAGGCCGAGCTCCTTGGCCTTCTCGGCGCTCATGATCAGCGCGGCGGAGGCGCCGTCGCAGATCTGGGAGCTGTTGCCCGCGGTGACCTTGCCGTCGGGGATGAACGACGGCTTGAGGTTGGCGAGCTTCTCGACGGTGGTGCCGGGTCGGATGCCCTCGTCCCGGGTGTGCATCTCGTCGAGGACCTTGACCTCGCCGGTCTCGGGGTCGCGGATCTTCTTGACGACGGGGATGATCTCGTTGTCGAAGCGGCCCTGCTCGGCGGCCTGCTCGGCGAGCTCCTGGGAGCGTGCGCCGTAGGCGTCGAGGTCCTCGCGGGAGAGGCCCCACTCGTTGGCGATGATCTCCGCGGAGACGCCCTGGCCGACGAGGCCGGTGTGCCCCTCGATGAGCTGGACGTCCGCGTAGCGGTCGGCGGCGGCACCGAACGGGAAGCCCACGCCCTTGGCGATGGACGCGCCCATCGGCACGAGGCTCATCACCTCGACGCCGGCGGCGACGACGATGTCGTAGGCCCCGGCCATGACGCCCTGGGCGGCGAAGTGCGCGGCCTGCTGCGAGGACCCGCACTGGCGGTCGATGGTGGTGGAGGGCACGGACTCGGGCCAGCCGGCGGCCAGCACCGCGTTGCGGCCGACGTTGAGGGCCTGTGCGCCGGCCTGCATGACGCACCCCATGATGACGTCGTCGACCTGCTCCGGGTCGATGCCGGTGCGATCGACCAACGCCTTGAGCGTCTCCGCGGCGAGGTCCACGGGGTGCCACCCCGACAGGGCGCCGTTGCGCCTGCCACCCGCGGTCCGCACGACGTCGACGATGACTGCCTCTGGCATGTCGTTCCCCTTGTGATCTCCGATCGGGGCGGCGCCCTGTGTGCGCGGCGACCCCGCGACGGCCTACTTGACCGGACGGTCAAGATTCTGATCCCGGCCCGGGCCCGCGGTCAATGCGGCCCCGGCGCGGGCAGGGCCCCGCGCCGCCCGCCGGGGGCTGCGGTGCGGTCCCTCCGGGGCGCCGGTACAGTCGCCCCCACGGGGCGCCGGAGGGCGACCCGACCGCACCGGTAGCGACGAGGGGTGTCGAGATGGCCACGATCACGAAGGACGAGATCGACGCGCGGGTCGCGGGTCGGACCGTGCTCACCGAGTTCCGCCGGACCATCGAGCTGTACTCGGACCGCACCGCGCTCCGATGGATCGACGACCGCGACGAGTGGCGGTCGATGACGTTCCGGGAGTTCGGCGAGCACGTCGCCCGGGCGGCGACCGGCCTGAAGTCCCTCGGGGTGGGCCCGGGCGACCGGGTCGTGCTCATGGTGCGCAACATCCCGCAGTTCCACTGGCTCGACTTCGCGGTGCTGGGCTGCGGCGCCACCCCGGTGTCGATCTACAACTCCTCCGCACCGGACCAGGTCGAGTACCTGGTGCAGCACAGCGAGGCGAAGGTCGCGGTGGTCGAGGACGAGCGCTTCCTCGACAACTTCCTCAAGGTGCGGGACCGCCTGCCGTCGCTGACCGACATCGTCGTGCTCAACCCGCCCGCCGAACTGCCCGACCGGGTGCACGGCCCTCAGGTCGTCACCGAGCACGAGCCGTGCGACCTCGACGAGCTCGTCAAGGCGGCGAAGCCCGAGGACCTCGCGACGATCATCTACACCTCCGGCACCACGGGCAGCCCCAAGGGCGTGATGATCTCCCACTACAACGTGGTCTGGACCGCCGAGAGCCTGCTCGAGTGCCTGGGGTGGACCCGCGAGCAGGCGGCCGGCAAGCGGGTCGTGTCGTACCTGCCGATGGCGCACGTCGCGGAGCGCATGGTCTCGCACTACCTGGCCTTCGGTTCGGGCTTCGAGGTGTCCACCTGCCCGGAGACCGGCCAGCTCACCCGCTACCTGGGCGAGGTGCGCCCCAACATCGTGTTCGGCGTGCCCCGGGTGTTCGAGAAGGTCTACGCCGGTGTGATGGCGGTGCTGTCCGCCGACGAGGAGAAGCTCCAGAAGTTCAACGAGGCGGTCGCGGCGGCCCAGCCCATCGAGGAGAAGATGACCTGGGGCACCGCCACGAAGGAGGAGATCGAGACCTACGAGTTCCTCGACGCGGTCGCGTTCTCCCAGGTCCGCGAGCTGCTGGGCCTGGACCAGGTGGAGCTGGCGGTGAGCGGCGCGGCACCGATCCCGCCGGAGCTGATCACCTGGTTCCGCACGATCGGCGTGCCGCTCGCCGAGATCTACGGCATGAGCGAGTCCACGGGGCCGATGACGTTCGCCCCCTACAAGGTGAAGGCCGGCTCCGTCGGCCCGGCCATCCCCGGCACCGAGATCAAGCTCGGGGAGGACGGCGAGCTGTGCCAGCGGGGCGGCAACATCTTCGTCGGCTACCTCAACGACCCTGAGAAGACCGCCGAGGCGCTCGACGACGAGGGCTGGCTCCACTCGGGTGACATCGCCGAGATCGACGAGGACGGCTACGTGCGCATCGTCGACCGCAAGAAGGAGCTGATCATCACCGCGGGCGGCAAGAACGTCAGCCCCGCGAACCTCGAGGCGGCGCTCAAGATGATCCCGATCGTCGGCCAGGCGGCGGCGATCGGCGACAACCGCCCGTTCGTGTCCGCGCTCGTCGTGCTCGACCCCGAGATGGCGCCCGCGTGGGCCCAGAGCCAGGGCATCGAGTTCAAGGACCTCGCCGACCTCGCGACCAAGCCGGAGGTCCGCGAGGAGATCGAGCGCGGCCTCGAGCACGCGATGGCCGACTTCAGCCAGGCGGAGCGCGTCAAGAAGATCCACATCCTCGGCGAGGAGTGGGAGCCGGACTCCGACCTCCTCACCCCGACCTCCAAGCTCAAGCGCCGCAACATCCACGCGCGCTACGCGAAGGAGATCGAGGAGATGTACAGCTGAGGACGCCGCGCCGCTGAGCAGACCGGGCCGCGCCCACGCGGCCGGCCCGGCCCGAGGGGTGGGTCAGCCGCCGCGGACGGCGGCGAGCAGCTGGGCGGTGGACGGGTCGCGCACCACGTCGACCAGGCGCTCGAGCGCCGCGAACCCCTCGGGGGTCATGCGGGCCCCGAGTGCGGTGAGGGTGAGCGCGTCGCGCCGCGGCATCTCGCTGCCGATGTCCTCGAGCCGGTCGACGAGCGAGGTCGCCCGGGGATCGCCGGCGACCTCCGCACGCAGCCGCGGGGCGAGGTCCGGCGCGGCGCGCATCGTCGCCCCGGCGAACACCGCGAGGAGGGCGGCGTCGTCGGCGTCGGAGGCCAGGGCCCCGAGCCCCGCCGGGTCGAGGTACTCGAGGAGCGCCCGCAGCACCGTCAGCAAGGTCGGGTCGACACGGTCCAGCGCGGCGACCACGGTGCCGACCACGCTGCCCACCACCTGGCTGGTGAGCGCGTCGATCGCGGCCAGCGCCGCGCCGTCGACGCTCGCGGCGAGCTCGAGGAGCTGCCCGACGGCCCCTTCGACGGCGGGACCGCTCGCGGCGGCGAACGTCGCCGGTACGGATCCGGTGCCGTCCGCCAGGCCGATCAGGATGGCCGCGAGCCCCTGCACCTGCTCGAGCGTGAGGCCGAGCTCGGCGACGAGGTGCTCGTCGAGGCCGAACAGCATGGCGAGCGATGCCGGATCCGCGTCGCGCAGGCCGCCGATCGCCGCGACGAGCGTCGGGTCGCTGGCGAGGGCACCGACCACCGACGCGAGCGCCGCGTCCGGCGTGCGGACCGGGGCGGGTGGCGCGCTCGTGGTCGTGGTCGTCGTCGGCAGCGTGCTCGCCACGATGGTCGTGGTCGGCAGCGGCACGTTGCGCCGCTGGCCGTCCCGGCGGATCTCGGCGTAGCCGGAGGAGCTGGCGCACGCGGCGATGGGGCCGCTCGCGACCAGCAGCGCGAGCAGCGCAGCGGCGACACGAATCACACGTCCAGCCACAGACTCCCCTTCGCCGGCAGCGCCGGCTGATCGACCCTCACGGATCGGCCCGTTGCAGTGCAGGGTAGCGCGGCGCGGTCAGGGACCGGTCGGCTGGTCCCTGGGCGGATCGACCAGCACGTAACGGGGATCGACCTCCCCGGGCCGCAGCGGGCGCATCAGCAGGTCCAGCGCCGTCCACGACATGCGCGACGACGGGAAGAACAGCAGGGGGCCGAGCACGGCGATGGCCACGAGCGCGGCCATCAGCTGCCCGTAGGGGAGGTCGCCGTCGGTGGCGGCGGTGGTGAACGTCACGACCGCGAGGACGATGAGCATGAGGCCCATGACGACCACCGTGTTGACGCCGATGTAGCCGATCCAGTGGCCCTCGACCCGCTCGTAGCGCAGGTCGCAGTTCCGGCAGCGGTCCCGCATCTGGAACCAGCGCTGGAACTGCCCGCCGCTTCCGCACACGGGGCAACGGCCGAGCACGCCGCGCAGCATGATCCTCGTCGGCGTCACACCGAGCTGCGTCGTCGTCGGCACCTCGGGGATGGGGCGTCGAGGGCGCGGGCTAGGGGGGGTCATGGGCTCCCAGTGAAGCCCACCCTCCCCGGGGAAACACATCACCCGGTCGTGGCGTCGGGGCTGCCGAGGGCCGCGAGGTCCGCGAGGTCCTGCTCCACCGACGAGGGCAGCAGCCGCGTGGGCAGCTGCGCCGGTGAGGCCCCGAGCAGCGTCAGCAGCCGCCCGTCGTCGAGCTCGAGCTCGAACCAGCGCCACGCCCCGGCGCGCACCCGCGCCTGCACCACGCGGGCGCGGGGGATCCGCTGGAGCGTGACCCAACCGACCACGTCGCGGATCTCCTCGGGCCCGGGCTCGACGAAGCACCCGCGGGCGCCGGCGAACCCGGCGAACCCGGCGAGCAGCGAACCGGCGAGGACCGCGGCGAAGGCGCCGCCCAACCGGTCGGCGTGCCAGACGGACCACAGGACGGTCGCCACGGCGATCGCCGTGCCGACCACGCCCACGAGCACGAGCGGTGCGGCGACCAGGCGGGGGCCGCGGAGGCGGTTGCGGGGGTCCTGCTCCACCACGCGCCGCAAGCTAGCGCGAGGCCCGTGCACCTCCGCCGTCGCCGAACCCCGCTAGGGTGGCCCGGACCAACCGGCCGGACACGCGTCGAGAGGCAGCGTTGTAGCGGCTCCACGTCCGTGCGCGTCGATGACGCGCCGGACCGGGCAGGCATCCGGTGCCGACGCTCGGCCGGTCCCAACTCCCGGTGGTGTCGCCTCTTCCCACCGACCGATCACCTCGCGCCCGACCGGGCGCGGCCCCACGACGGGGCGACGAAAACCTCCAGGAGCAACCTGTGCCCACCCCCCTTCCGACCACGTCGGCCGCCGCGGCCGACCTCTCCCCGGGCGCCCCGCCCGCAGCACGCGGGTTCGAGTCCCTCGGCGTCCACCGCGACGTCGCCGCCCGCCTCGCGCGGCGTGGCATCACCGAGCCGTTCCCCATCCAGACCGGGACGATCCCGCCGGCGCTCGCCGGCCGCGACGTGTGCGGCCGGGCGCCCACCGGCTCCGGCAAGACCCTCGCCTTCGGCATCCCCCTCGTGGAGCGCGTGCGGCGTGCCCGCCCGGGCGCGCCCACGGCCCTCGTGCTCGCCCCCACCCGTGAGCTGGCGGCGCAGATCTGCGACGAGGTGCGCCAGCTCGCCGATCCCGACCAGTCCGTCGCCGCCTTCTACGGCGGCGTCGGGTTCGGCAAGCAGCTGCGCGCGCTCGCGGACGGCGTCGACGTCGCCGTCGCGTGCCCCGGCCGCCTCGCCGACCTCGTCGCCCAGGGCCACGTGCGGCTCGACGACGTGGAGCTGGTCGTGCTGGACGAGGCGGACCGCATGGCCGACATGGGCTTCCTGCCCGAGGTCCGTCGGCTGCTCGACGCATGCGCGCCCCAGCGGCAGACCCTGCTCTTCTCCGCCACCCTCGACGGGGACGTCGACGTCATCATCCGCCGCTACCTGCACGACCCCGTGCGACACGAGGAGCACGCGGACGAGGACGCGGCCGACGCCGCGGAGCACCTGTTCTGGGACGTCGAGCGGCCGAACCGCGTCGAGGTCACCGCGAGCGCCGTGTCGCGCGTCGGCCCGACCGTCGTGTTCTGCCGCACCAAGCGCGGTGCGGACCGCGTCGCCCGGCAGCTCGCGTCCCGTGGGGTCGCGGCGGTCGCGATCCACGGCGACCGCAGCCAGGGGCAGCGTGAGCGCGCGCTGGAGGACTTCCGCAGCGGGCGGGCCCGGGCGATCGTCGCGACCGACGTCGCCGCGAGGGGCATCCACGTCGACGGCGTCGCGTGCGTCGTGCACTTCGACCCGACCGAGGACGGCAAGGACTACGTGCACCGCTCCGGTCGCACCGGGCGCGCGGGCGCGGCCGGCACGGTCATCAGCCTCGTGCCCCGCGAGCTGCGCCGCGACGTCGTGCGCACGCAGCGAGCGCTCGGCCGCGAGGTGAGGTTCGTGGCACCCGACGCCGCTTCCCTGCCCGAGGGACCCGCGTTCGCGCCGCCGCCCGCCCGGCGGGCCGCGGCGACCGCGCCGAAGGGCCACCGCGGACCTCGCGGCCGCGGCGGACCCGGCCAGCACGGCTCGAAGGCCACCGGCGGCCCGAAGCGCAAGGCCGGCGGGAGCCGCACCGGCGCGCCGAGCGGGGCCCAGCGCAACGGCGCCAACCGCAACGGCGCCGCGAACCGCAACGGTGCCGCCAACCGCAACGGTGCCGCCAACGGGGCGAACCGCACCAGCGCCGGTCCACGTCGGCGCCGGCGCAGCGGCTCGGGTGCCCCACGGGCCTGACGTCGGCCCCGAGCGGGCGGACCGTGACGTCCGACATGTTTCGCCAAACTAATTAGCCAAGTAAACTATCTGGCGATGTCGTCCACACCCACCGTCCCGGACAAAACCTCACCGACCGAGCAGGACGCGGACGACGTGGTCGAGCTCGCGGCGCGGCTCCGGCTCGCCGCGACCCGCCTCGCTCGCCGCCTCCGCGGCGAGGGCGGCGTCGGCCTGTCGCCCAGCCTCCTCTCCGCGCTCGCGGCCGTGCACGTGCACGGCCCCGTCGCGCTCGGGGCGCTCGCCGAACACGAGGGCATCGCCCCGCCGTCTGTCACCAAGGTGGTCGACCGCCTCGAGGGGCGGGGGCTGGTGGAGCGGATCGTCGACGAGCAGGACCGGCGGATCTGCCGGGTCGTGACCACGCGCGAGGGCGAGGAGCTGCTCGCCGCGTCGAGGGCGCAGAAGACCGCCTGGCTCGCGAACCGGCTCTCCTCCGTCGTGCCCGAGCGGCGTGCAGCACTGCTCGCCGCGCTCGACGTGCTCGAGGAGCTCGTCAGCGGCGATCCGGGGACCGAGTCCCGGCGAGCCGTCGACGAGGTGAGCGCGTGACGAGGCTCAAGCACTTCACCGGCACCACCTTCGAATCGCTGCGGTACCGCAACTTCCGGCTGTTCTTCGTCGGGCAGAGCATCACGCAGGTCGGCACCTGGCTCTACATGGTCGCCCAGACGCTGCTGGTGCTGCAGCTGACCGACAGCGGCTTCGCCCTCGGGCTGCTCGCCGCCACGCAGTTCGGCCCCGTGCTCCTCTTCGGCGCCTGGGCCGGTGTGGTCGCGGACCGTTCCGACAAGCGCCGCCAGCTCGTGCTGCTCCAGAGCGTCTCGCTGGTGCAGGGGCTCGCCATGGCCGGGCTCGCCGCGATGGGCGACCCGCCGATCGCGGGCGTCTACGCGCTCGCGTTCGTCAGCGGCCTGGTCACCGCGTTCGACAACCCGGCCCGCCGCTCGCTCGTGGTCGAGATGGTGCCCGAGGCCCAGGTCACCAACGCGGTCAGCCTGAACAGCGCGCTGATGACCGGCGCACGCGTCGTCGGGCCGGCCGTCGCCGGCCTGCTCGTGGTCACCCTCGGCTTCACGTGGACCTTCCTGTTGGGCGGACTGTCGCGGCTCGCGGTGATCGACGGCCTGCGGCGCATGCGGGCCGAGGAGATGACCCCCGCACCGCTGCTGCCCCGGGCGAAGGGCCAGGTGCGCGAGGGCCTCCGCTACACCGCCAGCGTGCCGAAGCTGTGGATCCCGCTGGTCATGGTCGCGGTGGTCGGCACCCTGGCGTTCAACTTCCAGGTCGTGTTCCCGATCTTCGTCAGCCACGACCTCGACTCGCCGCCGTCGACCTACACGATCCTCTACTCGGTGGTCAGCCTCGGCTCCTTCGCCGGTGCGCTCTCGGTCGCACGACGCTCCGGGACGACCGTGCGGTACGTGGCGGGCAGCGCGATCGCGTTCGGCCTCGGCATGGCCCTGCTCGCGGTCGCGCCGAACCGCACCGTCGCCTTCGTCGTCGCGCCGCTCATCGGCTTCGCCAGCATCTCGTTCATGACCTCGTCGACCGCGCTGGTCCAGGTCGAGGCGCTGCCCGAGATGCGCGGCCGGGTGCTCGCCCTCCAGGCGATGGTCTTCCTCGGGAGCACCCCGATCGGCGGCCCGATCGTGGGCTGGGTCGCCGAGCAGGTCGGTGCCCGTTGGTCCATCGCGCTGGGCTCCCTCGCGTGCCTCGCCGCCGGAGCGTGGGGCTACGGCGCGGAACGCCGTGGAGCCGAGCGCCGCGCCGCGGAACGCGACCACGCCGAGGCGGGTTCCGACGGTCGACCACCGAGGGAGATGGCAGGCGCCACATGATGCCGATGCACGGAGGACCGGGGATGGCCACGGTCCGGGGGCTGTCCCGGGACCGTTCCGTCGCACGCCACCGCCTCGCGCCCGGCACGTTCCGGCGCATCCTCGGCTTCGCCCGGCCCTACCGGATGTGGATCGTGGCGTTCGTCGCGCTGATCCTGTTCGAGGCGGTGCTCGGGGCGGCGACGCCGCTGGTGTACCGCGAGATCATCGACGTCGGCATCGCGGAGCGTCGCACCGGCCTCGTCGTCGCGCTCGGCTTCGTCCTCGCCGGCCTCGCGGTCGTGAGCGCGGTCGCGTCGCTCGTCCAGCGGTGGTTCTCGGCCCGCATCGGCGAGGGGCTGATCTTCGACCTGCGCACCTCGGTGTTCGACCACGTGCAGCGGCAGCCCGTCGCGTTCTTCACGCGCACCCAGACGGGCTCGCTGGTGTCGCGCCTCAACAACGACGTGATCGGCGCGCAGCAGGCGTTCACCTCGACCCTCTCCAACGTCGTCGGCAACCTCGCGACGCTGGTCGCGACGTTGGTGGCGATGCTGGTCCTGTCCTGGCAGATCACGCTGCTCGCGCTGGTGCTGCTGCCGCTGTTCCTGCTCCCCGCCCGCGCCCTGGGTCCGAAGCTCTCCGCGATCACCCGCGAGCGCTACCAGGTGGACGCCGCGATGGGGCAGACGATGACCGAGCGCTTCAACGTGTCCGGGGCCCTGCTGGTGAAGCTGTTCGGGCGCCCCGAGGACGAGTCGGCCACCTTCGCCCGCCGCGCCGGCCGGGTGCGCGACATCGGGGTCACCACCGCCATGTACTCGCGGGTCGTGCTGATCGCGCTCACGCTCGTCGCCGGCCTCGCCACCGCACTGGTCTACGGGCTCGGCGGCGTCATGGTGATCGAGGGCGGGCTCGCGATCGGCACGCTCGTGGCGCTGACCGCCTACCTGAACCGCCTCTACGGGCCGCTCACCGCGCTCTCGAACGTGCAGGTGGACGTCATGACCACGCTCGTGAGCTTCGAGCGGGTGTTCGAGGTGCTCGACCTCGAGCCGGCGATCACCGAGGCGGAGGACGCGAAGCCGCTGCCCGACGGGCCGACCTCCCTCGAGTTCGACCACGTCTCGTTCCGGTACCCCTCCGCGGCCGAGGTGTCGCTCGCGTCGCTCGAGTCCGTCGACGCCGACCGGCTGAGCTCGGAGCCGGGCGAGCTGCTGCTGCGCGACGTGTCGTTCCGGGTCGAGCCCGGCCAGATGGTCGCGCTGGTCGGTCCCTCCGGTGCCGGGAAGACGACGATCGCGAGCCTCGTGCCCCGCCTCTACGACGTCACCGACGGCGCGGTCCGCCTCGCCGGGGTGGACGTGCGGGACGCGACCCTCGAGTCGGTGCGCAGCAGGGTCGGCGTCGTGTCGCAGGACGCCCACCTCTTCCACGACACGCTGCGGGCGAACCTGCGCTACGCGCGGCCCGACGCCACCGATGACGAGCTGCTCGAGGTGCTGCGCGCCGCGCACATCCTCGAGCTGGTCGAACGTCTGCCCGACGGGCTCGACACCGTCGTCGGCGACCGCGGCCACCGGCTGTCGGGTGGCGAGAAGCAGCGGCTCGCCATCGCCCGCCTGCTGCTCAAGGACCCCGCGGTGGTCGTGCTCGACGAGGCGACCGCGCACCTCGACTCCGAGTCCGAGGCGGCCGTGCAGGCCGCGCTCGCGGATGCCCTGGAAGGGCGGACCTCGCTCGTGATCGCCCACCGGCTGGCCACGGTCCGCGACGCCGACCAGATCCTCGTGGTCGACCGCGGCCGCATCGTCGAGCGCGGCACCCACGCCGAGCTGCTCGCCGCCGGCGGGCTCTACTCCGAGCTCGTGCGCACCCAGCAGCTCGGCGACACCACCCCCGTCCCCGGCTGACCCCCGTCCGGACCCACCCCGTCCGGACCCACCCCGTCCGGATCGGCCCCGCCCCCGCCTGGGTCTTCCCCATCCGGGGGTTGCGGGCGCCGCGGACCGGACTACTCTCTGGACAGATGTCCAGTTCTGTGGTGCCGATCGTCACACCGGCGAGCGAGTCGACCCGCCGCCGGCTGTCGCCCCGCCAGGCCGCGACCGTGCAGAAGCTCGTCGTCGCCGCGGTGGAGGAGCTGCGCGAGGTCGGCTACGACGCGCTCACGGTGCGCAACGTCGCCCGACGGGCCGGCGTCGCACCGGCGACCGCGTACAACTACTTCACCTCCCGGGAGCACCTCGTCACCGAGGTGTTCTGGCGCCGCCTGGACGCGCTGCCCCAGACCCCGCTCGACCGCCGGCGCTCGCCGCGCGCCCGCGTCGAGGCGACCATGACCGACCTCGCGCTGCTCGTCGCGGACGAGCCCGAGCTCGCCGCGGGGTGCACCGTCGCCATGCTCTCGAACGACCCCGACGTCGGGATGCTGCGCGACCGGATCGGTGCGGAGATGCGCCGCCGCCTCTCGGCGGCGCTCGGCGACGGCCACGACCCCGACGTGCTCCGCACCCTCGAGTTCCTGATCTCCGGCGCGCTGGCCCACGCGGGCAGCGGCCACCTGTCGTACGACGACCTGCCCGGCCACCTCGGCCGCTCGGTCGCGCTCGTCATGGGGGAGGGGCGATGAGCACCGACACCACTGCACCGGACCTGGTGTACGACCCGTACGCGTACGAGATCCACGAGGACCCGTACCCGACCTACGCCCGGCTCCGGGAGGAGGCGCCGCTCTACCGCAACGAGGCGATGGGGTTCTGGGCGCTGTCGCACCACCGCGACGTGATGGACGCGTTCCGCGACAACGAGCGCTTCTCGTCCGCGCACGGCGTGTCGCTCGACCCGGCGGCGTCCGGGCCCAACGCGCACCGCACCATGTCGTTCCTGGCGATGGACCCGCCGATGCACGGCCGCATGCGCGGCCTGGTGTCGCGGGGGTTCACCCCGCGCCGGGTCGCGGAGCTCGAGCCGCGGATCCGCGAGATCGCCCGCGAGTACATCGACCGCATGCTCCAGCTCGACGAGGTCGACTTCATCGGCGACTTCGCGGGCCGGTTGCCGATGGACGTCATCTCCGAGCTGATCGGGGTGCCTGCCGCCGACCGCCAGGAGCTGCGGCGCCTGTCGGACCTGCTGGTGCACCGCGAGGAGGGCGTGCACGACGTGCCGCCCGAGGGCGTCGCGGCCGCGTTCGAGCTCGCCGGCTACTACGCGGACATGCTCGCCCAGCGGCGGCAGCGCCGGACCGGGGACCTCACCTCGGCGCTGCTCGACGCCGAGGTCGACGGCGACCGGCTCACCGACGACGAGATCCTCGGTTTCCTGTTCCTGATGGTCGTCGCCGGCAACGAGACCACCACCAAGCTGCTCGGCAACGCCTGGTACTGGGCGTGGCGCAACCCCGACCAGCGGGCGGTCCCGTTCGGGGACCCGTCCCGGATCGTCGACTGGGTGGAGGAGACGCTCCGCTACGACACCTCCACCCAGATGCTCGCCCGGGTGACCACCACCGACGTGGAGCTCCACGGCGGGACGATCCCCGCGGGCGACCGGGTGCTGCTCCTGGTGGGGTCCGCGAACCGTGACCCGGCGGTGTTCTCCGACCCGGACCGCTACCTCCTCGACCGCCCCGGGACGGAGCGGCAGCAGCTGCTCAGCTTCGGGTTCGGCCGGCACTTCTGCCTCGGCGCGTCGCTCGCCCGCCTCGAGGCGCGGGTCGCGCTCGAGGAGCTCGTCGCGGCCATCGCCGACTACGACGTCGACCCCGACGGCCTCCAGCGGGTGCACTCGGTCAACGTGCGGGGCTTCGCGGCGGTGCCGACGACCCTCGTCCCACGAGGTGCCGCCTGATGCCGCGCTTCGACCCGCACCCCGCCCGCCGGGCCGCGGTCGTGACCGGGGCGTCATCCGGCATCGGCCAGGCCACCGCGCTCGCGCTCGCGGCGAACGGCCACCCCGTCGTGCTGGGCGCCCGCCGCACCGAGCGCTGCGAGGCGACCGCGCGCGAGATCCGCGAGGCCGGCGGCGAGGCGATCGCCGTCCCGCTCGACCTGCTCGACCCCGACTCGGTGAAGGCGTTCGCCGCCACGGCCGAGGCGGAGCTCGGACCGATCGAGGTGCTCGTGTCCAACGCCGGTGACGTCCAGCCGATCACCGTCGTCGGCGCGGACCCCGACGAGTTCGTCCGCCAGCTCTCGGTCAACCTCACCGGCGCCCAGCGCCTCGTGCACCACCTCGTCCCCGGCATGGTCGAGCGCCGCCGCGGCGACGTCGTGTTCGTGACCTCCGAGGTCGCGGTCCGGCCCCGCACCCACATGGCGGGCTACGTCGCCTCCAAGGCGGGGCTCGAGGGGCTCGCCGACGCGATGCGCATGGAGCTCGAGGGCACCGGCGTGCGGGTCGGGGTCGTGCGGCCCGGGCCGTCGTCCACCGAGCAGGGCACGACCTGGGACGAGGCGACCGTCAACGAGGTCGTCGCCTCGTGGAACCACTGGGGCCTGCTCCGCCACAGCGGCGCGATGCGCCCCAAGGACGTGGCGGCGGCGATCGTCGCCATCGTGTCGGTCCCGCGGGGCACGCAGTTCGCACTGCTCGAGGTGCAGCCCGAGGCGCCCGTGCAGGGACCGCCCGTCGAGCATCCGGAGGGGGAGCGATGACCGACACCGCGACGAGCACGTCGACCGGGGCGAGCCCGCCCACGGTCTCCGGCGACGACGGCGACACCGGCCACCTGGAGGAGCTGCGCCACGACCCCATCGGGCTGATGTGGCGGGTCCGCGAGGAGTGCGGGGACGTCGGCGAGTTCCGCCTCGCCGACAAGGACGTCGTGCTGCTGACCGGCGCGGACGCGAACGAGGCGTTCTTCCGGGCCTCGGACGAGGAGCTGGACCAGGCCGCCGCGTACCCGTTCATGACGCCGGTCTTCGGCGAGGGCGTCGTGTTCGACGCGACCCCCGAGGAGCGGCGGCGGGCGCTGCACAACCAGTCCCTGCGCGACAAGTACATGCGGGGGCACGCCGCGAAGATCACCGCCGAGATCGAGCGAATGGTCGCCGACTGGGGCGACGAGGGCGAGATCGACCTGCTCGACTGGACCGCCGAGCTGTTCATCTACACGTCGACGTCGTGCCTGATCGGGCCCAAGTTCCGCGAGGAGCTGGACGTCCGCTACGCCGAGCTCTTCCACGACCTCGAGCGGGGCACGGATGCGATCGCCTTCGTCGACCCCTACGCGGACATCGAGAGCTTCCGCCGCCGCGACGCCGCCCGGGCCGAGCTGGTGCGCCTCATCCAGGGGATCATGGAGCGTCGCGAGGCGGCCGGGCCCGTCGAGGACCCCGAGGAGCGGGACCTCGTCGACGTGCTGATGTCGATCAAGGACGAGGACGGCAACTGGCACTACAGCCCCGACACCGTCACGGGGATGTTCATCTCCATGATGTTCGCCGGCCACCACACCACCTCGACCACCGCGTCGTGGTGCATCATCGAGCTGCTCCGCAACCCCGACGTGATGGCCAGGGTGGTCGCCGAGATGGACGCGCTCGCCGAGGCCAACGGCGGCACGATCACCTACCAGGACCTGCGCGAGGTGCCCTGGCTCGAGGCGTCGATCAAGGAGGCGCTGCGGCTGCACCCGCCGCTCATCCTCCTGCTGCGCCTGGTCGCCCAGCCCTTCGAGGTCGGCGGCTACACCATCCCGCCCGGCAAGCTCGTCGGCGCGTCACCCGCGGTGTCGAACCGCCTGCCCGAGGCCTTCGACGAGCCGGACCGCTTCGACCCGTCCCGCTACGTCGAGCCCCGCCAGGACGACCTCGACAACCCGTGGAACTGGATCCCGTTCGGGGCGGGACGGCACCGCTGCGTCGGCGCCGCCTTCGCGCTGATGCAGCTCAAGGCCATCTTCTGCGTGCTCCTGCGCGACTGGGAGCTCGAGGCGGCCCAGCCGCTCGACACCTACCGCAACGACCACTCGAAGATGGTCGTGCAGCTCGCGCAGCCGTGCATGGTCCGCTACCGCCGGCGGACGAGGGGGGTGTGATGGGGTACCGCATCGTCGTCGACCGCGACCTCTGCCAGGGCCACGGCGTCTGCGAGTCCGAGGCACCCGAGGTCTTCGAGGTCGGCAAGGACCGCCAGGTCGTCGTGCTCGACGAGGCACCGGGGGACGGGCAGCGCCGCGCGGTCGAGCTCGCGGTGAAGTACTGCCCGACGCACGCGCTGTCGATCGTCGAGGACTGAAGGCGTCGAGGGGTCGGCACAGGTTCATCCGGGCCGAGGGGCCCACACCACAGGGGGACACATGAGCAACGAGGGGTTCGAGCGCGCGGAGCTCGAGGAGATGGTCGAGCGGTGGCTGCAGGCCAACCGCGACTGCGAGGCCGCGGGCGACTGGCGCCCGCTCGCGGAGATGTACACCGAGGACGCCACTTACGGCTGGAACTACGGGCCGCACACCGACTTCATGGCGATCGGCCGCGACGAGATCCGCGACCTCGCACTCGGTGAGGAGATGGGCGGCCTCGACGGCTGGCAGTACCCCTACGAGGAGATCCTCATCGACGAGCGCAAGGGGTTCGTCGTCGGCTTCTGGCGGCAGGTCGCGGACGCCGAGCGGGCCGACGGCACCCCGTACGAGGTCGCGGGGATCGGTGGCAGCTGGTTCCGCTACGCGGGGAACTTCCAGTGGTCCTGGCAGCGCGACTGGTTCGACTTCGGCAACGCCGCCGCGGTCTTCCTGGAGATGATGGGCGACGGGGTGCTCTCGGACGGCATGAAGGCGCGGATGGAGCGCTCCATGAAGAGCCACCGCCCCGGCTACTACCCGGTGTTCGGTGCGCCGGTGAAGCTCTGGGAGCGGTGATGGCCGAGGGTTCGGCGAGCGTGTCGGGCGAGGGGCTCGACGTCCTGCTGGTCGACGGGGCGCTGCGGCCCGCGAAGGGCGGCGCCACCTTCGAGACGCTCAACCCGGCCACCGAGGAGGTCCTCGGCGTCGCGGCCGACGGCAGCGCGGAGGACATGGACGGCGCGATCGCGGCCGCCCGGGCCGCGTTCGACGAGGGCTCCTGGTCCTCCGACCCCGCGCTGCGGGCGCACTGCCTGCGGCAGCTGCGCGACGCGCTGCAGGCCCACGGCGACGAGCTCCGCGCGCTCACCACCGCGGAGGTGGGCGCCCCGGCGTTCCTCACGTCGGGCCCGCAGTTCGACGTGCCCGTCGCGGACCTCTCGTTCGCGGCGGACCTCGCCGAGTCCTACGACGGGTGGAGGGTCGACCTCGGCGAGGCTGCACCGATGGGCATCCCGAGCCGCCGCTGGGTGCTGCGCGAGCCGGCCGGGGTGGTGGGGGCGATCACGCCGTGGAACTTCCCCCACCAGATCAACCTCGCGAAGCTCGGCCCCGCGCTCGCCGCCGGGTGCACGGTCGTGCTGAAGCCCGCGCCGGACACGCCCTGGTGCGCGAGCGCGCTCGCCCGCATCGCCGCGGAGGAGACCGACCTGCCGCCCGGCGTCCTCAACGTGGTGACCTCCTCGGACCACTCCCTCGGCGCCCAGCTCTCGGGTGACCCGCGGGTCGACGTGGTGTCGTTCACGGGCTCGACCGCGACCGGCAAGGCGGTCATGCGCAACGCCGCCGAGCACCTCACGAGGGTGTTCCTCGAGCTCGGCGGCAAGTCCGCGTTCGTCGTGCTCGACGACGCGGACGTCACCGCCGCCGCGTCGACCGCGGGGTTCATGGTGAGCACCCACGCCGGCCAGGGGTGTGCGATCACGACCCGCCTCGTGGTCCCCCGCGCCCGCTTCGACGAGGTGGTCGACGCCGCTGCCGCGACCATGGCCGGGCTCGCCGCCGGCGACCCGACCGACCCGGGCACGATCTGCGGTCCGCTGATCTCCGCCCGCCAGCGCGAGCGCGTCGAGGGCTACCTGCAGCTGGCCCGCGACGAGGGCGGCACGTTCGCCTGCGGCGGCGGGCGCTCCGAGCGGTTCGACCGGGGCTACTTCATCGACCCGACGCTCGTGGTCGGCCTCGACAACTCGTCCCGGGTCGCCCGCGAGGAGATCTTCGGGCCCGTGCTCGTCGTCCTGCCCCACGACGGCGACGACGACGCGGTCCGGATCGCGAACGACTCGCCCTACGGGCTGTCCGGGTCGGTGTTCTCCGCCGACCCCGAGCGGGCGTGGCGGGTCGCACGTGCCGTGCGGACCGGGACGATGAGCGTCAACGGCGGGATCTGGTACGGCGCGGACGTGCCCTTCGGCGGCTACAAGCAGTCGGGCATCGGCCGGGAGATGGGCGTCGCCGGGTTCGAGGAGTACCTCGAGACCAAGGCCGTCGCGGAAGGGATCTGAGGATGGGCGAAGCGACCGGCAGGTTCGCCGGCAAGGTCAGCATCGTCACCGGCGCCGCCGGTGGCATCGGGGAGGGCTACGCGCGCGCCCTCGCCGCGGAGGGCGCGTCGGTGGTCGTCGCGGACATCGACCTCGAGGGGGCAGAGAAGGTCGCCGCGTCGATCCGGGCCGACGGGGGCAGCGCCCTCGGCGTGCGGGTCGACGTGTCCGACCCGGGCTCGACGAGGGAGATGGCCGCCGCGGCGGTCGAGGCGTTCGGCGGGATCGACCACCTGGTGAACAACGCGGCGATCTTCGGCGGCATGGAGATCGACCTGCTGCTCACCGTCGACTGGGAGTACTACCGGCGGTTCATGTCCGTGAACCTCGACGGCGCGCTCCTGTGCACGCGGGCGTGCTGGGAGCACATGGCGGTCCGGGGCGGCGGCGCGATCGTCAACCAGTCCTCGACCGCCGCGTGGATGTACTCCAACTACTACGGGCTCGCGAAGAGCGGCATCAACGGGCTGACCATCCAGCTCGCCCACGAGCTCGGCGGGTCGAACATCCGCATCAACGCGATCGCGCCCGGCCCGATCGACACCGAGGCGGCACGGTCGGTGGTGCCCGAGTCCATCCTCGAGGGCATCGTCGCGAACCTCGCGATCAAGCGGCGCGGCACCCCCGACGACCTCGCCGCGATGTGCCTGTTCCTGCTCTCCGACGACGCGTCGTGGATCACCGGGCAGATCTTCAACGTCGACGGCGGACAGGTGGTGCGGGCATGAGCGCCGGGGCGGAGCCGGTCGGCTTCATCGGCCTGGGCAACATCGGGGCGCCGATGGCGACGCGGCTGCTCGACTGGCCGGGGGGCCTGGTGGTGCACGACGTGCGCGCCGAGGCGACCGAGCCCTTCGTCGCCGAGGGCGCCACCGCGGCGGCGAGCCCCGCCGAGCTGGCGAGCCGGGCGAGCGTGGTGTGCATCGTCGTGCAGGACGAGGACCAGGTGCGGGGCGTGCTCGAGGGGCCCGACGGGATCCTCGCGGGCGCGTCGCCGGGCACGGTCGTCGCCGTCCACTCGACGATCAGCGCCGAGGGCGCGGAGGCGCTCGGCGAGCTCGCCTCCGGCGCGGGCGTCGAGCTGCTCGACGCGCCGGTGAGCGGCGGCGCTGCGGGCGCGCACTCCGGCACCCTCGCGGTGATGCTCGGTGGGAGCGAGGCCGCGGTGCAGCGGGCGACCCCGGTGCTGGAGCGGTTCGCCACGATGGTCCAGCACATGGGGCCGGTGGGGGCGGGCACCCGGACCAAGATCACCCGCAACCTCCTCACGTTCGCGAGCTTCGCGGTGGCCGGCGAGGCCCAGCGCCTCGCGGAGGCCGCAGGGCTCGACCTCGGGAAGCTCGGTGAGGTCGTGCGCCACTCCGACAAGGTCACCGGCGGGCCCGGGGCGATCATGATCCGCCCCACCGCCACCCCCATGGCCGAGGACGACGGGCTGCGGCCGATCTTCGCCCACAGCGCCGAGCTCGGCGCGAAGGACCTCGAGCTGGCCCGGCGCATGGCCGCCGAGCTGGGTGTCGCGGCGCCGTTCGCCGAGTTGGCGCAGCGGTGGCTGCCCAGCGCGCTGGGGCTGGTGGAACCGCCGGAGGGCGGTGACGCCCCGTGAGCGTGCCGCGCCGCCTCGACGACCTCGGCCACGCCGAGCTCGCGGTGCTCGTCCGGGAGTACCTGCTCGGCGGCCAGCTGATCGACCGGGCCGGCATGCCGCACGTGATCTCGCGCTTCGGCCGGGACGGGATGGCGGAGATCGCGATCGAGGAGTGGATGGGCGCGAGCCCGATCTACACGCGCCGCACCCAGTCGCTGCTCGGGTTCGAGGGCGACACGGTCGAGACGATCTTCAAGGGCATGCAGTTCGACATCGGCGCACCGCCGGAGTTCATGGACTTCCGCTACCGGGTCCACGACGACCACCGCGGCGAGTTCTGGCTCGACCACTGCGGCGCGCTGATGGACGTCGAGCCGATGGGTGCCGACTACGTGCACGCGATGTGCCACACGATCGAGGACCCGACCTTCGACGCGACCGCGTGGGCGACGAACCCGCGGGCGCGCATGCGCCCCGTGCACCGTCCCCCGAGGGCCCCGGAGGACCGGCACCCGCACTGTCACTGGACGGTCGAGGTGGTGGAGGACGCGGAACCGCTGCCGGAACCGGGGCCCGCGACCCTGATGCGGGCCACCCGCATCGCGCAGCTGCCCCTCACCCGCCCTGACCCCGGTTCTGTTCGGCGAGCGTCAAGGGAATCCTTGACGCTCGCCGAACAGAACGGGGAGGAACAGGTCGCGGAACAGCTGTGGGAGGACTACTCGGGGCCGCTCGACCCCGACCTGCGGACCGAGCGGTTCACCGCCCCGACCCTGCTCGCGCTCGCGCAGGAAGTCGCGGTGCAGTGGCACCTGCTCGTGATCTCGTTCCTCCGTGCGATCGAGCGGCGCGCCGACGTGGAGACGGCGGTGACCATCGGCGCCCGCCAGTTCGCGGGGGTCGGGGGCGTCGTCGCGGGTCGACTGCGCGATGCGCTGGACCTGGGCGCCGGGCTCGACGGGGTCGCGCAGGTGCTCGAGCTGCACCCGGCGTTCCAGCCGCGCAGCTACGTCGACTGGCGCGTCGAGGTCGCAGACGGCGACCGGGGCGTCGGCTCGGTGCGTGTGCACCTCGGCGAGTGCGAGGCGCTGCGCGAGCGGGGCGTCGAGTCGTGGCTGACGGGCCTCGCGGCCGGCACCGCCGACGCGGCGCTCGACGCGATCGTGCGCGGCGTCGACCCGCGCGCCCGGTGCGTGCCGGGGCGACCTGCCGCGGGTGACGTCGCGACCTGGGAGGTCGTGCTCGACGAGGCCCCGGCACCGGTGTCCCGGGACGTGGAGCTGACGCGGTTCAGCACGGGCGCGGCGTTCGAGTTCACGACCACCCCCGTCGTGCTCGGCAGGCGGTAGGACCGGCGCCGCCGGTCCCACCGCCCGCCGTGCTCAGGCGGAGCCGCCCTCCGCCCAGGTTCCCGCCATGGCGCTCGGGGTCGCGTCGATGCCGACGCGCTCGAAGTAGCCCGCCTCGAGCGCGTCGAGCAGGTCGCCGCCGGGCCCGCCCGTGGGCTGCGGACCCTGCTCGGCCTGCGCCGGGACCGCGGTGGTCGTGGTCGTCGACGTGGTCGGCCAGGGCCGCGTGCCGGGCGGCTCGATGTGGGGGAACCCCCCGCAGATCGGCGTCGCGGCGCGCAGCGGGAGGTCCTCGATGTCGAACAGCTCGGGGTCGGGGCGGCTCGCCCCGAGCGACGCGCCGATGTTGTTCGCGTACCGGTCCCTCAGGGTCAGGGCCCACGGCGCGCTGCCGGTGCCCGGGCCCTCGGGCGGGGCGCCGAGGAAGCGCCACTCGAGGAACCGGGTGATCGAGGTGTGGTCGTAGGTGCGGTGGTCGACGTACCCGGGGCGGGCGTAGGGCGACGCGAGCACCGTCGGCACCCGGAAGCCGGCCTGGCCGAAGTTGTCGTCGTCGTTGGTCGACGCCCGCGAGTCCGGCAGGATCGGCGGCGGCACGTGGTCGAAGAACCCGCCCCACTCGTCGTAGGTGAGGATGAACAGGCCACGCTCCCAGTGCCGCGAGCGGGCGAACGCCTGGAAGGTGTCGCGCAGGAACCGCTGGCCGGCGTTGACGTCCGCGTGCGGGTGGTCGTCCGCCTGCCACCACGGCGCGTAGGGCGGATCGAGGAACGTGACCCGCGGCAGCGTCCCCTCCTCGCACCGGGAGAAGTACTCGTCGATGGGGTGGATGATGTCGCCCATGCGGGGTCCCCACATCGCGAGCGACGGGAGGTCGCTGTAGTAGGACGCCACCGGCACCCCGGCCGCCCGCAGCCGGTCCCACACGGTGTCCCACTGGAAGCCGAGCTCGAAGATCGGCAGGTAGTTCCGCTTGTGGCCGCCGGACTGCGCCCCGTGCAGGTACTCGCGGTTCGGCTGCGTCGGTCCGAGCAGCGAGCAGTGGTAGCGGTCGAAGGTGGTGAACCGGCGGGCGAGGCGCGACGTGAACGGCAGGTCGTCGGCCTCGTAGTAGCCGAGCGCGAAGCGGTCGTTGTCCGAGCCCCGACCGAGGAAGCCGCGGTCCCGCTGGGCCCGCCCCGCGCCCCAGCCGTGCCCCGGGTCCTCGTAGCCGCAGCCCCTCCACGGGTTGGGCATGCGGTCGGAGGGCAGGTGGAACGAGTCGACCTCCTCGCCGTCCGGGGTGAGGTAGGTCTGGTGCGACCGGGCGTCGATGCGGAAGGTGGGCCCGTAGTTGCGGACGCCCCGCTCGAGGTAGTCGCCGTCCCGGCCGAGCCAGCCCAGGTAGTGGTCGAACGAGCGGTTCTCCATCATCAGGATCACCACCGTGTCGATCGGGGACTCGGACGCGGGGAGGTCGAGGATGCTGCCCTCCGGCACGAACGACGGGTGGTACTCCCGCCCGATGCCCTCGAAATCGACCGGGGGCGCGCACGCGCCGAGCAGCGTGTCGCCCAGGACGGCGGCGGTGCCGAGGAGCCCCGTCCTCCGCAAGAACGCCCGTCGGTCCATGCCCATGTCCCCAGCCTCCGTGTCGCCCGGCCACCGGGAAGGTAGCGAAGCTGACCCCGGAAGTGAACCTCGTTCGACCTCGCGCGGGAAGATCTGCCCGTCGCGGGTGGGTCGGTGGGCCCGGGCCCGAGGGCGGGGGCGGGGTCGTCAGGTGCCCGGGTCGTCCCCCGGCCGGGCACGCTCGTCGAAGGCCCCCGGCGGCTTGCCGTGCCGTGCCGTCGCCGCCTGCTCCGGGAAGTCGCGCTCCTGGGTCTTCTGGACCTCCTCCTCGGTGGGAGGGTCCTCGACCGCCGCGTCCTCGACGGGCTGGGCGCCGGATTCTCCGTAGTCGCTCATGTGGCCGCGGTACCCCGGTCGCACCGCTCCCCAACCGCCCCGACCCCCCGGGGGGCCCTGCGATATGCCAGGAGCCGATCGTGGCGAAGTATTCCGACCCGGCAGAGGGCGCGGCCGGACCCGCCCCTGTTCCGTCAGGTCCCCCGGCGGAACAGGGGTGTGGTCTGGACGCGGAGGCCGAACTCCTCGTCGGGGTAGTCCCGGGCCTCGTGGATCTCGATGCCGAAGGGGTAGATGTCGAGCACCTCGCCGGTGGCCTCCATCCAGCCGATGACGGCGTCGCTCCAGCGCTCCTCGAGGATCGCCTGACGGACCGGGGCCGCGGCCTCGTCGTCCTCGGGGACCCACTCACCGATCCAGCGGAGCGCGATCACCTTGTTGAGCGTCTCCTCGGAGTCCGCGAGCAGCGGCGGGACCTCGGGGTCGCTGCGTCGCACGGCGAAGGCTCCGATGGACTTGAGCACGGTCAGCCGGGGTGTTCGGCGAGGTCACCCTCGGTCCAGAACCCCGGCAGGGGAGAGGGGTCCGGCGTGGTCGCGTAGCACCGGAGCCGCTCCAGGCCCGCGGGGTCGTACAGCTCGATGGCGTCGAAGATGACGTCGGGACCGACCGCGCGGAGCGCCCGGTCGCCGGGGGAGCCGGGCCTCGGGAGGCTGGCGGTCAGCACCAGGACCCCGCCGTCACGCTCGTCCCGACCGTCGGCCATCGCCCGCAGGACGTGCAGCTCACCGAGCAGCCGCCAGACGGTGTCGGTCCGTTGCAGCCCCGGCCGGCTCGTCGTGAAGGCGCCGGCGACGTCGACCCACCACTGGCGGCTGCCGTCCGGGCTGGTGAGCCGGAAGTTGAACTCGAGGATGCCGGAGGGGTGGCGCGCCTTCTCGTCGACGTCGTCGAACCCCGCCTCGTGCAGGAGCGACTTCGCGATGTCCTGCGCGCGCTTGCCGTGGCGCACGGCGAGCGCCTGGAAGTGCTCCTGGCGGTCCTCGGGTGGGAGCTCGGCCAGCACACGCTGGCGCTGGTCGGGCGGCGCGGACGTGAGCACGCGGATCGCGTCGTGGCGCTCGTCGACCCGCGCCAGCTCGGCGTCGAGCCGCTGCTGCGCGAGCTCGACGTAGCCGGCGTCGGTGTCGTAGCCCACCCCGATGCGTCCGGCCCGGGCCGCGGCGACGAGCGTGGAGCCGGACCCCGCGAACGGGTCGAGGACGATGTCGTCGGTGTAGGTGTACAGGTCGATCAGGCGCCGGGGCAGCTCGACCGGGAACGGCGCCGGGTGCCCGACCCGGGTCGCCGACTCCGCGTCGATGCGCCACACGTCGCGGGTGACGTCGACGAACTCGTCGTTCGCGAGCGTCGACTCGTGCGGGAGCCCCCGGGCGCGGCGGTCCTTCAGGCTGAGCGCGCGGGCGAAGCGCCCCTTCGAGGCGATGATCACCCGCTCGGTCATGTCGCGCAGCACCGGGTTGGAGGCCTTCGCGAACGACCCCCACGCGCACGATCCCGAGGACGTCGACGCCTTCTCCCAGATGACCTCGCCGCGCAGCAGCAGCTGGAGGTCGTCCTGCAGGATGCTGATCACATCCGCGCTGAGGCTGCGGTAGGGCTTCCGGCCGAGGTTGGCGACGTTGACCGCGATCCTCCCGCCGGGCTCCAGCACCCGCGTGCACTCGGCGAACACCTCCCGGAGCATGTCGAGGAACTCCAGATAGGTGCCGGGGACCCGGGAGTCCGCGTCCGCCTCGCCGGTGACCGCCAGCTCGTACTCCTTGCCCACGAAGTAGGGCGGGGAGGTGACCACCAGGGCGACGCTCGAGTCGGGGAGCTGGTGCATGTCCGTGCTGGAGCCGTGGAAGATGCGGCCCCGCCCCAGCTCCTCGAGCAGCGACTCGGGACGGTTGACGTGCTCGTCGTCGGACAGCGCGGGCGGTGTGAAGCGGGCGTAGAACGCACTCGCGTCGTGCCCCTCCCGCCGGCCGACCCCGAACGCGGAGGTCTGGGTCCGCTCGTCCCGTGAATACATGCGGCGCATCCTACGGGGCGTCTGGGACACCGGAGGTGGTGGGGCCCGAGGACGGGCGGCCGCGGCGCACGGGTGGTTCGGTCCGGTGGAGGCGATGGGACTCGAACCCACGACCCCCTGCTTGCAAAGCAGGTGCTCTAGCCAGCTGAGCTACGCCCCCGGGAGTCGTCGATCCTACCTCGCACCCCCGGGGCTTCCCCACGCCACTGGGCGACGTCACAGCGAAGCGTCGCCGCCTCCCCCTCGACGCGCTCCCCGCCGGTGGCCCACCCCGCGAGGCGCAGCGGCGCCGGGTACGGGTCCGCGTCGCGGGGCACCTCCAGCGGGCGGAGCAGCCGGAGCGGGTCCTCCCGCACCGAACGTTCGGGCCCGGCGTCCGGGTCGCCCGGCGGGAGCCGCACGACGCCGTGCACCCTCGCGACCTCGTCCAGCTCGGCGTCAGTCGGCCACACGTTGTGCCGGCACCCTCCCAGCGCGTCGCCGCCCTTCGACTGCTGTGCCATCACCGGCGCGCGCCTGCCGGGCGTGCCGCACCACCGGTGGCCGAGGCCGAGCCAGTGGCCGACCTCGTGGTTCACCAGGTAGTGCCGGTACGACTCGGTGGACCCGGGCCAGCTCGGCGTGGCCTCGACCCACCGGGTCTCGTTGATCACCACGTCCGACCCGACCCGGCACGACCACTGCGGGCTGCACCCGGGGCTGAACGACGGGAGCTCCGGGGCGGCCGACAGCCACAGCACGAAATCCGAGCTCCCCGTGGTGCGCCGGAACTCGATCGACCCGCCGAGGGACCAGCCGCGGGGGTCCGACAGCGTGCGATCGACCTCGCGGGCGAACTCGCCCACATCCGCGGCGACCGGCCCCTTCGTCGCGATCCGGTAGGTGTAGGTGACGCCCGGCTGGCACGCTGCCAGTCCCAGACCGAGCAGCACGGCGACCAGCGACCGTGCAACGCCATTGGCGAAGCGCATCGCGAGCCCCCTTCCGGTTCCCTGCGCGTCGCACTCTACGGAGCCGCGACCGCCCGGTGGCGGCACCTCTGCAGCAGCGTCCGGTCGCCGTTCCAGGACCGCGGCCGCGTCAGGGCTGCGGTCGGGTCAGGGCTGCGGCCGGGTCAGGGCTGCGGTCCGGTCAGGGCTGCGGCCGGGTCACTGGCGCAGCTCACCCTCCGCGACGAGCCGCTCCAGGGTGAGCTCCGGCTGCTCCTGCTCGAGCCGCTCCAGCCAGTAGGGCGACTCGAACAGCGCGAGCAGCGTGCCGTCGCTGCGCCGGAGCACGTCGACGCCCTGCATCGCACGCAGCGTCGGGGCAGACGCCTCGTCGGTGCGCCGGGCGACCCGGTAGCGGGTCCGCGTCAGCTCCACCGGCGCGCCGAACTCCGACTCCAGCCGGTGCTTGGCCACCTCGAACTGCAGCTCGCCCACCGCCGCGAGCACGGGCGCCTGGTCGCCGAAGTCCGGGTCGCGCAGCACCTGCACGACCCCTTCCTCGTCGAGCTGGGTGACGCCGGTGCGGAACTGCTTCGACCGGCTGACGTCCGTGGTGCGGGCGATCGCGAAGTGCTCCGGTGCGAAGCTCGGGATCGGGGGGAACGTCACCGGCACGTCGAGCCACAGGCTGTCGCCGACGCGGACCTCGGTGGCGTTGACGAGCCCGACCACGTCACCGGGGAACGCCTCCTCGATGGTCTCGCGCTCCTGCCCGAACACCGAGTGCGCGTACTTCGTGGCGAACGGCTTGCCGGTCCGGTCGTGGGTCACGACCATGCCCCGCTCGAACCGCCCGGAGCACACGCGCAGGAAGGCGATGCGGTCCCGGTGCGAGGGGTCCATGTTCGCCTGCACCTTGAACACGAAGCCCGAGAACGGCGCGTCGAGCGGACGCTCCTCGCCCTTGACGTCGACCCGGGGGGCCGGGCTCGGCACCTCGTCGATCACCGCGTCGAGCAGCAGCCGGACCCCGAAGTTCGTCAGCGCGGAGCCGAAGAACATCGGTGTCGTCTCACCCGCGAGGAACATCTCGGCGTCGTGCTCCGCTCCCGAGAGCAGCTCGAGCTCCTCGATGCTGGCGGTCCAGGCGTCGCCCTCCTCGACCGCCGCCCGCTCCGCGGGGACGAGCTCCTCGGCGGCCTCGGTCGCGCCGTGGGCGGTGCGGGTGAAGCGCACGAGGTCGCCGTTGCGGCGGTCGACGACGCCGCGGAAGTCGCCCGCGATGCCGACCGGCCACGTGACCGGGGTGCAGATCAGCCCGAGCTTCGCCTCGATGTCGTCGATGATCTCGAGCGGGCTGAGCCCCGGCCGGTCCCACTTGTTGACGTAGGTGAGGATCGGCAGGCCCCGGTCCCGGCAGACCTCGAACAGCTTGAGGGTCTGGGACTCGATGCCCTTGGCCGCGTCGAGCACCATGACCGCCGCGTCGCACGCGGTGAGCACCCGGTACGTGTCCTCCGAGAAGTCGCGGTGGCCGGGGGTGTCGAGCAGGTTCACGACGCAGTCGCGGTAGGGGAACTGGAGCACCGTCGAGGTGATCGAGATGCCCCGCTGCTGCTCGAGCTCCATCCAGTCCGAGGTGGCCGATCGGCGCGCGCCCTTGGCCTTGACCGAGCCGGCCTCGCGGCCGAGCGCGCCGCCGTAGAGGAGCAGCTTCTCGGTGAGCGTGGTCTTGCCCGCGTCCGGGTGCGAGATGATCGCGAAGGTCCGGCGGCGTGCGGCTTCGGCGACGGGATCGGCGTTCGACACTCAGCCCGCCGGGGGGACCGCGGCGTCGACCGCGGCGATGAGCGCGGCCGTGCGGGGGTCGCCCGCGAGGCCGAAGTGCATCTGGTTCATCGTGTAGCCCACCGCGAGGCGCCGGTCGGGGTCCGCGAAGCCGACCGAGCCGCCCGCGCCGTAGTGGCCGAACGAGCGGGGACCGGCGAACGGCGAGAAGTCGGAGTGCCGCATGAACCCGAGGGCGAACGGGATCGGGAACATCAGCACCGCGTCGGGGCCCTCGACCTGCGGCTGGATCGCCGCCTCGAGGGTCGCCTCGTCGAGCAGCCGGATCCCGTCGACCTCGCCGACCATCGCGGCGTACATGCGCGACAGCGACACGGCGTTCGTGACGCCGTTGGCGGCGGGGATCTGCGCCGACCAGGTGCGCGGCTCGTTCCAGACCTGCTCGTCCGCCGCCGCCCCGCCGGGCGCGGACAGCGCCCTGCCCGCGAGGTTGCCGGGGCCGAGGAGCTGGTCGAGCATCTTCACGAGCCCCGCCGGGGGCGAGTCGTCGCCGGTCGACGCGCCCTCCTCCGCGGCGAGCACCGGCATCCCCTCCGGGAGCCGCATCGGGATCAGCTTCGAGACCCGCGCGTGCTGCTCCTCCGGGGTGCCGATCCAGAAGTCGAGCCCCAGCGGGCCGGCCACCTCCTTCGCGAAGAGCTCGCCGATGCTCGTCCCGACGACGCGGCGCACCACCTCGCCGACGAGCCAGCCGTAGGTGACCGCGTGGTACCCGTGCTGGGTGCCGGGCTCCCACAGCGGGGTGGTGTCCGCGAGTGCGGCGGTCACCGTGTCCCAGTCGAGCATCTCCTCGTAGGTGAGGCGTGCCTCGGTGTCCACGAGCCCGGACCGGTGCGACAGCAGCCACGACACCGGCACCTGCTCCTTGCCCTTCGCCCCGAACTCGGGCCAGTACTCCACCACCGGGGCGTCCAGGTCCAGCTCGCCGCGCTGCGCGAGCAGGTGGGCGCACAGGGCCGTCGCGCCCTTCGTGGTCGAGAAGACCATCTGGAGGGTCCGGTCGTCGTAGGGCTCCTGGGCGGTGGTCACGCCGCCGGTGAGGTCGACGACCAGCTCGCCGTCGACGTGCACGGCGAACGCCGCGCCCACCTCACCGTGCTCGACGAAGTTCCGCTCGAACGCCGCCTTCACGCCCTCGAAGCCCGGCGCGACGGTGCCCCTGATCTCGGTCATCTGGTCCTCCCGATCGACCCGTCGAGCGTAGGCGCGGCCGGTGCCGCGCGTTGATCGGCGTTCAGTCGGGAACGACGGTGAACCGGGCCCGCCGCAGCTCGACGCGGCCGTCCGCGTACGTGACCGCGGCGGTCAGCACGTGCTCGCCGGCAGGGAGGGGCTCGGGTGGCGTGGGCTGCGGGTCGTCGCCGCCGCCGGGGAACGGCGCCCACGGCTCGACCCGGTCGGTGACGACGTCGCCGTCGTCGAGCACGAAGTCCACCCGCACGGCGTCCGGTGCATCGAGCAGCACCTCGAACTCGCCGCTGACCTCGGCGCCGTCGAGCAACGACCGCTCGTCGCCGTCCTCGGCGCGCACGAACAGGCCGTCGGGATCGAGGTTCGCCGGGTCGGCGGGGACCGTCGTCGTCCCGAGCACCACCGGTGCCTCGATCGCGGGCGGGCCCTGCTCCTCGCGCGCCAGGTGCGCCTGCACGGCCATGGGGACCGCCACCGCGGCGGTCAGCACGGTCGAGGCGGAGAAGGCGAGCAGGAACCGCAGCGACAGCGGCTCCCTCGCCGCTCGTAGCGCGCGGCGCGGCGTGCTCTCCTCCACCGGCTCCATGACGGGAGCAGTCTCGCCGAGCGATCCGGGTTCGGGAATGGGCAATAGCCCCGGCTCGGTGGGCTCCGCGGTCGGGGCCTCGGGTGTCAGGGGCCCAGCTGTGGCGCGGTGGGGCGCCGGGCGCCCGTCGCGGTCGTTCCGCTCAGGCGGCGTCCTCATCCGATCCCTGGTGGAGATCGATGATGCCGAGCCGCACGGCGGAGAGGACCGCGTGCGTGAGGCTCTGGGTGTCGAGCCGCCGGTAGATCGCGTTGAGGTGGTTGTGCACCGTCTTCTGGGTGATGCCGAGCTCGCGGGCCACCTGCTTGGTGCTCATGCCGTCGGCGATCATCTGGAGGATCTCGGTCTGGCGCTCCGAGAGCAGCTCCTCGTTGTGCTGCGCCTTCACCGCGGCCTCGAGCATCGACGCGGCGAGCTGGGGGCTCAGCACCTCCTCGCCGGCCATCACGCGGCGCAGCGTGTCGAGGACGTCCGCGAACGAGGTGCCCTTGGAGAGGTAGCCGATCGCCCCGGCCTCGAGCGCGGCACGGGTGCGCGGCGGGTCGTCGTGCATCGTCAGGACGACGACCTTGACGTCGGGGAACTCCTCGGTGATGCGGCGCGTCGCGGTGACCCCGTCGAGCACCGGCATCGTCAGGTCCATGATCACGATGTCGGGCCGCGTCTCGCGCACCAGCTCGAGCGCCTGCTCACCGTTGTCCGCCTCGCCGACCACCTCCTCACCGGCGGCTTCGAGGCCGCGGCGGATCCCGTCGCGCAGGATCTGGTGATCGTCTGCCAGCAGGACCCTCACGTTCTGCCTCCTCGTGCGGCGGTGTCGCCACGCCGCTGGGCCGCATTCTTCCAAGGCGGAGCGCCCACGTCCCAGCCGAGGACGCGATCGCTCATGGACGACCCATCGGCAGGGAGGTGCGGGTTGTTGAACCGTTCGGGACGATCCCGGCGCGGACGACCAGCGTCGTTCCCTCGCCGGGGTCGCTCGAGATGTGCAGCTGGGCGCCGATGACGTCGGCCCGCTCGCGCATGCCCACGAGCCCGTAGGCGGAGTCGCGGACCCCTCTGGCCACCTCGAACCCGCGGCCGTCGTCGTGCACGACCAGCTCGAAGTTGCCGCCCGCGACGCGCCAGTCCACGTGCACCCTCGTGGCGTCCGCGTGCTTCGCGACGTTGTTGAGCGCCTCCTGGAGGATCCGCAGCAGCTCGTTCTCCACGGGCACCGGCAGGCGCGCGTCCGGGTCGGTCACGTGGAACTCCGCGGTCACGCCGCTGCGCTCGGCGAAGCTGCGCACGATCTCGTGGCCGACGTGCGCGAGCGGGGCGTCCTCGGTGACCCCGGACCGCAGCTGGCGCAGGGTCTCCCGCAGCTCGTCCAGCGCGGATTGCACGTCGCGGTGGAGGCGCTCGAGGTCCGCGGAGTGCGTGGGCGAGGACGCCTGGATGCGCTCCAGCTCGAACCCGATGTAGGTGAGCCACTGCCCGAGCCGGTCGTGCAGGTCGCGCGCGAGGCGGACCCGTTCCTCCTCCGCGCCGAGCGACCGGAGGCGGCCGAACCACCTGGCGTTGTCGATCGTGAGCGCCAGCATCTCGGCGAGGCCGGTGAGGAGGCGGGTGTCGCGCTCGTCGAAGTGGAACGGGTTCGGGTGCTCCAGACCCAGCAGGCCGACCGTCGACTTCCGGGTCCGCAGCCGGACGTAGATGCCGCTGCCGCTGCCCGGCGCGATGCGCTCGCCCTCGTCACGGCCGCGCAGGTCGGCGCGCAGCACCGGCTCCGACGCCGTGAGGGCGGTGGCGAGCGGCTCGGGCAGCGACTCGGTCCGGTAGGCGGGTCGCAGCACGCAGCCGTCCGCGAGCTTCGGCACCCACTCGTCCGCGTTCTCGTCCAGCGCGAGCAGGCACACCACCCTCGCCGCGAACGTGTCCTCGATCTGGCGCTGCGCCGTCGTCAGCGCCTCCCGGAGGGTGAGCGAGGTGGGCAGCGTCCTGGCGACGGAGTTCACGAGCGTGAGCAGGCTGTTCGCCTCGCTCAGGGCCTCGACCTGGCCGGCGAGGGCGCTGCGGCGCCGCTCCGCGTCGATGAGCCGGTTGCTCACCGCGGCGGCGGTGAACACCGCGGCCCCGATCGTGAACAGGATCGCGAGGTCGCGCTGGTCGTTCAGCTGGACCGCGAGCCGGGACTCGCTGGTCAGCAGCACGCCCACGACGAGGGCGCCGACCCCGGCGACCAGCGACAGGACGGCGGCGCGGTGCCCCCACCCGAACGCCACGACGACCATCGCCACCATGCCGCAGAAGATGAAGGGGCTCTCGAGGCCGCCGCTGTAGCCGATCGCCACCATGAGCAGGGCGACGTCGAGCAGCGCCGGCAGCCGCTCGATCCACATCGGCGAACCGAGCTTGATCGGGATGATCGTGCGCCAGGTCGTGATGAACAGGCACACGGCGAGGGTCACGACCGTGCTGTACGAACCGTCGAAGACCCGCGGCGCGCCGAGCACCAGGCCGTAGCCGACCGAGCCCCAGCGCAGCGCGGCGATCGCCGGGGACACGGTGGCGCGCACCGGTGGAGGGAGGGCGATGCTCCGGGTCGAGTCGTCGAGCCCGCCGTAGCGCAGGGTGCGCAGCGCGGCGACGGTGTCGTCCACCCGGAGGCCATCTCGCCCACCCGGAGTCATGGTGGGTTCACTGGCAGTCGTGTTCGTCTCCGTGGGCTACACCCTACCGACGGAGTCCCCGAGCGACTCCCGGGCGGTACCCGGAGGCGCCGCGCCCGTGACCTCCCTCCGGGGCCGACCGGCAGGGCCGGTCCGACGGCACGCCTAACATCGCCCGGATGGCGGACGGTGCGACTCCCCTCAGCGAGGGCACCCGGGGCGACGGCGTCGAGGAGGTCGTGACGTTCCCGGGCGCCCGCGCCCCTGACCGTCAGCGTTTCGTCGACTCCTGCGGCGTGGCCATCTCGGTGGTCGAGTGGGGCGACGAGTCGGCGCCACCGCTCGTGCTCGCGCACGGCGGGTTCGACTTCGCCCGCACCCTCGACGTGTTCGCCCCGATGCTGGCCGACGCGGGCTGGCGGGTCGTCGCGTGGGACCAGCGCGGCCACGGCGACTCCGCCTGGGCGCACCTCTACAGCTGGGAGGCGGACCTGCGCGACGCCGCCGCGGTCATCTCGACGCTGCCGCCGGAGCCGATGCCGTTCATCGGGCACTCCAAGGGCGGCGGCCTCGTGATGCACCTGGCCAACATGTGGCCGCACCGGGTCTCGGCGCTGGTGAACCTCGACGGGCTGCCCTCGGACGGCGCGATGTCCGACGTGTCGGAGCACGAGCGCACCCGGCGGCTCCGCGACGAGCTGGACGCGTGGCTCGCGCACCGGCGGACGCTCCTCGACAAGCAGCGCCGACCCGGCACGATCGAGGAGCTCGCGGCGCGGCGGGGTCGCATGAACCCCAGGCTGTCGATGGAGTGGCTGAAGTACCTCGTCACGGTCGGCGCGAAGCGCGACCCCGACGGCTGGCGCTGGAAGCTCGACCCGACGATGCGCATGGGCGGCTTCGGCCCCTGGCGGCCCCAGTGGTCGATGCTGCGCCTGCCCGGGCTCGGCGTCCCCGTGCTGGGCGTGCTCGGCCTGGAGAGCGAGGTCATGGGCTGGGGCACCCGTCCGCACCACGTGTTGCCGCACCTGCCGCCCGGTGGCCGGCTCGAGGCGCTGGAGGGCGTCGGGCACTTCGTGCACATCGAGCAGCCGCGGCTGATCGCCGACATGGTGCTGGAGTTCCTGTCGTGAGCGCATCCCCCGACGACGAGCGCATCACCTGGTTGCGCCACCACCGCATCGACCTGGCGCTGCACCGGCTGAGCGACGGGGAGGACCCCACCGCGCGGCCGCTGCTGCTGCTCCACGGCCTGGGGGAGCGGACCCCCGACCGGGTGCCCGACCACATCAACTGGCCGGGACCGGTGTACGGGCTCGACTTCACCGGCCACGGGCGCTCCACGGTGCCCGTCGGCGGTGGCTACACCTGCGAGATCCTCGTCGGCGACGTCGACGCGGCGCTCGACCACCTCGGCCAGGTCACGATCCTCGGGCGTGGCCTCGGCGCCTACATCGCGCTGCTCACCAACGCGGCCCGGCCCGCTCAGGTGGTCGGCGCCGTGCTCGCGGACGGCCCCGGCCTCGTCGGCGGTGGCATCCACCCCGGGTCGCCCTCCGCGCCGTACCCGGCGCCCGGGTCGGTCTCACCACCCGACCCGTTCGCGCTGATCGAGCTGTCCCGCGACGTCCGCCCGCCGGACTACGCGCAGACCTTCGTGCGGTTCGTCACCGAGCGCAGCGGCCTGGAGCGTCCGCTGATCGTGTCCGCCGTGGTGCGCCCCGAGTGGGTGGAGGCGATCATCGGCCAGCCCGGCGTCGGCCAGGAGCCCCTCGACGTCGCGCTGGAGCTCTTCGCTACGCAGGGCGACATCGCCTGAACCACCAGCTGCCCGGGCGGCTGGCCGTTCGGGCCGCTCAGGGGTCGTCGGGCGCGGGCGGCTCCGCCATGCGCTCGAGGATCTCCTCGACCGCGAACCGGGCACCGTCGAGGCGTTCCCGGCAGAGCTCGACGAGCTGCGCGGCCCTGGCGACCCGTTCGGCGAGGTGGTCCACGTCGAGCGCGTCGGACTCCAGCTCGTCGACGATGCGCTCGAGCTCCTCCATCGCCGCGCCGAAGCCCGGCTCGTCCGGCTGCCCGGTCCCCGGCAGGTCCGTGGGGTCCGTCGCGTCGCCCGTCATCTCAGCGATCCTCCTCGTCGCGCGTCGCCCCGTCGACGACCGCGGAGAACGTGCCGTCGGCCAGCGTCGTGGTGATGCGGTCCCCGGCGCCGAGCCCGTCGACGGACCGCAGCACCGCGCCGTCGGGCCCGCGGGTGACCGACCAGCCGCGGGCCAGCATCCTGACCGGGTCGTGGCTGCGGGCGCGCGCCGCCAGCCCGTCGAGGGACTCGCTGCGGCGGCGCAGCAGCCGGTCCGCCCCGGGGCCGACCCGCCGGGCCGTGCCCGTGAGCGTCGCGTCCGCACGACCGAGCACCCTCGGTGCCGCGGACGCCACCCTGGTCGACAGCGAGCGCACGCGGTGCGCGTCGCGCTCGAGGTGGCGCTGCGCGGCACGGGCGGCGTCACGGCACCGCTGCTCGAGCTGCTGGTCGGCGCGCACCACGCGCCCGGACGCCGCCGAGCGCACCCGCACCCACGCGTCGTGCAACGCGGCGTGCGCCTCGCGTGCGGCACCGACGAGGGCCGCCGCGCAGGCCGTGGGGGTCTTGTGGGAGGTGTGCGCGACCTCGTCCGCCACCGTGCGGTCGATCTCGTGGCCGATGCCGGTGACCACCGGGACGCGCAGCGAAGCGATCGTCCGCGCCACGAGCTCGGAGTCGAACGCCGCGAGGTCGGTGCGGGCCCCGCCGCCGCGGACCAGCGCCACGACGTCGACCCTGAGCGTCTCGGCCACCCGCAGGGCGCGCACCAGCGACCGCTCCGCGTCGAGGCCCTGGGTGCGCGCGTCGACGACCGACACCCGGAACCCGATGCCCGACCGGCGGAGCTCGTCGAGGGCGTCCGCGTGGGCGGCGCTGCCGACGCTGGTCACCAGCGCGACCCGCAGCGACGGGACGGCCAGCGGCACCCGGCCGTTCGCGCCGAGCAGGCCGTCGGCCGACAGCGCGGCGAGCACCCGGTCGCGCTCCATCCCCAGCACCCCGAGGGTGAAGGCGGGGTCGATCCACGACATGCGGAGCTGGAGGGTGCTGCGCGCCGGGTAGGTGCCGAGGCGCCCGCGGATGCGGACCTGCACCCCGTCGACCATGCGCACCGCCCCGCCCTGTTCGGTGAGGAAGCGGTTCACCGCCTGGCGCTCACGGTCGAACAGGGTCACGGCCAGCATCGGCCGCGTCGCGTCGTCGGGGGCGCCCGGGTCGACGAGGTCGAAGTACACGTGCCCGCGGCGCGAGCGATTGAGGTTCCGCAGCTCGCCCTCGACCCAGATCTCCTCGGAGAAGACGTGGTCCAGGAGCCCCTCGATCGCGGCGTGCAGCTCGGTGACCGACCAGGTCGGTGAGCGGTCCGCGGTCACTCAGATGCCGGCCGCGTCGGCCGCGGTGTCGCCCTCGGGGATCACCGGCTCGGGCTCGCCGCCGCCCTGGTCGTGGCGCACGACGAGGACGGGGAGGGGGCAGTGCCGCACGACGTACTCGCTGACCGAGCCGATGAGCACCCGGGACAGGAAGCCGCGTCCGTGGGATCCCACGACGACGACGTCGGGCTGGACCTCCTCCGCGACCTGCACGATCGAGCGACCCGCCGAGCCCTCGACGAGGCGGCGGTCCACGATCGAGCGGTCCAGGCCGATGGCCGAGAGGGTCGCGTCGAGCTCGTCGCGGCCCTCCTCGAGGATCGCGTCGCGGGCCCGTTCGGACTCGGCGGGCGACAGCAGGTTGCCCTCGAACCCTCCCGCCCCGGAGTCCTCGACGATGCTCGTGTCGGCCACGCTGAGCAGGGTCACCTTGGTGGGCCGCAGGAGGGCCACCGCCTTGCGGGCCGCGTCCAGCGAGACCTCGGAACCGTCGGTGGCGATCAGCGCGTGCATCGGGTTGCTCCTGGCTCGCGGGGTGGTTCCCCGGTTGGTGGACAACCTACGCGCCGTGCGGGACCGGTGCCGGGCCCCGCGGTGTCGAAAGATGCCCATGTGAGGTCCGTTCACGGTTCATGTACCGTTCACCCGCATGGTTGGGGGAACGAGGGCGAGCGGGATGTCGCGCGGCGCGCGGAGGTCGACGGGCGAGCAGGTCTCGCGGCGCACGGTGCTGCGGTGGTCGGGCAGCGCGGGAATCGTCGCGATCGGCGCGATGGTCACCCAGGCGTGCGTGCCCCCGGGCACCCCGGATCCGGACGAGGACGCCAACGGCGTCGTCCTGCTCCCGGGGTTCGAGAGCAGGATCATCGCGGTCTCCGGGGAGCGGGTCCCCGGCACGCGGTTCGAGTGGCGTGCCTTCCCCGACGGCGCGGCCACCTTCCCCGACCCCGAGGTGCCCGGCGGCTGGTACCTGACGGTCAACCACGAGATCCCCGCGGCGGGAGGGGTCAGCTCGATCCGCTTCGCGCCCGACGGCACGATCGTCGACGCGTTCTCGATCTGCCGGAACACCGCGCTGAACTGTGCCGGCGGGGCGACCCCGTGGGGCACGTGGCTCACGTGCGAGGAGTACGACTGGGGCCACGTGTGGGAGTGCGACCCGCTGGGCAGGGAGCCCGCCCGGCGCCGTCGGGCGATGGGCGCGTTCGCCCACGAGGCGGCCGCGGTCGCGAGCGACGGCCGCATCTACATGACCGAGGACCGCAAGGACGGCGGCTTCTACCGGTTCACCCCGGTCGCCCCGGCGGACCTGTCGGACGGGTTGCTCGAGATCGCGACCGGTGACGTGGCCGACGGCAAGGTCACCTGGGTCGAGGTGCCGGAGCCCGATCCGGGGATCCTGGAGCCGCTGTGCCGCAAGCAGGTGCCGGGCACCATGCGGTTCGACGGCGGGGAGGGCATCGCCACCCTGGGCGGCGACGTGTGGTTCTCGACGAAGGGCGACGACCGGGTCTGGCACTACGACCTGGCCACCGAGACGGTCAGCCTGCGGTACCAGGCCGGCGGTTCGAGCACCCTCTCCGGTGTCGACAACCTCTGGATCGACCCGGCGTCCCGGAACCTGTTCGTGGCCGAGGACGGCGACGACATGGAGGTCGTCATGCTGCGGCCCGACAACTCGGTGCTGAGCGTCGCCCGGCTGCCGAACCAGGACCACAGCGAGGTCACCGGGCCGTGCTTCAGCCCGGACGGGCAGCGCATGTACTTCAGCTCGCAGCGCGGACCGGCCGGCCCCCAGCGCCTGCCGCTCGGGGTCACCTACGAGATCACCGGACCGTTCGACGAGCTCCTCGGGCGGGTCTGAGGCCGCTCCGTCGGGTTGGCCGCCCTGCGGTCGACCGACCACGCTGTCGCACGTGCCGCGAGCCCAGTCCAACTCCCTGCAGCGCCGGGCCGTGGCCGTCGCGATCGCGACCACGGCGTCGCTCGCGCTCCTGGTGCTCGTCGACCCGGCCGGTGCGGCGGCGCTGTCCGCGCAGGCGGAGCAGGTGGCGTCGACCGCCATGGCGCCGTGGAAGGCGGCGGTGCTCGGGCTCGTCGAGGGACTGACCGAGTACCTGCCGATCTCCTCCACGGGCCACCTGCTCGTCGTGTCGGACCTGCTCGGGCTCGGCACGAGCGAGGCGGACGTCGACGCGGCGAACACCTACGCCGTCGCGATCCAGTTCGGGGCGATCGTGGCGGTCGCCGGGCTGTTCTGGCGCCGCTTCCGCGAGATGCTGAGGGGCCTCGTCGGCCGGTCCTCCGCGGGGCTCCACCTGCTGGTCGTGCTCGCGATCGCGACGGCACCGGCCGCCGTCGTCGGCTTCGTCGCCGAGGACCGGATGGAGGAGTGGCTCTACGCGCCGTGGCCGATCGTCGCCGCGTGGTTCGTCGGCGGACTGCTGATCCTCGCCCTCGAGCGCGCCGGGTGGATCCCGCGCAAGGGGGAGCGCGCCGAGCCCGACCGCGACCCGGTCCTCGAGATCACGCCGCGGCAGGCGCTGTGGATCGGCATCGCGCAGATCGCCGCGCTGTGGCCGGGCGTGAGCCGTTCCCTCACGACGATCCTCGGCGCGCTGCTCGTCGGCGTCGGCATGACCGCCGCGGTCGAGTTCAGCTTCCTCGTCGGGTTCGTGATCCTGACCGGCGCGAGCCTCTACAAGATCGCCACCGATGGCGGCGCGCTGATCGACCAGTTCGGCGTCGTCGACCCGCTCATCGGGCTGCTCTTCGCGTTCGTGTCCGCGGTGGTGGCGATCAAGTGGATGATCGCCTACCTGGAGCGCCGGGGGTTGGCCGTGTTCGGCTGGTACCGGCTCGCGGCCGCGGGCATCGCCGCGGTGCTGATCGTCGCCGGCGTGCTGGAGACCTGAGCGCGCTCAGCCCAGCACGTCGCGCCTCAGGCCGCCGCGTCGATGAGCTCACCCCACGCGTCCTCGTCCAGCCGCACAGCGCTGGTCGGGGTGACCCGATCGGCGACGCCGCCGTAGCGCTCCCGCAACCCCGCACCTACGGTCGCCGGATCGCCGATCACCGCCATCGCGTGCAGCAGGTCGTCGTCGATCACGTCGCCCATCTCGTCCCAGCGGCCGTCGCGGGCCAAGCGCGACAGCTCCGACTGCACGTCCTCCCACCCGTGCAGCTCGAGCACCGCACGGTACGCGGGCGTCGACGCGTAGAACGCGAGCTGCGCGCGGGTGGCGGCCGTCGCTGCGTCCAACTCAGCATCGTCCCGACCGACGCACACGAACACCGGGCCCGCGACGACGAACCCATCGAGGTCGGCGTGCCCCGCGACCTTCCGGCCCCGGAGGAGCGCAGGAACGGTCACCTCGGCCAGATAGCGCTCCGTGCTGAACGGGTGCAGGAGGTAGCCATCGGCCACCTCGCCCGCGACCTCGGTCATGCGCGGTCCGACCGCGGCGAGCAGCACGGGCGGGGGACCCCAGTCGTGGCGCTGCGGTGCGAAGTAGGGGGTCATCAACGTATGGCGGTAGAAGTCACCTCGGAAGGCGAGCGGCTCTCCGTCGTGCCACGCCGCCCAGATCGAGCGCAGCGCGAGGACGTACTCGCGCATGCGCGCCGCCGGCCGCGACCACGGCATCGAGAACCGCCGCTCGATGTGCGCGCGGACCTGCGACCCGAGGCCGAGCAGGCACCGCCCGCCGGTCGCGCCCGCCAGATCGTAGGCCGAGGCGGCCAGCGTCATCGGGCTGCGCGCGAACGCGACGGCGACCGCGGACCCGATCTCGATGCGCTTGGTGGCGTCGGCAGCCCGCAGCATCTGGAGGAACGGGTCGTGGCCGGTCTCACCCACCCAGAGCCCGTGGTGCCCGACGCTCTCGGCATCGCGGGCGGCGCTCGCCGTCGCGCGCAGGTCCACCGTCAGCGCGGCGTCGATCCTCACGGAGCGCCCCGACGCCGCACACAAACCATGACGATCATCCGATGAGTCTGGCCCAGTGGCGTGCTTGACACACGTCACACCAATTAGTAATAACTATGCGACGGGATTAAGTCCCGGGTGGCCCTTCCGGGGCCACCGTCCACAAGGGGAACCTTTCCCCAGTCGCATCGCCCACGGGCGACGGAAACCCACGGGGGTCCAATGCATTCACGATGGCGAGTCGGCGCGCTGGCCGCGCTGCTTTCCCTGTCACTCGTCGCCGCGGCGTGCGGTGACGACGGCGGGACCGACGCTGGAGGTGACGACGGTTCCGGCAACGGCGGGAACCAGGAGCAGGTCGAGGCCGCGCGTGAGCGGGCTGAGGCGATGCTCGCCGAGCCGACGGAGATCCGCGCTCTGACGCCCCTCGAGAAGGCGCCCGAGCCCGGCAAGACGATCGCGTGGCTCCAGTGCTCCCAGTCGTCGTGCGGGGTCATCGGTGACGGCGTCACGGCGGCGGCGGAGAAGCTGGGGTGGACCGTGAAGCGGATCGACTTCCGCAACGAGGACCCGGAATCGATCATCACCGCGATGGACCAGGCCATCGACGCGAAGCCGGACGCGATCGCCCTCAGCGGCGTGCCGTCCGAGCGGTACGAGGCCGCATTGGAGCGGGCCCACGCCGCCGAGATCCCGGTGATCACCGGTGCAGTGATCGACGAGGTCGGCGGCATGGAGGGCAACGGCATCATCGGTCTGGTCGGGGGCAGCGCCTCGTACGAGGAAGGCGCGTCGATCGTCGCCGACTGGGTGATCGCCGACTCCGGTGGTGACGCCAACATCCTCGCCGTCACCGCGGACGACTTCCCGATCATCAAGTTCGAGATCGAGGCACTCCAGAAGCACGTGGAGGAGAACTGCGACGACTGCACGGTGACGGTCCTCAACCAAGCGGTCGCCGACATCGCGACGAACACCCCGAACAACGTGGTGAGCGCGCTGCAGGAGAACCCGGACATCGACTACGTGTACTTCGGGTTCGGCGACCTCAGCCGTGGCGTCGCACCGGCCGTCGCCGGTGCCGGCATCGAGGCGAAGATCGTCGGCCTCGCCCCGGTGAACGAGAACTTCCAGCGCCTGATGGACGGCGAGGAGCACGCCTGGGCGAGCTGGGCGACCTCGCTGATCGGCTGGGGCATGGTCGACGGCCTGGCCCGCTTCTTCAACGGCGAGGACATGGAGCCGGCCAACAACCAGCCCCTGACCTTCCGCCTCTTCACGGCCGACAGCCCGCCCGAGGACGAGAACCCGATCTTCCCGACGAACTACGAGGATCTCTATGCAGACCTCTGGCAGGTCGGCTGATCTGACCCTCTGAGGCTGCGGGGCGGGCAACGGTGCCCGCCCCGCGGCGCGTCCGGACCGCGACCGGCCCGAGGGATGGGCCCGACCCGAGGACAGCGACACCATGGGAACCTCCGTCACCTACGTCGCCGACGGCGAGATCGGGCGGGTGACCTTCTGCCGCCCCGAGTCGATGAACGCGTTGAACGACGAGGTCATCGCCGACCTCTTCGACGCGCTCCGGACGGCGAACGACGACCGCTCGACGCGGGTGCTCGTGCTCTCGGGTGAGGGGGAGCACTTCTGCGTCGGCGGTGATCCCTCGTGGGAGGCCGAGCTCGATCCCGACGCCGTCCCCGCCGCCATGCGCCGCGCCGCCTACGTCAGCACCGAGCTGCGCTCCTCGCCCAAGCCGGTGCTGGGGGCCGTCCGCGGGTACTGCATCGGCGGCGGCAACGAGCTCAACCTGCACCTCGACGCGACGATCGCGTCCGAGACCGCCCGCTTCGCCCAGCCCGAGACGCGCTGGGGGATCCTCCCGTTCTGGAACACCCCGCAGCTGCTGCCATCGATCGTGGGTGAGCGCATCGCCAGGGAGATGCTCCTGTTCGGCAGGATGTACGACGCCGAGCAGGCACTCGAGATCGGCCTCGTGAACGCGGTGGTGCCCGACGACCGCCTCGAGGCGGAGGTCGACGAGTGGGCGCGGGAGCTGCTCGAGCGCAGCCCGACGGCGCTCGCGATGGTCAAGGTCGCGCTGAACGGCGCGGCAAGCCCGACCGGTGCGGCCTTCGACCACCAGGCGGCGATGGTGGGCCTCGCGTCAGGCGCTGAGCGCTACCGCACCGAGCTGATGAGTTTCTACTCGGCGAGGGGGGCCCGCAGGCCACGTCCGGCGCGGGAGCGACGCCCGCGCTGATCGTCGGGCAGCCGCGCGCACGCGAGCGCTGCGGCGACCGCGAGCGCGACCGCCAACAAGAAGGTCGCGGTGAACGAGCCGGTGGCGTCCGCCAGCCACCCACCGACCGGCGGGGCCACCACCTGCGCCAGCGCCATCACGAGCGTGAGCACCGACATCGACTCGGTGACCTCGGCGGTGGTCAGGTGGTCGCCGAGGTAGGCGCCCACGGCGGCGCCGGTGCCGTTGATGAACGCGCCGGCGACGGCGGCGCTGAGTGCGAGCCAGGGCTCGCCGGCCCACGGCACCGACAGGCATCCGAGTGCGATCACCGAGGTCCCGATGACCACCGTCCACCGCCGGCCGATCGCGTCGGACAGCCGACCGACGACCAACGCGAACGCCATCGCGCCCCCCATCAGCGAGGACAGCAGCAGCGAATGTGCCGGGCTGAACCCGCGGTCGTCGCGGGTCGCGGCGACGAGGTAGCCGGTGTAGATGGAGATGGCCAGGCCGAAGAGGCCGTAGGTCGCCAGCAGCGCCGGACCGCCCGGCAGGCGTCGCAGCGCACCGGTGGCCCTCGGCGTCCCTGCGGCGGGCTTCAGCGTCGGGAGGTACACGACGGCGAACAGCAGGATCACCGCTCCGAGCGCGGCCTGCACTCCGAACACGGCCCGCCACGCCGGCTCGACCCCCCACCGCTCGAAGAGGGCGAGGACCTGCCCGGTGAACACGATGCTGAGGCCCACCCCGGCGAGCCCGATGCCCATCGCGACGCCCCGCCGTTGGGGCGGGGCGACGGCCACGATGATCGAGGTGCCCGGCACGTACCCACCTCCGGCGGCGATGCCGAGGATCACGGTCCCCGCCGCGGCGACCGGAGTGGTGGGGGCCAGCGCGACCACGGCCAGGCCGACCGCGGTGAGCCCCACGCCGCACTTCTCGAGCGCGGAGGGGTCGACGTGCGAGGCGTTGCGGCGGATTAGCGCGATGACGACGAAGTACGTGCCGAAGTTCAGCGCCACCATGGCACCGGCGGTGGTGTACGAGTGGAACAGGTCCTCGGTCATCTGCGGCAGGGCGATCGCGAAGCTGAACCGCGAGAATCCAGCGGTGACGCCCATCGACCCCATCGCCACCAGGACGCTGCGCAGCCAGTGATCTCCCGCGTCGACTGGCCGCACTCCGAGGACCTCCCTGCACTGCCGTCGAACAATGATAATCATTATGTAGATACACGCGACAGACGAGGGGGACCCGTGTCGTCCGAGAACCTGACGATCGTCGAGAACTTCGAGCAGGCGGCGCTGTACGAGCGCGACTTCGAGAAGGCCATGCAGTACGCGCACCCGGACCTGACCGTCCGCGAAGCGCCGAGCCTCCCGTACCGCGGGACCTATGTCGGCCTCGAGGGCCAGCGCCAGCTGCTCGCCGACGTCGACCGGCTCTTCGAGTTCGACGGCGGGGCCCCCAAGGTCGAGTTCCGCGACGCGGGCGACGATCTGGTGATCGGGCGTGTCACCGGCCGGGCGCGTCTGCGCGCAACGGGGGAGGAGATCGACTTCCTCGTGATCGAGCTGTTCACGATCCGCGACGGGAAGCTCGCCGACATCGAGGTCTTCTACTGGGACCAGGCCGCGCTGCTCCGCGCCGGCGAGGCCGAGCGCGCCGCTGCCGAGCGAGCTTCCGCCGAGCGTGCCGGGGCGGAGGAGCCGGCATGAGCGCGGCGGAGTCGCAGGGCACCACTCGACGACCGGTCGAGGTGGTGGACGCGTTCGAGCGCGCCATCCAGGACCGTTGGCGCACCGGCGCCGGCATCGACACCGTGCTCGCCCACCTCTCCCCCGAGGTCGAGGTCATCGAGGCGCCGTCGATGCCCTACCCCGGCACCTTCCGGGGTCACGACGGGTTCATCGAGCTGACCGAGCGGTTCGCGGCAACCTGGACGTTCCTGCCGGGCAAGACCTTCGAGTACCTCACCGACGACAAGGGCCGGGTGATGGTGCTCACCCTGGGCCGCGCCGTCGCGAAGGCGACCGGCCGGGAGATCGAGTGGCGCCTCGCCGAGCTCTTCACCGTCCGCGATGGCCTCATCACCGAGATCCGGCCGTACTACTGGGACACCGCCGCGATCGCCGCGGCGACGCGGGCGGACTGAGACCCGTCTGGCGGGACTCAGCGCCAGTCGGGTGGCTGGAGGTCCGGCGGGATCACCCAGTCCAGCGTGCGCCGACCGCCGTCACACACGAGCACCTGGCCGGAGGTGTAGCCCGACAGCGGGCTGAGGAAGAACAGGATCGGCCCGACGACCTCCTCGATGCGGCCCAGCCGACCCAGCGGGGTGGTGCGTTGGAGGTGCTCGAGCACCGCCGGGCGAGTCAGTCCCTCCACGGAGTTCTCCACGGGGAAGGGTCCGGGCCCGATCGCGTTGATGCGGATGCCGGAGGGTCCCCATTCGCGGGCGAGGGTCATCGTGAGTGATTCGAGACCGGCCTTCCCTGCGCCGCTGTGCGCGACGCCGGCGGCGCCGGCGGAGGCGGAGTTGCTGGTCAGCGACACCACGGTGCCGCCGACCTTCGAGTCGAGCAGCGGCCGAGCGAACCGGCTGATCGTGATGAACGCCGCGACGAGGGTCGAGTCGACCACCTTGCGGAAGCCGTCGACCGTGATCGCACGGGCTGAGGCCGTGTACACGCTCGCCGCGCAGTGCGCGAGCGACTGGACGGGGCCGCCGTCGTCCTCGATGCGTTCGAAGGCCGCATCGGCATCGGTCTCGTCGCGCAGGTCGCAACGGATCGGCACGATCCGGCCGGGCAGGTCCTCGGCCAGCCGTGCGGTCTCGACCAGCGTCGCCTCGGTGCGGCCGAGGATGTAGGTCGTCACGCCCATGCCCGCGAGTGCCAGCGTGAGGGCCCGGCCGATGCCCGACCCGCCGCCGGTCACGAGCACGCGGTCGTGCTCCGGTCGCAGGCTCCAGGAACCGTCCGGCTCGAGTCGGGGAGCTAGGTCACTGTGCAGGGTCATGGCGACCATGATAACCATACGTATGAATTGAGGAGGTCCTAGACTATGCCCGACATCGCCTACTGGTACGCCTACGTCGACCTCAACCACCGCTATGCGTTCGGTCTCGACGTCGAAGGGGGCGAGGGCGTGGCCGACCTGTTCACCGAGGACGGCGTCTGGGACGCGCGCGACCTGGGCTACGGGCACCTCGAGGGGCGCGAGGCGCTGCAGGGCTACTTCGCGGGATCCGAGGGTCGGGCCGAGGCCATGGCGCACCTCTTCGCGAACCCGCAGGTGCTCGAGGTGCACGGCGACACGATGCGAGCACGGTCCTACGTGCAGGGCATCGTCGTGCGGGGCGGCAAGGAGGTCGTGCGCCACGACGTCGTGCTCTACGACGACGAGCTCGCCGAGGTCGACGGAGAGTGGCGCTATCGCCGACGCACCCTGCGTCGCGTGCTCGAGTTCCGCACGAGCCGCCCCCTCCGCTGAGGTTCCACCACCGGGTCCGGCGCGACCCGTCGGGGGCGGGGCTCAGCATCGTCAGCGCATCGTCACCTGGCCGCCGTCGACGTTCCACTGCTGCCCGGTGACCCAGGAGGATCCGTCGCCGCAGAGGAACGCGACCACGGCGGCGACGTCCGCGCCGGTGCCTGCCCGGCCGAGCGGGATGTGCGAGTCGATGTAGCGAGGCGCCCGGCCGCTCGCCCAGATGTCCGCGACCCGCTGCGTCTAGATCAGGCCCGGGCATACGGCGTTGACTCGTATCCCGTGCGGCGCGAGCTCCTTGGCCATGCACGATGTGAGTGCGAGCACGCCGGCCTTGGACGCGGCGTACGCGGCGAAGCCGGCGTCCGCGGTCTTCGCCGAGATGCTCGCGATGTTGACGATGCTGCCGCCGCGTCCTGCTTCGACGAGTCGCCGAGCGAACGCACGACTCACGAGCATGGTGCCGATCGTGTTGACGCGCAGGACCTGCTCGAACACCGCGGGGTCGACCTCGAGCACCGGTGCCTGGTCCGGACCGCGAGCGGCGGAGGCGTTGTTCACCACGACGTCGACCCGGCCGAGCTCGCGCACGACACGATCGGCGAGCGCCTCGACCGCGTCGGCGTCCGTGATGTCCAAGGAGGCGCTCAGTGCCCGGCGCCCGAGGCCCCGCACCTCGTCCGCCACCGACTCGACGTCCTGCCAGCCGGCCTCGACCTCCTCGACGGGCCGGAGGTGCGCGGGTCGGCCGGAGCCGGTCACGACCACGTCGCACCCCGCCCGGGCGAGCTCGACCGCGATGGCCCGTCCGATCGAACGCATGCGCCCGGCACCGGTGACGATCGCGACCCTTCCGTCGAGCCCCGGCGGCAGACCGCTCGCGTCGGTCACCCGCCCACCTTGCGATCGCGGCCCGCCCAGTACGGGTCCCGAAGCGCCCGCTTGTCGACCTTGCCCATCGCGTTGCGAGGCAGCTCGCCGACGAATTCGACCCGGCGCGGACGCTTGAAGGTCGGCAGCGAGCGGCTCGTCCACTCGATCACCTCCTGGGCGGTCAGCTCGCGCCGTGGCACGACCACGGCGACCGGGACCTCACCCCACTCGTCGTCCGGTGCGCCGACGACCGAGCACTCGACCACGTCGGGATGGGTCGCGATCGCGTGCTCCACCTGTGAGGTGTAGACGTTCAGGCCACCGCTGTTGATGATGTCGGCGCGGCGGTCCACGATGACGAGGTGCCCCTCCGCGTCCCGGCGCGCCATGTCGCCCGTGTGCAGCCACCCGTCGCGGATGCGCTCCGCGGTGAGCTCCGGGTCACCCCAGTAGCCCTTGGTGACGGTGTCGCCGCGCACGATGATCTCCCCGACCTCGCCCACGGCCACCTCGGCGCCGGTAGGGTCCACGACCCGCACGTCGAGCAGGACCATCGGCCGGCCGATCGAGCCCAGCAGGTCGTCGCGGTCCCCACGGTGGCGGATCATCGCGATGCCGGTGGCCTCGGTCATGCCGTAGAGCGAGCCGACGTCGCAGGCGAAGCGGTCCCGCAGTTGTCGGATGATCTCCGCTCCGGCAGGAGCCCCTGTCAGCCACACGACGTCCGGCCCGTCCTCGGCGCCGGACCGCTGCGCGTGCGCGAGCACGCGGGTGGCCATGGCCGGTGCGAGGGTGACCTGGGTGATGCCGTCGCGGACGAGGTGCTCGGCGACGCGGGCGGCGTCGAATTCGCGGACGATCGTGTGTGCTCCGGCCACCGCAGGAGCGAACCCCCCGGAACCGCCCCGGTACACGTAGCCGGGCATGCACGCGAGCACCCGGTCCTCGGGTCTCAGCCCCAGGGCGAGGGCGTACGCGAGCGCCGCGGTCGTCGCGGCGTGGTGGGTGATCATGGCGCCCTTGGTGGTCCCCGTCGTGCCGCTGGTGTAGCCGATGACGTGCAGGTCGTCACCGTCCACCGCCACCTCCGGGGGTGTCGCGTCACCCTCGGACGCGACGCACTCGTAGTCGATGAGGTCCAGCCCGGCCGCGTCCCCGTCGCCATGGCCGAGCAGGAGCAGGTCGCCCCGAGCCGTCTCGAGGGCCCGGCGTGCGGTCCCGGCGAGCCCCCGGTCCACCACGAGAGCCGCCGCACCGCTGTCGTCGAGCAGCTGCGCCAGCTCCGTCGCGGTGAGGCGCCAGTTCAGCGGCACCGCGACGAGCCCGGCCATGGCGAGCGCGTAGTGGGTCTCGAAGTACCGGTGGCAGGTGCGCGACAGGATGGCGACGCGCGCCCCGGTGGGCAGCTCGCCCGCCAGCCACCGCGCGAGGCGGGCGGACCGGTGCGCCACCTCGGTCCAGCTGAGCGTGGTGACGCCGCAGCTGTAGGCGGGGGAGTCCGGCCGGGCCGAGGCCTGCCGCCGGAGCACGTCGGCAATGTTCATTCGATCCTCCAGCGGGGTTGCCCGGATTGGCTTGACAGCACGGATCTCGCGAGAAACTATAGTCATCGTTATCAGGAACGGACCCGAGGGGTCCTGGGTGGTGGTACACCGGGGGGTATCCGTGGCGACACCTCAGCTGCAGGTTCGCAATCTCTCCAAGACCTTTCCGGGCACCACGGCCCTGCGGTCGGTCGACCTCGAGGTCGCTCCGGGCGAGGTGCACGCGCTCGTCGGTGCGAACGGCTCCGGCAAGTCGACGCTGATCAAGATCCTCGCCGGGGTCCACGAGCCGGACCCGGGCGCGTCGGCCGAAGTCCGGGGCGAGCCGTTCGAGTTGGGGAGCGTCACGGCGGCCGACAGGGCCGGGCTGCGCTTCGTGCACCAGGACACCGGCCTCGTGCACTCCCTCGACGCTGCTGACAACATCGCACTGGGTCGCTCGTTCGAGACCCGTGCGTTCGGCGCGATCGACTGGAGGCGGCAGTGCAAGGTCGCGCGGGACGCGCTGGCGGCCCTCGGCTACCGCTTCGACGTGCGCCGACCGGTGGGTGAGCTGCGCGCCTCGGAGCGCACCGGCATCGCCATCGCGCGCGCCCTGCTCGACTGGGAGGACCACGCGTCCGTCCTGGTCCTCGACGAGCCCACTGCGTCGTTGCCCAAGCCCGAGGTCGAGGCGCTCTTCGACGTCGTGCGGCGCGTCAGGTCCATGGGCGTGTCGGTGATCTACATCTCCCACCACCTCGACGAGGTGTTCGCGGTCGCCGACCGGGTCTCGATCCTCCGCGACGGGGTGAAGGTCGGCACGCGGCCGGTCGCCGGACTGACCCACGACGAGCTGGTCGAGCTGATGGTCGGCACGGTCGTCGAACGGACCGCTACCCGGCGGGCGCCCAGCGAGCGGGTTCCCGCGCTGTCGCTCGAGGGTGTCTCCGGCAAGGTGCTCCACGGGTTCGACCTGACCGTGCACCGGGGTGAGATCGTCGGCGTCGCGGGCATCACCGGCTCGGGCCGGGACGAGGTCGCGCCGCTCGTCTTCGGCGGCCGTGAGCGCACCGGGCGGGTCACCGTCTCCGGCAAGGTCCTCCCTCCCGAACGTCCGGACCTCGCGGTCTCGCTCGGTGTCGGGCTGGTTCCCGCCGACCGCCATGGCGAGGGCGTCATCCTCGACATGTCGATCCTCGAGAACCTCACCATCTCGGACCTGCGCCCGTACTGGCAGCGGTTCGTCTACCGACACCGCGGAGAGCGCTCCGATGCACAGGGTTGGGTCGAGCGCCTGCGAGTGAAGCCGCGACGGCTGGATCCGCAGGTCGCAACGCTCTCTGGCGGCAACCAGCAGAAGGTGGTCATCGGGAAGTGGCTCCGAATCGAGCCCGCCGTGCTGCTGCTCGACGAGCCGACCCAGGGTGTGGACGTCGGCTCGAAGGCCGAGATCCACGCGCTCATCGACGAGGCGGCCGAGAAGGGCACTGCCGTCGTCGTGTGCTCCAGCGACGAGGCGGAGCTCGAGCGGCTGTGCCACCGCGTGGTGGTGCTGGCCGACGGCCGCGTGCGCGCGGAGCTCGGCGGCGACGAGATCGTCGCCTCCCGTATCACGCAGATCAGCCTCGGCGGCGGCCGACCCGTCGCCGCCGCGACCGGCCCGGTTTCGACGGGAGGAGCAACCTCATGACGATCGACGTGCAGGTGGTCCAAGACGCGCCGCAGGAGCCCGGCGAGGGCGCAACCGGCGGCGGTGGTCCGGACGAGGGTCGACGCTCGGTCCTGCAGTCGCTGCGGATCGACCGGTACAGCGGCCTCTACGTGATGGGGCTGCTGATCGTCCTGTTCTCGTTGCTGCGGCCCGAGACATTCGCCACGGTCAACAACCTGAAGATCGTCGCGGCCGAGGCGTCGATCACCGCGCTCATCACGCTCGGGCTGACGATCGCACTCGCGACGGACGCCTTCGACATCTCCATCGGGGCGACGATGAGCTGGGCGATCGTGTTCGTCGCATGGTTGCAGTCCGCGCACGGGATCAATCCGGCGCTGGCGATCGCGCTGACGCTTCTGACCGGCGTGGTCATCGGGCTCGTCAACGGGTTCATCGTCGTCAAGCTGCGCGTCACACCGATCATCGCCACGATGGGCACGAGCGCAGTGATCACCGCGCTGGCCTTCTGGCGGGCCGACGGACGTTCGATCGTCACCGGGATCCCCGACAGCTTCAAGCAGGTCGCACGCGCCGACCTGTTCGGTGTGCCGATCACGGTCATCTACCTTGCGGTCGTCGCGCTGCTGCTGCTCTACCTCATGGAGCACACACCCCGGGGCCGCTTCATGTACGCCACGGGCGGCAACGAGGCCGCGGCGAAGCTCGCGGGCATCCGGATCGGCGAGATGCAGGTCGTCGCCTTCGTCATCTCCGGCACGATCGCCGCACTCGCCGGCATCCTGCTCACTGCCAAGGTCGGCAGCTCCGGCATCAACACCGGTGCCCCGTATCTGCTGCCCGCGTTCGCCGGCGCCTTCCTCGGGTCGACCCAGATCAAGAGGGGCCGCTTCAACGTCCTGGGCTCGTTGCTCGCCGTGTACCTGCTGGCGACCGGCGTGAAGGGGCTCCAGCTGATCTGGCCGTCCGCGGTCTGGGTCAAGGACCTCTTCACCGGTCTCACGCTCATCGTCGCCGTGTCGGTCGCCGCTCGGGCGGCGATGAAGGCACGGGACTGACCAACCCACTCATGACTCCGGAGAACATCAGCGTGTTGCTCGAGAACAAGACCGCCTTCGTGACCGGCGGCGCCTCAGGGATCGGACGGGCGATCGCCCAGCTGCTCGCCGCCGAGGGCGCACGCGTCGCCGTCGCCGACATCGACGAGCAGGCCGGCAAGTCCGTCGCCGACGACCTGGCCGGCGGCCGCGGTGCCTTCGTGCCGCTGGACCTGACCGACGCGGCCAGCGTGCCCGGCGCCCTGGCCGCTGCCGAGTCGGAGCTCGGGCCGATCGATGTGCTGGTCAATTGTGCGGGAGGGGACGTCATCAAGCCCTTCCTCGACACCGACGAGGACCTCTGGCACTGGCTCGTGCAGCTGAACCTGTTCGGGGTCCTGCGCACCACCAAGGCGGTGCTGCCGGGCATGGTCGAGCGCGGCGGCGGGCGCATCGTCAACGTGGCGTCCGACGCGGCACGCGTCGGTTCCAGCGGCGAGGCCGTCTACTCCGCGTGCAAGGGCGGCGTCATCTCGTTCACCAAGAGCGTCGCCCGCGAGGTGGCGCGCTCCGGAGTGACCGTCAACGCCGTGTGCCCCGGGCCGACCGACACCCCTGCGACGCAGAAGACGCTGGCAGAGGGCGGTGAGGGGATCATCAAGGCACTGACCCGAGCGATCCCCCTCGGTCGTCTGGCCACCCCCGACGACATCGCCGGCGCGGTCCTGTTCTTCGCCTCCGACCACGCGACGTTCATCACTGGCCAGACGTTGTCGGTGAGCGGCGGACTGTCGATGGTCTGACGGCACCCGGTCACCCGGCACCCACTCCATTCCCCCCAACACTCGCACGTCCCGGACCTCTTCCTCCCTCCCACCCCACCGGGACCGCGAGGCGGCAGGACGGGGGCGGCAGGACCCCCCGGCCGCCCCCGCCAGCCGCACCAGCGAAAGGACCTACGATGGCCTGGGACTTCTCCACCGATCCCGAGTACCAGAAGCAGCTCGACTGGGCCCGCGAGTTCGTGCGCGAGGAGGTGTACCCGCTCGAGACGCTCGAGGTCGACTGGCCGACGCTCATGCGGCTCATGGAGCCTCTGAAGCAGGAGGTCAAGGAGCGTGGGCTGTGGGCCGCGTTCCTCCCGACCGAGCTGGGCGGCGGCGGATGGGGCCAGCTCAAGATGGCGCTCCTCAGCGAGATCCTGGGTGAGGCCATCTGGGCACCCATGGTGTTCGGCAGTCGGGCACCCGACACGGGCAACGCCGAGGTGCTCGCCGTGGCCGGCAACGAGGAGCTCAAGGCCCGCTACCTGCAGCCGTCTCTCGAGGGTGAGATCCGCAGCTGCTTCTCGATGACCGAGCCGGACGCCGGCTCCGACCCGACCCGCATCTCGACCACGGCGGTGCGGGACGGAGACACGTGGGTCATCAACGGTCACAAGTGGTTCTCGTCCAATGCGAGCGAGTCGGAGTTCCTCCTCGTGCTGTGCGTGACCGACCCCGACGCGCCGCCGAAGCGTCGCTTCTCACTGATCCTCGTGCCGGCCGGCACCCCCGGGGTCGACATCGTGCGCGACATCCCCGCGCTCGACGACGTCAATCGGCACCACCAGCAGCCCCAGCCGGACAACCACGCCGAGATCATCTACCGGGACGTGACGGTGCCGTACGAGTACGTGCTCGGAGAGCCGGGCGACGGCTGGGACCTCGCGCAGCGCCGGCTCGGACCCGGGCGCATCCACCACGCGATGCGCTGGCTCGGGCAGTGCAACCGCGCCTTCAACATGCTCTGCGAGCGGGCCGTGTCGCGTGAGGTGTTCGGGGAACGGCTCGCCGACAAGCAGATCGTCCAGGACTGGATCGCGGAGTCGGCAGCCCAGATAGAGGCGGCGCGGATGATGACGCTGCACGCCGCCTGGAAGATCGACGAGTACGGGCTCGACGCCGCGCGCAAGGAGATCTCGCTCATCAAGTTCTGGGGTGCCCGGGTCCTGCACGACGTCATCGACCGGGCGATCCAGATCCACGGTTCGCTCGGCTACTCCGGGGACCTGCCCTTGGAGTGGATGTACCGCCTCGCCCGCGCCGCCCGCATCTACGACGGGCCCGACGAGGTGCACAAGTCCGTCGTGTCGAAGCTGATCCTCAAGGACTACGAGCCCGTCGAGGTCCCGACCGACCACGTGCCCACGCGCAAGGCCGCGGCCGAGGCGAAGTACGCGGACGTTCTGGCCGAGGTGCGCTCGTGACCGCCTCTGGTCGGTTCGAAGGGATGGTCGCGATCGTCACCGGGTCCTCGAGGGGCATCGGCCGGGCCACCGCGACGCGCCTCGTCGCCGAGGGTGCCCGGGTCGTGCTCAACGGGCGTGACCCCGATCAGCTCGGAACGACCGCCGCCGAGCTCGGCGCCGACCGCGTGGTGACCGTCGCCGGGAGCATCAGCGACCCCGACCTGCCCGAACGGCTCGTCGGCGCGGCCTACGACGAGCTCGGTGGCCTGGACGTCATCGTCAACAACGCCGCGACCAGCGCGCACTACGGCCCCCTGCTCGACGTCGACCGTTCCCGGTTCGAGAAGACCCTCCTCGCGAACACGTGGCCCGCGGTGGCAGTGCTCCAGGAGGCGCGTGCGCGCGGGTTCGGCCCGGGTGCCGTCGTGAACGTCTCGACCACCGGCGCCCAGCGCGTGCACCCGGTGACCGGCCCCTACACCGCGAGCAAGGCGGCGCTGGAGATGCTGACCCAGCTGCTCGCCCGCGAGCTGGGGCACGTGGGGATCCGCGTGAACGCCGTCGCCCCCGGCCTGGTGCGCACCGACCTGGCGAAGGTCCTCTGGGAAGGTGACACCGGCGCGGCGGAAGCCTCGCTCGTCCCGCTCCAGCGCCTCGGCGAGCCGGAGGACATCGCGTCGGCGATCTGCTACCTCGCCTCGCCCGACGCGGCGTGGATCACCGGAGCGATCCTGCCCGTCGACGGCGGCCGGCTGGTCGCCGGAGGCGAGCCCCGCCACCTCATCGGCGAGTACGAGCACCTCACGTGAGCGGGGAGGGCCCGGTGAGCCAGCACGAGGGCACCGACGAGCTCGTCGCCCGTGTCGACCGCTGCGTCGCCCAGGCCGGCGTTGGCGTCCGGGTGGGGTCGGTCGCGCCGCTCGAGGGCGGTCACTCGGGGCTGACCCTGGCGGCGGACCTGGTCGCTCAGGACGGGTCGACCCGCCGGATCGTCCTCAAGGCCGCGCCCGCCGGGCGCGCCGGTGTGGGGCGCCACGACATGATCCGCCAGGCACGGCTCTTCCAGGCGCTCGGAGCCTTCCAGGGGGTCCGTGTGCCCGAGGTGCTGTTCGCCGAGGAGGCGGATCCACCCTTCTTCGGCATGGAGTTCCTGGACGGTGAGGCGGTCGAACCGATCCTCGACGACGTCGACCTGCCAGCGGAGGTCGTGTACGAGCGGTCGCTCCGTGCGGCCGACATGCTCGCTGCGCTGCACGCCGGTGACGCAGGCACCATCGGGATCGAGGATCCGCGGTCGATCGAGCAGGAGCTCGAACGCTGGTCGCGCACGATGGCGTCGGTGGACCCGGAGCTCGTGCCCGGCGGCGACGACCTGCGGCAGCGCCTCGAGGACTCAGTGCCGGACGAGCGCCCGCCCGCGGTCATCCACGGCGACTACCGCCTCGGCAACATCCTGTGTCGCGGTGCGCAGCTGCTCGGGATCATCGACTGGGAAATCTGGACGATCGCGGACCCGCGTCTGGACCTCGGATGGTTCCTCGCCCACTTCGACGCAGGGAACTACCCCGGCATCGGCCACGAGGTCGACGGGCTCCCACGCCCCGAGGAAGTCCTCGCCCGCTATGAGCAGGCGTCGGGCCGGCCTGTGGACGACTGGCCCTGGTTCGACGCGTTCGGCCGCTTCAAGCTCGCCGCGATCATGGCGCACAACCTGCGACGTCACCGCGAGGGCCGCCACGTGGACCCGTTCCAGGAGCGGTTGCCTCCCACGATCCGGCACCTGATCCGCACGGGCGCGCAGCGACTCCCGAGGGGCTGACCCGACGGGCCGTGCCCTCCCGCGGCGTCAGGCGTGCGTCCCGGCGTCAGACGGGCCGGAACGCGTAGGTGGCCGAGCCGTCGACCTCGGTGGCGACGACCTCGACCGCGTCGCCGGTCGACACCTCCTCGAGCGATCCCACGAGCAGCTGGCCGAGCACCGAGATCCCCTCGGGGAACGCAGCGACGCCGAGGTGGTACGGGGTCTCGACCTGCGCGCCGGGCGGCGGGTGCAGCACCGAGGTGAATCCGCCGAGCGTGCCGGCGCTCAGCTGCACGTCGGACACGCCGCCCGAGCACGCCGGGCAGGTGTCGCGGCGCGGGAAGTCGACGCGGTCGCACGAGTCGCAGCGCGAGGCCGCGAGGGCCAGCTGCTCGCCAGGCCGTGCCGCGTCCCCCGCGGACGCGATCAGCCGAGGTTCGAGGAAAGGGAGTGTGTCCATGTTTTGCTCGCTCACGAGGTGCTCACCACCGTTACCGAGGCGTTGTGCCCGGCGCCCATGACGTGTCCGATACCGATTCGCGCACCGTCGACCTGCCGCCGTCCCGCCCGACCGCGCAGCTGGGTGACGAGCTCGTGGACCTGCCCCAGGCCCGACGCGCCCAGCGGCTCGCCCTTCGAGAGCAGGCCACCGGAGGGGTTGACCGGAATCCGGCCACCGAGTGTCGTGGCGCCGCTGCGCAGCAGCGCGGCCTCCTCACCGGGCGCGCACAGCCCCAACTCCCGGTAGGCGATCAGCTCCGACGCCGCGTCGGTGTCCTGGCACTCGACCAGGTCGAGGTCCTCGGGACCGACGCCGGCCTCCTCGTACGCCTCGCGTGCCGCGCGTGCGCTGAGCTCGGTGCGGTCGGTCGTGAACGAGACCGCAGGCACGAACCAGTCGTCGGGAGAGCGTGACACCAGGCTCACCGCGCGCAGCCGCACCGGGTCCGACACCCCGCGGCGAGCGGCCTCGTCGTCGCTCATGAGCACTGCGGCGGCCGCTCCCTCGTTCGGGGCGCACAGCATCAGGAGCGTCAGCGGCGGGCACACGGCCCGGCTGGAGAGCACCTCCTCGCGCGTGCACTCTTTGCGATACATCGCGTTGGGGTTGTCGACGGCGTGCCGGTGGTTCTTCACGCTGACGTCCGCCAGGTCCTCGACGGTCGCGTCGGTGGTCTCGAGCAGCTCCTGCGCGGCGAGGGCGAAGTAGGCGGGGTTCACGCCGAGGCCCGAGCGGATCTGCCACTCCTCGTACCCGGAGGCGGCGATGAGCCCGCGGGGGGCCTTCTCGACCCCGATGCACAGCACCGAGCGGGCTTGGCCGGAGTCGACGAGCGCGGCGCCGAGTCGCAGCGCCGACGCGCTGGATGCGCACGCCGCCTCGACGTTGATCACCGGGATGCCGGGTCGGCCGAGCAGCTCGACGACGTTCTGCCCCTTCGCCATCTCGGCACCCACGTTCGCGACGAGCACCGTGTCGACCTCGTCGATGCCGATCGACGCGTCGGCCAGCGCCTCGCGGGCCGCGTGCGCGCCGAGCTCGCGGTAGCCGACGTCGAACCGGCCGAAGGGGTGGATGCCCACCCCAGCGATCACCACGTGCTCCATGCGGTCTCCCGAGATGTGTGATTGGCTAATTCCTGATTATCATATTCCTGGATGGCCGCGCGACGAGTCGGCCGACGATCTGACGGAGGTGACGGGCAGTGTCGATCAACCCCGAGGGAGCAGCGCGACGCGAACGGGCGCAGGGCGCCAGGGCCGACAAGCTGCAGGCGGTGCTCGCTGCGATCGACCCGCAGTTCGCCGAGTGGGCCGACGACTTCATCTTCGGGCAGGTCTGGGGGAGGCCCGGGCTCTCGCAGGACGAGCGCATGCTCGTCGCGATCACCGCGCTCGCAGCGGGTGGTCACACTCACCTGATGAAGAACTACCTGCACGGCGCGCTCCAGGCGGGCATCCCGCCGGAGAAGCTGCACGAAGCGCTCGCGATGCTCATCGTCTACTGCGGCTTCCCCCCAACGGTGATCGCACTGTCGGAGTGGCGCCAGGTCTTCGACGCCGCGGTGAAGCAGGGCGTCGTGCCCGCCGATTCGCTCGCCTACCTCGACGAGCTGACCACCAAGGTGGCGGGAGGCGCGCAGTGACGGCTCTGATGGCGCCGTCCGGGGCGGTCGCGGCGCGCGACGAGCTGCGCCGCGAGCTCGACGACTTCATCGCGTCCGCCCCGACGGTGGACGACGAGGTGCCCCTCGAGGAGCACTTCCGCCAACTTGTCGAGTACCAGAAGGCGCTGCACGCCGCCGGCCTGGCGGTGGTGTCGTGGCCCGAGCGGTTCGGCGGCCGCGGGTATGGCCCCGCGGAGACCGCGTTCGTTGCGGAGCGCCTCGGTGAGGCGCGCATGCCCGAGCTCATCAACTTCGTCGGGATCGAGGTGCTCGCCCCGGCGATGATGGCGTTCGTCGACGCCGATCGGCTCGAGCGCTGGTTGCCGCCGATGGCGGCCGCCGAGGAGATCTGGTGCCAGATGTTCTCCGAGCCGGATGCCGGCTCCGACCTCGCGAACCTCTCGACCCGCGCCGAGCCCGACGGTGACGGCTGGCGGATCTCCGGCCAGAAGGTCTGGTCGACATGGGGCCAGTTCGCGACGTGGGGCCTGGTCCTCGCCCGCACGGGCGAGCCGGGGAGCCGGCACCGCGGGATCACCGCCTTCGTGATCGACATGGGCTCGGACGGGCTCGAGACCCGGTCGCTGCGCACGATGACCGGCGAGGCGGAGTTCGCCGAGGTGTTCCTCGACGGCGTGTACGTCGGCCGCGAGGGGCTCGTCGGTGAGGTCGACCGCGGCTGGGACGTGACGATGCACATCCTCGGCTCGGAGCGTGGGCCCTACGCCGTGCGGCGGGCGAGCGTCCTGCGCGGCGCGCTGGGTCGCCTGGTGGAGCGGGCGCGCGAGCGCCCCCTCAGCGTCGAGGAGCGCATGGCCGTCGTGCGCGCCCACGAGTCGATGCAGCTGCTCGACCACCGGATCGCGCAGGTGGTCGACTCGCTCTCGCGGGGTGAGACCCCCGGCGCCGACGCGGCGCTCACCAAGATGCGCCTCACCGACGCCGAGCAGTCGATCGCCGCGGCGGCCCAGCTGCTCGCCGGCGCGCCCGGCATGGCGTGGGAAGGCGAGCACCTCCCCGCCGAGGTCAACGCGTACCTGTACTCGCGGGCGGCCTCGATCTACGGCGGAACGGCCGAGGTACAGCGCAACATCATCGGCGAGCGCCTGCTCGGGCTACCCCGCGAACCCGCCTGACGTGTGACCGCCTCGGGCGACGGTCCGCCCCCGTCCCGCTCATGCGGTGACGAACTGCAGATCCGCGCTCGGCCCGACACCCGCGCTCGCCCGAGTCCGGATCGCTCACGGCGGAACCGTTTGACTCGTAATCTCTTATTATGAATATAATAGAAAGCACGAACGTCCCCCCGGACACGAAGCTGACCGCACACCTGGAGTGACTATGTCCCCGACTGGCGTGATCGACACCGACGCACACGTCTCCGAGCCGCCCGACCTCTGGACCTCCCGGATCTCGTCGCAGAAGTACGGCGACCAGATCCCTCGCCTCGAGCGCGACACGAAGAACGGCCTCGACCGCTGGCTCATCGGTGGGAAGATGCTCACCGGCGTGGCGGGTTGGGCGATGGCAGGCTGGAAGGACTTCCCCCCGTCGTTCCCCCCGACGATGGAGGACGCCGACCCGGGCGCGTTCGACCCGGTCGAGCGGGTCAAGTGGATGGACGACGCCGGCGTCACGGCCCAGGTGCTCTACCCGAACCTGCTCGCGTTCTTCCCCTACGCGTTCCTCGCGATCGAGGACCGCCAGCTGCAGATCGAGTGCGTGCAGGCCTACAACGACTTCCTCGTCGACTTCTCCGAGCGGGCACCCGGTCGCTTCATCCCCCTCACCGCGTTGCCCTTCTGGGACGTCGAGGCGTCCGTCGCCGAGATCCAGCGCTGCCACGACAAGGGGCACCGCGGCATCGTCTTCATGTCGAAGCCCTACAAGCTCGGCATGCCCGTGCTGCGCGACGACCACTGGCGCCCGATCTTCGAGGCGGCCGCCGACCTCGGTTCGTCCATCAACTTCCACGTCGGCTTCCAGGAGATGGACGAGAACGACATCCGTTCGATGATCGGCATGGGCACCTATCGGGCCGACTACGCGAAGAACAGCTCGCTGTCGCTCATGGGGAACGCCGAAGCGATCGCGGACGTGATCATGTCGGGGCTCTGCGAGCGCTACCCGACGCTCAAGTTCGTCTCGGTCGAGTCCGGGTTCGGCTGGCTGCCGTACTTCGTCGAGTCGATGGACTGGCAGTGGTACAACTCCGGCGCCGCCAAGGAGCTGCCGGACCGCCTCAAGCCGAGCGAGTACTTCCGCCGCCAGATCCTGGGAACCTTCTGGTTCGAGCGTGAGCCGGTGTCACGGATGGTCGACCTCTACCCGGACAACGTGATGTTCGAGACGGACTATCCGCACCCGACGAGCCTCTCGCCGGGGCCTGCGTCGAGCGCGAAGAATCCCAAGGAGATGATCGAGGACGCGCTGGGCGGGGTCGACGAGGAGATCCGCCACAAGGTGCTCTACGCGAACGCCGCCAAGCTCTACCGCTACGAGGGGCCGACCAGCTCATGACCGCAGCGATCGACATCATGAACTACGCCCCGCTGATCGCCCCGGGGCTGTCGGGACCGGAGTTCCAGTACGACGAGTTCCAGATCATGATCACCACCACGTTCAAGGCGATGGTGCGTGACGGCAAGGTCACGACGATGTGGGGCAATGTCATCCCGGCCGATGGAAAGGTCGAGGCCGACCCCACGCTCGACGTCGAGGGCGCGATCGCCAAGATGGACGCCGCCGGCTACGACCTCGCCGTGCTGGCCTGCATGAAGATGTGGTCCGCGGACCGGCACCACAAGCTCATCGTCGACTGGCCCGAGGAGGTCGTCGCCGAGGCGCTCGCCAAGGCGGGCGATCGCTTCATCGGCGGGGTCGGGTACAACCCGTTCCGGATCGACGAGAGTCTGCGACGCGTCGAGACCTTCGTGCGTGAGCACGGGTTCCGGTACGTCTACGTCCACCCGATGACCTTCGGGGTGGCGCCCGACGATCGGCGCATGTACCCGCTGTACGCGAAGTGCACCGAGCTCGGCGTGCCGGTCGGGTTCCAGGTCGGCCACTCGGCGGAGGTGCTGCCCAGCGAGGCCGGCCGGCCCATCCACGTCGACGTGGTCGCCCGGGAGTTCCCCGACCTCAGGATCAACATGTCGCACACGGGCTGGCCCTGGACCGCGGAGTTCTGCTCGACCATCTGGCGCCACCCGAACGTCTACGGCGACATCTCGGCGTACTTTCCCTCGACCCTCGACCCGGAGCTCGTCCAGTTCATGGACCGGCAGGGGCGCAACAAGATCCTGTTCGGCACCAACGGGCTCGACATGGCCAGGGTCAAGGAGGACTTCGAGTCGCTGCCGCTCAAGGACTCGACGAAGGAGCGGATCCTCCGCCACAACGCACTCGAGTTCCTGGGGCTCTGATGCGCTTGCCTGACGAGGCACCGACCGAGATCGTCGATCCGTTCGTGGTGCTCAACCATCCCGAGCTCCCGCAGGTCCCCATGCCGCTCGACGCGTTGCGCGACGAGGAGAGCCGCGCGGCCTGGCCGGCGAGCGACATCGTCGGGCACCTCTTCACCAAGGACGAGGCCACCCGCGAGCGGTACGAGCGCTCCGAGCAGCTGGGGACGATCGTCGAGGAGTTGGACCGCAACGGCATCGGTCGCGCCGGGATCCCGCTCTCAGCGGACACGCCGCGGGAGATCTTCGACCAGATCGCCGAGCTCGACGGACGGATCTTCGTCTCGCTGCGGGCGAACCCGCACGATGGCATGCGCGCGGTGCGCACGATCTCCGAGCTCGCCGAGCGGTACCCGTTCATCCGGGCGATCTCGCTCACGCCGTTCCAGATCTACCCGTTCATCGAGCCGAGCTCGAAGGAGTACTACCCGATCTACACCAAGTGCGCCGAGCTCGGTCTGCCGGTGTTCATCAACATCGGCTTCCCCGGGCCCCGCGTGCCGGCGGCGATCCAGGACCCGATCCACCTCGACGAGGTGTGCTGGTTCTTCCCCGAGCTCACCGTCGTCATGCGCCACGGCGGGCTGCCCTGGGTCGACACGTGCGTGCAGATGCTGCTCCGGTGGCCGAACCTGTTCTACGCGACCACCGCGGTCGCACCGCGCTACTACCCACCGGCGATCGTCGACTTCATGAACCGCCGGGGGTCCGACAAGGTCATCTTCGCCGGCTACTGGCCGCTGCTGTCCTACGAGCGCGTGTTCTCCGAGCTCGCCGAGCTCCCGATCCGAGACGAGGTCTGGCCGAAGCTGCTCTCCGGCAACGCCGTGCGGGCCTTCGGTCTCGATACCCCCGACACCTGAGGCACCGGAGTGGACCTGCAACACATAAGGGTCGAACGGCGTGACGACCACATCACCGACGTCGTGCTGGACCGGCCGCCGGTCAACGCACTCGACGAGCGGTTCATCGATGAGCTGGACGCCGTCGCCGGGCACCTCGCTGATGCGGGGCGGACCCGAGTCGTTGTGCTCTCGAGCGCGCACGACGCGTTCATGGTCGGAGCAGACCTCAACATGATGGATCGCGGCTGGGACCACGTTCGCTCGATGATCCAGTCGTTCCAGCGGGCGGTGAATCGCTGGGAACGTATCCCCTCGCCGACGATCGCGTTGCTCGGCGGTCACGCACTGGGCGCGGGCTGCGAGCTCGCGCTCGCCTGCGACTGGCGGATCATGGCCGACGGGAAGGCCCGCATCGGGCTCCCGGAGGTGCTCCGCGGGCTGATCTCTGCCGGCGGCGGCACCCAGCGGATGGCACGTACGGTCGGCCGTGCGAGGGCGCTCGACATGTGCCTGCGCGGCCGGATGATCCGTGCCTCCGAGGCCGAGCGCATCGGCCTGGTGTCCGAGGCGTGCGAGCCGGCGGAGCTGCGGGAGCGCGGCGATGCGCTCGCCGCGGAGCTCGCGGCGTTGCCACCGCTGACCGTCTCGGCGATCAAGCGGTGCATCCTCCAAGGCCTTGACACCGACCTCGAGTCCGGCCTGCAGATCGAGGAGACGGAGATGGTCGCGGTCGGTGAGACCGACGACGCGAAGGAAGGGGTCCAGTCCTTCCTCCAGAAGCGCGAACCACGGTTCGAAGGACGGTGACGATGGCTGAGCGCACACGGACGATCCTCTCGGACGAGGAGCGCGAGACCTTCGCCGCGGCGGCGCGCAAGCTGGCGGAGGACAAGGTCGGGCCGCGCGCGCTGGAGATCGCCAACACGCACGACTACCCCGAGGACCTCTTCGAGCTGCTCCGCGAGACCGGCTACTTCGGCCTGTGGATCGATCAGCGGTGGGGCGGCCTCGGCCTCGACCTGTGGACCGTGTGCCGGGTCGTCGAAGAGCTCGCGACGGTGTCGAACACGCTCGCCTCGATCGTCATCGGCCAGCTCCAGGGCACCCTGCCGATCCTGATCACCGGCAGCGACGAGATCCGCGAGCGCTACGTGCCCGACCTGGTCGCCGGCAACATCCGGCCGGCCATGGCGCTGACCGAACCCGACGCGGGGTCCGACGTCGCGGGCATCAAGGCGCTCGCGGTGCGCGAGGGTGACGAGTACGTCATCAACGGGCGCAAGGCGTTCATCACCGGCGCGTCACTCGCCGACGTCATCACCGTCTACACGAAGCTGGAACCGGGCCGTTCGACGAGCACCATCCAGGGGTTCGTGATCCCCAACGGCACCCCGGGCATGACCGTCGGTCGCACCGAGGAGAAGATGGGCTCGACGGCGCTGCCGACCAGCGAGCTGATCCTCGAGGACTGTCGAGTGCCGGCCGAGCTCGCGCTCGGCGCCCCGGGGGAGGGCTTCCGCTCCGCCATGAAGGTGCTGGAGCACGTCCGTCCCTTGATCGCAGCGCGGGCGGTCGGCTTGGCACGTGGCGCGCTGGACGCGGCGGTCGAGTACCTCTGCGAGCGCGAGGCGTTCGGCGAGCCGCTCGCGTCGCTCCAGGGCCTGCAGTTCAAGGTCGCCGACATGGCGATGGGCATCGAGGCCGCCCGCGGCCTGGTCGAACGGGCCTGCCGCGCGCTCGACGCGGATGATCCTGCTGCGAGCCGCTACTGCGCGATGGCGAAGTGCTTCGCCACCGACACCGCCATGTCGGTGACGACCGAAGCGGTCCAGCTGTTCGGCGGCTACGGCGTGATGAGGGACTATCCCGTCGAACACCGCATGCGCGAGGCGAAGGTCTCTCAGATCGTGGACGGCACCAACGAGATCCAGCGCCTCGTCATCGCCCGCAGCGTGCTCGGTCGCGCCGCCCGGGGCGGCTGAGCGCCGGGCACCGCGGCCCGGACAGTTCGACACCCCTCAAGTTCGCTCCGTGTCAGTTGGAATCACAGTTCGACCCACCGGAAGGAGCCCGTGGTGGAGACCCCAGAAGTGCTGAACGAAGCCCAGCTCGGACGAATGCTCGCCGAGCTGCGCTCGGAGAGCGGGCCGGGCGGGAACACGCGCGCGTTCAACGAGGCGTTGATCGCCGAGTTCCGGCGGACCGGCGGCAAGATCTCGGGCGAGCTCGGCGGACCGCAGTACCGGTTCCTGCTGCTCACCACGACCGGCGCGAAGTCTGGCAAGCCACGGACCGTCCCGCTCGGCTACGTCAAGGTCGACGGGCGGCTGTTCATCCTGGCTTCGAAGGGCGGTGGCGCGACGAACCCGTTGTGGTTCGGCAACGTGGTCGCCCACCCCGAAGTCGTCGTGGAGATCGGTTCCGAGACCTACCGGGCCCGCGCGGACGTGAAGGAGGGCGCCGAGCGAGAGCGGCTGTTCGCCGCGATCGTCGAGAAGGCGCCACGCTTCAGGGAGTACCAGGAGCGCACGCCGCGCCCGATCCCCGTGGTGGAGCTGATCCGCCTCGACGACGTGGAGCCGAGAACCGGCTGAGTCGGTGGCGGGGCCTCAGTGCCAGTCGATCAGCTCGTCGAGCATGTTCGGGTTGAGCTCCTTGAGCCGCTTGATGAGCTCCTGGATGTGGCGCCGCGACAGGTGCTCGGCTTGGTCGGCGTCGCCCGAGATGATCGCGTCGGCGATCTTCTTGTGGACCCTCAGCACGCCGGCCCGGCTGCCCACCGGGAAGATGGGGCGGACCCGGTCGGCGTGGATGTCGTTGAGGGAGCTGCCCACCAGGTCGAGCACGGGGTTGCCCGTCAGGCCACCGACCATGCTGTGGAACTCGTTGGAGACCTGACCCCACCGCGGCCCGGGGTCGTCGAGCAGCTGCTCGGCCTCGGCGATGTTGGCCTGGAGCTTGTCCGCGGCCTGCGCGTTCTGCGCGGCCATGCGCGCCATGATCGGTTCGAGCACGAGCCGGGCCTCGAGCAGGTCGATGAACCGGGCGCGCTTGGCGTGGAAGAAGAAGGTGGCGGTACGGCCGAAGTCGCGGCTCTGCACCTCGGCGAGCATCGGTCCGCCTCCCGGACCGGGCTTGACCCGGATGAGGCCGTGCACCTCGAGGATGCGCAGCGCCTCGCGCAGCGACGCTCGACCCACCTGGTACTGCTCCAGCATCTGCGCCTCGGAGGGCAGCATCGTGCCGGGCTGCAGGTCGCGTGCGACGGTGTCCTCGAGGATCTCCCTTGCGACGAGCTCGGACACCTTCCCGCCACGGTGGAGTCCGTTGTGCGCATCGGTGCCGGCCACTGTTCCTCTCCTGTCATCCCGATCCGAGTGGCGGGTCGCTTGGATCCTAGGCGCGCGGGTGCCCGCCGAACTTGGTGGCTGCGGGCTCAGCGACCCATGACCTCGGGGCCGATGTACTCGCGGCCGATGATGAGCTTCTGGATCTCCGCGGTGCCGTCCGCGATGAGGAACGACATCACGTCGCGGTAGCGCTGCTGGTGGGGCAGCTCGTCGGACCACGCGGTGTGGCCGTTGATCGTGATCGCGGACTCGATCGCCTGGAGCGCGACCCGCGGGGGCCACCACTTGCTCATCGAAGCCTGTGCGGTGTGCGGCTGCCCGGTCTGGCGCAGCCACAGCGTCCAGTAGCAGAGCCAGCGTGCTGCCTCGAGGTAGGTGTAGTGCTCCGCGATCTGGAACGAGAGTCCCTGGTAGGCCGCGAGCGGCTTGCCGAAGGTCGTCCGCTCGAGCATGTACTGCGAAGTCTCCTCGAGCGACGCACGGGCCGCGCCGAGGCAGTGCAGGCCGATGGTTGCCCGGCTGAAGTCGAAGTTCGCCATGACGAGCCCGAACCCCCGGCCGTAGTCGCCGAGCAGGTTCTCCTCGGGCACGAAGACCTCGTCCATCGCGATCGTGCCGCGCCCGACAGGGAGGAGTCCCATGTCGTCGAAGGTGCCGCGGGTGACGCCCTCCTGGTCGAGCTCGACGAGGAAGGCGCTGATGCCCTCCGAGCGCGACGTGCCCGGTTCGCGGGCGAAGACGACCGCGGCCTCGGCCGCCTCTGACATGGTGATCGAGGTCTTCTCGCCGGAGAGCAGCCAGCCCCCGTCCACGGGCTTGGCGACGGTGCGGAGAGCCGAGGCGTCCGAGCCAGCGTCGGGTTCTGTCAGTGCGAGCGCGACGAGGACGTCACCCGAGACGAGCCGCTCGAGGTAGCGGTCCTTCACCACCTGGGTTCCGTGCTCGGCGAGCATCGACGAGATCAGCCCCGCGGCGGTGGCCGAGGTGGAGGCAACGTTGATGTCGCCGTAGCCGAGCTCCTCAGCAGCGATGCCCAGTGCGATGAAGTCGGGCTCGCCGGACCCTCCGTACTCCTCGGGCAGCCCGATGCCGAGCACGCCCATCTCGCCGAGCTCCTTGTGCTGTTCCCACGGGAACTGCGAGTGCTTGGCCCGCTCGCCGTAGCCGGGTAGGAGCTTTTCGCGGGCGTACGTGCGCAACGTGGCCCGGAAGGCCTCCTGGTCCTCGGTGAACTCGAATGACAGCACGAACGTCCTCCGCTCGGGGTCCTAGAAATGTCCCATCGCCACGTTGCGGTGTGGCCCCGCTGACCAGTATTCCGTATAATCATCCGCATGTCTACGGGCCGGCTGCCCGGATCTGGTGAACACCACGGTGCCGGACGACCGCGAACACGACGGGGGAACTGCGTGGAGGGTGACGAGAGCAGGATCGAGGACGAGGCTCGCCGTGCCGTCGCCTCGATCGGGTCGCCGCTCGATCCGGACGACGAACGGGCGATCCAACGGCTGATCCTCGCGTACGGCCTGTGCGTCGACTTCGCGCTCGTCGACGAGGTCGTCGACCTGTTCACGCCCGACGCCGTGTGGGACGGGAGGGAGCTCCGCTTCCCGCTGTGCCGTGGCACCGAGGAGATCCGCGCCCAGTTCGAGCGGGAGTGCTCCCCGGAGCTGCGCCAGGTGCATGTGATGGAGCCCCCGTTGCTGGCGGCGAGCAGCGAGCCGGACGTCGCGACGGGGCTGGTGCCGTTCAACGCACTCCGGGGCATCGACGGTGGGATCCGCGCCGGCCAGCACACCTACGGCATGTACTCGGACCGCTATCGCCGCGACGCCGAGGGATGGAAGTTCGAGCGGCGGACCCTGCGGCTCCGCCTCGTGCGGAAGTAGAGAAAGGCGACGAGCCCGTGAGCGACTGGAAGCCCTTGCGACCCGAGGACGTCTACGACGCGGCGAGGATCGCGTCGCTGAGGGAGCGCGGCCATTGGGTCGACATCCCCTTGGCGCGCAACCTGGAGACGTGGGCCGACGAGTCGCCCGACGACTTGGCGGTGATCGACGACCACGGTGGATCGATGACCGCCGGTGAGCTGCGCGACGCGGCGTGGAGGCTCGCCGGGTACCTCGCCGGCCGGGGTGTCCAGCCGGGCGAGCGGGTGCTCGTGCAGGTCGCCAACCGTGCCGAGGCGATGGTCGCCGTGTTCGCCGTGCTCCGTCTGGGAGCGATCCTCATCCCCGCGCAGCCGGCCCTTCGCCACCACGACCTGGCGTCGCTGCTCGAGCGCACCGGCGCCGTCACGGTCGTCGTCGGGGCCGAGCACCGCGGCTTCGACCACGTCGAGATGTTCCGCGCTCTGGTCGCGGACGCCCCCGCGGTCCGCGAGGTGATCGTCGCAGGTGGGGACGCGGCGGAGTTCACGCCGTGGTCGACCGCACTCGCTGCCGATCCGTACGACGGGCCCTACCCGGAGCCGGATGACCCGGCGCTGGTCATCTTCACCTCGGGCACGACCTCGACGCCCAAGGGGTGCCTGCACACGTCGAACACCTACATGTTCACCGTGCGGGGCACGGGCAACGCACTCGGGGTCACCCGAGACGACCGGATGTTCATGCCCTCGCCCGTGATGCACACCACCGGCTTGGTCGTCGGTGTGATGATCCCGGTCGCGTTCCGCATCCCGGTGGTGCTGCAGGGCGCGTGGGACGTCGACGTCGCGCTCGACCTGATCGCGACCCACGGATGCACGATGACCCTGGGCGCGACCGCGTTCGCGACGATGTTTCTCAACGCGTACGACCCGCAGCGGCATGACGTCAGCAGGTTCCGCCTGTTCGGTCTGGCCGGCGCCCCGATCCCCGCCGAGACGGTCGAGGCGGTGGAGCGCACCTTCGGAAGCAAGGTGGTGACCCTCTACGGCTCCTCCGAGGGGTTGATCCTCACGGCGACCAAGCTCGACGACCCGACCGAGCGCATCGCGTCGAGCGACGGTCGACCGGTGGAGGGCGTGGAGCTCGAGGTCACCGACGCGGAGGGACGTCCCGTTCCGACGGGCGAGGAGGGCGAGATCCGCTTCCGGGCCCCGGGCAGGTTCATCTGCTACTGGGCGGATGACGAGCGCACCCGCAGTTCGATCGACGATCAGGGACGGCTGCTCTCGGGCGATCTCGCGCGCATGGACGAGCACGGCTACATCCGGATCACCGGGCGCGTCGCGGACGTGATCATCCGCGGCGGCATGAACATCTCGGCGGTCGAGGTGGAGTCGCTGCTCGTCGAGCACCCCGCCGTCGCCGACGTGGCGATCGTGAGCATGCCCGACGAGCGGCTGGGCGAGAAGTGCTGCGCGTACGTCGTGCCGGCGGGTGAGCCGCCGACGCTCGAGGACCTGACGTCCTTCCTCGACGAGCGTGGCGTGGCGAAGTTCAAGTTCCCCGAACGGCTCGAGATCGTCGACGAGCTGCCGCGCAACCCGACCGGCAAGGTCGAGAAGTTCAAGCTGCGGGAACGGATCCGTGAGCAGCTCGGCGAGTCCGTCGCCTGAGCGGCCGGCTCGCCGGAGCGGAGCGCTCAGGCGGAGGCAGGTGCAGCGGCTCGCAGCGAGCGCATGACCTCGCCCAGGACCTCCGGCGACGCGCTGTAGTTCGGCGTGTAGATGCTGCAGCGCGTGAGCAGGTCGCCGTAGCGCTGGGCGATCCGTTCGCCGACCGTGGTGGCGTCCCCGCGGACGGCGAACGCGTCGAGCACGTCGTCGTCGATCAGCGAGGTCATGTCGTCCCAGCGACCCTGCTTCGACAGGGCGTTGAGCTCGGGCTGGAGGTCGCCCCACCCGTGGTGGTCGAGGACGACCTTGTACGAGGGGGTCGACCCGTAGAATGCGAGCTGCTTGCGCACCGCGGCGGTCGCCTCGGCGAGCGACGTCTCGTCCTCACCGACGGCCACCAGCACCGGCAACGCGAGCCCCGTGGGCTCGTTGCGTCCGGCCCTTCGGCGGCCCTCGTCGAGCCACTGCGAGAGCTGCTCGCGCAGGTAGCGCTCCGAGGTGAAGGGGTGCAGGAACAGGCCGTCGGCAACCTCGGCAGCGGTGCGCACCATCAGGGGTCCGACGCCGGCCAGCCAGATCGGAGGGCAACCGTGCCCGCTCCGCGGTGGCCGGAAGTAGGGGGGCATCAGGGTGATCTGGTAGTAGTCGCCGCGGAAGTCGACGTCCTCGTCACGCTCCCAGGCGTCGAAGATCGCGCGCACCGCCAGCACGAACTCGCGCATCTGCGCGACCGGCTTGGTCCAGGTGGAGCTGAAGCGCTTCTCGACGTGCGGCCGGATCTGCGAGCCGAGGCCCATGACGTAGCGCCCTCCCGAGTGGGCCTGGAGGTCGTTCGCCGCGTATGCCACGTGGGTGGGGCTGCGGGGGATGGCGATCAGCACACCGGCGACGAGGTCCACGTGGCGAGTGTGCTGCGACGCGACCGCGAGCGCGACCGTTGGATCGTTGGCGGCCTCGCCGAGGACCAAGCCGTCGTAGCCGGCCGCCTCGAGGGTCCGGACCTCGTCGACGAAGGTCGTCGGGTCGTACACGTCGAAGGTCTTGTCGATCTTCACTCGGCGCCGGCCTTTCCTAGAACTATGCTAATAAATACTAAGGATACCGCCTGCGACAAGGGGGGCAAGTGGACGGCATGCGAATCGAGCGACAGGACGAGGGGGTCGTCGTGGTCACGCTCGACCGACCGGACCGCCGCAACGCGCTGCACGATCCCCTGCTCCTCGACCACCTCCCCGCGGCCTTCTCGGAGCTGGGGCAGGACCTGGATGTGCGGGCGATCGTGCTGACCGGAGCACCCGGTGCGTTCAGTTCGGGCGCGGACCTGGACTGCGGCGGGCTCGAGCAACCGACACCGGTCGACTCGCAGGCCTACATGGAGCGCTCGCACTCGACGCTGCTGCGCATCCGCGAGGCGCGGCAGCCGGTGATCGCGTCGATCGACGGACCGGCGGTCGGGGCGGGGCTCGGTCTGGCGGCCGCGTGCGACGTCCGGATCGCGTCACCCTCGTCCCGCTTCATCGCACCGTTCCTCAAGATGGGACTGCCCCCGGACTTCGGGACGACCCACCTGCTCCCGCGGTTGGTCGGACCGGACGTGGCGCTAGACCTGTTCCTGAGCTCGCGTGCGGTGGAGGGCGAGGAAGCGCTGCGGATCGGACTGGTGACCCGCCTGTCGGACGACCCGCTCGCCGACGCACTCGAGCTCGCGGCATCGGTCGCCGCGGCACCGACCTACGCCGTGTCGCAGACCAAGAGGAACGTGTACAGCGGCCTCGAGTCGGACCTGCGCACCGCGGTGTTCGACAGCGAGATCCGCGCCGTCGCCGCCGCTCTGCACAGCGACGGGTTCCGGCGGTCCTTCGCCGGGTGGAAGCAGCAGATCACGGGGAGATGAGCGTGCGCGAGAGCCAACCGACGAGCCCGGTCGTCACGGACGACCTCGATGGTGGCGTGCGGGTGCTGACCCTCAACCGCCCCGAGCGGCTCAACGCCCTCACCCCTGAGGTGGTGTCGTTGCTCGTCGACGAGCTCGACCGCGCCGACGGGGACGGCGGGTGCCACGCGCTCGTGCTGACCGGCGCAGGGCGCGGGTTCTGCGCGGGGTGGGACATCAAGGCCAACCCGAACGGGCTGGTGCCCGACGCGGCGCCGGCCGGCATGGACCAGCAGCGCCACGCGGCCCACCTCATCCGCCGGCTGCGCAACGGCAAGGTCCCGGTGGTCGCCGCGGTCAACGGACCGGCCTCCGGTGGCGGCTTCGCCGTGGCGATGGCGTGCGACCTCCGGCTCGCGGGGGAGTCGGCGCGCTTCAACGCTGGCTTCGTGAAGATCGGCCTGTCCGGTGGCGACCTCGGCATGTCGTGGCTGCTGCCCCGTGCGATCGGCACGACGCGGGCCTTCGAGCTGCTGCTCACCGGCGACCCGATCGACGCCGCCGGGGCGGACCGGATCGGGCTGGTGAGCCGGGTCGTGCCCGATGGCGAGCTGCTCGACCGCGCGGTCGAGCTCGCCCGCTCCATCGCCGCGAACTCGCCGTTCGCGGTGGAGCTGACCAAGGAGGTGTTGTGGGCGAACCTCGAGGTGCCGTCGCTGTACGCCGCGATGGAGCTCGAGAACCGCACGCAGATCCTGGCCACGACGACCGACGACCACCGCGAGGCGCTGCGAGCGTTCAAGGAACGTCGCCCGCCGAAGTTCGAGGGAAGGTGAGCATGGTGCCCGAGGAGTCCGTTCGCTCACTCGTCGCGGACCGCCCGGCGTCGGAGAACGTCGGGATCATGCTGCCGATCAACCAGGGGCTGCCGCTGGGCGACCTGGTCGAACTGGCCGTGCACGCCGAGCGTTGCGGCCTCGACGCGATCGGCATCGGCGAGTACGCGAGCAACGACGCGTTCGCGCTCGCCGCGGCCATCGCCATGCGCACTGAGCGGATCCGCATCGAGACCTGTGTCGTGTCGGTGGTCTCACGCTCGCCGGCGCTGCTCGCGATGGGGACGGCGACCGTGGACCAGCTCTCCGGCGGTCGGTTCGTGCTCGGTCTCGGTGCAGGAAGCCCGGTGGTGGCCGGGTTCCACGGCCAGCCGTTCGAACGGCCCCTCGAATCGGTCGGGCGCACGGTTGCGGCGGTGCGGCGCGTGCTCGACGGTGAGCGGCTCGAGGAACGGCGCTTCGAGCTGCGCATGCCGGCGCCGGGCCACGTGCCGATCATGCTCTCGGCGTTGAACCCGGGCATGCTGCGCCTGTGCGCGAGGGAGACCGACGGGGTCATGCTGCCCCTGCTGTGCTCGCCGCACCTGGTGGGCGAGCTCGCGGCGACCGTTGGTGAGATCCGAGCGGACCTGCCCGACGCCGGAGGGTTTGAGACCCTTGCGATCCAGCACGCCGCGGCGACGTCCGACGACCGTGCTCGCGAGCGGGTCAAGCGCGAGGTGGGCGGCTACTTCCTGGTGCCCACGTACCGGCGCGCGGCGCTCGACCTGGTGGGGGAGGAGGAGCTGGAGCGCGCCGCTGAGGCGCACGCCTCCGGGGGGATGGACGCGGTGGTCGAGTGGCTGCCCGAACAGGCCGTCGACCAGGTCTTCGTCGGCGGCGGCGTCGACGAGTTCGCCGCTCGGGTGCAGCAGTACGAGGAGGTGGGCTGCAACGGCGTTCGATTCACCCCCGTCACGCTCGAGGCGGGCGACGTCTCAGCCGCCCGCCGGCTCGTCGAGGTGCTCGGCGAGGTGCGGGAACGCCGGGTCTCGGCTTGAGCCCGGCGCCGACGCAACGCGACCCGGCCGGATGGCCGGGTCGCGTTCGTTCTGGCGGAGAGTGAGGGATTCGAACCCTCGGAGGCCTTGCGACCTCAACGGTTTTCGAGACCGTCCCATTCGTCCGCTCTGGCAACTCTCCGGCGACGAAGTTAGTGGGCCGGGCGCCGGGTGGCGAAGAAGGCGCTCAGGGCCTCGGCGCACTCGTCCGCGAGGACGCCGCCCCGGACCGGGAACTCGTGGTTGAGCCGCGGGTCCTGGCCGAGGTGGTACAGGGTGCCGAGCGCGCCCGCGTCGGTGTTGGTCGCGCCGTACACGACGCCGTCGATGCGCGACGCCCACAGGGCGCCGGCGCACATGGGGCACGGCTCGAGCGTCACCACCAGCAGGCAGCCCTCCAGCCGCCAGCCACCCACCCGGACGGCGGCGTCACGCAGCGCCAGCACCTCGGCGTGGGCCGTGGGATCGCCACGGACCTCCCGCTCGTTCCGGCCCTTGGCGAGCACCTCGCCGTGGGGTCCGACCACGACCGCGCCGATCGGGACGTCACCCGCGGCCGCGGCGGCGTGCGCCTCGTCGAGGGCGAGGCGCATCCAGTCCTCGTGGCGGGGATCCGGGGGGAGTACCGCTCCAGGGGGCATCGGGGCACCGTAACGTGGACCGCCCGCCCGGGGGTCCGGACGGGCGGCTGGCGGAGACGGTGGGATTCGAACCCACGGTGAGTTTCCCCACACACGCTTTCCAAGCGTGCCGATTCGGCCGCTCTCGCACGTCTCCGGGCGGAGACGATACCCTTCCTGACCGAGCCGCGTTTTCAGGTGGCGGCCGGGTCCTGTGCAATCGGAGCCCGTGAACCGAGTCAGGGCCGGAAGGCAGCAGCTCTCAGCGGAACCTCCGATGTGCCGCAGATCACCTGGCCGCCTCCTGAGGGCGCGGCGTCGCCGTTCCGGGCGCACGCCGCGGGGCTTGGCCGTCGGACCCCACCACTAGGATCCGGCCGTGGCCCACCAGTCGCTCTACCGCCGGTACCGTCCGCGCCGCTTCGGCGAGGTGAGGGGCCAGGAGCACGTGGTCAACGCCCTGCGCAACGCGGTGGCGAACTCCACCGAGGGGCACGCCTACCTCTTCTCGGGGCCCCGTGGCACGGGCAAGACCTCCACCGCCCGCATCCTCGCGAAGGCGCTCAACTGCGAGAACCTCCAGGACGGCGAGCCGTGCTGCGAGTGCGCCCCCTGCCAGGACATGGAGGCCGGCCGCAGCTACGACCTGTTCGAGCTCGACGCCGCGTCCAACAACGGGGTGGACGCGATCCGCGACCTGATCGAGCGCGCCGCGGTCGGCTCGCCGGGTCGCACGAAGGTGTACATCCTCGACGAGGTCCACATGCTCTCGGCGGGCGCCTCCAACGCCCTGCTGAAGACGCTCGAGGAGCCGCCCGACCACGTCCGCTTCGTCCTCGCGACGACCGACCCGCAGAAGGTGCTGCCGACGATCCGGAGCCGCACCCAGCACTTCGACTTCAACCTGCTGTCGGCGGACGAGCTCGAGCGGTACGTGCGCTGGATCGTCGAGGACGCGGGGCTCGAGGTCGACGACGAGTCGGTCGCGTGGGCGGTGCGCCAGGGGCGCGGCTCGGCACGCGACACCCTCTCCGCGCTCGACCAGGTGGTCGCGGCGGGCGGGGTCCTCACCCGGTCCGAGCCCATCGAGGAGCTCTTCGCGGCGCTCACTGGTCGCGACGCGGGCGCGGCGGTCGGTGCCGTCGCCGACGCGCTCGCGCAGGGCCACGACCCGCGCGTGCTGGCCAAGTCGTTCCTCGACGCGCTGCGCGACGCGTTCCTGCTGTCGCTCGAGGTCGACGTGCCCCACCTGGTCGACACCGACCGCGAGCGGCTCGAGGGCTGGGCGGCCTCGGCGGGCACGCCGCTGCTGACCCGTGCGATGGAGGCCGTCGGCTCCGCGATGGTCGACATGCGCACCGCCGCCGACCCGCGGGTGCCGCTCGAGGTCGCGCTGGTGCGCCTGGTCACCCACGGCGACTCGTCGTACGAGTCGCTGGTCGAGCGGATCGAGCGGCTCGAAGCGGCGATCGAGCGGGGTGGCGTGCCGCCGGTCGACGGTGGCGGGCGAGCTGCCCGCGCCGAGCCCGCGGCGTCGCCGGCCGGGGAGGGCGACTCGTCCCCCTCCTCCGGGGGTGGAGGCTCCGCCGGTGTTGGTGGGCCGGCACAGGCCCGAGCCGCGCTCGCGAAGCTGCGTGCGGGTGAGCGGGGCGGGGAGCAGCCGGCCGGCGGGGCTGGCGCGCCCGCCGAGGACCGCCGCCCGGCACCGCCCGAGCCGCCGGCCGCTCCCGGACCGCCGCCCGAGGTGCCCCGCCCCGCGGCCGCCCGCCCGGCGCGTCGCGTCCCGGCTCCGCCGCCACCGCCCGAGCCGCCGTCGCCCTCAGGTGAGGAGGCACCCTCCGGGCCCGCCCGCTCCGCACGGCCTGCCGAGCCTGCACCGCCTGCCGAGCCTGCACCGCCTGCCGAGCCTGCACCGCCCGCTGAGCCCGAGCGGCAGGAGCCCACCGCGCCGGCGCGACCCGAGCCGGCCCCGGCGCCATCGGCTGCTGCGCCATCAGCTGCGGCGCCGGCCGCCCCCGCGTCGTCCGGTGCCACGCTGAGCGTGGACGAGGTCCAGAGGGCGATGACCGAGGGCGTCGTCCCGCAGCTCCGGGCGGTCACCAAGGCGCTGTACTCCACGGGCACCGTCGTCTCGGTCGAGGGCAGCACCGCGGTGTTCGCCATCGCCATGGGGGTCCCGATGGAGCGGGCGGAGCGAGCGCGTGCCGACGTCGAGCAGCTCCTGTCCGCTCACCTCGGTCGACCGGTCGGGCTCCGCCTGGTGGAGCACTCCGACGCCGTCGACCTCCGCCACGACGACCCGGGACCGGGCGACGGTCCCCCGGATGGGGAAGGCGACGACGACGCCGGGAGCATCGACCTCGACTCGCTCGAGGACGCGAACGACGTCGCGGAGAGCGGGATCGAGCGGCTCACCAGGGTGTTCCCCGGTGCCACGGTGGTCGACGACGACGAGGTGCGACGATGAGTGACGACCTTCCCACCCCCGCCGGCGGCGGTCAGGACGTGCCAGGGGGTGGGTTCGACCTGGGCTCGATGATGCAGATGGCGGCCGACATGCAGAGCCGCATGGTCGAGGCCCAGGAGCAGCTCGCCTCGAGCGAGGCGACCGGCACCGCGGGCGGCGGGCTCGTCGAGGTCGTGCTGAACGGGCACCTCCACCTCGTGCGCGTGCGCATCGATCCCGGCGCGGTCGACCCCGACGATCCGACCATCCTCGAGGACCTCATCAAGGCCGCGTGGCAGGACGCGCACGACCAGGTCGCCGAGCTGCAGGCGGCCTCGAACCCGCTCGGTGGGCTCGGCATCGACCCCGACGCGCTCGGCGGCCTGCTCGGGGGTGGCGGCTGATGTCGTCGACCTACGCGGTCGCCGTCCAGGAGCTCATCGACGCGCTCGGCCGGCTGCCGGGCATCGGGCCGAAGTCGGCCCAGCGCATCGCCTTCCACCTGCTCAAGGTGGACACGGAGGAGGCGAACCGCCTCGCCAGGGCGATCGTCGAGGTGAAGGAGAAGGTCAGCTTCTGCCGCCAGTGCTTCAACATCGCCGAGGGCGAGCTGTGCGGCATCTGCGCGGATCCCCGGCGTGACGCCCACGTCCTGTGCGTGGTGGAGGAGCCCCGCGACGTCGTCGCGGTGGAGCGCACCCGCGAGTACCGCGGCCGCTACCACGTGCTGCAGGGAGCGATCGACCACCTCCAGGGCGTGGGCCCCGAGCAGCTGCGGATCCGCGAGCTGGTCGCGCGGGTCGGTGCCGAGGGCATCACCGAGGTGATCCTCTGCACCAATCCGAACCTCGAGGGCGAGGCAACCGCGCTCTACCTCACCCGGCTGCTCGCGGATGTGCCGAACCTCACCGTGTCGCGCATCGCCAGCGGGCTGCCCGTCGGCGGCGACCTCGAGTACGCGGACGAGCTCACCCTCGGCCGCGCCCTCGAAGGCCGCCGAGTCGTCGACAGCGCCTGACCCACCGCTCCCCAGCGAACGTTGGGCGGTTACCGTCGCTGAGCGACGACAACAGCCCATCGTTCGGCTTCAGGTGCGCCTCGCGAGCGCATGACGGACCTCTCCGACGAGCCCGATTGGGTCGTCGCGGTGGCGCCACCACGTCGTGTGGAGCACGAGCCACCCTCGAAGGCCGAGCGCGTTGCGCCGGCGGTCGTCCCACTCGAGCTGGTCGGGCGTGCGGTGGAACCTGAAACCGTCGCACTCGAGCGCCACCAACGCGGTCGGCCAGGCGAGGTCGAGCACGTAGGCGAGCTCGCCGCAGTCGACGCGGTGGTGCAGCACCGGCTCGGGCAACCCCGCGCGCACGAGGAGGTCGCGGACGTCGAGCTCGAACTGGCTGTCGGGCACCTCTGCGCCGCACGGCCGCCGCTCGAGCACCTCCCGCATCGTGGCGATGCCGGGGCGGCCGCGGCTCGCGAGCTCGGCGAACCGGAGGTGGAGGTCCTCATAGGTGGTGAGGCTCCGTCGGACCGCGTCGTCGACCATGGCGCCGAGCCGGGCGGCACCGACGAAGCGGCCCATGTCGATCAGGGTCCGCGTCGGTGTCGTGACGGCGATGCCATGGAGCACCGTCCGATCCCGCGCAGGGAGACGCGTCGTCTGGATCACGTGGAGACCCGGCCGCCGTCTGGGAGCGGGTGCCTCGACGACGACCTCGACGTGCCGCCGACGGAACCGGTCGAACCGCCAGAGCCCCGCCGCACAGCGGGCGCCTGCGAGCGCGAGCGGGCCGCCGGATCGCACGGCCACCGCGACCTCCTGCAGCCACGACGGAGGTGCCCCCGCCACGACGTAGATGCCGCGGGCGGCCCTGCGGAGAACCCCTTGCGCGCACCACGTGCGAACCGCCCGCTCGGTCGCGCCCAGTGCTCGGAGCTGGTCGTACGTGACGACCCCGTGGTGCGTCGCGGCGACCCCCGCGACGCGGTCGAAAACGGGCACTGCTTCCCCCTGGAGTTGCCGTACGGGGGAAGCAGTGGTGCGAACCGAGGGTGGTTACCGTCGCTCGGCGACGGCAACCACCCATCGTTCGGAGACTCAGGTCCGGAGGATCAGAGGGTCTTGACGATCAGGGCGTCGCCCTGGCCGCCGCCACCGCAGAGCGCGGCGGCGCCGGTCCCGCCACCGCGGCGCTTGAGCTCGTGGAGCAGCGTCAGGGTGATGCGGGTGCCCGACATGCCGATCGGGTGGCCGAGCGCGATCGCGCCGCCGTTGACGTTGGTGATCTCGTCGGTGATGCCGAGGTCCTTCATCGACGCGACGCCCACGGCGGCGAAGGCCTCGTTGAGCTCGAACAGGTCGATGTCGCCCACGGACAGCGACGCCCGCTCCAGCGCCTGCTTGATCGAGCGCGACGGCTGGGTCAGCAGCGACGGGTCGGGGCCCGCCACCTGGCCGTACGACACGATCTCGCCGAGCGGCTCCCCGCCGAGGCGCTCCGCTGCCTCCTTGGAGGCGACGATCACGGCGGCGGCGCCGTCGGAGATCTGCGAGGCGTTGCCCGCGGTGATGTTGCCGGCCTTGTCGAAGGCCGGGCGCAGCTTGCCGAGCGACTCGACGGTCGTCTCGCTGCGCACGCCCTCGTCCGTGCTGAAGATCACCGGGTCGCCCTTGCGCTGCGGGATCTCGACGTTGACGATCTCGGCGTCGAACAGTCCGTCCTTCTGCGCCCGGGCGGCACGCTCGTGCGACTTGGCGGCCAGCTCGTCCTGCTCCTCGCGGCCGAGGCCGGCCGACGCGGCGTACTTCTCCGTCGCGCCACCCATCGCCAGCTGGTCGATGGCGCAGAACAGGCCGTCGTGCATCATCGAGTCGACGACGCTCTTGTCGCCCATGCGCATCCCGGCGCGGGCGTCGGGCAGCAGGTACGGGGCGTTCGTCATGGACTCCATGCCGCCGGCGACCACGACGTCAGCCTGACCGGCCTGGATGAGCAGGTCGGCGAGCATGATCGTGTTGATGCCGGAGAGGCAGACCTTGTTGACCGTGGTCGCGGGGACGGTCATCGGGATGCCGGCACCGACGGCCGCCTGGCGAGCGGTGATCTGGCCGGCTCCCGCCTGGAGCACCTGGCCCATGAAGACGTAGTCGACGCCGTCCGGCGACACGCCGGCGCGGACGAGCGCCTCCTTGATGGCGATCGCACCCAGCTCGGTGGCCTTGAAGCCGGCCAGCGAGCCCGAGAGCTTGCCGATCGGAGTGCGAGCACCGGACAGAATGACGGAACCTGGCATCGGTCCACCTCCCCTGGGGAACCACTGGGCCCCATGTCGAACGTGGGTGGCAGGTTACCCGGCGGTAGGTTCAGCGTCGACGGCGCGGAGGCGGTAGAGCACGTGGCGCCGGAGCGGGTGCCCCTCGGGCATCGAGGGGTGGTCGAAGTCCTCGCTCGGGTCGCGGCGCATCCCGAGCTTCTCCATCACGCGCCGGGACGCCGCGTTGCCGACGCTGGTGAACGACACGACCTCGTCCAGGCCCAGCACCCCGAACGCGTGGCCGATGGCCGCCCGGGCGCCCTCGGTGGCGTACCCCTGGCCCCAGTGCTCCTTCGCGAGGCGCCACCCCACCTCGACGCACGGGGTGAACGGCGCGTCGAACAACGGCACGGCCAGGCCGACGAACCCGATGAACGGGGCGACGCCCGGCACCTCGACCGCCCACAGCGACGGCTCACCCCGCGCCGCCCGCTCCCGGATGGCCGCGGCGTGCCGGTCCGACTCCTCCCGCGTCAGCGGCGCGGGGAAGTGGCGCATCACCTCGGGGTCCGCGTTGAGGCGCGCGTAGGGCTCCAGGTCCTCGTCCCGCCACGGACGCAGCAGGAGGCGCGCCGTGCGCAGTTCAGGCTGTGATGCGCCGCCCGAGCCGCCCTGGGACCCCACGGCGTCGACGGTACCGGCGGGGCGGACGGTGTCGCCGGAGCCCGACCGCGCCGGTGGGCCACCACACCCCCCGCCCGTCCGGGGGCGACCGTTGGAACCCTCGGTTACCGCCCGGTAGGTTGCGCGCCCATGCAGGAGATCCTCGAGGCCATCCAGTCCGGCGCGTCCGGCGACGACATCGCACACCTCCCGATCCCGGAGTCGACCCGGGCAGCACACGTGCTGCGCTCCGAAGCCGGCATGTGGGACGGCGTCGAGTCCGCCGACAAGGATCCCCGCAAGAGCCTGCACGTGGGTGAGGTCCCGCTCCCGGAGATCGCGCCCGACGAGGCGGTCATCGCGGTGATGGCCTCCTCGATCAACTTCAACACGGTGTGGACCTCGATCTTCGAGCCGCTCCCGACCTTCGGGTTCCTGGACCGCCTCGGCCGGGAGTCGAAGTGGGGCGCGCGCCACGCACAGGACTTCCACGTCGTCGGCTCGGACGCCTCGGGCGTCGTGCTGCGCGTCGGCTCCGCGGTGCGCAACTGGAAGCCCGGTGACCGGGTGACCGTGCACTGCAACTACATCGACGACCAGGACCCCTCGGCCCACGACGACTCGATGCTCGCCGCGAACCAGCGGATCTGGGGCTTCGAGACCAACTACGGCGGCCTCGCCGACCTCTCCATCGTCAAGGCGAACCAGCTGATGCCGAAGCCGGCGCACCTGAGCTGGGAGGAGGCGGCGGTCAACGCGCTCTGCGGGTCGACCAGCTACCGCATGCTCGTCGGCAAGCACGCCGCCCGCATGAAGCAGGGCGACATCGTGTTCATCTGGGGCGCCACGGGCGGCATCGGCGCCTACGCCACCCAGCTCGTCCTCAACGGCGGCGGCATCCCCGTCGGCGTCGTGTCGTCGCCGGACCGCGTGAAGCTGCTGCAGGCGATGGGCTGCGAGCACGTCATCGACCGCCGCGCCGAGGGCTACAAGTTCTGGGCCGACGAGCACACCCAGGACGAGAGCGAGTGGCGCCGGCTCGGCAAGAAGGTGCGCGAGCTCGTCGGTGACGACCCCGATATCGTCTTCGAGCACCCGGGTCGTCAGACCATGGGCGCCTCGGTGTTCATCGCGAAGCGCGGCGGCACGATCGTCACCTGCGCCGCGACCTCCGGCTACATGATCGAGTACGACAACCGGCACCTCTGGATGAAGCTGAAGAGGATCGTGTCCTCCCACTTCGCGAACTACCAGGAGGCGTGGGAGATGAACCGCCTCATCGACCGCGGGGTCATCCAGCCGGTGATGTCGGAGCTGTACACGCTCGACCAGGTCGGCGACGCCGCGCTGAAGGTCCACCGCAACGAGGCCGAGGGCAAGCTCGGCGTGCTCTGCCTCGCGCCCGAGCCCGGCCAGGGCATCACCGACCCCGACAAGCGCGAGGCGATCGGCGAGGACAGGATCACCCTGTACCAGCGCCACGCCCGCGGCGAGCTCTGATCACCGCGGAGCGACCGACCCACCCACGCCGATCCACGAAAGAGCCGACATGAGCGAGATGATCCTGACCGAGATCGACCACGTGGCGATCGCGGTGCGCGACCTCGAAGCCGCGATCGACTTCTACCGCCGGGCGTTCGGTGCGGAGGTGCACCACCGCGAGATCGTCGAGTCCGACGGTGTCGAGGAGGCCCTGGTCAAGGTGGCCGACAGCTACATCCAGCTGACCGCGGCCACCCGCCCGGACTCGCCGATCGCGAAGTCGATCGAGAAGCGCGGCGAGGGGCTCCACCACATCGGCTACCGGGTCGACGACTGCGCCGAGGCGCTCGCCAAGATGGTCGCGGCCGGTGCCACCCCGATCGACAAGGAGCCGCGACCCGGTTCCCGGGGCACGACGGTGGCGTTCGTGCACCCCAAGGGCGCCTTCGGCACCCTCATCGAGCTCGTCGAGGAGTGATCCCACGCGGGGTCACCGCCTGACGGGCACGCCGCCGACCGGCGCTCCTGCGTCGGGCGCCGTTGCGGCGCGGGGCCGCGGCGACCCGCGCCAGCACCGAGCTGACCAGGTCCGGGACGGGCTCCGCGCTGCGGATCCGCGCCGGGCGCAGCAGGGCACCGGCCCCGCCGGCGAACGCCGCGCACGTCGGGCACCGACCGACGTGCGCCTCCAGCTCGGCGGGGTCCACGCCGGGGTCCTCGGCGTCGAGCTGTGCGGAGATCGCGTCCTGCGCCGTGAGGCAGTCCATGCGCGGGTAGTCGTCGCCCACGCCCACGCGGTTCCTGCGTCGTGCGTTCCCGGCCGGGGGCGATTGGCCCGGGGCGTCGAGCAGCGGGACACTGGGTGGGTGGACGAGCTGACGCGACTGGCCCTCGCCGCGGGGGACGGTGACCGTCGGGCGCTCGCTGCCTTCGTCCGGGCGAGCCAGGTCGAGGTGTGGCGGTTGTGCGCCCACCTGGTCGACCCCGACGCCGCGGACGACCTCACCCAGGAGGTCTACGAGCGCGCCGTGCCGGCCCTGCGCCGGTTCCGCGGTGAGTCCAGCGCCCGGACCTGGCTCCTCACGATCACGCGCAGGACCTGCGCCGACCACCTCCGCCGCGTGGTCCGCCGGCGGCGCCTCCTCGAGCGCGTGGCCGCCACGACGACCGAGTCGGACGCGCTGGTGCCCGACGTCGGCGACGTCGTCGCGGGCGACGACATCGACGCGCTCGTGTCCACGCTGGACCCGGACCGTCGCACGGCGTTCGTCCTGACCCAGGTGCTGGGCCTGTCCTACGCGGAGGCGGCCGAGGTCAGCCGCGTGCCGATCGGCACCATCCGCTCCCGCGTGGCCCGCGCCCGGGCCGAGCTCCTCGAACGCCTCAGGGTCCTCGACGCGGCGCCGGCGCAGCGGCCCGCCGCGGGTCAGGTCGGTTCGTAGGCATGGACGAGCGGGGGCGAGGGGGTGCGGTGGCCGAGGACGGTTCCACTTCGGGTACGCCGGCGGTGGAGGTCCGGGGCCTCCGCAAGACCTACGGGTCGCTGGCCGCGGTCGACGGCGTCGACCTCACCGTCGAGCCCGGCGAGACCTTCGGCTTCCTCGGCCCGAACGGGGCCGGCAAGTCGACCACCATCAAGATCCTCTGCACCCTCGTCGCCCCGACGAGCGGCGAGGCGCGGGTCGCCGGCTACGACGTCGTGCGCGAGCGGGCGGAGGTCCGCCGCCACATCGGCCTCGTGTTCCAGGACACGACGCTCGACACCTACCTCTCGGCGGAGCTCAACCTCCGCTTCCACGCCGAGCTCTACGGCATCCCACGCGACGCGGTCGAGCCGCGGATGCGGCAGGTGCTCGAGATGGTCGGCCTGTGGGAGCGCCGTGGCGACAAGGTGCAGAACTTCTCCGGCGGCATGAAGCGCCGCCTGGAGATCGCACGCGGGCTGATGCACTCGCCGCGGGTGCTGTTCCTCGACGAGCCGACCGTCGGGCTCGACCCGCAGACGCGGGCGTCGATCTGGGAGTACATCGAGGAGCTGCGCGAGCGCGAGCAGATCACGATCTTCCTCACGACCCACTACATGGACGAGGCGGAGAACTGCGACCGCATCGCGATCATGGACGCGGGCCGGATCGTCGCCCTCGACACGCCGGAGGCGCTCAAGGCGTCGGTCGGTGTCGACCGGGTGCGCATCACCACCGCGGACGACGACGCGGCGATCGCCGCGCTGAAGGAGCGCTTCGGCCTGGAGGCGGCGGTGCGCGACGGGTTCGTCACCTTCGGGGTCGCGGACGGGGAGCGGTTCGTGCCCCGGCTCTTCGACGAGCTCGACGTGCCCATCCGGTCGGTCGAGACCACCCGCCCCTCCCTCGACGACGTCTTCCTGAACTACACGGGCCGGACGATCCGCGACGCGGAGGCCACCGCCGGGGACCGCAACCGCTCGTTCATGCAGGCGGCCAGGCGGTGACTCGATGACCACGGGCGGCAACGCGAGGACGGCGACCGAACGGCAGACCACGGCGAGCGGGTTGCAGGTCGTCCCGGTGAGCGTGGCTCGGCCGGGGCCCGCGCAGGACTACCGGGCTGTGAAGGTCGTGCTGCAGCGCGAGCTGATCCGCTTCGGGCAGGACCGCACCCGCATCCTCTCCGCGCTCGTGCAGCCGGTGCTGTTCCTGTTCGTGCTCGGCACCGGCCTGTCCTCGCTCACGGAGGGCAGCACCGGGGGAGTGGACCTGCGGACGTTCATGTTCCCCGGCATCGTCGCGACCTCGACGCTGTTCACCGCGATGTTCTCCGCGGTGTCGATCGTGTGGGACCGGGAGTTCGGCTTCCTGCGCGAGATGCTCGTCGCGCCGGTGCGCCGCAGCTCGATCATGGTGGGCAAGGCGCTCGGCGGCGCGGCGGTCGCGACCCTGCAGGCGTGCCTGGTGATGGTGTTCGCCCCGCTGGTCGACGTGTCGCTGAGCCCGCTGCTCGTCGCGCAGCTGATCCCGTTGGTGTTCCTGCTCGCGTTCACGCTGACCTCGTTCGGCCTCGTCATCGCGGCGCGCATCCAGCAGATGCAGACGGTCATGAGCATCATGCAGATGCTGCTGCTGCCGATGTCGTTCCTGTCGGGCGCGCTGTACCCGATCTCGAACCTGCCGCAGTGGCTCGCGGTGCTGATCCGGGTCAACCCGATCACCTACGCCGTCAGCGCGGTGCGCACCGCGGTGTTCGACGGGATCGACGCGCCGGAGCGGGCGCGGGAGGTGCTGAACCCGCCGGTCACGTGGTGGGGGTGGGCGGTGCCGTTCTGGCTCGAGATCGTGATCGTCGCCCTGCTCGGCGCAGCCTTCCTCGTCGTCGCGGTGCGGCAGTTCGAGAAGGCCGAGTAGCGCGGTCGCACCGATCGGCAGCGGCGGCCCGACGTGCGGGCGCGCGCCGGTCACGCGCCGATCACGCGCCGATCAGGCGGCGCACCGGTTCAGACCGGCGCCTGCACCTCGAGCCGGGGTGTGCGGGCGGGCGGTTGGCTGTCGCGCAGCTGGGCGACCAGGTCGTCGCGCAGGGCCCGCACCGCGGGGTCGTCCCAGCGGTTGACCTGCTGCAGCGGGTCCTCCTCGAGGGAGTACAGCTCGCCCTCGGAGCCGTCGTGCACCGTGCCGGGCAGGTACTCGGTGCACACCCAGCCGTCGCGGGTGATCGTGCGCAGGTGGATCCCGACGCCGAACAGCTCGCTGTCCCACGCGGTGAGCTGCTGGTCGATTCCGCGTGCGGCGGCGTCCTCGTCGTCGATGGGGAGCGGCGCGCCCTGCATCCACTCGGGCACCTCCAGCCCGGCGACCTCGCAGAACGTCGGCGCGAGGTCGATCAGCCCGACCGGCGCGCGCACGACCGCCGGCGTCGTGCCCCGTGACGGCGCCGGCCGCCACACGAGCGGCAGCCGCATCAGCGAGTCGACGTGGTACGGGCCCTTGAAGAGCAGGCCGTAGTCGCCCTGCAGCTCGCCGTGGTCGGTGGTGAACACGACGTCGAGGTCCTCGCCCCAGCCGCGCGCGTCGATCGCCGCGAGCACCCGGCCGAGCGCCTCGTCGATGAGCTCGCACTCGATCGCGTTGAGGGCGTTCACCTCGCGCACCTGGTCGGCGGTGAGCGTGGACGGCACCCAGCTCGACGGCGCCTCGTAGTTCGACACGAGCTCGCCGTCGTACCAGAGCCGCCAGTGGCGCGGCTTGCCGTCGAGGATCCGCTCGCGCGCCGCGGCCGTCTCCGGGTACCCGGCGGGCAGCGGCACGTCGCGCCAGTCGATGCGGTGCAGTTCCGACGCGGGCGGGTCCCACGGGTGGTGCGGGTCCGGGAAGCTCATCCAGCAGAACCACTCGTCGTCGTCGCCGAGCCCGTCGAGCCACTCGATCGTGCGATCCGCGACCCAGTCGGTGTGGTACCACTCCCGCGGGATCTGGTTGTGCTTCACCTGCGGTGCGCCGGTGTCGCCGTAGCCGGCCGAGTTGACCTCCAGGTCACCGTCGAGCACCTGGTAGTACTCGCCGACCGCCTCGGGGTGGTTGGCGCCGAGCCACTTCGCGTAGTGCAGCCAGCCGACGGCGCCGTGGGTCGCGAGGCGAAGGTGCTCGAACCCGCGGTGGGGTCCCGGCAGGCCGTCGAACTGCTCGTGCTCGACGGTGTCCGCTCCGGTCGCGGCCAGGCGGTTCTCGTCGAAGCGGCCCAACGGGTCGAGGAAGGGCTCGAAGTGCGACTTGCCGATGAGCGCGGTGCGCATGCCCGAGCGGTGCAGCAGCGTCGCGACCGACGGTGCGTCGGTGGGGAGCGGCACCCCGTTCATCCACACGCCGTGCGTCGCCGGGTGCTGGCCCGACAGGATCGTCGAGCGCGAGGGCATGCACACCACCGACTGGGGCACGGCCCGCTCGTAGCGGATGCCCTGCTCGGCGAGCGAGTCGACCACGGGCGTGCGCGCCAGCGTGCCGCCGTTGCAGCCGAGCGTGTCGTAGCGCTGCTGGTCCGTGGTCACCAGCAGGATCCGTCGCGTCATCGTCCCGCTCCCTCCGACACGAGCTGTTCGAGGTGTTCGAGCGCCTCCCCGGACGCGCCGCCGATGACCAGGGCGAGCACGTCGGGGCGCGCGTCGGTGCCGTAGACCACGAGGCTGGTGCCGTCACCGAGGTCGATCACGTCGACGGTGCCCAGGTGCTCCCGGAACGCCGCCCCGGTGATGCGGTACTGGAACCGGCGCAGGATCGGGTCGACGGTCACGATGCGTTCGGTGAGGTGCAACCCGGACGCCAGCTCGACGGTCCGGAACCTCCCCTCGTCGTCCTCCCCGAGCGTGCAGTCCACGATCCCCGGGAACCAGCGGTGGATCGAGCCGGGGTCGCCGACCACGGCCCAGAGGTCGTCGGCCGGTCGGGCGATCCGGCGTTCTCGCCGTACGGTTGCCACCCCACCATGGTGCCAGGAATTCGCACCGGGAGTGCACGATCTTGGTGGAGGTGGATCGGCGGGCGGTCGCGGGCGGGGCCGGAGGCGGGCCGCGGAGGGGAGGCAGTAGCGTGCGGCATGACCGGCCGAACGGCCGGCCCCTCGGAAGATCGGGAAGGCGACCATGAGCAAGGCGCGTCGTAAGGCAGAGAAGATGGAAGCGGGGGCCGCTCAGCTGGAGTCGGCCCTCGAGCGCACGCAGAAGGCCCTCGAGGCGGCGGAGAAGGTGGAGGCGGCCGGCGGCAAGCGGCGCTCCGGCCGGTTCTTCAAGTTCGTCCTGCTCGCGACCCTCGTGGGGGTCGCGATCGTGATGGTGCGCAAGGCGATGGGCGGGGGCGCAGGGTCCTCGGGCTACCAGCCGGTGAGCTCGAGCGGCACCGGCTCGACCGGGACCAGCAACTCGTCGACGGGGGCGAACGGCGACTCGCCGAGCGCGGGCTCCTCGTCGGACGAGGGGTCCTCCAGCGAGGAGGTCGACGAGCCGACGGCGTGATTCCCGCCGGGGGCGGGCCCGTTTGGCCCGTCCGGAGCCCGGGTAGTGGCGGGCGACCCCAGCCCCGGCACGTCGAGAGGCTCCATGATCGCTATGACCGGGTCCAGCGATGCCCCCGGCGACACCACGCACGGCCGGCGAACGCTGCCCACTCGCCCCGATCACCTCGTCGTCTGGCTGCGCGGCCACACCCACGACGACGATGACCGGGTCATCGACGACGGCCGCCTCGGTGGCGAGTTCTCGCTGGTCGACTGGGTCGACGAGATCCGCGACGGCTACCCCGACGCGGTGCTCGGTGCGACCTACCCACCGGCGTCGCCCGCAGTGGACGGCGCCGCCCCGCTCGACGCCGCCGAGGACTGGCTCGAGCTGATCCGGACCGCGGCCGGCGTCGACGCAGGTGGCGACGAGCGCTCCTTCACCGGTGACACCACCCCGACCTCGCTGCAGGCCCTGCGCCGCTGGGCGGTCCCCCGCGTCGAGCGCCGCGGCTTCCCGCTCCACGACGTCGTGCTGGCCGTCAGCGAGCTCGCGACCAACGTCGAGCGGCACGGCCAGGGCTGGCTGACCGTCGACGTGGTCGACCGCGGCGACGCGCTGGTCCTGGCCGTGACGGACCCCGCCACGGACCAGCTGCCGGCACCCCGCAACGTCGAGCCGCACGAGACGGCCGGACGGGGCCTGCTCGTCGTGGCGTCGGTCGCGACGCGCTGGGGACTCGTCGTCCGCCCCGCCCACAAGACCGTGTGGGCGGCCTTCCCGAGGAGCGCCGGATGAGCGACCCACCGCCCGACGAAGGGAGCAGTGCACACATGTCGAGGCTGGCGACGGCCGTGCCGGAGTACGCTGGATCGGCGCCGCACGGCGCACGACGACCCGGACCCCGAGGAGTGGACGACGTGGACGACGTGTTCGGCATCGAGGTGAACGACGACGTCATCTCGCTGAGCGGGGACCTGGATGCGCACACCGCGCCACGGCTGGACGAGGCGGTCAACGACCTGGTGCGCGCGGGCAAGCAGCGCATCGTGCTCGAGATGTCCGAGGTCGGCTTCGTCGACTCGAGCGGGCTGCGCTCGATGATCCGCGCACGCAACGAGGGCGGTGACCGCGACGTCGTGATCCAGTCGCCGAGCAACGCGACGATGCGCCTGCTGGAGATCACGGGCATGACGGACCACTTCGTCATCGAACCGGCGTCGTGAGCGCCGCCGACGCGGACGGCCACGACGAGGTCGTCCTGCTCGACCTCCCGGCCACCAGCGGTCGCCTGCGACTGGTCCGCCTCGCGGTGGTCGGCCTGGCGACCGAGTACGGCGCGGACGTCGACGACCTCGAGGACGTCCGCATCGCCACGGGCGAGGTGTGCACCCACCTGGTCAGCCGGGCCAAGCCCCCGGCGCGGCTGAAGGTCGAGATCCGCGTGACCCCCGGCCCTGCCGGCGACGCCAGCGTCGTCGTGGCGGTCGACGCCTTCGTGGAGGGCCTCGGCGACCCGGGACCGTTCGACGACCTCTCCGACATCGTGCTCGGCACCACGGCCACCGCCCACGGCGTCGAGGCCGGTCCGTCGGGTGCCCGCACCTGGTTCCGGCGCGAGCTGCGCCCGGTCGTCGACGTGACCGGCGGCGAGGACCGAGGGGCGGGGCGCAGCCACGATGGCTGACGACCCGTCCGGGGACCGCTCCCGGCGGGGCTCGGCGAGGGACAGGAGCGACCCGGCCGCGGGGCGTGACGACCCGGCGCGCGACGCGGAGAACCTCGAGCTGTTCCGCCGGTACAAGGCCAGCGGGTCGGTGCGGCTCCGCAACGAGCTCGTCGTGCGCCACAAGGGCGTCGCCGAGGCCATGGCGCGTCGCTTCGCCGGGCGCGGGGAGCCGCTCGAGGACCTCGAGCAGGTCGCGCACTTCGCGCTGATCCGCTCGGTCGAACGTTTCGACCCCGACCGTGGCATCCCGTTCGTCGGCTTCGCGGTCCCCACGCTGCTCGGCGAGCTCAAGCGGCACTTCCGCGACCGGACCTGGAGCGGCTCGGTGCGCCGCTCCGTGAAGGAGCTCCTGCCCCGGGTCCGCGCGGCGACCGAGGAGCTCGAGGCGCTGACCGGCCGGACCGCGACCCCCTCCGACATCGCGGAGCACCTCGGCGTGTCGGTCGAGGAGGTCCTCGAGGCGCTCGAGGCCGGGCGCTCCTACCGGGCCGGGTCGCTGTCCGCGACGGGCCCGGACGGCGGTGGTGGGATCGAGGAGCGCCTCCCCTCCGCGGACGACGGGATCGCGCTGTCGGTCGACCGCATGCTCATCAAGTCGCTGCTCGAGCGGCTCGACGAGCGGGAGCGGAAGATCATCGTGCTGCGCTTCTACGGCGAGATGAGCCAGGACCAGATCGCCGCCGAGCTGGGCATCAGCCAGATGCACGTGTCGCGCCTGCTGCGCCGCTCGCTCGAGCAGCTCTCCGCGCTCGCCCGGGAGCGCCGCGACGAGGACGCCGGCTGAGCCCCTCCGGGCGTGGGGCTCCTGAGCCCGCTCACAGCCCGCCGCGCGGCTCCGTGCGGGAAGTCGCGCACGTTCGGCCGCGGCACGGGTAGGTGAGCGCCCACGGACGTCACGCCCCCGAGGCGCGTCGTCCCGGCCGAGTCGGTGCGCAACCGCCCGCGTGCGCAGCAACCGGTCGAACTTGGATGTGCCAGGGAGTGCCCCTTCCCTCTCCCACCGTGATGCTCCCTGGCACATCCGGCTGGAGCGGGGGGAGGCGAGGGCCTCCCCCCCGCTCGCACTTCCCGGAAGGCGCGAGCCGCCGACGGCCCCACGCCCAGCCCCGCCGGTGCCCTGCTACCTGCGGTTCCACGAGGCGTAATAGGGTGAGCCGGATGAACGCTTACCTCGACGCGGGAACCGGCAGCATGATCGCTGCCGCGCTGGCCGGTGGCATCGCCGGCATCGGCGTGCTGTTCCGGATGTACGGCAACCGGTTCCTCGGCATCTTCTCCAAGAAGCGCCGTGAGCTCGCGGAGCGCGAGCGCGCCGAGCTCATCGGCGCCGTCGACGACGAAGGGTGACCCCACCCGTCCCGGCGGCCGCCGAGGTCGAAGCAGGCTCGTTCCGTGACCCGCGGTCGCGGGTGCTGCTGCGCGGCGACGAGGTGCTGCGCGGGCTGACCGCCGACGGGCTCGCGGACTACGAGGCCGTCGAGTCCTCGACGTTCTTCGGCGAGCTGCTCGACGAGGGCAAGGTCGTCGGCACCAGCCGGCTCGACGACGTGCCGCCGGACCTCGCCGAGTGGGCCGCGGTGCTGCGCCACGAGCGCATCCCCTTCATCACCTATCCGTACGAGTGGCCGTTCGAGATGCTGCGCGACGCCGCGCTGCTGCAGCTCGAGGTGGCGCGCCGGGCCCTCGCGGAGGGGTTCATCACCAAGGACGCGACGTCCTACAACGTGCAGTTCGACGGGACCCGGCCGGTGTTCATCGACATCGGCTCGTTCGAACGGCTCCGCTCGGGTGAGCCGTGGCCCGGCTACCGGCAGTTCTGCGAGCTGTTCCTCAACCCCCTGGTCCTCCAGGCGGTCACCGGCATCGACTTCCACCCGTGGTTGCGCGGGTCGCTCGACGGCATCCCGCCCAGCGCGCTGGCGCCGCTCATCCGTGGCCGCCACCGCCTGAACCGGCGGCTGGTCGTGCACGTCCTGCTGCACGCCCGGGCCGAGCGCGGGTACGCGGACGCGGATCGCGAGCGCGACGTGCGCGGCGAGCTGCGGCGCGCCGGCTTCGGGCCCAAGGTGCTGGACGCGCAGCTCGAGAACCTCGAGCGGACCGTGCGTTCGCTTCGCTGGCGTGCCCAGGCCTCCGAGTGGTCCGACTACGCGGACCGTTCGCACTACACCGACGACGACCTCGCCGCCAAGGACGCGTTCGTGGGCGCCGCCGTCGAGGCGACCAAGGCGGCGACCGTGCTGGACCTCGGTGCCAACGACGGCCGGTTCTCGAAGCTCGCGCTCGAGCACGGCGCGTCGCGTGCGGTCGCGGTCGACTCCGACCACCTGGTCGTCGACCGCCTGTACCGGCACCTGCGCGACACCGGCGAGCAGCGGATCCTCCCGCTGGTGATGGACCTGGCGGACCCGTCCACCGGGTTGGGTTGGCGTGGCCGGGAGCGCCGGGCGTTCACCGACCGGGTGCGGCCCGACCTCGTGCTCTGCCTCGCGGTGGTCCACCACCTCGCGCTGACCAACACCGTGCCCTTCGAGCTGATCGTCGACCTGCTCGCCGACTTCGGTGCGCCGCTCGTGGTGGAGTTCCCGCACCGCGACGACCCGATGGCGGAGCGCCTGCTGGCCCGCAAGCGCGCCGGCCTGTTCGACCACTACGACCGTCCCCAGTGGGAGGAGGCGCTCGCCGCGCGGTTCGACGTCGTGGAGCGAGCCCCGTCGCCCTCCGGACGCCGCACCCTGTACCGCTGTGAGCTCCGCGGAGGCTGAGGGCACCGCACCCGACGCCCCCGGGGCGACGGAGCGCGGCGGCTGGCGCCGCGCGCTGCGCCAGGAGCTCCCGCTGTGGGCCGAGCTCGCGGCGCTCGTCGGCTTCGCCGTCGTGCAGCCGGTGCTCGGGCCGTTCGGCGAGTCGCCCGAGACGTTCGTCGCCGCCGGGGCCGGACCGGCCGACATCGTCCTGTTCGCCGCGCTGGTGTGCGTGGTGCCCCTCGTCGTGCTCGCGCTCGTCGCGGCGGCCACCCGGCGCTTCGGTGAACGGGTCCGCTTCCACACCCAGACCGTGCTCGTCGGGCTGCTCGCCGCCTTCGCTGCGACCTACGTCGTGCGCAGGGTCGACGCGGGCGGGGCGGTGCGCACCGCCGTGGCGCTCGCCGTCGCGGCGCTCGCCGTCGTCGTCTACCGGCGCTGGGAGGGCGGCCGGCTGTTCCTGCGCTTCGCCGCGCCGACGCCCGCGCTGCTGGCGGTGGTCTTCCTCCTCGCGTCGCCGGTCGCGCCGCTCGTCCGTCCGGAGGCGTCGTCCTCGGTGGCCGAGGCGAACGGCTCACATCCGCCGGTGCTGTTCATCGTCCTCGACGAGCTCCCGACCCTGTCGATCGTCGACGGCGACGGTCAGGTCGACCGCGAGCTGTTCCCCAACCTGGCCCGGCTCGCCGACACCGCCACCTGGTACCGCAACCACACGGCGGTCGCGACGCAGACGGCCGTGTCCCTGCCCGCGATCACCACCGGCCAGTTCCCCCGCGTCGGGCCCGAGCGGCCGGCGGTGCACTCGCAGTATCCCGACAACCTGTTCACGCTGCTCGCGCCGACCCACGAGGTGCACGCCGTCGAGTGGGTGACCGACCTGTGCCCGGCGGACATCTGCCCCGACCGCGACGTCGAGCTGACCGACGAGGCGCAGGGCCTGCTGCGCGCCCGGCCCGAGGTGCGAGGAGCGTTGTCGACGCTCGTCGACGAGGCGGGCTCGCTGTGGTGGGGGCAGGTGTGGCCGCCGGGGACGCCGCCGAGCCATGACAACGCGCAGGCCGGCGTCACCGAGGTGAACGAGCTCGCGCTGCCCGGCCTCCAGTTCCTCTCCGGCCTCGACGAGCCGACCGGGGATCGACCGACCTTCGACTACCTGCACGTGCCGGTGCCGCACCAGCCGTGGCGGCTGCTCCCCTCCGGGGGCAGCTACGACGGGCCGCACCCCGCGTTCGGCGCCGAGTTCCTCGCGTGGGGCCCCGACGACACGGCGGAGCAGCTCGCGCTCGCCGCGAAGAGCCGGCACGTGTTGCAGATGCAGTGGACGGACCGGATGCTGGGCGAGATCTTCGACCGCGTCGAGGAGCTCGGGCGCTGGGACGAGTCGCTGATCGTGCTGACCGCCGACCACGGCGTGTCCTTCTCGCCGGGCGTCGCGCTGCGCCACGGGCAGCCCGAGAACCAGGTCGAGGTGTTCTGGACGCCGCTGTTCGTGAAGCTGCCGAACCAGACCGAGGCGGAGGTCGTCGACGACAACGTCCTCGCCGTCGACGTCGTGCCGACGGTCGCCGACGTCGTCGGGGTCGAGGCGGACTGGGACCTGCACGGCACCTCGCTCGTCGGCGGCGGTCGCGACGACGACGTGAAGCCGGCGCACAGCGTCGAGGCGGACCTCTTCGACCGGCACCGCGACGACGGTCTGGTGGTGCTCGACGCCGACGGCCTCGCCCGGATCCGCGACAGCGGCACCCCCGCCCCGCCGGGCGACGAGCTGCGCCCCTGGCGCTACGGCCGTCACGGCGACCTGCTGGGCCGCGAGGTGGACGAGCTGGGTGAGTGCGGCCGGGGTCCCGCGGTCGACTACGAGCCGCCGGAGGGGTGGGACGACTACCTGCGAGGCGAGCTCGACCGCTCGACGTCCCTGCCCGTGTGGCACGAGGCGACGGTCGACGCGGACGGTCCGCTGGACGTGGCCGCGGTGCTGGACGGGCGCGTCGTGTCGTGGGGCGTCGCACGCCCGGACGAGGGCGGCGGTGCGAAGGTCGGCCTGCTGCTGACCGAACCGTTGATCGACGGCGCCGCGGGCACGCCCCGCCTCTACCAGGTCAACGACACCGCCGACGGCTGCGCGCTCACCCCGCTGCGCGGCTGAGCGTCGCGGTCAGCTCTCGAGCCGGGGCGGCAGCCCGAACGCCTCGAACAACTCGGGGTACAGGAAGTTGTGCCAGCCGGAGATCCGGCCGCCGTGCACCTCGATGACCTGGAGCGCGAACGGCTCGTGCAGGCCTGGGCGGGTCATGCGGTAGCTGCCGAACGCGGCGCACCCGTTCGCCGCGGTCGCGACGAGGCGTGAGCCCTCGCACCCGGACCCGGTGCCGAGCAGCCAGCCGACGACCTGATCCGGGCCCTGCAGCCACAGCGGGTAGGGCGGCATCGAGAACTCGACGTCGTCGCGCAGCAGCGTGACCAGCGCGTCGACGTCGTAGCGCTCGAACGCGTCGACGTAGCTGTCGAGCAGTGCCTGGTCGACCTCGACGTCCGCGGGCAGCGAGGTCGAAGCCTCCTCTGCGGCGTCCATCGTGGCCCGCGCCCGTTGCATCGCGCTGTTGACCGAGGCGACCGTCGTGTCGAGCAGGTCGGCCACCTCGGCCGCCTTCCACTTGAGGACCTCCCGGAGGATCAGCACGGCGCGCTGCCGCGGCGGGAGGTGCTGGAGCGCCGCCACGAACGCGAGGCGGATCGTCTCGCGCTGCGCTGCCACCTCGGCCGGATCGCCGTCGGGGGCGACGACCTTCGAGTCCTGGATCGGCATGACCCACGCGGCGTCGGGCAGGCCGGGTGGCAGCGCCGTGTCCGCCGTCGACGCGGGGCCCATGTCCATGGCCCGGGCGCGGCGCTGCGGCGAGCGCTGCATGTCGACGCACACGTTCGTGGCGATCCGGTACAGCCAGGACCTCACCGACGAGCGACCCTCGAACCGGTCGAACGCGCGCCAGGCGCGCACCATCGTCTCCTGCACCGCATCCTCGGCCTCGAACCCGGACCCCAGCATCCGGTAGCAGTAGGCGGTCAGCTCACGCCGGTACGCCTCGAGGTCGAGGTCGACTCCCGGGCCGGTCAGCGTGCCGGACGATGTCGTCGGAGCGTTCATCAGGCGATCGTAGAACCGCTCGGTGACACCCGAAAGGGGTAGGGGGATCGGGGCTCCCCAGCCCTCGGCCTCCTGATCTGTGTCCCGGAAATGAGGTGTCCCCTCATTTCCGGGACACAGATCGTGGAGTCCCCTCAGTCGAAGAACCAGCAGGACATCGGGGTGCCGAGCACGGGCCCACGGAAGAAGGTCCGCGCCGGCACGTCGTCCGCGGCACCGGCTGCGACCATCAGCGGCAGGAGGTGCTCCTCGCGGCCGTGCGCGATGCGGGCGTACGGTGCCTCCTCCCAGCGGGCCAGCGCCGCCTCGCGCTCGGCCGCGGGGGCGACGACCACCTCGTTGAGCCAGTCGTCGAACGGCTTCGCGAGGGGCGAGCCGAAGTGCGCGAAGTTGTGGAAGCTCGACCCGCTCCCGACGATCAGCACGCCCTCGTCGCGCAACGGTCGCAGGGCCCGGCCGACCGCCAGGTGTGCGGCGGGGTCGAGGTCCTGCCGCAGCGACATCGCGACGACGGGCACGTCCGCGTCGGGGAACATCACCTTCAGCGGCACGAAGACGCCGTGGTCCCAGCCGCGCTCGGGGTCGAGCCGCGACTCGATGCCCGCACCGGTGAGCAGGTCGTGCACCCTCGCCGCCACGCCGGGCTCGCCGGGCGCCGGGTAGGTCAGCTCGTAGGTGTGCGGGGGGAAGCCCCCGTAGTCGTAGATCAGCCCCGGCGAGGCGCCGCTCCCGACGGTCACCACGGGCGCCTCCCAGTGGGCCGTGACGGCGAGGATCGCCGTGGGCCGGGAGGGCAGCGACGGGGCGATGCCCTCGAGCGCGGCGCGCAGCTCGTCCCACGCGTCCGGCGGATCCCACTCCATGAAGAAGCAGGGGCCGCCGCCGTGGGTGATGTAGGTCGCCGGCATGCGGGTCGCGTCGGCTCGGTTCTCCTCGGTCATGGCGAGCACGGCCCTCCGGGTGGGTGGTTGACGTCTCAACCCATCGGGTGGCCCGGGTGTTCCGGTGTTTGCGCGACACCCGTCCGGGGGTAGTGCCGGGATCCCAGCGACCAAGGAGCCCCGATGGCACGAACCACGACGAAGAAGTCACCGGCGCGCAAGGCGTCCACCAACTCGGGGAACGGGGCCCGCACGCGCGCCAAGGCGGGCACCCGGGTGCCGGAGATCAGCGGTGACGAGGCGAACCGCACGATCGAGCTGCTGCAGGGACGGCTCGTCGCACTGCTCGACCTGCACCTCACCCTGAAGCACGCGCACTGGAACGTCACGGGACCGAACTTCATCGCCGTGCACGAGATGCTCGACCCGCAGGTCGCGGCCGTGCGGTCGATGAGCGACGCGGTGGCGGAGCGCATCGCCACCTGCGGCGGCACCCCGAGGGGCACCCCCGGCGCGATCGTCGAGGGGCGTTCCTGGAATGACTACGACATCGGCCGCGCCTCGACGACCGAGCACCTCCAGAAGCTCGACGAGGTGTACCAGGGTGTCTGCGACGACCACCGTTCCGCGATCGAGGACCTCGAGGAGCTCGACCCGGTCAGCGAGGACCTGCTCACGGGCCAGCTCGGCGAGCTCGAGCTGTTCGCCTGGTTCATCCGCTCGCACCTCGCCGGCTGAGCCACACGACGATCTCACCGGGACCGCGGCGGCAGGGCGGATGGGCCTGCCGCCGCGGGCGCGTCCCGAGCCGGGCCGGTCCCCCGGGGGAGCGACCGCCGCTCGCAGCGGTGTCACCAGGGCGAGCGGATCACCAGCTGCATCACGATGCCGAGGCCGAGCTGGACGCCGACCCAGGCGCGCCGCTCGCTGCGCGTCGGGAACACCGAGCAGGCGAGCAGCAGGAAGGGCACGGCGGGCAGCCAGATCCGCTCGACCTCGCCCTTCGACATGTTCGAGACGTTCGCCACCGCGATGCCGGCCTGCGCGCCGCCGACGAGCCACCACGCCGCACGGTGCCGCAGCCGGACGACGCCCGCGACCGCGGCCGGCCCCGCCACGGCGGCGATCACCGCGACGTTCGCGAACACGAAGTAGCTGAACGGACGTTCCGACGCCACCCCCGCGCGGTAGTGGTCCCGGGTGGCGAGGAAGCCGTCGACCCAGTTGAACCCGGCCGCGGCGAACAGCACCGGGATGACCGCGAACCCGGCGACGGCCCACGCGAGCACCCCTGAGCGGCGCCGCAGCACGGCCATCGCAGCGAGCGCCCACAACGGCCCGAGCAGCAGCATCGAGCCGTAGGACAGCGACAGCGAGGCGCCGGCCAGCACCCCGGCACCGACGGCCGCGACACGAGCGGCGCTCCCCTCGCTGGTGACGGCGACGGCGCCGAGCGCGACCGCCCACGCGGCGACGCCCATGAACATCGCGTCGGGGGACGTGGCGATCCAGATCGCCGCGGGCGCGAGCCCGACGAACGGCGCGGCCCGGCGTGCCGCCGCCCGTCCCGCGACGCGGTCCATGGCGATGAGCGCGGCGGGGGTCGCCGACGCGGCGACCGTGAGGAAGGTGGCGGTGAGCACGTCGCTGCGCCCGCCGCCCAGCCGGTCGACGAGCCAGTGCGCGAGGACCGCTCCGGGCGGGTGCGCGGCGACGTGGGTGGGCACGTCGTGGATCCGCTCCACGAAGTGCGCGAGGAGGTCGGCGGGGGAGTCGATGGACCGCGCCACCCCGAGGTACGCGAGGTCGTGGGCGAGGATCTCGTACAGCGAGTCCCAGCCGGTGGTCAGCTGCAGCACCGAGGGCCACACCAGTGCCCACGCCCAGGCGCCCAGCAGCACGTGCCGCCACGCCATCCGCTCCACCGCGGGCACCCACCACCTCACGGCCACCACCGCCAGGGCGGCCGCGACGAGCAGCATCGGCGACCAGTGCACGCCCCACCTGGCCGTGAACGGCGAGGCGACCATCTGGATGCCCACCCCCGCGCGCTGCAGGGCCTGGCCCCACAGGATGGCCACGACCATCAGCGCGGCGGCGCACGCGACCGCGACGTAGCCGTGGCGCGCGGGCCCGGTGGAGGGGGCCGCCGGGACGGCCTCCTCCAGGACGTCGGCGTCGTCGGTCGGGGTCGCCGGGCGGTCAGCCACCGGCGGCCCCGAGGGTCCCCTCCATCACTGCCACCATGGCACGACAGGTGGCGGGCGGGGCGGAGCTCGGGGCTACTTCACCAGCCGGGTGCACTGGCCCTCGGCGTCGCCGTTGACCGTGTTCGCACCACCGACGGGGGCCGGTACGTTCGACTCGCACTGCAGGTCCCCGTCGACGCGGTTGCTGCGGAGCCGCACGCCACCGCGGTTGGAGGAGACCTGGATGTTGCCGAACACCCGGTTCCGGTCGGCGAGCACACCCAGTCGGTTCGACTCGTACTGGATGTCGCCGTCGACCGTGGTGTCCTGGACGTTCGCCCCGCCGCCGTCCTCGACCTGGATGTTGCCGCCGACGAAGGACCGCTGCCGCACGTTCACGGAGTAGGCGTTCTCGCCCTGGACGTTGCCGTCCACGACGACGCCGTAGGCGCGCAGGGTGGCGTTCGTGCCGACCTCGACGTTCCCGTCGACCCGGGTGCCCGACAGGTGGCAGGTGGCGCCGGAGGGGACGATCACGTTGCCGCCGATCGACTCGCCGCCGATCGTGCCCCGACAGGTCCGGTCCTGGGCCCCGGCGGTGGGGGAGAAGGCCGTGAAGGCCAGGAGGGCGCCGGCCGCAGCCACGGTGCCGACGGTCGCCTTGCGGACGCGGTGGTGCGCGGTGAGCTCTGCTCGATCCATGGGGTCCCGTCCTCTCGTGCTCGGAGTCCCGAGGACGCGGTCCCTACCCCGACACCTGGCGACCTACCTCGACTCGGGGGGGACGGCAGCGCCACCGTGGGCGCCGACCACCAGTGCGTCGAGGGGGCCGCCGTGACAGGCTGCTCGCATGCAGGTCCACCTCGTCGACGGCACCTACGAGCTGTTCCGCTACTTCTACTCACCGGGCGGAGGCCACGAGAACGCCGCGGGCGAGCAGGTCGGCGCCGTGCGCGGCGTGATGCGCTCGCTCGCGACGATGCTCGACGACGGCGCGACGCACCTCGGGGTGGCGACGGACCACGTCATCGAGTCGTTCCGCAACGACCTCTGGCCCGGCTACAAGACCGGCGAGGGCGTCGACCCGCTCCTCCTCGCGCAGTTCCCGTGGCTCGAGGACGCGGTGCGCGCCATGGGGATCACGGTGTGGGCCATGGTCGAGCTCGAGGCGGACGACGCGCTCGGGGCCGCGGCCGCCGTCGCCGCGGCGGACGAGCGGGTGGAGCGGGTGGTCATCTGCACCCCCGACAAGGACCTGGCGCAGTGCGTCGGCGACAAAGTCGTCCAGTTCGACCGCCGCGCCGGCACGGTGCGCGACGCGGACGGGGTGCTCGAGAAGTACGGGGTCCCGCCCGAGTCGATCCCCGACTGGCTCGCGCTCGTCGGTGACTCGGCCGACGGCTTCCCCGGCCTCGCCGGCTGGGGCGCGAAGACCGCGGCCGCGGTGCTGCGCCGCTACGGCCACCTCGAGCACATCCCGGACGCACCCGGGCAGTGGGACGTCCCCGGGGTCCGTGGCGTCGCCAAGCTCGCGGCGACCCTCGCCGCCGAGCGGGAGCTCGCGATGCTCTTCCGCGACCTCGCGACGCTGCGCACCGACGCGGACGTGGGCTCGGTCGACGACTGGGCCTGGCACGGGCCGACGCCCGCGCTCGCCGAGTGGTGCGAGCGCGTCGACGCGCCCGACGTCGCGGCGAAGCTCGACCGCATCGTGCGGGCACGCTCGCGCACCTGAACCCGGTCCCGAACGGAGCACGCAGCCGGCCCGCGTCGGCGTCGCGGTGGCGCGGCGTGGTTTGGTCCCCACCGCGCGGTGGGCATTGGGGCCCTACACACGCCACACGGCGTCAGCACAAGGAGCCACAGTCGTGACCATCGGAGCCGCACTTGCAGTGGTGATCGTCGGAGTCCTGATCGCCGCCTTCGCCAACTCCACCATCGGGATCATCGTCGCCGCCATCGGCGTCGTCGGACTGATCCTCGCGTTGATGAGCGGGTCCCGCGCTCGACTCTGACGCCCAGGTCGCGAGGCCGCACGGCCCCGCACCACCGATCCCAGGAGGGTCCCGTACCGGGACCGCCGAACGACCCGCTCCTTCCCCCCGGGAGCGGGTCGTCCGCGTCCCGGCCGGTGCGCGCGACGCGCTCGGATGAGCGATCGCTCATCCGGCGCTCATCCCGCACACATCCTCGGACCCCAAGCTCGGTGCGTGACCACGATCACCGATCCACTCGCCGAGGACCCCGGGCTGCCGGCCGTCGCGGTGCTGCTGGGCGGGGAGGCCGCCGACGTGCTCGCCGCCGCCCTCGCACCGTCGGGAGCCGAGCTGCGCTCCGCTGCGCCCATCGACATCTCGTGGTGGCCGGGCGACTCGATCACCGTCGCCTACTCCGCCGAGGTCGCCGCGCCCGACGGCACGCGGTCGTGGGAGACGCTGGTCGCGGCGGCCGGGGACTCGGTGCCCGAGGGTGCGCTGCTCCTCGACGGCGGCCCCGCCGGCACCGTGGGCGTGTGGCGCGCGCCGTTCGACCCGGCCCTGCCCGGGTTCGCACCCGCGCTGGACCCCCGGGTGCTTGCGGCGCTGCTCGCCGACCTCGGCGTCGCCGCCGACCCCCGCAGCCTGTCCACCCGCGTGCGGTCCTACCGACCCGGACGTCGCGCCGTGATCGAGGTCAGCGGAACGGCGGGCCGCATCTTCTGCAAGGTGGTGCGACCGCACAAGGCGGAGGGCATCCACCGCCGGCACCGCCACCTCCGACCGCACCTCGAGGTACCGACGTCGCACGGCTTCTCGGCCGAGCACGGGGTGGTGGTGCTCGAGGCGCTCCCCGGCGACACCCTGCGGGACCTGTTCGCCACCGACGACGACCGACCCGACCCCGCCCAGGTGGTCGCGCTGCTCGACGCGCTCCCCGAGCCGTTCGACGGCGCGACCGCGTGGGGCTGGCGTGCCGCGGAGCTCGGCGGCATCGTCGCCGCGTCCGTCCCCGAGCTGTCGGCCAGGGTCGGTGAGCTGGTCGACCGCCTGGAGCGGGCCGAGGCCGCCCTCGATCCCGTCGAGCACCCGGCCGTGCCCGTGCACGGTGACCTGCACGACGCGCAGCTGTTGGTCCAGGACGGCCGGGTCACCGGCATGCTGGACATCGACACCCACGCGTCCGGCCGTCGCCTCGACGACCTCGCGACGATGGTCGGCCACCTCTCGACCCTGGCGATGGCCGTGCCCCACGGCGAGGCCGTGCGCACCTACGCACGCTCCGCGCTGGGCCTCTTCGACCGGACCACGGACCCCGTCGCGCTCCGTCGTGCGGTGGCAGCGGTCGTGCTGGGACTCGCCACCGGCCCGTTCCGGGTGGTCGAGGACGACTGGCGCGCCGGCACCGAGGCCCGCATCGAGCTCGCCGAGATGTGGCTCGACAGCGCCGACGAGCTCGACGCCGGGTGAGCCCCCACACCCGGTGAGGTCCCAGCCGGGAGAGGCCTGCGCCAGATGAGCGAAGTCTCACATCCGGCTCAGGGGTCGCTCAGCCCCGGATCCGATCGTGTGGTCGTCGAAGCAACCGAGGCCGAACCGAGCCCCCCGACACGGCGGCCCCATCCACGGAGGAGAACCAGATGAAGAAGAAGATCACCGACGCACCCAAGTGGAAGCTGGTGGGCGCCACCGCGGCCATCGCGGGCCTCGGCGTCGGCGGCGTCCTGGGCGCCACGCTGGGCAACGGTGGCGACGACGCGCCGGTGCGAGGGATCGACCTCCAGGAGCGCATCGCCGTCGAGGAGCAGGACCGCAGGACCACTACGACGACGACCACCACCACGGCGCCGCAGCAGGGCGACTCGGTGAGCTCGCCGCTCGACCGCCAGTCGGTGGCCTCGGTCCGCAGCGTCCGCTCCGCCGCCTCTCCTGCCTCCCCGGCCTCGGCGGCGAGCCCGGCGGCGCGTTCCGCCCAGCGCCAGGCACCGGCCGCTCGCGCGACGGCACCGGCACCCCGTCCGGCGCCCGCCCCGCGGATCGTCTCCCACAACAGCCCCCCGTCGGCGCCGTCCGCGCCGTCGGTCCAGTCGGTCCGTTCGGCGGCGTCGCCCGCCTCGGTCGACTCGCCCTGAGCGGCTGACGCCAGACCAACCCACCCCCCGCACGCCGGCAGGTGACTCTCGAGGTCGCCTGCCGGCGTCGCGTCCGGCCTCAGGCGGGCATGCGGTAGCCCATGCCGCGCACGGTCTCGACGACGTCGTCGCCGAGCTTGCGGCGCAGGTAGCGGACGTACACCTCGACCACGTTCGACCCCGGGTCGAAGTCGTAGCCCCACACCATCGACAGCAGCTGCTCGCGCGACAGCACCTGGTCCGGGTGGCGCATGAAGGTCTCGAGCGTCGAGAACTCGCGCGCGGTCAGGTCGACCGTGCGGCCGTCGACCGTCGCGCGGCGGGTCCGCACGTCGAGGGTGACGCCCCCGACGGACAGCACGTTCGGCTCGTCCGCCGCCGCGCTCGTGGTACGCAGGCGTGCCCGGATCCTCGCGAGCAGCTCCTCGAACCGGAACGGCTTGACCAGGTAGTCGTCGGCGCCGCGTTCGAAGCCGCCGACGGTGTCCTCCACCCCGTCGCGCGCGGTGAGGATGATGACCGGCAGCTTCTCGCCGCGGCCCCGCACCTCGGCGAGCACCTCCATGCCGTCCTTCCCGGGCAGCCCGAGGTCGAGCACGACGAGGTCGAAGTCCTCGTCCCGGGCGAGCGCCGCGGCGAGGTTCCCGTCGTCGACGGTCACCGTCGTGAACCCGCTCGACCGCAGCCCCTTCTCGAGGAAGGTCGCGATCCCCGGCTCGTCCTCGACGATGAGGATCCTCGTCACGTCGTCACCTCCACGGTGCGGTCATCGGTGTCGCCGCCGGAGCCGGGACCCGGCGCGTGCGGCGCCGTGCCGTCGTCGTGGGTCACCACGACCCCCGGCAGCACGATCTCGAAGTGGTTGCCGCCGGCATCGCCGGGTCGCAGCTCCACCCGGCCCCCGTGCGACTCGGCGATCGCCCTCACGATCGACAGGCCCAGCCCGGCGCCCTCACCGCCGCGCCGGCGGCCGCCGCGCGAGAACCGCTCGAAGATGCGCGCACGCTCGGACTCCTCGATCGTCGGGCCGGTGTCGTGCACCCAGAAGCGGAGCGTGTCGCCCTCGGTCGCGCTGCCGATCGAGATCGTGGAGTGCACCGGTGCGTGCTCCACGGCGTTGCGCGCCAGGTTCAGCACCGCCTGGGTCATCCGCTGCGGGTCGAGCACCGCGTCGCCCTCGGCCGTGGCGACGAGCCGCCAGTCGCGGTCACCCAACGCCTGCGCCTTCACGAACAGGTCGGTGGTGAGGTCCGACAGCTCGACCTGCTCGGGGCGCAGGAAGTCCCGTTGCTCCGCCTTCGCGAGCACGAGCAGGTCCTCCACGATCCTGCTCATCCGGTCCAGCTCGGCGTCGACGATCGCCATGACCTCGCGGCGCTCCTCGGGGTCGTCGCCCATCAGCTCGAGCTGGCCCCGGATCACCGTGATGGGCGTGCGGAGCTCGTGGCCGGCGTCGTCGATGAACGCCCGCTGGGTCTCGAAGCCCACCGCCAAGCGGTCCAGCATCTCGTTGAAGGTCCGCGCCAGCTCCGCGATCTCGTCGTCGCCCCGCACGGGGATGCGCCCCGACAGGTCCGTCTCGCTGATCGTGCGGGCGGTCTCGGTCAGGTCGCGCACCGGACGCAGGAGCCGGCCCGCGAGGACCCACGCGAGCAGCGTCGCCACCGCGAGGATCCCCGCCGCGACGAGCGCGCTCGCCCGGGTGTGCGCGTCGATCTGGTCCCGGTCGCGGGTGGTGAGCTGCGCGATCACGAACACGCCGCGTGTCTCGCCGTCGGCATCGGCGAGCGGCACCGCGATGTAGCGGACCGGGCCCTCGGGCGTGTCGAGGTCACCGCGCTCGCCCCGGGTGATCCGTCCGATCCGCTCGACGAAGCCGCGCCGCTCGACCAGGTCGACCGGAGCCGGCTGCGTGGACAGGTAGGGCCGGCCGTCGACGATCGCGAGGTACGTCTCGTCGCGCACCGGCACGTTGCGCTCCATGAACACCCGGAAGATCGCCTCGACGTCCCCGCCGAACGGTTCGCCGGTGCGGGGGTCCACCCCGCCGGCCAGGCTGGCCAGCTCGTCCCGCTCCTGCTCGAGGGTGGCCTCGACCTGGTGCTCGAGCTGCTCCAGCATCAGCGCACGCTGCGCGACCAGCGCGACCCCGATGGCCACGGCCAGCACGAGGCTCGCCAGCCCCAGCACCCGCAGGCGGAAGCCGCCGCGGCGGGCCGTTCGTCGGGGTCTGCTCACGAGGTGGAGTCTCGCACCCCGGCCGCTGCACCCTCGTTCGGACCGGCGCGGGCGCCGGGACCGCCGGCGTCAGTCGAGCTCGGCCGCGAAGATCTGGGTGTACTCGACCGGGGGCGGCTGGTCGACCTGGTCGTAGGTGCACTCGCCCGGGTCCTTGTCGGGGCGCCAGCGCACGAACCGTGCCGGGTGGCGGAACCGGCCGGCGGTCAGGTTCTCGAAGGTGACCTCGGCGACCAGCTCGCAGCGCAGCGGCACCCAGTCCAGGTCGCGGCCGCCGGACCAGCGGCTCGGCGCGCCGGGCATCCTCGTGCCGCCGCCGTCCTCCCCGTGTGCGGTGGGATCCGCCCAGTCCGCCCACGGGTGCCCCTCGAGCGCGCCCTCCTCGAACGGGGCGAGCTCGGCCACCAGCGTGCGGCGCTGCGACGCGGCGAACGCGCTGCACACCCCGACGTGGTGCAGCCGGCGGGTCGCGGGGTCGCGGCTGTCGAACAGGCCGAGCAGCAGCGAGCCCACCCCGCCGTCCTTGTGGTGCCGGTAGCCGGCGACGACGCAGTCGGCGGTGCGGTGGTGCTTCACCTTGAACTGCACCCGCTTGTCCTCGACGTACGGGTCGGCCAGCGGCTTGGCCATCACCCCGTCGAACCCGGAGCCCTCGAAGCGCTCGAACCAGTCGCGGGCGACCTCGGGGTCACGGCTCGCGGGCGTGAGGTGGATCGGCGGCCGGGCATGGGCGAGGACCTGTTCGAGGAGCGCCCGCCGCTCCTCGAGCGGGAGGGGCCGCAGGTCGCGGTCGTCGAGCGCGAGCAGGTCGAAGGCCACGAAGCTGGCCGGCGTCTGCTCGGCGAGCAGCCGCACCCGCGACTCGGCCGGGTGGATGCGCTGCCCGAGCAGGTCGAAGTCGAGCCCCTTCGGCGTGGGGACCACCAGCTCGCCGTCCACGACGCAGCGCTCCGGCAGCTGCTCGCGGAGCGGGTCGAGCAGCTCCGGGAAGTAGCGCGTGAGCGGCTTCTGGTTGCGGCTCGCCAGCTCGACCTCGTCGCCGTCCCTGAACACGATGCAGCGGAAGCCGTCCCACTTCGGCTCGTACAGGAGGTCGCCGATTGGGAGCTCGCGCACGGCCTTCGCGAGCATCGGTCGCACCGGGGGCGCCACTGGGAGCCGCACGCCGTAGGTTCTACACCTCCGCCCCGCTGCGTCCGGTCACCGGCGGGGAGGCGCCGGGGTCGTTTGGGGCGTTCGCCGCGCCACCGCTACCGTTCCCGCCCATGGAACATCCCATCCGGGAGCGGGTCGAAGACCTGCAGAAGCGTCGTGAGCAAGCCCTGCAGCCGGGGTCGGAGCGAGCCATCGCCCGACAGCACGAGCGAGGCAAGATGCTCGCCCGCGAACGGATCGAGTACCTGCTCGATCCGGGCTCGTTCCACGAGCTCGACATGCTCGCACGGCACCGTGCCGGCGACGCGCTCCCCGACCGCCCCTACGGCGACGGCGTGATCACGGGGTGGGGGACCGTCGAGGGTCGCAAGGTCTTCGTCTTCAGCCAGGACTTCACCGTGTTCGGCGGTGCGCTGGGCGAGGTGTTCGCCGAGAAGATCCACAAGCTGATGGACCTGGCGCTCAAGGTCGGGGCGCCGGTGGTCGGCCTGAACGACGGCGCCGGTGCCCGCATCCAGGAGGGCGTCGTCTCGCTCGCCAGCTACGGCGGCATCTTCTACCGGAACGTCAAGGCGTCCGGGGTCACCCCGCAGGTCTCGGTGATCATGGGCCCCTGCGCCGGCGGCGCGGTCTACAGCCCGGTGATGACCGACTTCGTGTTCATGGTGGACGAGACGTCCTACATGTTCATCACGGGTCCCGACGTGGTGAAGCAGGTCACCGGCGAGGAGGTGTCGCAGATGGAGCTGGGCGGTGCCCGGATCCACACCGGCACCTCCGGCGTCGCGCAGTTCATCTCGCCCGACGACAAGGCCGCGCTGGACGACGTCCGCTACCTGCTGTCGTTCCTCCCCTCCAACAACCTGGAGGAGGCCCCGTTCGAGCCGACCTCCGACCCGATCGACCGCCGCTGCGAGGAGCTCTACGACCTCATCCCCGCGTCGCCCAACCAGCCCTACGACATGCGTGACGTGGTGCGGGTGATCGCGGACGACGGCGAGTTCTTCGAGTACGCCGCCGGCTGGGCCGGGTCCATCATCTGCGGCTTCGCCCGCCTCGGCGGCCACGCCGTGGGCATCGTCGGCAACCAGCCGGCCATGTTCGCCGGCGTGCTCGACATCGAGTCGTCGTCGAAGGCGGCCCGCTTCGTGCGCACCTGCGACGCGTTCAACGTCCCGCTGGTGACCTTCGTGGACGTGCCAGGGTTCCTCCCCGGCGTGTCCCAGGAGCACGGCGGCATCATCCGGCACGGCGCCAAGCTGCTCTACGCCTACTGCGAGGCGACGGTGCCGCGGATCTCGGTCATCACCCGCAAGGCCTACGGCGGCGCGTACGTGGTGATGGACTCCAAGTCGATCGGTTCGGACCTCGCGTTCGCCTGGCCGTCGGCCGAGCTCGCGGTGATGGGCGCGAGCGGTGCGGTGGAGATCGTGCACCGTCGTGCGGTCGCGGAGGCCGAGGACCCCGAGGCGACCCGCGCCCGGCTCATCGCGGAGTACGAGGAGAACTACCTCAACCCGTGGGAGGCCACCGACCGCGGCTACGTCGACGACGTGATCGACCCGGCCGAGACCCGCCACAAGCTGATCGCGGGCCTCGAGCTGCTGCGCTCCAAGCGCGAGGAGCTCCCGCAGCGCAAGCACGGGAACATGCCGCTGTGAGCAGCGCGGCGCCCGACCCGACGATCAGCCCCGTTCCCACCGAGGAGGAGGCCGCGGCCATCGTCGCGGCGATCCAGGTGTCGATGTCGGCGCCCGCCGGCGGCGGACCGGCCCGCCCGCCGGTGTCGCGCTGGCGCTTCTCGGGCCGGTGGTGGTCACGACCGGTGCCGCTGCGGCGCGCACGACCCTCGGCCTGACCACCGCTCGGTGCGTCGGTCGGGGCATCCTGAGCACGTGGACCATCCCGAGCAGATGGACGTGGTGAGCACGTGGACGCAGCGGACGCACAGGTAGGGCAGGGCGAGCTGACGACCGTCGCGGACGACGAGGCCGTCGTCCACGTCGGCGCGCAGGTGCGCATATACGACGAGCTGCCGGCGGACACCGTGCTCGAGCTCGACGGGTTCACCACCCGCACGCTGCCCCGCCGCGGCGAGCTGCTCAGCAGGATCACCACCGTCAACGACGTGCACTTCGGCGAGACGGTCGCGGGGCACATCGACGGCGCCGAGGGGTTCGAGACGTTCTCGGTCGGGCCGGGCGAGACGCCGTACCCCGAGCTGATGAACGCGGGTGCGGTCAAGGAGATGGCCGCACGCGAGCCCGACCTCGTCGTGGCCAAGGGCGACCTCACCTCGAACGGGACCGAGGAGGAGTACCAGCGGTTCCTCGAGGTGTACGGCGACGCCTTCGGCGACCGGCTGGTGCACGTGCGCGGCAACCACGAGAGCTACCCCGGTCTGCAGCGCGCGGCGTGGCCGATGCAGGAGCGCCACCTGCCGGGCGTGACGGTCGCGGTGCTCGACACCTCCCGGGACGGGCGGGTGAACGGCGACCTGTCCGCCGACCAGCTCGAGTGGCTCGACGAGCTCGCCTCGCGCGCCGACCGGCCGGTTCTCGTGTTCGGCCACCACCCCGTGTGGAACCCCCACGAAGAGGCCCGCACCGACGACGTGTTCGGGATCGTCCCCGACGCGACCGAGGCGCTCGACGAGGTGTTCGCACGGCGGCCCGCGCTGCTCGGCTACTTCGCCGGCCACACGCACCGCAACCGCGTCGTGCGGCTGCCGGGCTCGGGTAAGCCGTTCGTCGAGGTCGCGTGCGTCAAGGACTACCCGGGGACCTGGGCCGAGTACCGGGTCTACGAGGGCGTGATCCTGCAGGTGCACCGCCGCATCTCGACCCCCGAGGCGCTCGAGTGGAGCGAGCGGACCCGCCACATGTTCGGTGGGCTGTACCAGGGCTACGCGTTCGGCCGCCTCGACGAGCGCTGCTTCGCACTCGATGTCTGACGGCGCGCCCGAGAGGTCCGGGGCGTCCCGGCCGCAGGAGCCCGGCGGGGCGACAGGGGCCGCGGGACCGCTGGCGGACCTGCGGGTGATCGACGTGGCCACCGTGATCGCGGGACCCGGCTGCGCCCGCTACCTCGCCGACTTCGGTGCCGACGTCGTCAAGGTCGAGCGGCCCGGCGGCGACACCTCCCGGGACCTGGGCTGGCGCGACCCCTCCGACGGCGAGTCGCTGTGGTGGAAGGTCATCGGCCGGGGCAAGCGGACCATCGAGCTCGACCTGAAGGACCCCGACGACCTCGAGGTGATGCTGTCGCTGTGCGACACGGCGGACGTGCTGGTGGAGAACTTCCGCCCCGGGACCCTCGAGCGGCTCGGCCTCGGCCCGGAGGTGCTGCACGAGCGCAACCCGCGCCTGGTGATCACCCGGGTGACGGGGTTCGGCCAGACCGGGCCGTACCGGGGGCGCCCGGCCTTCGCGACGCAGGCCGAGGCGCTGTCGGGGTTCGCGGCGATCAACGGCGAGCCGGACGGCCAGCCGCTGCTCCCGCCCATCGCCCTCACCGACGAGGTCGCGGGGCTCGTCGCGGCGTTCGCCACGATGGTGGCGGTGCACTCCGGCGTCGGCCAGGTCGTCGATGTCAACCTCGTCGAGTCGATGCTGCAGCTGATGGGCCCGCTGGTGCCGCTGTACGGGCTGCTCGGGCAGACCCAGGAGCGGCTCGGCGCCGGCATCCCCTACACGGTGCCCCGCAACACGTACCGCGCGGCGGACGGGAGGTGGATCGCGGTCTCGTCGAGCGCGGAGTCCGTCGCGCAGCGGGTGCTCGAGCTGATCGGGCTCGGGGGCGACGAGCGGTTCGCCGGGTTCGAGGCCCGCGTCGCGCACCGCGAGGAGATCGACGAGCGGCTCGCGGAGTGGATCGGCGCGCGCACCAGCGACGAGGTGCTCGCCGAGTTCGACCGGGTGCACGCCGCCGCGGCGCCCGTCTACGACATGGCCGACATCTTCGCCGACCCGCACTACCGCGAGCGGGGCTCGATCACGACCGTCGACGGGGTGCCGATGGCGGACGTGGTCGCTCGGCTCTCACGCACCCCCGGCGCCGTGCGCTGGGCGGGACGCCCCCGTGACGCCGACGGCGACGAGATCCGCGCCGAGCTCGCCGAGCGGCGCCGGGACCCCTGAGGCCGGCGACCCCCCGAGCCCCACCTGCCACGATCTGTGTACCGGAAGTGCGGGTGCACCCTCACTTCCGGGGCACAGAACGGGAGGGGTCACTCCGCGATGGCGACCTCGATGCGGTCCTGCTTCCACTCGCGAGCCGATTCGAGCGCAGCACGTGCCTGCTCGAGCAGCTCGTCGGTGGAGAAGGCGTGCGCCGGGTAGCACGCGACGCCCGCCCACAGCGTGTGGGCGCCGTAGCGGCTGACGAGGTTGCGGCGCACCCGCTCGACCGTCCAGACCGCACCGTTCTCGGGCGTGTCCTCGAGGATGATCGCGTAGACGCCGTCGGACAGCCGGCACGCGGTGTCGGCGTCCCGCACCGTCTGGCGGATCGCCTCCGCGGCGCGCTCGGGCGGCGCGGCCACCGCCGAGGGACCGGCCATCCCCTCGAACATCTCGATCAGCGCCACGGCGACCGGGCGCAGGTGGCGACGCGCCGAGGCGATGCGGGCATCGAGCGCCACCCGGAAGTACGCCTCCGAGAACAGCTGGCTCTCCGGGTCGGTCAGCGCGGTGGTGTCGTCCGAGGTCGGGTCGGACGAGTCGTCCCGGTCGGCGAGCTCGCGCTGGAGCTCCTCGATCCGGGTGCGGGCCTCGGCGAGCTCGCCCTCGTGGCGCTCCACCTCCGCGCGGTGGCGTGCCGCGGCGGCCTCCGCACTGTCCCGCGCCGCCTCCTCGATCTCGCCGATCATGCGCACGGCCAGCGCCCCGGCGCCCAGGGCGCATCCGCCGGCGACGAGGGCGAAGATCGCCGCCACGACGCCCGGCGTGAGCGCCGCGACGACGCCGGCCGCGACCCCCACGACCCCGACAGCGAGCGGTGTCCGCCGGTCGTTCACAGCGTCCCTCGCACGGTCGGGAACCTCCGTTCGTCCTCGATCTGTCCCTGGCACGGCTCCTACTTCGACGCCTGTCCGGACGAAGTGAAGCTTTCCGGGAGGATTCCACCGTACCGGGGGACGGGACGTGCACGCGTGGAACGCCGGGCACCCGCCTCCGCGCCGGTCGGCCGTCGCGCGTCGAAGCGCTCGACGGCGGGTCCCGGGCGGATGGTCACAGCATCGGGGCGGGGCGGAGGCCACGAAGGCAGCCAGCACCTGGGAAGCACTGGAGGCGATGCATTGGAGGGAGAAAGTGGTTCCTCCGCCCCATGTGCCCCGGCTGTGTTGGCCGGTGGGGGCGAATCCACCGGCAGTAGTAGCATCGGCCCGTGGCGACGGAACTTGAGCGCAACCCCCGGGCCTTGCTGAGAGTTCTCTTCTCCGGCTCCGTGGCCCTCCGGTGTCGCTGATCGGCGCCGTCCTGGCGCTCGCCCGCCAGGGCGATCCCCAGGACGGGCAGGAGCTGTTCCTCCTCGGCGACGACTTCATGCCGTGGATGGTGCTGGCGTTCGGCGCGGCCCTCGTGGCCGGCAACCTGATGGCGCTCTTCCGCCCCCCGAAGGGGGTCGGAGCCGAGCGCAGCGGTCAACGCGGCGCACCGCGGGGCGCGCAGCGGGACGCCCCGCCGGAACGGCCACCGCTCGCCCGCACGGTGGTGATGATCGTGATCGGTGCCGTCGCCGCCCTCTGGGGCCTGGTGACCCTGCTCAACTGACCGGTCGCCCGCCGGGCGGCAGGGGTCAGCCGCCCGTCGCGCAGCGGAGGGAGTGCCGGGTGACGAGGTCCGACAGCCGGTCGATGTCGTCGGAGAGCATGAGCCGATCGAACTCCGACCGCCCCTCCTCCTCGACCATGCCGTCCACGACGCACGCCGCGATGGGCTCCGGCAGCCCGGACTCGACGAACTGGTCGAGCACGACCTCGCGCATCCCCTCGAACGAGACCGAGTCGTCCTGCGCGGGGCAGCGGGTGCCCTCCTCCGGCAGCTCGAGGTCGACGAGGTACCTCACGACGGCCTGCTCCACGCACTCGCCGCCGCGGGTGAGCGCCGTGTGGCCCTGGCCCTCGTAGGTCAGCAGCCGGGCCGGTCCGAGCGCCTCGGCCATCTGCTGCGACCACTCGTACGGCGTCGCCGGGTCGCCCACGGTGCCCACGACGAGGATCGGCGCGGCGCCTGAGGCGTCGAGCTCCGGCGGTTCCTGCGCGGGCCGTGGCCAGTCGACGCAGCCCAGGGCCCCCCAGGCGACCGTCGCACCGAAGCCCGACAGCTCGTCGCGGACCCGGCGCGCGGTGGCCGCCGCCTCCTCGGCGGTGGGGCGCTCGGGGTCGTCCGCGCAGTTGACCATCGCCCGGGCGTCGGTGGAGTTGTCGAACGTGCCGTCGGGCTTCCGGCCGGTCTGGCGGTCGACGAGGGTGAGCAGGATCGCGGCCCCGCCCTCGCGCAGATCCGCGATCGCGTTGGCCGTGGTGCCCCACACCGTCGTGTCGTACAGCGCCGTGGCGAGCGCCAGGTCGAACAGGTCGACGCCCAGCGTGCGCTCACCGGACGGGTCCGACACCGTCACCGGTTCCTCCGCGAGCGACCGGCGGGCCCGGTCGATCGCCGCCGCCGCGTCCGGCGCGAGGGCGCACGCGGGGTCGGCGTCGCAGAGCTCGACGAACTCGCGCAGCGTGCGCTCGAAGCCGCGGCCCTGCGTGATCAGCCGTTCCTCCCGGTCCGCGTCGGGGCTCACCGAGCCGTCGAGGACCAGCGCCCGCACCTTCTCGGGGAACGTCGTGGCGTACACCGCGCCGATGGCCGTGCCGTAGGAGAACCCGAGGTAGGTGAGCTGCTCGTCGCCGAGCGCCCCGCGGATGAGGTCCAGGTCCGCGGCCACGTCCACGGTCCCCATGTGGCGCATCAGCGCACCGGCCCGCTCCTCGCACGCACGCACCAGCTCGCGGTGCTCCTCGAGCGCTTCCTGCACCGCGGCGTCGTCGTCCGGGGTCAGGTCGCCGGTGAGGTGCTCCTCCTTCGTCTCGTCGTCGAGGCAGCGCACCGGGCTGCTCTCTCCCACGCCCCGGGGGTCGAAGGACACGAGGTCGAACCGTTCCCGCAGCTCCGCGGGCAGGACGGTCGACGCGTTCGCCAGGTACTCGATGCCCGACACCCCCGGCCCACCGGGGTTCATGACCAGCGAACCGATGCGCTCCGACGCCGGACCCTTGGCCGTGGTGCGCGCCAGGGCCAGCTCGATGCGCTCACCGCCCGGGTCCGAGTGGTCGAGCGGCACCTCGAGCGTGGCGCACTCGAGGCCGGCCAGCGACGCCAGCTGCGACGTGCAGGAGGTCCACTCGAGCGACCCCGTGGGTGTCGCGGGCGCCGTGCCACCCCGCTCGCCCGATTGCATCGTGGAGCTCAGCTCGCCCGCGGAGCACGCAGCGGCGAGGACCAGCGACACCAGGAGGGCCACGAGCAGGGCAGGACGGGCGGGGCGGTGGCGGGGCGGTTCCGTGGTCAGGTGCGACACGGGCGGCAGGCTATCGACGGGTCGCCGATCGCGGACGCCACCGTCCTACGCTGCCGTCATGTCGATCACCTTGATCGCGACCGGGGGGACGATCGCGTCGACGAAGGGGGACGACGGCGTGGTCACGACGACCCGCTCGGGCGGCGACCTGGTGTCGGGCCTCGCCTCCTCCGACGAGCTCGACGTCGTCGAGCTGCCGGTCGCGGGCAGCTGGAACATGTCCGGCCAGCACGCGCTGCGCATCGCCCGCACCGCGGTCGAGGCGCTCGAGCGCGGCGCGGAGGGGGTGGTCGTCACCCACGGCACCGACGTGCTCGAGGAGACGGCGTACCTGACCGAGCTGATCGGCCGGCGTGCGACCACGCGGGGTCCGATCGTCTTCACCGCGGCGATGCGGAACGCCTCCGAGCTCGGCGCGGACGGGCCGAGGAACCTGGCCGACGCGTTGTCGGTGGCCCGCGACCCGTCCGCCGCGGGGAAGGGGGTCCTCGTGTGCCTCAACGGGGAGCTCCACCACGCACGCTGGGTCACCAAGACCGACGCGAACTCGCTGTTGGCGTTCTCCTCGCCCGGCGCCGCGCCGGTCGGCAGGGTCGGCACGCTCGGCGCCCGCTTCGTGCTCGACCCGCCGCCGCCCCCGCCGGCACCCCCCGAGGCGCCGCGGCTCGACGCCCGGGTGCCGATCGTGGTCTCGCACTGGGACGCGGACGACGAGCTCGTGCCGTGGCTGCTGTCGCGTGGGGCGCGGGGGATCGTCGTCGAGGCGGGTGGCGCGGGGAACGTCAACCAGTGCCTGCTGCGGGGGCTCGAGGAGGCGCTCGACGCCGGCGTGCCGGTCGTCGTCGCCAGCCGCTGCCGCGGCGGCCGGGTCGAGCCCGTCTACGGGGGCGCCGGTGGCTTCGCCACGCTCGCCGAGCGCGGCGCCGTCCCGTCGTGGGGGCTCACCGCGGGCAAGGCCCGCCTCGCGCTCCAGGTGGCCCTCGACGTCGACCCCGACCCCGCCGCGGTGCGCACCTACTTCGACGGGCTGGCGGACGAGCGGTGAGCGAGGCGTACCCGCCCGAGCGGCACCTGCTGCGCGACCTCGACGTCGAGGTGGAGGTCGTCGCCGAAGGACGCCGCAGCGCCGTGTTCCGGCCGGGCGGTGGCACCCACGTCGAGCTCGGCGCGGTGCTGACCATCCTCGACCTCGTCGCCGGGAGCCTCTGCCTGGAGGTCGTGTCACCCGACTGGATCGCCACCTCCGGCATCACCTTCCACCTCACCCGGCCGCTGCTGGCGGGCGAGCTGCAGCTGGAGGGCCACCTGCTGCGGGCGGGCCGGACCACGACGACGGTCGAGCTGCGCGCGGTCGACCGGGTCTCGACCCAGCTGCTCGGCGAGGGGGTGGCGACCTTCGCCCGGACGCGGCGGTCGGCGACGGCGCCCGACCAACCACCCCCGACGGAGCCGGGCAGCCGGTTCTCGTTCACCGATCCGAACGGCGCGGCCCTCGGCGCCGACGGCACCCTGAGGGACGCGATCGGCTGCCGCATCGTGGACCCGCCCGCGGGCGTGACCGTCACCCCGGTCAGCGGCTACGTCCGCAACTCGTTCGGCGCGGTCAACGGCGGGGTCGTCGCCACGGTGGTCGAGGCGGCCGCGCTGGCGGTGGCCGGCGCGGCCGACGGCGACCCACCCGACCGAGTGCGCGCCGAGGTCACCGACGTCGCGCTGCACTACCTGGCCCAGGGCCGGACGGGCCCCGTGCGCACCAGGGCGTCGATGCTGCGCAGCAGCTGGGGCCGTCGCCCGGGGCAGCTCGTGGTGCGGGTCGAGGTCTTCGACGGGGAGCACGACGAGTCGCGGCGCATGGCGGTTGCGCACGTGTTCACGTCGCGGTGGGCGTAGCATCGACCGGCCCGGTCCCGGCCGGGCTCGACGGGCAGCGGCGGGTCGTCCCCGCACACATCCCCAGCGAGAGTCCGTGAGCAGTGGTGCGAGGTCGTCAGCGGGTGCAGCGGCGCTGACGGTCGGCGCGCTCGGGGTGGTGTTCGGCGACATCGGCACCAGCCCGCTGTACGCGCTCCGCGAGACGTTCCACGGCTCGCACGGCCACCACCTGCCGGTCACGACGTCGAACGTGGTCGGGGCGTGCTCGCTCGTGTTCTGGGCGCTCGTGGTCGTCGTGTCGGTCAAGTACGTCGCGTACGTGCTGCGCGCGGACAACGAGGGTGAGGGCGGCATCCTCGCGCTCACCTCCCTCGTCGCCCCGCAGCGTGCCTCGGCCTACGTGGGCCGCCTCAAGTGGCTGGTCATCCTCGGGCTGTTCGGCACCGCGCTCCTCTACGGCGACGGGGTGATCACCCCTGCGATCTCGGTGCTCAGCGCCGTCGAGGGCCTGAGCGTGGTGGAGCCCGGCCTCGAGGAGGTGGTCCTGCCGATCGCGGTCGGGATCCTCGTCGCGCTGTTCGCCGTGCAGCGGCGGGGGACCGGGGCGGTGGGGCGCGTCTTCGGGCCGGTGATGGTCGTGTGGTTCGTCGTGCTCGGGCTGCTCGGTGCCTACCGCACGATCGAGCACCCGCAGATCCTCGCCGCGGTGAACCCGTTCAACGGGATCGGCTACCTGTTCGGCAACGGGGTCGACGGGTTCCTCTCGCTGGGCAGCATCTTCCTCGTGGTCACCGGTGGTGAGGCGCTGTACGCCGACATGGGGCACTTCGGCCGGCGGCCGATCCGGATCGGCTGGTTCACCGTGGCGTTGCCGGCGCTGATGCTGAACTACTTCGGGCAGGGCGCGCTGCTGATCAGCCGGCCTGAGTCGATCGACAACCCGTTCTTCTTCATGGGCCCGCACTGGGCGCGTCCCGCGCTGGTGCTGGTGGCGACCGTGGCGACGATCATCGCGTCGCAGGCGCTGATCTCCGGCGCGTTCTCGCTGACGGTCCAGGCGGTGCAGCTCGACTACCTGCCGAGGCTCGCCATCGTGCACACCTCCGCGCAGCAGGCCGGCCAGGTGTACGTGCCGATCGTGAACTGGTTCCTCATGGTCGGATCGATCTCGCTGGTGCTCGCGTTCGGCAGCTCGGGTGCGCTCGCCGCTGCGTACGGGATCGCGGTGACCGGCACCATGGGGGTCACGACGCTCCTGATGGCCGCGTACGCGCGGCGTGCGTGGGGGTGGTCCACGGCGCGGGTGCTCGCGGTGTCGATCCCGCTGCTCGTGGTGGACCTGGCCTTCTTCGGCGCCAACCTCGCGAAGCTGCCCGACGGCGGGTGGTTCCCGGTCGTGGTGGCCGTGGGGCTGATCACGATGATGACGACGTGGCGGACGGGACGGCGCCTGGTCGCCGAGCGCATCCGCCGTGGCGAGGTCCCGATCGACGACTTCATCGCCGACCTGGCCGACAGCGACGTGGCTCGCGTCCCCGGCACCGCGGTGTTCCTGTTCAAGGGCTCGGGCGCCGCGCCGCCGGCGCTCATCACCAACACCCGCCACAACCGCGTCGTGCACGAGCAGGTCATCCTCCTGTCGGTGCGCACCTCGGACGCGCCGGTGGTCCCCGAGGACGAGCGCGTCGAGGTGATCCCGTTCGGGAAGGGCTTCCACCAGGTGATCCTCACCTTCGGCTTCACCGAGGAGCCCGACGTCGAGGAGGCGCTCCGTCAGCTCGACGACCCGTCGCTGCACGTCGACCCGGACGAGCTGACCTACTTCCTCGGCCGGGAGACCGTGGTCGCGACCGCGCTGCCGGGGATGAGCAACTGGCGTGAGCGGCTGTTCGCTCTGCAGCTGCGCAGCTCCGCGAGCGCGGCGCGGTTCTTCAAGCTCCCACCCGATCGGGTGGTCGAGGTCGGGTCGCAGGTCGAGCTGTGATGCAGGTCGCGCGGTGAAGCAGGTCGGGCCGTGAAGGAGCAGGTGCCGGACGTCCTGGTGGTCGGCGCGGGGAGCGCCGGGGCCGCGCTCGCCGCGCGGCTGAGCGAGGACCCGGACCGACGGGTGCTGCTGGTGGACGAGGGGCCCGACCACGAGGCGGGTGCCTGGCCGGAGCGGGTGCGTGACCCGTCGACGCTGCCGTCGCCCACGCTCGATCGTGGCTGGACGCGCTGGGTCGAGGTGGTGCTGCACGACGACCGCCGGACGGTGGTGCCGCGCGGCCGCACGGTCGGCGGGTCGAGCGCGGTCAACGGCACGTACTTCGTGCGGGGCACGGTCGCCGACTTCGACGCCTGGGCAGCTCGTGGCGGCCCGGGGTGGGCGTTCGAGGCGGTGCTGCCCGCCTTCCGCCGGCTCGAGTCGGACCTCGACCTCGGCGACCGGCCCTGGCACGGCGACGACGGTCCGGTGCCGGTCGCGCGCCCGGCCGCCGGTGCGATCCACCCCGTCACCGAGGGCTTCCTCGCGGCCGCGGCCGCGCACGCGCACCCGGCCGTGGCGGACCTCAACGAGCCCGGGGCGTGTGGCGCGGGGCTGGTGCCGTGCAACGTCGCCGGAGCCGAGCGGGTCAACGTCGGGATGGCCTACCTGGACGCCTGCCGGGACCGCCCCAACCTCACCGTGCGCGGCGGGGTGCGGGTGCGCCGGGTCGTCATCGAGCGGGGTCGGGCCATCGGTGTCGAGGTCGACGCCGGGCGTACGTCGCGGATCCTGCGCGCCGGGCACGTGGTGCTGAGCGCAGGTGCCGTCGCGACGGCGCAGCTGCTCATGCTGTCGGGCATCGGACCCGCGGAGGAGCTGCTCGCCCAGGGCATCGACGTGGTGGTCGACGCCCCGGGGGTGGGGCGCGTGCGGGACCACCCGGCGATCGACCTGATGTGGGAACCGCGCTCGGCGCTCCCGCCCGCTCCCGCCGGGCCGGCGTTCCAAGCAGCGCTGCACCTCTCGAGCGGTGAGGCGGGGGACGATGACCTCGAGCTGCTCGCGATGGTCCGTCCCTACGGGCTGTCCGACGGCTCCGACCCGGACGACGCGGCGCGCTCGCTGCGCGTCGGCATCCAGCGGTGCGCACGTCCCGGGACGGTCCGGCTGGCGTCCGCGGCGCCGCATGCCCCGCCGGTGGTCGAGCTCGGCTACCTGGCCGACGCCGAGGACCGAGCACGGGCCCGCGAGGGGGTGCGACGGGCGGTCGAGCTGCTCGAGTCCGCGGAGATGCGAGCGGCGGTCGGTGCGGTCACCCTCCGCGCCGCGCCGAGCCCGCGCGAGCTGGCCGACGACGACGAGCTGGACCGGTGGGTGCGCGAGCACCTCGGGACCTCGATGCACTCCTCGGGCACCGCGGCGATGGGCCCGGAGGGCGATCCGTCCGCCGTGGTCGACGAGCGCTGCCGGGTGCGGGGTGTGGAGGGGCTGCTGGTCGCCGACACCTCGATCGTGCCGGTGCCGCTGTCGAGGGGCCCCGCTGCCACTGCGGTGATGATCGGCGAGCGAGTCGCCGAGCTCTACCCCGAGGGTTGAGCCTTCGACCGACGTCCCGATTCTCGTTGCGTCCTGCGCGACATGGCGCGCAGGACGCAACGAGAACGGAGGCGCGCGCCCGCGTACGCTGCGCGGATGCGATCGGGAAGGAACGAGAGGATCGAGGGGCGGCGCGTGCTGATCACCGGCGCCGCCCGTGGCATCGGGGCGGCGCTCGCCGAGCGGCTCCACTCGCGCGGCGCGCGGGTGGCGCTCGCCGGGCTGGAGCCGGACCTGCTCGCGGAGGTCGCCGCGCGCTGCGGTGACGCGACCTGGACCGAGTGCGACGTCACCGACCGGGCGCAGGTGGCCGCCGCGGTCGACGCGGCCGTGCAGGCGCTCGGCGGGTTGGACGTCGTCGTGGCCAACGCCGGCGTGGCCGCGCAGCTCCCGCTCGTCGGCGGCGACCCGTCGGTGATGGAGCGCACCATCGCCGTGAACGTGATGGGCGTGTACCACACGATCCGCGAGGCCGGCCCGCACGTGAGCCACCCGAACGGGTACGCCCTCGTCGTGTCGTCGGCTGCGGCCGCGGTCCACCTGCCCTTGCTCGGCGCCTACAGCGCGTCGAAGGCGGCGGTCGAGGCGCTCGGCAACACCCTGCGCATCGAGCTGCGGCCCTACGGCGCCCGCGCGGGGGTCGCCTACTTCTCCGAGCTCGACACCGACATGACGCGCCGGGGGTTCGGCACCGAGGCCGCGGCGAAGCTGACCGGCGGGGGCTCGCTCACCCGCGCCGCGCCGCTCTCGGTGGGCATCGACGCGCTCGAGCGGGGCATCGCCCGGCGTGCCCGGCGGATCGTCGCGCCGCGCTGGGTGGGCCCGCTGCTGCCGATGCGCATGGCAGCGCAACCGGTGATCGACCTGTACTCGCGCCGGAAGGTCGCGGCGGCGCTCGACGTCGCCCGCCGCGAGGCGGTCGACCTGACGACCCCGCAACCGGGACGGGGCTGATGGCCGCGCAACCGGCACGGGCGCCACGCATCGCACCGGGCGACCGGGCCGCGGTCGGACGGTTCACCTGGGTGTTCAGCCGGGTCGCCGGCCGCGTCGCGGGGACCGGGCCCCCGAACCTCTTCCTCGTGCTCGGCAAGCACCGTCGGCTGTTCCGCGGCTGGCTCCGCTTCGCCGGCCGGCTCATGCCCGGTGGGCGCCTGCCCCGCCGCGAGACCGAGCTGGTCATCCTCCGCGTCGCGCACCTGCGCGACTGCGACTACGAGTTCGACCACCACGTGCGGCTCGGCCGGCGCGCCGGGGTGAGCGCCGCGGACGTGGAGCGGGTCCGCGAGGGACCTGCCGCGGCCGGATGGTCCGCCCGCGAACGGGCGCTGCTGCGCGCCGCGGACGAGCTCCACGCGGACGGTGACCTGTCGGAGGGGACCTGGCAGGAGCTGCGGTCCCACCTCGACGAGCCCCGGCTGATCGAGCTGGTGCTGCTCGTCGGCCACTACGAGATGATCGCCACGGCCATCGCGGCGCTGCGCATCCCACCGGACCGTCCGCTGCGGAGGTGAGGAGCGGCTGCGCACCCGCCCGTCAGACCGGCGCGGGATCCTCGCCCATCGCCGCGACGAGCTGGGCGCGGTTCGACACGCCGAGCTTCCGGTACACGTTGCCGAGGTGGTACTCGACGGTCTTGGGGCTCACGACGAGCTCCGCGGCGATCTCCTTGTTGCGCTTGCCGCGGGACGCGAGCACCGCCACGGTCCGCTCCTGCGGGGTGAGCTCGCGCGACGGCGCCGCCCGCTTCGTCGGTGTCAGCCCGCACGCGGCGAGCTCGCGCTCGGCGCGCTCGAGGTGCGGTCCCGCACCCGCGGATCGGAACGCGCCGGCCGCGGCTTCCAGCTGCTCCGCGGCGGCGCGGCGCTGCCCGGCGCGCCGCAGGTGCGCGCCGAGCTCGAGCTGGAGGAGCGCGACCTCGAGCGGTGCGGGGCATCCCTCGGCGTCCGCGAGCGCCTGCTCGAAGGCCTCGGTCGCCGCGTCGTCCTTGCCGGAGTGCGCGAGCCGCATGGCCCGCAACCGACCGAGCGCGACGGTGAGCACCGGGTCGTCCCGGTCCGCCAGGTCGGACGAGATCCGCTCCAGCAGGCGGTCGGCCTCGTGCAGCTCGCCGCAGGCCAGGTACAGCTCGACGGCGGTCACGTGCCACGGGTTCGCCGAGATCACGCCCCGGTCGTGGCGGGGGTCGCTCTCCAGCACCTCGACCGCGGCGCGGGTGGCGTCGAGGTCGCCGCGCAGCAGCGCCGTGCGTGCCGCCGCGGCTTCGGTCCACAGCACGTAGGCGGGCATGAACGCGGCGCGCCGCGCCGCCTCGACGTGGTCCCGCGCGCTCTGGTCGTCACCGCGGAGCGCCAGCGCGGCCGCCGCGGCGGCGTGGCTCAGCGAGAAGAACCACGCCTGGTCGGAGTCCTCCGCCATCGACGCGGCGAGCTGGGCGTGGTGGGCCGCGTCGTCGAGCATGCCGAGGCGCAGCTCGGCTTCGGACAGGTAGACCAGCGCGAGGTTCGCGGCGAAGAACGCGCCGAACGCCCGGGACGCCTCGTACGCGTCGTCCAGCCGTGAGCGCGCCGTGGCGGGGTCACCCGACCACAGCGCCGCCACCCCGCCGCCGAATGCCCGTGGGATCGCGTGGAGGTCGAAGCCGTCCTCGGGCACCGGCGGCATCAGCTCCAGCGCCTCGTCGGCCCGGCCGTCCGCGGCCCGGGCCAGCGCGCTGGCGATCGTCGGCTCGGACATCACCGACGTGCCGCCGCTCTCGAGCGCCCGCACCACCCACTCGTCCACCTCCTCGATGCGCAGGTGGTTGACGAGGATGCCGGCGATCTGCGTGGCGATGCCGGCCCGCAACGTCGGGTCGCTGTCGTCGTCGAGCTCCCACGCCGACTCGAGCAGCTCGACCGCGCGCGTCGTGTCGCCGTCCGAGGTGCCGCCCATCGCGAGCAGGAGGCCGCGCACGTAGCGGTGCCGGGCGGTGTCCGCGAACCCCTCGGCCATCGCCGCGACCTCCGCCGCGCCCGCGGCGTCGCCGGTCGCGAGCAGGCACTCGAGCGCCTGGAGCAGCAGGTCCTCGCGCTGCTCCCCGCGGGTCGCGACCCGCGCCGCGAGCCGCAGCGCGGCGCCGGCGTCCGCGGTGCCGCCCGGGCCGGCCCCCCGCCGCGCGGTCGCGAAGCCCACCAGCTCGTCGACCAGCGCGTCGTCCCCGCCGGCGGACGCGTCGGCCAGGTGGCGCAGCCGGGTCCACGGGTCGCCGGTGTGCGCGGCGACCGCCCGGTGGACCTCGGCCCGCCGCGCGGGGCCGAGGTCGTTGTAGACCGCCGAGCGCACCATCGGGTGGAAGAACGACAGCTGGGCGCCCGCCGTCGTCTCGCGGTGCACGAGGAGGTGCTGCGCGACCGCTTCGTCGATCGCGGGCAGCGGGTCGTCGAGCTCGGCCACCGCGGCCGCGTCCGCCACGCTGCACCGCAGGCCGAGCGCCGCGGCGGCGACGACGAGCCGCTCGGTGGCGGGGGCGCAGGTGGCGAGCTTGCCGAGCACGAGCGAGCGGAAGCTGGCGGGGGCGGGCAGCGGACGGTCGTCCGCCGCGACGAGCGAGTCGGCGGGCACCTCGGCGAGCAGGGTCGTGATGTGCAGCGGGTTGCCCTCGGTCTGCTCGATCAGCCGGCCGACCGCCGCGGCCGGCAGGTCGACGCCGAGCGCGGCCCCGATGGCCGTGACGTCCTCCGCGCCGAGCCCCGGCAGGCGGATCGCGGTCCCGTGCGGGCCCCGGACGAGCTGGTGCACCCCCGGGGGCACGACGTCCAGGTCGGAGGACCGCGCGGTGAACACGGCGAGCACCCGATCCGAACGGAGCCGCCGCAGCGCGAACGTGAGCGCGAGCACCGAGAGGGTGTCGGCCCACGGCAGGTCGTCGACCACGATCGCGACCGGTCGGTCGTCGTCGAGGTCACCGAGGCGGCGCAGCAGCCACCCGCCGACCGCTGCGGCGTCCGCGACGCCGAGCATCGCGGCGAGCTCGTCGGGTGCGTCGCCGCCGAGCGCACGGGCGAGCTGGTCCACGACGCCCCACGCGACGTCGGTCTCGGCCGCGTCCGCCGCCGCGTCGACGATCCGCAGGTCGCCCGCGGCGCGCAGCGCGTGGTGCACGAGCGACGTCTTTCCGATGCCGGGCGGTCCCTCGACGAGCACGACGGACGGCTCGCCGTCTCGGGCGGACGCGACGCGTTCCTCGAGCAGCCCGAGCTGCTCGGTCCGCCCGACGAACCCCTCTCCGCCCACGGCGGAAAACTACTCGTCCGACGGCGCGTGCGCCGCCTCAGGCGGGGCTGGTGAGCGCCCGGCCCGCACCCTCCTCGCGGGAGGCGAGGGTGCCGACCCGCTCGAGCTCCCGGCGTACCTCCGGGAGGTCGTGCCCCTCGACGAGCGCGGCGGCGCGGTGCACCAGCCCCTCGGCGAGCGGGCGGGCCTGCCGGCGGTCCCGGCGGAGGAGGACCTCGGCGAGCAGCAGCACGCTGCGCGCCTCCCAGCCGGGGGCGCCGAGGCGGGCGTGCTGCTCGGCGGCGCGCCGCAGGTGGACCTCGGCCCGGTCGAGCTCGCCCGCCGTCATGGCGGCGATGCCGAGGTGGTGCGACATGGCGCCGGCGAAGCCGGCCATCTGTGCGATGGTGGCCATCTGTCCGTCCTCGGGGAGCATCAGCTCGTGGAGCTCCGCCGCCGAGGTGGTGTCGCCGAGCCGGCGCGCGACGTCGGTGAGCGAGGCGAGGGTGGGGTTGCGGAGCGGCTCCGGCGGTGCGGTCGCGACCTCCGCCAGCGTGGACCGCAGCAGCTCGCGTGCCTCGTCGTCCCTGCCCGCAGCGGCGAGCGCCTGGGCGAGCGCGGCCCGCCACGCGGCGACCGTCGGCAGCCTGGCGACCTGCTCCTCGGCGATCGGCACCAGCTGGTCGAGCCACCCACGCTCCACCCACTGGAGGTACGTCTGGCCGCCGAACGCGAGGTCGACGTTCAGGTCGCCGAGCGGCCCGCCGCGCTCGAGCGCCTGCAGGGAGAGCTGCTCCGCGCGGCCGACGTCGCCGTCGATGAGGGCCCGCGTCGCGCCGTAGAGCTCGAGGTACCAGCGGTACTGGGTCAGCCGGAGGCGGTCGACGAGGGCGACGAGGTCGGCGTGCGCGAGCTCCACCGCCTCGGGGTCCCCGTCCTCGAGGCCCTCCGCGACCTGCCAGACCCGTCCCTGCAGCTCCAGCAGCGCGTCGCCGGCGACGATCGCCGCGTGCACGAGCCGGTCGGTCAGCTGCCGCTGCTCCTCGCGGTCGATCCGTGCCCACGCCGCGGCACGCATCGCGTTGAGGCAGAAGGCGACGGTGGCGGGCGACCCGAGGCGCTCGGCCATCTCGAGCGCCGCCCGGGCGGTCGGCACCGCGTCGGAGGGGTCCACGCTGCTCGCGAGGGCCGCGCCGAGGCGGGCGGTCAGCATCGCCCGCATCTCGCTGTCGCCCTCGGGCAGCCCCTCCAGCGCGTCGCGGAGCAGCTGCACGAGCTCCGAGCTCGGCAGCCCGAACTCGAAGCCGACGCCGCTGCCGAGCGCCGTGCCGAACCCCAGCGCGGCCCGTGCCCGCAGCTCGCCGTCGCCGAGCGCCGCGGCGTCCTCGATCGAACGCCGGAACGCGGCCTTCGCCCCCTCGAGGTCGCCGGCGAGCACCCGTGCCTCGCCGGCGCCCAGCACCACCTGCGCCCGCAGCTCGCGGGCCTCGCGGTTCGGCGGGGTGAGACCGTCGAGCGTGACGAGCGCGGCGTCGAACAGCGCCGCGGCCTGCTCGTAGGCGAGCTCCGCCAGCACCCGGTCGCCCGCGCGGCGCACGTGGCGGGCGGCCCGCCACGGGTCGCCGAGCGGCACGGCTGCGAGCGAGTGGTGCGCCACCTCGATGAGCCGGCGCCGCTCCGCCTCGCCGGACCCGACCACGGTGGCGTCGTCCTCGTCGGTGACGTCGGGCTCCATCGTCTCGGCGATCCGCTGGTGGAGCCGGGCCCTCCTGGTCGCGGAGAGCTCGTCGGTGAGCGTGCGGCGGACGAGCGCGTGGGTGAACTGGAAGCGGCCGACCGTGTCGGGGTCCTCGGCGACGAGGCCGGCGCGCACCGCCTCGTCCAGCGCGTCGACCACCACGTCCCGGTCGAGGCGCGAGACCTCCTCGACGACCGACAGGTCGAACTCGCGCCCGACGACGGCGGCCACGCCGAGCACCTGGTTGGCGTCGGGTCCGAGGCGGCTGAGACGGCGTCCCACGACCTCGGTGACGCCCTCGGGCAGGTCGATGCGGTCCAGGTCCGGTGCGGCGGTGGCGTCGCCGGCGAAGCGCTCCACGAGGCCGGACTCGACCAGGTGGCGCACGACCTCCTCGATGAAGAACGGGTTGCCATCGGTCTGCTCGTTCACCCGGCGGAGCACCTCGTCGGGGACCTCCAGGTCGGTGAGCTCCTCCAGCAGGCTCTCGACGAGGTCCGCCGACGCGTCGTCGCCGAGGCCGCCGAGGCGGACCCGCTCCAGCCGGTGCTCGCGGCGGAGGTCGGCGAGCAGCGCCGCGAGCGGGCGTGACCGGTCGGCCTCGCCCTCGCGGTAGGTGCCGAGGATGAGCAGCCGGTCGGGCTGGGGAGAGCGGACCAGGTGGGCGAGCAGCATCAGCGTCGCCTCGTCGGCCCACTGCAGGTCGTCGAGCACGAGCACGACCGGTGCCAGCGAGGCGAGCTCGTGGAGCACGGCGTCGACCGCGTCGAACAGGCGGAGCCGGTCGGCGCCCTGGTCGTGGGCGCCCCTGGGTGCCGCGGCCTGCTGGGCGGCGGCGGGGTCCTCGCCCCCGGGTGCGAACACGGGGGAGAGGGAGACGAGGTGGTCGGCGGCCGCCTCCACCCCTTCGAGCCCCTCACGTCCCTCGACCCAGGCGAACAGCCGCCGCAACGCCTCGACGAACGCCCCGTGCGGTGCGAGGGCCTCCTCGAACGAGCGGCCCCACAGGACGGTCGCCCCGACTTCGTGGGCGGCGAGGGCGGCCTCCGCGACCAGCCGGGTCTTGCCGATGCCGGGCTCGCCGGCGATCAGCCCGAGGGTGCGCTGACCCGACGAGGCCGTCTCGAACCACCGGGCGAGCGCGGCGCGCTGGGTGGCGCGGTCGACGAAGCGGGAACCGGCCCTCGGCACCGCCAGGGGGTCGAGGTAGGTCGTGGGGCCGAGCGGCGTCCACGGGACCGAGTACGCGGCGACCGGCTCGGGCAGGCCCTTGAGCTCGAGCGGTCCGACCGGCTCGAAGACGAGGTCGCGGCGGGGAGCGACGAGCGCGCGCAGCAGCTCCGAGGCGAGGATCTGGCCGGGGGCCGCCGCCGAGCAGAGGCGGGTGACGAGCACCATCGCGGCGCCGAAGAAGTCGTCCTCCTCGTGGACGGGCTCGCCCACGTGCAGCCCGACCTTCATCCGGACCCCGTCCGCCGGGTGCTCCCTGCGGTCGCGCTCGACCGCCTGCTGCATCGCCGTGGCGCACTGCACGGCGTCGACGGCGCTGGGGAACACGGCGAGGATGCCGTCACCCATGTTCTTCACCTCGGTGCCGCCGTGCTCCTGCAGCTCGGCGCGCAGCAGGGCGAAGTGGCGGGCCCGCTGGGCGTTGCCGGCCTCGTCACCGAGGCTGGTGAGGTGCTCGGTGCTGCTCACCACGTCGGTGAGGAGCACCGCCACGATCTTGGAGTCGCTGGGCAGCTGGGCGCTCATCGGGGTCACCGTTCGGTCGCGTGGTCGACGTGCCGGTCACCGGTGGCCTCGTGGCCGAAGTGCTGCTCCATGAGGCGGAGCAGCTCCACCCAGCCCTGGAAGTGCGTGTCCGGCCCATCGTGGCCGGCACGGAGCCGACCTTCGGGCCGTCCGTCGGTGACCTGGTCGATGTCGACGTGGAATCTCACGTGACCATCGTGCGGGTCCCGGTGGGGGCTTCGCCCCAGGGATTCCCCGGGTTTTCACCCAGGGGTGCCTCGGGGACCCGGGTCGCAGCTTCGTTCGGCAGATGTCACCCGGGAGGTGACCATCTGCCGAACGAAGCCCGACAGCGAGCGGGTGACGGGAATCGAACCCGCGTCATCAGCTTGGGAAGCTGAGGTTCTACCATTGAACTACACCCGCGGTGGCCGACGACTGTAGCGCGCCGACCGCTGCGGACCCACCGCGCGACCCCCGGCTGCACCGCGTCGCCGTGGCGCGTCTACGGTGCCAGCCGATGATCCTCGCTGACCGCACGATCCGGGAGCTGGTCGCCGCCGGCCGGTTGGCGATCGAGCCGTTCGACCACGACTGCGTCCAGCCGGCCTCGGTCGACGTGCGGCTCGGCACGGAGTTCCGGGTGATGCGCAACAACCGCGTGACCCACATCGACCCCCGGGTCGCGAACGACGCGCTGATGGACACCGTGCAGGTGCCCGCGGACGAGCCGTTCGTGCTGCACCCGGGCGAGTTCGCGCTCGGGCACACCGCGGAGCGCTTCTCGATGCCCGACGACGTGGTCGGCATCGTCAACGGCAAGAGCAGCTTGGGCCGCCTCGGCCTGCAGGTCCACGCGACGGCCGGGTTCGTCGACCCCGGGTTCAGCGGGGTGATCGTGCTGGAGCTGTCCAACGTCGCGACGCTGCCGATCCTGCTGCGGCCGGGGATGAAGGTCGCGCAGATGGTGTTCCAGAGCACCGACCAGCCCGCGGAGCGGCCCTACGGGCACCCCGAGCTCGGCTCGAAGTACCAGGGGCAGTCCGGCGCCGTCGCGTCCCGCTACTCCGAGAACCGCGACTAGCCGCCCCGTCCCCGTTACGTTCGGCGAGCGTCAAGGAAACCCTTGACGCTCGCCGAACGGAACGGTGGTGGGGGTGGTGGACCGGTGGTGGGTGCCGGCACGGCGCCTGCGGTCGCGACCCCACGACGCCGCCACCTCGGTCACCGCGTCGACCAGCTCGGCGGCGTCGACGGGCCGCACCAGCACCGCGTCGGCGTCGGTGCCGATGCCGAACGCCGCGTCGACCTCGTCGTCCACGATCGCGACGACGCACGCGTCGCGCAGCACCGGCTCGGGGCGCGACCGCAGCTCCCGCAGGAGGGCCGCGGTGGCGCCGACGCCCCGCCCGCTGAACGACGCGACGACCACCCGGACCTCCTCGGCGACCAGCACCGGCGCCACGAGGACCTCGTGGGGCACGCTCGCCACCTGGAACCCGGCCGCGCCGAGCACCGCGGCGAGCAGCCGTGAGGTGTCCTGGCGGTCCTCCGCCAGGAGGACCCGGACCCGGGCCACGGGTCGCTCAGCCGTCCAGCTGGACCGGGTTCTGCACGAGCGGCTCGGCGTTCTCGATCGCCTCGAGCAGGTGGATGGCGATGTCGCCGACCTTGACCTGGTCGTCCTCCACGCCCTGCGACTTCACGCCGTCGTCGACCATGATGTAGCAGAACGGGCAGGCGGTCGCGATGCGCTCGGCGCCGGTCGCGAGCAGCTCCTGGGAGCGCTCGACGTTGACCTGCTTGCCGATGTGCTCCTCCATCCACATCCGGGCACCGCCGGCGCCGCAGCACATGGCCTTCGTGCCGTTGCGGCCGGCCTCGACCACCTCGATGCCCTTGAGCGAGCCCAGCACGTTGCGGGGCGCCAGGTACACGTCGTTGTGGCGGCCCAGGTAGCAGGCGTCGTGGTAGACGATCCGCTCCTCGAGCTTCGCGCCGGTCATGTCGAGGCGGCGGTTCTCGATGAGCTCCTCGAGGAACTGGCTGTGGTGCACGACCTCGTAGCGCCCGCCGAGCTGCGGGTACTCGTTGCCGAGCGTGTTGAAGCAGTGCGGGCACTGCGTGATGATCTTCCGCACGCCCATGCCGTCGAGCGTCTCGATGTTCTGCATGGCGAGCATCTGGAAGATGTACTCGTTGCCCGAGCGGCGGGCGGGGTCGCCGGTGCAGTTCTCGGCCGGGCCGAGGATCGAGAAGCTGACGTTCGCGCGCTGCAGCAGCTTCGCAACCGCCTGGGTGACCTTCTTGTTCTTGTCGTCGAAGGACCCGGCGCAGCCGACCCAGTAGAGGTACTCGGACTCGAGCGGATCGCCGCCGTCGATGATCTTGATGCCGTCGAGGTCCTTCGCCCAGTCCGCACGCTCGGACTGGCTCATGCCCCACGGGTTGCCCGAGTTCTCCATGCCGCGGAAGGCGCCGCCGAGCTCGGTCGGGAAGTCCGACTCCATCAGCGTCAGGTAGCGGCGCATGTCGAGGATCTTGTCGAGGATCTCGATGTTCACCGGGCAGTTCTCGTCACAGGCCTTGCAGCTGGTGCAGGCCCAGACCTCCTCGGGCGTGATGCGCTCGAACAGCGAGGTCGCCGAGATGGTGATCTCCGGGTCGACCCCGATGGGGGGCGACACCACGGGCGTGCCGGTCGCGGCCATCACCTCGCCGGTCTTCAGCACGATCTCGCGGGGGTCCAGCGGCTTGCCGGTCGCGTGCGCCGGGCACACCGAGGTGCAGCGCCCGCACATGGTGCACGCGTCGGTGTCGAGCAGCTGCTTCCAGGTGAAGTCCTCCACGACCGAGGCGCCGAACGACTCGAGCTCGGTCTCCATGAGGTTCGGCATCGCCTTCATGGCGCCCTTGGGGCGCTCGCGATCCGACAGGTACATGTTGAGCGGCGACGTGAAGATGTGCCGCAGCATCGTGGTCGGGAGGATGACCAGGAACGCGATGAACGTCGCCACGTGCGCGATCCACATCGCCTGGTGCCACCCGGAGATCGAGCCGAGGTCCTCGACGAGCGCCGAGAGGGGGTAGCCGATGAAGGACCACTTCTCGAAGTCGGGCCGGCCGTCGAGGGCGATGCGGAACATCTCGGCGAGGTGGCCGGTCACGCCGATCGCGAGCAGCGTGCCGAGGATGACCGCGTGCTCCGGCTTCGACTTGATGCGGATCCGGTAGGGCCGCTGGACGTAGCGGCGCACGATCGCCCACACGACACCCGCGGTGAACACCACGCCCGCCAGGTCGCCCACGAACGCGTACGCCTTGTAGACGTCGCCGTGGAGGAACTTCATCGACTCCGGCAGCTGGTGGTTGATCTCGAGCACCGAGGTGACCGCGAGCAGCACCAGGAAGCCGAAGTAGATCATCGAGTGCATGACGCCGGCGGCGGGGTCCCGCAGCAGCGTCTGCATGTAGAGGCCGGCACGCAGGCGCTCGAGGCGCCGCTTGGCGTTCTTCGGCGTGAGGTCGCGCTTGTCGGGCCCACCCCGCTGCCAGTTGCGCACCCGCCACGAGAACACGACGGCGCCGTACACGAACAGCACGGGGATGATCGTGTAGAAGGCCAGCTTCAGCGGGCCGGGGACGTTGCCGAAGACCTCCCGCTGGATCGGGCTGTCGTCGTGGAACTGGAACACCGTCGCCGCAACGCCGGAGAGCGCCACGACCACGGCGATCGCGACGCCGATGATGATCGCGATGTGGTTGGGTCGCAGCCGCTTCGGCCCGTCCTCGGCGGTCGTGTCCGTTGCGTCGGGGGTCTGGGTGGCGCTCATAGCACCCGGGAACATACTCCGGGGTTCACTTCGGAGCGACCCCCGCAGCCGCCTCAGGGTCGGTCCGTGCGTCGAGGGCGAGCCGTGGGGTTGAATGGCCCCGGTCCGCCGCCGGCGCGGACCGACGGGAGTTCCGGATGACGAGCGAGCTGGGGAACCGACGTTGAGGGTCGTGGCGGTCGCGGGTGCCAAGGGTGGTGTCGGCAAGACCGCGGCGGCGGTCAACCTCGCCGTCCTGGCCGCCGCGAGCGGTCGGCGGACGCTCCTGTGGGACCTCGACCCCCAGGGCGCGGCGACCCACTGCTACCGGGCCCGGGCGAAGGTCAAGGGCGGCGCCTCGCGGCTGCTCGGCGGCAAGCGCGACCTGCACTCCTACGCGCGGCACACCGACTACCCGGGGCTGGACCTCCTGCCCGCGGACCCGTCGTTCCGCGTCGTCGACACGATCCTGTCGACCCGTCGCTGGCCCGACCGGGTCATCCGCAAGCTGTTGCGGCAGGTCGACTCGACCTACGACCTGGTCATCCTCGACTGCGCGCCGGGCCTCGGCGTCGTGACCGAGTCGGTGGTCGCCGCATCGGACCTGGTGCTCGCGCCGATCGTGCCCGCGCCGTTGTCGGTGCGGAGCCTCGACCAGCTCTCCGACTTCGTCGAGGAGCACCGGCCCGGCCTGCCGGTGCTCGCGTTCCTGTCGATGCTCGACGACCGCAAGGTGCTGCACCGTCAGCTCGTCGACCAGGTGCGCACCGACCGCCGCTTCGCGCTCTCCGCCGTCCCCGTGTCCTCCGCCGTCGAGCGGATGGGGATGGAGCAGGTCCCCGCGATCGTCGCCTCGCCGCACAACCTCGCCGCGACCGCCTACCGGCGCCTGTGGGCCGAGGTGGAGGACCGGTTGGACCTCGGCCCGGGCCGCAACCCGGTCATCGACCTGACCGCGCCACCCGTTCTGTTCGGCGAGCGTCGAGGAAACCCTTGACCCTCGCCGAACGGAACCGGGCGGGGATGGGCGGACGGTCGGTGGGGGAGCGTCAGCCGCCGCTGGCCTGGCGGGCGACCGCCTCGGCCTTCGCCGCGACCTCCGCGGGGTCGGCGAGGTAGCGCTCGCTGACCGGGATGTCCCGGGTGGGCCGGAAGTCGTCGCCCAGCTCGTAGCGCAGCGGGATCCCGGTGGGGATGTTGAGCTCGGGGATCTCCTCGTCGGAGATGCCGTCGAGGTGCTTGACCAGCGCTCGCAGCGAGTTGCCGTGGGCCACGACGAGCACTCGGCGGCCGGCCTCGAGGTCCGGGACGATCGCGTCGTACCAGTAGGGCAGCATCCGGGCGACGACGTCCTTCAGGCACTCCGAGGCGGGGACCAGCTCCGGCGGCAGGTGCGAGTAGCGCTCGTCGCCGTTCGGGTTGTGCTCGTTGTCGGGCGCGATCGGCGGCGGGGGCACGTCGTAGCTTCGCCGCCACACCTTCACCTGGTCCTCGCCGTACTTCGCCGCCGTCTCGGCCTTGTTGCGGCCGGTGAGGTCGCCGTAGTGGCGCTCGTTGAGCCGCCAGTGCCGTCGCACCGGGATCCACAGGCGCCCCATCCGGTCGAGCGCGGTGTTCGCCGTGCGGATCGCCCGCAGCTGCACGCTGGTGTGCACCACGTCCGGCTCGAACCCGGCGTCGCGCATCATGTCGCCCGCCGCGCCGGCCTCGGCGACGCCCGCCTCGGTCAGGTCGCAGTCGTACCAGCCGGTGAACAGGTTGAGCTTGTTCCACTCGCTCTCGCCGTGGCGGAGCAGCACGAGTTGGTGCACGGAGACCTCCTGTCGAGCGGTCCCGATCGTGCCCCAGCGCCCGACGGGTGCGCCAACGACGAGCGCCGCCGACGAGGCCCGCGAGCGCCCGCCGGGCGCGCCACCCCAGCGTCCGACCGCGGGCCGGGACGCCGGGAGGGGAGGTGGCGTACCCTGCCGCCGTGCAGGTCTCGGTGGTGATCCCCTGCTACAACTCGCTGCGCTACCTGCCCGAGACGCTCGCGTCGGTGCTCGACCAGGACCTCCCGCCCGAGCTCGAGGGCGCCTACGAGGTGGTGCTGGTCGACGACGGCGGCAGCGACGACCTCGCCGGCTGGGTCGAGCGGCTGGGCGACGAGCGGGTCCGGGTCGTCCGCCAGGACAACGCGGGTGTGGCCGCTGCCCGCAACACCGGCATCCGCAGCGCGAAGGGTGAGTTCGTGGCGTTCTGCGACTCCGACGACCTCTGGGAGCCCACGACGGTCGCCGAGCTGTGGCGCGCGTTCGGCGACGACTCCCGCGTCGGCCTGACCTACGGCGGCTACGACGTCATCGACGAGGAGGGCCGTCCGACCGGACGGGCGTCGATCTGCGACTGGCAGGGCGAGGTCTGGGAGCGACTGATCACCGGGAACCGCATCTCCGCCTCCGTGGTGATGCTGCGCCGGGAGGTCTTCGACGACGTCGGCTACTTCGCCGAGAACCGGCACCGGTTCCCGGTGGACGTCGAGGACTGGGAGCTGTGGCTGCGGGTCGCAGCGCGCTGGCGGGTCGGCGTGGCGCCGAGGGTGCTCATGCACGTCCGCCGGCACGGCGAGAACGCGACGCTGGACATCGAGTCCCTCGAGGCGGCCTACGCCAACCTGCTCGAGGTGGTGTTCGCCGACGTCTCCCCCGAGCGCCGGGCCCTGCGGCCGGTGTGCGCGGCCAACATCGAGGTGCGGATCGCGTCGATGTGGCTCAACGACCGGCGGGACGCCCGCACCGCGCTGGAGCACCTCCGCCGGGCGCGCCGCGAGTGGGTAGGTGTGCGGCGTGATCCCGAGTACTGGAAGCTCGTCGGCTCGGCGGCGGCGTTGAGGCTCACCGGTCCACGTGGCTTCGAGGCGCTGCGCCACTCGAGCCGGTCCGCGCGCCGTGCGCTGCGCCGGCTGGACGACCGCCGGCGGCAGCGAACCTGAGCGTCCCCTTCGCGTCCGGGGCCCCGGATCCGCCAATCCTTACAACACCACGCTCAACTTTGTTATCATCGGCACCGTGCATCGGTGGGGTCTCCCGCCGATCCTGCCGTACGCTGGGCGTACGGGCTGGTGGTCGCACGCAGCGCGAGGCCCCGTCCGCCCCCAACCCGAACACAGCTGCGGGCGTCGCCCGCGAGGAGAGTGAGCCCCCATGGCAAAGGCTGTCGGAATCGATCTCGGAACCACGAACTCGGTCGTCAGCGTCCTCGAGGCTGGTGAGCCGGTCGTCATCCCCAACGCCGAGGGTGCCCGGACGACGCCCTCGGTCGTCGCGTTCGCGAAGGACGGCGAGGTGCTCGTCGGCGAGGTCGCGAAGCGCCAGGCCGTCACCAACGCGGACCGGACGATCCGGTCGGTGAAGCGCCACATGGGCACCAACTGGAGCACGGAGATCGACGGCAAGAAGTACACCGCGCAGGAGATCTCGGCCCGCACCCTGATGAAGCTCAAGCGCGACGCCGAGGCCTACCTGGGCGACACGGTCACCCAGGCGGTCATCACCGTGCCCGCCTACTTCGACGACGCGCAGCGCACCGCCACCAAGGAGGCCGGCCAGATCGCCGGTCTCGAGGTGCTCCGCATCATCAACGAGCCCACCGCGGCCGCGCTCGCCTACGGCATGGACAAGGAGGCCGAGGACCAGACGATCCTGGTGTTCGACCTCGGCGGCGGCACCTTCGACGTCTCCGTGCTCGAGATCGGCGACGGCGTCTTCGAGGTGAAGTCGACCCACGGCGACACCCACCTCGGCGGTGACGACTGGGACCAGCGGATCATCGACTGGCTGGTCGAGTCGTTCAAGAACGACCACGGCGTCGACCTCTCGAACGACAAGATGGCCCTCCAGCGCCTCAAGGAGGCCGCGGAGAAGGCGAAGATCGAGCTGTCGCAGGTCACCCAGACGCAGATCAACCTTCCGTTCATCACGGCGACCGACGCCGGTCCGCTGCACCTCGACTACACGCTGACCCGCTCGAAGTTCCAGGAGATGACCGAGGACCTCATCGAGCGGTGCCGCGTCGCGTTCAACCACGCGGTCAAGGACGCCGGGCTGAGCACCGGCAGCATCGAGCACGTGATCCTCGTCGGTGGCTCCACGCGCATGCCCGCCGTGCAGGAGCTCGTCCAGGAGCTGACCGGCCGCGAGCCCCACAAGGGCGTGAACCCCGACGAGGTCGTCGCGATGGGCGCCGCCATCCAGGCCGGCGTGCTGAAGGGCGACGTCAAGGACGTGCTGCTGCTGGACGTCACGCCGCTGTCGCTCGGCATCGAGACCAAGGGCGGCGTGATGACCAAGCTCATCGAGCGCAACACGACCATCCCGACCCGCCGCTCGGAGGTGTTCACCACCGCGGAGGACAACCAGCCCTCGGTGGAGATCCACGTGCTCCAGGGCGAGCGCGAGATGGCGCAGTTCAACAAGACGCTCGGCAAGTTCCAGCTGGTGGACCTGCCGCCGGCCCCGCGTGGCGTGCCGCAGATCGAGGTCACCTTCGACATCGACGCGAACGGCATCGTGAACGTGTCCGCGAAGGACCGCGCCACGGGCAAAGAGCAGTCGATCACGATCACCGGGCAGTCCTCGCTGTCCAAGGAGCAGATCGAGCAGATGGTCCGCGACGCCGAGGCGCACGCCGAGGAGGACCGCCGGCGCAGGGAGGCGGCCGACGCCCGCAACCGTGCCGACACGCTCGTGTACCAGACCGAGAAGCTGCTCTCCGAGCAGGGCGACAAGGTGCCCGCGGACGACAAGGCGTCGGTCGAGTCGGCCCTGTCCGAGCTGAAGTCGGCCCTGGGCACCGACGACCTCGACCGGATCAACTCCGCCGCGGAGGCGCTGAGCGCCGCCACCCAGAAGCTGTCGCAGGCGCTCTACGAGCAGGCGGCGGCGCAGGCGGACACCACCCAGGCGGGCGGCGGTGACGGCACCGCGTCGGACGGCGGCGACGACGACGTCGTGGACGCCGAGATCGTGGAGGACGACAAGTGAGCGACGTCGACCCGGCGGCCGGCCGGCCGCCGGGGGCGGAGCCCGGATCCCCCGACGAGCCGGTGGAGCAGCCCGCCGCCGAGGCGGACGCGTCGGTGCCGTCGGGTGACCAGCCCGCTCCCGGCGAGGGGACCGAGGTGGCCGAGGAGGACGCCGAGCTCGTCGAGGCGGTCGACCTGGCGACGCGCCTCGAGCGCGAGCGCGACGAGTACCTCGACCTCGCCCGCCGCGTGCAGGCCGACTTCGAGAACTACAAGCGCCGCGTGGAGGCGCAGCGCGACGAGCAGCGCCAGCGCGCGGCGGAGGACCTGGTCCGCGAGCTGCTCCCCGTGCTCGACGCGGGCGAGGCGGCGGTCGCGCACGGCTCCGAGGACGCGTCGCAGCTGCACGCGCAGCTGCTCACGATCCTCGAGAAGTCGGGCCTGACCCGCGTCGCGGCCGATGGCGTCGAGTTCGACCCGAACGTGCACGAGGCCGTCTCCCACGAGGAGGGCGACGACGAGAGCCCGGTCGTCGTCGAGGTGATGCGGACGGGCTACCTGTGGAACCAGCGGGTCCTCCGACCCGCCATGGTCAAGGTGCGAGGCTGACCCCGCAGCGAGGGGGAAAGGAGGCAGCGTGCAACGGGAGTGGTTCGAGAAGGACTACTACGCCGTGCTCGGCGTGCCCGAGACCGCCTCGCAGAAGGAGATCACGAGCGCCTACCGCAAGCTCGCGCGCGAGCTGCACCCGGACGCCAACCCCGGTGACGAGCAGGCCGAGGACCGCTTCAAGGAGGTGTCCGCGGCCTACGAGGTCATCGGCGACCCGGAGCAGCGCAAGAAGTACGACGAGGCGCGCAAGCTGGGCCCGATGGCCGGCGCGTTCGGCGGTGGGCCCGGTGGGCGCGGCGGCGGCTTCGGGCCGGGCGGCATCCGGTTCGAGGCCGGCGACATCTCGGACCTGCTGGGGAACCTGTTCAGCCGGGGCCGCGCCGGTGGTGCCGCACCGCCGACGGGGCCACGGCGCGGGGCGGACCTCGAGGCCGACCTCCACCTCTCCTTCGAGGACGCGATCCGCGGCATCACGACGACCGTCAACGTGGTCTCGGACGTGCGCTGCCCCGAGTGCTTCGGCTCCGGGGCGGCGCCCGGCACCGCGCCGCGGACCTGTCCGACCTGCCACGGCCGGGGCGCCATCGACGAGGACCAGGGCTTCTTCTCCTTCAGCCGTCCCTGCACCACCTGCGGTGGCCACGGCCGCCTGATCGACCAGCCGTGCTCGACCTGCGGCGGTGCCGGTGCGGTGCGCCGGCCGCGGCAGGTGCGCGTGCGCATCCCCAAGGGGGTGCGTGACGGCCAGCGCATCAGGGTCAAGGGCAAGGGCGGCGCCGGGGCCAACGGCGGACCCGACGGCGATCTCTACGTGCAGGTGCACGTCGGGCCGCACCCGCTGTTCGGCCGCTCCGGCGACAACCTGACCATCACCGTTCCGATCACCTTCCCGGAAGCTGCGCTCGGGGCGGACGTCGCCGTGCCGACGATGGACGGCGACCCCGTCACCATCCGGGTGCCGCCGGGCACGCGCAGCGGGCGGACGTTCCGCGTCCGCGGGCGTGGGGTCCAGGGCCGCAAGGGCACCGGCGACCTGCTGGTGACCGTGGAGGTCGCCGTGCCCCAGCGCCTCTCCGAGGAGGAGCGCGCCGCGCTCGAGGCCTACGCCGCGGCGACCAGCGAGTCACCACGGGCGCACCTCGGGGTCTGAGACGATGGGAGGGAGGTGACACACCGTGCCTGACTTCCACCAAGCGGTCTACGTGATCTCGGTGGCCGCCGAGCTCGCGGGCGTGCACCCGCAGACCCTGCGGATCTACGAGCGCAAGGGCCTCGTCGAGCCCGACCGCACCCGCGGGGGCAGCCGGCGCTACAGCGACGCCGACATCGCGCTCCTCCGCCGGATCCAGGACCTCACCAACGAGGGGCTCAACCTGGCCGGGGTGAAGAAGGTGCTCGAGCTCGAGGCCGAGCTGGAGCGCACCAAGAAAAAGGTGCGCGAGCTCGAGCAGCGTGCCGCGGAGGACCTCGATCGCGTGCACCGCCAGTACCGGCGCGACCTCGTGCCGGTGAACCAGGCGATCGTGCTCTACCAGGACGAGCGCCGGCGGGGTCGGTGAACCGGACCGGCTCGCCCCAGGTGCCGTGACCCGGCTCGCGCACCGGGCGGCGCTGGCGCTGGTCCTGGCGGCCGCGCTGTGCCTCACCGCCGGTCCGGGCGCGGTCGGGCAGGAGGCCGTGCGGGAGGACCGCCGGGTCGTGGTCGTGAGCGACAGCATCCTCCTCGGTGCGCGGGTCCCGCTGGAGTCCCGGCTGTCCGATGCCGGATGGTCGGTCACCTTCGACGGCGAGCAGAACCGCACCACCTACGCGGCGGCCCGGGTCGTCGCGTCGCACCGGGGTGCCGGCGCCGGCACGTTCGTGCTGAGCCTGGGCGCGAACGACGGGTCCGACCCCTCGACCTTCCGGCAGCGCGTCGCGTCGGTGCTCGCCGAGCTGTCCGACGTGCCCCGGGTGTACTGGTTGTCCCTGCACGAGGTGCGCGACGGCTACGCGGAGGTTAACCGGATGCTGCGCGAGGCCGAGGCGGCGCACCCCAACCTGACGGTGCTCGACTGGCACTCGCTCGCGGCCGCGGACGGGTCGCTCACCGCCTCCGACGGGCTCCACCTCCGGCCGCAGGGCGCGTCGGCGATGGCCGAGCTGGTCGCGGCGGCGGTCGCGGCCGACCCGGGTGGGGAGCCGGCAGAGCACGCCGGGGGCGCCGACGACGTCCCCGCGCCCCCGCCGGAGGCCGCCGGGCCGATCGACGCCCCGGCGGCCACCGCCCCGTCCGGGGAGGCGGAGGGTTCCGAAGGGGCGCCGGCGGTCGGCGCCGACCCGTCGTCGGCGGTTGCGGCCGCCGACGCTGCCGTCATCGAGGGGGCCGCCGGCGCCGAGCGCACCGCGGACCCCGCCGGCACGGCGCGGCGCGACGGGCCTCGCAGGAGCGCCTGGTGGCGGAGCCTCGCCGGGTGGACCGCGGCCGGGTTCGCGATCGTGCTCACGGCGCTGCTCGCAGCGGGTACGTGCCTCGGCGTGTGGTCGTGGTGGACGACGCGGCGGGCACCCGCCTGGGTCGAGGCCAGGGTGCCGTCGGAGAACCACCCGGCCGTGCGCGCCCAGCAGCGGGCGGCACGGATCGCCGCGGCCCGGCGAGCGGCCGAGGAGGCATATCGCGCACGAGGAGAATAGAAAAGTTGAGTCAGGTGTTGGCAAGTAGGTGGTAGGCTGGTCACCGCGGCCGGCGACGACGTGAGGAGTGGAAGCAGATGGCGCTCGACCCGAACACCTGGACGCACAAGACGACCGAGGCGGTGAACGCCGCGCTCGAGGCGGCGAAGCAGCGCAACAACCCCGAGGTCACCCCCGACCACCTCCTGATCGCCCTGCTCGGCCAGGAGGACAGCCTCGTCCTGCCCGTCGTGCGCAAGGCCGGCGCCAACCCCGTCAAGCTCCGCGACGCCGCGCAGGAGGCGCTCGTCTCCCTCCCCACCGCCTACGGCACCGAGACGCGGCCCGGGCGCGAGTTCCTCGCCCTCTTCGAGGCCGCGGACGCCGAGCGCAAGGAGCTCTCCGACGACTACCTCTCCACCGAGCACCTGCTGCTCGCGCTCGTCGCTGCCGACCAGGACCGGCCGCTCGGCGAGCGGCGCATGGGCGAGCTCACCCGCGAGCAGATCCTCGCCGCGCTCGCTGACGTGCGCGGCTCCCGGCGCGTGACCTCGCAGAACCCCGAGGACACGATGCAGGCCCTCGAGAAGTTCGGGCGCGACCTGACCGAGGAGGCCCGCGCCGGCAAGCTCGATCCCGTCATCGGCCGCGACGAGGAGATCCGCCGGGTCATCCAGGTCCTGTCGCGCCGCACCAAGAACAACCCGGTCCTCATCGGTGAGCCCGGCGTCGGCAAGACCGCCGTCGTCGAGGGCCTCGCCCAGCGCATCGTCGCGGGCGACGTCCCCGAGTCGCTGCGCGGCAAGCGCGTCATCGCGCTCGACATGAGCGCGATGGTCGCCGGTGCGAAGTACCGCGGCGACTTCGAGGAGCGGCTGCAGGCCGTGCTCACCGAGATCAAGGACTCCGAGGGCGAGATCATCACGTTCATCGACGAGATGCACACGGTCGTCGGCGCCGGCGCCACCGGTGAGGGCGCGATGGACGCGGGCAACATGCTCAAGCCGATGCTCGCCCGCGGCGAGCTCCGCATGGTGGGCGCCACCACGCTCGACGAGTACCGCAAGTACATCGAGAAGGACCCCGCCCTCGAGCGCCGCTTCCAGCAGGTCTACGTCGGCGAGCCCTCCGTCGAGGACACCATCGCCATCCTGCGCGGCCTGAAGGAGCGCTACGAGGTCCACCACGGCATCACGATCCAGGACCCCGCCCTGGTCGCCGCCGCGGTGCTCTCGGACCGCTACCTCACCGGGCGCTTCCTGCCGGACAAGGCCATCGACCTCGTCGACGAGGCGGCGGCCAGCCTCGCCATCGAGGTGAAGTCGGTCCCCACCGAGATCGACGTCGTCGAGCGCCGCATCCGGGGGCTCGAGATCGAGAAGGTCGCGCTGGAGAAGGCCGAGGACCCCGCCTCGCGGGAGCGCCTCGCCGCGCTCGAGGAGGAGCTCGCCAACCTGCGGGAGCAGGCCGACTCCCTGCGCGCCCACTGGCAGGCGGAGAAGGACGCGATCGACCACATCAACGAGCTGACCGGACGGCTCGAGCAGCTGCGCGCCGAGGCCGAGCGGGCCGAGCGCGACGGCGACTACACCCGGGCCTCGGAGATCACCTACGGCCACGTGCCGGTGCTCGAGCGCGAGGTCGAGGCCGCCAACGCCCACCTCGCCGAGCTGCAGTCGACGCAGCGGATCCTCAAGCAGGAGGTCGACGAGGAGGACATCGCCGCGGTCGTGTCGAAGTGGACCGGCGTGCCCGTGTCGCGCCTCATGGAGGGCGAGATGGCCAAGCTCGTCCGCCTCGAGGAGGTGCTGCACGAGCGCGTCGTCGGCCAGGACGAGGCCGTCGCCGCCGTCGCCAACGCCATCCGGCGGAGCCGCGCCGGCCTGTCGGACCCGAACCGGCCGATCGGCAGCTTCCTGTTCCTCGGCCCCACCGGCGTCGGCAAGACCGAGCTCGCGCGCAGCCTCGCGGACTTCCTGTTCGACGACGAGCGGGCGATGGTCCGCCTCGACATGAGCGAGTACATGGAGAAGCACTCGGTGAGCCGCCTGGTCGGTGCGCCCCCGGGCTACGTCGGCTACGACGAGGGCGGCCAGCTCACCGAGGCCGTCCGCCGGCGCCCCTACGCCGTCGTGCTGCTCGACGAGGTCGAGAAGGCGCACCCGGACGTGTTCAACATCCTGCTGCAGCTCCTCGACGACGGGCGGCTGACCGACGGCCAGGGCCGCACGGTGTCGTTCACGAACGTCGTGCTCATCATGACCTCGAACCTGCCGGGGGACCCGAGGGACTTCTTCCGTCCGGAGTTCATCAACCGGGTGGACGAGATCGTGCGGTTCCGCACGCTCGACGAGTCCGACATCGCTCGGATCGTGGACATCCAGCTCGCGCGGCTGCAGGAGCGGCTCGACGAGCGCCGCATCACCCTCGAGGTGACCGACGCGGCCCGGGCGAAGCTCGCGCACGACGGGTTCGACCCGGCGTTCGGCGCCCGTCCGCTCAAGCGGGTCATCCAGAAGCAGGTGGGCGACCGCCTGGCGATGGCGATCCTCGAGGGCAAGGTCGCCGACGGGGACTCCGTCACGCTCGACGTGCGCGACGGCGAGTTCGAGCTGCGCTGACCCCCGCACCCGCCCGCCGGGCGTCCACGCGCCCGGCCCCGACACGGAGCGTGCCTCGGTGGTGGCGCTCGCGGTCACCGTGCTGCTGGTCGTCGTGGTCGGGACGCCGAGGTTCGCGGAGTTCCGCGACGTCGACCCCGACCTCGTCGGGCTCACGGACCGCTACAACGGCTGGGACATGTCCTACGAGGGCGACCTCGACCGGGACATCCGGGCCGTGTCCTTCGACGTCTACTCGTACCACGCGTACGTCGAGCACTTCCGCGGCGAGTTCGACCGCTACCCGATCTTCGGCCCGTGGCGGTGGCGGCTGCTGCCGTCGTGGGTCGCGGCGTGGCTGCCCATCGACAACCCGGCGGACGCCTACGCCACCGTGTCGATGGCGTTGCTCGCGATCGGGGGCGCGGCCCTGGTCGCCGCCGCGGCGCGCCAGGGGTTCGGGCCCAGGCAGCAGCTGGCCACGGGCGCCCTCTACACGGTGTCGTTCCCGATGCTCTGGTACGGCACCTCGGGCTACGTGGACGGGTGCGTGGTCGCGGCGATCTGCGTGGGCCTCTACCTGGTGCAGTCGCGCCGATGGTGGCTCTTCCTCGCGTTCCTGCCGATCGGCTTCCTCGTCAAGGAGACCTACCTGATCATCGTGCCGGTCGCGGCCACCTACCTCTGGACACGCGCGCGGAGCCGTCGTGACTGGGTGCCGTTCACCGCGGCGTCGGTGGCGGTCGTGCTCGTCGCGTGGTTCGGGGTGCGCGCGCTGCTGCACACGCCCCGCACGCTCGACTGGCTCCCGAGGTGGTCCGCCTTCTCCTGGAACACGTCGCGGCCCGAGGCGATCGGCAGCTTCGTGCTGACCTGCGGTGTCGCCGTGCCGCTCGCCGTGTGGTTCGCACGCCGCCTCGTGCGTGCCCGCGACGACGAGGCCGGAGGTGGCCGGGAGGACTTCGCACGCAACCTGCACCTGATCGTCGGGCTCGGCATGGGCCTCGCGGTCGCGCTGCACGGATTCGCCGCCGCCTACGCGGATGGGCGGCACGCATGGACGACGTACCCGTTCGCGACGATCCTCGCCGTGATGGCCGTGCCGGAGCTGCTCGAGCGCCGGCGCGCGGTCGCGCGGCAGGAGAGCACGACCCAGTGAGGTGCCCGACGTGACCGCCGAGACCGATCTGCGCGGCGACCCGCCGACCTCGACGAGGACCATGGTCCGCGTCGGCCTGCTGCTCAGCCTCGTGGTGCTGCTGCTGGGCTCGGTGCGCTTCGCCCGCTACGACTGGACCGGGCTCCCGATCGAGCGGGCACCGCTCAGCACGGAGCGGCAGGTGAGCCCCGAGTGCCTGGAGCAGATCGGCACGTACACGACCGAGTCCGGCCGGGTCGTCGAGCGCGTCGTGGTCGACGAGCAGCAGTACATGGCGCTCGTGCAGTACTTCCGCGGCGTGCCGGAGTCCGAGCTGCAGTGGACCTGCCTGTACGACCCGTTCTCGTACCGGTCCGGGGTGTCGTGGCTGGCCCACTGGCTGCCCTTCGACGAGGCGCTCTCCCTCGCCGTCACCAACGTCGTGCTGCTGCTCGCCTCGGTCTGGCTCGTGCTCGCCACGCTACGGGCGTCCGGGGTCACCCCGAGGGTGCTGCTCGCCACGGGCGTGCTCTTCACCGTCGGGTGGAACACCTTCTACTTCGGCTCAGGGCTGCTCGTGGAGACGGGCGTGCTCTTCGCCGTCGCGCTCGGCTGGTACCTGATCGTCACCAGACGGGCGATGGCGAGTCGTCCCGCTGCTCGCGCTCGCGTTCCCGTTGAAGGAGACCGTCGGCATCCTCGTGCCGGTCATGCTCGCCTGGGCGCGGCGCGCGAGCACCGCGAGCGCCGCGACGGCGGCCACCTCGCGTGGGCGCCCGCCGCCGCGGCCGCGGTCGCGTTCGTCGCCGGCGTGGTCGTCTGGCGGGGCCACCTGCTCCCCACGCCCGACGCGTCGTGGCAGGTCACGCCCAGCCTCACGAACACCACCCACAACCTGACCGACGTCGTCAGCCTGTTCTCGTTCGCGGTGGGCGTCGGCCCCCTCTTCATCCCCGCGTTCCTGCAGTGCCGGCGCATGGCCCGGGAGGACGGGTGGTTCCGGGTCCTCCTGCACCCCGCGGTCGTGGGGGTCGTGCTGACGCTCGGCATCAGCGCCTGGTCCTTCATCACCGTCGACCTCACGCCGCGACTCATGTGGATGGGCTTCCCGTTCGCCGCGTCGCTGGCCGCCGACTGGTGGGCCGAGGGTCGGCCCCGGGAGTGGCTCGAGTCGGCACCGGTGCCCGGGGCGCTCAGGTGACCCCGGGAACCCGCCCCCTGCCGGTGTGCGCGCGAGCAGCCGCCGCGCCGGCCATCGACCGGTGACCGCCGTCCGCCGCGACGACGGCGGGATCATGGAGCGCGTCGGGGCGCTGGACGGGATCCGCGGCCTCGCGGTGCTGTTCGTCCTGCTCTACCACTCCGGTGCTGCCGTGCTCGGCGGGTTCCTCCTGCAGAGCGGCGTCGACTTGTTCTTCGTGCTGTCCGGCTTCCTGATCACGACGATCCTCGTGAGGACGAGGGACCGGTCGGACTACTTCCGGCTCTTCTACCTGCGCCGTGCCGTGCGCATCTTCCCGCTCTACTACCTCGTGCTCGGGGCGATGGTCGCGGGCGCAGCGCTCGCCATCGCCGCGGGGGTGCACGCGAACCTCGGCTACCCCGAAGCCCAGAACCTCCTCGACAACCAGGGATGGGGATGGCTCTACCAGGTGAACAACCTGATCGCGTTCGAGGGGCCGAACGCCTTCCCCGCGATGTCGCACCTGTGGTCGCTCTCCGTGGAGGAGCAGTTCTACCTGGCGTGGCCGCTCGTCGTGTTCTTCGTCCCGCGGCGCCACCTCTTCTCGGTGTGCGTCGGCCTGGCGGCCTTCTCGATGGTGTTCCGCTCGGTGAGCTACGTCGTGATCGAGCGCGACTTCGCGTACCACTTCACGCTCTGCCGCTTCGACGGTCTCGCCCTCGGCGCCGCCGGAGCGGTCGTGCTCCTCACTCCGTCGCTGCGCACGCGCTTCGGGCCGTGGATCGACTGGTTCGCACGTCGGTGGTGGATCGTGCTGGTGCTGCTGATCATGCCGGAATCGCTCGCGCTGCTGCCGGGCTTCACGATCCTGTCGCTCGCCTACCTCGGCCTGGTGCTCAGCGCGAACGAGGGCCGACTCGAAGGGTTCCCGAAGCGCTGCTTGCACAGCGCCTTCCTCGCCCACCTCGGGAAGTACTCCTACGCGCTGTACATCATCCAGTTCCCGATCACCCGAGCCGTCCTGCCGTTCACGCCGACCGAGGTCGTGCTCGTCGACACGATCTTCCACGTCGTCGTCATCGGTGGGGCGTCCTACGTGTTGGCCCGCGTGTCGTGGGTGTTGTGGGAGCGCCCGTGGCTGAAGCTCAAGGGCCGGTTCGCCTACGGGTGAACGCGGGTTAGCATCGACGGTCCCCTGAGAGCGATCGAGGAGAATCCGCGTGCCGGCGACCGTCGTGGTGGGCACCCAGTGGGGTGACGAGGGCAAGGGCAAGCTGACCGACCTCGTCGCCAAGGAGATGCAGGTGGTGGTCCGCTACCAGGGCGGCCACAACGCCGGCCACACCCTGGTCGTGAACGGGGAGTCGTTCGCGCTGCAGCTGATCCCCTCGGGCGTGCTCTACGACCACATCGTCCCCGTGATCGGCAACGGGGTGGTCGTCGACCCCGTCGTGATGCTGGACGAGATCGACGGGCTGGAGGCGAGGGGCGTCGACTGCTCGCGGCTGCGGGTGTCCGGCAACGCCCACCTGATCCTCCCGTACCACCAGGAGCTCGACCGCCTGATCGAGCGGCACCTCGGCAAGAACAAGCTCGGCACGACCAAGCGGGGGATCGGGCCCGCCTACGCGGACAAGGCCAGCCGGGTCGGGCTGCGGGTGCAGGACCTGCTCGACCCGGGGATCTTCCGCGAGAAGCTCGCGGCGGTGCTCGCCGAGAAGAACCTGGTGCTGGCGAAGGTGTACAACCGCCTCGGGTTCGACCCCGACGAGCTGGCCGACCGGTACCTCGAGGAGGTCGCGCCCCGGGTGGCGCCCTACGTCGCCGACACGGTCTCGCTCGTCCACGAGTCGCTCGAGCGGGGCGAGCACGTGCTGCTCGAGGGCGCGCAGGCGACCTTCCTGGACCTCGACCACGGCACCTATCCGTTCGTGACCTCGTCCAACCCGATCGCGGGCGGCGCGTGCGTCGGCGCCGGGGTAGGGCCCCGCGACATCGACCGGGTGATCGGCATCGCCAAGGCGTACGTCACCCGGGTGGGCTCCGGCCCGATGCCCACCGAGCTGTTCGACGAGGTGGGTGACCTGCTGGTCGAGCGGGGCCACGAGTTCGGCGTCAACACCAAGCGCCGGCGCCGCCCGGGCTGGTTCGACGCGGTCATGCTGCGCCACGCCGTGCGGCTCAACTCGCTCAGCGAGCTGGCCATCACCAAGCTCGACATCCTCGACACGCTCGACACCCTCAAGGTGTGCGTCGCGTACGAGGTCGACGGTGTCCGCCACGAGCACCTCCCGTACCACCAGTCCGACCTGCACAAGGCCGTCCCGGTGTACGAGGAGCTCCCGGGCTGGAAGACCGACCTCTCGCAGGTCACCGAGCGCCGCGACCTGCCGGCGAACGCGGTGACCTACCTCGAGTTCCTCGAGGAGCAGGTCGGTGTGCCGATCTCGATCGTCGGCACCGGGCCCGGCCGCGACCAGTACGTCCACTTCTCCGCCTGACCCCCCCGAACCACAGGAGCCGCCACATGACCGTCGTGAAGATCAACGCGATCGAGGTGCCCGAGGGTGCCGGACCGGAGCTCGAGGCACGCTTCGCCGCGCGGGCCGGGGCGGTGGAGCAGTCGCCCGGCTTCCAGGGCTTCCAGCTGCTGCGCCCGGTCGAGGGCGAGGACCGCTACTTCGTCATGACCTGGTGGGAGTCGGAGGAGGCCTTCCAGGCGTGGCTCGGGAGCCAGGACTTCGCGAAGGGCCACGCGAACGCGGGTGGCGCCGCGGCGGCGTCCGGCGGCCATCCCGGTGGGGGTCATCCCGGTGGGGGCCATCCCGGCGGCGGGCAGGGGCCGGTCGCCACGGGCTCGTCGTTGCTCTCCTTCGAGGTGGTCGAGCGCGTCGACCCACCGTCGTCGTGAAGGTCTGCGTCGTCGGCAGCGGTGGCCGCGAGCACGCGCTCGCCCACGTGCTCGGGCGCAGCGCCGAGGTGGTGGTGACGCCCGGCAACGCGGGCATCCCGGGCTCGGTGTCGACGCCGCCGGAGGAGGTCGAGGCCGACCTGTTCGTGATCGGCCCGGAGGCCCCGCTCGTCGACGGGCTCGCCGACCGACTGCGTGCCGCGGGGCGGCTCGTGTTCGGGCCGGGTGCCGACGGCGCACGCCTGGAGGGGTCCAAGGCGTGGATGAAGGAGCTGCTCGTCGAGGCGGGCGTGCCCACGGCCCGCCACGGCACCTTCACACGCGCCGAGGAGGCGCACGCCTTCCTCGACTCGATGGCGCCGCCGTTCGTCGTGAAGACCGACGGCCTGGCTGCCGGCAAGGGCGTGCTCGTCACCGAGTCGCTCACCGAGGCGCACAACGCCGTCGAGGACTACCTGTCCGGGATGGCGTTCGGGGACGCCGGGCAGACCGTCGTCATCGAGGAGGGGCTCAGCGGCCCCGAGCTGTCGGTGCTCGCGGTCTGCGACGGCGAGCGCGCGGTGCCCCTCGCCCCGGCGCAGGACTTCAAGCGCCTCTCGGACGGGGACGAGGGTCCCAACACCGGCGGGATGGGCGCGTACTCACCGGTGCCGCTCGTCGACGACGCGCTCCTCGCCGAGGTGATGGACCGCTTCGTCGAGCCCACCCTCGCCGCGCTGCGCTCCCGGGGGATCGACTACCGCGGCGTCCTCTACGCCGGGCTCATGCTCACCGCGGACGGCCCGAAGATCCTCGAGTACAACGCCCGCTTCGGCGACCCCGAGTGCCAGGTCGTGGTCCCGCGGCTCACCTCGGACCTCACCGAGCTGCTCGCGCAGGCGGCGTCGGGGTCGATCACCTCCACCCCCACCTTCAGCGACGACCACATGGTCACCGTCGTCTGCGCGTCCGAGGGCTACCCGTCCTCGCCGCGGACCGGCGACGTCATCGAGGGCCTGGACGACGCCGCCGCCGTGCCCGGGGTGACGGTGTTCTGCGCGGGGGTGGGCGCGGGCGAGGACGGACGGCTCGTGACCGCCGGAGGGCGCGTGCTCAACGTCTGCGGGTCGGGTCCGACCCTCGCGGAGGCCCGCCAGCGCGCCTACGACGCGGTGTCGCGGATCTCGTGGCCCGGGATGCAGCACCGCTCCGACATCGCGCTGGACGCGGCCGGCGGGTCGTGAGCGGGGGCCCTGCCGGCGGCGGGCCGGTCGTCGGGATCGTCGGGGGTGGCCAGCTCGCCCGGATGCTGGCCGAGGCGGCCACGCCGCTCGGCGTGCACGTCCGGGTGCTCGCCGGGCCGGCGGACGAGGGAGCCCCGGAGGTCGTGCCGGACGTCGTGGTGGGCGCGGCGGACGATCCGGACGCGCTGCGCGCCTTCGCCGCCGGCGTCGACGTCGTCACCTTCGACCACGAGAACGTGGACCACGCCGCGCTCGAGGAGGTGGAGCGCGCCGGCACCCCGGTCCGGCCCGGCGTGTCGACCCTGCGGTACTCCGACAAGGCCCACCAGCGCCGCAGCTTCGAGGCGGCGGGGCTGCCGGTGCCGCCGTTCGCGGTCGTCGACCCGGTCGGCGCCCCCGGGCCCGCGGTCGAGGTGGCGCTGCGCTTCGCGGAGGCCCACGGCGGCGACGACGGGCGCATCGTGTGCAAGGCGAGCCGCGGCGGCTACGACGGCCGCGGCGTGTGGATGCCCACCACGGACGAGCTCCCGGCGTTCCTCGCGGGCTACGGCGGCGCGCCGCTGGTGCTCGAGCCCCTGCTCGAGCTCGAGCGGGAGGTCGCGGTGCTCGTCGCCCGCCGGCCGTCCGGCGAGGTGGCGGCGTGGCCGGTGCTCGAGACGGTCCAGGTCGACGGCATGTGCGACGAGGTGCTGCTGCCGGCGTCGCTGCCGTCCGGTCTGGAGGAGGCGGCGGCCCGCATCGGCGAGGCGGTCGCGACGACGACCGGCGCCGTGGGCGTGGTCGCCGTCGAGCTCTTCGTGCTCGCGGGCGCCGACGGGCCCCGGCTGCTCGTCAACGAGATCGCCCCGAGGGTCCACAACTCCGGGCACCTGACCATCGAGGCGTGCCGCACGTCCCAGTTCGAGCAGCACCTGCGCGCGGTGCTCGACTGGCCGCTGGGCCCCGTCGACCCGATCTGGCCCGCGGCCGCGATGGCCAACGTGGTCGGCGGCGAGTCCGGCGACCCGCGGGAGCGCCAGGCCGACGCACTGGCGGCCGTGCCGCACGCCCACCTCCACCTGTACGGCAAGGCACCGCGGCCCGCCCGCAAGGTCGGGCACGTGACGGTGGTGGGCGACGAGCTCGCCGCCTGCCGCCGCGACGCCGGCCTCGCGGCCGACGTCCTCTCCGGCGTGGGAGGATCGGCGGATGGTTGACGTGGGCATCATCATGGGCAGCTCGTCGGACCTCCCGGTCATGGAGGCGGCTGCGGCCGTGCTCGACGAGTTCGGGGTCGTCCACGAGGTGCGCGTCGTGTCCGCGCACCGCAGCCCGATGCGCATGGTCGCCTACGCGAGGGAGGCGAAGGAGCGGGGGCTCAAGGTCCTCATCGCCGGTGCGGGCGGCGCCGCGCACCTGCCGGGGATGGTCGCCTCGCTCACGACGCTGCCGGTCATCGGCGTGCCGGTGCCGACCGAACACCTGCGGGGCGTGGACTCGCTGCACTCGATCGTGCAGATGCCCGGCGGCGTGCCGGTGGCGACGATGGCGATCGGCGGCGCGCGCAACGCCGGGCTGATGGCGGTCCGGATCCTCGCCGTGTCCGACGAGGTGCTCGCCGGCCGCCTGGCGGAGGACCAGGCGCGCCTCGAGGAGTACGCACGGGCCCAGGACGAGGAGCTCGCCCGGGCCCGGGGCGACGCGGGCCCCGAGGGGTGAGCGCCGCACGCCCCGTCCTGCGCACCGCGCTGGTGCTCGGCGGCACGAGCGACATCGCCGCGGCCGTGCTGCGCCGGCTGGTGCCGGAGGGGCTCGAGCAGGTGGTCCTGGCGGTCCGGGACCCGTCGGCCGCGGTGGGGGACCTGCCCCTGGCTCCCGGGTCGGTGACCGTCCAGCGGTGGGACGCCCGCGACACCGCGTCCCACGCGGACGTGGTCGCCTCCGCGTTCGAACGGCTCGGACACGTCGACCTGGTCCTGTGCGCGGTCGGCGCGCTCGGCCACCACGCGGGCCGTTCGATGGGCGCCGAGCAGGTGGAGGACATGGTCGCCACCAACTTCGCCGGACCGGCCGCCGCCCTCGCGGTCGTGGCGGACCGCCTCGCCGAGCAGGGCGACGGCACCATCGTCGTCCTCAGCTCGGTCGCCGGCGTCCGTCCCCGCCGGTCGAACTACGTCTACGGGTCGTCGAAGTCGGGCCTCGACGCCTACGCGCGAGGGCTCGGCGACGCGCTCTGGGGCACCGGTGTGCAGGTGCTGGTGGTGCGACCGGGCTTCGTGCGCTCCCGGATGACCGAGGGCCTCGAGCCGGCCCCGTTCGCCAGCACCCCGCCCGAGGTCGCGGAGGCGGTCGCACGGCGCCTCGCCTCGGGGAAGGGCGGCGTGCTCTGGGTCCCCCGGCTGCTCGGGCCGCTCTTCGCCGTCATGGCGAACCTCCCCGCCGGCCTCTGGCGGCGAGTGGCCGGCGACCGCTGAGCCGGCGACCGCTGAGCCGCGCGGTGGCGGCGCCGGGGTGCGGTCAGCCCGGGTAGCGCTGGCTCCAACCGCCCGGGACGTCCTCCGCGCCGACGGACCCCTCCATCCACTCGCGCTCGGTGTCCTGCGAGGGTGGGGGCGGTGGCGGCGGGGTGGACTTCGGCGGCGAGATCGGCCGCTGCATCGCGAGCCGCTGGCGGATCGAGCGCCGGGTGAGCTTGGGGCGTCCCGTCGACTGGCGGCGGACGCCGCCCGCCTCGAGCGCGCACGCGATGCACATCGGCGGCTTGGCCGCGCCGAAGGGGAACACCACGCACTCGGGGCAGAACTGGTGGCCGCACTCGCCACAGATGTGGTGGGCCATCGTCATGGGGTGCTTCACGCACGAGAACGACACCGCGCGACCTCCTGGGGCACCGGATCACCTCAGGATCGGCAGGTCCGTCCGGCGGCTTGAGCCGTCGTCCACGGCCGGTCCGCCGGATGGCCGCCCGGGCGTCCGGCGGGGGAGAATGTGCGCCGTGACCGCCGTCCCCAACGTCCTCGCCGCCCGCTACGCCAGCCCCGAGATGGTCGAGGTGTGGTCCGCGACCAACAAGGTGGTGCTGGAGCGCAGGCTGTGGATCGCGGTGATGAGGGCCCAGCGCGAGCTGGGCATCGACGTGCCCGAGGAGGCCATCGAGGCCTACGAGAAGGTCGTCGACCGCGTCGACCTCGACTCGATCGAGGCGCGCGAGCGCGTGACCCGCCACGACGTGAAGGCGCGGCTCGAGGAGTTCAGCGCGCTCGCCGGCCACGAGCACGCCCACAAGGGCATGACCTCGCGGGACCTGACCGAGAACGTCGAGCAGATGCAGGTGCGTCGGTCGCTGGAGCTGCTCCGCACCCGCGCCGTGGCCTCGGTGCTGCGCCTCGCCCGCATCGCGGCCGAGCACGCGGAGACCGTGATGGTCGGCCGCAGCCACAACGTGGCCGCGCAGGCGACCACGCTCGGCAAGCGGCTCGCGAACTACGGCGAGGAGCTGCTCGTCGCGCTGGAGCGGCTCGACTCGCTGCTCGAGCGCTACCCCCTGCGCGGCCTCAAGGGGCCGGTGGGCACGCAGCAGGACCAGCTCGACCTGCTCGGCGGCGACCTCGGGAGGCTGGAGGAGCTCGAGCGCCGCGTCGCCGAGCACCTCGGCTTCCGCCGGGTCATGACCAACGTCGGGCAGGTGTACCCCCGCTCGCTGGACCTCGACGTCGTCGCCGCGCTCGTGCAGCTCGTCGCGGGGCCGTCCTCGCTGGCGACGACGCTGCGGCTGATGGCCGGCAACGAGCTCGTCACCGAGGGATTCCGGCCCGGCCAGGTCGGCTCGTCCGCGATGCCGCACAAGATGAACGCCCGGAGCTCGGAGCGCATCAACGGGTTCCGGGTCATCCTCAACGGGCACCTCGCGATGGCCGCCGGGCTGGCGGGCGAGCAGTGGAACGAGGGCGACGTGTCGTGCTCGGTCGTTCGCCGCGTCGTGCTGCCCGACGCCTGCTTCGCGGCGGACGGCGCGTTCCAGACGCTGCTCGACGTGCTCGACGGGTTCGGGGCGTACCCCGCGGTGATCGAGCGCGAGCTGCGGCGCTACCTGCCGTTCCTCGCCACCACCAAGGTGCTGATGGCGGCGGTGCGCGCCGGGGTGGGGCGCGAGGTCGCGCACGAGGTCGTCAAGGAGCACGCCGTCGCGGTCGCCCTCCGCATGAGGGCCGAGGGCGCCGAGGGCAACGACCTGGTCGACCGCCTCGCAGCGGACCCGCGGCTCGGCCTGGACCGGGCCGCGCTCGACGAGGCCCTCGGCGAACCGCTGTCGTTCGTCGGCAACGCGACCGGCCAGGTGGCGGAGTTCGTCCGTGCCGCCGAGGAGCTCGCGGCTCGCCACCCCGACGCCGCGGCCTACGAGGGCGAGGAGATCCTGTGACCCTGACGGAGGTGCCCGACCTGGGCCTGCCGCGGGTGCACCGCGGCAAGGTGCGCGAGCTGTTCGACGCGGGGGAGGGGCGGCTGCTGATGGTCGCGACCGACCGGCTGTCCGCGTTCGACGTCGTCATGGCCGAGGCGGTCCCCGACAAGGGCAGGGTCCTCACCGCGATGTCGGTGTTCTGGTTCGAGGAGCTGTCCCACGTCATCGGCAGCCACCTCATCTCCACGTCGCTGGACTCGCTGCCCGAGCACGCCCGGCACCCCGCGCTCGAGGGCCGCATGATGCTGTGCCACCGCGCCGAGATGCTGCCGGTCGAGTGCATCGTGCGCGGCTTCGTCGCCGGCTCGGCGTGGAAGGAGTACCGCCACCACGGCACGATCCACGGCATGCCGGCCCCCAGCGGGCTGCGGGAGGCGGACCGGCTCCCCGAGCCGATGTTCACGCCGTCGACCAAGGCAGCGGTCGGCGACCACGACGAGAACATCGACTTCGACACCGCGGTGGAGCTGCTCGGCGGGGAGATGGCCGAGCAGGTCCGCGAGGTGAGCCTGCGGATGTACTCCGAGGCGGCGGCCCGTGCCGAGCAGGCGGGGTTCCTGCTCGCGGACACCAAGTTCGAACTGGGCCTCGTCCCCGACGGCCAGGGCGGGAAGCGGCTGGTGGTCGCGGACGAGCTGCTGACGCCCGACTCGTCGCGCTTCTGGCGCGCCTCGGACTGGCATCCGGGGTCGACGCCGCAGGGGTTCGACAAGCAGCCGGTGCGGGACTTCCTCGAGTCGCTCATGTGGGACAAGCGGCCGCCGGCCCCGCCGCTGCCCGTCGACGTCGTCGCCGCCACGGCCGGGAGGTACCGCGAGGCCTACGAGGCGATCTGTGGCAGGTCGCTGGACGCGTGGCCCGGCGCCACTGTGGGAGGATCTGCCCCATGACGTTCGATGTCGCGGTGGAGGTCCGGCTGCGGCCGGGCATCGCCGACCCGGAAGGCTCCACGATCGAGCGGGCGCTCCCTGCGCTCGGCTTCGAGGGGGTGTCGGGCGTGTCGGTGGGCAAGAGCATCCGGTTCCGTGTCGAGGCCCCCGACGAGGGGAGCGCGCGGGAGCTCGTGCAGGACATGTGCGACCGCTTCCTCACCAACCCCGTCATCGAGGAGGCCGAGATCGCGCTCACCCCCGCGGCGACGGCCGCCGCGGTGGACTGAAGGAGGACCCCGAGTGGCCACGAGGATCGCCGTCATCCGCTTCCCCGGGACCAACTGCGAGTTCGACGTGGCCGAGGCGCTGTCGGACCTCGGTGCCACCGCCGACATCCTCTTCCACGACGAGCGGTCGCTCGGCGGTGCGGATGCCGTGGTGATCGCCGGCGGGTTCGCGCACGGCGACTACCTGCGCCCGGGTGCGATCGCCCGGTTCTCCCCGATCATGGATGCGATCCGCAGGTTCGCCGACGAGGGCGGGCCCGTGATCGGCATCTGCAACGGGTTCCAGGTCCTCACCGAAGCGCACATGCTGCCCGGCGCGCTGCAGAAGAACGCCGGCTCGAAGTTCCGGTGCGAGACGGTGGAGCTGCGCGTCGAATCGACGAGGTCACCGCTCACGAGCCGCGCGCAGGTGGGTGACGTGCTGCGGCTCCCGATCAACCACTTCGAGGGCAACTACACCTGCTCGCCCGAGACGCTGGAGGAGCTGCGGGCGGAGGACAGGATCATCCTCCGCTACGTCGACAACCCCAACGGTTCGGTCGACGACATCGCGGGCATCTGCAACGCCGGCCGCAACGTCGTGGGTCTCATGCCGCACCCCGAGCGCGCCTGCAACGAGCTGCTCGGATCGGGTGACGGCATCGTGATGATGCGCTCGCTCATCGACGCGGCGTCCGCCGCCGCAGCGGCCGCCTGAACGGGCCGTCCCGACCAGCTCGGACAGCCATCGCCCTCGGGCCCCGTGGCCCGCGATCGGGCCGGTTCGCCGCCCCGTGCCGCCGGACGCTGCACGGGTGAGCGCTCCCCCCACCGGGAGGGGCGACGAACCGACGTCGGGGTCAGCTCGAACGGCTGATCCCGGCCTCCTTGAGCACCGAGGCCGGCACGCCGATCTCGCGCCACGCCTGGTAGGAGATGCCACGGCGCTCGCTGTACGACTTCGCCGCAGCGATGAAGTCCTTCTCGACCTCTGACAGGTCGACCGCGTCTTCCATTCGCTTCAACTCGGCGTTCAGGTCCAGTCGTTCCTGGACGAGGTTGAGCCGGGTCACGGGGTCCGCGGTGGCCAGTTCTTGTTCGATCGCCTCGAGCCGCTTGTTGATCGATTCGGGCGTCCGCTTGCGCCCTCTTCTCGGCCGGTGTTGCTCGAGCGCTTCGAGATACCTCTTCACCGCCCGACCTTCTGCACGTCCGGCGGCCATTGCCGCCTTGTGTGCCTCGGTGATTTCCTTTGGTCCTCGTCGTGCCATAGTTGTGAATTCCACACCCGATCGGGTCCGGGAGCAAGGCGAACCTTCCAGGGGTGCCGTACAGTGCCCGGTGGTTCGTGGGATAGCGTCCGTGGCCATGACCGACGTGACGACGGGCGCCGCGCCGGGCGCGGAGCCGACCCACCGGGCGCTCGGGCTCACCGACGCGGAGCTGGATCTCATCAGGGAGGCCCTCGGGCGCGAGCCGAACCACCTCGAGCTCGCCATGTACTCGGTGATGTGGTCCGAGCACTGCTCCTACAAGAGCTCGCGCCTCCACCTCCGCCGCTTCCCCACCGAGGCGCCGTGGGTGCTCGTCGGCCCGGGCGAGGGCGCCGGCGTCGTGGACGTCGGTGACGGCATCGCCGCGGCCATCCGGATCGAGAGCCACAACCACCCCTCCGCCATTGAGCCCTACCAGGGCGCGGCGACCGGGGTCGGCGGCATCCTGCGCGACATCTTCTCGGTGGGCGCGCGCCCCATCGCGGTGATGGACCCGCTGCGGTTCGGCCCGCTGGACGACCCCCGGTCCCGCTGGATCGCGGAGGGCGCGGTGTCGGGCATCTCCGGCTACGGCAACTCCGTCGGGGTCCCGACCGTCGGCGGCGAGACCGTGTTCGACGAGGCCTACCGCGACAACCCGCTGGTGAACGTGCTGTGCCTCGGGACCATGCCGAAGGAGCGCCTCGTGCTGGGCCGCGCCGAGGGCGAGGGGAACCTCGCGGTGCTGCTCGGCGCGTCCACCGGGCGCGACGGCATCGGCGGCGTGTCGGTGCTCGCGTCCGCCGGCTTCTCCGACGACGAGGCCGACGCGGAGAAGCGCCCGAGCGTGCAGGTCGGCGACCCGTTCGAGGAGAAGCGGCTGATCGAGGCCTGCCTCGAGCTGCTCGACCGCGACCTCGCCGTGGGCGTGCAGGACCTGGGCGGTGCGGGCATCACCTGCGCGACCGCGGAGACCGCCGCCAAGGCGGGTGCCGGGATGGACGTGCACGTCGACGCCGTCCACCTCCGCGAGACCGGCATGGTGCCCTTCGAGGTCATGACCTCGGAGTCCCAGGAGCGGATGCTCGCCATCGTCGAGCCCTCGAACCTCGACGCGGTGCTCGAGATCGCCCGCCGCTGGGAGATCAAGGCGTCGGTCATCGGCAAGGTCACCGGCAACGGCCGGCTCCGCGTCCTCGACACCGAGGGCGGCGAGGTGCTCGGCGACGTGCCCGCGCGGTCCCTCGAGGACGAGGCGCCGCTCTACGACCGCGAGCGCGCCGAGCCGGCTGACCTGGCCGAGCGCAGGGCCGACGGCGCCGGTCGCCTCCCCGCGCCCGAGGACGCGGGCACGGACCTGCTCGGGATGCTGTGCGACACCTCGTGGGTGTGGAGCCAGTACGACCACATGCTGTTCCTCAACACGGTCGAGGGCCCCGGCGGCGACGCCGCGGTGCTGCGGCTCAAGCACCCGACCACCGGGGTGGACACGGGCCGGGGCCTGGCGCTCACCACCGACGGCAACCACCTGTGGGGGGCCGTCGATCCCCGCGGTGCGGGCCGGATGACCGTCGCGGAGTCGGTGATGAACCTCGCGGTGGTCGGCGCGCGCCCGCTCGCGATGGTCAACTGCCTCAACTTCGGGAACCCCGAGCACCCCGAGGTCATGTGGCAGCTCTCCGAGAGCATCGACGGGCTCAGCGAGGCGCTCGTCGCCCTGGGCATCCCGTGCGTCGGGGGCAACGTCAGCCTCTACAACGAGAGCGACGGCCGCGACATCGACCCCACCGCGGTGATCGGGCTGCTCGGCGTCATCGACCGCCTCGACCGGCGGCCCCCGGGGGTGCGCCTCGTCGAGGGCGGCCGGCTGGTCCTCGTCGGTGAGACGACGCCCGAGCTGTCGGGCTCGCGCTGGGCGGCGGACCGTGGCCACCGGGGCCGCGGGACCCTCCCGCCGGTCGACCTCGACGCGGTCGGGCGTGCCGCCGCCGCGGTGCGCGAGCTCGTGTCGGCGGGGCAGGTCCTCGGCGCCCACGACGTGTCCGAGGGCGGGCTGGGCCTCGCGCTCGCCGAGATGTCCGTCGCCTCCGGCGTCGGGTTCCGGGTCGCCGGGGTGGACGACCACGCGCACCTCTTCTCCGAGTCGTCGGGGCGGGCGGTGCTCTGCGTCGCTGCCGACCGGGTGGACGACGTCACCCGGTCGCTGGACGCGCAGGGCGTGCCGCACTCGCTCCTCGGTGAGGCCGTCGGCGACCGGCTCGTGGTGGAGGGCCTCGTCGACGTCGCGCTCGACGTCGCGACCGCCCGCTGGCGCGACCGGCTCCCCGAGGCGCTCGGGTCGGGCACCGCGCAGGTCTGACGCACCCCGATGACGGTCGGGCGGTTCGCCCCCTCGCCGTCGGGCAGTCTGCACCTCGGCAGCCTCCGCACCGCCCTGCTGGCGTGGTGCGCGGCGCGCCACGAGCGCGGACGGTTCCTCGTACGGATGGAGGACCTCACCACCGGTGCCGCACCGGTGCGCGAGCGCGAGCAGCTCGAGGACCTGGCCATGCTCGGCCTGCACCACGACGGGCCGGTCGTCCGCCAGTCCGAGCGCACCCACCTCTACGACGCCGCGATCGACCGGCTGACCGCCTCGGGGCTCACCTACCCCTGCTACTGCAGCCGCCGCGAGATCCGGGAGGCCGCGGCCGCCCCGCACGGGCCACCGACGGGGACCTACCCGGGCACCTGCCGTGACCTCACCGACGCCGCTCGCCGCGCCCGCGAGCGGGACGGTCGTCGCCCGGCCCTGCGCCTCCGTGCCGGCGGCGAGGTCGTCGGGTTCGTCGACCGGCTCGTCGGCGAGCACGAAGCGGAGGTGGACGACTTCGTGCTGCGCCGCGCGGACGGTGTGGCCGCGTACAACCTCGCCGTGGTCGTCGACGACGCCGACCAGGGCGTCGACCAGGTCGTCCGCGGTGACGACCTCGTCCCGACCACGCCGAGGCAGGTGCTGCTCCAGCGGCTGCTCGGGCTGCCCACCCCGGAGTACCTGCACGTGCCGCTCGTGCTCGGACCCGACGGCGAGCGCCTCGCGAAGCGCCACGGCGCGGTCGGGTTGGGGGACCGGCTGGCGGCGGGCGACACGCCCGAAGGGGTGATCGGCATGCTCGCCGCCTCGCTCGACCTGGCCGAGCCCGGCGAGCGCCTCACCGCGGACGAGGTGCTGGAGCGCTTCGACCCCGACCGGATCCCGACCCGGCCCTGGGTGCTCGACCCGTCGGACCTCCCGGCCGGGTGAGCCCGGGCGGCGGTCCGGGGTGCGGCGCGAAATCCGCCGGCCGCTCGGCGGGTTCCCCCATCGCCCCGGCGTTCGGGGCCCACAGCCGCCGTGTGGAAGGATGAGCCACGTGAGCCGCCACCCCCAGGTCGACGAGGGCGCGTCCCCCAGCCACGAGGACGCCGTCACGGGCGGGGACGCCCTCGACGGCAAGCCACGCGAGGCCTGCGGGGTCTTCGGGGTGCACGCGCCCGGCAGCCCCGTGGCGCACCTGGCCTACCTCGGCATCTACGCGCTGCAGCACCGCGGGCAGGAGTCCGCCGGGATGGCCACCTCCGACGGGGACCACATCACGGTCGTGAAGGACATGGGGCTCGTGTCCAACGTCTTCGACGACCGGACGCTGGTCGCGCTCGACGGCGACCTGGCGATCGGCCACACCCGCTACTCGACCACCGGGTCGAGCATGTGGAAGAACTCCCAGCCGCTGTTCCGCGACGCCGGCCAGACCCAGTTCGCCCTCGCCCACAACGGCAACCTCGTGAACACCGCCGAGCTGGCGGAGGACGCCGGCATGCTCGCCGGCACGGTCGCGAGCGACACCGAGGCCATGGCCGAGCAGATCGCGCGTGCGTGCGAGCGGCTCGAAGGCGGCGACGACCTGCTCGAGCGGGCGCTGATCGAGGTGCTGCCGCGCTTCGAGGGTGCGTTCTCGCTCACGCTGCTCGACCGCGAGCGGGTGATCGGCGTGCGCGACCCGCACGGGTTCCGGCCCCTCTGCCTCGGGAAGCTCGACTCCGGGTGGGTGCTCGCCTCCGAGACCCCGGCGCTCGACATCGTCGGCGCCCGGTTCGTCCGCGAGCTCGAGCCCGGCGAGATGGTCGTGATCGACCGCGACGGCGTGCGGTCCCGGCACCCGTTCGGCAAGGAGTCGGCCGACCCCCGGCTGTGCGTGTTCGAGTTCGTGTACTTCGCCCGGCCCGACTCGCAGCTCTACGACCGCAACGTGCACCAGGCGCGGGTCCGCATGGGCGAGCAGCTGGCGAAGCAGTCGCCGGTGGAGGCCGACCTCGTCATGGGAGTGCCCGAGTCCGGGATCCCCGCGGCGGAGGGCTACGCACGGCACTCGGGCCTGCCGTTCGGACACGGCCTCGTGAAGAACCGCTACATCGGGCGTACCTTCATCGCCCCCAGCCAGGCGATGCGCTCGCTGGGGGTGCGGATGAAGCTGAACCCCCTGCGGGAGAACATCGAGGGCAAGCGGCTCGTCGTCGTCGACGACTCGATCGTGCGGGGCACCACGACCCGGGCGATGATCGAGATGCTGCGCGCCGCGGGGGCGAAGGAGATCCACATGCGGATCTCCTCCCCGCCGTACAAGTGGCCCTGCTTCTACGGCATGGACACCGGCACCCGTGGCGAGCTGCTCGCCGCGAACATGGACGTCGAGGAGATCCGCCGGTACCTCGGGGTCGACACGCTGTCCTACCTGACCCTCGACGGCCTGCTCGAGGCGATCGGCGCGCCCGGCGCAGGGTTCTGCACCGCCTGCCTGACCGGTGAGTACCCCGTGGAGATCCGCTCCTCCGCCGCCCGGGGCGTGCTCGACGACGAGCGCGACGGCTCCGACGACGTCGTCGTGGCGCCGGAGGTGGACCTGCTCGAGGCGACCCCGGGGAACCGCGGCAGTGGGTGAGACCTACGAGGCCGCCGGCGTCTCCATCGGTGCCGGCGAGGCGGCGGTCGAGGCGATCAAGGCCGACGTGCGGTCGACGTTCCGCCCGGAGGTCATCGGCGACATCGGCGGCTTCGGCGGCCTGTTCCGCTTCGACCCCTCCAGGTACCGTGACCCGATCCTCGTCTCGTCGACCGACGGCGTCGGGACGAAGGCCGAGGTCGCCCGCCTCGTCGGGAAGTTCGACACGATCGGCATCGACCTGGTGGCGATGTGCGTCGACGACCTCGTGTGCGCCGGCGCCGAGCCGCTGTTCTTCCTCGACTACATCTCGGTCGGCCGGCTCGACCCCGACCACGTCAAGCAGCTCGTCTCGGGCGTGGCGGAGGGGTGCCGGCAGGCGGGCTGCGCGCTGATCGGCGGCGAGATGGCGGAGCACCCCGGCGTGATGGAGCCGGGCCAGTTCGACCTGGTGGGCTTCGCCGTCGGGGTCGTCGAGCGCGACCGGATGCTGACCGACGACCGGGTGGCGCCCGGCGACGTGCTCATCGGGCTGCCGTCGCCCGGCCTGCGCTCCAACGGCTACTCGCTGGCACGCCGCCTGATGTTCGAGGTCGCCGGGCGCAGCACCGGGGACCGTGCGTGGGACGGTCCGGACGCGCCGACCGTGGGGGAGGAGCTGCTCGTCCCCTCCGTGATCTACGCGCCCGCGATCCGCTCGCTGCTGGACCAGGTCGAGGTCCACGCCGTGGCGCACATCACCGGCGGCGGCCTCCCCGGCAACCTCGACCGGGTGATCGGTTCCGGCAACGACGCGGTGGTCGACCCGGGCGCCTGGGAGCAGCCGAGGATCTTCACCGAGCTGCAGCGCATCGGTTCCGTGGGCGACGACGAGATGCGCAAGGTCTTCAACCTCGGCATCGGCATGGTCGTCGCGGTCCCGCCCGGCGTCGAGCACCGGGCGATCGACGTGCTGCGCACCGCCGGCCACCGCGCCCGGCGGATCGGCGAGGTGGTGGCGGGGAACGGCGAGGTGCACTTCTCGGACTGAGGGGTGCCGGAAGGGGGGGACGGGGACATGCCGGACGGGTTCGACGCGCCGCGTGCGCACGGTTCGCTGTCGTCGTGGGACGACTACCCGGTGCACCAGGTCGCCGAGACCGTGCGACACGTCGCGACCAGCGACCGCAACTTCTACGACCGGTACTACTTCAACTGCCACTCCAACGACGGGGAGGCGTTCCTGGTCGTCGGGATGGGCCAGTACCCGAACCTCGGGGTGCAGGACGCGTTCGCCTGTCTGGTGCACGGCAGCACCCACCGGGTCGTCCGCGCGTCGCGGGAGCTGGGGGACCGGATGGACCTGTCGGTGGGGCCGCTGTCCGTCGAGGTCGTCCGGCCGCTGCGGGAGCTGCGCGTCACCTGCGAGCCGGACCGCCCCGACGGTGGCCGGGGTGACCTGTCCTTCGACCTGCACTGGGTCGGCAGCACCCCCGCCTACGAGGAGCCGCGCCAGTTCCTGCGCAAGCACGGGCGGGTGCTGTTCGACACCATGCGGCTGGCACAGACCGGCCGCTGGAGCGGCACCATCACCTCGGGTGACCGCACCTTCGAGGTGGCGCCCGACACGTGGTGGGGGACCCGGGACCGCAGCTGGGGTGTCCGGCCGGTGGGGGAGGAGGAGCCCGCCGGCATCCGCACCGAGGGCCAGATGGTCGGCATGTGGAACTACGCCCCGATGCAGTTCGAGGACCACTCGATCCTCTACATGGTCAACGAGCACGCGGACGGCCACCGGGAGCTGTCGGAGGCGGTGCGCATCTGGAACGACCCGGACCGTCCGCCCGAGCCGCTCGGCCGCCCGGAGCACGACGCGGTGCTCACGCCCGGCACCCGTCGCATCGAGCACTCGCTGCTGCGGTTCCCCGAGGCGCCCGGCGGCGGCCTCGAGGTCGACGTCGCGCCGCTGCTCGACTGCTGGCTGATGCTGGGGACCGGGTACGGCCTCGAGCAGGACTGGCGCCACGGCATGTACCAGGGCCCGCTGGTCGTACAGGACCTGGAGGTGGACTACGAGCGCGAGCCCGAGCGCCTCTTCGGGCTCGTCGACCAGGTCGCCCGGTTCGAGCAGCGGGGCGGACCCGCCTCCGGGGCGGTCGGGTACGGCCTCCACGAGTTCTTCTTCATCGGGGGGTTCCCCCGGTACGGCCTGGTCGACTGGGACCCGGCGCCCTGACCGCGGGCGGGTGTCAGCTGGCGAGCTCGACGCTGCGCAGCCGCGCGTCCTCCGGCGAGTCACCCGTGGTGGCCGCGAGCAGCCGCGTGTAGCGGTCGATGCGGGCCGTGCTGCGCGCCGCGGCGCGCTGCTCGGCCTCCACGGCCCGGTCGACCGCCTCGGCGAGCTCCTCCTCGGTGCGCAGGAGCCGCACTGCGGTGCCGAGCGGCCGCGGGGGAGCGTCCTCGGACGGTTCGGTCCGGGTACGGGTGAGTCGCAGGCCGGCCACGACGAGCGCGGCGGTCACGAAGAGCGCGAGCACGACTGCTCCGACCATCACGAGACCTCCTCGGTTCGACGTACCGTCCGACGCGTCCGGCCCACGCCGCCCGGGGGCCGCGGTGCCGGCGCTGGGGTCACGATTAGCACTCTCAGTCGTCGAGTGCCAGCAGCCCCGGTCGCCGGGGCCCCGCATCGTCGGGGTCTCCGCCGGACCGAGTCGGAGGGTCGGCCCCACCGGCGGTAGCCTGCGAACGGTATGGCTGACACCCCCACCCCCGCCTACTCGGTCCGCGTCCGGGTCCGAATCGCCAACGAGCCCGGGATGCTGGGCCGCCTCGCGATCGCGATCGGTGACGTAGGCGGCAACATCTCGGCCCTCCGGGGCTTCGAGGTGAAGTCGGCGACCCTCGACGAGGACGTCGTGGTGAACTGCCGCAGCGTCGCCCACCAGGAGCAGGTGCGCGCCGCGATCGAGGGGATCGACGGCATCGAGGTGCTCGAGTTCGAGGACCGGACGTTCCACATGCACGAGGGCGGCAAGATCGAGGTGCTCCCGCTCGCCCCCGTGCGCGACATCGAGGACCTGTCGATGGCGTACACCCCGGGCGTCGCCCGGGTGTGCATGGAGATCGCGAAGAACCCGGCGGCCGCCCACCGCTACACGATCAAGCGCAACACGGTCGCGATCGTCTCCGACGGCACCGCGGTGCTCGGGCTCGGCGACATCGGCCCGGAGGGCGCGATGCCGGTCATGGAGGGCAAGGCGCTGCTGTTCAAGCACTTCGCCGGCGTCGACGCGTTCCCCATCTGCCTCAACACCAAGGACCCGGAGGAGATCATCGAGACCGTCCTCCGCCTCGAGCCGACCTTCGGGGGCATCAACCTCGAGGACATCGCCGCGCCGGGCGCCTTCGAGGTCGAGCGCCGGCTCGACGAGGTGATGGACATCCCGGTGTTCCACGACGACCAGCACGGCACCGCGATCGTGACGCTCGCGGCGCTCGAGAACGCGCTGCGCATCGTCGGCAAGCGCATGGAGGACCTCAAGGTCGTCGTGGCCGGCGTCGGGGCCGCCGGCGTCGCCGTGTCCAAGATCCTCATGAACGCCGGTGCCCGCAACGTCATCGGCGTCGATCGCCAGGGCGCCGTGCACACCGGGCGCAGCGAGCTGAACTCGTCGAAGCAGTGGTTCGCCGAGCACACGAACCCGGAGGGCCTGACGGGGTCGATCTCCGAGGTCCTGCCGGGGGCGGACGTGTTCATCGGCCTCTCCGGGCCGGACCTCATCACCCGCGACGACGTGCTGGGGATGGCGAAGGACCCGATCGTGTTCGCGATGGCGAACCCCGACCCCGAGATCCGCCCCGAGCTGATCTCGGACATCGCCGCGGTGATCGCCACCGGCAGGTCGGACTTCCCGAACCAGATCAACAACGTGCTCGCGTTCCCCGGTGTGTTCCGGGGCGCGCTCGACGCGGGTGCCCGCCAGATCACCGAGAACATGAAGGTCGCGGCGGCCAGGGCGATCGCCTCGACCGTGCCCGAGGAGGACCTCGCGCCGGACTTCGTGATCCCCTCGGTGTTCAACCCTGACGTGGTCGTCGCCGTTGCCAGGGCGTGCGGCGAGGCGGCGAGGGCCGACGGCGTCTGCCGCTGAGCGGCACGCACGAGACGGGCACCGGGGGGTCGGGATGGGTGCGGGCGAGTTTGGTGGGACGGCCGTGGAGGCCACGCAGGCCGCGGCCGGCGGGGGGAGCCCCCGCGACGGCGGGTCGGCCGCGACGGCGGGTGAGCAGCGGCTGAGCTCCCACCTCGAGCGGCTCCTCGAGGGTCGCCGGGCGGTCGTGGAGGGGGCCCTCTACGTGCTCGCCGCGGTCGCGGCCTGGATCGTGCGGTTCGTCCAGGACGACGCGTTCATCACCTACCGCTACGCGCGCAACCTCGCACGGGGCGAGGGCCTGGTGTTCAACGCGGGCGAGGAGGTGGAGGGCTACACCAACTTCCTCTGGACGCTGCTGCACGTGGTGCCGGAGAGGTTCGGATGGTCCTCGCCGGTGTTCAGCCAGGTGGTTGGCATCGCCCTCATGGTCGCCACCGTGGCGGTCACCCTGCGGCTCGCACGGCGGTTGTTCGGCTCGGAGGGCTTCGCGCTCCTCGTCGCGCTCGTGTTGCTCGGCAACATGACCTTCCTCGCGTACGCGACGGGAGGCCTGGAGACGATGTTGCAGACGCTGCTCGTGCTCAGCGTCGCATCCCTGCTGTTCCCCGCGGGGGCCGGCGACGACCGCGCGTGGCGGTCGCGCCGGGTCGCGGCCGGGGCGCTCGCCGGCCTCGCGGTCATGACGCGCCTCGACTCGACGGTGCTCGTGGGCACCTGGCTGGTGGTCCACCTCGTCGTCCGCTGGCGCGAGGACCCGCCCGAGCTGCGGACCCGCCGCCTGGCCGCCGGGCTCGTGCAGTTCGGCCTGCCCGTCGCGGTGCTCGTCCTGCCCTGGCTGGGCTGGAAGCTCGCGTACTACGGCGAGCTGCTGCCGAACACCTTCCACGCGAAGTCGGCGGGCAACCCGATCGTGCCGCCGCTCTACGGCGTCTTCTACCTCGTGGTGTTCGCCGTGTCGTACGCGGCGTTCCTGCTCGTGGGCCGGTTCCGCAAGTACCGCGGCGAGCTGTTCGCGGTGCCGGGGGTGGGGCACCTCCTGGCGGTCGTGCCGGTGTGGTGCCTCTACATCTGCGCGGTCGGCGGCGACTTCATGGAGTTCCGCTTCATGGTCCCGGTCATGCCCGTGCTGGCCATCGTGGCCGCGTTCCTGCTCGACCGCTACGTGAACCGCCGCTCGCAGGTGCTGCTCGTGGCCGTGCTGCTCGCGTTCTCCGGAGCACACCGGATCATGCCGACGATCATCCCGTACCCGGTGCTGACCTTCCGCGAGCTGAGCCACTGGCCCAACGAGTCGACCACCACCTGGAAGGGCAAGGGCGAGCTGCTCGCCCGGGAGTTCCCCGGCGGCCCGGACGTGCCGGGGCAGCCGATCCTCGCGGTCGCGCCGCTCGGCGTGCTCCCGTACTACGCGGACCTCACCACGATCGACATGTTGGGGCTCACCGACCCCTACGTGGCCCGCCACGGGGAGGTGATCGAGCCGTACTACCCCGGGCACGTGCGCATGGCGCCCGTCGACTACCTGGTGGAGCGCGAGGTCAACCTCGTGCTCGCACAGCCCGGATCGACCGACCCCGAACCCGGCCGCACCGCGTACCGCCTGTCGGAGATCACCTTCCTCTACCCGAGCGTCGACCTGCGGGACCTCCCGGAGCACGCGCGGGTCATCGAGGTGCCCCAGGTCGACGGGTCGGCCTGGCTGATCATCTACCTGACCCCGAACGACCGCGTCGACGAGGCGATCGAGCGGAACGGCTGGGCGACCTACCCGATCGAGCACAGCTGCCGGGCCGAGGACCTCGAACTCGTCGACCCGTCCGAGCCCCTCGCCGGGCTCGTGAACGGCCTGTCACGGCTCATCAGCGAGCGCACCTGCCCCGACCTGTGATCCGGTCGGGCGGCGCCGATCGCCCTCCGGTCAGCTGTCCGGCGCCGGCACGGCCGCGCCGGACGCGCCCGGATCCGCGGTGCGGACCTTCATCCGCATCGCGGGCAGCTCGACGTACCGGTGCGTCACCTCCTGCACGACCACGAGGATCGGCAGGTACATCAGCAGGGCGAGGAGCTCGGAGCGCTTCGCCACCGTCTCCATCAGCAGCACGCCGATCGGCACGTGCAGCAGGTAGATGCCGTAGCTGCGCGCCCCGACCTTGGTGAGGAACGGCCGTGACAGGAAGCGGGCGACCCGGTGGTCGGGGTAGCGGGCCACCGTGATGACGATCACCGCGAAGCACGCGGACGCGACGGTGAAGCCGAACTTCCCCCAGTAGAGGCCGTCGTGCAGGGACCCGCCCTCGGGCACGAGGAAGGGCACGTAGAGCCCGAACGGCTTCGCGGCCGTGGTGCCCACGAAGATCGTGAACAGCAGCACGACGGTCGCGACCGTCGCGGCGCGCCGCATCACCGTCTCCATGCGCGGCGACCAGGTCGTCGGCAGGCGGGCGTTGGCGAAGGCCAGCACCACGCCGAGCATGAGCGCGTCGGGCCGCTGGTACCAGGCGAAGCGGGGTCCCACGTGCCCGGTGAAGCGGGCGACGCCGATGAACACCCAGGCGGCGAGGAAGGCGACCATGAGCTGGGTGACCCACCGCCGGCGGACGACGAACAGCACGAGCAGCACGCCGAAGACGTAGAAGTGCTCCTCGACCGACAGCGACCACAGCTGGATCAGCGGACGGATGACCGCGTCGCCACCCTCGGCGAGCTCGATGTGGACCGGGTGGACGATGTGGTACACGTACGCGCCGCCGGCCATGACGTCGCTGATCGCCTTGTCGAGCAGCTCGCGGTTGTCGGTCAGCAGGTGCACCGCGAGCGACGCGACCAGCGTGCCGGCCAGCACCAGGTACGCCATCGGCAGCAGGCGGAGGGCGCGGCGCGTGTAGAAGCGGCGCAGGCTGACCGTGCCCGACCGCCGGTCCTCCTCGAGCAGCAGCGTCGTGATGAGGAAGCCGCTGATCACGAAGAACATGTCCACGACGAGCGCGAACGACGCGAACGGCACGAAGGTGGCGTGCACGAGGATCACCAGCATCACGCCGAGGCCGCGCATGCCGTCCAGCGGCGGCGCGTAGCCGAGCTTCGGCGCCCGGCTGACGAAGTGGTCCGCGGCATCAGCGGGACCACGGTCCCTCGGCTGCACCTCGCCAGCGCCCACGCGTGCTCCCCCCGCCGCCTCGACCAAGGACCCCGACACCTTACCGGTGTCGTCCCGTCGAGCATCCACCAGACCGCCGTGGGCGCGGACCTACGTTGGTGTGGTCGGGCCGTCGTCGGGCCGGCCCGGGCGAGGTGGTGGACATGGAGGTCCGACACACCGCGGTGGCCCGAGTCCGGGCCAGGGGGAGTGTGGCCGAGACGGTGCTCGTCGCCGGGTTCGGGCTGGTCGCCGCCGTGGCGACCGCGGTGCCGGTGGCCTGGGTGGCGATGCTGGCGCTCGGAGCGCTCGGTGCACCGGTCCCGTTCCGGGCGGCGCTCCCGGTGGGCATGGTCGCGGCGCTCGTGCCGTTCGCGGCCGGTTCGTTGCTGAGGGGCAGGTCGCAGCAGGGCGCGGCGAGCCACCGCGACGAACCGTGAGGTGGACGTGCCCCGCAACGGTTCCGGGCCAGGCGCTGCGGCCTGGCCCGGTGGGTGGTGGTCGGGACCGGCGTCGATCCGGTGACCTTCCGCTTTTCAGGCGGACGCTCTGCCAACTGAGCTACCCGACCATGGCGGTCCCGACGGGATTTGAACCCGCGACCTCCGGCTTGACAGGCCGGCGTGCACTCCTGACTGCACCACGGGACCTCGTGGCGTGCGGAGCGCCGATCTTAGCCCGTCACCGCCTCGCCCCGGCAAGCTGGGGCGAGGCGGGCCGGTGTCCGCACCCCCAACGGGATTCGAACCCGTGTTACCTGCGTGAAAGGCAGGCGTCCTAGGCCGCTGGACGATGGGGGCTCGTGTGGACGGGGGACTCTACCAGCCGGCGCCCCGCGGATGGCTGGCACCGAACGGTCCGGGAGCGGGGCTCAGGCGGCCAGCGCGGCGACGATGTGCTCGAGCAGGTAGCCGAGGTACTCGTAGGCCGCGAACAGCGGGGCGGCGTCGTCGTCGGGATCGGGGGGTTCCCGGTCCTCCTCGGTCACGTCGAGGATCGTGCCGAGCACGAGGCGCAGGTCGTTCACGGACCGCATCCAGGTCTCGAGCTGCTCCTCGGTGAGCCGATCCTCGCCGAGCGTCTCCTCGACGGCGTCGATCGCGGCGAGGCGCCGCTCCATGAGCTCGGCGCCCGCGAGCGCCGCGTAGCCGCGGTTGCGCTCCTCGTCGTCGCCGTAGGCGGGCGGGAACAGCCGCACCAGGGCGGGGCTGTCGGTGCCCAGCAGCGACCGGAGCTGCACCATGAGGTTCGCGACCAGGCGGCGCTCCTCCTCGCCGAGGTCGACGACGTAGGTGCCGTCGCGCTGCCGGCGGAACGGTCCACGCCGGTCGAAGAGTCCCATCGCTGCCCGCCGTCCCTCGTCCTGCTGCCTCTGGTCCCGCCCCTAGTCCTGCTGCATCGTGGCCCACAGGCCGTGCTCGTGCAGCCGGAACAGGTCGCGCTCGGCCTCCGCCCGCGTGCCGCTCGACACGACCGCCTTGCCCTCGTGGTGGACCTGCAGCATCAGCTGCGTCGCCTTCTCGCGGGAGTAGCCGAACAGCTTCTGCAGGACGTGGGTCACGTACGACATGAGGTTGATCGGGTCGTTCCACACGATCACGACCCAGGGGTGCTCGGTGTCGACGTCGTCGCCCAGGTCGGGCTCGATGACCTCCAGCGGGCTGGTCGTGCTCATCGCCCCACCCCCGCGACCGGCGCCACCGAGGTCCCGGCGGCCGTCGCCGGCTCCGCCGCCTCGGCGGCGGGGCCGGACAGGCCGAGGTGGAACCACACGGTCACGCCGAGCACCGTCGTCGCGCCGGCGATGTGCGCGAGCACGACCCACTCGGGGATGCCCAGCGCGTACTGCGTGTAGCCGATCGCGCCCTGGGCGACGATCGCGGCGAGCAGCGCACCGCCGCGCCGGAGCACGTCGGCAGGGGCGCCACGGCGCGCGAGCAGCACCAGCAGCACGACAACGACGGCGAGGAAGACCCACATGTTGATGCTGTGGACCCGCACCACGTCGGGGATGTGGTAGCCGAACCGGCGCGCCTCGGCGTCGCCCGCGTGGGGCCCGGAGCCCGTGACCAGCGGCCCGGTGACCATGAGCGCCGCCGCGGCGACGACCGCGACCCTGGACAGGTTGAGCTCGGCGGCGGGGACGCGGGGCGCGCGCGGGACGTCGTCGTGGCGGGCCCGCCACGCGAGGGTGACCGCGGCGGCCACGAGCAGCATCGACAGCACGAAGTGGCCGGCGACCGCCAGCGGGTGGAGGTCGACCAGCACGGTGATGCCACCGAGCACGATCTGGCCGAGGACGCCGGCGACCAGCGCCAGGGACCAGAGCACGAGGTCCCGGCGGCGTGGCACCCGCCACAGCGACCCCAGCACCGCCGCGATCACCGAGGCCGAGACGAGCCCGGTGAAGAGCCGGTTGACCTGCTCGATGGCCTGGTTGGGGCTGCCGAACTCGATCAGCTGGTCGCTGGAGCAGTTGGGCCAGGTCTCGCAGCCGAGCCCGGACTCGGTCAGGCGGACCGCCGCGCCGGTGACGACGATGGCGCACAGCATGGCCAGCGCGACGGCGGTGACGGCCCGGTAGCGCCGGGGCGTGACCGCGAACCGCGAGGGGCGGCGGGCCTCCGGCGGCGCCGGAGGGCCGGGCGGGGCGAGGGGGCTCGACATGGTGCTCGCGAGCCTAGGGCGCGGGGGTGACGCGTTGGCAGTGCGGGCACGGCGGACCTACCGTTGGCGTGCCATGGTCGCCCCGGCCCTCCCCCGCCCCCTCACGGCCAGCGCCCGTATCTCCGCCTACGTCGCGCTGACCAAGCCCCGGATCATCGAGCTGCTGCTCGTGACCACCGTGCCGGCCATGGTCGTCGCGGACGGGGGCATGCCCTCCCTGTGGCTCGTCGTCGCCACGGTGGTCGGCGGGGCGCTCGCCGCCGGCGGCGCCAACGCCGTCAACATGTACGTCGACCGCGACATCGACGCGGTCATGGACCGCACCCAGCAGCGGCCCCTCGTGACCGGCGCGGTCACCCCGCGGGCGGCGCTGACCTTCGCGGTCCTGATCGAGGCCGTCGCGTTCGTCTGGCTGTGGGTGCTGGTGAACCCGCTCTCCGCGGTGCTGGGCCTCTCGGCCTGCCTCTTCTACGTGTTCGTCTACACGCTGTGGCTCAAGCGCAGCTCGTCGCAGAACATCGTCATCGGCGGTGCGGCCGGCGCGATCCCCGTCCTCATCGGCTGGTCGTCGGTCACCGACTCGGCACGGGCGACGTTCGGCTGGGCGCCGGTGCTGCTGTTCGCGCTCATGTTCGTCTGGACGCCGCCGCACTTCTGGGCGCTCGCGATCAAGTACAAGGACGACTACGCGAGGGCCGAGGTGCCCATGCTGCCGGTCGTCGCGACGCACCGGCAGACGACGGTGCAGATCGTCGCCTACACCGTGCTGGTCTGGGCCCTGTCGCTCGCCTTCGGGGCCGCCGCCGGGCTCGGCCTCCTGTACTGGGCCGCGGCGATCGCGCTGGGCGCCGCGTTCACCTGGCTGGCGGTGGTCGTCCACCGCACGGAGGCGCCCGCTGCGGCGATCCGGCTCTTCGCGTTCTCGATCACCTACGTGACCCTCCTGTTCGCGGCGATGGCGCTCGACGTGATCCTGCGGAACGGATGGTGAGGTGGGCTGAGTTGAGCGTTTTCTTGGTCGACAGGCGGTGGGGGTAAGGTCCCGACCGCAGTGGCAGGAGCGGCCCGGCAGGGCCCGCGAACCCATGTACCGGACCGCCCTCACGGGTGGCACACACGAGGGCACGACTTCATGGCACTCACCGAGACGAGACCCGAGACAGAGGCTGGCGGGGACGTGCACGCCGAGCAGCCCGCTCCCAGCCAGATCGAGCGGCTGATCGGAACCGGTGACCACCTCACCAACGGCAGGCTCCTGCTCGGCTTCGCACTCGTCCTCGGCACGCTGAGCGCCGTCGGCCTGGGCCTCGCCGCACTCGACCGGACCACCGACGACGGCCTGCTGGGCGGCATCTCCGACGTGCTGTGGCCCAGCTCCCTCGTCGGCCTGGTGCTGATGGGCGTCATGCCGCTGCTGCTGGCGCTCGGCATCGCCGTGGTGCCGCTGCAGGTCGGCTCGCCGTCGATCGCCTTCCCCCGTGCCGCGGGCCTCGCCCTGTGGACCTGGCTCATCGGGGCCCTGCTGTTCATGACGAGCGTCGCGCTCGACGGGGGCGTCGGCGGTGCCGACGACGAGGCGGCCCGCCTCGGGAACCTCTCCATCGGCGTGATGATGGCGGCCCTGGCCCTCGCCGCGGTGTGCGTCGCCACGACCGTGGCCTCCCACCGCCCGCTCGGCATGGGCCTCGCCCGCGTGCCGTTCTTCTCCTGGTCGATGCTCGTCGCCGCCCCGGTGTGGATCCTCTCGCTCGGCGCCGCGGCCGCCCACCTGTTCGTCGGGCACATCGCGGACGCCGACGCCGCCGGGCTCGCCGCCAACTTCGACGAGGGCGTGAGCTGGTTCCTGCGGGCCCCGTCGGTCCATCTGCTCGCCATCCCCGTGCTGGGCATCGCGGCGGACGTCGTCGTCCACCTCACCGGCCGGCGGCTCCGCCCGTACGGGGCGTTCCAGGGCGCCATCGCCGCCTACGCCGTGCTGTCCTTCGGTGCCTGGACCCAGGTGCCGGCTGCCCGCCAGACCGTCCTGTGGGCCGCGTTCGTGCTGCTGGCGGCGCTCCCGGTGCTCGCGACGCTGGGCGGCCTCGTCGATGCGCTCCGCCGCGGCGGCGTCTCGGCCCTCGCCTCGCTCGGCGCCTCGCTCGTGGCGCTGCTCCTCCTGCTCGGCGTCGTCGCCGCAGCGGGGGTGCAGGCGCTCGACACCGCCGGGTCGGGCCAGCTGTGGGACCTCCGCACCGACCTGCTCGGAGATGCGCAGCTGCTCTTCGCGGTCGGCGCGGCGCTGCTCGGCGGCCTCGCCGGGCTCGCCCACTGGAGCGAGCGGCTCTTCGGCGCCCCCGCAGCCGACGGCGTCGCCAAGGGCGGTGCGGCCGCCCTGCTGCTCGGCGGCGCCCTGGCCCCGACCGTGCTCCTGGTCGAGGGGATCGCTGCGGGTGACGGCCGTGACGGCCTGCCCGAGGGCTTGGTCCACGGCCTCGTGGCCGCCGGCGCCCTGCTGCTGGCGCTCGGCGTGCTGGCGGGCATCGCGGCGATGCTCGGCGCGGCCCGGCAGGCCTACGACGGCGTCGAGCCCGCCGGTGACGGCCCCCGGGGCATGACGCTGGAGTGGTCGTCGAGCGGCGCCGCGATCGCAGGTGCCCTCCACGAGGGCCCGGTGCGCTCCCCCTACCCGCTCGCGGATCTCCGGGACGGCGCAGACGAGGAGACCAAGTGATGGCCGACACGACGACCGCACCCACGAAGCTGCCGCCGCCGGTGCTGCCGCGGCGACGGGAGCTGCTCTTCGGCACGGGCTTCGCCACGGCGGGCCTGGTCATGGCGATCGTCACCCTGATCGCCCACTACCTCGCCACCCGCAGCGCGGCCGGCGCGTCGTGGCTCGCGGAGAACGACATCCCGCTCACCCAGCCGAACATGCAGCTCGTCACGCTCGCCATGTCGGCGGTGACGATGCAGTGGGCCGTCTACGCGATCGCCCGCGACGACCGCTACCACACCTACATGGCGCTCGGCATCACGCTCCTGCTCGGCGTCGCCTTCGTGAACCAGACCACCTTCCTGTTCGAGATGGCCGGCATCACGATCGACCAGCCGGAGGGCCCGCTGTTCTACGCGGTGACCGCCGGGCACCTCGCCATGGTCGTCGCCGGGCTGGTCTTCCTGGTGCTGATGGCGTTCCGGGCGCTCGGCGGGCAGTTCTCCAGCCGCCAGCCCGACGGCATCGCGGCCGCCGCCCTCTACTGGTACGCCTGCGTGGGGCTCTACGCCATCATCTGGTACGCCGTCTACGTGCAGAAGTGAGCTGAACGAATGATCACTCGCGGTTCGAAGTACTTCTACGGGGCAGCACTGGTCGGCTACCTCACCGCGCTGGTGTACGGCTTCATCACCGGCGCCTCCGCACACGGCGGCGTGTTCGAGGTCATCAGCTCGGGCGGGATCGTCGACTCCATCGTCGGCCCCATCAGCTTCGGCTGGAAGGGCTGGGTCGGCGACCACGTCGGCTACTCGGTCCTCATGGCGTTCGCCGGCACCATGCTCGTCTTCGGCGGCATGTGCAGCGCCTTCCGGGACGGCTCGGCCGAGGCGGTCGCCGAGATCCAGGGCGCGAAGGTCGACCGGGCCACCGGCGAGGTGACCGGCGACGTCGACCTGCGCATCGCCACGCCGTTCGGCCTCAGCTTCTGGCCGGTGCTCGCCGCGATGTCGGTCGGCGCCGTCGTCGTCGGCGCCACGGTCTCGACCCCGCTGCTCGTCATCGGCTGCATCGGGCTCGTCGTCGCCGGCTTCGAGTGGACGGTGCGTGCCTGGTCCGAGCGGGCGACCGGCGACCCGGCGCTCAACCGCGAGATCCGCAACCGGTTCATGCTCCCGCTCGAGATCCCGGTCGGTGCCGCGATCGCCGTCGGCATCGTCGTGTTCGCGACCTCGCGCATCCTCCTGGCGATCTCGCAGATCGGCGCCGTGTTCTTCATCATCATCGTGGCGAGCCTCGTCTTCGCCATCGCCATCCTGCTCGCCAACCGCCCGCAGCTGAAGCGGTCGGTGCTGGTCGCGGTGCTCCTCATCGGGGGCCTCGCGCTGATCGGCGGTGGCATCGCCGGCGGCATCGCCGGGCCGCGGGAGTCGGGGAACGGCCACGAGGAAGAGGGCGCAGCAGCAGAGTTGGCACCGGCGGTGCGGTCAGCGCCGGCCGGTGGGTCCGTCGAGTCCGGCCCGGCCGGTCACTGAGGGGTACGAAGTGCGGAACAAGCGCAGCGCGGCAATCTGGGCGTCCATCACCGCGGTCGTCCTCATCGTTCTCGGCTACCTGCTCGTCTCGGACCTGGGGAAGGCCGATGGCGACGTCGAGCGGCCGCTCAACACCCTCGCCCCCGCCGGATCCAAGGCCTGGTCGATCTTCGGCCTCATGGTGCCGGTGTACATCGTGGCCGGCATCGTGTTCGTCTCCGTGCAGGTGGGCCTCATCTGGGTCGCCCGCCGCTTCAAGCGCAACGACGACGACGTCGACGGCGTCGACGAGCCGGAGCAGGTGCACGGCAACACCAAGCTCGAGATCGGCTGGACGCTGCTCCCGGCGCTGCTCCTCGCCGTCCTCGCGGTGCCGAACGTGCAGACGATCCTGTCGCTCGACGACGCGGAGGACCCGCTCGAGATCAACGTGATCGGCCACCAGTGGTGGTGGGAGTACCGCTACGACGTCGACGACGACGGCGAGTTCGAGATCATCACGGCGAACGAAGCCGCGATCCCCGTGGGCCGCGACGTCAAGTTCCTCATCCAGTCCCGCGACGTGATCCACAGCTTCTGGATCCCGCAGCTGCAGGGCAAGCTCGACGCGGTGCCGGGACGCACCCACGCGCTCGTCCTGGACGCGGAGGAGCCGGGCCTCTACGAGGGCCAGTGCACCGAGTACTGCGGGCTCTCCCACGGCGTGATGCGGATGCAGGTCAAGGCGCTGCCGCAGGAGGAGTTCGACGAGTGGCTCGAGCTCATGCAGACGCCGCCCGAGCAGCCGACCGACCCGCTCGCGCTCGCCGGCCAGGAGCTGTTCGTCAGCCAGTGCACGATGTGCCACCAGATCGACGGCATCCTCCCCGGCGACACGGCGCCGTTCGAGTACTCGAACGAGCCGGACCAGGACTACGGCGAGACGGTCAACAGCCCGACCCTCGCGAAGAACGCTCCGAACCTGACCCACTTCATGATGCGGCAGAAGTTCGTCGGCGGCCTGCTCGACCTCTACGAGGGCGACCAGGACCCGTCGGTCCGCCCGTGGGAGGATGCGGAGCCGAACGTCAACAACATCAAGCGCTGGTTGCGTGACCCGCTCGGGGTCAAGCCGATGAACCCGGACAACAACCAGGGAATGCCCGACTACGGACTGACGGAGGAGCAGATCGACCAGATCACGGCGTTCCTCCTGACCCTCAAGTGATGTCGCTCCCCGCGACCGAGGAAGTGATGACCTGATGGCGATCACCGAGGAACAGCGACCGCTGGAGCTCACCACCGGCGACGTCGCGGTCACCCAGCCCCACCCGATGGGCGTGTTCGCACGGCCGCGGACGAGCACCGGCTGGCGCTCGTGGGTCAGCACCGTCGACCACAAGAAGATCGGGATCATGTACGGCGTCGCGTCGTTCGTGTTCTTCCTGATCGGTGGCCTCGAGGCGCTCCTGATCCGCGCCCAGCTGGCGGTCCCGGGCAGCGACCTGCTGTCCGCCGACCTCTACAACCAGCTGTTCACGATGCACGGCGTCACGATGGTGTTCCTCGTCGTGATGCCGCTCGCCGCCGCGTTCGCGAACTACCTGATCCCGCTGCAGATCGGCGCCCGGGACGTCGCGATGCCCCGGATGAACGCCCTGTCGCTGTGGGTGTGGCTCGCCGGCGCGATCTTCTTCAACACGTCGTGGCTGCTCGGCGGTGGCGCGGACGGCGGCTGGTTCAACTACGCGCCGAACGCGGGCGTCTCCTTCTCGCCCGGCCACGGCATCGACTTCTACGCCGTCGGCCTCATCATCATGGGCATCGGCTCGACGGTGTCGGCGATCAACCTGACCGTCACGGTGCTCAACATGCGGGCGCCCGGCATGACGCTGATGAAGATGCCGGTCTTCACCTGGATGGCCTTCATCACGCAGGTCCTGCTGGTGTTCGCCCTGCCGGTGATCACCGTCGCCCTGCTGCTCCTCACCTTCGACCGCCTCTTCGACGCGAGCTTCTTCGACGCGACGAAGGGTGGCGACCCGATCATGTGGGAGCACCTCTTCTGGATCTTCGGGCACCCGGAGGTCTACATCATGATCCTGCCGGCCTTCGGCATCGTGTCGGAGGTCATCCCGACCTTCGCCCGCAAGCCGATCTTCGGCTACCCGTTCATGGTCGGCTCCGGCATCGCGATCGGCTTCATGGGCTGGGGCGTGTGGGCCCACCACATGTTCGCCTCGGGCATGGGGCAGATGTCCGTGCTGGCGTTCTCGCTGTCGACGATGTTCATCGCCGTGCCGACCGGCGTGAAGATCCTGAACTGGCTGGCGACCCTCTACGGTGGCCGGCTCAGGTTCACCACCGCGATGCTGTTCGCGTGCGGCCTGGTGGGCATGTTCACCATCGGCGGCCTCTCCGGCGTGAGCCACGCGTTCGCCCCCGGCGACCAGCAGCAGACCGACACCTACTACATCATCGCCCACTTCCACTACGTGCTCTTCGGTGGCGCGATGCTCGGCCTGTTCGCCGGCATGTACTTCTGGTGGCCCAAGATCTTCGGCCACCGCCTCGGTGAGCGCGCCGGCAAGTGGCACTTCTGGCTGATGCTGGTCGGGTTCAACATGACCTTCGGCCCGATGCACATCCTCGGTGTGCAGGGCATGATGCGCCGCACCTGGACCTACACCGAGAACCAGGGGTTCGCGGTGTGGAACCTGGTCTCCACGATCGGGGCGTTCATCCTCGCGGTGTCGATCCTGGTCTTCATCGCCAACGTGGCGCTGAGCTGGCGGAAGCACCGTCGCAACCCGGTCGACGTCGGCCCGGACCCGTGGGACGCACGCGGGATCGAGTGGATGATCCCGTCGCCCACCCCGGAGCACAACTTCGACGAGACCCCGGTCATCGAGGAGTTCGACGAGTTCTGGCACCGCAAGTACGGCCACGACGAGCGCGGCCGGGCCGTGCGGATCGCGAAGACCGAGGACATCGTCCAGAAGGGCGATGCGACGAACGTGCACCTGCCGTCCCCGTCGTACTTCCCGCTCCTCATGGCGCTGGGCCTCCCGCTCATCGGCTACGGGCTGATCTTCAACCTGTGGTGGGCGGTGCCGGGTGGCGTGCTGTTCGTGGCGGGCGTGTTCGGCTGGGTGATGGAGCCGTCGACCGCGCCCGAGGACGACCTCGGCCTCGGGCCGGCCACGCCGTCGACCGACGGGTCCGAGGGCGCGGCCGCGGAGCTCCCGGAGGGCGAGGGCGGCGACGCTGCCGACGCCTCCGAGGGCGAGGCCGAGCAGACCGAGGCGGAGCAGACCGAGGAGGCCCCCGTTGGCTGACGTCACCTTCGACGAGCTCTCCGCCGGGGAGCTCCCCGCGGAGGCTCACCCCACCGCGACCGGCATCTCCAACGAGAAGCTGTCGATGTGGGTGTTCCTCGCGTCGGACTGCCTCCTGTTCGGCGGCATGATCTCGACGTACCTCGTCTACAAGAACCGTCCCGGCGAGATCGAGGGGCTGGCGGGGTCCGACCTCAAGGTGTCGGAGCTGTTCGACATCCCCTTCACCTCGATGACGTCGTTCATCCTCCTGATGAGCTCGCTCACGATGGTGCTGTCGGTGAACGCCATCGTCCGCAAGGACGTCGCCCGCATGCGGCTGTGGCTGGTGGCCACGTCGATCCTCGGCGGCCTGTTCCTGGGCGGCCAGGTCTACGAGTTCACGGAGTTCGTGAACCACGGCCTGGGCTTCACCACCAACGTCGCCTCGTCCGCGTTCTTCGGGCTCACCGGCCTGCACGGGGTGCACGTCGCCGCGGGCGTGATCATGCTGCTCGTGACGACGGGGTTGTCGTTCCGCAGGCGGATCCACCCCGAGGCCGTCGAGGTGGTCGGCCTCTACTGGCACTTCGTCGACATCGTGTGGGTCCTGATCTTCACCGTCGTCTACCTGATCCCCTGAGGAGCCGGGCATGAGCACTCCCACGGCCGACCTGGCCGGCCACACCACCGAGGCCGAGCACGAGGCGCACCACGGCCCGACCGACGGCCAGTTCTTCACGATCTTCTGGGTGCTCGTCGTGCTGACCGCGCTCGAGGTCAGCACCGAGTGGTGGGACGAGTGGTTCGGCGAGTCGTCCCGCAAGATCGCCGTGCCGCTGCTGATCTTCCTGATGGTCGTGAAGTTCTTCCTGGTGGCCCTGTACTTCATGCACCTCAAGTTCGACCAGCCGATGCTGCGCCGGATCTTCTGGTTCGGTGCGATCGTCGCCATGGCCGTCTACGGCGGGACGCTCACCTCCATGAACTTCTGGGAGGACTCGGGCACCACCCGCTTCAACGACCCGCCACCGGCGCTCGACCGTCCCGCCGAGGGAGGGTCCGACGCCGCCGTCGAACCGGGTGCGGGCTCCGGGCAGACCACCGCCGACGGAGGAAGCTGACGACCGATGACCGCCGCCATCCCGGCCTGGACGCCCCACCCCGAGGTGTGGCTCCTGGCCGGGGCCATGGTGGCGCTCGGTCTCTACGCCACACGGGTCATCCAGCCGAAGGCCGTCGCAGCCGGTGAGCCACCGATCACCCGGCGGCAGAAGGCGTGGTTCGTGCTCGCGGTCGCCGTCTTCTGGATCTCCGCGGACTACCCCGTCCACGAGATCGCCGAGCAGCGCCTCTACTCGGTGCACATGGTGCAGCACTCGCTGCTCATGCTGGTCTTCCCGCCGATGCTGCTGCTGGCCACACCCACGTGGCTGGCGCGGCTGCTGATCGGGCAGGGAGGACCGCGGCGCTTCGTGCGCCACTGGGGACGACCGGCGCCGGCGCTGCTGGTCAACCTCGGCCTCACCGCGGCGATGCACTGGTCGTGGCTGGTCGACACGTCGGTGACCAACGGTGCGCTGCACTACGGCGTGCACGTCGTGATGGTGCTGTCCTCGCTGCTCGTGTGGATGTCGGTGTGCGGGCCGCTGCCCGAGCTGCGGGTCACCCCGCCCGCGCAGATGCTCGTGGTGTTCCTGCTCTCGATCATCCCGACGATCCCGGCCGCCTTCCTCACGACCGCCGAGACCATCCTCTACCGCGCCTACGACCACGGACCCCGCATGTGGGGCCTCAGCGTCCAGCAGGACCAGCAGGTCGCCGGCGTGATCATGAAGGTCGTGACCGGGTCCTACCTCTGGGTGATCATCGCCACGATCTTCTTCCGCTGGGCGCTCGGCGAGCGGGGCGAACAGCAGCGCTACCGGGGCAAGCTCGTGACGGGCACGGAGGTCGTCGCTCCCGGCGACGGCGGCGAGCCGCGCTGAGGGCGGTCGGTCCCGCTCCGTCCTCCGACCTGGGTCACTCCCACCTGAAGGTGGCGGCCGCCACCGCGGGGGCGAGGACCGCCCACGCAGCGAGCGCCACCCAGGCACCCGCACCGACGGTGCGGCCCTCGATGAGCGAACCCGTGAGCACCTCGGCGAGCGGGGCTGCGGGCAGCACCCGGGCGACCGCAGCGACCGCTCCGGGGAGCTCGTCGAGCGGCACCACCATGCCGCCGGTGAGCAGCAGCACGAGGTAGAGGGCGTTCGCCAGGGCGAGGGTGCCGAGCCCCGGGAGCGTCCCGGCCATCAGCAGGCCCAACCCCCCGAACGCGGCGGTGCCGAGCAGCCCGCCCACCAGGGCGGCGGGCCACCCGCCCGCGGCTGGCGACCACCCCAGCGCCAGGGCCACGGCGATCAGCAGGACCCACTGGACGACCTCCACGACCAGGACCGAGGAGATCTTGGCGGCGACCCACCGTGGACGCCCGAGTGGCGAGGCGCCGAGCCGCTTCAGCACCCCGTAGGCCCGCTCGAAGCCGGTGCCGATCCCGAGCGACACCATCGCGGTGGACATCACGGCGAGGGCCAGCACCCCCGGTGCGAGGAAGTCGACCGGCTCGTCGGTGCCGGTCGGCAACACGTCGACGGTCGAGAAGAACACCAGCACCAGCAGCGGGATGCCGAGCGACACGAGCAGCTGCTCACCCTGCCGGGAGGTCAGCGCCAGCTCGGTCCGCAGCTGCGACCAGTAGGCCCTCACGACGCCCCACCGCCCCCGGTCAGCCGGCGCACCACGTCGTCGAGCCGATGGCGGTCGGCCCGCAGGTCGCCGAGGCGGACGTCGTGGCGGGCCATCCACGCCGTCAGCTCGGACAGCAGCGCCGGCGAGGGCGGCGCGAGCACCGCGTACTCACCGGGACGCTCTTCCACGACCCGGTGCCCGAGGTGCGCGGCCAGCGCGTCGAGGTCGAGGCCGGCGGGCGCCGCGAACCGGACCTCCTCCACGGTGCCGTCCAGCAGCGTCGCGGGGCTGCCGGCGGCGACGACCTTGCCCCGGTCCATCACGACGAGGTGGTCGGCGGTCCGTTCGGCCTCGTCGAGGTCGTGGGTGGTCATCAGCACGCACACCCCGTCGTCGCGCAGGCGGCCGAGCACGCGGCGGACGAGGTCGCGGCCCTCCAGGTCCACCCCGGCGGTGGGCTCGTCGAGGAACACCACCCGCGGACGCCCGACGAGGGCGAGGGCGAGCGAGAGGCGGCGCTGCTCGCCACCCGACAACCGCCGGAACGAGGTCCGCGTGCGGTGCGCGAGGCCGACCTCCTCGAGCAGCTCCCGGGGATCGAGCGGGTCGTCGAAGAACCCCGCGTACTGGCGCAGCAGCTCGAGGGGCCGGATCCCGGTGGGGATGCCACCGGCCTGCAGCATGATCCCGACGACCCGTGTGAGCGACCGGTGGTCCCGGATGGGGTCGAGGCCGAGCACCGAGGTGCGTCCCGAGCTCGCGCGCCGGTAGCCCTCGAGGTGCTCGACGGTGGAGGTCTTGCCCGCTCCGTTGGGACCGAGCAACACGGTGACCTCACCGGAGGCGGCCGAGAAGGCAGCACCGTCCACGGCGGTCACCGATCCGTACCGGACCACCAGGTCCTCGACGACGACGGCCGGTCCGCTCACGGCGGCGACCCTACCCAGCCCGCCCGCCGCCCCGGCAGTCCGGCACCCGGCGACACGGGCGCCCGCCCCCGGCTGCTCACGGGGCCAGGAGCTCGGCGCGCAGCTGGTCGACGTCGTGGGCGACCGAGCGGGCGCCGGCGTCGACCAGCTCGGTGCCCGAGCTGTAGCCCCACGCCACCCCGATGCAGTCGATGCCGTGGGCCGCCGCGCCGAGCACGTCGTAGTGGCGGTCGCCGACCATCACGCACTCGCCCGGGTCGGGGCGGCCGAGCCCGTCGAGCGCCCGGTCGATGACGCGGGTCTTGGTCGTCGCGGTGCCGTCCATGGACGCGGCGCCCACGGCCTCGAAGTGCCCGCGCAGGCCGAAGTGCTCGAGCATCACGTGCGTCGGGCCCTCGGCCTTCGAGGTGGCGGTCGCCAGGCGGTGCCCGCTGCGGGCGAGCGCCTCGATCAGCTCCGCCATCCCGGGGTACAGCTCCGCCTGGTACGCACCCCACTCCAGGTAGCGCTCCCGGTAGTGCAGGACCGCGTCGTCGGCGCGCTCCTCGGGCACGCCGGCCTCGACCAGCATCTCCCTCAGCGGAGGGCCGACGTTGGACGCCAGCACCTCACGTGGCGGCACGGGCAGGCCGAGCGCTGCGAACGCGTGCTCCATGCAGCCGACGATGCCCGCTTCGGAGTCCCACACCGTCCCATCGAGGTCGAACAGCACGATCACGGCAGCGAGGATCGCCGCTGCGCGACGGGAGCGCCAACCGCGGCGCGGGTTCGGGGAGGCCGCCGGCGGCGGGTAGCCTCCGCGCCATGCTGGACGTCCGAGCGATCCGCAACGACCCGGACGCCGTGAAGGCGTCGCTCGCCCGCCGCGGCGAGGACACCTCCGTGGTGGACGAGGTGCACCGGCTCGACGCCGAGCTCCGCTCCCTGTCGGGCCGGCGCGACCAGCTGCGCGCCGAGATCCGGGTGATCTCGAACGAGGTCGGCGCCCTCCACCGCGAGCAGCGACGGGAGGAGGCCGAGGAGCTCCAGGCCCAGAGCCGGGCGCTCGGCGCGGAGGAGAAGGAGCTCGACGAGCGTGCGGACGAGGTCGCGGCACAGCTGCGCGAGCTGTTGCTGCGCATCCCGAACCTGCCCGCGGACGACAGCCCGGACGGCGCCGGCGAGGAGGACAACGTCGTGCTGCGCGTCGAGCAGTACGACGAGTCCCGCTACGAGGAGCACCAGCGCGTGCCGCACTGGGTGATCGGGGAGGAGCTGGGCATCCTCGACGTCGAGCGGGCCGTGAAGATGTCCGGCTCGATGTTCGTGATGTACCGCGGGCAGGGGGCGCGGCTGGTGCGTGCGCTCGTGCAGTTCGCGCTCGACCGCAGCGCCGACCTCTACGAGGAGGTCCGGCCTCCGACGCTCGTGCGGACCGAGACGATGGTCGCCACCGGCCACCTCCCGAAGTTCGTCGACGAGGCGTACCACGTCGAGCGCGACGACCTCTGGGCGATCCCCACCGCCGAGGTGCCGCTCACCTCGCTCGCACGCGACGAGATCCTGCCCGAGTCGGAGCTGCCCCGTCGCTTCTGCGCGCACACCAGCTGCTTCCGGCGCGAGGCCGGGTCCGCGGGGAAGGACACCCGGGGGCTGCTGCGGGTCCACGAGTTCGACAAGGTCGAGATCCTCGCCTACTGCACACCCGACCAGGCGGCGGAGGTGCACGCCGAGCTGCTCGCCCGCGCCGAGGCGAACGTCCGCGACCTGGGGCTGGCCTACCGCATCGTCGACCTGTGCACCGGGGACCTCGGCAACAGCGCCGCCCGGACCTTCGACATCGAGGTGTACGCCCCCGGCGCCGACCAGTGGCTGGAGGTCAGCTCCGTGTCGTGGTTCAGCGACTACCAGGCACGGCGGGCCAACCTCCGCTACCGGCCCGAGGGCGGCCGCGGGACCGAGGTGCTCCACACACTGAACGGCTCCGCGCTCGCGGTGCCGAGGGTGTGGGCCGCGCTCGTCGAGACGTACCGGCAGCCCGACGGCACCGTGGCGGTGCCGGAGCCGCTGCAGCCGTACCTCGGCGGGGCCACCCGCATCGGCTGAGCCACCCGGATGGGCTGAGCCACCCGGATGGGCTGAGCCACCCGGATGGGCTGAGCGCGCCGACCGGACGCGCCGGCGGTCACCGGAGCCGACCCGGATCGCTCAGGGCACCAGGCGTCCCAGCCACGCCTCGCTCGTCAGCCAGACGAGCCCGGCGCAGCTCAGCACGCCGACCGCGACCTGCTGCCACCGCCGCTCCGCCCACTGGGCCAGGGCGACGACGAAGGGCACCACGACCAGCCCGTACCGCCCGAGCGAATCGGTGACCTGCGCGGAGAGGAGCACCACCAGCGAGGCCCCGGCGTACGCGAGCCACGACAGGGGCTGCCGGCGGCGCACCGCGACCACCGCCAGTCCGACCAACAGCGCCATGAACCCGAGGTTGTAGACGTCCCGGAAGTCGCCCTTCAGCGCCTCGCCGACCGGTTCGAGCACCCGGGTGAGGGGGTCCTGGAAGCCGCCCCGGATCTCCTGCTGGATCCGCACCGGCTCCCACCAGTCGCCGGTCGACGCGGCGATCCACGCCATGGCGGCGACCAGGCCGAGCACCGGCCCCACCAGGCCGACGACCACCTCGACCGGCCTCGGTCGGGGCCGCTGCCGGAGCAGCTCCACCGCGATGGCCACGACCACCAGCCCGCCGACCGGCCGGACCATCGCCGCGAACGCGCCGATCGCACCGGCGGCCACGAACGAGCGCCGCTGCAGCGCCAGGAGGACGCCGCACACCGCGACCAGCGCGAGCCCCTCGGAGTACGCGAACACGAGCGAGAACGCCGAGGGGAACACCGCGACCATCCACGCCGCCCGACGCGCGCACGGTCGGTCGCCCAGGGCCTCGACCACGAGCCGCCACAGCAGCACCGCCCCGGCGAGCGCCGCGAGGTTGTTCACGACCACGAGGGCGACGTCCTCCCGCCCGCCGACCAGCGGCGCGAGCACCCTTCCGAGCCCGGGGTAGACGGGGAAGAACCGCGACGAGCCGTCGACGCTCCCGTACCACTGCTCCGCGAGGACCCGGTACCAGGTGCCGTCCCAGGTCACGAGGCCCTCGCGGAGGTGCTGGTCGCCACGTGGCGTGTCGAGCACGTCGAGCATCCCATGGGCGAGGAGGTGCCCCGCCGTGACGCAGACCCGCGCGAGGACCCAGCCGGCGAGGGCGGCGAGCACGCCCTCGCGCCAGCGGGGGGCGGCCCGCTCGTCCGCCCCCTCCGCCCGGCTCACGCCGGCGGGCGCAGCGCCCACAGGTTGGCGACCTCGTCGTGGCGGTCGTCGTCGCGCTCGACGAGCACGGTCACCTCGCGGCCGGCGGCGAGCAGGTTGAACACCTGCTCGCACCGGCCCTCGAAGGTCCGGTAGGTGAACGCCGCGACGACGTACACCGTCGTGTCGCCCGAGGTGCGCTCCTCGAGCGCCGCCACGAACTCCGCGGGGTCGGACGACTCGTTGCGCTCCCCGTAGTCGACCCAGTCGACGAACCGGGGGTCGCCGCCGCTCGGGTAGGGGACGACCTCCGGCGGGTCCTCCAGCTCCCGTTCGAGCTGCCGGTGGGTGGCGACGCCCAGCTGGTCGGGGCACGCCACCACCACCGCGTCGCCACCGTGGGCGGCGAGGTCCGCGGCGATCTGCTCCGCGACGACGTCGGTCTGGGACCGCTCGAAGCGCACGACCGAGATGCTGCCCCAGGTGCACGCGGCGACGATCGCCGCGAGCACCGCGGCGGCCACGAGCGGACGGCGCAGCACCGCGACGCCGGCGGCGACGCACAGGACGAACAGTGGGAAGACCACCGCCGCGTACCGGCTGGAGAACGTGTTGCCCGACACGTACGCGGTCAGCCAGCCGATCGCCATCGTCGCGGTGCCCACCACCACCTCCGGACGCACCCGCGCCGCGACGGGGTCGCCGAGCACCGTGCGCCCGTCCCGGCCGAGGACCGCGACCGCCGCGAGCCCCGCCAGCGCCGCGAGGAGGTACGACAGCAGCTGGGCGATGCCGAAGCGGGCACCCGCGAAGTCGACGAGCGTGATGACCGCGACCGAAGCGGGCCCGAAGCGCTCGCCCCACGGCGTGCCCGTGTGCTGCGCCTGGTACAGGAGGTCGGGCAGCCACGGCAGGAACAGGACGCCGCCCGCGGCGAGCGCGGCCAGGAGCGCGACCGCGCCGGCCCGCCGGGGCGCGTCGGGCGCGCGCCAGACCCTCCACAGGGCGAGCAGCCCGACCGCGGCGAGGAACCACATCGACCAGTAGTGGGTCCACAGCAGCGTCGCGGCCACGAGCGCCGCGCCGGCCGCCCGCGGCGCCAACCCCCGCGCGGTGCTGCCGAGCCTGCCCGACAGCAGGTCGTCGGCCAGGAGGTAGCCGCCGGTGACCAGCAGGATCACCAGCGAGTACATCCGCAGCTCCGCCGCGTAGCGGATGCCGAACGGCATCACCGCGGCGATGGCGAGCGCGGCCAGGCCCGTGCGGCGCGCCCCCAGGCCCTCCGCCCCCGCGCGGGACGCGAGGCGCCGACCGGCGAGGTAGGTGAGCGGCAGCGACAGCATCGAGCACACGCCCGGCAGCGCACGCAGCCACCAGTCGGAGCGACCGCCGATCGACGCCCAGAGGTGGGTGAGCACGTAGAACAGCGGCGGGTGCCCGTCCCGTCGCAGCGCCTCGGGGATCTCGCCGATCGGCAGGTCCGCGATGTTGGCGGTGAGCGCCTCGTCCAGCCACATCCCGGACCGGGGGAGGAAGCGGAGCACCGTGCCGACGGCGACGGCGACCGCGGTGACCCCGAGGAGGATGCGGTCGGGCTCCGGGCCTTGGTCCTGGCGGGCGGTCGACCCGGCGTGTGAGGTGTGCATCGGCGTCGGGTTGGTGCTCGTGGTGACGGGTTCGGTCGGCACGGGCCGACGACCGGCCGAGACTACCGGTCGCCCGGTCGCGTCCCGGTGACCAGCTCCCGCACCTGCTCGGCGACCACTGCGGTCGTCTCCGCCCACGTGGGGGTCCGGTGCGCGGCCGCGGCCCGCTCGCGCGCCGCGTGGTGCTCGGGGTCCTCGAGGTGGCGGGCGACGAGGCGGACCAGCCCGTCCAGGTCGTCGGGGTCGAAGAGCTCCGCTGCGCCGCCCGCCGCCTCGGGTTGGGCGCCACCCGTCGAGGCGAGGGTCGCCCGTCCGCGTGCGAGGGCCTCTCGCACCGGGACCCCGAGCCCCTCGTACCTCGACGGCGCGACGCACAGGAACGCGTGCTGGTAGAGCCACTCGAGCTCCTCGTCGTGCACGCCCCCGAGCCACAGGAGGCGCCGGTCCCGCTCCGGGTGGCGGCGGAGCCGGGCGACGAGGCGATCCACCATCCACCCCTCCTTGCCCACCAGCACCAGCCCGAGGTCCGGGTGCCGGGGCAGCAGCCGCTCGAACGCATCGAGCACCAGCTCCTGGTTCTTGCGGGGCTCGAGGGTGCCGACCACGAGCAGGAACCGCTCCATGCCGTCGGGCAGCGGCACCGGCCGCGGGTCGCGCACCTCGAGGTCGCCGCCCAGCGGCACCACCACCGGTTCGACGGTCGTGCCGGACCGGGCGGCGACGTCCCGCAGCTCCGAGGCGGTGTGCTGCGAGTTGGTGAGGAACCGCTCGGTGTGGCGCAGGTGGGCCTCGATCCAGTCGCGGTAGACCGACCGGTGCAGGGGCGTGAACCACTCGGGGTGCACGACCGGCATCACGTCGTGCACGAACGCCATCGTGTGCACCCCGCGGCCGCGCAGCTCCGGCAGCAGCTCGGACCGCGGCGTCGGGTCGTACCAGGACCCCTCGATGTCGAGGAACACCGCGCCGGGTGGCGGGCGGTACTCGAGCTCCGGGTGCAACGGCCGGGCGGGACGGCGGCGGGCCCGCCACCGCGCGAGCGCGACCCGGGCGCGCACCAGCGGGGGGAGGTCGCCGACGCGGCGGGCGATCGGGGCCAGCGGGCCGAGGTCGTCCGCGCGGCGGCCGGCCCGCCCCCCGGCCGGGTGCGTCGCGAGGCGCCGCGCCTCTTCGTCGGTGAGCCGGCGCATCGGTCGGCCGGGCGCCGCGGTCACCACCGGGACCACGTTGATGCCGGGCTCCTGCGAGAGGCCGGCGACGACCTCGCGCACGACGCGCTGGATGCCGGTGGTGAAGTCGATCCCGAGCGTGTCGGTGACCTCGACCACGACGGTGGCGTCCCCCGGGCTCACCGGGGGACGACCTCCGGACCAGCTGCACATGGTGTTCCCGTACGTTCCATCGGCAGGGATCCGGTCGGGGGTGAGGATTCGGCGGTCAGCGCGTCAGGATGACCGACGAGCCGTGCCCGAACAGTCCCTGGTTGGCGCTGATGCCGACGGTCGCACCCTCCGCCTGGCGGCCCGTCGCCTCGCCGCGCAGCTGCCAGGTGAGCTCGCACACCTGCGCGAGTGCCTGGGCCGGCACCGCCTCACCGAAGCAGGCGAGCCCCCCGGAGGGGTTCACCGGCAGCCGTCCGCCGAGGGTCGTGACCCCGTCGCGCAGCAGCTTCTCCGCCTCCCCCGGGCCGCAGAACCCGAGGTCCTCGTACCAGTCCAGCTCGAGCGCGGTCGACAGGTCGTAGACCTCGGCCACGTCGACGTCCTCCGGCCCGAGGCCGCTCTCGCGGTAGGCGGCGTCGCCGATCGCCTGCTTGAACGTGCGCTCCGGCGCCGGGAGGCCGGCCGCGGAGTCCGTCGAGAAGTTCGGCAGCTCCAGCACCGTGTTGGGGAACGTCGGCGTCACCGTCGAGATCGCGGCCACCCGCACGAGCGGCCGCCCCGTCCCCTCGGCCGAGGCGAGGTGGCGGCGCGCGTAGTCCATCGACGCGAGCACCACGGCGGCGCCGCCGTCGGAGGTCGCGCAGATGTCGAGCAGACGGAGCGGGCTGGCCACCACCGGCGACGCGGCGACGTCCTCCGCGGTGACCGCCTTGCGGTAGCGGGCGTTCGGGTTCGCGAGGCCGTGGCGCGCGTTCTTCACCTTCACCTGGGCGAAGTCCTCGGGCGTCGCCCCGTGCAGGTCGATGCGCCGCCGGGCCCACATCGCGAAGTAGCTCGGATTGGTGGCGCCGAGGAGGCGGAACCGCAGCCAGTCGGGGTCGTCGGTGCGCTCGCCCGCGTTGGGCTTGAGGAACCCCTTGGGCGTCGTGTCGGCACCGACGACGAGCGCGACGTCGCACAGGCCGGCGAGGATCCGCTGCCGGGCCGCCTCGAGCGCCATCGCGCCCGAGGCGCACGCGCCGTACGCGCTGGTCACGGGGATGCCGGTCCACCCGAGCGCCTGGGCGAAGGTCGCCCCGGCGACGTAGCCGGGGTAGCCGTTGCGCACGGTGTCGGCGCCCGCGACGAACCCGACGTCGCGCCAGTCGACCGCCGCGTCGTCGAGCGCCGCCCGCGCGGCCGCCACGCCGTACTCGACGAAGTTCCGTCCCCACTTGCCCCAGGGGTGCATGCCCACCCCCAGGACGGCGACCTGGTCCACCATCACGCGCTCCCTTCGGCCGGTCGCCACTTCCACACGACGTACTCGTGCTCGTCGTCGACGTTGAGCGTGTCGAGCACGAGCTCCATCTCCATGCCGACCCGCAGGTCGTCGACCGTCACGCCGGCGACCACCTGGCCGAGCACCACCATGCGCTCCCGCTCGAGCTCGACCGCCGCGAGGCACACCGGCTCGTACGGGTCGGTGGCGGGCACGAACGGCTCGGGCGGCTGGTACCTCGCGTCGGTGTAGGACCACAGCGTGCCGCGGTCCGACAGCTGGACCTCCTCGAGCTCCGCGTCGGCGAAGCCCGGGGCGCGGGACATGACCCGCTCCGGCGGGAAGAAGTACGTGCCGCTGCCGGTGCAGCGCGTCCCGATCAGCGGGTAGCCGGTCAGCCCCGACCCGTCGGCGGGGATGGGCACGTCGTCGGGCGGCATGGCGAACCAGCCCTCGACGACGGGTACTCGCGTTCTGGCCATCGGCACCTCTGCGATCGTGATCTGACGGGTCGTCAGGCTAGTGCGGGCGCCGGGTCGCCTCCGCTGCCGGGCCGCTCGTTGGTGCGGAAGGCCTCGGGTGGCAGCAGCCGCATGGCCATGTCCACGGTCTCGGCGACCCGGGTCGGTCCGCGCAGCCCCTGGGCCAGCACGAAGTTGATCATCGTCGCGGCGAGCGAGATCGGTTCGGTCGGGCCGAGGTCGAGTCGCTCGAGCGAGTACAGCAGCGAGTCGGCGAGCGGCACCTCGACGCGGATGTCGAACTGGTCGAACTCGTCACCCATCCTCGAGATGGTCTCGAGGCGTTCGCCCAGCAGGGCGCGGGCGGGCTGGGGGTCGGCGGCGACGGCCTCCGCCAGCCGGACCAGCGTCCGGCGCAGCCGCTCGAGGGGGTCGTCGGGCCCGTCGCTGCGGGTCGCGACCTCGCGGATGCCCGCGACGTGGCGGGCGAAGCACGTGGCGGCGACCGCGCGCACGCTGCCGAACACGTTGAGCACGGTCTGCGGCGACACGCCGGCGGTCTCGGCGACCTCGCTCGCGGACACCGACTCCCACCCCGCGGTGAAGAGGTCCTGCGTGGCGGCGGTGATCCGTGCCCGGGTCTCGCGGCGGCGGCGCACGCCGGTGCGCGCCTGGGGCGACAGGCCGGATTCCTCGCGCATCGGCGCGGTGAGGTCCGAGAGCCGGATCCGGCTGCCGCGGGGGACCGTGAGCGTCGCCGCGACCGCCCTGACCGCTTCGCCGAGGAGCGCGTCGTCCACCGCGTCGGGGTCGATCTCGCGACGGATGACCAGCCCCTGGAACAGCGCGATGAGCGCGGTCGCGAGGCGGTCGAGGTCGAACGGCGGGGCGACGGCCCGGTCGGTGCGGGCGAGCAGCTCGCGCCAGATGGTCGTCGCCTCCTCCTGGCGGAGCCGGAAGTTCTCGCGCAGGACGTCACCGACGGTGCGGTACCCGTCGTGGGGCTCCGACAGCTCGCAGCGGCTGTGGGCCCACAGGTGCATCTGCACGCGGAACTGCTGCCGGATCTCCTCGCTCGACACGAAGATCTGCCAGGTGTCCTGCACGCTGGACTCGATCATGTCGAACAGGTCGATGTGCTGGAGGGAGGCGTTGACCTCGTCGACGACCTCCGCGACGTCCTGTGGGGGGTCGATCAGCGAGAGCACGATGGCGTCCGCGAACTCGGCGGCGCTGCGGAAGTGGTGGAAGAACGACCCGGTCGTCACGCCGGCCCGCTCGGCCACCGCGGCGGTCGTCGCGCCGGCCAGCACCTTCGGCAGTGGGAGCTCGTCGATCACCTCGAGCCCCGCCCGCACGAGGCGGGCACGGGGGTCCTCGGTGCCGGTGCCGTCGGTCCCGGAGGTCGTCTCGGTGGTGGACACGCACCGAGCATAGCAACCACTATGCCGCGACGTAGTGGTCGCTACGGGCCTGGGCGCGCGCACAGTCCACGAACCGCTACGCGTCAAGGTCGAGCTGGGACCTTTGACACATGTGTGAACTTTTCCTTGCTGTGTCTTGCGAACTGGGCTAGAAAACCCTCAGAGCAGCGACGGCGAGGTTCGGTCCGAGTCGTCCGGCGGGGAGAGGCCCCGGGTTCCCGCAATCCGGGGGGAGGGTCGCCCCATCACGACCAGGGAGTTGGCGGTTCGCCAGCTCCCTGGTTGCGTTGTCGGACCGTTCTGCCGGCCCGCCAGCTGGGGCCCCGGGGGGTCCAGCGCGAAGGGCTCGGCGCGGAGAGCTCGGCGGGGGAAGCTCAGCGCGGCGGAGCGCTCACCACTCCCGTGGGACCCGCGGCGTCTCCTCCGTCGGAGGGTCGCCTCGCAGGTCCAGGGGTTCGACGTGGCGGCGCCCCCGGCGGCGCGTGCCACCGAGGCGCTCGCGGGCCCAACGGGCGGTGGCGACCACGCCGACCACGCTGAAGAGCGCCATGAGCGCCCGGAGCGCGCCCTCGAGCCCCGTTCCCGCGCGTTCCTCGACCTCGACGCGCAGCCGGACGATGCCGTCGTCCGCGCCCGCTGCGCCGCGACGGCCGGTGTCGTCGGTGCTCGGTGCATCGGCGGCGTCGCGCTCCAGCTGGCGGACGTCCACGTCGATGTCGGTCTCGACGACCTCGGCGTCGAGGCGCTCGAGGAGCCCGAGGGCGATGTCCAACCGGTCGCCGGGCAGCGAGAACACCAGCGCCGAGCTCCCGGTGTCGACCGTCTGCTCGCCGACGCGCACGCCGCCGAAGTCCGGTGCGGCGGCGAGCACGTCCTGGCGAACCCGGCGCACCGCCGCGCGGTCCGCGGCCTCGAGCCGGACCACGACGTCCTCCGATTCGGCGAGCAGGTCGGAGCACGCCGCGGGCGCGAGGGCCGCGACGAGCAGGCCGACCGCTGCCGCGGTCCGTCGGAGGCGCACGTTCAGCTCGATGCTGCGCCAGCGTAGGGACGGGCGCCGGTGCAGCGGGGGACCGCCGTGGTCAGCCGCCGGCGGCGTCGAGGAACGCCGGGCGCTCGCCGCCGCCGTGCAGCCACAGTGCCGAGCCGCTGACGTAGGAAGCCAGGGGCGAGGCGAGCCACCGGCACGCCTCGGCCAGGTCCTCCGGGGTGCCGAACCGTCCGGCGGGGACCGTCGCCGCGACCCGCGCGATCGACTCCTCGTCCCCGTAGTGGAGGTGGGCCTGCTCGGTGAGGATGAGCCCGGCCACGATGGCCACCACGCGGACCCGGGGCGCCCACTCGACCGCGAGCGACTGCGTGAGGTTGAGCAGGCCCGCCTTCGCCGCGCCGTACGCGGCGGTGCCCGGCGAGGGGCGCACGCCGGACACGGACGCGATGTTGACGATGACGCGGGGCGTCCCGTCGTCGGGCGCCGACTGCATGTGGTGGTTGGCGCGCTGGGCGACGTGCAGCGGTGCCAGCAGGTTGAGCCGGATGATCGACTCGCTGAAGCGCGGCGACGCGGTCGCCGCGTCCGCCGGCGGCGCGCCACCCGCGTTGTTGATCACCGTGTCCAGTGACCCGTAGCGCATGACGGTGGCGTCGACCACCGCCGCGGCCTGCTCCGGGTCGCGGACGTCCGCGGCGACGAACCCCGCCACGCGCCCCGCGGCGGAGGGCAGCTCGTCCGGCTCGGACCGACCGCAGGTCATGACCTCGGCACCCCACGAGAGGAACCGCTCGACGATCGTGCGGCCGATCCCCTTCGTGCCGCCCGTGACCAGCACGACCCGTCCCGAGTAGTCCAGCTCCCCCGCGGCGCCTCCGTCCATGGGCCGCGGAGGTTACCGGGGTCCCGTACCCACTGACGACCACCGGGACCGTGCCTACGGTGCCCCGGCCGTGAGGCTCGGCGCGGACCCGGACCAGCTCGAACGACTCGCCGGCCAGCACGAGGTGTGCGCCGCGCACCTCGCCCGGGTGCGGACCCGCCTGCGTCGCGCCGACCGGGGCGCGTGGCGGGGGCCCGGCGCGGCGCGGTGGTGGTCGCACGTCGACGACCGGCTCGTGCCCGACCTCGTCGCCGCGGGGAACCTCTGCTCGGCCGCGGCGCGCCACCTCAGGTCACAGGCCCGAGAGCAGCGGCGCGCCTCGCTCGCCGATCCCCGGCTGCTCGAGCGGCGCGACGGCACCGCGTGGATCGCCCGGCTCGGTCCCGTCGACGCCGAGCTCGCCGTCGTGATCGTCCCGGGCGTCGGCACCGACCTCGGCGACCGCGCCCGGCTGCTCGAGGACGCCGGGCGGGTCTGGGAGTGGCTCACCGCACACGCGGCATCCGCACCGCCGGGACAGGGAGGGGTGCCCGACGTCGCGGTCGTCGCATGGCTCGGCTACCGGCCTCCCGCCAACCTGCTCGCGGGGCTGGACGCATCAGCCGCCCACGACGGCGCACCCGCGCTCGCCGCGGCCGTGGCGGCGCTGCGCGAGCAGGGCGCCCGGCGCGTCGCGGTCGTCGGGCACAGCTACGGGGCGGTGGTCGCGTCGCGCGCCGCCGCGCTCGGCATGGGGGCCGATGACCTCGTCCTCCTGGGCGCGCCGGGACTCGGTGTGCCGTCGGTCGACCACCTCGCCCTCCCGCCCGGCGGACGGGTGTGGGCCGCGGCCGCGCGCGGCGACCCCATCCCGCTGCTCGGCAGGGTCCGGCTCGTGCACGGCCCCGACCCCGCCGAGGTCGCCCTCGCACTGCCCACCTCCCTGCCGGGACACGGTGCGTACCTGTCGGACGAGGTGCTGCTCGACGCGCTCGCGGCCGCGCTGCTCGGCCGTGGCGGTCGCGAAGGGTGGCCGGCAGCCGGTACCTTCCACGGGTCCGCGCCGGGGGCGCACGGGTCGGGAGGACGTCCATGGGAACCACAGTCACCACCAACGACGGTGTCGCCGAGATCGTGATGGACCACCCGCCGGTCAACGCGTTGACCGTCGACGGGTGGTTCGAGCTCGCGGACGTGGTGACCCGCGCGGGTCGCGACCCCGAGGTGGGCGCCGTCGTGCTGCGGGCCGAGGGCCGCGGCTTCAACGCGGGGGTCGACATCAAGGAGATGCAGTCGACCGAGGGGTTCGACGCGCTGATCGGGGCGAACCGCGGGTGCTACGCGGCGTTCGCCGCGGTCTACGACTGCGAGGTGCCGGTCATCGCCGCGGTGCACGGCTACTGCCTCGGCGGCGGCATCGGCCTCGTCGGCAACGCGGACGTCATCGTCGCCGCGGAGGGCACGCGCTTCGGCCTCCCGGAGGTGAACCAGGGCGCCCTCGGCGCAGCGACGCACCTCGCTCGCCTGGTGCCCCAGCACAAGATGCGGGAGATGGTGTACACCGCCGAGCCGGTCGACGCGTCGCTGCTCGCCTCGTGGGGGTCGGTCAGCAGGGTCGTGCCGCACGAGGAGCTGCGCGACGCCGCGCTCGAGCTCGCGGCGAAGATCTGCGAGAAGAGCCGCTACGTGATCCGCCGGGCGAAGGAGAGCCTCAACGGGATCGACCCCGTCGACGTGAAGCGCAGCTACCGGTACGAGCAGGGGTTCACCTACGAGCTCAACCTCTCCGGTGTCTCGGACGAGGCCCGCGACGCGTTCGTGTCGAAGACGGAGGCGAAGTTCTCGCGCTGAGTCGGCGCGGGGCGGTGACGCCCCGGGCGCGGTGCGCGCGATGGTGGGAAACGGGCCGCGGCGGCCGGCCGCGGCGGATGAGGGGGACGAGTGATGCAGCGACGGGTACGTCGGGGTGGGGCCGTGGTGGCGCTCGCGATCGCACTGCTGGTGGCGGTTGCGTGCGGCGGTGACGACGACGGGGCGGAGGGTTCGGACCCGGACTCCCGCGAGACGAGCACGACGCTGATGGACGACGAGTCCTTCGACGCGGCGATCGACGGGTTCACCCGTGACGTCGAGGCGGCCGGGGACGACTTCTGCGCGGTCGTCGACGCCGCGACGCTCGAGCTCGACACCGCCGCGGCGAACCCGAGGCAGGTCGAGCGGACCATCGGGTTGCAGGTGAAGGTGATGGAGTCGCTCGCGGGCACCGAGCCGAAGGACGAGGCGAACGCGGCGATCCTGCTGCGGACGCGGCAGGCGCTGCTCGACGCGGCCGAGGAAGCGGGGTACTCCCCGGACTTCCTGCGCAGCCCGGAGTACTCCGAGATCCTCGGTGCACAGGAGTTCCAGTCGGCGCTCATCAGCTACTTCCAGCGGGCGCAGCGCGAGTGCGGGCTCGACCCGGGCGGTGCCGTCGTCGAGGACCCGCAGGACGGCTCCGACGACGGCTGAGCCTGACGGCTGAGCCCAGCAACTGAGCCGCCGGCGGAGCGACGCCCGCCGACGCCGGGATCCACCACGCTCGACGCCCGCGGGAGCGGACGGCGAGCGGTCCGGCGCGTCCACCGGCGCATGCTTCCTCGACCGGGTCGCCACACGTCGTCGCACCCGTTGTCTCGTTTCGCACGACGCTCGTCGCGCGGTTGCGATATCGTCCCGGCCGCTGGGTGAAGGAGGTTCGGGGCAGCTGCCCGACGACCTCCGGATCCCGGCTCGCTGTTGGACAGTCAGAGGGGGAGAAGCATGAGGCGGGTTGTCTCGCAAGCACGCGGCCCGGGCCGCGTAGTGGCGATTGCCATCACCGCGATGGCGATGGTCCTGACATCGATGGTGTTCGGGCAGTTGCAGGCGGGCGCACAGACCGTCGGCAACCCCGGCGAGTTCTCGATGGAGATCATCGGGGGCGAGATCGCGATCAAGGACACGTCGTTCGACCTCGAACCTTCGGAGCTGCCTGCCTGCTCCGACGGCGAGGACAACGACGACGACGGGCTGATCGACTATCCCGACGACCCGCAGTGCGCCGGGCCGGATGACAACTCCGAGCTGGCAGCGGGTCACCAGCCCAAGGAAGACATCACGATCAGCGGGACCATCGACGCCGACGGCAACATCAATGTGCCGACCAGCGGCGTCTTCTTCCCGCCGTCCTACATCGCCGCGGAGGGGATGGTCATCACCGTCCGGATCCTGCCGACCCACGCGGCGACCGGCACGCTCGACCCCGCGACGGGTGACGCGAACATCCGGGTGCGGGTGCGCATCAAGCTCGAGGGCGGCTCCGGTCTGACGGGTCTGGGCTCCAACTGCTACATCGGCTCCTCGAGCAGCCCCATCGACCTCAACATCACCACGGGCACGACCAACCCGCCGGCGCCGAACACGCCGATCAGCGGCGTTCCCTATGACGCCGAGACCGGCATCGCCACGATGGTGAACAACAGCTTCAGCGTCATCGGTGCGACGGGCTGCGGCCTCCTTGGTCTCGGCAACGGCATCGTGAACGACGCGCTCGGCCTGCCCTCCGCGGCGGGCAACAACACCGCGATCCTGGTGGGCAAGCTGACGCCGATCATCGTTCCGCCGGCTGCGCCGGTGAACGAGGCGCCGGTGGCGTCGTTCGTGGCGGATCCGTCCTCGGGTGATGCGCCGTTGGAGGTGTCCTTCGACGCGTCGGGTTCGGAGGATCCGGACGGGGAGATCGTCTCCTACGAGTGGGACTTCGGTGA